>BNJS01002662.1_pt1 | contig 406926 bp, 457 predicted proteins | sample 8540461 | NCBI WGS metagenome assembly BNJS01 (sample SAMD00202454, study PRJDB9452) | human saliva metagenome | isolation source: human saliva | place: Japan | reverse complement strand
GCGCCTGATCCATCAGGCGCTGGCGCTGGGCATCCGGGTCTTCGACCATGCTGCCTGTTATGGGGGCTTCACCACCGAGGAGATGTTCGGACGCGGGCTGGCGCTGGAGCCTTCGCTGCGCGAACAGATGTGCATCGTCAGCAAGTGCGGCATCCTGTTTCCCAAACAAGGCGCTGCCGTGGATGAAGGCCAAGCATTACGACAATTCCAGAAAGCACATCGTCTGGTCGGCCGAGCGTTCGGTGCGAAGCCTGCAGTGCGGCTATCTGGATCTGCTGCTCATCCACCGTCCCTCGCCATGCGCCAATCCGGAAGAGATCGCTGGGGCATTTGATGAGCTGCGCCGGCGCGGGCTGGTGCGGCGGTTCGGGGTGTCCAATTTCCCGGTGCCCAAGTTCCGGATGCTGCAATCGTATCTGGCCGAGCCCCTGCTGACAAATCAGGTCGAGGCCTCGCCGCTGCATCTGAACGCCTTCGATGACGGGACGATCGATCTGGCCTTGCGGATGCGCATCCGGCCAATGGTGTGGTCGCCGCTGGCTGGCGGGCGGCTTTTCGATACGACGGATGCCCGCAGTGTGCGGGTGGCCGAGGCCCTGCGGGCGGTGGGCGCGCCGCAGGGGGAGGAACGGCTGGACGTGCTGGCGCTGGCCTGGCTGATGGCCCACCCGGCGTCCATCATGCCGGTGGTGGGCTCGGGCAACCCGGCACGGTTGCGGGCTGCCGCCGAGGCGGTGCGCGTGAAGTTCTCCGAGGCGGACTGGATCAGTGTCTATGCCGCCTCGCAAGGGCACGAGGTGCCCTAGTCACTGCACGGCCTGATCCTTGCGGTTCAGCAGTTTGCGACGGCGGGTCTTGATGCCCAGGCGCTTGGTGCCGATCCAGATGCCGGTGGCCGACAGGGCCAGGCCGCCCACGGCCAGCACGAGCATGATGATGTCCCAGAGCGGTCGACGATGCAGCAGCGGCACCAGATCCCAGCTGTGCATGAGGAAGAACAGCCATCGTTCGACGCGCTTATGCTGGTTGAATGTGTTCAGGACGGTGCCCGTGGCGGGATCGAGCTGAACCCAGGTCTGGTCGGGGTCGTCAAACTTTACGCGCCAGAACGGCAGGGGCTGAGGGTCGCCGCCACCCATCATGGTGTGGTCGGCGCGGGTGTAGTAGTAGAAGTCGTATTCCTTCAGCTGCTCGATCCGGGGCGGGTGATCCGGTGTCAGGGCGTTGAGCGCGGCTGTCAGGTCCTGTTCTTTTACCTGGGTCGGCTTGCCGGTGACGGCATCCAGAACATGTGGGGTGCCGGTGGCACCCAGAGCCAGCACCGTGGGCTTGCCCAGGATGGTTCTCCACTGCAGTTCGCGGACATCGCCCAGACCGTCGCGGTGGGCAGATTCCAGAAGCACGTGGGGAATCATGGGGGCCTGTGCCGGGTCCAGCTGCAGGCTGCTGATGCTCTCGGTTTCCAAAGCTGTGTGGGGGCTCTTGAACAGGCCCCACGGGCGCATGGACATGAGCCCGCTGAAGATCCAGGTCAGTGTGGTCAGCGCAAAGAAGAGGCCCACGAGGTGGTGCCAGCGCATGACGCCGGGCTGGAACGGTGAGCGCGAGCCGCTGCGGTAGGGGTGTGAGAAGCGCCAGCGCAGGATGCCGACGATGCTGCCGGTGAGTGCGACCAGAACCCCTGATGGTGGCCAGCCAGATGATGATGGTGGGCCACCAGGCGTCAAAAGCTGCCACCCGGAACATGTACAGCCAGTGCAGCCAGGTGCCCACGTAGTCCAGGGTGCGTTCGGTGGGGGGGCATCGCGCACCACTTCACCGGTGGTGTCGGCGATGTAGAGCAGCGTCCGGTCAGCGTCGGGCAGCTGCACCTTGTGCAGGGGACGGTAGGGGATCCAGGCTGCGGCTGTGGGTGTGGGGGTCTTCGTCGATCGTGCCTTCGTAAGTGAGTGCCGGTTCAGCCTGGTCCGGCTTTGGCGCCGGGGCACTTTCGGATGGCGGATGGCCATCGTGCTGCAGGTAGGTCCGTGCGCTGGCCAGAACCACGTCCTGGGCTGGCCGGTGGCAGCCGGCGTCCGGTGCGGGCATCCACGGCGACGGCGGTTTCGGCATCATCCGGTCCACTTTGCAGCAGGGCGGTGTAGACGGGCTGGCCGGCGCGGCTGGCGGTCAGCCGAAGATCGGACACGGAGCCGTCGATGCCGGCCATGCCGAAGGCCTGGCGCGGGGACAGCAAGGGTGCGTCGGCATCCAGCGTGGGCAGGTGCTGCAGCCGTTCGGCATGGGTGAGCTTGGGATAGCCCACGTACATCATCACCATGCCGGAGACGAACCAGCTCAGAAAGAACAGACAGAGGCCGATGCCCATCCAGCGGTGGGTAAGCAGCAGCCAGCGTTTGATGGGAATGTTCATGGGGGCAATGGGGCGAATGGGGTGAAGGTCGAGACCCGTGGGTGATCGCCGGGGTCTGCATGAAGGGGCGGAGTCTGCCGGCCCCGGCCTGGGGGCCGGGGCGTGACCCGAAGGCTGCTTGTGTCAGAAGCGATGGTCGATGGTGAACAGCACGCGACGTGATTCGCCGACGAACCACTGTTTCTCGTTGTAGTAGACGGTGCTGTAGTAGTGGCGATTGAAGAGGTTGTGCCCATGCAGCGCCAGGGTGGTGGCGTCGGAGGGCTGCCATTTCAGGGGCCAGATCCGCCGTGGTGAAGGCGGGCAGCGTCAGGTCGTTGGCCCGGTTGGCGTAGCGCTTGCCGACGTGACGCGCGCCGCCTGACAGCGTCCATTGCGGGAGCATCTGCCAGCTCAGCCACAGGTTGGCCAGCCGCTCGGGCACGTCGGGCGGGGTGTTGCCGCTGCGCGAGACGATGACGCCATCGACAGCGTCGTTGAAGTCGTCATAACGGGCACGCAGGACGGTGGCGTCGGCATCGAGCCTCAGGGTGGAGGACAGTGCCAGCGACAGGGTACCTTCGATGCCGCGGGAGCTCTGCTTGCCGACCTGGATGCTGTTCTCGGGGTTGGCCGGGTCACGGCTTTGCAGGTTGTGCTTGGTGATGTTGTAGGCGGCCAGGGTCCATTCGCCACGCTGCTGGGGCAGCGACTGCTTGATGCCCACTTCGATCTGCCGGCCGATCGTCATGTCGGCCTTGGCGCCGCTGGCGCTCATCATCAGCGGGGCGGTGGAGGGGTCGGCGGCCCGGCTGTGCTGCGCGTAGACGGACAGGGTCGGGGTCAGCGCATAGACAGCACCCAGGCGGTGGCCAGTGCTGTTCCAGGTGCGGCTGAAGGCGCGACTTCCGGTGATCAGGTCGTCACGGCGGATGCGGATCGCGATCATGACGCAGGCCGGCCACGAGGGACAGCTGCCCGGTGACGGCCAGTCGATCCTCCACGAAACAGGGCGTACTGGTCGGCGGTGTTCCGGTAACGGGGAATGAAGGGAGATCGCTGTCGAAGAAGCCTGTCTCGGGAGACAGCAGGCTCACGTAGCGCGGGTTGCCGCTGTAGGTGTTGTTGTCGTGCTGCAGGCTGCTGTGATTGAGGTCGAAGCCGGCCGAGACGGCGTTGTCCATGCCCAGCAGCTTGCCCTCGAAGGTCACGTCGGTGGTGTTGCCGGTCTGTTTCTGGTGGTGGCGGATGGCGGTGTCACCGGCCAGGCGGATCTGCTGGCGAGCTGCATCCCAGGTGTAGTTCTCGGCGTCGAACCACAGGCGATTGCTGCGGATGTGATAGAGGCGGCTGCGCACGGCGACGTTGTCGCTGGGGGAGCCCTGCAGCGTCAGTTCGCTCCAGTGGTCACGGAAGGTGATGCGGGCGTCCTGGACGTTGTAGTTGGTGCGGCGCAGGGCTTCCAGCGGCTTTTCCGTCGATCAGCGGGACACCGAAGTAGCGCATGGGCTTGTGGCGGCCTTCGGCGTGGCTCAGCTGCAGTTGCCAGCGGGGCAGGGAACTGCCATTGCAGGGCGCCGGTCAGGCCCTGGCTGCTGTGCTTGCCGCGGTCCACCCAGCCATCACCGCGTTCGGTGCTGGCATCGAGCCGGTAGGCCAGGCGTTCGCTGATCGAGCCGCTGCTGTCGAAGTCCAGCGAACGCTGGCCGCGGTTGCCGATGCCCGCGCGGATTTCGTAACGGATTGCGCCGTGGCGTGGCTTGCGCGGGATGACGTTGACGACGCCGCCAATGGCGCCATCACCGTCGATGACGGAGGCCGGGCCCCGGAGGACTTTCGATCCGTTCGACGGCCCAGGCGTGGAAGGGATAGCTGACGCCGAGGCCGCCATACTGGCGCACGCCATCGTAGAGGTGCATGACGGAGCTGCTTCCGGTGAAGCCGCGCACCGAGAGGTCGCTGCCGCTGTTGCCCGGATGGGCCAGGCTGCTGAAGCCGGCGGCGCGCGAGGTGGCTTCGTTGACGGTGGTGTCGCCACGTGCATCGATCCGTTCGCGGGAGATCACGTCGACGCTGGCCGGGGTGTTCTGGATGGACAGTCCCAGGCGCGATCCGGCAGATGGGGCTTGTTGAAGCCCCTTGCCTGTTCGGCCGGGCGCACGGTGACGGGATCCAGGGACTGGATGGCGTGCGCTGGCAGGACGGGCAGCAACAGCAGCGCGGGCATGACGAAGGGTTTGAAGGGAATGCGCGGAATGCTCATGATGGACTCTGCCGGAAGGCAAGGTACCGGCGCACGGGCAGGGTGCTGCTGGTGAGGGCAAGGATGACTGCGCGACGGGGGATCCGTCGCTGTTGGGGATCGCTTCGTGCAGCGATCAGGCAGGCATCAATGCGGCAGGGGGTCCGCGTGAGTCGTAATGGAGGGTGAGACCGGCCGTGTGGCCATGCGTGGCGACGGCATGCAGGACGTGCCGCCCTGCGGCCGATGAAGGAAGCGCCTGCGCCGACGCCAGGGCCGGCATGGGGGTGGACAGGCAGAACGGACAGCAGCGTGCGTCTGCGGGGTGGCGCGGAAGGGCTCGTCGGAATCGTCGGTCGTGAGGACGATTCGGGTGAAGCCGCCATTGCCGTGGCAGAGGAGGACGGTTTCGACATCGCCGGCCGGGATGCGCTGCACCAGCGGCGACAGCAGGGAAGACGCGAGGGCCACGAGCAGCCACGCCAGGATGGCGGTATGGAGTCTCGATGGGCGCCTTCTGAAGTCCATGGGCGGCTTGTGGTTGGCCGTACGTGTCTCGGATCGTGATTATGTATCAATGTACCAACGATGCGCCGAAGGAGCCGGATTTTCTTGCAATTGAATTGTTTTTGCTCAAATGTGAAGGATCTTGATGCGGTCACTGCTGCTTTCGGCGCAGCAGCCGCCAGCGGCGGGTCTTGATGTGCAGGCGATGGCCGGCGATCCAGATGCCGGTGGCGGAGAGTGCCAGGCCGCCGGCGGCCAGCACCAGCATGAAGATGTCCCACAGGGGCCGGTTCTGCAACAGCGGCAGCCAGTCCCAGCTGTGCAGCAGGGCAAAGAGCCAGCGTTCGGCGCGCTGGTAGCTGTCCAGTTCGTTCAGGACCTGGCCAGTGGCGGGATCGATGTGCAGCCAGGTCTGGTTCGGGTCGTCGTAGCGCACGCGCCAGATGGGTAGCGGATGCGGCTTGCGCCCGCCGGTCATCGTGTGCTCGATACGGCTGTAATAGTAGAAGTCGTCCTGCCGGAGGATGTCGATGCGTGGCGGGTAGCCGGCCTGCAGCGTGAAAAGGGCGCTTTCGCAGGCGCTCCGGCTCCAGGGTGTAGGGGTTTGCCGGAGCGGGCCGAGAGCAGGATGGGCTGGTCCGCGCTTCCCTAGGGGGACTTCGTGTGTCCGGATGGCCTTTACCCGCGCCTTGTCCAGAAGGGTGTGCCATTGCAGTTCACGCACGGGGGTGGTGGTGCTGGCGAGCAGGGCCTGTGGGGTGGCGATGGCGCGCGATGGCTGGATGTCCGGGTTGCTGATCCGCCGGGCGTCGATGATGCTGTCGTCGGCCTCGAAGATGTCCCAGGGATTCATGGACATCAGGCCGCTGAAGATCCAGGTGAAGGTGGTCAGCGCAAAGACCAGGCCGAGGATGTGGTGCCAGCGCAGTGCGCCGGGTGCGAAGGGAGAGCGGGAGCCACTGCGGTAGGGGCGGGAGAAGCGCCAGCGGATGATGCCGGACAGAAAGCCGCTGAGGGTGGCCACGGTGCCGATGACGGAGAGCCAGATGATCAGATCGGTCCAGTCGATGGCCGTGTCGCGGAAGAGGTAGAGCCAGTGCAGCCAGGCGCCCAGGTAGTTGAAGCCGCGTTCCAGGCGCGGGGCGTCGCGCACCACTTCGCCGGTGGTACCGGAGATGTAGAGCAGCGTCTGCTCGGCATCGGGCAGCAGCACCTTGTGCAGTGGCCGGTGCAGATCCATGGCGGCGCTGTGCGTGTGGGCGTCCTCGACCGTGATGCCCTGATACAGGGGCTTGCTCGGGGTGTCTTGCGCGCTGGCGGGGGACGGCTGCCGGAGGCCGCTTGCGGGCAGGGTGCTGGATGATGAAGGGTGCGACAGGCCACCCTGTTCCAGATAGACCTGCGCGCTGGCCAGGGGCCGTGGCGGGGTCGGTGGGGGCAACAGGGCGCCGGTGCGGGCATCGAGGGCCACCAGGCGCGGGTCGGGCTGGGGGCGTCCGGTGCGGGCCGGGCGTCAGGGCGGATCCGAGCGATGTAGACGGGCTGTCCGGCGCGGGCGTTGGCCAGCCGCAGGTCGGTGACGGTGCCCTGGATGCCGGCCCGCTGGAAGGCGTCGGCGGGCGAAAGCAGGGGCTGGCTGGCCTCCAGCGGCGGCAGATGTTCAAGCCGCTCCTGCCAGGTGAGCTTGGGATGGCCCACGTACATCATCACCACGCCCGACAGGAACCACAGGAAGAACAGCAGGCATGTGCCGATGCCCAGCCAACGGTGGCCGAGCAGGATCCAGCGTTTGATGCGGGAGAGGTTCATCGTCATCCGTGGCCTGGTAGCCGGTGATGGGGCGAGCCGGCCGGCGGCGATGCCGTTCAGCGCCGCTTTGCGACGCCCCTTGCCGGATCCTGCTTGCGCCGGGGGCTCCGGGTCTCGGAGGCCTCGGGGGCCTGTCCACCGCGCGGGGAGGTGGCTGATACGTCGGCGGCAGGCGTATCAGCGTCCGACTTTGGGGGGCGGATGCTCCGTCGTCGGCAGGGGCTGCTTTGTCGGAGGCTGCGCCCGTGTCCGTGGCAGCGGGTGCATCTGCTGCCTTGTCGTTGCCGGGTGCAGCCGGGGCATCCGGGGTCACGTTGTTGCCGGATTCGGCAGGGGACATCCGAAGCCGTGCTGTTGCTGGCCGCGCCGGGGTTGTCTGCAGGCGTACGCTGTTGTCGGCTTTTGCTGGTGCTGCTGGTGCATCCGTTGTCGTGTCACTGCCGGTGGCGGCCGTCTCGGTGTCGGTTTTCGCCGTGCTGGAGTTGGCCGGGCTGGTGCTGTTGCCGGCTTTTTGCCGTGTTGTTGTCCGTGACCGGGGCACTGTCCGGCTGGCGGGCAGGGGACGGCGCGGCCTCGGGCGACGCGGCCCGGGGAGCGGGCTTCTGTCTTCCGGGGTTGGTGGTGTGTCGGGCACAGCGGCGGGGGCAGCCGTATCCGCAGGGGATGAATGCTGCGGACTCCCGTTCATGGCAGGGCCTTCCTGGGCCGGGCGCGGGAGGGCGTCGGCGGGCGTCCGGTCAGCGGCAGCCTGCTGGCTACCGGAACCATCGGCCAAGGACCCTGCCTTTGCCAAAAGGGGCGGGTGTCGGGTTCCTGGGCGGGCGCATCCCCTTCCGACGTGGCCTGGCGTCCCTCGTGCGATGGGGCGCGAGAGGACGCTGCGGGGCGTGGCGGCGACACCGGGCCGCGGGCGGCCGCAAAGCCGGCGCGTAGGTGAGCGGCGTACTCGGGCTCGTCGGCAGCCTGCTGAGAGGGCTGGGGGTTGATCGCCGCGGGCTTCGGCCAGATCGGCGGCCAGGGCGATGTTCAGGGCGTCGGGCGCCACTGCCCAGGGCGGCCATCGACAGGGCGTTGGGGTAGAGGCGGATCAGGATCCGCTCCATGGCCAGGGTCAGCTCGGTCTGCAGGGCGCTGGCCAGGGCATCCGGGCCATAGTTCTGGCGCTTGCGCCAGAACTGGGTGAACTGATCGTGCTGCTGTGTCAGCACGTCGGTGACGGTCTTTTCCCAGTGGGCGGGGATGTTCAGACTGCGCCCATTCACCCCGGCCCCGGCCGTAGTGGGCCACGGCCAGATAGGTCAGCAGGGCAGACTGGATCAGCCGGTTCATCACGGCGTCGGTCCAGGTGACGGTGATGGCGTCGATGCCGCGCACCATGTTGTAGCCCCGGGCCAGACCGGCACCACCCAGGGCGCCCAGAACGCCACCGGCGATCATGCCGCCTCCCAGGGTGAGGCCCCCGGCCAGCAGGTCGGCCTTCAGGCCCGCCAGTGCGCCGGTGACCAGACCGCCCACGACGGCCGCATGGCCTTCATTGAGGTTCTCGGTCACGTCGTAGTGATCGGCCATGCGGCTGAGCACCTCGTCGGTGGCGTGACCCACCAGACCGTTGGCTTCGATCAGCTCGTCGGTGGACTGGCGGATGGCGGTGTTGAGACGCTCGGCCAGCTTGGCCATGGCCTGCTGCTTGGCATCGTCCTGCGGCGAGCGAGAGACGCCCAGCACCTTGCCCACCTCGCGCAGCTGGTCCTTCAGGCTGCTGTTGGGGATGCGTTCGCGGTCCAGCGCGGTGGCGGCCAGCCGGGTGGCCAGGATGTGTGCATCGAGCGGTCGAAGGTCTGGCGGCGCTGGTTCTGCCACAGGCGGTTCAGCCGGCCGAAGGCGGGCTTCTTGGCCTGAAGCAGCAGCGGCTCGACGGCCTGCAGCAGGGCGCCTTCCTGAACCCAGCAGCGGGCAAAGGCATCCAGGGCCAGCACTGATGGACGTTGCCGAAGCGGGTGAGGTAGGAGCGCCAGCGGTCGATCTCGGCTTCTTCGGCCTGGTGGCCGGCCGGGGGGCCCATCTGGTTCAGCAGCACGATGATGGGCTTGCCGATCCAGGCCAGGATCTTCATTTCGGGTTCGACGTAGCCGGCATCCTCGGGGTTCTCGGCCGCGTTGACCAGGTACAGCACCACGTCGGCTTCTTCACGGACGTTGTGAACGGCCTGCTGGCTGGACCATAGGGCGCGGTCAGCGAAGCGGTCCCAGACCTGGCTGACGAACCAGCCAATGGGGCGGTCGGACTGCAGCAGGCGCCGCGCCAGTCGGGCGCTGTCGCCGAAACCGGGGGTGTCCCACAGGACCAGCTGGTCGCCCTGCGGAGTCTGGGCCAGCTCGAAGCGGTCGTTGGTGTCGGTGACGTGCGGCTCGTCGCGCACCTCGCCCACGCTCTGCGAGAGCAGGGTGCGGGCAAGGGTGGTCTTACCGACGTTGGTGTGGGAGACCAGGCTGAGGGAGATGATGTTGGCGGCGTCGGGCACGGCGATGAGAAAAGCAGAGGTGGATCAGGCGCTGGCGGGCATGGTCCGGGTTGAGGCAGCCAGGAGGGCGTCCAGGCCGTCCAGAACGTCACGCGCGGGTTCGGCGGCCAGGTCGACAAACAGGGGCTGGACATCGCTGCGGCTGGCCAGGATGCGACGCCATGCGTTGCGACGGCTCTCCAGCCGGTCCGAGTCGGCGCCGAAACGGGCACGGAAACCGCTTTCGTCGACCAGGGCCACCAGGGGCATGCCGGCCGGCACGTGGCGGGCCAGCGTGGCCAGGAAGGCAGCGTGGTTCTCGGCTTCGGGTGTGGCCGACAGCGAATAGACGGCAGCCGCCAGGCTGGCGCCGTCGAGGCCGGGCAGCGGTGACTGCAGGTCGTCTTCCCCGCCCAGAGGCAGCGGCGGCTGCAGGCGCAGGGACACGGAACCGCCCAGCGCCTGCTGCAGCAGCCGGGAAAGGCCAGTCTGGGCCGCATCGCTCAGGGTGGTAGCTGTAGGGCAGGGCCCAAGCGACGGCAGCGTCGCCACGCTGGCTGCGAAGCAGGTCGCGGAAGTAGCTTTCATCGAGCGACAGCGGAAAGTGAGTGCTCAGTTTCCGTGACTGTTCGCGGGCCCAGAGTGCCAGCAGCAGGCGCGGGATGACCACGATCAGCAGCACGGTCAGCGTCTGCAGGTGGATCCACTGAGCCGCGTTCTCGCCGGGGTTATGCGGAAAGCGGATGGCGGCCAGGCCGTTGGCGTCGGGCAGGGCAATGCCGCTGACCAGGCTGGCGGGGCCCCAGAGCAGGTGCGTGAGGGTCTCGACCTGCTGCGGGTTCAGGAAGGTGCTTTTCCCAGCCGGCCCGGTATTCCAGGACCAGGCCGTGCAGATAGAGGCTGGCCAGGGCGCCCAGGGCGAACATCATGGCGCCGCCATGCAGCAATGTGAGTGCTCGCTGACTGTAGAGGGGCGCTGCGGCGTGGAACCAGCTGGTGCGGAAGACGTTGGCCACGCTGCCCTCGCGTGAGCGGCCGATGCGCTTCCAGCCCCTGCCCGGTGGCCAGGCGAACGACGTGGCGGCGCAGCCAGCCGCCAGTGCCGGTCGGCTCCTGATCCTGCGAGGCTGCGGGCCGGGCGTTCTTTCCGGACTTGCCGGCGGCAGCCCCTGTGCGACCGCGGCCCAGCTTTGCGCGGATGGCGCCAATGGCCAGCACCAGATAGGTGAACAGGTTCCAGGCGATGATCAGCAGCAGCGGCGGGTTGAGGATGTTGATCCGATCGCCGCCGGCCGAGTCGAGCAGCGCGCCGGCCAGCAGGGCCACCAGCAGCGCCACGGGGGTGAACCAGCCACGCCATTGCAGGCTGTGCAGCAGGTCGCCCAGGGCGGGCTTGCGGGCAATGAGCCGTTCACAGGCCAGCCGGGCGCGTTCGATGACGAAGGCGCTGCGCTCGGCCTCGGGGCCGGTCTGGCGCAGCGCCTCCTGGCTGGCGTGAAGGCGGTCTTCGTCGGTCCAGGTGGAAGAAGCCGGCTGGCGCTCGATGGCGCGGACCAGCAGCACCTGCTGTGCGTCGTGTTCAGTCACTGATCAGTGGGAAAAACCGAGGTGATGTACTGTTGGCGCCATTGCTCGTAGTCGCCGGTGTCGGCGGCTTCGATGTCGGCCTGTTCGATGAAGGATTCCTGCGCCATGCGGGTGTAGGGCCTCGCGCACGTCGGCGGGTCAGCGGCAGCGACAGCAGATGCTGGCGGTGGGCCTGCGAGACGGGCCAGGGTGAGTGCGGTCAGCGAGTCCTCCTCGTTGGCAGCCAGCTCGGCCAGCAGTCGCGCCGACGGGGTGGTGTCGGGCGATCCCAGCCGCTGACGGGCCATTTGCAGGGCCGCTGCATAGGCCCCGCCGTGCTCGGGGAAGGCTTCGTCCAGGCGTTCGGCGACAGGCTGAAGATCCTTCAGCAGCTCCTGGCCCCAGTCCTGCAGCGGACGCAGGCTGCCATCGCCCTGCTGCAGCGCCAGCCCGGGTTCGCGACCGCGCTGGGCCACGGCGTGCCGGTTGGCGGCCTGGGCGGCCGTGATCTTCGGGCTGTCGGGCGGGCTGTCGGACAGCAGGCAGTACAGCAGGAAGATGTCGAGGAAGCGGATGGTCTCGGCCGTGATGCCGATGGGGCTGAAGGGATCCAGGTCCATCAGCCGCACTTCGACATACTCCACGCCCCGGGCAGCCAGCGCGGCCAGCGGCCGTTCCTTCGGACGGATGGGCTGCTTGGGACGGATGGTGCCGTAGAACTCGTTCTCGATCTGCAGCAGTGATGTGGACAGCTGCCGGTACTCGCCTTCGTAGAGGATGCCCATCTTCTCGTAGGCGGGATACGGCTGGGTGAGCGCGTCATAGAGCGATTCGGCGTAGCTCTTGAGGCAGTTGTAGCTGGCGCCGATGCGCGACTGGGCGTCGCTCTGGTAGCCCAGCGGGCCCATGCGCAGCGAGGTGGCATGCGGCAGGCCCAGGGCATCCCGGCCGAAGCGCTTGAGGATGTGCGGCATGCCCACGGCGAAGCTGCGCTGCACCAGGGGCGAGGCCCCGAAGAGCAGCAGCAGCAGCCACGAGTGCTGCCGGAAGTTGCGGATGAGCCCGAAGTAGCCCTGGCTGCGGGCCCGCTTGGGGTTCTCGTCGAGCCTCAGACCGGGCATCTGCTGCAGCAGCGGCCACAGGGTCTGGGGATGGAGAAGTTGTAGTGCAGCCCGGAGATGGTCTGCATCCGGCTGCCGTAGCGATGCTTCAGGCCGACGCGGTAGATGGTCTTGGTGCGGCCGACGAAGGAGCTGCCGTACTGCCCGATGGGAATCTGGTCGTCGGCGGGCAGCGGGCAGGGCATGCTGGTGCACCACAGCGACTCGCCGTCGATGTCGGCCAGCGTGATCTGGTGGATCTCGGTCAGCTCGGCCAGGCAGGGCCTCGATGTCCTCGTGCACGCCGGTGATCAGCTCCACCTGGGATTCGCTGAAGTCGGTGGTGATGCGCGGGTGCGTCAGCGGTGCGCCCAGCGCCCGCGGGTGCGGACGCATGGACAGGCTGCCATCGGCCGTGGCACGCAGGCTTTCTTTTTCCAGGCCGCGGGCGATCCCGCGCAGCGTGGCGGGTTCGATGGCGGACAGGCGGGTTCGCAGTGAATCAGTCATACGGTACAGGTAGTCGTGCCCAGCCCGCAAAGGGGTAGCAGAAAGGGCACAGGTGCGGATACCGGGTCAGCCGCCGTTACGGAACACTTGCGCAGGAAGCCAGGTGCTCAGCTCGGGGAAGGCCATGACGATGCCCCAGGCCGATGAGCTGCAGTGCCACGAAGGGGACTGCACCCCGATAGATCATCCCCGTGGTGACGCTGACCGGTGCCACGCCGCGCAGGTAGATCAGCGAGAAGCCGAACGGGGGCGTCATGAAGCTGGTCTGCAGGTTGATGCCCACCAGCACGCCCAGCCAGACCGGGTCGACATCCATGCCCAGCAGCACCGGCGCGGTGATCGGGATAATGATGAAGATCACCTCGAAGGTGTCAAGCACGAAGCCCAGCAGGAACATCACCAGCATGACGCTGATGAGGGCGCCCATCGTGCCGCCCGGCAGGTTGGAGAGCAGGGCGTGCACCAGATCCTCGCCGCCCAGGATGCGGAAGACGATGGAAAAGACCGCGGCGCCCAGCAGCAGGGTGAACACCATGGAGGTGATGGTGGCCGTGGACAGGCAGGCCTGCTGCAGCATGCGCAGGCTGAAGCGACCCTTGATGGCGATGAGCAGTAGCGCGCCGACCGAACCCACGGAGGCGGCTTCGGTGGGGGTGGCGATGCCGCCCAGGATGGAACCTAGAACGGCCAGGATCAGCGCCAGGGGCGGCAGCAGGGCAGTGACGATCTCGCGGCCCAGACCGTGGCCGCCTTCTTCGCGCTGGAAGGGCGTGGCGGGGACAGGACTTGGGGTCGAAGATGGCCTTGCCGGCCATGTAGAGCATGTACAGCCCCACCAGCACCGCACTGGGCAGAATGGCGCCCACGAACAGGTCACCCACCGAGACCGGGGTGGGGGCGAAGTTGCCCTTGGACATCTGCACCTGGGCGTTGATGCCCGAGAGCATGTCGCCCATGAAGATGAGGATGGTGGACGGCGGGATGATCTGGCCCAGCGTGCCCGAGGCGGCAATCACGCCTGCACCCAGCTTGGGGTCATAGCCGGCGCGCAGCATGGCGGGCAGGCTGATGAGGCCCATGGTGACGACGGTGGCGCCCACCACGCCGGTGGAGGCGGCCAGCAGCGCGCCCACGATGATGACCGAGAAGCCCAGGCCACCCCGGACGTTGCCGAAGAGCCGCCCCATGGTGGTGAGCAGCGCCTCGGCAATGCCCGATCGTTCGAGCAGCACGCCCATGAAGATGAAGAGTGGCACGGCCACCAGCACCTCGCTGGACATGAAGCCCACGTAGCGTGAGGCGAGTGCGCCGAAGTTGGAGAAGTCGAAGACCTCGAAGTACCAGCCGATGGCGGCGATCATCAGCGAGGTGCCGGCCAGCGTGTAGGCAACCGGGAAGCCCAGCGCCAGCACGAAGATGATGCCGAAGAACAGGGTGCCAGCGAGGATCTCGCCCAGCAGGATCGGATCCATTTCCATCATGCAGCCTCCTGGTGGGCGTGATCGTGGGTCTGGTAGCGCAGGTGGGCGGGCAGCAGGGTGTCACGGCCGGCCAGCGTCAGGATGCTGCGGCACAGCATGGCCAGGCCCTGCAGCGCGGTCAGCACCACGAAGACCAGGATGAAGGTCTTCAGGATGTAGAAGCCGGGCATGCCGCCGGTGTTGGGCGAGCCCTCGTGCAGCCGCCAGGCGCGCTGCACATAGGGCAGGGCGTAGGTCCAGACCAGCAGGCAGAAGGGCAGCAGGCAGGTCAGTACGCCAAACAGGTCGTGCCAGGCCTTCTGGCGGTTGGAAACGCGGCGATAAAAGATGTCGACGCGCACGTGCTCGTCACGCATCAGGGCATAGGCGCTGAGGGCCGCTGAACATGGCGCCGCTCAGCCAGACGTACAGATCCTGCATCCAGATCTGCGACGTGGAAAAGAGGTAGCGCTCCACCACGACGGTGAAGCAGACCAGCACGATGCCCAGGGAGAGCCAGGAGAACACCTGGCCCACCAGCCGGTTGATGGCGCTGATGAAGATCGTATAGCTTGCGAGAGCCCGCATGGGAGCTGTCCTGGAGGAAAGACGTGAAGATAGGGAGGAAGAGGGCGGCAGCCCCGCCACAGGTCGGGCAGGGCGACGCGATGACGCTGCGCCAGTCGGCCATCAGACGACCGGGCCGGTGGAATGATACCGGTGCGGAGAGTGTCGCTGCCGGCGGGGCTGCGTGATGGGCAGCCCGGAACGCGCGGGCGCCGGACGGACGAATGCCGGCCGGCGCCGCGGGGTGGGCCCGTGTCACTTCAGGCTGAAGTACTTGGTGCGGGCCTCGATGAACGGCTGATCGGTCCCTCGGTCTTCTGGCGCAGCAGGTTGAACGAAGTGATGAAGTGTTCGGCCGTCTTCTTGGTGAGCGGATCCTTGCTTTCACGCATCTCCAGGATCAGCTCGCGGGCATACTGGCCGCCCTTCTCGAAGATCTCGTCGGGGAAGCGCTGGACCTTGACGCCATGCTTGCTCACGAGCGTGTCGAGTGCGCGCGGGTCGTTGGCCGCGTAGGTGGCGTACATGTTGTCGTACTCGGCCTGGCAGGCGGCGCGGACGATCTCCTGCAGGTCCTTGGACAGGGGCCTGGAACTTTCCTTGCTCACGACCAGCTCGGGGCGCCTGGGCCGGCTCGGTGAAGCTGGGGATGTAGTAGTTCTTGGTGATCTGGTAGAGGCCCAGCGCCAGGTCGTTGTAGGGACCGACGAAACTCGGCGGCGTCCAGCGTGCCGGTCTGCATGGCCTGGAAGATGTCGCCGGCGGCCAGGTTCATCACCGACACGCCCATCTTCTGCCAGACCTGGCCACCCAGGCCGGGCGAACGCATGCGCAGACCCTTCACGTCAGCCACGGACTTGAGTTCCTTGCGGGAACCAGCCACCGGCCTGAACGCTGGTGTTGCCGGCCAGGAAGCCCTGCACGCCGAACTGGTCATAGACCTCGTCCCACAGCGCCTGGGCGCCCATGACGTTGATCCAGGCCGACATCTCGGAGGCCGTCATGCCGTAGGGCACGCCGGTGAAGAAGGCCAGGGCCGGGCTCTTGTTCATCCAGTAGTAGGCGGCGCCGTGGCTCATCTCGGCCGTGCCCTCGATGACGGCATCCAGCGCCTGCAGGGCCGGCACCATCTCGCCGGCGGCATAGACCTTGACGGTGAGCTTGCCACCGGACATCTCGGTGATGCGTCGGGCCAGGCTCTCGGCGCTGGTCCCGATGCCGGGGAAGTTCTTGGGCCAGCAGGGTGACCATCCGCCATTGCTTGCGGCCTTGCGAGATGGCGGGGGCGGCCAGGGTGGCGCTGCCGGCAGCGACGCCGGCGGCGACGCTGGCCTTCAGGGCGGAGCGACGATCCATTATGTAAGAGTCCTTGTTCTTTGAAGGGCATTGTTGCAGGCCGGGTACCGGCCGAAACATGAAATCCGTGCCGGAGGCGCCACAATGCTGAATGTTAGCCGACGGAGGGTGGCTTTTCATCGGGGCTTTCCAGCCCCGGGGCCTGCCACTGGCAGCTCAGCCGGCGCCAGCCTTCGGGGCCCAGCGCCTGCAGGCGGGCGATGTTGTTCTCGAAGATGCGGTCGGTGTCTTCACCCCAGGCGGCCACGGCGCGGTCGATGCTGGTCTCGCGCAGCAGGTGCAGTGTGGGCCAGGGCGACTGGTTGGTGGCGTTCTCGATGTCGTCGACGGCCGTGCCCGCAAACTGGTAGTGGGGATGGAAGCTGGCGATCTGCACCGTGCCGTTCAGGTCCAGCTCGGTCAGCAGGGCTTCGGCCATGTCCAGGAAGTCGTTGAACTCCAGGAAGTCGGCCAGCATGCGGGGGCACACCAGCAGGCTGGTCTCGATCTCGGTTTCCGGGGCGTCCAGCAGGCGCTTCAGTTCGGTGCGCAGATCTTCCAGCAGCGCCAGCGGTTCGGTGGCCTCGCTGACCTGGATGTGCAGGCGCTTCTTCTTCAGCACGGCGTTGGCGAAGGGGCACAGGTTCAGGCCCGACGGCCTTCTCTACCCAGATGCGGGTGGCGGCGAGGACGGCCGCGGCATCGGGAACGGCGCCCGCAGCCGGCGTGCCGTCGGCAGGTCGGGCGTCGCCCGTTGCGAGCGCGCGGTTCTGGGCGGCATGGAAGGGGCAGCCGGAAGGGGGTGATGAATGGGACATGCGAAGAGGCGGCAGAGGAGCGCCGGGTGAACAGGGCAAAAGAGGGGCCCTGGCGGCGTCAGGATCCGGTCCCGTGCCCGGAGTGGGCCGGGAATGTGAGCGTGCCGGGCAGGCCATGGCCGGCACGCCACAGTCTCAGCCGAAAGGCGGGCCGCCGGCCGGCTGAGGGATACCGCCGGGCGGGGGCTGTCGGCGAAAGGCGACGACAGGCCGTTAGTATGAGGAATTGACTGGAGGAGGACACCTCATGAGCGTGAGACGACTGCTCAGCAACATCAGCAGCGACAGGCTGCAGGAAAGCAGGGATTTCTATGCCGACCTGCTGGGCATGGAGGTGGCCTTCGAATCCGACTGGTACATCCGGCTCCACTCGCCCACCAACCCGGGCCTGGAGCTGGGCATCATCCAGCGCGACCATCCGCTGCTGCCGGCTGACTGGCGCGCCGTGCCGGTGGGCATGTACCTCACCTTCGTGGTGGACAACGTGGACGACATCCACGCCCGCGCCGTGGTGCGTGGCCTGCCCATTGTGCAGCCGCCGCGTGACGAGTTCTATGGTCAGCGGCGCTTCCTCACCCGTGACCCGGATGGCACGCTGGTGGACATCAGCTCGCCGTGGCGCCAGGAAGTCATGCTGGAAGAGCGTCCGCCGGTGGCGATTGCCCCGCCGGAACAGCGCCGGGAGGGCGGGCGTTCCGTCCGGATGGTGCGCAACATCGCGCGCCGTGCGCTGCCCCGGCGCACCATCGATCAGGTGCTGCGGGATTCACGCATGATGCCGTTGCCCGCCGGCAGCTGATGTTTCCGGACCGCACTGTCGGGAACGGGAATACTTTGTCTGCACGCTACCCGGGATTGCGTGCGTTTCTGCGCCACTAGGGGGATAATCGAACCAAGGCAGCACGGAACATCGACGTCGCCGCCACGCCAGCCCTCGGGCTGAGGGTGTCGTCTCCCTGTTTTCTGCGCTGCCGGGCGGGGACAATAACGGCAGGGGCTCCGGTTCAGGCCTTTGGGCATGGGCACAGTGTCATCTCCGGAGGGGTCCCCCACGGCTTCGATGAGTTTTCCCTTGCCCGGGATTCGTCGCTGGCGGGAGAACACGGTGAAGGCGTGGCTGCCCGGCAGAGCCGCCCCCTGGCAGCCGGGGTGCCTTCCGGGCACCATCTGCCTGCCACGAGGTCCGTCCGTGTCGGTGTGGTTCGGTCCGACGTCGGGTGGCTGGCGCAAGTTCGTGTCAGTGCTTCCTTGAACAACACATAGGAGGGACTCATGGACAATAACGCACGCATCGATCTGGAACGCCGGCTGCCCAAGCGCGCCATGGCGCTCATTCTTGCCGGAGGACGGGGAAGCCGCCTGAAGCAGCTCACCGATACCCGCTGCAAGCCGGCCGTCTATTTCGGCGGACACTTCCGCATCATCGACTTCGTCCTGTCGAACTGCATGAACTCGGGCCTGCGTCGCATCGGCGTGCTCACGCAGTACAAGTCGCACAGCCTGCTGCGCCACCTGCAGCGCGGCTGGAACTTCCTCAAGTCCGAGATGCACGAATTCGTCGATCTCATTCCCGCGCAGCAGCGCGTGCGACGAGGAGGTCTGGTACCGTGGCACGGCCGATGCCGTCTATCAGAGTCTCGACATCATCAAGTCCAACCATCCGGAATACGTGGTGATCCTGGCGGGCGACCACATCTACAAGATGGACTACGCCCGCATGCTGGCTGACCACGCCCTCTCGGGCGCCGGCGTGACGGTGGGCTGCATCGAGGTCGATCGCCAGGAGGCCAAGGCTTTCGGCGTGATGGCCATCGACGAGAACAAGAAGGTCACCTCCTTCGTGGAAAAGCCGGCTGATCCGCCCGCCATGCCGGGCAAGCCGGATCGTTCGCTGGCCTCCATGGGGATCTACATCTTCACGGCCGACTACCTGTACCGGATGCTGGACGAGGACATCGCCCTGGAGGGCTCCTCGCACGACTTCGGCAAGGACATCATTCCGAAGGCCGTGGGGAAGGCCAGGTGGTGGCCCACTTCTTCCAGGACAGCTGCGTCTACAACAGCGAGAAGGCGCCGGCCTACTGGCGCGACGTCGGGACCATCGATGCCTACTGGGAGGCCAACATCGACCTCACGGCCACGGTGCCCGAGCTGAACCTCTATGACCGTTCCTGGCCCATCTGGACCTACCAGGAACAGCTGCCGCCGGCCAAGTTCGTGCACAACGAGGCAAACCGTCGCGGCGAGGCCATCGAATCCAGCGTCTCGGCGGGCTGCATCCCTGTCCGGCTCGGTGCACAACTCGCTGCTGTTCTCCAACTGCCGCGTGCATTCCTACACGCAGATCCACGGCGCGGTGCTGCTGCCCGAGGTGCAGGTGGGGCGCAACGTCCGGCTCACCAAGGTGGTGGTCGACCGGGGCTGCCGGATTCCCGATGGCCTGGTGGTCGGCGAGGATCCGGACGATGATGCACGGCGCTTCTATCGCAGCGAGGGCGGCGTGACGCTGATCACCCCCAGGATGCTGGAAAAACTGCAGGGCTGAACGCCCGGAGGATCGATGATGTTTGCAGACCGTACGCTTGCCCGACCCCATGCTGCGCGTCCCGATGACGCGCATCCTGCCCGATCGACGGGAGGCGCAGCCGTGCCGGCCGTGATCTGGCAGCAGCCCAATCGCGCACCGGCGGGCAATGTGCGGGTCCTGCACGTCACGGCCGAGGTATACCCGCAGGTCAAGACGGGCGGGCTGGGCGACATCGCGGCCGCCCTGCCGACGGCCCTGCTGTCCCAGGGGGTGGATGCCCGGCTGCTGGTGCCGGGCTATCCGGCCATCATCGACAATCTGGAAGAGGTCGGCCTGGTGGCCGACCTGGGTTCCCTGATGGGGGCCGCCCGCGTGCGGGTGCTGCACGGGCGGCTGAAAGAGAGCGGTCTGACCGCCTATGTCGTGGATGCGCCCTGGTACTTCCGGCGCGAAGGCAACCCCTATCTGGGTCCGGACCATCGTGACTGGTCCGACAACATCCGGCGCTTTGCGCTGCTGGGCTGGGTGGGGGCCCATCTGGCCTGGGGGATATCGATGCCTGGTGGCAGGCCGACATCCTGCATGCGCATGACTGGCACGCCGGGCTGGCGCCGGTGTATCTGTCGCTGAACCCGGTGCGCCGGGTGAAGTCCGTGTTCAGCATCCACAACCCTGATCTACCAGGGACTCTTCCCGCTGGAGGAGGCGCCGGGGCTGGACCTGCCGCCGCACATCCTGCGGCCGGGGGTGTCCCGCAGCCTGGAATACTACGGGCACGGCAGCTTCGCGAAGGGCGGGCTGGTGTTTGCCGACTGGCTGAGCACGGTCAGCCCGCGCTATGCCTACGAGATCACCACGCCGGAGGGCGGTGCCGGCATGCAGGGCGTGCTGCTGGAGCGGCGCGAGCGCCTCTCGGGCATCCTCAACGGCATTGACGAGACGGTCTGGGATCCGCAGACCGACCCGCTGATCAGTGCCAACTACGGCATCCATGACCTGGGCCGCAAGGTCGAGAACAAGACCCGCATGCAGCAGGAGCTGGGGCTCACGGTCGATCCGAACCGCATGCTGGCGGTCATGATCAGCCGGCTGACCAACCAGAAGGGGGCCGATCTTGTCCTGCAGGCGCTGCCGAAGATGCGTGAGCTGGGCATCCAGCTGGCGCTGCTGGGCAGCGGGGACGCCCACCTGCAGGAAGCCTTCCGGAAGGCGGCCGAGGAGGCCCCCGATCAGGTGGCGGTGTGCATCGGCTATGACGAGCGCCTGGCCCACCGGCTGATCGGCGCCGGTGACCTCATCCTGGTGCCGTCGCGCTTCGAGCCCTGCGGCCTGACCCAGATGTACGGGCTGCGCTATGGCACGCTGCCGCTGGTCTGCAAGGTGGGTGGCCTGGCCGACACCGTGACCGAATACCTGGATGGCCAGCCCAGCAACGGATTTGTCTTCCAGGGCGGCCAGATCTCGGGCCTGATTGATGCGCTGGAGCGCGCTGCCGCGCTGTGGTGGCACGACCGCAGCGGCTGGGAGTGGCGGATGCGCACGGCCATGGAGGCCCGGCACGGCTGGGGGCCGTCCGCCGCCGAGTACCTGTCGCTCTACCAGCGCCTGCTGGGTGAGTGGCAGTGATCCTGTCTTCCCCCGCGACGTGTCGCGCCAGGGGTTTGCGTGACCTGTTTCTTCCACGGGCAGCCTGGCGGCTTCCTTGATGTTTTCCCGGGCTTGCGCGACTGGGTGCTGCTGATCGTAAAATCAGGCGCGTAAGCAAGATGCGGGCGGCTTGCCGCCCCGGACCGGCGCCATCCCGGGGGCCGCAGAAGGCGGCCCGGCGGGTGTCATGACGATGCCCGCGGGGTGTCACTGGGGGAGAAGGGTGGATTTCCAGAACTTCGATCTGAACCTGCTGCGGGTTTTTGATGAAGTCATGGCCGAGCGCAACATCTCGCGTGCGGCCCGCAACCTCGCAATGACCCAGCCGGCTGCCAGCAATGCCCTGCGCAGGCTGCGCGAGGCCCTGGGGGACGAACTGTTGATCCGCGCTGGCCGCGGCGTCGAGCCCACCCCTTCGCACTGGCCATCTGGCCCGACGTGCGCACGGCGCTCAACGCGCTGCGAGGCGTCATCTCGCCCAAGTCCTTTGATCCGCAGCGCACCCGCGAGACCTTCGTCATCGCCATGGCCGATGCCACGGCGGCCCTGCTGGTGCCGCCGCTGCTGGACCGGCTGCAGCGCGATGCCCCCAATGCCACGCTGCGGCTGCGTCCGCTCACCACGCGTGATCCACTCCCGCTTCTGGAAAACGACGAGCTGCACCTGGCGGTCGGGCACTTCCCCGGCGCCGTGGCCGACGTGATCCTGCGCGAGATGCAGGAAGATCGGCCCGACACCTTCGGGCACCAGGAGATCTACGAAGGCCAGTATGTCTGCGTGATGCGTGAGGGGCACCCGCTGAGTGCCGGTCCCATCAGCCTGGACGACTACTGCAATGCCCGGCACCTGCTGGTCAGCTACTCGGGGCGGCCCTTCGGTTTCGTCGACGAGGCGCTGGCCACGCGCCAGCGTACCCGGCGCATCGTGCTCACGCTCAACCAGTTCTTCACGGCGGCCCATGTGGTGGCCCAGTCCGATCTGCTCACGGTGCTGCCCCTGGACTTCGTTCCGGCCACCGGCATTGCTGACCGTCTGGCGTGGCAGCCATTGCCGGTGGCGTTGCCGGCCATGCGCATCGACATGGTGTGGCACCGGCGGCAGGAGCAGCTGCCCTCACATCGCTGGCTGCGCAAGATGATTGACGACGTCACGCTGCGCCGCGTCTGGGGCACGCGCAACGTGCCGCTCACCCGCTTTGGCGGCGAGCCCATGCCCGCGCTGATTGCCAGCGCGTTGCGCAATCCGTGGGGCGCAAGCGCCCAGGACGACTGAGTCCGGCCTGGGCCGGAAACGGCAAGGGCCGGACCCACCTGCAAGGATGGAACCGGCCCTCAAGAGTGAAGGCGGGTCGCGAGGCCCGGTTGCTGCCGGGCCCCGCTGATCAGCGGATCACTTGTCCGCTGCCTCTTCTTCCGAGCACACCCATTCGGGTTTGCTGCGGCCATGCACCTGGGTGATGGCGCGCAGGCGGCGCGTCTGCCACTCGTGCAGCTGGTGCCAGGCAAAGCGCCAGCCCCACCAGCCGGAGGCTTCTCCGGGGTAGTTCATCCGGCCTTCGGCGCCCAGGCCCAGAATGTCCTGCATCTGGTAGATGGCCCAGCCCGAGACGGACTGCGAGGCCGCGTGGACCAGCTCCCAGTGCATTTCCCGACCGTCGGTCTTCAGGTACACCTGTGCCAGCGCACGCTCCCGATCGGACGCCTGGGCGAACCAGCCCAGCGTCGTGTCGTTGTCGTGGGTGCCGGTGTAGACGATCTGGTTGCGACGCAGGTTGTGCGGCAGGAAGACGTTCTCGGAATCGTCCAGGAAGGCCAGTTGCAGCACGGCCATGCCGGGCAGGCCGGTGTCGGCCAGCAGCTTGCGCAGGCTGTCGGTCTGAAGGCCCAGGTCCTCGGCCACCAGCGGCAGCTTGCCCAGCGCCTTTTCCAGGGCGTTGAAGAGCGCCATGCCCGGGCCGGGCGTCCATTCGCCCTCGCGTGCCGTGGGGCAGGTGGACGGGATGGCCCAGTAGGCGTCGAAGCCGCGGAAGTGGTCGATGCGCACGATGTCGGTCAGGGCCAGGCAGCGCTTGACGCGCGCGATCCACCAGGCGTAGCCCTGCTTGGCGTGCTCGGGCCAGCGGTACAGCGGGTTGCCCCAGCGCTGGCCATCCACGGCGAAGTAGTCGGGCGGAACGCCGGCCACGTGCGTGGGCCAGAGATCCTTGCCCAAGTCGAAGAGCTTGGGGTTGGCCCAGGTGTCGGCGCTGTGCAGCGCCACGAAGATGGGCACATCACCCACGATGCGGACGTTGTGGGCGTTGGCGTAGGTGCGGATGGCCTGCCATTGTTTTTCGGCCACCCACTGCACGAAGCACCAGAATAGGTAGTCGTCGCGGTAGTCCTGGCGGATGTGCTCCAGGGCGGCCGGCTTGCGCTGGGCGTGGTCGGCCGGCCATTCCTGCCAGGGCTTGCCCTGGTAGAGACGGTCCAGCACCATGAACAGGGCATAGTCGTCCAGCCAGGCGCCTTCGCGCTCGCGGAAGTCGTCGAACTCGGCGCGCAGCGGTTCATGGGGGTTGCCCAGGAAGGTGCGGGCCGCCTGGGTCAGTGCACGCAGGCGGAAGCGCTCGACACGCGGGAAGTCGATCCGGCCTTCACGCGGGGCGGGGCCCGGCTCGCCGTCGACCGAGTAGTCTTCCTGGAAGTCGGCCGGCAGCCAGCCTTGCGAGGCCAGGCCTCGCAGGTCCACCAGCATGGGGTTGAAGGCCATGCCGGCCGGGCTCATGTACGGCGAATAGCCGCTGCCCGGAGGCACCAGCGGCAGGATCTGCCACAGGTACTGCTCGGCGTGCTCCAGCCAGTCGATGAAGTGATAGGCGCTGGGTCCGAAGTCTCCCGAACCTGGGTGCTGGATGGTGAGCGGCTGTTCAGGGCCGACGGGCTCGGTATCCGGTAGTGAGGTGATGTGCAGCAGGATGCCGCTGGCACGAGAGGTGTTTGGACTCATGGTCTTCATCCTTTGCGACGGGCAACGAACATGTAGACGGAATGAGGACGCAGCGTGCGCGCGGAAGTTCCTTTCGGTTTGGCGGCAGGAACGTCGCTACTTGTTGCGCCCTGTGTCTTGCATTTGACCACAGGTGCGCGAAGCTTGCTGTTTTTGTTGATGGCCAGGCCCAGCCGCATGATCTGTGTCATGGTCTCGTCCACCTCGCCTTCGGTGGAGTTGGCCCGCCAGGGCTGGCCGTCGGCCTGGTTGGTGTCCAGCACCATGGTCCAGTCGCCTTCGGGCATCACGAAGGGGCGGTTCTCGCCGTCGGGGTTGAAGACGATCAGCAGATCCTGTTCATCATCATTGTGGGCGCCCAGAATCTGGGCGAATACCCCGTCGCCATCCTGGTTCCATTGCTCGGCCGGCATCGATTGTCCCTGGCTGTTGAGCCAGCGCACGTCCAGCATGCCGGAGGCCGTGGGGGCGCCCAGCAGCCAGACGGGCAGGTGCAGCTGCGGGTGCTTCTTGCGCAGATGGATCAGGTGCGCCGTGAAACCGATCAGGTCCTCGTCGGCACTCTTCCAGTCCAGCCAGCTGATGGCGTTGTCCTGGTTGTAGGCGTTGTTGTTGCCGTGCTGGGTACGCCCCATCTCGTCGCCGGCGGTCAGCATCGGCGTGCCCTGCGACAGCAGCAGCGAGGCCAGCAGGACCCGTTTCAGGCGTGCGCGGGTGCGGTTGATGTCCGGGTCGTCAGTAGGGCCTTCCGCCCCGGCGTTCCAGCTGTGGTTGTCGTTGTGGCCGTCGCGGTTGTCCTCGCCGTTGGGCTCGTTGTGCTTCTGGTTGTAGGAAACCAGATCGTTCAGCGTGAAGCCGTCGTGCGAGGTGATGAAGTTGATGCTGGACTGCGGGCAGCGGCCGTCGTGGTGGAACTGCTCGCTGGCGCCGGAAATCTGGCTGGCGAAGGCGCCCCGGTCCCTGTGGGGCTGCAGCCAGAAACAGCGCGTCGTGTCGCGGAAGCGGTCGTTCCACTCGCTCCAGCCCGGCAGATGGGCGCCCAGCTGGTAGCCGCCGCCGGCCGCGTCCCAGGGCTCGGCGATCAGCTTGATGCCGGCCAGGGCCGGGTCCTGCCGGACAGCCTGGAAGAACGGTGCGTAGCGGTCGAAGCGGCCTGGGTCGTTCGAGTTGGGCAGGGCCACGCGCCCCAGCACCGAGGCCAGATCGAAGCGGAAACCGTCGACGTGCATCTCCTGGACCCAGTAGCGCAGCGAGTCCATGATCATTTGCAGCGCCACATAGTTGCTGGCGTTGACGCTGTTGCCGGTGCCGGTGTAGTTGGCGTAGTAGGCCGGATCCTGGCGGCTGAGGTGGTAGTAGGCCTGGTTGTCCAGTCCGCGCCACGACAGCGTGGGGCCGCGCTGGTCGCCTTCGGGCGTGTGGTTGTACACCACGTCCAGGATCACCTCGATGCCGTGGCGGTGCAGCTCCTTCACCATGTGCCGGAACTCGTTGACCGGGTCCTGGCGCGCAAAGCGGCGATCGGGGGCGAAGAAGGCCAGGGTGTTGTAGCCCCAGTAGTTGCACAGCCCCATCTCGATCAGCGTGCCTTCACTGATGGATTCCTGCACGGGCAGCAGCTCCACGGCCGTCACGCCCAGACGCTTCAGGTGGGCGATGGCAGCGGGGCTGGCCAGGCCTTCATAGGTGCCGCGCAGCTCGGCCGGCACGTCGGGGTGAGACTGGGTGAAGCCCTTGACGTGCGCCTCGTAGATGACGCTTTCGCACATCGGGATGTTCGGGCGGTGGTCGCCCTCCCAGTCGAACTCGTCCATGCCGGTGACCACGGCCTTGGGCATGTGGGCGGCGTTGTCATCCATCTGGGTGTCGGGACGATCCAGATGGGATTCATGCCATTGGAACTGGCCTTGCAGGCGCCGGGCGTAGGGGTCCAGCAGCAGGCGGGCGGGGTTGTAACGCAGTCCGCGCGACGGGTCGTAGGGGCCATCCACGCGGTAGCCGTAGATCAATCCGGCGCCGGCATCAGGCAGGAAGCCGTGCCAGACGTTGTTCACCGGGCCGTTCATCGCGTAGCGGTGGGTCTCGTGGCCTTCGGTGTCGAACACGCACAGCGTGACGCTGCGTGCGCCACTGCTGAAAAAGGGCAAAGTTGACGCCACCGTCGTGACAGGTGGCACCCAGTGGCCACACCCGGCCCTTGGGCAATTTTTCGTCTTTCATGGATCGTTCAAAAGTTCTCACGCCATGGCCTGCCTTCCGCGGCGAACGGCGGACCGGTGAGGTAACTGCGAGGAGGGCTGTCTCGGATTGCTCTGCGCGTCTCGTCCTGCCACCCGGCCAGGGGTGACGATGGGAGCTGCTGTCAGCCGGGGCCACGGCCCGAGCGTGTCGGGCCATGTCCGGTGCCGGTCGAGGGCGGCAGGCTGGCGCCAGCTCATGACACCCAGGAGGTGAAGGGCATGGGCTGGCGCGTCTGGCCTGCGGTGTCCAGCCGAGCCCCGTGCAGCGACGGGGCGGGGCCAGGCCGGCGGTTGATGCCAGTGCTGTCGGCGCGTATCCAGAGCTGCGCCGGGAAAAGGCCAGCCCGGGGGGGGACCCTGGGTCTGCCCGAGCTGGCCGGCGCCGAAAAAGCCGGCACGAAGATACCGCAAAATGCAGGCGGAATCCCGTGAACGAACCGGCGGGCGTTGGCATGGTGCCAACGCATCGTCAAAGTGTGTGCCGGGCGAACCCGGCGCCCTCTCAGACCTTCAGGGGTTTCACGTCCCAGATCTTGTCGGCGTACTCCAGGATCGTGCGGTCGCTGGAGAAGATGCCCATGCCGGAGACGTTGATGACGGCCTTCCGGTTCCAGGCGTCCTGGTCGCGGTACAGCGCATCGACCTTCTCCTGCGTGGCCACGTAGTCGGCGAAGTCGGCCAGCAGCAGGTAGGTGTCCTGACGCAGCAGCGAATCGGCGATCGGGCGGAAGCGGCCGGCATCGTCGGGCGACCAGAAGCCGCCGCCGATCTGGTCGATCACCAGACGCAGGTCGGGGTTCTCTTCATAGTAGCGGGCCGGATCGTAGCCAGCAGCCTTGATCTTCGCCACTTCCTCGGTGCGGTGACCGAAGATGAAGATGTTGTCGTCGCCCACCTGTTCGTGGATCTCGACGTTGGCCCCGTCCATCGTGCCGATGGTGAGCGCGCCGTTGATGGCCAGCTTCATGTTGCCGGTGCCCGATGCCTCGGTGCCGGCTGTGGAGATCTGCTCGGACAGGTTCGCGGCCGGCATGATCATCTCGGCGGCCGAGACGCTGTAGTTGGGCACGAACACGACCTTCATCCGGTCGCGCAGCGTCGGCTCGGCATTGACCTTGCGGGCCACGTCGTTGATCAGCTTGATGATCAGCTTGGCCATCCGGTAGGCCGAGGCGGCCTTGCCGGAGAAGAGGAAGGTGCGCGGCGTCCAGTCCTTGTCGGGGTTGGCCACCATCTGGTTGTAGCGATGCACGATGTGCAGCACGTTCAGCAGCTGGCGCTTGTACTCGTGGAAGCGCTTGACCTGCACGTCCAGCATGGCGTTCGGGTCGATGTCGACCCCACCGTGCGTCTTGACCCAGTCGGCCAGGCGCTGCTTGTTGGTGAGCTTGGCGGCTGCAAATTCCTTCAGGAATGCAGGCTTGTCCGCGAACTTCTTCAGCTTGGACAGCTCGCCGAGGTTCTTGCGCCAGTCGGTGCCGATCGACTTGTCGATGAGGGCCGACAGCGGCCGGTTGGCGTTGGCCAGCCAGCGGCGCGGCGTGATGCCGTTGGTGATGTTGATGAAGCGGCCCGGGAACAGCTTGGCGAAGTCGGCAAAGATGGTGTCGACCAGCAGCTGGCTGTGCAGCTTGGACACGCCGTTGACCTTGTGGCTGGCCAGCACGCACATGTAGGCCATGCGCACGCGGCGCTCGCCGGTCTCGTCGATCAGCGACACGCGACGCAGCAGGTCGTGGTCCTCGCCGTGGTGGGTGCGCACCCAGTCCAGGAAGCGCTTGTTGATCTCGAAGATGATCTCGAGGTGGCGCGGCAGCACGCTGCGCATCATGGCCACCGGCCAGGTCTCCAGCGCTTCGGGCATCAGCGTGTGGTTGGTGTAGAGAACACCTTGCAGCACTGGGCCCAGGCGCTGTTCCACGACATCTTGTGGTCGTCCACCAGGATGCGCATCAGCTCGGGCACGGCGATGGCCGGGTGGGTGTCGTTCAGGTGGATGGCCACCTGATCGGACAGCTCGGAGAAGTTCTCGTGGTTGTGCAGGTAGCGGCGGACGATGTCCTGCAGCGAGGCGCTGACGAAGAAGTACTCCTGGCGCAGACGCAGCTCGCGGCCCTGGTAGCTGGAATCATCCGGATACAGCACGCGCGTGACGTTTTCCGACTGGTTCTTGCTGGCCACGGCCTGCATGTAGTTGCCCTGCGAGAACAGGGTCAGGTCCAGGCTCTCGGCGGCGCGGGCATGCCACAGCCGCATGGTGTTGATGGTCTTGGTGTGATAGCCGGGCACGATCATGTCGTAGGCCGTGGCCATGACCTTCTCGGCCTCGTGCCAGAGGGCACCGCGCTCGGGGTCGTGCTCGACCCAGCCACCGAACTTGATGGGGAAGGTGACCTGCGGACGGGGGAATTCCCACGGGTTGCCCAGCTTGAGCCAGTCATCGGGCTGCTCGACCTGGTAACCGTCGTGGATCGACTGGGCGAACATGCCGTAGTCGTAGCGGATGCCGTAGCCGAAGCTGGGCAGACCGGTGGTGGCCATCGAATCCAGGAAGCAGGCGGCCAGGCGGCCCAGGCCGCCGTTGCCCAGACCCGGATCGGGTTCTTCCTCGCGGGCCTCTTCCAGATCGATGCCGCCTTCGGCCAGGGCCGTGGCCAGCTCGTCGTAAAGGTCGATGGCCATCAGGCTGTTGGTCAGCGCGCGACCGACCAGGAATTCCATCGAGAGGTAGTAGACGCGCTTGACCTTCTGGCCGTATTGCTGGCGCGTGGTCTCGATCCAGTTCTCGATCTGCTTGTCACGAGCCAGGCGGGCCAGCGCGGCGTACCAGTCTGCCTTCGTGGCGGTCTTCGGGTCCTTGCCGATGGTGTAGAGGAGGCGGTTGGCCACGTAGCGGCGCAGGGCCTCATGGTCATTCCGTTCGATCGAGGCCGGCTCGAAGGCTTCGGTCAACGGGGTGGGATTCTTGGTCTTCTTGGGGGACTTGGAGGGCATCTTCACGACCTTTCGGTGAAGTGAACAACAACTGTAGATTTTGCAGCTTAATGGCGGGTTCTGCCACCAAACTCCCGTATTGCAACAGTGTCGGGCGTGCGCCGTGGCTGATGCTGACAGGGCAGGCAGGGTATTCATCCATGCCGGCGCCGCAGGTATCTTTCCCTGAAGGCGTGTCCTCGCGCCTGAAGCGGGAAGAACCTGTTCCAGGCAGGGGAAGATGCCGTGTTTTGGCGGCTTGTGCTGCAGATTGCCTTGTCGGGAGAGGCAATCTGTCAGGCGCCATGTGAAGGTTGCTCGTGTCTCCTGAGCGGGGCGCATGCCCATGGGGTTCGCCCGGATATTGGTGCCTTGTCTTCCTGTTCAGTTCCCGACCTTGGAGTGCAGTTATTGCATGGCATTTGACAACGCCGCGCGGGCGACGGCATAATTCGGTCTCTTCCCCGGAGAGGTGCCCGAGTGGCTAAAGGGGGCAGACTGTAAATCTGTTGGCTTACGCCTACGTTGGTTCGAATCAACCCTCTCCACCACCGCTTTCACAGCCTACCTGTTCGGGTGGGTTCGTCTCCCAGGCCAGTCAGTCCGGTTGCATCACCCCCGCAGGGTCATTGCACCTGTTTCTGACACACGGCTCCATGCCGGTGCAAGGCATTCAGCCCCACGGCATGTTCGTTTCGCGGCGCCGCCCGTTCGGTGGGTGCCACGCAAGCGGGTGTAGCTCAATGGTAGAGCAGAAGCCTTCCAAGCTTACGACGAGGGTTCGATTCCCTTCACCCGCTCCAGTTTCCGCCGACCTATCCCCGCTGCAACAGACACCGGAACGGGTGTTGCGCATTCCGCTCGAATGTCATCAAACTTTCGGGGCGAAGCCGCTTGCCACCCGATGGTTGGTGCCATTGGGGGGTGTCTTGGTACCGCCTGTCGTCGGAGGCTTCCTGTTCGGAGACGCTTCAACAATGCTGTCAGCGTCGCTGATGAGGGATCCCGTCATGCTGCTGCTGTCCGGAATGCTGATGCTGCTGGTGGCGTTCTGCCTGTTCATGGCTGTCTGGCAGCCCTTGCGTTCCTACCTGATCATCACGCCGGACGCGCTGCGTGCGCGGGTGGATGAAGGGCGAACCTGATGCAGGACAGCCTGATGCAGCAGAACCCAATGCCGGAGAGCCCGACGCAGGTACCCCGAACGTTGCGCATCCCCATCAACAGCGCGTATACCTTCGGAACAAAGAACAAGCTGCCTGCCGTGCTGTTTGTCGTGCCGTCGCTGGTCGTACTGGACCGATGGCGCCCACCTTTCGGGATCGCCATTGTGTTAGGGGTTGTCCTGCTGACGGTGCTCTCCCTGGTCTTGCGGTCGTACTGGTTGCTTGAAGTTGTCGAGGACGCCACGCCGCCGGCCGAGGCGGGGGAGAGGTTGGCGTCGAAGGGCGAGGGGACGGCTGCATCCGGAAGGGGGCAGCTGTCTGGTGCCGAGAAGGCCTTGGTGTCTGCTTCCGGATCGGGCACGCTATCTGATGCTCCGACGGGAGTCGCGCGGGCCCGGCTGGTTCGCCAGCTCTGCCTGGGGAAACGGGTGCTGCGTAGTCGGGAAGTCGACCTGTCTCCGTATGTCTGGTTGCGCACCACCTCGCTGTCGATACAGGAGGTGACGCTGGAGCTGGGCAACTGGTCCTACCAGACACTGACGCTGGCTACGGTACGAAGTCGTGGCAACAGCGGGCTCACACCGCGCAAGCGTCAGGCTGCCATCGATGAGCTGTGTGCCATTGGGGCGAAAGTGTCGGCCATGACCGGCATCACTGATCGCGGATTCCGCGAGATGGCCTGAAGGGACTTGCGTCCAAAGGTGTAAAGGGGTGGGGGTTCCCGTCCCACGCCGGACGGGATTTGGGCGGGCCCTGGTTCGCTCCAGGGCCCGCCGCGGGAATCAGCCCGCGGCTGCCATCGCTTCGGCCATCGGGACCGGGTGGGGCGTGGAGGCGGCCTTCACGGCTGCCGTGCGCCGGTAGCGGCGCTGACGCTGCAGACCCAGATGCTGGCTCAGGTAGCGGCAGGCGCTTTCGGGGGTGGAGTCGATCATGAAGGCCAGGTCGCGCAGCTGGGGCAGCTTGCGCTGGCGCACCGAGATCGGCTCGGACTCGTCCATGCCGGCGTTCAGGACCTGCAGCAGGTGATCCAGGCGGGCGGCCACCGAGCCCTGGCGCATGCGCATGGCGTCGGCTGCGCGGCTCTGTTCCTGCAGGAAGGCGGTCATCACGATGAGCATCCGCTGCATGTCGTTGCCGGTATCCACGCGGGTGACTTCACAGTCGGTGACGGCGACGGCGTTGAAGGCGTAGGGCTGGTGCAGGGCGCACTCGGCGCCCAGCAGGTCACCCGGCATGGCCAGGCGGACGAAGCTGGTGCCCGAGGGGCCGACGCTTTCCAGTCGGACCAGGCCGCGGCTCAGCTGCCAGACGCCATTGCGTTCGCCGGCCAGGAAAAGGTGTTCACCCACGGACAGTGAACGGGGGGCCTCATGGGCATCGAAAGCGTCGTGATTCATGGTGGTCTCGCTCCAGTTCTCGTTGTATGTCTGGCCTGCCTGGCCAGGGGCCCGCGAGGGGCTGGCGAAGATATTCATGGCAATCTCCAGATGCGCTGTGTACGGACGGGCGACGCAGGCTGCGTGGGCGATGTGCCGGAGGGACCTGATGTCGGGCTGGGGGCCGATGGGGCCTTGCTCGGGGATGTGGCCCACAGGGGGCCTCATGGGCCAGTGGTGGTCACATCGTCAGGGGGTGTTCCGTCCTGGGGATATGTCAGGGGTTTCCGGATATCCACTTCCAGGCGACGCAACGGGGCCAGGGGCTTCGTTGCTCGGGCCGGGAAGACGGGCAGGCACGAACGCAGGCGTCGCGTGGACGCAGGTTCAGGAGAGTTGCGGCGGAGCGCGACTGAGCTGGGGAGGCCAGGCCGGAGCGACCGGTGGCGGGGTGGGGGCAAGCTGGAGCGCCTGCCGGACAGAGGTGATCGTGGCCAGCACCAGGGGCTGAGGCGCATGGGGCATGGCCGGCACTTCCTGTTGCAGGCGGCAGTAGGGGCAGTGCCCCCCGTCGTGCAGCAGGGTGTGATCGATGGGGGACTGGGCGTCCTGGGCGGCGCGTTGCGCCAGCAGCGAGGCTGCGCCCCGGTTGTACGGGGTGGTGCAGATCTCGAGCGGGATCTCGCCCCGGGCTGCTGCCAGCAGAGAGGTCATCGACGGCGCAAGCGTGCCCATCAGGACGGCCAGCATGGCGATCCAGATGATCAGCGGACGGTTGCGACGCGTGTTCATGTCAATACGGGCAGGACGGCAATGACCCCGATTCTCTGAAGAAGGTCAAATTATGCGGGTAGATGCGGGTGCTGTCACTTGGTCTTACAGCTTGTCCCAGGACGTGAGGGTTCGTTTCCTATCATCGCATCATTTCCGGTTTCGTGGGGCGGCCCGGATCCTAGCGATTTCCAAGGATACGTGTGGCGCCAGCCGGTTCCGGTCCATTATACTTTTCTCACTTTTTCCAATAAAAATCAATCATTACAGGCAAGGGAAAGGTTCCTGGGCATGACGGCGTGGCCTGGTGGCGACGGTCTCCTCGTGGCAAGGGCCAGGCCCGGGGCTTGTGGTGACGCCTCTCGGGAGTCATCATGCTTTTTGCCATTCAGTTTGCCGTTGTCCTGCTGTGCATCCTCATCGGTGCGCAGGTGGGAGGCATCGGACTGGGGGTGTTTGGGGGGATCGGCCTGGCCGTGATGGCCTTCGGTTTCCATATCCAGCCCACCAGTCCCCCCATCGACGTGATGCTGATGATCATGGCGGTGGTCTCGGCCGCGGCAGCCATGCAGGCGGCTGGCGGCCTGGACTATCTGGTGCGGGTCGCCACGCGGGTGCTGCACCGCAATCCGCGCTACATCACGTTCATTGCACCGGCGGTCACCTATGCCTTCACGGTGGTGGCCGGTACCGGTCACGTGGCCTACTCGGTGCTGCCGGTCATTGCCGAGGTCAGTCGTCGCAATGGCATCCGGCCCGAGCGGCCCCTGTCGATGGCGGTGATCGCCTCGCAGTTCGCCATCGTGGCCAGTCCGGTGGCGGCTGCGGTGGTCTCGGTCGTGCACTACCTTGAGCCGCAGCACATCACGCTGATTGACGTGCTGAAGGTGACGGTGCCCTCCACCATCCTGGGCATCGGCCTGGCCTGCGTGTTCGTCAATCGCATGGGCAAGGAGCTGGCCGATGATCCGGGCTACCAGCAGCGACTGAAGGATCCGGAGTATGTGAAGCTGAATGCGGTCGAGGCGGTGGCCGAGGATGCGCCGCTCAAGCCGACGGCGAAGACGTCGGTGCGGATCTTCCTGGTGGCCGCCCTGCTGGTGGTGCTGATGGGGGCGGTCAAGGGGCCTGCGACCGGTGTTCGGTGGTGAGCACATGGGGATGGCGCACACCATCGAGATCGTGATGCTGTCGGCGGCGGCGCTCATCATCCTGGTCTGCAAGCCCGATGGCAACGAGATCACGCAGGGCAGCGTCTTCCATGCCGGCATGCGGGCGGTGATCGCGGTGTTCGGGGTGGCCTGGATGGGTGACACGCTGATGCAGGCGCACCTGCCGGAGCTGAAGGCGGCGGTCTCGTCGCTGGTGGAAACAGCGCCCTGGACCTTCGCGTTCTCGCTCTTTGTGCTGTCGGTGCTGGTCAACAGTCAGGGTGCCACGGTAGCCACGCTCTTTCCGGTGGGTATCGCACTGGGCGTACCCGCACCGATCCTGATTGGCACGCTGGTGGCGGTCAACGGCTACTTCTTCATTCCGAACTACGGGCCGATCATCGCGTCGATCGACTTCGACACCACGGGAACCACGCGCATCGGACGCTACATCTTCAACCACAGCTTCATGCTGCCGGGCCTGCTCAGCATGGCCTTCTCGCTGGCGCTGGGGCTGCTGTTTGCGCAGATGTTCTTCTGATGACCTCATGCCCGGCCGGACCCGTGACAGGGGCCGGCCGGCATTCCTTCCAGGTCAGAGCAGGTTGTCCAGCTCAGCCTGGCTGATGCCGCACACCTGGCGCGCAAAGTGCATGGGTTGCGAGAACAGCATGCTGGAGGGCAGCAGGCGCTGCTCGCCGTCGTCCTGGATGACGAAGCCGGGCACGCCACGGGCCGACAGCTCGTTCATGAGCGTGCAGGCCCGGTCGATGCGCTGGTTGGTGGCCGCATGCAGTTCAGGCGTGGCCGCCTGCAGCCGTTCGGCCGCATCGCACAGACCCAAGCCGCGCAGCAGTTCACACAGGGAGTGCAGCTCGGTGATGTTGCAGCCGTCCACGTAGCGTGCGTGCTGGATGCGCTGCAACGCCTCGAACTCCCGCTGGGGCTGGGTCTGGGCCACGGCCGTGAGTGCCAGTGTGGCCGCGGTGCTGTCCATGGGCTGGTGGAGATTGCACAGCACCTGGTCTCGGTAGGTCAGGCTGAAGATCTGGCCGGTGATCTCCTCGATGCGCTGGTCGTTGGTCCAGGCGTGGCTGGCCAGACTCATGTCCATGGGGCGTGCGCCGTGGCCGGCAAACAGGCCGGTGGGCAGAAGTTCCAGTCCAACCCCGGTGCTTTCGACGATGCTGGCTAGTGCCGGGCTGGCGCCATAGCACCAGCCGCAAAGCGGGTCGAAGAGGTAGGTCAGGGTCTTGCTCATGCCACGGCACCGTGCCTTGCCAGCGAGAGATCCGGCTGCAAATCATCAGGAAACAGCCGAGGATTCTGGTGCGCTGCGGAAAACCGCGCAGGAATGGGCGAGGTGCTAGTGGTGGTATTGTGTACTAGTGTTGCTCAAACTGACAGAAGTGTGGGCTCTTTGTCGGGGAAGTTGCCCATTTGGTAGCCCAGCCACAGGCGTTGTGCGATCCGGGCGGCCATTTCGTTGGCCTGGGCCGCCATGACCTGGTTGGGGTGCCCGGTCAGGCTCTCGGCAAAGAGCGACAGCCAGCGCTTGAAGAGATCGGCGTCCAGATCGGGCAGGGCGATGTGCTTGGGCATCGGTGCGCCTTCGAAGCGGCCGGTGCGGCGCAAGAGGCTGGACCAGAAGTCCACCATTTTCACAAGGTGCGGGTCCCAGTCATCGATGTGACGGTCGAAGACCGGCCCCAGGATCTCGTCACTACGGATGCGGTCATAGAAGGTGTAGACCATCCGGGAGATGTCTTCTTCGGTGCAGATGTCGGCGGCCATGGTGCGGTGCAAAGGCGAAATGGACGGGGCGCCATTGTGGCACCTTCCGGGCAGGTCCGGAAACGGTCGCCGATGGGTGGGGATGCACCCACCCACCGGCCGTGAGGGTCAGTAAAGCTCCAGGTGCACCCGGCCTTCGCGCTGCATCAGCTTCCACCAGCGGTCATGGGCAGGCAGCCGGTCGCTGTCGGCCATCAGGGTGTCGAAGGCCTGGGCCACGGCCTCCTCCAGGTGGGCCTTGTTGCCGCAGACGTAGACGTGGGCGCCTTTTTTTCCAGCATCGGCCGCAGGCGCTCGGCATGGTCGGCGATGGCGTTCTGGACATAGTATTTCTCGGCGCCATCGCGCGAGAAGGCGGTGATCAGCTCGCCCAGCACGCCTTCCTGCTGCATGGCCTCCAGTTCTTCCTGATAGAGGAAGTCCTCGGCACGGCGCTTCTCGCCGAAGATCAGGCAGTTCTCGCGTTTCACGCCGCTGGCCTGCATCTCGCGCAGCAGGCCCATCAGCGGGGCGATGCCGGTGCCGGTACCGATGAGGATCAGCGGGGTGTCAGCGCTGCCCGCCAGGTGAAACCCCGGGTTGGAGCGGCAGTAGATGCGGAACGGTCCCTCATGCGTGAGCAGGAAGCGCGTGGCAGTCCCCCGGTGCCGGCGGCCCTTGTGTTCGTAGTCCACCTCGCGCACGCACAGGTCGATGTGGCCCGCCGCACCGTGCGAGGCAATGGAGTAGGCGCGGATGAGGCACGGCGAGAGCAGCTTGGCCAGCTCGGCCAGCGGCACGCTCTGGGGACTGCAGAAGTCCTGCAGGATGTCCAGGATGTCGGCGCCCCACAGGTACTCTTCCAGGGCCTTGCGGTTCTTGAACTTCAGCAGCTCCTTCAGTTCCTCGCTGCCGGTGAGCTTGCCCAGGTCGCGCAGCACGCCCTGCTGATCTGCCGCAGCTCCTTGTGGCGAAGCAGCGCGGTGGCATCGAACGATCCGTAGTACTTGGCCAGAGCGCCCAGCAGCTGGGGATCGTTCTCGGCCATCACGTACACGGTGTCGCCGGCACGCCAGACCATGCCGCTGTCGGTGGTGTCCAGGCGCAGATGGTAGGCCGCCGGGCGGCTGGTGCTCAGCGCCCGGCGTTCCAGCAGCTTCGCCTCGTAGGCCGAGCCTGCGCCGTAGGCCCTGACCTGCAGATGCAGGGCCTTGCCGGCTTCGGCGTCACCGTTCAGGACCTTGCCCACCACGGGCATCCACTGGGCAAAGAACTGCTGGAAGTTGCTGTCGGCATCGACGCGGTTGATGAGGGCTGGGCGCCACGGGCCTGCAGCAGCTCGTCCAGCTGCCGGGTGAAGCCGCAGAAGTGCGGGTAGGCCGTGTCGCCCAGCCCGAAGATGGCGTAGCGCAGCCCGGCCAGCGAATCGGTCTTCTGGATCAGTGCCAGGAAGGCCTCCGCATTGGAGGGCGGCTCCCCGTCGCCGAACTGCGAGGAGATGATGAACAGCGGGTTCCCGTCCTGCAGCATGCCGGGCGAGATTTCGTTGAGAGTGAGGACCTGGGGGGAGAAGGGCTGCAGGGCAGGGTCGGCGGCCAGCTGCTGGGCCAGAGCGCGGGCATTGCCCGACTCCGACCCATAGCCGATCACCACGCGGTGGGCGATGGCGTTCATGTGTCTTGGTTGGGTGAGACGAGCGGGGTATCCCCCATGCCCCGGCAGGGCAGCCTGGGCAGGGCGCGGTGACGTGCCCGGTGTGGCGGGCCCCATGAGTGCGTCGCACCGTGGGTGCGTCACACGGCGGGGCCGGTGTGCGGGTTGACCCCAAGGCACGTCCGGGCGCGTATCAGGGAGATAATTCCCGATGGATTTTATCAGGCGATGGGTTGGCCAGACTGACCGCCTTGCGGTCATTTCCCGGTACGGTTGCATCGCCGGGGAGGGCGTCTGGCAGAATCCATCGCCTTTGCAGGCCTGCCGGGTGATCGTCGGCGCGAGGCAGACCTGCCTGTTTGCCGCCCCATCGGGTCTGCGGCGTGTCGCCGCGCGCCTTCGACACGCTACCGGGCAGGGATTCCCCGTGCCGACCCATGGCTCTTCTGGAGATAGCAGGACATGACGACAAACCCCGCGGCACAGGCTGTTGCCGCCCCGCAGAATGGCCAGGAAAATGGCCAGAGCAACGGACAGCCTGCCGGCGCGGCGCAGCGTGCGGGGGCGGGCGGCCAGCCGGCCCCGGTTGCAGAGGCCGTGATCGACCCCCGGAAATTCCGTCGGGCGCTGGGCAACTTTGCCACTGGCGTCACGGTCATGACGGCCAGCGCCGAGGGGCGGAAGGTCGGGGTCACCGCCAACAGCTTCAACTCGGTGTCGCTCGATCCGCCGCTCATCCTCTGGAGCATCAACAAGCGTTCGGGCAGCTACCCGGTCTTTGCGCAGGCCTCGCACTTCGCCGTCAACGTGCTGGCGGTTGGCCAGATCGCGCTGTCCAACCAGTTTGCCCGCCCCGGGGATGATCGCTATGCGGGCGTGCCGCACCGGCCTGGCATCGGGGGCTCCATTCTGCTGGAAGACACCGCCGCCAGCTTCCAGTGCGAGAAGCACCAGATCATCGACGGGGGCGACCACTGGATCATGATCGGCAAGGTGGTGGCCTACGAGGATAGCGGGCGTGATCCGCTGCTCTACCACCAGGGCGCCTATTCCATGGTGCTGCCGCATCCGGAGCTGGAAGAGCGGGAAGAGGTGAATGCCCCGCGCACCGAGTTCCACAGCCGCCTGGTGGACAACTACTTCTACCTGATGAGCCAGGCGATGCGTGCCCATCAGGAAGCCTGTCAGCCTGAGCGCCGGCAGGGTGGGTGGAGTGCAGGCGAGTCACGCGTGCTGCTGGTCCTGGATGCTGATCAGCCAGCCGATCTGGCGACGGTGGTGCACCAGGCCGTCATGCCGGCGCGCGAAGTCGAGCCGGTGCTGCGCCTGTTGCGTGAGCGGGGCCTGGTCCGGCGGGAGGGGAGCGGTTTCGTGCTGACCCCTGAGGGGCATCGTCAGGCGCAGGCTGTCTGGGACATGGCCCGCCGTCAGCAGGACAGAGTGTTTGCTCCCTTTTCGGACGAAGAAAAGGCGCTGTTCGCCGACATGCTGAAGCGGGTCATCGTGCGCTGCTGAGGCTGCCCGTTACCCGTCCCCGACGGTCCGGGTGATGGATTCGATGTGAAAAATTCCCGAACGGGATATTTCTTTTCCTGGAAAACAGCCTGTATCCGGCCCTTCGGAGCGGGAAAGCGATTGGTTATCTCCACCCGATCGCGCGGTCTGGGGTATCCTGCCGGTATTGTTCAGATGACATGTTTTGACAATCCCCATGGATATGGACGCATTCACATCGACCGTTGCGCTGCCGGATGCCAGTGCTGATGCCGGCACCCATCCCTTCTCGGTGCTTGATGCACAGCCTCTGCCCGAGGGGGAGCGGCACGCCCTGAAGCCCCGGACGCCCCGCCTGACGCCGACACGCGCGCCCGATCCTCCCATTCCCGCGCCGGATATCGCCGCGCCGCCGCCCGTCACCGTGCGTCCCTCTCTCACGATGGCGCTGCTGCAGGCTCGGGAATCGGCCATGCTCTTCTTCCGGCCGTCGCTCAACCGGCATGGACTCACCGAGCAGCAATGGCGGATCATTCGTGTGCTGCGTCGCTATGGCGAGCTGGAAAGTCACCAGCTGGCCGAGCTGGTCTGCATCCTGAAGCCCAGCATGACGGGTGTGCTCCAGCGCATGGAGCGGGACGGCCTCGTCCAGCGCCGCAAGCCCCGGCATGATCAGCGCCGCGTCTACGTGAGCCTGAGTCCTGCCGGGCAGACCTGTTTCAACGACATGGTCGATGAGGTCGAGGACGATTACCGGCGCCTGGAGGAGAAATTCGGCAAGGAGAAAGTCCAGGCGCTGCTGGCGCTGCTTGATGAGCTGAGCGCCACGCAGCCCTGAATGCCCGTCAGGGCCACTGCATCTCGCCCATGGCCACCCTGGCGCTCAGGTCCAGGGAGCCTTCGCCGGCCAGCTGGGGGTAGCGAGCCTTCATAGCCGAGATCAGCTCGGCCGAGTTGAGTGGCCTTGGCCGCCTCTTCGTCGAATGCGCGGATGTAGTCACCGGTGAACTGGACGGCCCTCAGGGTCCAGCGCACTGCCCGGCGCATAGTGCCCGGGAATCACCACGGACGGGTCCAGCGCCTTGATGCGGTCAAGTGTGGCCAGCCAGTTCGCGTGCGATTGCGGCGTCTGCGTATCTGCCATCCAGACGTGTTCGCCGGCCACCACGGGAATGCCGCCGGCCACCACGCGGATCGACGGGATCCAGACGAAGGTGCGGTCTGGCGTGGGGCCGTCCAGGTCCACTACCTGCAGCGTCTGCCCTTCCAGCTTCAGGCGGTCGCCGTCCAGCGGCTCCGGAATGATGATGTTCTTGGGCGCGTTCTCGCCCAGCTGTGGTCCCCAGACCTTCAGCTTGATGTCCTTGTTCTGCTCGATGGCGGCGACGGTCTGCGGCGTGGCCACGATCCGCACTTCAGGGGAACTCGCCCTTCAGCGTATCCAGCCCGAAGTAGAAGTCCGGATCGGAATGGCTGATATAGATGGCCACGAGCCTCTTGCCGCTGGCCTTGATCTGCGCAGCCAGCTTGCGGGCATCCTCGGCCGAGAACTGGGCGTCGATCAGGATGGCGTCCTTCCTGCCTTGCACCAGGGTGGAAGACACCGCGAAGATGGCTTGCTCGCCCGGGTTGTAGGTCTGGATCGTCAGCGGGGCCTCGGCCATTTCCTTCACGCTGGTGGCAGGCGTCGTGTCGGCGGTGCTGGGCAGAAGGCTGCAGCCTGCCAAGGCAAAGGCCAGCGCCAGAGCGCTGGCAACCAGGGTCTTGGGAGTGTTCATGGGGCGGATTCCAAAGATGTCTGTCGAATGGGCAATGCTGATCTTGCCAGAATGAGCCGGTGCGGAACAGCATGCCGGGCGCACGGCGCGTCACCAGGCAACCGGGTCGTGGTACCTGGGCGTTCTGTCCGTGACGGCAAGTGCAACGGGGGAGGTGGATGCCGTTGAGCGTATGCGGTACGCGACGTTTGGGCGGGAAGCGCGGCAGCCATGCGCACAAAAGCCGGTTTTGCCCTATCATCACGCCCTTGTGGACCTATCCGCGCGAGCGCAGATCGGGGGCTGATGATGGAACTTCGCCACCCCCTTGCATCGCAGAGAAAAAGTCTTCATAATGTCCCATTGACCGGACAGGCACACAGCGGTTTGGTTGCGAGGGCGGCTCTGTCGTCCTGCAAGCAAGGCTGAAAGTTCAAGCGTGTCTGTCCCTTGTCTGCTTCAGGCAAGGTTGTTGAAGGTCGTGCCCATGTGGCTCAGTGGTAGAGCACTCCCTTGGTAAGGGAGAGGTCGCGCGTTCGATCCGCGCCATGGGCACCACATATTCCAAGGCGTTGCCGACAATGGCAGCGCGTCATGTCAGGGAGGGTCCCTGACGGATCCCGGGTCGGTCGGCCACTCCCCACCCAGACATCAGGAGTCTCCAGTTATGGCAAAGGGCAAGTTTGAACGGACCAAGCCGCACGTGAACGTGGGCACCATCGGTCACGTGGACCATGGCAAGACGACGCTGACGGCGGCGATTGCCACGGTGCTGTCGAAGAAGTTCGGCGGTGAAGCCAAGGGCTATGACCAGATCGACAATGCACCGGAAGAGAAGGCCCGGGGCATCACGATCAACACCTCGCACGTCGAGTACGAGACCGCCAAGCGCCACTATGCACACGTGGACTGCCCGGGGCACGCCGACTACGTGAAGAACATGATCACGGGTGCTGCCCAGATGGACGGCGCGATCCTGGTGGTGTCGTCGGCTGACGGCCCGATGCCGCAGACGCGTGAGCACATCCTGCTGGCCCGCCAGGTGGGTGTTCCCTACATCATCGTGTTCATGAACAAGGCCGACATGGTCGACGACGCCGAGCTGCTGGAGCTGGTGGAGATGGAAGTTCGTGAACTGCTGTCGAAGTACGAGTTCCCGGGCGACGATCTGCCGATCATCAAGGGTTCGGCGCTGAAGGCGCTGGAAGGCGACACGAGCGAGATCGGCGAGCCGGCCATCATGGCGCTGGCCGAGGCGCTGGACAGCTACATCCCCGAGCCCGAGCGTGCCGTGGACGGTACGTTCCTGATGCCGATCGAGGACGTGTTCTCGATCTCGGGTCGTGGTACGGTGGTTACGGGCCGTGTGGAGCGTGGCATCATCAAGGTTGGCGACGAGATCGAGATCGTCGGTATCCGTGACACGCAGAAGACGACCTGCACGGGCGTGGAGATGTTCCGCAAGCTGCTGGACCAGGGTCAGGCAGGCGACAACGTGGGTATCCTGCTGCGCGGCACGAAGCGCGAGGACGTCGAGCGTGGTCAGGTGCTGGCCAAGCCGGGCACGATCAAGCCGCACACCGAGTTCGAAGCCGAGGTGTACATCCTGAGCAAGGACGAAGGTGGCCGTCACACGCCGTTCTTCTCGAACTACCGTCCGCAGTTCTACTTCCGTACGACGGACGTGACGGGTTCGGTGACGCTGCCGGAAGGCACCGAGATGGTGATGCCGGGTGACAACGTTCAGATGAAGGTCAAGCTGATCGCCCCGATCGCCATGGAACAGGGTCTGCGGTTCGCCATCCGTGAAGGTGGTCGTACCGTCGGTGCCGGTGTGGTCGCCAAGATCATCGCCTGATACCAAGGATTGAAGGAAACGTAGGGGCATAGCTCAACTGGCAGAGCGTTGGTCTCCAAAACCAAAGGTTGGGGGTTCGATTCCCTCTGCCCCTGCCACTTTTCCTGATGTAGCAAGAAAGCCGGGCCGACAAGGCCCGCTTTCGTCAGAACAAGAGTCATTCATGGCAGTCGCAGACTGCATATTTCCAGGCTGGATACATGGCAGCGCAGCATAAAGTCGAAGATGTCACGTCCGGCGGCGACCGAGTCAAGCTGATCCTTGCCATTCTGGTCGTGGTGGCTGGCGTCGTCGGCTTCTACCTGTTGCGTGATCAGGCGCTGATCTTTCGGGTGCTGTCCGTCATCGGCGGTCTGGTGCTGGGTGGTCTGATTGCCTGGACGTCGACGCAGGGTCGTCGTCTGCTCGTCTTCCTGCGTGAATCCTGGCAGGAAACCCGGCGAGTCGTCTGGCCCACCAAGAAGGAGACCTGGTCGGTCACGCTGTACGTCTTCTTGTTCGTGGTCGTCATGGCCATCTTCCTGTGGCTCGTCGATTCCGGGCTGCAGTTCGTTTTGTACGATCTCGTGCTGGGCTGGAGTCGCTGATGAGCAAACGTTGGTATGTGGTGCACGCCTACTCGGGCATGGAGAAGAGCGTCGGCCGTGCCATTCGTGAGCGCGTCGAGCGTGCAGGCATGCAGGATCTCTTCGGCCAGATTCTCGTCCCCACCGAAGAAGTGGTGGAAATGAAGAATGGTCAGCGCTCCATCACCGAGCGTCGTTTCTTTCCCGGCTACGTGCTGGTCGAGATGGAAATGAACGATGACACCTGGCACCTGGTGAAGAACACCAACAAGGTCACCGGGTTCGTCGGTGGTAGCGGCAATCGGCCTGCAGCCATTTCCCAGGCTGAAGTCGACAAGATCATGAACCAGATGGCCGAGGGTGTGGAAAAGCCCCGTCCGAAGACCCTCTTCGAGATTGGCGAGATGGTTCGGGTCAAGGAAGGTCCGTTTGCCGATTTCAACGGCAACGTCGAGGAAGTCAATTACGAGAAGAGCCGCCTGACGGTGTCCGTCACCATCTTCGGTCGTGCCACGCCGGTCGAACTGGAGTTTGGGCAGGTCGAGAAGCTCTGATCCTGGAAGGTCTTTCCTTCCGCAGCAAGACAGTTTCAGGCTGCTGCCTTTCGAAAGGGGGTGGCGGCGTTTTGAGGAGCCTGTGTCAGAAAGGTTCGCCATTCTGATCACGGGCGGTCGTACTCACAGGAGTAGCCATTCATGGCCAAGAAAAATCGTCGGCTTTCATCAAGCTGCAGGTTCCTGCAGGCAAAGCCAACCCCTCGCCCCCGATCGGTCCGGCCCTGGGCCAGCGCGGTCTGAACATCATGGAGTTCTGCAAGGCGTTCAACGCCCAGACGCAGGGCATGGAGCCCGGTCTGCCGATTCCCGTGGTCATCACCGCCTTCGCCGACAAGAGCTTCACCTTCATCATGAAGACGCCGCCGGCGTCCATCCTGATCAAGAAAGCTGCCAAGATCGACAAGGGCTCGAAGACCCCCCACACCGACAAAGTGGGCACGCTGACCCGCGAACAGCTGGAGCAGATCGCCAAGACCAAGCAGCCTGACCTGAGCGCTGCCGACCTGGATGCCGCCGTGCGTACCATCGCCGGCTCTGCCCGCAGCATGGGCGTCAACGTGGAGGGCGTGTAAATGGCCAAGCTGAGCAAACGTGCCAAGGCGCTGAGCGCCAAGGTCGAAGCCAACAAGCTGTATCCCGCCGCTGACGCCCTGGCCCTGGTCAAGGAATGCGCAACCGCCAAGTTCGACGAGTCCGTCGACGTGGCTGTTCAGCTGGGTATCGACCCCCGCAAATCCGACCAGCTGGTGCGTGGTTCGGTGGTGCTGCCCCGTGGTACCGGCAAGCCGGTTCGCGTTGCGGTGTTCACGCAGGGTGCCAAGGTTGAAGAAGCCAAGGCCGCCGGCGCCGACATCGTGGGCATGGAAGATCTGGCCGAGAAAGTGAAGGCCGGTCAGCTGGACTTCGACGTGGTCATCGCTTCGCCGGACGCCATGCGCGTGGTCGGCTCGCTGGGCCAGATCCTGGGTCCCCGTGGCCTGATGCCGAACCCGAAGGTCGGCACCGTCACGCCGAACGTTGCTGAGGCCGTCAAGAACGCCAAGTCGGGTCAGGTTCAGTACCGTACCGACAAGGCCGGTATCATCCACTCCACCATCGGCCGTGCCTCCTTCGACGTGGCCGCGCTGCAGGAGAACCTGGCTGCTCTGGTCGAGGCTCTGGTCCGTGCCAAGCCCGCCACCTCCAAGGGCCTGTACCTGCGCAAGGTTGCGGTCTCCAGCACGATGGGCGTGGGTGTCAAGGTTGACACCGCTTCCGTCACCGGCACGGGAGCCTGATCTCCTGGCCGTGAGGGCCGACTGCAGGATGTCTGCCCGGCAACGAGCCGGGCTGCCAACTGGCAGCAGCCTTCAAGGCCTGATGTGATCTTGAAGTGATTCGGGGCGAAGGTCCCAGCAGGTTTTCCGTCGGTTTGCCGGCGGCATCTGTTCCTTCCCCCACCAAGCTTTGGGCCGTACCCTCGGGTACGTGTTGTCAAAGACCGTATGGGACCAAGCAAGCCGGCTTGCTGGCAAGGGCGGTCTTGAATGCAGGAGCAGGGTGGTTCGCCATCCGGTCTCCGGCGCCATACGCAGATGGCGGTCCTGAAGAATGAAGTGTTCGATTGCAGACGGCGCATTTCATGGGGTTTTTACCCTTGAGGATGCAGCGCCTGCGGCTGAAAGGCTTCACACCTGATCGCCGTGTTGTCAACGATGGAAGTGCTTCGGCGCAACCATCTCATTTGTAAGGAAAGACCGTGGCTCTCAATCGTGAAGAGAAAGCGGCCGTCATCGAGGAAGTCAGTGCCCAGGTGGCACAGGCTGGCTCGATCGTCCTGGCCGAGTACCGTGGTCTGACAGTCGAGAAGATTACCCAGCTGCGCAAGCAGCGCACGGGAATCGGTGTGTATCTGCGCGTGTTGAAGAACACGCTGGTGCGTCGCGCCGTCAAGGATACGCCTTACGAGAAGCTGGCTGACCAGATGGTCGGTCCGCTGATGTACGGCATTTCCGCTGATCCGGTCGCGCCCGCCAAGCTGATCGCCAGCTTCGCAAAAGCCAACGACCAGCTCGTGGTGAAGGGTGGTGCCATGCCCAATGTGGTCATGGACGTCGCCGGGGTTCAGGCCCTGGCCACCATGCCGAGCCGCGAAGAGCTGCTGGCCAAGCTGCTGGGCACGATGCAGGCACCGGTTGCTACCTTCGTTCGTACCCTCAACGAGGTTCCGACGAAGTTCGTTCGCGGTCTGGCGGCCGTGCGCGACAAGCAGGAAGCTGCCTGAGCATCCCCGCACTCACATTGACTGTCGGGCTTCATCCGACGTAACAAACGCAATCGAACTGGAGTAATTCCAAATGGCACTGAGCAAAGAAGAGATCCTCGACGCAGTCGCAGGCATGACGGTTCTGGAACTGTCCGAACTGATCAAGATGATGGAAGAGAAATTCGGCGTGTCGGCTGCTGCCGCTGCTGTCGCCGTGGCCGCTCCGGCCGCTGGTGGCGCCGCTGGTGGTGCTGCTGCTGAAGAGCAGACCGAGTTCACCGTGGTTCTGGCCGCTGCTGGCGAGAAGAAAGTTGAGGTGATCAAGGTCGTGCGTGCCGCTACCGGCCTGGGCCTGAAAGAAGCCAAGGACCTGGTCGACGGTGCTCCGAAGCCTGTGAAGGAAGGCATCTCGAAGGCCGACGCCGACGCGCTGAAGAAACAGCTGGAAGACGCTGGCGCCAAGGTCGAAGTCAAGTAATCGACTTGCCGCCGGGTATCGGCCAAGGGACCGGGGTCTGCTGTCAGGGGACCTCGGTCGTTTGCCGTGTATCCGGCGGGTTTGCCTTACCGGGAAACCCCTCATCATTCTGCCGAAGGGCAGCGGTGCGGGCGTTTCCCGGCAGCCGTCTCCGAAGCGCTTTCACCCGTTCTTCGCGTTCAGCCTGTTTTCCTGGATTCCGGATTGTCGCGTTTGGAGCCTGTTGATGGGCGCGGTTTTTGCCGATGCGGCACGGTGCTTGTTGTGACCGTATCAGACCGGGAGCTTCCAGCCCTTTCCAGACTCGCTTCAAGACCCTGTTCGTTGGCCAGCTTGCCCCTTTGGGGCATCTGAGGGCCACCGAGTCGGGTCCTGCAGCGGGTTTCTTCCACGGATACACATGCAGTACACCGCGAAACGGCGCGTTTCGCCCTGTCAGAGCCTTGTTGCGGGCTGCCCGGCCAGCCGCATGTTGCCTTCCCGCCCCGGATCCAGAATCAGAAGCTGCGGTGCCCTTCGCTGCGCGGCTTCCGTTCGCCTATCGTGACCCCGACGTCTCACGGAGAGTCCATGACCTACTCGTTCACTGAAAAGAAGCGCATCCGCAAGAGCTTTGGCCACCGGCGTGCCCGTGCCGTGCAGGAAGTGCCTTACCTGCTGGCCACGCAGCTGAATCCTATGCCGAGTTCCTGCAGGAAGGCGTGCCCGCCGACCAACGCAAGGATGTGGGGCTACAGGCGGCACTGAAGTCGATCTTTCCGATCTCTTCGCACAACGACATGGCGCGTCTGGAGTTCGTCGGCTACACGCTGGGCCAGCCTGCCTTCGACATGAAGGAGTGCCAGCAGCGCGGCCTGAACTTCTGCGCACCGCTGCGCGCCCGCGTGCGCCTGGTCATCATGGACCGCGAGGCCAGCAAGCCCACGGTCAAGGAAGTGAAGGAGCAGGAAGTCTACATGGGCGAGATCCCGCTCATGACGCCGACCGGCTCCTTCGTCATCAACGGCACCGAGCGTGTCATCGTCTCGCAGCTGCACCGTTCGCCCGGCGTGTTCTTCGAGCACGATCGCGGCAAGACCCACAGCTCCGGCAAGCTGCTCTTCTCGGCACGGATCATCCCCTACCGTGGCTCGTGGCTGGACTTCGAGTTTGACGCCAAGGACATTCTCTACTTCCGTATCGACCGTCGCCGCAAGATGCCGGTGACGATCCTGCTGAAGGCCATCGGGATGACGCCCGAGCAGATCCTGGCCCACTTCTTCGTCTTCGACACCTTCACGCTGGAGTCGGAAGGCGCCAAGATGGAGCTGGTGCCCGAGCGCCTGAAGGGTGAGACGGCCCGTTTCGACATCACCGACCGTGAAGGCAACGTCATCGTTGCCAAAGGACAAGCGGATCAATGCCAAGCACATCCGCGATATGGAAAGGCCGGCCTGAAGTTGATCAGCGTGCCGGACGAGTTCCTGCTGGGTCGTGCCGTGGCGACCGACATCGTCGATCCCGAGACCGGCGAGATCGTCATGCGCGCCAATGACGAGCTGACCGAGGACAGCCTGGGTCGCCTGCGCGCGGCCAACATCCACGAGTTCCGCACGCTCTACACCAATGACCTGGACGCGGGCCCGTTCATCTCGCAGACCCTGCGCCTGGATGATTCCGCCGACCAGATCTCGGCTCGCATCGCCATCTACCGGATGATGCGCCCGGGTGAGCCGCCGACCGAGGACGCGGTCGAGGCACTGTTCAACCGCCTCTTCTACAACGAGGACACCTACGACCTGTCGCGCGTGGGCCGGATGAAGTTCAACAGCCGCGTCGGTCGCGAAGAGCCCACGGGCCCCATGACGCTGGAAGACGACGACATCGTGGCCGTCATCAAGCTGCTGGTGGACCTGCGCAATGGCAAGGGCGAGATCGACGACATCGACCACCTGGGCAACCGTCGCGTGCGCTGCGTGGGCGAGCTGGCCGAGAACCAGTTCCGCGCCGGTCTGGTGCGTGTCGAGCGCGCCGTGCGCGAGCGTCTGGGCCAGGCCGAGACCGAGAACCTGCTGCCGCATGACCTGATCAACAGCAAGCCGATCAGCGCCGCCATCCGCGAGTTCTTCGGTTCCAGCCAGCTGTCGCAGTTCATGGACCAGACCAACCCGCTGTCGGAGATCACCCACAAGCGCCGTGTCTCGGCACTGGGCCCGGGCGGTCTGACGCGTGAGCGTGCCGGCTTCGAGGTGCGCGACGTGCACCCGACCCACTACGGCCGCGTCTGCCCGATCGAGACGCCTGAAGGTCCGAACATCGGTCTGATCAACTCGCTGGCGCTCTATGCCCGCCTGAACGAGTTCGGCTTCCTGGAGACTCCGTACCGCAAGGTCGAGAACCAGAAGCTGACTGACCAGATCGACTTCCTGTCGGCCATCGAAGAGGGCCGCTACGTCATCGCTCAGGCCAACGCCGAGCTGGACGAGGAAGGCCGCCTGACCGGCGAGCTGGTGTCGGTGCGCATCAACGGCGAGACCCAGCTGGTCTCGGCCGACCGCGTGGAGTACATCGACGTGGCGCCGTCGCAGATCGTGTCCGTGGCCGCCTCGCTGATTCCGTTCCTTGAGCACGACGACGCGAACCGGGCGCTGATGGGTGCCAACATGCAGCGTCAGGCCGTGCCCTGCCTGCGTCCGCAGAAACCGCTGGTCGGTACCGGCATCGAGCGCACCTGTGCGGTGGACTCGGGCACGGTCGTCACCGCGCTGCGCGGCGGCATCGTCGACTACGTCGATGCCAACCGGGTGGTGATCCGCGTCAACGACGAGGAAGCCACGGCGGGCGAAGTGGGTGTGGACATCTACAACCTCGTCAAGTACACCCGCAGCAACCAGAACACCAACATCAACCAGCGTCCGATCGTCTCCAAGGGCGACCGGCTGGCTGCCGGCGACGTGATCGCCGACGGTGCTTCGACCGACCTCGGCGAGCTGGCCCTGGGGCAGAACATGCTGATCGCGTTCATGCCCTGGAACGGCTACAACTTCGAGGACTCGGTGATGATCTCGGAGAAGGTGGTGTCCGACGACCGCTACACCTCGATCCACATCGAGGAGCTGTCGGTGCTGGCGCGTGACACCAAGTTGGGCCCCGAGGAAATCACCCGCGACATCTCCAATCTGTCCGAGAGCCAGCTGGCCCGTCTGGACGAGTCCGGCATCGTCTACATCGGCGCCGAAGTCTCGGCCGGCGACACGCTGGTGGGCAAGGTCACGCCCAAGGGCGAGACCCAGCTCACCCCGGAAGAGAAGCTGCTGCGCGCGATCTTCGGCGAGAAGGCCTCCGACGTGAAGGACACCAGCCTGCGCGTGCCTTCGGGCATGAACGGCACCGTCATCGACGTGCAGGTGTTCACCCGCGAGGGCATCACCCGTGACAAGCGGGCGCAGTCGATCATCGACGACGAACTCAAGCGCTTCCGTCTGGACCTGAACGATCAGCTGCGGATCGTCGAGAACGATGCCTTCAGCCGGATCGAGCGTTTCCTGGACGGCAAGGAAGCCAATGGCGGACCCAAGAAGCTGGCCAAGGGCACGGTCGTCACCCGCGAGTACCTGAAGGATCTGGACCGCTACCACTGGTTCGAGGTGCGTCTGGCCAACGAGGAAGATGCACGCTGGCTGGAAGGCATGAAGGACGCCATCGAGCAGAAGCGTCACCAGTTCGACCTGGCCTTCGAAGAGAAGCGCAAGAAGCTCACTCAGGGTGACGAACTGCCCCCGGGCGTGCTGAAGATGGTCAAGGTCTACCTGGCCGTCAAGCGCCGCCTGCAGCCTGGTGACAAGATGGCCGGCCGCCACGGTAACAAGGGTGTGGTCTCGCGCATCGTGCCGATCGAGGACATGCCCTACATGGCCGATGGCACCCCGTGCGACATCGTGCTGAACCCGCTGGGCGTTCCGTCGCGGATGAACGTGGGCCAGATTCTGGAAACCCACCTGGGCTGGGCTGCCAGGGGCGTGGGCCTGCGCATCGGCGAGATGCTGGACCGTCATGTGAAGGTCTCCGAGCTGCGCCGCTATCTCGACAAGGTCTACAACGACCGCGGCGAGAAGGCCAACCTGTCCGAGCTGTCCGACGACGAGCTGCTGGCCATGGCCAACAACCTGCGGGACGGCGTGCCGTTTGCCACCCCGGTGTTTGACGGTGCGACCGAGGAAGAGATCCACGCTGCACTGGATCTGGCCTTCCCGTCGGATGACCCGCGGACCGAGAAACTGGGCTTCACGCCCAGCAAGACGCAGCTCATCCTGCGTGACGGCCGCACCGGCGATCCGTTCGACCGGCCGGTCACGGTGGGCTACATGCACTTCCTGAAGCTGCACCACCTGGTCGACGACAAGATGCACGCCCGCTCCACCGGTCCGTACAGCCTGGTGACCCAGCAGCCGCTGGGCGGCAAGGCCCAGTTCGGCGGCCAGCGTTTCGGCGAGATGGAGGTCTGGGCGCTGGAAGCCTATGGCGCCTCCTACACGCTGCAGGAGATGCTGACGGTCAAGTCCGACGACGTGACCGGTCGCGCGAAGGTCTACGAAAACATGGTCAAGGGCGAGCACGCCATCGACGCCGGCATGCCGGAATCCTTCAACGTGCTGGTCAAGGAAATTCGCTCGCTCGGCATCGACATCGATCTCGAACGCGCCTGAGACTGAGCTGAGGAACACAACGGAGAACCCATGAAAGCATTGCTGGATCTCTTCAAACAGGTCGAGGAGAGCGACCACTTCGATGCCATCCGCATCGGCCTGGCCTCTCCCGACAAGATTCGCTCCTGGTCCTACGGCGAAGTCAAGAAACCCGAGACCATCAACTACCGGACCTTCAAGCCCGAGCGTGACGGCCTGTTCTGCGCCAAGATCTTCGGTCCCATCAAGGACTACGAGTGCCTGTGCGGCAAGTACAAGCGCCTCAAGCATCGCGGCGTGATCTGCGAAAGTGCGGCGTGGAAGTGACGCTGGCCAGGTGCGCCGCGAGCGCATGGGCCACATCGAGCTGGCCAGCCCGGTGGCGCACATCTGGTTCCTGAAGTCGCTGCCGTCGCGTCTGGGCATGGTGCTGGACATGACGCTGCGCGACATCGAGCGCGTGCTGTACTTCGAGGCCTATGTCGTGGTCGAGCCCGGCATGACCCCGCTCAAGCGCAACCAGCTGCTCACCGAGGACGACTTCCTGGCCAAGACCGAGGAGTACGGTGACGAGTTCGTGGCCGCGATGGGTGCCGAGGGCGTGCGCGAGCTGCTCAAGTCCATCGACGTGGACCGCGAGGTCGATCGCCTGCGCGAAATCCAGGTCACCAGCTCCGAAGCCAAGGTCAAGAAGATCGCCAAGCGCCTGAAGGTGCTGGAAGGCTTCCAGCGCTCGGGCATCCGTCCCGAGTGGATGGTCATGGAAGTGCTGCCGGTGCTGCCGCCTGAGCTGCGTCCGCTGGTGCCGCTGGATGGTGGCCGCTTCGCCACGTCCGACCTGAACGATCTGTATCGTCGCGTCATCAACCCGGAACAACCGCCTCAAGCGCCTGCTGGAGCTGAAGGCCCCCGAGATCATCGTCCGCAACGAGAAGCGGATGCTGCAGGGAATCGGTCGACTCGCTGCTGGACAACGGCCGCCGTGGCAAGGCCATGACGGGCGCCAACAAGCGTGCGCTGAAGTCGCTGGCCGACATGATCAAGGGCAAGGGCGGTCGCTTCCGTCAGAACCTGCTGGGCAAGCGTGTCGACTACTCGGGCCGTTCGGTCATCGTGGTGGGCCCGCAACTCAAGCTGCATCAGTGCGGTCTGCCCAAGCTGATGGCCTTGGAGCTGTTCAAGCCCTTCATCTTCAACAAGCTGGAGGCGATGTCGGCTGCCACCACCATCAAGCAGGCCAAGAAGATGGTGGACACGCAGGAACCCATCGTCTGGGACATCCTGGAAGAGGTCATCCGCGAGCACCCGGTCATGCTGAACCGGGCGCCGACGCTGCACCGTCTGGGCATCCAGGCCTTCGAGCCGGTGCTGATCGAGGGCAAGGCCATCCAGCTGCACCCGCTGGTCTGCGCCGCCTTCAACGCCGACTTCGACGGCGACCAGATGGCCGTGCACGTCCCGCTGTCGCTGGAAGCGCAGATGGAAGCCCGCGCCCTGATGCTGGCCTCCAACAACGTGCTGTTCCCGTCCAACGGCGAGCCGTCGATCGTGCCGTCGCAGGACATCGTGCTGGGTCTGTACTACGCCACCCGTGCCAAGGTCAACGGCAAGGGCGAGGGCATGTACCTGGCCGACATCAAGGAAGTGCAGCGCGCCTACGACAACGGCGAGGTCGAGCTGGGCACGAAGATCACCGTGCGTCTCCATGAGTACGAGCGCATCGGCGACAACGAGTTCCGCCCGATGTTCAAGCGCTTCGAGACCACCGTCGGTCGTGCGCTGCTGTCCGAGATCCTGCCCAAGGGCCTGCCGTTCGACCTGATGAACCGGGCGCTGAAGAAGAAGGAAATCTCGCGCCTGATCAACGCCTCGTTCCGTCGCTGCGGCCTGCGGGCCACGGTCATCCTGGCCGACCAGCTGATGCAGAACGGCTTCCGGCTGGCCACGCGCGGTGGCATCTCCATCGCCATCGACGACATGCTGGTGCCGCCGTCCAAGCCGCAGATCCTGGCCGCCGCCGAGAAGGAGGTCAAGGAGATCGAGCAGCAGTACACCTCCGGTCTGGTGACTCAGGGCGAGCGCTACAACAAGGTGGTGGACATCTGGTCCAAGGCCGGTGACCAGGTGGCCAAGGCCATGATGGACCAGCTGGCAACCGAGGACGTCGTCAACCGCGAAGGTCTGGTGCAGAAGCAGGAGTCGTTCAACGCCATCTACATGATGGCCGACTCGGGCGCTCGTGGTTCGGCCACGCAGATCCGTCAGCTGGCGGGCATGCGGGGCCTGATGGCCAAGCCGGACGGGTCGATCATCGAGACGCCGATCACGGCGAACTTCCGCGAAGGCCTGAACGTTCTGCAGTACTTCATCTCCACCCACGGTGCTCGTAAGGGTCTGGCCGACACCGCGCTGAAGACCGCCAACTCGGGTTATCTGACCCGTCGTCTGGTGGACGTGGCGCAGGATCTGGTGGTGACCGAGCACGACTGCGGCACCAGCAACGGTGTGGCCATGCGTGCGCTGGTCGAGGGCGGTGAGGTCATCGAGCCGCTGCGCGACCGCGTGCTGGGTCGTGTCACCGCCGTGGACGTGATCAATCCCGAGACGCAGGAAACCGCCATTCCGGCCGGCGAATTGCTGAACGAGGACCTGGTCGAGAAGATCGAGCAGCTGGGCATCGACGAGGTGCGCGTGCGCACCCCGCTGACCTGCGACGTGCGCTATGGCCTGTGCGCCAAGTGCTACGGTCGCGACCTGGGTCGCGGCGTGCTGGTCAACACCGGCGAATCGGTCGGCATCATCGCTGCCCAGTCCATCGGTGAGCCGGGTACCCAGCTGACCATGCGGACCTTCCACATCGGTGGTGCGGCTTCGCGTGCCGCGGTCGCCAGCTCGGTGGAAACCAAGTCCAACGGTACGGCGCGTTTCACCGCTACCATGCGCTACATCACCAACGCCAAGGGCGAGCTGATCGTCATCTCGCGTTCGGGCGAGGTGATGATCACTGACGACAACGGCCGCGAGCGCGAGCGTCACAAGATCCCCTATGGCGCCACGCTGCACGTCCATGACGGTCAGGCGCTCACCGCCGGCTCGCAGCTGGCCAGCTGGGATCCGCTGACCCGCCCGATCATCAGCGAGTACGGCGGTACGGTGCGCTTCGAGAACGTCGAGGAAGGCGTGACCGTGGCCAAGCAGGTCGACGAGGTCACCGGTCTGTCCACGCAGGTGGTCATCGACGCCAAGCGGCGGGGTGCGGGCGCCAAGAACGTCCGTCCCACGATGAAGCTGATCAACGAGGCGGGCGAGGAAGTGAAGATCGCCGGCACCGATCACTCGGTGCAGATCGGCTTCCCGGTGGGCGCGCTGATCACCGTGCGCGACGGCCAGCAGGTGGCCGTCGGCGAGGTGCTGGCGCGTATCCCGCAGGAATCCCAGAAGAACCGGGACATTACCGGGGGTCTGCCGCGGGTGGCCGAGCTGTTCGAAGCCCGTTCGCCCAAGGACGCCGGCATGCTGGCGGAAGTCACCGGTACGGTCTCGTTCGGCAAGGACACCAAGGGCAAGCAGCGTCTGGTCATCACCGACCTGGACGGCAACGCGCACGAGTTCCTGATCCCGAAAGAGAAGCACGTGCTGGTGCACGACGGTCAGGTGGTCAACAAGGGCGAGATGATCGTCGACGGCCCGGCCGATCCGCACGACATCCTGCGCCTGCTGGGCATCGAGGCCCTGTCGCGCTACATCGTGGATGAGGTGCAGGACGTCTACCGACTGCAGGGCGTGAAGATCAACGACAAGCACATCGAGGTGATCGTTCGCCAGATGCTGCGTCGTGTGGTCGTCACCGCACCGGGCGGCACCAACTTCATCGTGGGCGAGCAGGTCGAGCGCAGCGAGCTCCTGGATGCCACCGACAAGATGAACGACGAAGGCAAGCTGCCGCCGTCGTATGAAAACATCCTGCTGGGCATCACCAAGGCCTCGCTGTCCACCGACTCGTTCATCTCGGCGGCTTCCTTCCAGGAAACCACCCGGGTGCTGACCGAGGCGGCCATCATGGGCAAGCGCGACGACCTGCGTGGCCTGAAGGAGAACGTCATCGTCGGTCGCCTGATCCCCGCAGGTACGGGTCTGGCCTACCACAAGGCACGTCACGAGAAGGAATCGGTCGAGGCCCAGGAAGCCGCCGCACTGGCAGCCGCCGAAGCAGCCTTTGCCATGCCTGCGTCGTCCGAGCCCGAGCTGGTGACGGCCGAGGAAAGTGCGTCGTCGGCCGCCGCCACCGCAGCTGCGCTGGATCTGAGCGCACTGTTCGGCGGGCCGTCCACCTCGTCGGACGAGAGCCCGGCACAGCCTTCCGGCGAAGAGGGCTGATCCTGCCATGACCGGCCCGGCCCTGATGGTCCGGGCAGGAAGCAAAAGAGCAAGGCCAGGAACGGAATGTCGTTCCTGGCCTTGTTGCTTTTCGGGGAATCGGCAGCAGCATGATCTGCAACAACTTGTGTCAGATCTCCGGCGCAAGGCGTCGGCGTCACACATCCCCGGAACGGGCAGAACGCATGGCCCGCAGTGAGGAGGAGTACGCGCAAACCCCATGGAAAACGGAAAGCCGGGACGCAAGCGAACGCGGACTTGGCACGTCCCGTCGTGATCGCTCCTCCTGGCGGGCTCGACTTTCGTGTGTCGTATATTTCGACGCAATTACAAATAATTACTATTCATCGACAGCTGGCAATCACCGAGTCGGCAGGCTGGGGTCAAATAGCCCGAACACGCCGAATGGGCTTTCCCCTTATCTTTCCCCTGTAAAGGATCCGGCAGCATCCTGCGTCCGTCCCTGTCCGGCCATGTCGCATCCCTGGCTGTCGGAGGGTCGTTCAGCGATGAACCGGCTGGAATTCACGGCGGGACGGTCGATTTGGCGGGACAATCGTCAGCTGAGGCGCTCAGGCGCCCCGTCAGGAGAGAACACCATCATGGCAGCCTATGCAATCGTGATCGAACAGCGAGGCAGCTGCTTCCGGGCCTACGTCCCGGACGTTCCCGGTTGCACGGCCACCGGGAACAGTCTCGCAGAGGCCGAGATGGCCGTGCGTGACGCCTTGCGCCTGTTGCCGCCCACAGGGGCCGTGGCGCCCGCGCCGCAACCCGGCTACTTCTGGGTCCAGCCCCAGCCTGTCGCCGCATCCTGAAGCGTGCCGCGAATGGCTCACGGCGTGGGCATCCTGGCTCGTCTTCATTGACTGGCCGACACCTTCCTTTTATACTCCCGTGTTCCTGGGGCGGCCGTATGCCGCGCCAGATGCGCTCTTTGGGTAGCACCGGGGCCGTCTGCCAAGGCAGTTCGGTCAAGGCGTCGGTCGAAGGGGCATCGGGCAGCAGACAGCCCCTCACACAAGGCCGGGTTCTTCCGGCTCGGCAAATCGAATTCAGGCAGACGCCGCCGCGCGTTGCCATGGATTGATCTCCGATCGACGCAGCCCACCGTGGCTGCTCCCAAATCCAAGCGTCAACAGCCATGCCAACCATCAATCAGCTCGTACGCAAGCCGCGTAAATCTGCGGTCGTCAAGAGCAAGAGCCCCGCGCTGGAAGATTGCCCGCAGCGCCGCGGTGTTTGCACCCGCGTCTACACCACCACCCCCAAGAAGCCGAACTCCGCGCTGCGTAAAGTGGCCAAGGTGCGTCTCACCAACGGCTTCGAGGTCATCAGCTACATCGGCGGTGAAGGCCACAACCTGCAGGAACACTCGGTCGTGCTGATCCGCGGCGGCCGTGTGAAGGACCTTCCGGGTGTGCGCTATCACATCGTTCGCGGCTCCCTTGACCTGCAAGGCGTCAAGGACCGGAAACAGGCCCGTTCCAAGTACGGTGCCAAGCGGCCCAAGGCTGCCAAGTAATCATCGGTCCCATCATGGTCGCCTGTCTTTCAGGCGGCCGGCTGGAAGGGTGGTTGGGTCGATCGTCTGCGATGGGCGCAGGCGGCACCGCCATCCAGTAAGCGATCCCGCCTTTTCGCTGTCCTGCGAGAAAGGTTCGAGGGTCGTGGCAATGCCCTAACGGTTCCCTGTCTTCCGCCCATATCCGATGGGGTGGGGTGTCTCCGGTTCTTTCCGGAAATCACCTGGGTCCGCGTGCAAGGCCAGCTGAATGTCAATCTGAGGTAAGAAATGCCACGCCGTCGCGAAGTACCGAAGCGCGTGATCCTGCCGGATCCGCTCTATCACAACGAAGAAGTCGCCAAGTTCATCAACGTGCTGATGCTCTCCGGCAAGAAAGCCGTCGCCGAGCGCATCCTGTACGGTGCCTTCGAGATCATCCGCTCCAAGAGCGGCAAGGATCCCATCGAAGTCTTCAACACCGCACTGAGCAATTCCCGTCCGATGGTCGAGGTCAAGAGCCGTCGTGTGGGTGGTGCCAACTATCAGGTGCCGGTTGAAGTTCGCCCGGTGCGCCGTACCGCGCTGGCCATGCGCTGGCTGCGTGAAGCCGCCAAGAAGCGTGCCGAGAAATCCATGGGCCAGCGCCTGGCCAACGAACTGATGGAAGCGGCCGAGAACCGGGGTGGTGCCGTCAAGCGCCGCGACGAGGTTCACCGCATGGCTGAGGCCAACCGCGCCTTCTCGCACTTCCGCTTCTGACCCGTCTCTGACGGAACGAGGACGAAACGTCCCCTCTGCACCGGACCGGCCGCCGCAACATCAGTGGTTGTCGGTCCTGTGCCTTAATGTGCTATTCAAGGACTCACCATCATGGCTCGCAAGACCCCCATCGAGCGCTACCGGAATATTGGTATTTCGGCCCACATCGATGCAGGAAAAACCACGACGACCGAGCGCATCCTGTATTACACCGGCGTGAACCACAAGCTGGGTGAAGTGCATGATGGCGCGGCCACCACCGACTGGATGGAACAGGGAGCAGGAGCGTGGCATCACCATTACCTCCGCTGCCGTGACCACCTTCTGGAAAGGCATGGACCTTTCCTATCCGGAACATCGGATCAACATCATCGACACCCCGGGACACGTCGACTTCACCATCGAGGTGGAGCGTTCGATGCGCGTGCTGGACGGTGCCTGCATGGTGTACTGCGCAGTGGGCGGCGTGCAGCCGCAGTCCGAGACCGTCTGGCGTCAGGCCAACAAGTATCACGTGCCCCGTCTGGCCTTCGTGAACAAGATGGACCGCACCGGTGCGAACTTCTACAAGGTCTATGACCAGATGAAGCTGCGCCTGCGCGCCAATCCCGTGCCCGTGGTCATCCCCATCGGCGCCGAGGACAAGTTCGAAGGCGTGGTCGACCTCATCAAGATGAAAGCCATCATCTGGGATGAGGCCTCGCAGAGCATGAAGTTCGACTACCGCGACATCCCGGCCGACCTGAAGGAAAAAGGCCGCCGAATGGCGCGAGAAGATGCTCGAAGCCGCGGCCGAAGCCGACGAGGACCTGATGAACGAGTACCTCGAGAACGGCGATCTGCCCGAAGAGAAGATCAAGGCCGGTCTGCGCAAGCGCACCATCGCCAACGAGATCCAGCCGATGCTGTGCGGCACCGCCTTCAAGAACAAGGGCGTGCAGCGCATGCTGGACGCCGTGATCGACTTCCTGCCGTCGCCGGTCGAGATTCCGCCGATCGAGGGCGAGGACGACGAGCACAACCGCGTCACCCGCAAGGCTGACGACAACGAGAAGTTCGCCGCGCTGGCATTCAAGCTGATGACCGACCCCTTCGTCGGCCAGCTGACCTTCGTGCGCGTGTACTCGGGCGTGCTGAACTCCGGTGACACGGTGCTCAACGCCACCCGCGGCAAGAAGGAGCGCATCGGCCGTCTGCTGCAGATGCACGCCAACAACCGCGAAGAGATCAAGGAAGTGCGTGCTGGCGACATCGCCGCCGTGGTGGGCCTGAAGGAAGTCACCACCGGTGAGACGCTGACCGACCAGGCTGCTCCGATCATCCTGGAGCGCATGGTGTTCCCCGAGCCGGTGATCCGTCAGGCCGTCGAGCCCAAGTCGAAGGCCGACCAGGAGAAGATGGGTCTGGCGCTGTCGCGTCTGGCTGCCGAGGATCCGTCCTTCCGCGTCCACACCGACGAGGAATCGGGTCAGACCATCATCGGCGGCATGGGCGAGCTGCACCTCGAGATCATCGTCGACCGGATGAAGCGTGAGTTCAACGTGGAAGCCAACGTCGGCAAGCCGCAGGTGGCCTACCGCGAGACCATCCGCAAGACGGTCGAGAACGCCGAAGCCAAGTTCGTCAAGCAGTCCGGTGGTCGTGGTCAGTACGGTCACGTCGTGCTCAAGCTGGAACCGCTGGAGCCGGGCGGCCCGAACTTCGAGTTCGTCGACGCCATCAAGGGCGGTGTGGTGCCTCGCGAGTTCATCCCCGCGGTCCAGAAGGGTATCGAAGACACCCTGCCGACCGGCGTGCTGGCTGGCTACCCGGTGGTGGACGTGAAGGTCACGCTGCACTTCGGTTCGTACCACGACGTGGACTCCAACGAAAACGCCTTCAAGCAGGCGGGTTCGATGGCGTTCAAGGAAGGCATGCGCAAGGCCAGCCCGGTCCTGCTGGAGCCGATGATGGCCGTGGAAGTGGAAACGCCGGAAGAGTACGCCGGTACCGTGATGGGCGACCTGTCCTCGCGGCGCGGCATGATCCAGGGCATGGAAGACATGGTCGGTGGCGGCAAGCAGATCAAGGCTGAAGTGCCGCTGGCCGAGATGTTTGGCTATGCCACCACACTGCGGTCGCTGACGCAGGGTCGTGCCACTTACACTATGGAATTCAAGCAATACGCCGAAGCGCCGAAGAACGTCGCCGAGGCCGTCATCGCGGCCCGTACCAAGTAATCACGGGTACAGGCCGGAAGGGGCAGGGGCACACCAGCCGGGGTGTCTCGCCTTCCAACAAACGACAATCTCGATTGAAAGAATCAGGAGTGAACTGAAAAAAATGGCAAAGGGCAAGTTTGAACGGACCAAGCCGCACGTGAACGTGGGCACCATCGGTCACGTGGACCATGGCAAGACGACGCTGACGGCGGCGATTGCCACGGTGCTGTCGAAGAAGTTCGGCGGTGAGGCCAAGGGCTATGACCAGATCGACAATGCACCGGAAGAGAAAGCCCGGGGCATCACGATCAACACCTCGCACGTCGAGTACGAGACCGCCAAGCGCCACTATGCACACGTGGACTGCCCGGGACACGCTGACTACGTGAAAAACATGATTACCGGTGCTGCCCAGATGGACGGCGCGATCCTGGTGGTGTCGTCGGCTGACGGCCCGATGCCGCAGACGCGTGAGCACATCCTGCTGGCCCGCCAGGTGGGTGTTCCCTACATCATCGTGTTCATGAACAAGGCCGACATGGTCGACGACGCCGAGCTGCTGGAGCTGGTGGAGATGGAAGTTCGTGAACTGCTGTCGAAGTACGAGTTCCCGGGCGACGATCTGCCGATCATCAAGGGTTCGGCGCTGAAGGCGCTGGAAGGCGACACGAGCGAGATCGGCGAGCCGGCCATCATGGCGCTGGCCGAGGCGCTGGACAGCTACATTCCCGAGCCCGAGCGTGCCGTGGACGGCACGTTCCTGATGCCGATCGAGGACGTGTTCTCGATCTCGGGTCGTGGTACGGTGGTTACGGGCCGTGTGGAGCGTGGCATCATCAAGGTTGGCGACGAGATCGAGATCGTCGGTATCCGTGACACGCAGAAGACGACCTGCACGGGCGTGGAGATGTTCCGCAAGCTGCTGGACCAGGGTCAGGCAGGCGACAACGTGGGTATCCTGCTGCGCGGCACGAAGCGCGAGGACGTCGAGCGTGGTCAGGTGCTGGCCAAGCCGGGCACGATCAAGCCGCACACCGAGTTCGAAGCCGAGGTGTACATTCTGAGCAAGGACGAAGGTGGTCGTCACACGCCGTTCTTCCTCGAACTACCGTCCGCAGTTCTACTTCCGTACGACGGACGTGACGGGTTCGGTGACGCTGCCGGAAGGCACCGAGATGGTGATGCCGGGTGACAACGTTCAGATGAAGGTCAAGCTGATCGCCCCGATCGCCATGGAACAGGGTCTGCGGTTCGCCATCCGTGAAGGTGGTCGTACCGTCGGTGCCGGTGTGGTCGCCAAGATCATCGCCTGATTTTCACGTCCCATCCCATCGCAGACATAGGAGCGCGTCTGCCGCGCGCTCCTCGCTCTTTAAGGAATCATCATGGCAAACCAGAAAATCCGTATCCGTCTGAAAGCGTTCGACTACAAGTTGATCGACCAGTCCGCCGCTGAGATCGTTGATACGGCCAAGCGCACCGGCGCAGTCGTTCACGGCCCGGTGCCGTTGCCAACCCGCATCGAGCGTTTCGATGTGCTGCGTTCGCCGCACGTCAACAAGACGTCGCGTGACCAGCTGGAAATCCGTACGCACCTGCGTCTGATGGACATCGTGGATCCCACCGACAAGACCGTCGATGCGCTGATGAAACTCGACCTGCCCGCCGGCGTCGACGTGGAAATCAAGCTGCAGTGATGATGCGTGCAGCGCCTGGTCTCTTGGTGCTGCCCGTCTCGCCCAAAGCCCGCCGTCTTCCTTCGAGGAAGCCCGGCGGGCTTTTTGTTTACAGAATTCAGAATTCATCATGAGCCACCCCTCCAAGCCCATTGATCAAGCCGATCTCGTCTATGGACTGGAAGATCGCCCCCCGTTCGGCAATGCGCTGCTGAGCGCCATCACCCACCTGCTGGCCATCTTCGTGCCAATGATCACCCCGGCGCTGATCGTGGGCCGCGCCCTGGAACTGCCCGTGGACATGACGGCCTACCTGGTGTCCATGGCCATGGTGGCCTCGGGCGTCGGCACATGGCTGCAGGTCAACCGCTTTGGGCCGCTGGGGTCGGGCATGCTCTCCATCCAGTCGGTCAACTTCTCGTTCGTCACGGTGATGATCGCGCTGGGCACGTCGATGAAGGCCGAGAGGCTGGACGCACACGCCATGATCTCGGCACTGCTGGGGGTTTCCTTCGTCGGCGCATTCCTGGTGTGCTTTTCCGCCTGGCTGCTGCCTTGCCTGAAGAAGGTCATCACACCCACCGTCAGCGGGTGGTGGTCATGCTCATCGGCCTCAGCCTCGTGCATGTCGGCATCACCGATTTTGGCGGCGGCTTTGGTGCCAAGGCTGACGGCAGCTTTGGCTCCTTCGAGAACCTGGGCTTGGCGGGCACGGTGCTGCTCATCGTGCTCTTCTTCAACTGCATGAAGAATCCGCTGCTGCGCATGAGCGGCATTGCGGTGGGCCTGCTCATCGGCTACCCTCATCGCGCTCTTCTGGGGGCAAGGTGGACTTCTCCTCACTGAATGGCCTGCCGCTGGTCACAATCCCGGTGCCCTTCAAGTATGGTTTTGCGTTCGACAGCCATGCCTTCGTGGTGGCGGGCGCCATCTACCTGCTCAGCGTCTTCGAGGCGGTGGGGGATCTTACCGCCACGGCCATGGTGTCGGGGCAGCCCATCGAAGGTGACGAGTACACGCGGCGCCTGCGTGGCGGTGTCCTGGCCGACGGCCTCGTCTCCGTCATTGCCACCGCACTGGGGTCGCTTCCGCTCACCACGTTCGCTCAGAACAACGGCGTCATCCAGATGACGGGCGTGGCGTCGCGCCATGTGGGCAAGTACATTGCCGTCATCCTGGTGCTGCTGGGGCTGTTCCCGGTGGTGGGGCGGATCTTCACCACCATCCCGGCCCCCGTGCTGGGCGGGGCCATGGTGCTGATGTTCGGCCTCATCACCATTGCCGGTGTGCGAATCCTCATGACCAACGGCATCCGTCGGCGCGAGACCATCATTGCGGCTACGTCGGTGGGCCTGGGTCTGGGGGTTGCCTTCGAACCTGAAGTTTTCCAGCAGCTTCCCGTGCTCTTCCAGAACTCCATCTCCGCCGGTGGCATCACGGCCGTGGTGCTCAACCTGCTGTTGCCAATGGACCAGACCGAGAAGCCGGTCTTCCTCAGCGACGATCTGGAGTGATCCTTGCCCTCATCCCGCCAGTACGAGTACTTTGACGACGACCCGGCCTTTCCCAGCACGCTGGTCATCAGCACGCTGTTCGTCGGGGCCTTCATTGGCTTTCTGAACGAGACCCTGCTCAACGTGGCCTTGCCCACGCTGATGAGGGAGTTCTCGGTGGAAAAGACCACCGTGCAATGGATGGCCACGGGCTTTCTGCTGGTGATGGGGGCGCTCGCACCGCTCACGGCCAGCCTGGTGCAGTGGCTCGATACCCGCCGGCTCACGCTCGTCACATTGGGTACCTTTCTCGCGGGGTCGCTGATCTGCGCGACGGCGCCCTCGTTCGGACTGCTGCTGACGGGGCGGCTGGTGCAGGCGGTATCCGCTGCACTCACCATGCCGTTGCTGATGAATGCCACGCTGGCCATCTATCCGCCCGAGCGACGCGGCAAGGTCATGGGACTGGTGGCCATGGTGTTCAGTGCCGCTCCGGCGCTGGGGCCCACGATCTCAGGCTTCATCATTGACCACTTCGGCTGGCGCTGGCTGTTCCTGCTGACCGTGCCGCTGATGCTGGTGGCTGTCCTGCTGGTGCTCCGTTACCTGAAAGTCACCCTGGTCGAGATCACGCGGCCACGCATCGATCTGCTGTCGGTCGTGCTGTCAGTGCTGGGCTTTGGCGGGCTGGTCTACGGCGGCAGCACGTTTTCCGAGGCATCCGCCCCTGCAGCTGGCCGTATTGCTGCCGGTATCCCTGCTGATGGTCGGAGCGTTCGTGGTCCGTCAGTTCCGTCTGAAGACGCCACTGCTGAACCTGCGGGCTTTCGGCCACGCACAGTTCGGCTATGCCGTCATCGTGATGGCCAGCAACATCTTCCTGTTCCTGGGCATGGAGCTGCTCATGCCCATGTACGCCCAGCAGGTGCTCATGCTGTCGGCTACCGTCACTGGACTCATCCTGCTGCCGGGCAGCATCGTCCAGGCATTTCTGATGCCGGTGTTCGGGACGCTGCTCGATCGGCGGGGCGGCCGGTTCGTGGTCCTGCCGGGCACGGTGTTCATTCTCATCAGCCTGCTGGGCATGTGGCTCAGCTTTGATGCCACTTCCGGGCCTGGTGGCTGGCCACGCTGTTTGGGCTCTTCTCGGCGGCGGGAGCGGCAGCCATGGTGTCCGAGACCTACGGCCTCAACGCCTTGCCGCGCAATCTCAACCCCCACGGCGCGGCCATCATGGCAACGCTCAACCCCATCGCCGGGTGCGCTGGGCGCCGCCTTCTTCGTCGGTGTCACGCATCTGGGGTGAGCGGCTTTCCGCCAGCGCCGCGGGTGGCGACAACAAAAACGACTATTTCGACGGATTCCTGCACCCGACCCTGGAACTGGGGCAGGCAGGCGGGCAGGGCGCTGCCATCGACGCGGCAGCGCACGCCGCAGCGACTGCGGGCGGCGCGCTCACCGAGGCAGCCAGGGCCGCCATGCTTGATGGCCTGCATCTGGCTTTTCGGGCTCGCGCCATTCGTGGCGCTGCTGATGCTCTGGGCGGCCAGCCGTTTTCATCGCAAGGAGGGATAGCCCCTGTCCAAACGCGCCAGGGATGCGGCCAACGAATGGGACGTCAACGGTGTCGATGACCATGCCAGAATCGACATGCGTCAGATCGACTTCCAGGTGGCGCGCAATCCTGTGAAGAGAGTGCTCACTTTCGATAAGAAGAAGGTTTCAAGCCAGCTCAAGCTGCTACCGGGGTGCGATCTGCATTCCGCTGGAGATCCTGTCACAAGCGTACGGTAGGGTTGATTCCGGCCGGCCACCCCCATATGGGATGAATGCTTGCCTTCCTTCTCGTCATTCTCAAGTGGTTGGCCATCGCTGCCGCTGTCCTGGCCCTGGCCACCTGGCTCTTCATCCGTTTCCATCCCGTATTCGGCGGCGAGCCGGATGCTCGGAGCCTTGCGCGCATCCAGGCCTCGCCACAGTTCGATGGTCAGGTCTTCCGCAATGCCGAGCCCACACCGTTGATGTCACCCGGAAACACCCGGCCGGTTGGCGTCATCGAATGGCTTCGCAACGTCCTGACGCCCCCTGCGGGCAAGGTGCCGTCCGAACCGCTGCCCAATCGGCCGCTGAACCTGCATGAGCAACCCCTGAAGGATGGCCAGTTCGTCTGGCTGGGCCACTCCACCGTGCTGTTCCGTCTGGCCGGCCAGGTGATGGTCACGGACCCGCTGCTTAACCGGGCCTCGCCCATCCCGTTGGCAGGGCTCCCTTCCCGATGCGGCATCCTGTCACCGCCGCCGATTTCCCCGCGCTGGATGTCGTGCTGCTGTCTCACGATCACTATGACCACCTGGACTGGCGGGCCATCCGCGATCTGGATCCGAAGGTGAGGCATTACGTGGTACCGCTGGGCGTGCGCGCCCATCTGCTGCGCTGGGGTGTGGCCAACGACAAGATCACCGAACTGGACTGGCATGAATCCACCCGACAGGGGCGACGTGGACATCACGCTGGCCCCGGCCCGTCACTTCAGTGGCCGACGTTTCGACAACCGAAACTCCACCCTCTGGGGCTCCTGGGTGCTGAAGACGCCTGACTTCTCGCTCTTCTTCAATGGCGACAGTGGCTACGGCCGGCACTTTGCCGAGATCGGCCGGCGCTATGGCCCCTTCGATGTGGCCCTGATGGAGAACGGCGCCTGCAACGAACGCTGGGCCTACATCCACATGCAGCCCGAGCAGTCGGTACAGGCGGTCCGTGACGTGCAGGCCCGGCAGGTGGTCCCGATCCACTGGGGCAAGTTCGACCTGGCGTTCCACCCCTGGAAAGAGCCGATCCGCCGCTTCATGGCCGAGGCAGATCGCAAGGGTGTGGACGTGGTCACGCCCGAGATCGGGCAGGTCTTCGACTTTGCCGAGCCGCCTCGCTCGACCTGGTGGGAGTCGGCCAGGTAAGCGGCCCCATGAAAAAAGCCGGCCCAGGGGACCGGCTTTCCGTGGAGCCCGGCAGCGCCGGGCGAACATGACGCCGAGTCGCTGGACATGGCCCGCGCCCCGCAGGGAGGCGAGCCATGCCGGACGTGGATCAGCCTTGCTTCTTGGTGCGATTCTGCATCGGGAAGTTGTGCTGACGCGGCATGTGGGGCGTCGACACGAACAGCGTGGTGATGCAGGCAAGCAGCAGCAGCACACCGGCGAAGGTCATGGCGTAACCCGGGTTGTGATCCAGCAACGTACGGTAGATCCAGCCGAAGCTCACCGTCTGGAGCAGCATGGGGATCACGATCATCATGTTGATGATGCCCATGTACACGCCATAGCGGCCCGACGGAATCTCGGCCACGGCAATCATGTAGGGAACACCCAGCATGCTGGCCCAGCCAATGCCGAAGCCGATCATCGGCAGGAACAGCATGAACTTGTTGGTGATGTGCGGGAACAGGCACAGTCCCAGCGACATCAGCGCCAGGGCAAAGGCGTGCACCAGCTTGGCCTGGTACTTGCGGGCCAGGTACATCAGCACGAAGGCCGACAGGAAGGTGACGACGTTGTAGAAGCCGTTGACCAGCCCGGTCCAGGCCACTGCCTGTTCATACAGGTGCGCAGCCTCTTTCGGCGTGGCGGCTTCCAACCGGCCGAAGGCCGAGTCGGCGATGCTGTGCGACACGAACTGCCAGTAGACGAACATGGCGTACCACTGAAACATGTAGACCGCGCCCAGCTGCCACAGGGTCTTCGGCATCACCAGGATGGCTTCGTAGATTTCCTTGACGGCAGCCACCAGACCGTGGGGTTTGGCGCGAATTTCGGCCAGTTCCTCGGGGGTGGGTTCGATTTCCGGGGTGGTCAGCACCGAGATCAGCACCGTGGCGATCGAGCAGAACGCACCGACGTAGAAGGAGCCATACACCCAGACCGGCATGCCTTCATCGGTCACGGCCGTGAAGTAGCGCTGGAAGAAGTACAGCGACACGTTGGCCAGCGTGATGCCCAGCCCTGCAAAGAAGCTCTGCATCAGGAAGCCGGTGGCATGCTGCTCATCGGGCAGCTTGTCGGCGATGAACGCGCGATACGGCTCCATGGCGGTGTTGTTGCTGGCGTCCAGCAGCCACAGCAGCAGCACGGCCATCCACAGCTCGGTGACGTGCGGATACAGGAACAGGCAGATGCTGCAGCCGATCGCGCCGATCAGGAAGAACGGGCGCCGGCGGCCCATGCCGGGAATCCAGGTCCGGTCACTGATGGCGCCAATGAGCGGCTGGATGATCAGGCCGGTCACCGGGCCGGCCAGGTTCAGCAGTGGCAGTTGGTCGGGGTTGGCATTCAGCATGCTGAACACCGGGTTGATGGCAGTCTGCTGCAGCCCGAAGCTGTACTGGATGCCGAAGAACCCGAAGTTCATCAGCAATATCTGCCGAAATGTCATCACCACGCGATGATCTATCTTCATGGGAGTGATTTCCTCTGAAAGACGGCGCCGGACCCCGGCGCCGGGAACACGCGACTATCAGAACCAGGCTTCCACCTGGGCACCATAGGTCACGGCGCTGCGCTTGTTGGCGAACGAGGTCACGGCCGTGTTGCAGTCACGACCGGTGCAGGCCACGGGGCCGGCATTGGCTGCCGCATCGTTCCACTTCGCGTAGGTGGCAAAGAACCGCAGAGCGGGCCGTGCCATCATGCCCGGCCCCATCGAGAACTGCGTGCCCAGAGTCACCTTCGACAGCGTGCGGGTCGATTGCGAATCCTGCTTGACGCGCTGGTGGCTCAGCTCGGAGAACAGGCCCAGCACCTCGTTGATGTTGTAGAGCGGACGGGTGCCCACCCACATCTCGCGCATCTTCACGTCGTTGACCTTGGCGTGGCGATAGCCCACGGTCGACGTGGCCGACCACTTGCTGTGAGCCGGCTCGTAAAGCCAGTGGTCGAACACCATCCATTCGCGACGCTTGTCGGTGCTGCCACCCACACCGTAGCCCTTCAGCAGGGCTGCATCGTGGGCAAACTGCAGCACCAGCGAGTTCGTGCCGCCCAGGCCGAAGGCATTGGCCTGCTCGTGAGACAGGGTGAACGCTGTGCCGTTGTTGCCCGACTTGTTGTCGATGGTCCGGGTCTCGCGCACCACCACGTCCACATTCGGCGTGGCCGGATTGTTGTCCAGGTCCACCGACTGCGTGGTGTCCACCGTGTAGGTGCTGGTGCCGTCGCGATTGCTGGCGCGCACCAGGTCCATGCCCACCGTCAGCTTGCCGCCCGGATTGACCCCGATCTCCTCCAGCCGGAAGTCATGCACCGTGGCCGAACGCGAACCGCCCCCGACCAGATCGGGGTTGTAGCCGCCGAGTCCGTTGTTGACCCCATAGCCGGTGAAGTCGCCCATCCGGAACATCGCGTAGGCGAACTTGCCCGGGCCCAGCGTCACGTTGTCCAGACCGAAGCCCGGACCCTGACCCGGCTCCCAGTACGTGTAGTCCATCATGTGGACATCGGGATTCTTGTAGAAGCGCTTGCCCACCCACAGGATCGCCCCGTCCAGGGCCCGCACGTCCAGCGACGAGCCGATGTCCGTGGCCGTCACGAACAGCTCGCGCAGTGCTGGCGTGCTCTGCTCCCCAGTTGGCCATGCCCTGGGTGCCGTGCGACAGCGTGATCTTGGCGTCGAACTTGGTGCCCTTTGACCTCACCCAGATGCGACCCCAGCTTCAGATCCACGTAGGAATCGCATTCGTTACCCAGGCGGAAGAAGGTTTGCCGCACCCGGCAGGCGGAAGCAGGCCTGCGAACCACCGTCGGACGTGGTGCCAGCGCCGCTGCGCATGTAGGCACCAAACGAGAAGGTGGGGTGTTGGTCTCCTCGGCCATGGCCGATGTACTCAGGCACGACATGGCCAGTACGATGCCCGTACCGGCTGCGGCCATCATCTGCGTCTTCTTCAAGAGAGCTCCTTTCTACTTCAGGCAAAAGGGTTGGGGGTAGAGAGAGAGGGGCGGCTGGCCGGAACAGGGGAACCTGGCCTGGCAGCCGCCATGCGACCGGATGCCGGACCCCGCAGCGCGGAGATCCCGGTATCCGGTCGACGGAGTCAGGCGTGAGTGCCTGATTCCGGCGCGCGGATCTCCAGCCAGAGCACCCCGTAAGGTGCCAGCGTCACACCGTGGCGCAGGTTGTACGTGCGGTCGGTCAGCAGGTCGCGCACCGGATGGTCGGGCATGGCCTGGAAGACCTGGGCCGGGCAGTGCTGCTCGAACTCGCTGTAGTTGGCCAGCACCAGCACCGTCTGCTCGGCGCTGCTGCGCGTGTAGCCCAGCACGGCCGGATTGGCAGCCCGGTAGCCGATCAGCTCGCCCCCGGCGAAAGCCGGCGTGTTGGCGCGGATGATGATCATGCTGCGCAGGCCGGTGAAGATCTGGCCGGGCACCGTGTTGAGGGTTGTTGCGCTGCTCGTAGCGGGCCACATCGCGGCGCGGGCGGTGGATCCAGCGGCTGTCGTCGGCCTCGTCGGGCGAGTTCAGGTAGCTGGGGTCATTCAGCGTGCCCACCTCGTCGCCCAGATAGATCAGCGGCAGGCCGCCCGTGCTCAGGATCGTGCTGAACAGCAGCAGCATCCGTTGCACCGCCAGCGGGTCGCCCTGCTCCAGACCGGCCAGCGAGGCGAAGGTGCCGCTCACGCGGGCATCGCCCGTATCGGGGTTCTCCTGGAAGGGGACGCCGCGCGCGAAGCTGCCGGGGAAGCGGTTGTTGTAGAACCGGTTCAGGAACTTGCGGTGATCGTAGCCATTGATGCCGAACTGGGCGGCATCCTCGTCGGCGAAGGTCCAGCCGATGTCGTCGTGGCTGCGCACATAGTTCACCCAGGCCGTGTCGTGCGGCAGGTGGTGCCATTTCTCCAGCGCCTGCTGCAGCAGGTTCACCTCGCGGGTGGCCAGCGAGTTCCATTGCAGCGCCATCTGCAGCGGGTTGTACGACAGCTGGCACTCTTCCGGCGAGATGTAGGACATCACCTCGGCCGGGTGCACGATGGCTTCGGACTTGAAGAGCAGCGATGGCGCGGCGATCCGGGCCAGTGCGTTGAAGGCACGGATCAGGTTGTGCACCTCGGGCAGGCTCTCGCAGGGCGTGCCCGGGCGCTTCCAGACGAAGGCCACCGCGTCCAGGCGCAGGATCTCGGCGCCCAGGTTGGCAATGGCCAGCATCTCGCCCGCCATGGCATTGAACACCGCCGGGTTGCTGTAGTTCAGGTCCCACTGGAACGTGTGGAAGGTCGTCCAGATCCAGCGGCCGTCGGGCAGCTGCGAGAAGGCCCCCCGGTGCTCGTCCGGGAAGATCTCGCGCACCGTGCGCTCGTAGATGTCGGGCTGGGTGCGGTCGGGGAACAGGAAATAGAAGTCCTTGTAGGCGGGATCACCCTTCACGGCGGCCTGTGCCCAGGGGTGGTCGTTGGCCGTGTGGTTGAAGATGAAGTCCAGCACCAGGCTGATGCCTTCCTTGCGCAGGGCCTTGGCCAGCGCCCGCAGATCCTCGATCGTGCCGATCTCGGGGTTCACGTCACGGTAGCTGCTGACCGCATAGCCGCCGTCGCTGTTGCCCGGGGGGACCTTGAACGGGGGCATCAGGTGCAGGTAGGAAAGCCCCAGCTCCTTGAAGTAGGGAATCTGGTCCTGCAGGTTCTTCAGGTTGCCGGCGAAGCGGTCCACATAGAGGACGCCGCCCACCACCTTTTCCGACAGGAACCAGGTGGGGTTCTTCTCGCGGGCCTCGTCCAGCGCCTTCATCTCCTTCGGGCGCTCGGACCAGCCCGTCCAGGCCGTCTCGATCAGTGCATCAAGCTGCTCCAGGAAGTCCGGGCGATGCCCGTAGAGGGGCTGCAGGTTGTCCAGCAGCGCCGGAAGATGGGTTCTCAGTCGATCCTCGAACTGCTGCCACTGAGCACCGGAGGCCTTGCGGCCCAGACGGTGCACCAGCGCATTGCGCACATGTTCGAAAGCCAGGGTCTGTTGTTGTTCCAGTGTCAGCATGGCCATGCCCGTCCTGCAGGGGGTTGCGTGATGCGCATACATGAAAATGAGGTTGGTCGTGACACGCGGCCGCCTTCATGGTGCCAGGCCCTCCTGCCAGCCTGGCCCAGGCGTTCTCACGTTCGTAACCCGAACGTTGCAACACGTCACATCGCAAAAATGTACTACGCTCGGGGGTAACGCAGCGCAGCAAAACCTACGGACAGACGTGGAATCTGCAAAATGGCAGGGAACGCGACCAGATTGCCTAATCGGTAGGCAGGTCAGCACCCCATGAGGCCGGAAACGTGACTGAAGAGGGTATGCGAGACCTGGCAGGGCAGGGAAAGGCCCCGGGATGACCCTGACATGCTGCAGGCGCACATGACAGACTGGAAACCTGTGCGTTGTCGACCGTCTGCTACGGACGGCGCCCAGCCAGTTCCGGGTGGCCCTGCCGGGCCATCGCCGCCTTGGGCGCAGGTGCGCCGGCCGTGACGCATCGCCCTCTCATGGTTGCGTCCAGGGGGTGGCCGGTTTATACTTCCCCGCTTTGGTAAGGCTTGCGGCCAATCGAAGCCGCAGGTGTCGATAATCGCTTGAAGGGGGTCTCCGCATGGGGTCTCAGGCTGATGTTTCCGGCGGCGCCGGAAGTCAGGCTAGTTCCGCTTTTGGTCTGCTGGGCCGAAAGGTCGGAATGATGCGAATCTTTACTGATGATGGTGAAAGCATTCCTGTCACCGTCATCGATGTTTCCGCTAACCGGGTCTCGCAGGTCAAGTCCGTCGAAAAGGACGGCTACTCTGCTGTTCAGCTCGTCTACGGCGAGCGTCGCGCATCCCGCGTCAATGCCGCTGAAGCAGGTCACTATGCCAAGGCTGGCGTCCAGGCCGGTACCGTGGCAGCCGAATTCCACGTCTCGCCCGAGCGTGCCGCCGAAGTTCCGGCCGGCACGGTGCTGGGTGCAGATCACTTCGTGGTCGGTCAGTACATCGACGTGCAGGGTACCTCGCAAGGTAAAGGCTTTGCCGGCACCATCAAACGTCACAACTTCGGTTCCCAGCGTGCCTCGCACGGTAACTCGCGTTCGCACCGCGTTCCGGGTTCCATCGGCATGGCGCAGGATCCGGGTCGCGTGTTCCCGGGTCAGCGCATGTCCGGTCAGATGGGTAACGTCACCCGCACCGTCCAGAATCTGGTCGTCGAGCGCATCGACACCGAGCGTGGTCTGTTGCTGGTTCGTGGCGCCGTGCCGGGCTCGGCTGGCGGTCATCTGGTCATCACCCCGTCGGTCAAGCGCCGCCTGAAGCCCGTCCGGGCTGAGGCTGCCGAGGCCAAGGGCAAGGCTTGAGAGAGGATCGTTCGAACATGGAACTGAATATCTTGAACGATCAGGGTCAGAAGGCTGGCGCCGTCTCGGTGGTTGACACCGTTTTCGGCACCGACTTCAATGAGCCGCTGATTCACCAGATCGTCGTGGCCTACCAGGCCAACGCCCGCAGCGGCAATCGTGCCCAGAAGGACCGTACCGAGGTCCGTCACTCCACGAAGAAGCCGTGGCGTCAGAAAGGCACGGGCCGTGCTCGTGCCGGTATGACCTCCAGCCCGCTGTGGCGCGGAGGCGGTCGCATCTTCCCGAACAAGCCGGATGAGAACTTCTCGCAGAAGGTCAACCGGAAGATGTACCGCGCCGGCATGCGCTCCATCCTGTCGCAGCTGGTCCGCGAAGACCGTCTGTCGGTGGTCGAGTCGCTGAAGCTGGAAGCGCCCAAGACCAAGCTGCTGGTCGGCAAGCTCAACGGCATGGGTCTGAAGTCCACGCTCATCGTGGTGGACAACGAAGACGAGAACCTGTACCTGGCGGCTCGTAACCTGCCGCACGTGCTGGTGCTCGAAACCCGCCACATCGACCCGCTGTCGCTGGTCCATTACGACAACGTCCTGGTCACCAAGCAGGCGCTGGCGCAGATTCAGGAGATGCTGGGATGAATCCGAATCGTCTGACACAAGTGGTGATCGCTCCGGTCATCTCCGAGAAAAGCACGCTGGTGGGCGAAAAGCAGAACCAGTACGTCTTCCGGGTGATGCAGGACGCCACCAAGGCTGAAGTCAAGGCTGCCATCGAGTCGCTGTTCAAGGTGACCGTCGATGCGGTCAACGTGGTCAACATCGCGGGCAAGCAGAAGCGCTTCGGCCGCGGCATGGGGCGTCGGCGGAACATCCGCAAGGCGTATGTCAGTCTGGCAGCGGGCCAAGAGATCAATTTCGCGGAGACCAAGTAAATGCCGGTCGTGAAACTGAAACCGACGTCGCCCGGCCGCCGGGCGATGGTCAAGGTCGTTACCCCGACCTTGCACAAGGGCGCCCCGGTTGCGTCGCTGATCGAGCCGAAGAAACGCGGTTCGGGTCGCAACAACCTGGGTCACATCACCACCCGTCATCGCGGTGGTGGTCACAAGCGTCATTACCGGATCGTCGACTTCCGCCGCAACAAGGACGGTATTCCCGCCCGCGTCGAGCGCCTGGAATATGATCCGAACCGTAGCGCCCACCTGGCTCTGCTGCTGTACGCAGACGGCGAGCGTCGCTACATCCTGGCACCGCGTGGCGTTTCGGCTGGCGCTGAACTGATGTCCGGTTCCGAGGCCCCGATCCGCGCCGGCAACACCCTGCCCATCCGCAACATCCCTGTGGGTTCCACGATCCACAACATCGAGATGCAGCCGGGCAAGGGCGGTCAGATCGCTCGTTCCGCCGGTGGTTCCGCACAGCTGCTGGCGCGTGAAGGCATCTACGCACAGGTTCGTCTGCGTTCCGGCGAGATCCGTCGCATCCACATCGAGTGCCGTGCAACCCTGGGCGAAGTCGGCAACGGCGAGCACAGCCTGCGCCAGATCGGCAAGGCCGGTGCCACCCGCTGGCGTGGTATCCGCCCGACGGTCCGTGGCGTTGCCATGAACCCGATCGACCACCCGCACGGTGGTGGTGAGGGTCGCACGGGTGAGGGCCGCGTGCCTGTCAACCCGTGGGGCAAGCCGACCAAGGGCTATCGCACCCGTCGCAACAAGCGCAGCGATTCGATGATCGTTCAGCGGCGCAAGAAGAAATAACCGGTAATACGACATGGCACGTTCAATCAAGAAGGGTCCGTTTGTCGACCATCACTTGCTGGCAAAAGTCGATGCAGTTGCATCGGGCAAGGACAAGCGCCCAATCAAAACCTGGTCGCGTCGTTCGACGGTTCTGCCTGAGTTCATTGGCCTGACCATTGCCGTCCACAACGGCAAGCAGCACGTTCCGGTGTTCATCAACGAGAACATGGTGGGTCACAAGCTGGGTGAATTCGCGCTGACTCGCACGTTCAAAGGGCACGCCGCCGACAAGAAGGCCAAGCGCTGATGGTGAGGGCCGCCGCAGACCTCGTGTCGAAGGTGGCCCGCCCCATGTTGGCCTGACAAGATCAAGGGAAAGTTGACGAGATGGAAACTCAAGCAGTCCTGCGCGGTGTCCGGATTTCTGCCCAGAAGGGTCGCCTGGTGGCAGACCAGGTTCGCGGAAAGTCGGTGGAAGCTGCGCTCAATATCCTGAATTTCTCGCCCAAGAAAGCGGCGAAGATTCTCAAGAAGGTGCTCGAATCGGCCATTGCCAATGCCGAGCACAACGATGGTGCAGACGTGGACGAACTCCGGGTCAGCCGGGTTCACGTCGAGAAAGGCCAGTCGCTGCGTCGCTTCTCGGCGCGCGCCAAGGGTCGCGGCGTCCGCATCGAGAAACAAACCTGCCATATCTACCTGACGGTCGGTACTGGCAAGAAGTCCTGAGCTGAGGAAGGACCGAGAAAATGGGACAGAAAATTCACCCGACCGGATTCCGGCTTGCCGTCAGCCGCAACTGGGCTTCGCGTTGGTATGCAGGGTAACAAAGACTTCGCCGGCAAGCTTTGCAGAAGACCTGCAAGTGCGCGAGTTCCTCAAGAAGCGCCTGAAGAACGCCTCGGTTGGCCGCGTGCTGATCAGAGCGTCCTGCCAAGAACGCACGCATCACCATCTACTCGGCTCGTCCGGGTGTCGTGATCGGCAAGAAGGGCGAGGACATCGAGCGTCTGAAGGTCGAGCTGACCAAGATGCTGGGCGTGCCCGTGCACGTCAACATCGAGGAAATCCGCAAGCCTGAGGTGGATGCTCAGCTGATCGCTGATTCCATCACGCAGCAGCTGGAAAAGCGCATCATGTTCCGCCGCGCCATGAAACGCGCCATGCAGAACGCCATGCGCCTGGGTGCCCAGGGCATCAAGATCATGAGCGCCGGTCGTCTGAACGGTGCCGAGATCGCCCGTACCGAGTGGTATCGCGAAGGTCGTGTGCCCCTGCACACCCTGCGCGCCGACGTGGACTACGGCACCTCCGAAGCCCAGACCACCTACGGCATCATCGGTGTCAAGGTGTGGGTCTACAAGGGCGACACCCTGGGTCGTGGCGAAGCGCCCGAGACCACCGAGAAGGAAGCCGCCGGCAACGAGCGTGAAGACCGTCGCGGTCGCCGCCCGGGCCGTCCTGGGTGCTGCCCCCGGTCGTGGTCGTCGTCGTGAGGCCGGTGCCGAAGGCGCCGATGCCCGCGCCCCTGGTCGTCGCGCGCCCCGCAAGGCCGCTGGCGAGGCAGCCCCTGCCGCGGCGGAAGACAAGGGCGACAACTGATGGGTCTGCCTGTGCAGTCCGATGAGTGAACCAAGCTAAGGTAGAAGAATCATGTTGCAACCCTCCAGACGTAAATACCGGAAGGAACAGAAAGGCCGCAACACGGGTCTTGCCACCCGTGGCGCCTCCGTTGCCTTCGGTGAATTCGGCCTGAAGGCGACCGCTCGTGGTCGCCTCACGGCTCGTCAGATCGAATCGGCTCGTCGTGCCATGACGCGTCACATCAAACGGGGTGGTCGGATCTGGATCCGCATCTTCCCGGACAAGCCGATTTCCCAGAAACCTGCGGAAGTCCGTATGGGTAACGGTAAGGGCAACCCGGAATACTGGGTCGCCGAGATCCAGCCCGGCAAGGTGCTTTACGAGATGGACGGCGTGAACGAAGCGCTGGCCCGTGAAGCCTTCGCCCTGGCTGCGGCCAAGCTGCCGTTGTCCACGGTTTTCGTCACCCGTCAGATTGGCGCCTGACGCCAACTCGGAGTCGAAATGAAAGCGACAGAACTGAGAACCAAGGACGTGGCAGGTCTGCAGCAGGAGCTGAGTGATCTGGGCCGCGCGCATTTCGCGCTGCGCATGCAGATTGCCACCCAGCAGAACAGCAATACCGCCCAACTGAAGCGGCTGCGCCGCGACATTGCTCGCGTGCAGACCGTCATCAAAGAGAAGCAGGTGGCAGCCAAATGAGTGATCAAGCAGCGGTGCAAACCACCAACACCTCCCGCACCCGCACCCTCACCGGCCGGGTCACCAGCAACAAGATGCAGAAGACCGTGACCGTGCTGGTCGAGCGCAAGGTCAAGCATCCGGTGTACGGCAAGTACGTTGTGCAGTCCAAGAAGTACCATGCACACACCGACGCGCAGTACAACGAGGGGCGACATCGTCGAGATCCAGGAAGGTCGTCCGGTCTCGAAGACCAAGTCCTGGTACGTTTCCCGTCTGCTGACCGCCGCCAAGGTGGTCTGATCCAGTCGGATACGGCACAACACAACGCCCGGCCTTGCGCCGGGCGTTGTGCTTTCCAGGTTGGAAAAATTCCGTGGTCAGGCTTGTAAAAGTCGGGAACTTTCCTATACTCCAAGTCTTCCCAGCGCCAAGCGTGACATCCTCGTCATTCAAGGCATGGGACTGTCGGTCAGGCACACGGCCCCAGCGGTCGTCATCGTCTTTCCGGCAACGCGATCGGCTCTGTCCGCTCAGCCTCGGTGGCTTTGCCCCAGGCACCCACGGGCAGCCAGGGCAGATCGTTTCAATGAATTCAATCCGATCGGTTGTCCCGGCGTGGGCCAATCGGTCAACGGAACCAAGACTGGTCTGCGGCGGTATTGCCAACGCGGGTCCAAGTTGGGCAAGAAATCGTCAGGATATTGCAATGATTCAGATGCAGTCGACGCTGAGTGTCGCCGACAACACGGGGGCGCGCGAGGTCATGTGTATCAAGGTGCTCGGTGGCAGCAAGCGCCGCTACGCCGGAATCGGTGACATCATCAAGGTCTCGGTCAAGGAAGCGCAGCCTCGTGGCCGCGTGAAGAAAGGCGAGATCTACAACGCGGTCGTCGTGCGTACCGCCAAGGGCGTGCGTCGCCCGACGGCTCGCTGCTGCGTTTTGATGGCAACGCCGCCGTGCTGCTCAACAGCAAGCTTGAGCCGATCGGCACCCGTATCTTCGGGCCTGTCACGCGTGAGCTGCGTACCGAGCGGTTCATGAAAATCGTCTCGCTGGCACCGGAAGTGCTTTGAGCCTGCCGATCAACACGCGATTCAAGCCGAGGGCTGTTTAATCATGATGCAAAAGATTCGTAAGGGTGATGAAGTCATCGTCATCGCCGGGCGGGACAAGGGCAAGCGCGGTACCGTCACCCAGCGCGTGGACGACCGTCACCTGCTCGTCGACGGTGTCAACATCGTCAAGAAGCACGTCAAGCCGAACCCCATGCGGGGCACCAGCGGCGGCGTGGTGGACAAGTCGATGCCCATCGACCAGTCCAACGTGATGCTGTTCAACCCCACGTCCGGCAAGGGCGACCGGGTTGGATTCAAGGTTCTTGAGGATGGTCGCAAGGTCCGCGTCTTCAAGTCCAACGGCGAAGAGCTGAAGTCCTGATTCCCGCAGGAATCGGAAGACCCAAAAGGAAACATCGATGGCGCGTCTCTTAGAAACCTATCGTGAAAAGCTCGTTCCCGAGCTGACCAAGCGATTCGGCTACAAATCCGTGATGGAAGTGCCCCGGATCACCAAGATCACGCTGAACATGGGCGTGGGTGAAGCGGTCGCCGACAAGAAGATCATGGACAACGCCGTGGCCGACCTGGCCAAGATCGCCGGCCAGAAGCCCGTGGTCACCAAGGCCCGCAAGGCCATTGCCGGCTTCAAGATCCGGGAAGGCTATCCCATTGGCTGCATGGTCACCCTGCGTGGTGTCCGCATGTATGAGTTCCTGGATCGTCTGATCACCGTGGCCCTGCCGCGTGTGCGTGACTTCCGGGGCGTGTCCGGCCGTTCCTTCGACGGTCGCGGCAACTACAACTTCGGTGTCAAGGAACAGATCATGTTCCCCGAGATCGAGTATGACAAGGTTGACGCACTGCGTGGTCTGAACATCAGCATCACGACGACCGCAAAAACCGACGAGGAAGCCAAGGCGCTGCTGTCCGCTTTCCGGTTTCCGTTCCGCAACTGAGGTTGGCTGGCATTAGCCGAAAACCGAAGCTGACCTCCAGGGGTGAATGAATGGCAAAGGCATCCATGATCGAGCGCGAGAAGAAGCGCGAAGCACTGGTCAAGAAGTACGCCGCCAAGCGCGCAGCACTTCAGGCCATCATCGATGATCAATCCAAATCCGACGAGGAGCGCTATCAGGCGCGTCTCGCCATCCAGAAACAACCGCGCGCAGCCAGTCCCACGCGCATGCGCAAGCGCTGCGCCCTCACGGGTCGTCCGCGCGGCGTGTTCCGCAAGTTCGGCCTGGGCCGCAACAAGCTGCGTGAATTCGCCATGCGGGGCGAGATCCCCGGGCTGACCAAAGCCAGCTGGTAACTGCGTCGGAGTGAAAGAAGTGATCAAGTTTGAATCGAATTCGGCCAAGCTGGGCGTCAAGCCGGCACTGGCCTGCTACGGGAGCGATTACCAATGAGCATGAGCGATCCGATCGCCGACATGTTCACGCGGATCCGCAACGCGCAGCGCGTCGAGAAGGAATCCGTCGTGATCCCGTCGTCCAAACTGAAGGTGGCCATCGCCCGCGTTCTGCAGGAAGAAGGCTATGTCGAGGGCTTTGAAGTCCTCGAGAACGACGGCAAGCCGCTGCTGAAAGTGGCACTGAAGTACTATGCCGGCCGTCCGGTCATCGAGCGCCTTGAGCGGGTGTCGCGTCCTGGTCTGCGGATCTACAAGGCGCGCAACGACCTGCCTCAGGTGATGAACGGCCTGGGCGTTGCCATCATCACCACGTCGCAGGGCGTGATGACCGATCGCAAGGCGCGTCAGACCGGCATCGGCGGCGAAGTGCTGGGTTACGTCGCTTAAGGAGGCCAGAACATGTCCCGTATCGGAAAGATGCCGATCGCCGTGCCCAAGGGTGCGGAGGTCAAGCTGGCTGCCGACAGCATTACCGTCAAGGGCCCGCTGGGCACCCTGACCCAGGCAATCAATCCCAACGCGCAGATCAAGCAGGGAAGGCGAACGGCTGCTGATCAGCCCTACCAACGACTCGGCTGAAGCCAATGCCATGTCGGGTACGCTGCGTGCGCTGGTGGCCAACATGGTCAACGGCGTCACTAAGGGCTTCGAGCGTCGCCTCACGCTGGTCGGCGTGGGCTTTCGTGCACAGGCTCAGGGCAGCAACCTCAACCTGTCGCTCGGTTTCTCGCACCCTATCGTGCACAAGCTTCCGGAAGGCGTGAAGGCGGAAACGCCCAGCCAGACGGAGATCGTGCTGAAAGGGGCCGACAAGCAGAAGGTTGGTCAGGTGGCCGCCAACATCCGTGCCTATCGTCCGCCCGAGCCCTACAAGGGCAAGGGTGTTCGCTACTCGGATGAGCGGGTCACGTTGAAAGAAACCAAGAAGAAGTAAGGGCACGAGAGGGTGATCGCCCACGGGTCGGCCAGAAGGGCCGGCCGGCAGCGGGCCGATCATCCGGGTGCAAGGAACAGAGATGGCATTTGACAAAAAGGCATCGCGCCTGCGGCGTTCGCGCCAGACGCGGCACAAGATCAGCGAGTTGCGCGTCAACCGCCTGTCCGTTTTCCGCAGCAATGCGCATATCTACGCCAACATCCTGTCGCCTGAGGGTGACCGGGTCCTGGTGTCGGCTTCCACGGTTGAAGCCGATGTGCGTGCCGAGCTGGCCAAGAAGCCGGGTCGTGGCGGCAACGTCAGTGCAGCGTCGATCGTCGGCAAGCGCGTGGCAGAGAAGGCACTGAAAGCTGGTATCGAATCGGTTGCGTTCGATCGCTCCGGCTATCGCTATCACGGACGGGTCCGCGCGCTGGCTGAAGCCGCACGCGAGGCCGGACTGAAGTTCTGAGGACGGAAAACGAATGGCAAAGGTTCAGGGCACGTGGCCCGCAGCGCGGGGCCGATGAGCGTGATGACGGTCTGAAGGAAAAGATGATCGGCATCAACCGGGTCACCAAGGTTGTTAAAGGTGGTCGGATTCTGGGTTTTGCAGCCCTGGTCGTGGTTGGTGACGGTGATGGTCGCGTCGGCATGGGCAAGGGCAAGGCCCGCGAGGTGCCCGTGGCGGTGCAGAAAGCCATGGACGAAGCACGCCGCAAGATGTTCAAGGTGCCCCTGCGCAGCGGCACGGTTCCTCACGTCGTTGAAGGCCGTCACGGCGCTTCGCGCGTGTACATCGCTCCGGCTGCTGACGGTACCGGCGTGATTGCCGGCGGTCCGATGCGTGCCGTGTTCGAGGTGCTGGGTGTGAGCAACGTCGTGGCCAAGAGCCATGGCTCCAGCAACCCGTACAACATGGTCCGGGCAACGCTGGACGCCTTCCGTAATTTGTCGACCCCGGCCGAGATCGCTGCCAAGCGCGGCAAGACGGTCGAGGAAATCTTGGGTTGAACGTCCGCTGAGACCGCGGACGTTCAGTCTGGAGAGACTTGATGAGCAACGAACAGAAGAAAACGGTCAAAGTGAAGCTGGTCCGTAGCCCCAGCCGTACGGTTGGCGGGCATCGTGACACGGTTCTCGGCCTTGGCCTGAAGCGGATGAATCAGGTCCGCGAACTGGAAGATACGCCCGCGGTGCGCGGCATGATCACCAAGGTGGCATACCTGGTCAAGGTGGTGGATTGATATGCGACTGAATGACTTGAAACCCGCAGAAGGTGCCCGGCACGCCGCCAAGCGCGTCGGTCGCGGCATCGGTTCCGGCCTGGGCAAGACGGCCGGTCGTGGCCACAAGGGCCAGAAATCCCGTTCCGGCGGCTTTCCACAAGGTTGGTTTCGAAGGCGGTCAGATGCCGCTGCAGCGTCGTCTCGCCCAAAGCGCGGCTTCAAGTCGCTGCAGGCTGGCCGCGTTGCCGAGGTGCGCCTGTCCGACCTGCAGCGTCTGGAAGCCACCGACATCGATCTGGGCGTGCTGAAAGCCGCCGGCATCGTGTCGCAGCTGGCGCTGTCCGCCAAGGTCATCCTGGCTGGCGAGATCAAGCGCAAGGTGTCCCTGGTTGGCGTGGGTGCCACCAAGGGTGCTCGCAGCGCTATCGAGGCTGCTGGCGGCAGCGTCCAGGATCCTGTCGTCGACCCAAGCTGCGGCCTGAGTAAATGGCAACCAATCGGTCAGTGCAGGCTCGTGAGGCCAACAAGTACGGCGATCTCAAGCGCCGTCTTGTTTTTCTGCTGCTGGCGCTCGTGGTGTTCCGCATCGGCACCCACATCCCTGTGCCCGGAATCAATCCGGACGCGATGGCGGAACTCTTCGGTAACCAGGAAGGTGGTGTCCTCGGCCTGTTCAACCTCTTCTCGGGTGGCGCGCTCAGCCGGTTCTCGGTGTTTGCGCTGGGGATCATGCCGTACATCTCGGCATCGATCATCATGCAGCTGCTGACGGTCGTGGTGCCGTCGCTCGATCAGATCAAGAAGGAAGGCGAGGCCGGTCGGCGCGTCATCACCAAGTACACGCGGTGGGCTACGCTGGCACTGGCCACGTTCCAGGCACTGGGCATTTCGGTGGCACTGGAGTCCCAGGGCAACCTGGTCTCCGACCCCGGTTTCATGTTCCGGGTGGTCGCGGTCATCTCGCTGGTTACCGGCACGATGTTCCTGATGTGGCTGGGCGAACAGATCACCGAACGGGGTCTGGGCAACGGCATCTCGCTGATCATCTTCTCCGGCATCGTGTCCGGTCTGCCCGGCGCCATCGGTGGCATGGGCTCGCTGGTCAGCAACGGCAACATGAACCCGGTGGCGGCGCTGATCATCATGGCGCTGGTCATTCTGGTGACGGCCTTCGTGGTCTTCATCGAGCGCGGGGCAGCGTCGGATCACCATCAACTACGCCAAGCGTCAGGTCGGTAACAAGATCTACCAGGGGCAGACCTCCTATCTGCCGTTGAAGCTGAACATGGCCGGCGTCATTCCGCCGATCTTTGCCAGCTCCATCATCCTGTTCCCGGCTACCATTACGCAGTGGTTCACCTCCGGTGACAGTGAGAATATTGTCTTCCGCACCCTGCGTGACGTGGCGGCCACGCTGTCTCCTGGTCAGCCGGTGTACATGTTGCTGTACGCCATCGCCATCATCTTCTTCTGCTTCTTCTACACGGCCCTGCAGTACAACAGCCGTGACACAGCTGAGAATCTGAAGAAAAGTGGTGCTATGCTCCCGGGCATCCGCCCTGGCGAGCAGACGGCCAAGTACATCGACAAGGTACTGACCCGACTGACGGCCGTCGGGGGCGCTGTACATCACGCTGGTCTGCCTGCTGCCCGAGTTCCTCATCCTGGAGTGGAACGTTCCGTTCTACTTCGGCGGAACCTCGCTGCTGATCATCGTGGTGGTGACGATGGACTTCATGGCACAGGTTCAGACGCACCTGATGTCCAACCAGTACGAAAGCCTGCTGAAGAAAGCCAACTTCAAGGGGCTGGGTTCGATGGGTCGCTGATATCTCAGCGGCCCTTACAGGAAAACAATGTCGAAGGAAGATGTCATCCAGATGCAGGGCGAGGTGTTGGAGAACCTTCCCAACGCCACGTTCCGCGTCAAGCTGGAGAATGGTCATGTGGTCCTTGGCCACATTTCCGGGAAAATGCGGATGCACTACATCCGGATCCTGCCTGGAGACAAGGTGACGGTCGAGCTGACGCCTTACGATCTTTCCAGGGCGCGTATCGTCTTTCGCGCGAAGTAAGACGGGGTGTTTGCCGTGGCGTCCACTGCGGCAGTCATTAGAGGTTAATACGGCGGGGCGAGCCCCGCTTGGTGAGCAAGGGACAGAACATGAAAGTCATGGCCAGTGTCAAGAAGATGTGCCGGAATTGCAAAATCATCAGGCGCAATGGAATTGTCCGCGTTATTTGTGTCGATCCCCGGCACAAACAGCGTCAGGGTTGAGAGAGGAATCTGAAACATGGCACGTATTGCTGGAGTCAACGTTCCGGATCGTCAGCACACCGTCATCGGTCTGACGGCCATTTACGGCATCGGCCGGGCCCGTGCCCAGGCCATCTGCGCCGCGGTCGGTATCGAGCCTTCCAAGAAGGTCCGCGACCTGAGCGATGCCGAGATGGAGCGCATCCGTGATCAGGTTGGCCGTTTCGTCGTCGAGGGCGACCTGCGCCGCGAAGTCTCGATGTCGATCAAGCGCCTGATGGACCTGGGTTGCTACCGTGGCCTGCGCCACCGTCGTGGCCTGCCGGTCCGTGGTCAGCGTACCCGTACCAACGCACGCACCCGCAAAGGTCCGAGCAAGGCCGGCGTGGCATTGAAGAAGTAAAGGAGCCTGAGCAAAGATGGCACGTAATCCTACAGCGCAGCAGGTTGCCGCTTCCCAGCGCGCCCGCAAGAAAGTCAAGAAGAACGTCTCCGACGGCATCGCGCACGTCCACGCGTCCTTCAACAACACGATCATCACGATCACCGATCGCCAGGGCAACACGCTGTCGTGGGCGACTTCCGGGGGCGCCGGTTTCCGGGGCTCGCGCAAGTCCACGCCGTTTGCAGCCCAGGTGGCGGCTGAAGCCGCCGGCCGGGTCGCCATCGAGTATGGCATCAAGAACCTGGACGTCCGGATCAAGGGCCCTGGCCCTGGCCGTGATTCCTCCGTCCGCGCACTGAACGCGCTGGGCATCAAGATCCTGTCGATCTCGGACGTGACCCCGGTGCCGCACAACGGCTGCCGTCCGCCCGAAGAAACGCCGTATCTGATTCTTCCAAGACCACCTTGTTCGACCGGCGGGCACTGATGCCCGCGGCGGACTAACCGCGGCAAGAGCCGCGCAGCAACAAAGGAACGTAAAGTGGCACGTTATACCGGACCGAAGGCGAAACTCTCTCGCCGCGAAGGCACCGATCTCTTCCTGAAGAGCGCTCGTCGCTCCCTCGACTCCAAGGCCAAGGCCGACACCAAGCCCGGACAGCACGGTCGCACCAGCGGCCAGCGCACCAGCGACTATGGCCTGCAGCTGCGTGAGAAGCAGAAAGTCAAGCGCATGTACGGCGTCCTGGAGCGCCAGTTCCGTCGCTACTTCGCCGAAGCTTCCCGCAAGCGCGGCAACACCGGCGAGCTGCTGCTGCAGCTGCTGGAATCCCGTCTCGACAACGTTGTCTCACCGCATGGGTCTGGCTTCCACCCGCGCCGAGGCACGTCAGCTGGTCTCGCACCGTGCCATCCTGGTCAACGGTGCCATCCTGAACGTCCCCTCCGCCGCCATCAAGCCCAACGACGTCATCTCCGTCAAGGAATCCGCCAAGAAGCAGGCCCGGATTGTCGACGCGCTGAACCTGGCTGAACAGCACAACTTCCCGTCCTGGGTCTCCGTGGACAAGAACAAGATGGAAGGTGTCTTCAAGGCCTACCCGGATCGGTCCGAGATCGCTGCCGACGTCAATGAAAGCCTGATCGTCGAGCTGTACTCGCGCTGATCGGGTCAAGTGAGGTAAGTCCCTATGCAGACTGCAATGCTCAAGCCACGCCTTGTGGAAGTCCAGGAGATCAGTGGACCTTCGCATGCTCGCGTGGTGATGGAGCCTTTCGAGCGTGGCTACGGCCATACGCTCGGCAACGCATTGCGGCGCGTGCTGCTGTCCTCCATGGTTGGCTACGCGCCGACCGAGGTGCAGATCGCCGGTGTGGTGCACGAGTATTCGACGGTGGACGGGCTGCGTGAAGACGTGGTCGATCTGCTGCTGAACCTGAAAGGCGTCGTTTTCAAACTGCGCGGCCGCAGCGAAGTGTTCCTCACGCTGCGCAAGGAAGTGCCCGGTCCGGTCAAGGCCTCCGATATCGAGCTGCCGCACGATGTCGAGATCATCAACCCCGATCACGTCATCGCGACGCTGACCGAGGGCGGCAAGCTGGACATGCAGATCAAGGTCGAGCAGGGCCGTGGCTATGTGCCCGGCAACATGCGCAACCTGGGTGACAGCAAGACCATCGGCCGCATCGTTCTGGATGCCTCCTTCTCGCCCGTCCGGCGCGTCAGCTACGCGGTCGAAAGCGCCCGTGTGGAACAGCGTACCGACCTGGACCGTCTGCTGATCGACATCGAGACCAACGGCGCCATCGCGCCCGAGGAAGCGGTGCGCAAGTCGGCAGCCATCCTGGTTGACCAGCTGCAGGTGTTCGCTTCCATCGAAGGCAACGATCCGGCTGTGCCCATCGGTGGCAGCCAGACCCCCATGGGCGCCACCATTGGCGGTCACGTTTCCAGCGTGCCGTCGGGCGTCGAAGGTCTGGGTGCCGGCGGTGCTGCTGGCTTCGGCGCGTCCACGGGCACGATCGATCCGATCCTGCTGCGTCCGGTCGACGACCTGGAGCTGACTGTCCGCTCTGCAAACTGCCTGAAGGCCGAGAACATCTATTACATCGGTGATCTGATCCAGCGCACGGAAAAACGAGCTGCTGAAGACGCCGAACCTCGGTCGGAAGTCTCTCAACGAAATCAAGGAAGTGCTGGCGTCGCGTGGTCTGACGCTGGGGATGCGGCTGGACGACTGGCCGCCTGCCGGGTTGGAGCGTTCCAGCTGAACCCGCTTCGAAAGAACAGGATCTGAATCATGCGTCATCGTCTCGGCCTCAGAAAACTTAACCGTACCAGCGCGCACCGTCTCGCCATGCTGCGCAACATGACCAACTCGCTGTTGCGTCATGAAGTCATCAAGACCACCCTGCCCAAGGCCAAGGAACTGCGTCGCGTCGTCGAGCCCATCATCACGCTGGGCAAGAAGCCGTCGCTGGCCAACCGCCGTCTGGCTTTCGATCGCCTGCGCGATCGTGAAATGGTGGTCAAGGTCTTCAACGAACTCGGCCCGCGCTACGCTTCGCGTCCGGGCGGCTATGTCCGCATCCTGAAGTTCGGCTTCCGGGATGGCGACAATGCCCCCATGGCTTATGTCGAGCTGCTGGACCGTCCCGAAGTGCCGGAAGGCGCCGAGGAAGAAAAAGCTGCGTAAGCAGTGAGCTCTGCCAGTGTCTTCGGGCACTGGCTCAGCAAAAGAAAATGCCGGGCTTGCCCGGCATTTTTCATTTCGGGGCCACTGCGGATGGCAGCCACCCCTGTTCGCTCATCTCTGACGCAGCCGGCCCGCCAAGCGTCGTCATCCAGGGGGCCGGACAGCGACGCCCGCAGGCGGGCTCATGGGCTCGTCAGCCCTCCAGTTCCTTCAGCCAGTCTGCTGCCTGCAGCGCGTAATACGTCAGGATGCCAGTGGCACCGGCGCGCTTCATGGCCAGCAACGCTTCCATGGCCACGCCCCGCTCGTCGATCCAGCCATTCTGGGCGGCCGCCTTGATCATGGCGTACTCGCCGCTTACCTGGTAGACGAAGGTGGGCACCTTGAAGGTGTCCTTCACCCGCCGCACAATGTCCAGGTAGGGCAGGCCAGGCTTGACCATCACCATGTCTGCGCCTTCGCGCAGGTCCAGGGCCACCTCGTGCAGTGCTTCGTCGCTGTTGCCGGGGTTCATCTGGTAGGTCTTCTTGGAGCTCTTGCCCAGATTGGCGGCCGAGCCCACCGCATCCCGGAACGGGGCCGTACCAGGCAGACGCATACTTGGCGGAGTACGCCATGATCTGCGTGTGGATGAAGCCCGACTCCTCCAGCGCACGACGGATGACGCCGATGCGGCCGTCCATCATGTCCGATGGCGCCACGATGTCCACGCCGGCCTGGGCCTGCACCAGCGCCTGCTGTCGCAGCAGCGGCAGCGTCTCGTCATTCAGCACATAGCCGCTTTCGTCGATCAGGCCGTCCTGACCATGGCTGGTGTAGGGGTCCAGGGCCACGTCCGTCATCACGCCCAGCTCCGGGAAGCGCGCCTTCAGCGCCCGCACGGTACGGGGCACCAGGCCTTCCGGATCGGTGGCCAGACGGCCGTCTGGCGTCTTCAGATTGCTGGCAATGGCAGGAAACAGTGCCATGACCGGAATCCGGCGCTCCACGCACTGCTCGGCAACCTTCAGAAGCTGCTCGATGGTGTAGCGATGCACGCCCGGCATCGAGCCGACAGGCACAGGGTCGCGCGTGGCTGCGCCGTTGTCCTCGTGGACAAAGACGGGGTAGATCAGATCGTCGGGACGCAGGTGATGTTCCTGCACCAGACGCCGGGAAAAGTCCTGCCGTCGGTTTCGGCGCATCCGGACGGTGGGGAATGAGCCCAGGTGGGCACTGGTGTCGGGGCGTGAGATGTCCTGATTCATGGTGATGAAGATGATGGGTGGCGGATGAGGCAGTCGCGCTCGTACCGCCAGGAGATGTGTTCTTGAAACCGTCGAGCAATGTGGGCCGGCTGCCCGTCGGGCGCCGTGCCCGGCGCTGTCGGACAGCCCGAGGACCAGGGTCAGCGCATCGTCATGTGGGAGGCTGGATCATTCCCTGTTCCTTCAGCAGCATCGGTGCATAGGGGCCGTTGCCTTGGGCCACCAGTGCTGCCCAGTCCTGCGCACTGCTTTCCAGCAGACAGGCAATGACATCGCGCAGCGGCTCGACGCCGGTACGGTTCAGCGCCGAGAAGAGCTGCAGCAGGACGGGGCCTTCCCGCTGCTGGATGATGGCTTCCTGAAGCAGCTGGCGGCGCACCTCCAGGCCTTGCTGGCGCGAGAGCTTGTCGGCCTTCGTCAGCACCAGGACCAGCGGCAGCACCCCGGGAATCCACGCCAGCAGCTGCCGGTCCAGATCGGTCAGGCCGCGGCGGATGTCCACCATCAGCACGATGCCGGTCAGCGCCTGGCGGCGGGTCATGTAGTCGCCGGCCAGCGCCTGCCAGGATCGCTTGGCTTCGGGGCTGGCCGTGGCAAAGCCCATAGCCCGGCGTGTCCACCAGGAAGCCCAGGGGCTCAGGCTGCTTGACGGGGCCCACGGCAAACAGGTTCAGGGCCTGTGTGCGGCCCGGCGTGCGGCTGGAGAAGGCCAGTCGCTTCTGGTTGCACAGGGGTGTTGATGCAGGAAGACTTGCCGGCATTGGATCGGCCAACAAAGGCGACCTCCGGCAGTCCATGAGGGGTTGGCCCGGTCGAGCTGGGGCAGCTTTGCCACCGTGTCGGCGAAGCGGGCGGTCGTCAGGATGCTCATGCCGCCATTATCCCGTAAACTCGCGCGCCCGGCTCCGACCGTCGTGGTTCTGGTCGCCGTGGTTCCCGGCCGATGGACGGTTGCCACCAACGCGGCTGGGGGCAAAAAGTTTGATCAGGCGCAACGATTTGTCCGCCCATCGTCGCTATGCTTGGGCGATCCTGAACTAGCTACGAGTAGGTCAATAGGAACATGCGGACGACAGGAACGATGGCAGCGCGACTGGGCATGCAGGATGCCTGTGATTGCCGAGAGACGGCAGCGACGACGGAAGTGTCGGGCATTGCCCTGCGGCTGACCCAGTACCTGCGGCCGCGTGCGCTGGGCGGCCTGGCTGCCGGGCTGATGCTGTGCGCCGCCGGCCCGCTCATGGCCCAGGAGGCCGCCAAGGAAGAAGGGCCGCTCAAGCCGGATCTCAAGGCCGGCCAGGAAACGGTCGAGGAAGTCTGTGCCGCGTGTCACGGCGCAGACGGCAACAGCCAGATTCCCCAGAACCCCCAAGCTGGCGGGTCAGCATGCGGAATACATCCGCAAGCAGCTCAGGACTTTGCGCCCGGTGAGGGTGACAAGCCGGCTGCCCGCGTCAATGCCGTGATGGGTGCCTTTGCCTCCCAGCTCACCCCGCAGGACGTGGTCAACGTGGCCGCCTTCTTTGCCTCGCAGAAGCTCGAGCCCACGGCAGCCCACAATGCCGAATCCATGGAGCTGGGCCGCAACATCTATCGGGGCGGCATCCCGGGCAAGGGCGTGCCGGCCTGTGCCGCTTGCCATGGCCCGGCGGGTGACGGCATGCCGGCCCAGTATCCGGCGCTGCATGGCCAGTTTGCCGAGTACACCCAGGCTCAGCTGGTGGCCTTCCGCGACGGCACCCGTACGAACAACCACCCGATGGCAGCCATTGCCATCCGCATGACCGACCCGGAAATCAAGGCCGTGTCGGACTACATCGCCGGCCTGCGCCCGAGGCACACTGATCGGTCGCTTTCCCCGCTGCACCGGTTTTCGCCGGTGCGCGGTGAAAACCCAAACCCAACAGGGGCTTCATCAAAAAGGGCCTGCTGGAATCGAATCCAGCAGGCCCTTTTTGCATGTGCGCCCAGCATGGGCGCACACCTGCGGGTGCAAGTCCCGCCACAAGCTGGCCACAGTGAGTGAAGTGAAGCGCAACTGCACAAGGGCGACCGAGTGTGGGAAGGAAGCGTGGAGCGTAATCTGCGGGCCGATGTACAAGAACCGGATACAAGGCGTTGCCGAGCAGGGCGAACGGGCATGTAACCGCGAAGCTCTTGTGGCCAAGGCGAGGTGACGTAAATCCGGCGGTCGTGCAGAGAAGGTGTGCGTTCTTACCTGGGGAGATCTCGCCTTATGCTCGAAAGGGCGACGGTGTCGAGCCGGAGCGAGAAGTCAGCAGAGGTCGTAGTAGCAGGACCAGCCCCATGATGGGACACAGGTCAGGCGAAGGACCGAACGAGAGGATGTGTTGACAGGATCATGTCGATGTCAAAGGCCATGCATCAGAAGCCTGCACGAGTGGGGCGACATGCAGTGAGTAGGGGTGAAGCCCCGAGGGGCGCATGTCGTGATGAAGCCTGCGGCCCGCGACATGACACCGAAGACACAGGAGCAGGGCTGCTCGATGCAGTTCTGGAAAGAGCCAACATGCAGCGGGCATGGAGGCGGGTGAAGGCCAATCGGGGAACGGCCGGTGTGGATGGTCTGGACATCGACCAGACAGCCCGGCAGCTCAAGACCGAATGGCCGCGAATCCGCGAAGCACTGTTGCAGGGGACGTACCGGCCCAGCCCGGTACGACGGGTCATGATTCCGAAGCCGGGAGGTGGACAGCGAGAGCTGGGCATCCCGACGGTAACGGACAGACTGATCCAGCAGGCACTGCTGCAGGTACTGCAGCCGAAGATTGATCCGGGATTCAGTGAACACAGCTACGGCTTTCGGCCGGGACGGCGTGCGCACGACGCGGTGTTGGCCGCGCAGTCGTACATCCAGTCCGGCAGGAAGATCGTGGTGGATGTCGATCTGGAGAAGTTCTTTGACCGGGTCAATCACGACATCCTGATGGATCGCGTCAGAAAGCGCATTGGAGATGATGGCGTATGCCGTCTGGTCCGGGCGTATCTGAACGCGGGAATCATGGATGGCGGCGTGGTCGTAGAGCGGCACGAGGGGACACCGCAAGGTGGGCCGCTGTCGCCGCTGCTGGCCAACCTGCTGCTCGATGAGGTGGACAAGGCGCTGGAGGCGCGCGGGCATTGCTTCGTTCGGTATGCCGACGACTGTAACGTATACGTGCACAGTCGTCGGGCAGGCGAACGGGTGATGCAGCTGTTGCGCCGGCTGTACGGCAGGCTGCATTTGCGGATCAACGAATCCAAGAGTGCGGTGGCCAGCGTCTTCACTGGCCGCAAGTTTCTGGGCTTCAGCTTCTGGATGGCTCCGAAAGGGGTCGTCAAACGGAGGGTGGCCCGAAAAGCTGTGATGGCCTTCAGGCAGCGTGTGCGCTGGCTGACCCGCCGCAGTGGCGGACGCAGCATACAGCAGGTGGTCGATGGGCTTCGCCCATTGCTGCTGGGATGGAGAGCCTATTTCAGACTGGCGCAAACGACAGGCGTCTGGCGAGAGCTGGATGAATGGATACGTCACCGGCTGCGGGCCATCCAGCTCAGGCAGTGGAAGCGGGGCAAGACCATGTTCAGGGAGTTGTGCGCCATGGGCGCAAGCACGGAAGTGGCCCGGAAAGTGGCGGCAAACAGCCGGCGCTGGTGGCACAACAGTGCGATGCTGCTCAACAGCGTGCTGACCCTGTCATGGTTCGACAGTCTTGGCCTGCCCCGTCTGGCATCATCCTGAATGTCCTCTCGAACCGCCCTGGTGCGGACCCGCATGCCGGGTGGGTGGCAGGGTGCAGCCCAGAGGGCTGCCCCTATGCCGATCAGAACTGCATCTTCAGGGACACGAAGACGGTGCGGGGGTCTCCCAGCACGGCCAACCGGTCATCCACGTCCTCGGCATAGACCTTGTCCGCCACGTTGTCGAGGTGAGCGTTCAGGGTCATCTGCCGGTTGATCCGGTACTCCAGGCCCCAGATTCACCAGCGTGGCTGCCGGCCAGTAGGCCGTGTTCTGGGCGTTGGCGTAGAGGCGGCTCACATGGCGCAGTGTGGCATTCACGCTCAGGTTCGGCGTCAGCGCATAGGTGGTCCACAGATTGGCGATGGTGCTCGGCGTGTTGGTGGGCGCCTTGCCGGCCAGCGAGATATCGCCCTGATAGAAGTTGCGGTACTCGGCGTCGGTATAGGTGGCATTGCCCTGCACGCTCCATTGCCGGGTCAGCTGCATGCCCGTCTTCAGCTCGATGCCGCGGGCACGCTGCTTGCCGATCAGCAGTCGCTCACGCCGATTCAGCGGGTTGCTGGAGGCGATGTTCTTGCGTTCGATGTCGAAGAGCGCCACCGTTGCATTGCCCCGTCCGCCCAGGAAGTTCACCTTGCTGCCGATCTCCAGCTGCCGGCCCGTGGTCAGCTTTGGTATTGTCGGAGAGCGTGGAGAAATAGGCGCTGGCCAGGTTGCCCGAGGCCGGGTCGGCCGCCGTGGCGTACTGGGCGTAGACCATCACCCGCGGGCTGATGTCCCAGGTGGCGCCGATGCGGCCCGTGGTGGGGTGGTAGGTGCGGCTGATGTCGCGCTCGTCGACTGCGTCCGCATCATCCCAGCTGGTGTAGTGCAGCTTCACGCGCTCGTGGCGCAGCGCAGTGATCAGCTTGATGGTCGGCGTCAGCTCGGTGCGGTTCTCCAGGTACGCCGCTACCGTGTCCACGCGATGCCGGTTCTTCGGGTCATAGCGGGACGGAATGCCCTCGATGTCGTAGAAGTACTCGGTCACGAAGCGGTCCGGATCGACCACGCTCTTGAAGTCGTCGTTGTACGACGGGTAGGTGGTCTGGCGGTTGAACGACACGTCCAGACCGAAGCTCCAGTCGCTGCGGTGGCTGCCCAGGTCCTGGCGCAGCGTGCCGTCGATGCGGTTGCCATACACCCGCTGGTCATGACGTTGCAGCAGCGGGCTGGTGCGCGTCACCTCGGTTCCTGCCGCGTTCAGCTCGTAGATTTCCACGTTGCGGTAGTCGCGCAGCGCATCATAGGCGTAGAAGGTGTTCTTCAGCGACAGCGCGTCGCTCGCCTTCCACTCGGTCACTGAACGCAGCCACTGCACTCGCTGGGCAAACATGCCGTCAGCGCTGTTGTAGTTCTTGTAGCGCAGCCGCTCCAGCACGTTCAGCTCGCCGGTGGCGGGCTGGTTCAGCGGCGTGCCCCAGTACGGGCGATGGGCCCGCGTGCGCTGGTGTTCATAGGCCAGCGTGTGCGTCAGACCGCCGCCCAGGTCCGACAGCAGCGACGTCAGCACCTGGCTGCTGTGCTCACGGGTGTCGTCGGTCACTTCGCCGCCACGTTCGTGGTTCACGTCGATGCGCCAGTAGTGATCGCCCTGGCCGTTGCCGTCACCGGCAATCCGCCGGTTCAGGCCGAAGGCTGCCTGGCGCTTGCTGCGGCTGCCCAGGCCCACCTGTACCTCACCGCTGTCACGGCGCTGGGCCGTCTTGGTGACGTAGTTGATGGTGCCGCCCACGCCGCCAGCCCCGTACAGGAAGCTCGACGGGCCGGCGATGTCCTCGACCCGCTCGTAGATCCAGCTGTCCACCGGCTGGGTGGCGATGGTGTACTGCAGGTTGATGCCGTTGTAGGTCTGGTTGACCGACGCGCTGCCGAAAGCCCCGCTGCCGGACCTGCGTGTCACCCGGCGTGGCGCTGGTGCTCACACCTGGCATGCTGTGCAGGGATGTCGTGCGTGTCCCGCGCACCGCGGGCCTCGATGGTTGCCCGGTCCACGACCGTGACCGAGGCCGGGGTCTCACGCTCGGTCAGACCCAGGCGGCTGCCGGCCAGGTTGGGGATGTCCATGTCCAGCCGGCCATTGGGGCTTTCCTGACGATCCCGTACCGACACGGTCGGCAGCTGCGCATTCCGCCCGGTGCCGGTTGCAGAGGGGTGTCGGCAGGCTGCCTGGCAGCGTCGTTGGTGTTGACCGACTGTGCATGGGCCGTCGGTGCCATCAGCACGCCCAGAGAGCACGAAAGGGCCAGCAGCAGGCTGGGCAGCCGGGGCGAAGCCGCGAGGGACGAATGGGAAGGGGCGGTCTGCGGTCGGCCTGCATGGCCGCCGTGATGCGTCGTTTTCATGGTGAGGGGTTCAAGGAAGGAAAGGAGGCGCGCACGGGATATTCGGCCGCAGCCACGCACCATCCTGCCCAGGGAAATACGACCCGCTGGTTAGATGGAAAGGATTCCGGCAGGAATCGCTCACTCCGACGGAATGAGGGTCTCCGCGCGCTGCCGGTTAGGGGCCCGTATCTTGAAGAAGGCGAGGGATTCCGTCTTTGTCTTTGATCAAGAGCCCCTGAAGATACTGGGATAATGTATCAGGTTTGTTTGCGGCGCTGCGATGCGCTGGATCTACCTGCTGGCACCCCAGGCCGGGCGTTCCTTTTTGAGGCGAGGCCGGATCATGGCCGGATGGCGTCGCGGCGAGACAGAGGTCTCTGTTCAGGCAAGTCCCGGCGGGGAGGGCGTGGCGACTTGCGGCTGACCGTGGTGCCCCTGTCGATAGGGGCACCCGTAGAATGGCAAGGCCTGCTTGTGCAGAACGTCCAGTCAATACGAATAGGGAGACGACGTGTTCCGGAACATCAGGAAATTCGTAACATTGTATTTGAGTCTCAATCCTTACGATCGAGTCAAGACTTGCGTGGTTCCGACCTGTATTTTCCTTTTTCGTTTTATATCTTTGTCCTCTCAACATGGGAACTCCCAGAAGCAGGTCATCAGGGGTTCCCGGATCTTATGAGCAGAAGGGTTGCATCCTGAAGGTTGTCGGCAAGGAGTCTATCGATAACAAAGGCAACATTTCCACCGTGCGTTTTGTTGATCGAGAGCTGGACAGCAAATGCCTGTTGACCGTGATAGGCCGGAGGCAGGTTTCTGTCCGCTACCTCAACTTCGACCGGAACCACCGACCACGACTCTCGGGTGGCACGAATGTCATCGTCTATTTTGTGCGAAGCCGAGGGGGGTGGAGAGCATGGTCCATCACCACACTTGAAAACGAGGTCTTGGTTTGGCCTGAGCAAGTGGATGGGTATTTCGAATTCAGGGTTCTCGAGGAACAGGCGATGGGGTGTTGCTTCTTTGTTTTTCTTTCGTCGGGTTTCTATTGATGTTTTTCCCCTGGTACCGTCATCTTCGCGGCGTCCCCTTCAGGCAGTGGGGCGATGTCGTCATCGAGAAAGGTGGAGAATCCCTCCGAGGAAACCTGAAGGCCTTCTCCTGAAATGCCCAGCACCTGCTTCGTTCCAGGGGCCTGGACTTGCGGGGCCTCTGTGGCCCGGCTGCTGGTGCGAGAACCATCGCTGCCCGTCGGTGTCGGCTGGCGTGCCGGACTGAAGCCGGCCACGGGCACGTTCGGACATGGGCAGGGTCGAATCTGCCAGAATCGACCCCTGCCACCACCCGTCAAGGGCGTTTCAAGGCAACCGCTTCTCGTGCCGCAGCAGGTCTGCCACCGTCTCACGCTCGCGGATGAGGTGTACATGCTTGCCGTCGATCAGCACCTCGGCCGGCCGCGGGCGGGAGTTGTAGTTGGAAGCCATGGTGGAACCATAGGCGCCGGCCGACAGAATGGCCAGCACCGCATCCGGGGGCAGGGCCAGCGGGCGCTGCCGGGCCAGCCAGTCGCCACTCTCGCATACCGGCCCCACCACATCGACCGTCACCTTCGGCGCATCACCGGGGTTCACCACCTCGACGCGGTGGTACGCCTGGTACAGCGCCGGCCGCATCAGGTCGTTCATGGCGGCATCTACCACCGCAAAATGCTGGCCCTCGTTGTCCTTCAGGTACTCCAGGCAGGTCAGCAGCAGCCCGGCGTTGCCCACCAGCGCGCGACCAAACTCGAAGGTCACGCCCGGCAGCCCGTCGGGGCGCCACTGCGTCAGGCGGTCGAACAGCGCCTGCATCAGCGCTTCCGGCGTGGGGGGCGTCTCGTTGTCATAGCGGATGCCCAGACCGCCGCCCAGGTCCAGATGCCCGATGGCGATGCCCTCGGCCTCCAGCTGGTCCACCAGGGCCAGCACCCGATCCAGCGCTGCCAGGAACGGCGAGTCCTCGGTGATCTGCGAGCCGATGTGGCAGTCGATGCCATGGATCTGCAGGTGGGGCAGGGCAGCAGCCTGGCGATACGCCGCCAGCGCCTGACTGTGCGGGATGCCGAACTTGTTTTCCTTCAGCCCGGTGGAAATGTAGGGGTGCGTGGCGGCGTCCACGTCCGGGTTGATGCGCAGCGACACCGGTGCGCGCTTGCCCATCTCGCCGGCAATCTGGTTGATGCGCTCCAGCTCGGGCAGCGACTCCACGTTGAAGCAGGCGATGTCGGCTGCCAGGGCCTGGCGGATCTCGTCGCCCGACTTGCCCACGCCCGAGAACACGACCTTGCGCGGGTCGCCGCCGGCTGCGATGACCCGCGCCAGCTCACCGCCAGACACCACGTCGAAGCCGGCCCCCAGCTGGGCAAACAGTCCCAGGATGGCCAGGTTGGAATTGGCCTTCACGGCAAAGCAGATGCGGGCGTCACGCCCGGCCAGGGCCTGAGCAAAGCGCTGCCAGGTCGCCTCGATGGCCTGCCGGCTGTCAGACGCAGAGGGGCGTGCCGTACTCGCCGGCCAGTGCGAGCAGGCTGACATCGCCCGCCAGCAGCTCGCCCTGGGCATTGCGCGACAGCCAGCCGTCGGGGGTATTGAAGGTCGCGTCGGTCGCGCTCATTCGCGGGTTCCTTTCCGGGGGGAGGTGGTGGTGTTCGTGCCCTGGGTTGCCTCGGCGTCTTCCTGGCGGGAGGGCATCGTCACGGCCGGGGTGGCCTGCTCGATGATGGGTTCGGGCGGCAGATACAGGGGGCCCTTCTGACCGCAGCCGCCCAGCAGGCAGGCGCCGGCCAGCAGGAGGGCCGGCGGAGTGATTAAAATGGAAGCACGCATGATTCATCCACGCCGGGCCTGGCAATGGCGGGCCCGGTCACAACAGGGAACAGAACTCTAGCATGAGCGGAAACAGCTTTTCGCAGCGGGTGGACGTCGTCCTGGACGCCCTCACTGAAGGTATCGAAACGGCGGCCGAAGCGGCCGACATGGATCTGGAAGTGACCCGTGCCGGCAATGTCATCACCCTCGAATTCGAGGACCGGTCGCAGATGGTCATCAACAGCCACGAGGCGGCCGGTGAGGTCTGGGTGGCTTCCAAGCGGGGCGGGTTCCACTTCCGGCCCGGCGAGCAGGGCTGGATCGACACCCGCAGCGGCCGTGAGCTGCTGGATCTGTGGCCGACGAGATCGGTTTTCACGCCGGCCAGCCCATCGATCTGTCGGCCATCCGCTTCACGGACTGACCGATCAACGCTCAGAAGATCTGGTCCTTGGTCTGCTGAGCGTCCTTCAGATCCTTCACGTCGGAGGACAGACCGTCCTCCGCAATGCCCAGCGCGCGCTTCACGCCCGGACTGCTGGGCTGCGCCTCGTCCAGATAGTATTCGCCGTTGACCTGCACCACGCCGTGCGGCACGGGGCGCTCCTTCTGCGGCACCTCCGGCAGCACGTCCTTCAGGTAGTCGATCCAGATGGGCGGTGCCAGGCCGCCGCCAGTCTCGCGCTCGCCCAGCGAACGCGGCCGGTCGTAGCCCTAGCCAGGCCACGCCCGCCACGCCCGTGGCATAGCCGGCAAACCACGCATCGCGTGAATCGTTGGTGGTACCGGTCTTGCCGGCCAGGTCCTTGCGCTTCAGTTCCTTCGTCACGCGTGCCGCGGTGCCCGACTGCGCCACCGTCTTCAGCATGCTGTCCATCAGGAAGGCATTGCGCGGATCGATGATCAGTGCGTTCTCGTCGCCGGACTGCACCGGGTTGGCCTTGGCCACCTCGCGCCCGGTGGTGTCGGTGATGCGGTCGATCAGATAGGGCTCCAGCCGGTAGCCGCCATTGGCGAAGGTGGCCATGCCGGTGGCGATCTGCATGGGCGTCACGCTGCCTGCACCCAGCGCCATGGTCAGGTAGGCCGGGTTGCGCTCGGGGCGGATGCCGAAGCGGCCCAGGTAGTCCTGCGCATAGTCCACACCGATATCCTGCAGGATCCGGATCGAGACCATGTTCTTCGAGCGCGCCAGCGCATTGCGCAGCGTCATCGGGCCGTCATAGCCGCCGCCATAGTTCTTCGGCTCCCAGAGCTGGTTGCCCGTCGTGGCCGGGTCCAGGATGATGGGGGCGTCGTTGACCACCGTGCTGGTCATGAAGCCCTTTTCCAGTGCGGCCGAATAGATGAACGGCTTGAGCACCGAGCCCGGCTGGCGGATGGACTGCGTGGCGCGGTTGAACTTGCTGCGGCTGAAGTCGTAGCCGCCCACCATCGCGCGGATCGCTCCCGTCGTTCGTGTCGATGGTGATCATCGCCGCCTCCACCTCGGGGGCCTGGGTGATCTCCCAGCCGTGCTGCCCTTCGGTGATGCGCACCACGGCACCCGGGCGCAGCTGGCGGTTCGCGGGCGCCTTCGGGTTCAGCCAGGCGTTCACGAAGGCCAGACCCTGACCGCTGATGTCGAAGCTGACGCCCCGCCCGCGCGAGACCGTCACCGCCTGCGGCGTGACCTTGAGCACCACCGCCGACAGCAGCTTGCCCACATCGCCGGCCTGGGCCACCGCTTCCTCGATGCGCTCCTCGCGTTCCAGCTCATCGGCTGTCTTCAGGTCCACCATCGACTCCGGCCCGCGATAGCCCTGCTTGCGGTCATAGGCGAACACGGCACGCTGAACCGCCGCATTGGCGGCCCGCTGGTCCTGGCGCGTATTGTGGTGTAGACCTTCAGGCCGCCGGTGTAGGCGTCCTCCTTGAACTGGTCGGCCACCAGTGCCCGCGCCATCTCCGAGGCCCACTGCGCGTGCAGCGGGAAGGTGGGGCGGTCCGTGTGCAGCTTCAGCTCCTCATTCAGCGCCGCCTGGTATTCCGGCTCGGTGATGAAGCCCAGCGTGCGCATCCGCTGACAGCACATAGCGCTGGCGCTGCTTGGCCCGCTCGGGGTTGGCAATGGGATTGTCGCGTGCCGGTGCCTTGGGCAGCCCGGCCAGCATGGCCATCTGGCCGATGGTCAGCTCGGACAGCGGCTTGCCGAAATAGGTCTGGGCCGCCGTGGCAAAGCCGTACGAACGCTGGCCCAGGAAGATCTGGTTGGCGTAGATCTCGAAGATCTGCGACTTGGAGAGCTGCTGCTCGATGCGCAGCGTGAGCAGCACCTCGTAGAACTTGCGCACGAAGCTGCGTTCGCGGCTCAGGAACGTGGTGCGGGCCAGCTGCATGGTGATGGTGCTGGCCCCCTGGCCGCGCCCGCCCGTCTTCACGTTGGCCAGGACGGCACGCCCCACCCCGAACAGGTCGATGCCGTGGTGGGTGAAGAAGTCATCGTCCTCGGCTGCCAGGATGGCCTGGCGCATCTTCTCGGGAAAAGTTGCTGTACGACACGACCGTGCGCTTTTCCGAACCGTACTCGCCGATCAGCAGCCCGTCGGCCGAGAACACCTGCATCGGCAGCTTGGGCTTGTAGTCGGTGAGCGAGGTGAGCGGCGGCAGCCGGCTGGAGGCCACCTCATAGGCCACGATGCCCACCAGCGCCCCCGACACCACCAGCGTGCCGCCCAGCGCCACGGTCCAGCCCAGAAAGCGCAGAACCGGGTGACGGCGTGGGGTCTTCTGCCGTCGCCGGCCGGGTTGGCGCGTTCCGGCGCCGTTGCCGGCGGCGGGGTTTCTGCTGGAAGGAGATCGGGTCGTGGTGGCAGATGGATTCATCGAGAGGGAGCGGGTGTCGGTTCCGGAAAGAGGCTGGCGGGCATGCAGGCCGGGCATCCATCGGAGATGCGGCGCGGCGAACGCCCTGTCAAGGCCCTGTCCGGCGGCGGCGAAGAAGATTGCCGGTCAAGCAGCCGGGAGATTCCCAACCCGACACTATAAAGGATGCCCGCCGGGAGGTCATCCGGCCAGGCGCGCCACCGGTCGGAAGTTGCAACTCGCCACGTCTGGTCAGGGCCATCCTGCGTGCCTGGATGGCATGGCCGGTACCTGCACGGACCACGCGACGTCCGGTCTGCATGACGGGCTGTTCCACCGGCGCGTGCACGCCTGTCCCTGGGTCGGGCAGATGTCCTCAGCGACCGAAAGTGTCGTCTGCACGTGTCCGCAACGCGGCGGCAGGGACCTTCCATCCGTGTCGTTGATCACACCGCGCGCAGTGCCCCGAATGACCGTTCACCCCCCGAATTCGACTGCTCTTCCGGCATGAGCGACTAAAGGGTAACGAGCCTTGACCGATGGTGTGGCGAGGGGGATGAAAACGACGAAAAACTCTTAAAGTGAGCCCCTGTTTGTCAGGCGGTACATGGGGAATTGTGAGGGAAGTCGGTCCATCGACCGGTTTCGACGGGATTTTTCTAGATCGGGTGGTTTTGTGGGATTTGGCCTTCAAACATTGTTAGCGCGCGGACCAGCCCCGTTGATCGGGGTGGATTTCAGCGCGTCCAGCGTCAAAGTCGTCGAGCTTTCGCCTGGAAAACGAGGCGCCGATGCGTCTGGAACGTTATGCCATCGAGCCGATCGAGCGGGGCGCCGTTGTTGACGGCAACGTCGAACGGCATGAAGCGGTGGCCGATGCCCTGTTGCGCGCCCTGCGCAAGACAGGTTCGTCGACCAAGCAGGTTGCGATGGCACTGCCGTCCTCCTCGGTCATCACCAAGCGGATCACGCTGCCGGCGGACCTGAAAGAGGACGACTACGAAGTGCAGGTCGAATCCGAGGCCAGCCAGTACATCCCGTTTGCCATCGACGAGGTGAACCTGGATTTCCAGGTGCTGGGTCCTTCGGCCAACTCGGAAGACAGCGTGGATGTGCTGCTGGCGGCCTCGCGCAAGGAAAAGGTCGATGACCGGGTGATGGTGGCCGAACTGGCCGGACTGAAACCCGTGATCATCGATGTTGAACCCTATGCGGCACGCATTTCCATCGACAGCATCATCAGCCAGTTGCCCGCTGGCGGTGAGGGCCTGATCCTGGCGGTGTTCGACATCGGCCAGACCGCCACGCGCCTGTCCGTCGTCTACAACGGCCAGACCATCTTCGAACGTGAGCAGCCCTTCGGCGGCAGCAAGCTCACGCAGGAAATCGTGCGCCTGTACGGGCTGACAGTCGAGGAAGCCGAGCTGAAAAAGCGCACCGGTGATCTGCCCGAAAACTACACGACCGAACTGCTGCACCCCTTCGTGGAAGAAGGGGCCACCGAACTGGCACGCTCGCTTCAGTTCTTCTTCTCGTCCACGCCGTACGAGCGCGTTGACCGCATCTTCCTGGCTGGCGGTGCTGCGGTCACGCCGGGTCTGGCCGAAGCCGTGCTGCAGAAGACATCGGTGACGACCGAGATCCTCAGCCCGTTCCAGGGCATGGAGATCGGTGATTCGATTTCCGAGAAGCAGATGAATCTGGATGCCCCGGCACTCCTGGTGAGCTGCGGCCTGGCCATGAGGAGGTTCGACCAATGATCCGCATCAACCTGTTGCCGCACCGCGAGCAGAAACGTGAGCGTCGCAAGCGCGACTTCAACGGCCAGCTGGTGATCTCCGCCATCGTCGGGGGCGGCATTGTCTTCTTGGGCGGCATGTTCATCAATCACGAGATCGAGAACCAGAACGCCCGCAACGAGCTGATCCGTTCCGAGAACCAGAAGCTCGACACGCAGATTGCCGAGATCAAGGACCTGGAAGGTGCCATCGCTTCGCTGAAGGCACGCCAGAACGCGGTCGAGGACCTGCAGAGCGACCGCACCATTCCGGTGCACCTGTTCGACGAGCTGGTGAAGATGACGCCGGAAGGTGTCTACCTGAACAAGCTGGAACAGCGCGACATGCAGGTCACGCTGTCGGGCATGGCGCAGTCCAACGAACGGGTGGCCGAGTTCCTGCGCAACCTCAGCGAGCGCAGTGCCTGGCTGGAAAAAGCCGCAGCTCGAGGAAATCCGCGAGAACGAGATTCGCACCCGTGGCAAGGACGGCGAGATCAAGCGCGCGCATGAATTCCGCCTGAATGTGGTGGTCAAGCGCCAGGCGCCGTCTGACGCCGCCACGAACGCCCAGGTTGCCCTGAACAACGCGGGAGCCAACTGATGAAGAACATCGAACTTGATTTCGCTGGCCTGACCAAGCAGTTCGAGGGTCTCAATGGTCGCCATCCTGGCCTGTGGCCGATCGCGCCCAAGGCACTGCTGCTGACCGGTGTCGTGGCTGCCATCGTGGTGGGCGGCTGGTTTGCCTACTGGAGTGGCCTGAACGAGGAACTGGAGTCCACCGCGGCGCAGGAACAGGTCCTGAAGGACGAATACACGCAGAAAGTGGCCAAGGCAGTGAACCTGGACGACCTGCGCCGGCAGAAGGTGCTGGCCGAGCAGTACGTGGGCGTGCTGGAGAAACAGCTGCCCAGCCGTGCCGAGATGGATGCGCTGCTTTCCGACATCAACCAGGCCGGTGTGGGCCGCGGCGCACAGCTGCAGCTGTTCCGTCCCGGTTCGGTGGAGCTGAAGAAGCACTACGCCGAGCTGCCCATTGCCGTGAAGGTGGTGGGGGGCTTCCACGACCTGGCCTCGTTCAGCAGTGACCTGGCCAACCTGCCGCGCATCGTGACGCTCAACAACATCACCATCGAGCATCGCAACGGTGGAAACCTGGAAATGAGCGCCACGGCCAAAACCTTCCGCTACCTGGACAAGGATGAGCTTGCCAGACAGTCCGCTGGAGGCAAGAAATGAAGACGACCAAAAGACTGATCTCGGTGGGATCCGTCCTGCTGGCCAGCACGATGCTGGGAGCCTGCAGCGCCGATCTGGATGAAGTGCAGGGCTGGATGGACCAGACCCGTGCCAACACGCCGCGCCGCGTGGGCAAGCTGGACGAGCCGAAGAACTTCGTGCCGTTCCGCTATGAAGCCCGGCTGGATTACGACCCGTTCTCCGACAGCAAGCTGGCTGTGGCCGTGGCCAACCTGACCGATCGCAGCCGCTCCGGCCTGGCGCCCGACCGCAACCGCCGCCGTGAAGTGCTGGAGAACTTCCCGCTCGACACGGTGCGCCTGGTCGGGCACCTGCAGAACAAGACCAACGGCAACGTGGCGCTGCTGTCGGTCGACAACGTGGTCTATCAGGCACGCGTGGGCAACTACGTGGGCCAGAACTACGGCCGCATCGTGAAGATTACCGAAACCGAGATGGGCATCAAGGAGCTGGTGCGGGATGCGACCGGCGACTGGGTGGAACAGGACACCACCCTTGCCCTGGAAGACGAACCCAAACCATGAACCAACGACCTGGGAACATAACGGCCATGCGCTTTCTCCAAACCTCCATTGCCGCAGCCCTTGTCGGGTTCGGCACCGTCGCTGCCAGCCCGGCGTGGGCCGTCAGCAACTCCATCGAATCGATCATCGGCGCCCAGCAGGGCAGCACCACGCAGGTGCGCATCCGCATGGGCATGCCGCTCACGGAAGTGCCGGCCAGCTTCAGTCTGGCCAATCCGCACCGCCTGGCGCTTGATTTCAAGGACACCGACAACCGCATCGGCCGCAGCCTGGTCGAGCTGACCGGTGGTGACGTCAAGAGCGTCAACGTGGTGCAGGGTGGCGAGCGCGCCCGTGTCGTGTTGAACATGACGCGCCCGATGCGCTTCAAGTCCGAGATCGAGGGCACTGACCTGATCCTGTCGCTGGATCGCCAGGAAAGTGTCGAGGCCACGCCTGCCGCACGTGGCAGCCAGCTGCCCATGGTGGCGCAGGCCAGCAAGGCGGATGCCCGTGGTGCGGTTGGACATGCCCATTCGCTCAAGGACATCGACTTCCGCCGCGGCAAGGATGGTGAAGGCCGCGTGGTCGTCAACCCTGTCGGATGATGGTGCAGGCGTTGATGTGCGTCAGCAGGGCAAGAGCCTGATCGTCGAATTCCAGGTACGCGCCTGCCGGACAACCTGCGCCGTCAGCTGGATGTCGCCGACTTCGGCACGCCCGTCAAGACTATCCGCAGCGTCCAGCAGAATGGCAACGCCCGCCTGATCATTGAGCCGCAGGGCCTGTGGGAACACAGCGCCTACCAGAGCGACTCGCAGTTCGTGGTGGAAGTGAAGCCCGTCAAGGAAGATCCGAACCGCCTCACGCAGGGCAGCCGCCCCGGCTACCGCGGCGAGCGCCTGTCGCTGAACTTCCAGAACGTCGACGTGCGTGCACTGCTGCAGGTCATCGCCGACTTCACCAACCTGAACATCGTCACCAGCGACACCGTGCAGGGCAAGCTCACGCTGCGCCTGAAGGATGTGCCCTGGGACCAGGCGCTGGACATCATCATGCAGTCGCGTGGTCTGGACATGCGCAAGAACGGCAACGTCGTGATGATCGCGCCGCGTGAAGAGCTGGCCACCAAGGAAAAGCTGGCGCTGGAATCGAAGCAGCAGATCTCCGAAATCGAGCCGCTGCGCACCGAGACCTTCACGCTGAACTACCAGACCGCCGAGAAGCTGCGCGAGATGCTCACCGACGAGAAGCAGTCGGTGCTGTCCAAGCGCGGCAGCGCGCTGGCCGACATCCGCTCGAACAAGCTGTTCGTGATGGACACGCCGTCGCGTCTGGATGAAGTCCGCCAGATGATTGCGCAGATCGACATCCCGGTCCGCCAGGTGCTGATCGAGGCGCGCATCGTCGAGGCAGACGACCGCTTCTCGCGCAACCTGGGCACCAAGCTGGGCTACTACGACCGCCGCAGCACGATCTACCGTACCGCGGCCCGTACCAACCCGGTCACGGGCGAGACGGAAGTCAGTCAACGTTCCGGTCCATGGTCCGGGCTCCTCGCTGGGCAACCGCATCGGCTACGGCACCATCTCGGGCAATCTGTCCGGTGCGGCCGACCTGTCCTCGCAGCTGGGTGGCGAGAACGGTAGCGGTGAAGTCCTGGGTCTGGGCAAGGCCACGGCGCTGGACAACACCAACTTCTTCAGCTTCCCGGCGGGCGGCATCAACGGTACCAACCCGGCTTCGCTGGCCATCAGCCCTTCGGCTCCAGCCTGTCGCGCTTCATCAACCTGGAGCTGTCGGCCCTGGAAGCTGACCAGCGCGGCAAGGTGGTCTCCAGCCCGCGCGTGCTGACCTCCAGCCAGCGCCCGGCGGTGATCGAGCAGGGTACCGAGCTGCCGTACCAGTCGGCCACCTCCAGCGGCGCCACCTCGGTGTCGTTCCGCAAGGCCAACCTGCGGCTGGAAGTCACCCCGCAGATCACGCCTGAAGGCAACGTCATCCTGGATGTGGACGTCAGCCGTGACGCGGTGGGTCAGCTGACCAACGCCGGCTACGCCATCGACACCCGCCACGTGAAGACCCAGGTGCTGGTGGAAGACGGCGGCACGGTGGTGATCGGCGGCATCTACGAGCAGTTCGAGCGCAACCGGACCGACAAGGTGCCTCTGCTGGGTGACATCCCGGTCCTGGGCTACCTGTTCCGCAGCACCACGCGGACCAACGACCGGACCGAGCTGCTGGTGTTCCTCACCCCGCGCATCGTCACCGATACGCTGGCCCAGCGCTGATCCGGGTCATCCGGAAAACGGCCTGCCGACGGCAGGCCGGCTTTCTGGTAACTTAAGGCGGCATGAAAGCCGCCTTTTCCATTTTCCTCGTGGGCATGATGGGTGCCGGCAAGTCGACCGTCGGGGTGCGGCTTGCCCGGCGGCTCGGTCGTGCCTTCATCGATGCCGACCGTGAGCTGGAAGAACGGCTGGGGGGTCAGCATACCGACCATCTTCGAGCTGGAGGGCGAAGAGGGCTTTCGCCGCCGCGAGACCCAGCTGCTGGATGAACTGAGCGCCCGCGATGGCCTGGTGCTGGCCACCGGCGGTGGCGCCGTCCTCTCGCCCGTCAACCGCGACATGCTGCGACACGCGGCCGGGTCGTTCTACCCTGCAGGCCCTCGGCGGCCGATCCCAGTGGCAGCGGCTGCGCCGCGACCGCCACCGGCCGCTTCTGCAGCACCGCCAACCCGCGCGAACGCATCCACCGGCTCACGGCAGAGCGGGAGCCGCTTTATCTGGAAGTGGCCGATCACATCGTCACCACCAGTCGCCAGCCCATCGAGCAGATCGTCGAGACCATCGTGCAGGTGCTTCAGGCGCAGGAGGATGCGCCGACACACACGCAACCCTGAGGAGATTCCCATGCCCAGTCCCCAGATCCTGACCGTCGATCTCGGCGAACGCAGCTATGACATCCAGGTGGGCCACGGCCTGCTGGACGAGAATCCTGCCTTCCAGGCACTGGCGCGCGGCCGCTCGGTGGCCGTCATCTCCGACAGCAACGTCGATCCGCTCTACGGCGCGAAGGTTGAGGCGCTGCTGGCACCGGTGGCACACCAGGTGGTGCGCATCGTGGTGCCGGCCGGCGAGGCCAGCAAGTGCTGGCAGCAGCTCGACGCCATTCATGACCGAATGCTGGAAGCCCGGCTGGACCGCAAGAGCCTGATCGTGGCGCTGGGCGGTGGCGTGGTGGGGGATCTGGCCGGCTTTGCGGCCGCCAGCTTCCAGCGCGGCATCGACTTCGTGCAGGTGCCCACCAGCCTGCTGGCGCAGGTCGATTCCTCCGTGGGCGGCAAGACCGGCATCAACCACGCGCGCGGCAAGAACATGGTGGGGGCCTTCCACCAGCCCCGGCTGGTCGTGGCCGACACCGGCACACTGAAGACCCTGCCGTCGCGTGAGCTGGCGGCTGGCCTGGCCGAAGTCATCAAGCACGGCGCCATTGCTGACCGCGCCTATCTGGAAACAGGGTGGCCGTCGACATGCCGGCACTGCTGGCCTGCCAGGCCTGAGGGCTGCGCGCGCCATTCTGGTCTCCATGCGCATCAAGGCGGCCGTGGTGGCCGCCGATGAGCGTGAGGCCGGCGTGCGGGCGCACCTCAACTTCGGCCACACCTTCGGCCATGCCATCGAGGTGGGCGCTGGCTACGGCAAGTGGCTGCACGGCGAGGCCGTGGCCGCCGGCATGAGTGATGGCGGCCGACCTGTCGGTGCGGCTGGGCCGCATGCCCGCCGAGCAGCTCGACGAACTGCGCCGGATCATCACGTCGGCCAACCTGCCCACCCGCGCGCCCGCCTGGCCGGTGGATGACTACCTGCGCCACATGGCCATCGACAAGAAGGCCGAACACGGCATCCCCGTCTTCGTGGTGCTGAACGGGCTGGGCCATGCGGCCACCACCCGCGCCGATGAGGCACTGGTTCGGGCAGTCATCGCCGATCATCTGCGATGACTGTGGCCGACGCGCCTGGGGGCGTTCCTCCCTGGCGGGTTCATCCGGGCGGGTGCCGTGTGGTGAAGCAGGAATGAAGCGATGGCCCGCCGCCCGCGCCTGATCCTGCCCGGCCAGCTCCATCACATCCCGCTGCGCGGCAACAATGACCAGCCGGTGTTCGTCGACGACGAGGACCGCCAGGCGTTTCGTCAGATCCTGGGTGAGGCTGCCCGCCAGCAGGGCGCCACGCTGCATGCCTGGCTGCTGCTGCCCAACCGGGTGCATCTGCTCGTCACCCCGCGCGAGGAGCGGGCCCTGGCCGCTGTCATGCAGACGCTGGGCCGTCAGTACGTGCGCTGCTTCAACACCCGTCACCAGCGCAGTGGCACGCTCTGGGAAGGGCGTTTCCGTGCATCGCTCGTCGAGGGCGCACGCTTTGGCCTGGTCTGCCAGCAGTACCTGGAACGGCTGCCGGTGGCGATGGGGCTGGCTCCCACGCCTGCCCATTACCTGTGGTCCAGCGCACGGCACCACCTGGGACTTGAGCACGAGCCTGGCCTGCAGCCCCAGCCTGCCTACTGGGCGCTGGGCAACACGCCCTTCGAGCGTGAGGCCGCCTGGCAGACCCGACTGGCGGAAGAAGCCCTCGCCCAGGCGCTGGCCGAGGTGCATCCGCACCTGGCCCATCGAGATCTGGCCCGGGCCCTGGCCAGTGGGCACCCCATCGCCACCCATGCATGGCTGCATCGGCTGGAGCTGATCCATGACCGGACGCTGCGGTTTCGTACGGTGGGCCGACCGGTGAAGAGGATCGCCACCGGGCCACGACGGGCCTCGAAAAACTCGTAACCTGCTGATTAATCTGTATAAAATACTGTCCGAGAGGGCTGCGGCCACGCTTGTTTCCGCATCTCATCCAGGTACCATTTGTTCTGTCCCCATTATTGGAAAATAGAGCTATTATTGATAATTAACTTGCTCTGACCCCAATTTTCTCATTGCGCAGCAGGGTTTGACATTCTTATTCTTGCGTCCGTAGCGTGTCCGGGAAAGTCCTGACGAGGGGCTCTGGCAGGCGCTTGCGGAACCAGGAGAGAACCCATGCCGATATTCCAGCCCCGGGCGCTGCCTCGCCCGCAGGGGATGTACAACCCCGTCAACGAGCACGATGCCTGCGGCGTCGGCTTCGTGGCACACATCAAGGGCCGCAAGAGCCACGAGATCGTGCAGTACGGGCTGCGCATCCTGCTCAACCTCGACCATCGCGGCGCCACCGGGGCCGATACGCTGTTCGGTGACGGGGCCGGGATGCTCCTGCAGATTCCGGATGCACTGCTGCGCGAGGAGATGGCTGCCCAGGGCGTGACGCTGCCACCGGCGGGCGAATATGGCGTGGGCATGATCTTCCTGCCGCGTGAACCGGCTTCGCGCGCCGCCTGTGAGAAGGAGCTGGAGCGCACCGTGCGCGACGAAGCGCCTGGTGGTGCTGGGCTGGCGCGACGTGCCGGTGGATGCCGACATGCCGATGTCGCCGCTGGTGCGCGACCCGAACCCGTCATCCGTCAGCTCTTCATCGGACGGGGCCAGAACGTGATGGTGCAGGATGCGCTGGAGCGGCGCCTGTACCTGCTGCGCAAGCGTTCGGCGCACCGCATCCAGAACCTCAACCTGAAGTTCGGCCACACCTATTTCGTGCCGTCGATGTCGACGCGCACCATCGTTCTAGCAAGGGGCCTGCTACTGGCCGACGGGTGGGGGCTCTACAAGGATCTGGCCGATCCGCGCTGCACCGGCGCTGGCCCTGGTGCACCAGCGCTTTTCCACCAACACCTTCCCGGCGTGGGAGCTGGCGCACCTGTTCCGGATGGTGGCGCACAACGGCGAGATCAACACCGTCAACGGCAACTACAACTGGATCCGTGCTCGCGAGGGCACGATGGCCTCGCTGGTGCTGGGGTGCCGACCGCAGAAGCTCTATCCGCTGATCTTCCCGCCAGTCGGACACGGCCTGCTTCGACAACGGGATGCTGGAGCTGCTCACCATGTCGGGCTATTCGATGGCCCACGCGGTGATCGATGATGATTCCCGAGGCCTGGGAGCAGCATGCAGCCACGGACCCGGCGCGGCGGGCCTTCATGAATATCACGCCGCGATGATGGAGCCGTGGACGGCCCGGCGGCACTGGCGTCACCGATGGTCGGCAGATCGGCGCCACGCTGGACCGCAACGGCCTGCGGCCGGCGCGCTACCTGGTGACGGAAGACGATCTGGTGGTGATGGCGTCGGAGTCCGGCGTGCTGCCCGAGATCGCGGATTCGCGCATCGTCAAGAAATGGCGGCTGCAGCCCGGCAAGATGTTCCTGATCGACCTGGAGCAGGGCCGCATCATCGACGACAGCGAGATCAAGGCGCAGCTGGCCGCCTCCAAGCCCTACCGGCAGTGGATCGACGCGCTGCGCATGCGTCTGGACGAGGTGGCCGGCCCTGATGACGACAGCGTGCCGCAGCCGACGGAATCGCTGCTGGACCGCCAGCAGGCCTTCGGCTACACGCAGGAGGACATCAAGTTCCTGATGGCGCCGATGGCGCTCAACGGCGAGGAAGCCATCGGCTCCATGGGCACCGACACGCCGATCACGGTGCTGTCGGCCCACAACAAGCCCTTCTATCACTACTTCAAGCAGCGTTTTGCGCAGGTCACGAACCCGCCCATCGACCCGATCCGCGAGGAAATGGTGATGTCGCTGGTGAGCTTCATCGGCCCCAAGCCCAACCTGCTGGACATCAACAACGTCAACCCGCCGCTGCGGCTGGAAATCGACCAGCCCATCCTGCGCCCGCCGCAGATGGCTCGGCTGCGCGATATCGCGCGCTTCACCGACGGCAAGTTCCGCAGCCTGGAGCTGCCTTGCTGCTACCCGGTGGCCTGGGGGCGTGACGGCATCGAGGCGCGGCTGGCCGCCCTGTGTGCCGATGCCGTGGACGCGGTGCGCAACGGCTACAACATCCTCATCATCACCGACCGGACCATGGACCGCGATCACGTGGCCATTCCGGCGCTGCTGGCCCTGTCGGCCGTGCACCAGCACCTGATTGCCCGTGGGTTGCGCACCAACACCGGCCTGGTGGTCGAGACGGGCTCTGCACGCGAGGTGCATCACTCGCCGTGCTGGCCGGCTACGGGGCTGAGGCCATCCACCCCTACCTGGCCATGGAGACCATCGTCGACATGCACCGCGAGCTGAGCGCGGAACTGTCGGCGGAAAAGGCCATTGCCAACTACATCAAGGCCATCGGCAAGGGGCTGCGCAAGGTGATGTCCAAGATGGGCATCTCCACCTACATGTCGTATACCGGGGCGCAGGTGTTCGAGGCGGTGGGTCTGGCGCGCGAACTGGTCGATCGCTATTTCACCGGCACGGCCAGCAACATCGAGGGCATGAACGTCTTCGACGTGGCGAAGAGGCGCTGCGCATGCACCGCACCGCCTACGGCAATCAGGCCGAGCTGGCCCATGCGCTGGCGGCGGGCGGCGAATACGCCTACCGCGTGCGCGGCGAGGAGCACATGTGGACGCCGGACTCCATTGCCCGGCTGCAGCATGCGGTGCGGGCCGGCAGCTTCCAGACCTACAAGGAATATGCGCAGCTGATCAACGATCAGTCAAAACGACTGATGACGCTGCGCGGACTCTTCGAGTTCCGCTTCGACCCCGAACGGGCCATCTCGCTGGACGAGGTGGAACCGGCCTCCGAGATCGTCAAGCGCTTCTCCACGGGCGCGATGTCTCTGGGTTCCATCTCCACCGAGGCGCATGCCACGCTGGCCGTGGCCATGAACCGCATCGGAGGCAAGTCCAACACCGGCGAGGGCGGTGAAGATCCGGTGCGCTACCGGCAGGACCTGAAGGGCATCCCCATCCGAACCGGTGCCACGCTGGCCAGCGTGCTGGGCAAGGACGTGGTGGAAGCCGACTATCCCTTGCAGGCGGGCGACTCGCTGCGCTCGCGCATCAAGCAGGTGGCATCCGGGCGCTTCGGCGTCACCGCCGAATACCTGGCCTCGGCCGACCAGATCCAGATCAAGATGGCGCAGGGCGCCAAGCCGGGCGAGGGCGGGCAGCTGCCCGACACAAGGTCAGCGACTACATCGCACGGCTGCGCTGCTCGGTGCCGGGCGTGGGACTCATCTCGCCGCCGCCGCACCACGACATCTACTCCATCGAGGACATTGCCCAGCTCATCCATGACCTGAAGAACGCCAACGACCGCGCTTCCATTTCGGTGAAGCTGGTGTCGGAAGTGGGCGTGGGCACGGTGGCGGCGGGTGTCGCCAAAGCCAAGGCGGATCACATCACCATCGCCGGCCACGATGGTGGCACGGGCGCCAGCCCGCTGTCGTCGCTCAAAGCACGCGGGCACGCCGTGGGAGCTGGGGCTTTCGGAAGCGCAGCGACGCTGGTGCTCAACCGTCTGCGCGGCCGCGTGCGAATTCAGGCTGATGGTCAGATGAAGACCGGACGCGACGTGGTGATCGGCGGCATCCTGGGCGCCGATGAATTCGGCTTTGCCACGGCACCGCTGGTGGCCGAGGGCTGCGTCATGATGCGCAAGTGTCATCTCAACACCTGCCCGGTGGGCGTGGCCACGCAGGATCCGGTGCTGCGCCGCCGTTTCGCCGGCAAGCCCGAGCACGTCGTGAACTACTTCTTCTTCGTGGCTGATGAAGTGCGCCAACTGATGGCTCAACTGGGCGTGCGTACTTTCGATGAGCTGATCGGTCGCACGGAGTTTCTGGACATGCGGCGTGGCATCGAGCACTGGAAGGCGCAGGGGCTGGATTTCTCGCGGGTGTTCTACAACCCGCCCATGCCGGCTGACGTGGCGCGTCGCCAGGTGGAGACGCAGGATCATCGGCTGGAACGCGCGCTGGATCATGTCCTGATCGAAAAGGCGCGACCGGCGCTGGAGAGTGGCGAGAAGGTCAGCTTCATCCAGCCCATCCGCAACGTGAACCGGACCGTGGGCACCATGCTCTCCAGCGAGGTGGTGCGCCGCTTCACGCACGAAGGGCTGCCTGACGACACCATCCATATCCAGTTCAATGGCGTGGCCGGCCAGTCGTTCGGTGCCTTCCTGGCACGGGGCATCACGCTGGACCTGGTGGGCGAGGCCAATGACTACGTGGGCAAGGGCCTGTCGGGAGGACGCATCATCGTGCGCTCGCCCAACGATTTCCGGGGCTTCGGACCCGAACAGATCATTGCCGGCAACACGGTGCTCTTCGGCGCGATCGAGGGCGAGGCCTTCTTCAACGGCGTGGCAGGCGAACGCTTTGCGGTGCGCAACTCGGGCGCGGCCACCGTGGTGGAGGGCACCGGCGACCATGGCTGCGAATACATGACCGGTGGCACCGTGGTGGTGCTGGGTCAGACGGGGCGCAACTTCGCGGCCGGCATGTCGGGCGGTGTGGCCTATGTGTTCGACCCGGCGGGTGATTTCGCCAGCCGGTGCAATACCAGCATGGTGATGCTCTCGGCCGTGCTGCCCGAGGCCGAGCAGCGTGCCAGCATTGATCCGACCATCTGGCACCGCGCCCGGCCCGGCCAGCCGGCGCAGACCGACGAGGAGATCCTGAAGACGCTGGTGCAGGCGCATTTCGCCATACCGGCAGCTTCCGGCCCGCGACATCCCGGCCGACTGGGAAACCATGCGCGGCCGCTTCGTGAAGGTGGTGTCTCCCGAATACCAGCGCGCGCTGGCCGACATCGCCGCACGCCGCCAGACGGAATTGCAGCCGGGCGAGGCCGAACGCAGTGCCGAGGCCGAATCGGTGGGCACGGTGGCCGCCGTGGCCGATGGCCAGCATGCCGCACCGAAGGCAGGCAAGACCCGGCAGGCCAGGGGTGGCAGCAGTGCCGGCAAGGTGCCGGCCGCACGACGCAGCGACGATATCTGAGGAAGGACCATGGGAAAGATCACCGGATTTCTGGAATTCGCCCGGCTGCAGGAAGCGGCCGAACCCGCTGCGGAGCGCGTGCGGCACTATCGTGAGTTCGTGATGCACCTGGACGATGCCCAGGCACGCCAGCAGGGGGCGCGCTGCATGGATTGCGGCATCCCGTTCTGCTCACAACGGCTGCCCGGTCAACAACATCATCCCCGACTGGAACGACCTGGTGTACCGGGACCGCTGGCGCGAAGCCATCGAGGTGCTGCACGCCACCAACAACTTCCCCGAGTTCACCGGGCGCATCTGTCCGGCCCCGTGCGAGGCGGCCTGTACGCTCAACATCAACACCGACGCGGTGGGCATCAAGTCCATCGAGCACGCCATCGTCGACAAGGCCTGGGCCGAAGGCTGGGTGAAGCCGCAGCCGGCAGCACGCAAGACCGGCCGGCGGGTGGCGGTGGTGGGGTCGGGCCCGTCAGGGCTGGCCTGTGCCCAGCAGCTGGCACGTGCCGGCCATGCGGTCACCGTGTTCGAGAAGAATGACCGCATCGGTGGGCTGTTGCGCTACGGCATCCCCGACTTCAAGCTGGACAAGACACTGATCGATCGGCGCGTGGGCCAGCTGAAGGCCGAGGGCGTGGAGTTCCGTACCGGCGTGGCCGTCACCAGCGACTTCCCCGGGCATGGTCTGCAACCCGTCCACGGGCACGATGCCGGCCAGCAAGCTGCTGAAGAGCTTCGATGCCGTCGTGCTGGCCGGTGGCTCGGAAGTGCCGCGCGATCTGCCCATCCCGGGGCGTGAACTGAAGGGCGTGCATTTCGCCATGGAATTCCTGCCGCTGCAGAATCGCGTCGTGGCCGGCGACTCGTTGCCCAACCAGTTGCGCGCCACCGGCAAGCATGTGGTGGTGATCGGCGGTGGCGACACCGGATCGGACTGCGTGGGGACCTCGCACCGGCAGGGCGCGGCTTCCGTCACCCAGTTCGAGCTGATGCCCAAGCCGCCCGAGCACGAGAACCGTCTGCTCACCTGGCCCTATTGGCCGGTGAAGCTGCGTACCTCCAGCTCGCACGACGAGGGGGCCAGCGCGACTGGTCCGTCACCACGAAGGCCTTCAATGATGATGGCCACGGCAACGTCAAATCGCTCACCTGCGCCCGCGTGGCCTGGGTGAAGGACCGCGTCACCGGCCGGATGACCATGGAAGAGGTGCCCGGTTCCACCTTCGAGGTGAAGGCCGACCTGGTGCTGCTGGCCATGGGCTTTGTGCACCCGGTGGCGCAGATGCTGAAGGCCTTCGATGTGGCCACTGACGAGCGCGGCAACGCCCGCGCCACGACGGAAGGCGATTCCGCCTATCAGAGTAGCCGTGAACGGGTCTTCGTGGCCGGTGACATGCGGCGCGGCCAGTCACTGGTGGTCTGGGCCATCCGCGAGGGCCGTCAGGCGGCCCGGGCGGTGGACGCCTTCCTGATGGGGACATCGGATCTGCCGCGCTGAGCGCTGCTGACGGCCCGTCGCCACGCCCGTGAACGCCGATCGGCCCCTCGCTGCCCGTCGGTCAGCACCCGGGCGGCCGCTGGGCCTTCCCCACCTACAGTGCCAGCATGCCGGCCCTGTCGCCGGCGGCTGACGGGGAAGGAATCAATGACGGACTGGATCGGAGCAGATAGCGAGAAGCTGACCGCTGCCTACGCGGCGCAGGAGGCCCCGCCCGTGGCGGTGGCCGAGGCGCTGTTCGAGCACATGGCCGCGCGGGATGAGGAGCTGGGTGCGGTTCGGGTGCTGAGCCGCGAGGCGGCACTGGAGAGCGCGGCAGCGTCCGAGCGGCGCTGGCGCAGACACGCGCCGCAGTCGCCGCTGGATGGCGTGCCGGTGATGGTGCGCGAGGACATTTCACTGCCTTCGTATGCCAACGAGGTGGAGGGCGTCTCGCCGGTGGTGGCGCGGCTGCTGGAAGCCGGCTGCGTGGTGCTGGGCAAGACGGTGATGGCCGCGCACGATGCCGTGGTGGCCGGTCGCTGCATCGAGGGGCGTCTGGTGCGAAACCCATGGCAGCCGGCGCTGACCACCGGTGGTTCGTCGGCCGGGGCCGCGGTGGCCTGTGCGGCGGGCTATGCGCCACTGCATGGCCATCGACCGGATCGGGTCGCTGCGCATGCCGGCCGCCTTCTGCGGTGTGTTCGGCTTCAAGCCCACGCAGGGCAGGGTGCCGCTGGCCGCGCCGGCCATGGGCCGTGTGGCGGGCCCGATCACCCGCAGCGTGCATGATGCGGCGGCGATGATGAACATCCTGGCCCGCCCTGATGACCGTGACTTTGCCTGCCTGCCGCCCGAGAGCCCGGAGTACCGGATGCGGGTGGACGGGATGAGTCCGAAGTCGCTGACCATCGCGGTGCTGACCGACATGGGGGTGGGGCCGGCGGTGGATCCCGCCATCCGCCTGGCGGTGCAGGAAGCGGCCCGGGCGCTGCAGACGGCCGGGGCCAGTGTCGAGATGATCGACGGCTTCCTGGATCCGGAGATGTTCGAGAGCATGCAGATGCTGCTCGAGGCCGGTGCCCATAGGGATCTGGAGGCGATGAGCGAGCATGAGCGGGTTCGCCTGCCGGGCTTCGTGGTCGACTGGGCCGGGCGCCGTGCCCCCGGCTTCAGTGGCCCGCAGGTGATGCAGGCCCTGGCCGACATCGTGCGCATGCGCGCCGCCATCAACGAGTCGATGATGGGCCACGACTATCTGCTGATGCCGGTCTCGCCGGTGCTGCCGTGGGCGGCCGGCTCGCTGTCTCCCACCAACGACCCGCAGGACGGTCTGCCGCATGTGGCCTTCACGGTCCCCTGGAACTTTGCCGAGCATCCGGCGGCGTCGCTGAACTGGCGCCATGGTGCCGACGGGGTCCCCGTGGGGGTGCAGGTGGTGGGCCATCGCTTCGACGATCTGGGGTGCTGCGGCTGTCGCGCACGCTGGAGATCATGCGTCCCGAGCAGGCGGGCTGGCCGCTGGCTGAGCACTCACGCGCCATCGGGCCCCGGATCGGGTCCACGAGGTGCCCTGTGGGCGGCGTCGGCCCGGTCCCGGCTTGTCTCGGGCAGTGGGCTGCGGTTGCCGTCCGGGGCCGCCGGGGCACCGGGCGGATGTGGTGCCGCATCCACCGGGCAGGGCGCGTGCCGGCAGTCGTTGGCCGGTATCGACGGTATCATTAGAAGCGGGACAGCCTGTGCCAGGTGGTCCCATGCGCCCTTCAACCGAGATAGTCATGTCCGAACTCGACGAGATCAAGCGTCATATCCGTACCATTCCCGACTGGCCCAAGGCTGGGGTGATGTTCCGCGACATCACGCCGCTGCTGCAGGATCCTCGCCTGCTGCGGGCCATGACGCGCATCTTCGTCGAGCGCTACGCCGAGGCCGGTATCTCGCTGGTGGCCGGCATCGATGCACGGGGCTTCATCATCGGGCCGCTGATCGCACACCAGCTGGGCGTGGGCTTCGTGCCCGTGCGCAAGCAGGGCAAGCTGCCCTTCGAGACCGTCTCGGCCACCTATGATCTCGAGTACGGCACGGCCACGGTCGAGTTGCACATCGACGCCTGCAAGTCCGGCGACCGGGTGCTGCTGGTCGATGACCTGATCGCCACGGGCGGCACCATGCTGGCAGCCGTGAAGCTGCTGCGCCAGCTGGGCGCCGAAGTGGTGGAAGGTGCGGCCATCATCGAACTGCCCGAGCTGGGCGGGGCGGCCAAGCTGCGCGAGGCCGGCGGCGTTAAACCTTTGCGCTGGCGCGCTTTTCCGAAACCGAACAATGAGGGCGGATGCCGGACCGGCACCGGTCAGGATCGACAAATGGCTGTGGGCCGCGCGCTTCTTCAAGACGCGTGCGCTGGCCCAGGATGCCGTCGAGAATGGCCGGGTGCTGGTCCAGGGCGAGCGCGTCAAGGTGGCGCGCCTGCTCAAGGGAGGGGAGCTGCTGCGCATCCGCACGGGTGACGTGCAGCGCGAAGTGGTGGTGATGGCGCTTTCCAGCGTTCAGGGGGCTCGCGCCGGTGGCGCAGACGCTCTACCAGGAAACGCCGGAATCCGTCGCCGCCCGCGAGGCTGCTGCCGAACGCCGGCGCTTCGAGCGTGAGCCGGCCCAGGGCCCTGCATGGCCGGCCTTCCAAAGCGCGATCGGCGCGAACTCTCCCGAATCCGTCTGGACTGATCTTTCTTCATTCATGAACCCATCTTCCGAAAACGCCGCCCGTCTGACACTGTTGCAGCAGGCGGCTTCCCTGGCCAACGACGGGCTGGACCCGCTGGGCAGCGCCACTGTCCGATGCGCTGGGCGCCCGGCCGCCGACGGGCTGCTGCTGGTGCCCGTGAGCGCCTGTGCGGCCGCGCAGACCTGCCTGCCTGCCGCCTCTGGCCGGGAAGCCGGCGCGGCAGCTGCCCCCCGGGGCGTATCGGCCGGCCAGGCCGGACTTGATTTTGCCTTCAATGGCATCCCGTTCGAGGGTGCCAGCCACGATGCCCTGACAGATGGGGAGTTCCCCTTCGCCGAGGACGGTGCCGAGGCAGGCGATCCGGCATGGCTCGACGAGGACCAGGCGCCGGGCAGCGCTTGTGGTCCGGAATGCGAAGCCCTGGAGCTGGCCGTCTGGCATCCGCTGGACGAGGCGGATGTGGCGGGGCTGCACGGCGGCATCTATGCGCATCGGCCCGATGCCGGCGCGGTGGCGCTGGTGGCGTCCCCTTTGCCGCCACGCTGGCTCTGCTGCCGCGACGTGCAGCTTGATGGCATCCCGTTCTTTCACCCGATGGTGGCGCTCTCGGGGCGTCCGCAGATCGCGTGCTGCCCGGCCGGCGTCTACGCCGTGCTGGCGGGGTCCGCACCGGCAGCCGGTACGCCGGCCGACGAGCTGGCCCAGGCCTTTGCCGATGACCCGTTCGGGGAATATGGCGTCGAGCCGGCCGGCAGCCCGGCCGCCTGTATCGCCAGCGCGCAGCAGATGATCCTGCAGGCCCTGGGCGGCGGCAATGCTCGCCTGGTGGCCCACTACGGTCTGCTCACCGTCGGGCCCCAACCTCGGGCAGCGGTCTCGCTGGCCCGCCAGCTGGAAGCGCTGTGTCGCATCTACTGGCAGGCGCTTCAGGTGGGCGGCGTGCGGGTGATGCCCATCCGAACCCGCTGATATCGCCATGGAGACCGGCAGGGACGCTACCGCGCGGACGCCGCCGGTTCCGGTCGGCGGGGTCGGTGTGCGCTTTTCCGGCCAGGGCAACGACTATTTCCGCATCTGGATTGCCGACCTGCTGTGCATGATGCTGACCGGCGGCCCTGTACTGGCCCTGGCTGCGTCGGCGTCGCTGGCTGTTCCTGGATGCCAATACCTGGGTCGGTGCGCATCGGCTGGTCGACCTGCAGCAGACGCCGCTGCCCGGCGTCTGGCCCCCGCGCTGGCAGCCGCTGGCCGTGGGCGCCTTCATCATCGGCCTGTGGCTGTTCATCACCCGCTCCATGGGCATCTTCGCGTGGCCCATGCTGGTGGCGCTCTTCGGCATCAGCGGCCCGCTGTGGCTGTACACCGGCTGGCGGGCTCGCCTGGGCCTGGTGGGCTGGCGTGGCGCACCGCTGGACTTCCAGGGTGACCTGCTGACAGCCTGCCTGGTCTGGATCCGCATGTGCCTGCCCCTGGTGCCGGCCGGCTTGCTGATCAGCGCGCTCTTTCTGGACAACTTCCGGCTGTGGCTGCTGGGCCGCAGCTGGACATCCCGCTACGGCCTTACCTCCGAGGTGCAGGAACTGATTCCCTGGATGGTGGCCCTGTCCGTGGCGCTGGCCATGGCCAACTGGTATCACGCCGCGGTTCATTTCGGGCTGGGCCATGTGCACCATCCGGACGGCGTCGGTCGCAGCCGCCTGCATTTCTGGCCCCTGCTGCGGGCGGCCCTGGTGGCGATGGTGCTCATCCTGCCGGCGCCCTTCCTGGCCATCGGTCTGGTCTACGCCAACTGGCCGGTGCTGCTGTCGCTGCTCAGCATCGAGCCGCCGGGCACGCTGGAGAACCTCTCCAACCTGGCGCCCTGATGCCGACTCGCTGTTCGGCAGCCTGCGACTGGATGTCTCGGTGCTGGACGGCAGCGTGCTCACCGATGGCGGGCTGTGCGTCGCCTGTCGCGCCACCATGGTGCTGCTGATGCTGGCGGGCTGCGGCCTCTTGCTGATGATGGGCTGGCGCTACTTCTCCACCCGGCTCTGGAACAAGACCTGGAGCACCTTCCGGGTGGGGGCTATGCCTTCGAGGGCCATCTGGCGGCAGGCCGGCTGATGGCCACCGGCTTCTTCTGTGACGTGCTCACGCTGCTGACCCTGGGGTTGTATTACCCCTACGGCGTGGTGCGCATGGCCCGCCTGCGGCGCGAGTCCGTGCGGGTCCTGTCGCTGACCGAGCCCATCGAGGGGGCCGTCAACCCGCCGCCGGCAACGCCCCTGGCCGTTCCCCAGGCCCCGCACCCACTGGGTACTGGCACTGGGCCTCATGGCAGCCCCGCTGGTGTTCGCGGTCTGGGTGGCGCTCTATGGCAGGCCGGTGCTCAGCGACATGCTGGTGCGTGCCATGCCGCCCGCCTTCGACACTGCCTTGGGCGATGCCACACTGACCCGCCTGCAGCGGGAAGGCGTGCAGCCGTCGGGGCTGTCCATCGAGACCCAGAAGCGCCTGCGTGAAGGGTTGCAGGCGGCCGTGCAGAAGAGCTGGGAGCCCCAGGAGCTGCCGCCCTACCGCATCCAGTTCGTGCGGGGTGGCGACGTGCTGGGCCCCAACGCCGTGACGCTGCCCGGCAACCTCATCCTCATCACCGACGAGCTGCTGGGGCCTGGCGGCCCGCCAGCCGGATCGTGCTGCAGTGCTGGTGGGCGTTCTGGGGCACGAGATGGCCCACGTCATCCATCAGGATCCGCAACGCATCCTGCTGCTGGCCTCGCTGCGCAAGTCGGTGAAGATGGTGCTGACTGGCCAGGGGCAGGACGACCTGCTGGCCTCGGGGGCCGACACCGTGCTCTACCAGGGCTACGGCGCCAATATCCGGCAGGCGGCCGATGCGGGCAGTATCCGCATGTTGCGGGGCCAACGGCCATTCGCCCCAGGTCATGGCCGATTTCCTGAAGGCCTTGGAAGCCGCGCGCTTCGCCAATCCGGCCTGGATGGTGGCCGCCCAGCGCGTTCCCATCAGCTTGTCTGCCCAGCCGGTGGATGCCCGAGGCTGGAAGCCTTCGAGGACAAAAGTGAGTAGTTACTTGCTTTTCTGGCCCCTGCTGTTTGATTGCGCCGCCGGTTGGCCTTCATGGGCCGCCGGTCTCTTGCCGTGTTCATCTTCGGCAAGCGCGCGGGCATAGTCGATCCGTTCTCATCGACCGGTCTCGCCATGTCCAACGAACAACCGTTCCCGAGCGACGCCGCCACCCGCCAGGTCAGCCATGCCGGATGCGGTGGTCCATGCCGCCTCCGGCCTGGAGACGGCAAACCGTGGGCATGGACACCGCCGAAGCCAACCGCCGCCCCCATCAAGGCGCGCGGCAACCCGTTCATCCAGCGGCTGGCGCGTCGAATGGCCGAAGCCGGCATTACGCCCAACAGCATCTCGGTGGCCAGCGTCGTGTTTGCGGCCCTGGGGGCTGTCTGTCTGCTGGTCAGCCCCGTCGGCTGGGGGCCATTGCCTGTGCCGTGGGCATCCAGCTGCGCCTGTTGTGTAACTCATCGACGGCATGGTCGCCGTCGAAGGCGGCCGCAAGACGCCCACCGGCGCGCTCTACAACGAAGTGCCCGACCGCGTGGCCGATTCGGTGCTGCTGGTGTTCCTGGGGTATGCCGTGGGCGTGCCCTGGCTGGGCTGGATGGCCGCACTGGCCGCCGCCTGCACCGCCTACGTGCGGGTGCTGGGCGGCTCGCTGGGGCTGGTGCAGAGCTTCCGCGGCCCAATGGCCAAGCAGCACCGCATGGCGCTCATGACCGGCGCCTGCCTGCTGTCACCCCTCTTCGGGACCACCGGCCTGCTGCACCTGGCCCTGATCCTGATGGCCGTCGGTGCGCTGATCACCTGTGGCACGCGCCTGAAGGGGATTGCCGCGCAGTTGCACTGATTGGCTGGCATGCGATGTGGCCTGGGCTACGCTGAGCAAGTCCGTGCGGCCGTTTTCCCGGACCGGGGCATGACGAGATGCTCTGTCGCCAATCGCTCCACTGGGTGGTAAACCGTGCATCGTCCCTGCATTTGTCTCGTGGTGCACCTGCCTGTGGGGCTCGTTCAGAGGGCTGAACGACTGAAGGGCCATTGCGCTTCTGGCACGATGGAATGAACGAGAATTGCTAGTCATTCCCGTTTCTCTTTCATGCCATGTCCAAATCCCTGTTCGCTTCCCGCCCGATCCTGGCCCCTGCCGCTGCTGGTCTCCCTGCTGAGCCTCACCGGTGTAGCCGATGTGCGGGCGGCTGATTCTGCGTCTGTACGGCCGGCCGGTACGACGAAGACCGCCGCTGGCCAGACCTCTCACACGCACTACCCGCTCACGCTGGAGAACTGCGGCCAGAAAGTCACCTATCGCAAGGCTCCGGAGCGCGCCGTCGCGCTGGGTCAGAACAGTGCCGAGATCCTTTTGCTGCTGGGGCTGCAGGATCGCATGGCAGGTACCGCCTTCTGGCCCAGCCAGTGCTGCCGCAGGTGGCCGACGCCAATGCCAAGGTGAAGCTTCTGACAGTGGAGATGCCCCGATTCGAGTCCATTCTGGCCGAGGAGCCCGACTTCGTGGCGGCTGCACTGCCTAGCCTGATGGGGCCCAACAGCAAGGTGGCCAAGCGTGAAGACTTCCAGAAGATGGATGTGCCCACCTACCTGGCACCTGGTACTTGCCTGGCCAGCGGAACGGCCAAGGATGCCTACGGCAGCCGTGACCAGCTCTGGAATCCCGAGCTTCTCTACCGGGAGATTGACGAGCTGTCGCGCATCTTCGACGTGCCTGATCGCGGCCAGGCGCTGATCGCCGACCCTGAAGGCGCGTGAAGCGAAAGTGCGCGCCCTGGCCGCAAAAGGGTTGGTGGCGGGCAAGACCAGGCCGTCCTTCCTCTTCTGGTTCTCCAGTCCGTCACCGTCTGCTGATGCCTATGTGGCCGGCAAGAATGGTGCATCGGGCTATATTGCCGATCTTCTGGGGGGTACAATGGCCGTCACCAACGAGACCGAGTGGCCGACGATGAGCTGGGAAAGCATCATCGCCACCCATCCGGACGTGATCGTGGTGGCCAGCCTGGATCGCAACCGCTGGGAGCTGGACAAGCCTCAGGCCAAGATCGCGTTCCTCACGTCCGATACGGCCACCCGGGAAATGCCGGCAGTGAAGAGCGGGCGGATGATCGTGATGGATGGTTCTGCCATGAATCCGTCGGTGCGCACCATCTACGGGGCCGAGCAGGTGGCCAGGGCGCTGCAGGAGCAGGTGGAGTCGCAGGCAAGCGGCGCTCCGTCGAAGGTGCCTGGCCAGAAGAAATCCGGCACTTCTTCCGGCAAGTCTGAAGTCCGTTGATGCGCACGCTGGCCCTCTGGAGCACGCTGCTGGTTGCGGCGTTGCTCGTCATCGCCCTGGCCGTCGGTGTGAGCGTCGGCATCGGTGATCTGCCCATTCCACTGTCGACGACCGGACATGCCATCACCAATCGGCTGGGCTGGACGCAGGTCGACATCAGTCGCATCCATGAGACGGTGATCTGGGACTATCGACTTTCCCGCGCGCTGGCGGCCACCTTCTGTGGTGCCGGGCTGGCGCTTCCGGGCGGTGATGCAGGCGCTGCTGCGCAACCCGCTTGCAGAACCCTACGTGCTGGGCATATCCGCAGGCGCTCCACCGGCGCGGTGCTCATCGTCATCCTGCATAGGGGTGGTGTTGTTGGCCTGTCGATGGGCGCCTTCGCCGGTGCATTCGCCGCATTCTTCTTCGTGGCGCTCCTGTCCAACGCCATGCGCAGCGGTCCGGATCGCACCATTCTGGCCGGTGTGGCCGCCTCGCAGCTTTTCAACGCCGTGACTGCCTACATCGTTACCACGGCTGCCAACGCCCAGCAGGCACGCGACGTGATGTTCTGGCTGCTGGGAAGCTTTCGGCGGCGTACGCTGGCCCGAGTTCGCCTTGCTGGCGCTGGTCATCTCGGCGGGTCTGGTGGGGTGCCTGATGTATGCGCGTGTGCTGGATGCCTTCGCATTCGGTGACGAAGCGGCGTCAGCACTGGGCGTCAATGTCACCGCTGCACGGCTGGTGCTGTTCGCGCTCACTGCACTGATGACGGCCACGATCGTCAGCATGGTGGGGTCCATCGGCTTCGTGGGCCTGGTGGTGCCACACGCCGCGCGCTACGTGGTGGGGCCATTGTACGCGCGATTGCTGCCAGCCTGCTGCCGGCCGGCGCCGTCTTCATGGTGCTGGCCGATATCGGCTCGCGCGTTCTGGGTGACCAGCAGGTGCTGCCGGTGGGGGTCGTCACGGCGCTCGTGGGCGTGCCGTTCTTTCGGTCGTGCTTATCGAATGCAGCGTGCCGCATGAATCCTCGTGAATCCATGAATCTGTCGATGACTGAAGCCTTGGAAGAAAGCGCAGGCACCGCAAGAGGACAGGCTCACGCGGTCAGCATCACGGCCGAGAACCTGGTCTGGAAGATCGGCCGCAAGACGGTGGTCGATGGTGTGTCCTTCCAGGTGCCGCAGGGGCAGACGCTGGGTCTGCTGGGGCCGAACGGTTCCGGCAAGACGTCCTTGCTGCGCCTCCTGGCAGGGCTTAGGAAACCCCTTGCCGGCCGTGTTCTGCTGGATGGACAGGATATTCATCGCATGCCACGCCGACGGCTGGCGCAGCGCGTGGCTTTCGTGGAGCAACATGCCAGCACCACGGCCAATCTGCGTGTCATCGATGTGGTGAAACTGGGGCGATTTCCGCACCGCAGCTTTCTGTCGGGCTGGACACAGGCGGATGAAAACGCTGTCGAACGTGCCATGGCACATACTGGCATCGACCACAAGCGTCTGGACGGCTGGCAGAGCATGTCCGGTGGCGAACGTCAGCGTGCCCACATCGCACGCGCCCTGGCGCAGGAACCGAAGGAACTCTTCCTGGACGAGCCCACCAACCATCTGGACATCCAGCATCAGGTGAGTCTGATGCGTCTGGTGGCGGCATTGCCCATTACAAGCATCATTGCGCTGCATGATCTGAACCATGCCGCCATGTTCTGCGATGCGCTGATCGTGATGCAGCAGGGCAAAATCGTCGCGCATGGCACCCCGACCGACGTGCTGACCGAAGCGCTTCTGCGCGACGTGTTCCGTGTCGAAGCCCGCGTGATGGCTTCACCCTTTCACGCGGGGCCGCACATCCACATCCTGCGGGAGGTGGTGCGCGGCATCCCTTCGTCGGAGAACGGCTGAGACAGCCTTACTTCGCGTCGGTACCCGCGTAGGCCTTTGCGGAGTAGTGGATCAGCCCGCTCTCGCCGGCATAGGGCGCACGGTCTTCCACCACGTACTGGTCCACGAAGTTCAGCTTGTCGCCACGTTTCCAGTTCTGGGGCACCGACCACGCCGTGCAGTGCAGGCGGCGCACGTGGGTGGTATTGCCGTTCCAGCACAGCTTGGCAACGCCCTCGTTACCCTTCAGCAGCATCAGCTGGTCGTTGTGGCCGGCGGCATCTGCCCACTGAACCAGCGTGCCATAGGGCACTTCCGAGGTCAGCTTGGCCGAGAAGGGCTTGTCCGTGGAGAGGGCCGATTCCACGGGAGCAGGTACGTTGTCGATTTCGCCCGCCGCCGGGCTTCGCCGGATCGAATCTGGCCGAAACCTGGATCTGTGCACCCACGCTGAAGCCGTCAGCCGTCACTTCCAGGGGGACCTTGGCCGTCCAGTAGTTGAAGCGGCGCTGCGTCATGCTGGTGTTGTTGTAGTAATACGGCGTGCTGTATTCGTTGATGGTGTGCTTGCCGGCGGCAGCGGGCTGGTAGGCGGTATGGGTGCTGGAACATGAAGCGTCGAACATCCAGCTGCTGGGCCACGTCGGCGCATCCGGCCGTCTGACGTAGTTGCTGGGTTCCAGGATCACATCCGTCTTGATCTCCGGATACTGGTCTGAGACCGCCTTGTCGGCGCGGGGGCCGTCCAGTCCGGAGGCCAGAACGGCCATGGCGCAGGCCTTCTGATCGAGCATGGTCAGCAGCACGTCGCCGCGCACGCTGTCGCTGGAAATGGGCGCTGAGGCCGGCGTGCCTCGCGAGGCTGGCTGGCTTTGCTGGTCAGCGCTGCCGCGGGATCGCGGGTGACGGCGCTCGCTGGCTGCAGGCTGCACGTCCTTCGTGGCCAGTGTGCTGGCGTTTCCGTGCCCGGCAGGGACTTGGCCGAGTGTTGCTGTCATGTCGAGTCGGAGCTGCCACCGCAGGCGGCCAGGTGCAGTCAGCAGCGCGGCGGCCGTCAGGGACAGACGAAGATCAGGTCGGTTCATGGGAGTCTCCCGGCAAATAGCCTATGCGTTGATGGAACCTGATGCCGTGGCGGTGCGGTGCATGCCGGACAGATGGATACTCCGTCTGGTGTCCCAGTCGGGTCGCCAGGCAGGCTCAACGATCAAACGTCCTGAAAAGGGGCTTCAGGCGCGCCGACGGCTCTTGCATGGTGGAAGGAGATGCAGCCCGAAATATGACACTCGGCCAAAGGCTGAAAATTCCGGAAACGATTCGTTAAAACAACCCGCGTCCCATGATTCATGGGGTTGCGAATCGTGTCCGGAAATGCATGGTGCAGTTCTGAACGGGGAGCATGCAGGGGAGATACGGAGCATGAACGCAAAAACGCCCCGAATATCGGGGCGTTTTGAGGGAGATCGCATCAAGCCTCAGGGCTGCTGCTGCACCCCTGTGCGGAAATAGCGAGCGCCGCTCTCGTTCGGGTAGACGCTGCGGTCATCGACGACGTACTGGTCGACTTCCTTCAGCTCCTGGCCGCGTTTCCAGTTGGCGGGTACCTGCCACACCTGGCATTGCAGTCGCTTCACGATCTGCATATCGATGTTCCAGCACAGCTTGGCCTGATCGGTCTGGCCGGGCAGCAGCATCAGCTGCACCGTGCTCTGGCCCGAGCGCCATTGCTTGAGCACATTGGTGAATGCCACCGTGTCGGACAGCTTGAAGGCGAAGGCGCTGTCGGCCTTGAGCGTGGCATCCTCATTCTCGGGCTTCAGGGTGGCCTGCACGTTGTCCGGGTAGGGATTCCGGTCACGCTGTGCGCTGGCCGGCATGTTGGCCGAGAGTGAGGCGCCGCTGGCCGTAACGGTGAGCTGCGGTGTGAGCGCGATGTTGTTGAAGCCCTTGTTCAGGTTCACCGGGTGGGTCCGGCTGAAGGCGTAGGAGGCCACGTTCAGCACATAGGTGCCTCGGCTTGGCCGGCTGGTACAGGAAGGCGTTGCAGGGCCGGCTCAGGAAGATGGCGCCATTGGGCGGCCACTTGAAATCCGGGTTCTCCTTGTAGGTGCTCGGATCCAGGCTGAACTGGATCTTGGCATCCGACACCTCGTTCTGCGAACGGGGGTAGGCCGGGCCGTCCACGGCACGGGTCTCGGACAGATCCTGATGGCAAGGCACCTGGTCCAGCATGGTCATCAGCACATCGCCGCGTACGCCGGCCGAGGAGATGAGCGCCGCAGCCGTGTTGGCAGAGCCATTGTTCGTGGTGCCGTTGGCGCCCCTTGCACTTGCTGAGCTGGTCGAAGCGCTCGTGTTCGTGCCGCTCTCGGCGACCGTATCCGTCGTGCCTGCGCTGCCGGTCGTGGTGCCCGCATCTGTCGTGGCTTGCCGCGCCGGTCGCAGCCGTCGAGTCCGTCGTGGTGCCTGCGGTGCCGGAGATGGGGGCCCGTGGGCTGGAGGAAACGGTCCGCAGGCTCGAATCACCGCCATCGCTGCCACTGCCGCAGGCAGCCAGCAGCAGGGAGAGTGCGGCGGCCGTCAGCGGGGCCCCCAAGTCGATATGTCTGCATCATGAACCTCCTGTCGTCGAACACGGCAACGGCGATCGGGACGTACTGCGTCCCGGCGATGCCGTCCTCACGGACAGGATACGAGGGAACACTGGCTGCAGATCGAGCGCGATGCGTCTGCTTGGGCAAAAGCGCATCAAATCGTCAGCGACTGGAAATGACTGTTACAAATTTCAGGGCTCTTGTGGTGTGTTCGCAGCAATGAATTCATGTAGGGGGCAGGTCTGAATGGGAACCGCCTGCCGGCAAAGGCCGGGCAGGTGGTCCGAGGCCCGCAGGAAGCAGGCAGGGTCGGGGCTGACGCGATCAGTTGTTGCCGGCACGCCAGTAGGACGTGCCTTTCTCACCCTCGTAGGTGCTGCGATCGTCCGCCACGTACTGCTGCACCTTCATCATCGTTCCCTGGCGGAAGTTGGTGGGCACGTTCCAGACGGTGCAGTGCAGACGTTTCACATGCTGCAGGTGGGTGTTCCAGCACAGCTTGGCCTGACCGGGCTGCTCACCGCGCACCAGCATGATCTGGTAGGAGAGATTGCCTTCCTTCCATTCCTTCAGCATGCCGAAGGGCACCAGGGCGCCGTTGCGGATGGTCAGGTCACTGTCGGCGGTCCATTCATACCGCTGCACGTCCGGTTCCTGGGCTTCCGGATGGGCCTCGGCATAAGCGCGGCCCGGATCCTGCTTCTCGGCCAGGTGCACGACATTGCCGATGCTGAACTCGTCGTTGCTGACCCGCAGCGACAGCCGAGCGCCGAAGTAATGGAAGCCGCGTTTCACGGAGGCCGGCGTGAAGCGATAGACCGGGTTGCTGTCCTGGTGAATCACATAGGTGGTACCGGGACGGGCCGGCGCGTACATCTGGTCGTCGCTGCAGATGGCATTGGGCGCATGCGACGGATTGCCGTCGACGCCAGGGCGGCGCACGTAGTTGCTGCCCGTCTCGTGGTTGCCGGGTTGCGACAGAGTGGTACCGAAGACCGTTTCGGGCGTGTCGTCCTGGGCTTCAGGCACCGGGTTCCCATCAGGAGCAAACGACAGCACACCGAAGTTGTCGCAAGGCCGCTGATCCAGCATGCTCAGCAGCACTTCACCACGCACGCCCTGGGGCGACAGCGCGGCCACGGCGCTGGGGGCGGGGGGCTGGTTTCCGTCGGTGCTTGCGGCCTGGTTGCGGCCCGCACGGTCATCGTCGGGCGTGACGGTCGGCGTAGCGGGGCTGGCAGTCGGTGCGACCGGCGTGGATGTCGCATGGTTGCTGCTGCCCGGATTGGGGGCGCTGACGGCGCCGGCGATGGGGTCGAGGTGCGTCGGGGCTTGCGGGCTGGCCGACACGGCCTTGCCTTCCGTACCGCCACCACCGCCGCCTCCGCAGGCGGTCAGCAGCAGCGCCAGCGCAGCGGCCGTCATCGGAACACGGAACCTGTTCTTCATCATGAATGTTCTCCCGGACTGTAAGGGGGCGTATCCAGGAGTCAGGGGCATTCTGGCCATCCATGCTCTCGGGCGCCAAGGTGATGCCCGGCAGCATAGAGACAGACCGCAGAACAGGGGGGGCTTGCCGCGGTGGCAACCGATGCGACGGCGGCAGGCTGCGGCTGGACGGTGGGCGGGTGTGGTGGCGGCAGTACAGGGCTGTTGCTCGGGTGCCAAGGGAAATTCTCATGGCATCGGCAAGGCCGTATCAGGGGACGGGGCTGCTAAGCCATGCTCACCCCGCCTAGGGTGAAAGCCGCATCGGGCCGCAGTTGCTGGGAGCGTTACTGTCCTGAAGCCCCGAAGACGTGAGCGTCTTCGGGGGTATGGATGACGTGTTTGATCTACCCCATAGCACCAGGTGCCATGGGCTGAACCGTGACATTACTGTTTGGGTTGTTGCGGAGCGTTAACCCTGAAGTAGGCCAGTCCGGTTTCATTGGGATAACTGCTTCGGTCGTCGACAATGTAGCTGTCGATGTCATTCAGCAGTTGACCGCGCTTCCAGTCTGCCGGGATCTTCCAGACGATGCACTGAAGCCGCTTCACACGGCGGGATACGATGTTCCAGCAGAGTTTGGCGGTGTCCTGAGCGGGGGCTGCATCAAGAACCATCAGCTGGACGCGCTGACCCTCTCCTTCCCAGACGTGCTTTATCCCAAAGGGGACCATGCTTCCCAGCTTGAAGCCGAAATCAGTGTTGGCGACGGGCTGGGCTTTGTCGTGCCAGACTTTCGTATGGTCGTAACCTGATGGATCTATGTTGCCCTCCTCCATATCAGTTTTCATGACCCGTCCAAGGCGCACGGAGTCCTTTCCGACAATGAACGGTATCGAAAGAGAAAGGTAATGGAAGCCGCGAGGACAAGATTCGGATCGGCAGGACTTGTTATAACTCAACTTTGTTGTGGACTCGTACTCGTAGGTGCTGCCTGCGGCTACGGGTTGATACGGGTAGAACGCACTACTGCAAGTTACGTCCTTGTATCCAGATGGGACATAGCCTGGGGAGGGCATGACGGGTGCTGCTGGGTAGTTTGTGGGAGTTAGTTCGGAATATATTGATAGTGCCGGGATGGTTTCCTTGGGCACAGTGGTACCGTCATGTGACGTGGTCTCGTATAAGTAGTGAAAGCAGGGGCGTTGATCCATCATGGTCAGCAGCACATCACCGCGCACACCCTGTGCTGAGATCAGCGGCACAGCTTGTGGCGTGACGGCAGCCGATTGCGGTAGGGGAGCTTCGGCTGTTGGCGTGACCGGTGATGTCGTTAGGGCAGCATTGGCCGCCTGTGCGGGTGGGGTGGGCACGGTATTGCTGGGTGGTGTGGTGATGCTGCCGTTCGCGCGATCGTCGACGCTCTCCGTTGGGCGTGCGCTGTCGGGTGTGGCAACGATGGGGCTTGCTGGCGGTGTACTACTGGGTGTAGTGATGACTTCATGGCTAGTCGTAACCAGAGGTGCGCTGGCGCTCCCCGAGTTCGCCGGCACGACCGGATTCCAGGCGCGACAGGGCTGGCCGACACGGCCTTGTCGCCGTTGTCATTGCCACCGCCGCCACCGCAGGCGGCCAGAAGGAGGGCAAGGGCGGCAACGCTGCATGACAGGTGTGCAGGGGTCTTCATGGATGGCGCTTCTCGAAACGTTGTTCCGTGGCGACGTAATGTCGCGGAATGTCGTGGCGCCAAGCTTAGACCCAAAGTCTGGGGGTGCGATGCCTCGTAGGGCGGGCATCGTCTGTTGCGCGTCGATTTGTAAGCCAGCTCGGGGGTGGGTTACAAATCCTGTCGTCATGATCCGACAGTCATCGGACGATCTGCGCCGGGGGTGAACCGTCTGGCGGTTCCTTCTCGCCCCGGCGGCAGAAGGCTCATGGCTTCATGCCCAGCAGCGGCCGCAGATACCGTCCCGTGTGGCTGGCCTCGCAGGCTGCCACGGTCTCGGGCGTGCCGGCTGCCACCAGGTGACCGCCGCCCGCACCGCCTTCGGGGCCCATGTCGATGAGCCAGTCGGCGGTCTTGATCACGTCCAGGTTGTGCTCGATGATGACCAGCGTGTTGCCCTGATCGCGCAGGCTGGTCAGCACCTTCAGCAGCAGGGCGATGTCGTGGAAGTGCAGGCCCGTGGTGGGCTCGTCCAGGATGTACAGGGTGCGGCCGGTGTCACGCTTGGACAGCTCCTGCGAGAGCTTGACGCGCTGGGCCTCGCCGCCGGACAGCGTGGTGGCACTCTGGCCCAGACGGATGTAGCCCAGACCCACGTCCAGCAGGGTCTGCAGGCGGCGGCTGATCTGCGGCACGGACTCGAAGAAGGTGTGAGCCTCTTCCACCGTCATGTCCAGCACGTCGGCAATGCTCTTGCCCTTGTAGTGGATCTCCAGCGTCTCGCGGTTGTAGCGCTGGCCCTTGCACACGTCGCAGGGGACATACACGTCGGGCAGGAAGTGCATTTCCACGCGGATCATGCCGTCGCCTTCGCAGGCCTCGCAGCGGCCTCCGCGCACGTTGAAGGAGAAGCGCCCCGGGCCATAGCCGCGCTCGCGGGCGGATGGCACGCCGGCAAACAGTTCGCGGATGGGCGTGAAGAGCCCGGTATAGGTGGCGGGGTTGCTGCGCGGGGTGCGACCGATGGGGCTCTGGTCGACGGCGATCACCTTGTCGAAAGTGGTCCAGACCGTCGATCTGGCGGCAGGGGGCAGGTTCGGCCTGGGCGCGGTAGAGCTTCTGCGCCAGCGTCTTGTACAGGGTGTCGTTGATGAGGGTGGACTTGCCGCTGCCCGAAACACCGGTGACGCAGACCATCAGGCCCACGGGGATGTCGATGCGCGCTTCCTTCAGGTTGTTGCCGCTGGCATCCAGGATGCGGATCCAGCGCCGGTCAGGCGCCTTGCGCTCGGTGGGCACGGCAATCTTCAGGGCGCCGCCCAGGTACCGGCCGGTGAGGGATTCGGGCTCGTCGATGATGTCCTGCACGCTGCCTTGGGCGATGACCTCGCCGCCGTGCTCGCCGGCACCCAGGCCCATGTCGACCACGTGGTCGGCGGCGCGGATGGCGTCTTCGTCATGCTCGACGACCAGCACCGAGTTGCCCAGGTCGCGCAGGTGGGTGAGGGTGGAGAGCAGCCGGTCGTTGTCGCGCTGGTGAAGGCCGATGGAGGGCTCGTCCAGCACGTACATCACGCCGGTCAGCCCGGAGCCGATCTGTGAGGCCAGCCGGATGCGCTGGGCCTCGCCGCCGGACAGGGTGTCGGCCGAGCGTTCCAGGGATAGGTACTGCAGGCCCACGTCGTTCAGGAAGCGCAGGCGGCTGGCGATCTCGCGGATGATCCGCTCGCCGACGGCAGCCTTGGCGCCTTCCAGCTTCAGGTGCTCGAACCAGTGGGCGGCCTCGCCCAGCGTCCAGGCGCTGATCTCCCAGATGGGTTTGTCATGTCCCGCGGGGCCCACGCGCACGTTGCGGGCGTCGATGCGCAGGCGGGTGCCCTGACAGGCGGGGCAGGTGCGGGTGTGCTGGAACTTGGCCAGTTCATCGCGCACGTTGGCCGAATCGGTCTCGCGGTAGCGGCGCTCGAAGTTGTGGACGATGCCCTCGAAGGGACGGGTCTCGGTGGAGGGCTTGCCGCTGGCGCTGAGCGTGGTGAAGGTGATGGTCTCGCTGCCCGAGCCGAACAGCAGGATGTTGCGGATCTTCTCGGGCAGTTCCTCGAAGGGCAGGTCCAGGTTGAAGCCGTAGTGGATGGCCAGGCTCTGCAGCTGCTGGTAGTAGAACTGGTTGCGCCGATCCCAGCCGCGCACGGCGCCGGCGCCCAGGCTCAGGTTGGGAAACTGCACGATCCGCTCGGGATCGAAGAACAGCGTGTGGCCCAGGCCATCGCATTCCGGGCAGGCGCCCAGCGGGTTGTTGAACGAGAAGAGGCGCGGCTCCAGCTCGGGCAGCGACCAGTTGCAGATGGGGCAGCCGTAGCGTGACGAGAACAGCATGGCGCGCTCGGGGCCTTCGTCCATGGGCTGGGCGATGACACGACCGTTGGCCAGGTTCAGCGCCGTTTCCAGCGATTCGGCCAGCCGCTGGCGGATGCCGTCGTTCACCTTCAGACGGTCGACCACCACGTCGATGGTGTGCTTCTGGCTGCGGTTCAGCTCGGGCACCTGGTCCAGCTCGTGGATGCGGCCGACGCTGTCCGCGCCCTGTTCGCTGCCGTCGGCGCTCCCCTCGCTGCGGATGCGCACGCGCACGAAGCCCTGGGCCTGCAGCTGTTCGAAGAGCTCCAGATGCTCGCCCTTGCGGTTCTGCACGACGGGCGCCAGGATCATCAGCCGGGTGTCCTCGGGCAGGGCCATGATGGCGTCCACCATCTGCGAGACGGTCTGGGTTTCCAGCCGCTGGTCCGGGTGGTCCGGACAGTAGGGGGTGCCGGTGCGGGCGAACAGCAGCCGCAGGTAGTCGTGGATCTCGGTGACGGTGCCCACCGTGGAGCGCGGGTTGTGGCTGGTGGACTTCTGCTCGATGGCGATGGCGGGCGACAGGCCCTCGATCAGGTCGACATCGGGCTTTTCCATCAGCTGCAGGAACTGCCGGGCATAGGCCGAGAGCGACTCCACGTACCGGCGCTGCCCTTCGGCGTACAGGGTGTCGAAGGCCAGGGACGACTTGCCCGAACCCGATAGGCCGGTGATCACTACCAGCTGGTTGCGCGGGATGTCGAGCGAGATGTTCTTCAGGTTGTGGGTGCGTGCGCCGCGTACGCGGATCATCGGTCGGTCGATGTCCGGATGGGCGTGAGGGGCAGGCTGCGGGCGGGAAGTCTTGGTGGTCATGCGGTCGGGATGGGCGTCCTGCGGATCCCGTAATGAGGCGAACCTGACACTATACCCAATTGATCGGGGGGCCGCGCAGGGCTGCCGTTGTACGGAGCACGGCATGGCGGATGCTGGTCAGCGGTGCCGGTGCGCTGGACGATGAGGTCGTGGGGTGGACTCCGGCCCGGGATCGCGCCTCTGTGTCGGCGCATTGGACGACGAGGCAGTGGGGCGGCATGCGCTTTGCCGGGGCGCCGCCGAGCCACTGATACCATTGTGGTAGCCACGACGACCCTATTTCCCATATCAGCATGAACGATTCCCTCGGTAAGGTGCCTGCCGGCGATCAGGACGGCGGGCCGGTGCGCATGTCGCGCCAGGAACTGCGATCCAGCCTCTGGCTGGCCAGTCTGTACGCCATTCGCATGCTGGGGCTGTTCCTGGTCCTGCCGGTGTTCGCGCTGCACGCCCGGCAGCTGCCGGGTGGGGATGATCCGGCCTGGGTGGGCTTTTGCGTTCGGGGCCCTATGGCCTCACGCAGGCGTTGTTGCAGATTCCCTACGGTGCGGCATCCGACCGCTTCGGGCGCAAGCAGGTCATCACGGTGGGGTTGCTGGTGATGGCAGCCGGCAGCGTGCTGGCCGCCATGGCCGACACGGTGGCGATGCTCGCCCTGGGCCGGGCGCTGCAGGGGGCCGGCGCAGTCTCGGCGGCCATCAGCGCGCTGGTGGCCGATTCCACCCGCGACGAGAACCGCAGCAAGGCCATGGCGCTCATCGGCGTGATGATTGCCATGTCCTATGCGGTGTCGCTGGTGGTGGGGCCGCTGCTGTATCGAGCACGTCGGGGCTGTCCGGGCATGTTTCTCTTTACCGGGGCGCTGGCGTTGCTGGCCATCGGCGTGCTGTGGCGGCTGGTGCCCAACCCGGTGCAGTCGCCGGTGCGTCAGGCAGCTCCGCCGCTGCGCGAGGTACTGAGGCCGGACCTGTGGCGACTGGATGCGGGCATCTTCCTGCTGCATCTCACGCAGATGGCGCTCTTCGTGGTGCTGCCGGCGCGGCTTCTGGCCGCCGGCATGGCGGTGGGTGACCACTGGCAGATGTATCTGCCGGCCGGGGCGCTGGGCTTCATGCTGATGCTGGGGCCCATGCGGGCGGCCGAGCAGGGGCAACCGGATGAAGTCGGTCTTCCTGGGCGGGGTGCTTCTGCTGGCGCTCAGCCAGCTGGGGCTGGCCTTCGTGCCCGACCAGGTGTGGCCGCTCGCAGGGCTGCTGCTTCTGTTCTTCACGGGCTTCAATCTCATGGAAGCCATGCTGCCCCTCGCTGGTGTCGCGGCTGGTGCCGCCCAACGGGCGCGGGGCTGGCGCTGGGGGTCTACAGCACCAGCCAGTCGCTGGGGGTATTTGCGGGCGGGGCCTTTCGGAGGTCTGGTGCTGAAGTACGCCGGCGCGACGGCGGTGCCCTGGCGTCGGCGCTGCTGCTGGTGCTGTGGTGGGCGCTGGCCCGTTCGGCCCGTCGGTGGCCGTCGGCGGCATCCCTGCGCGCCGAGAAGGCCGCAGCCCAGGAGGCGTCCGGGGGCTGAGCCTGTGCGGCGCTTCCGGCAGGCAGCCCAGGGCTGGCCTCGCCGGATGGCCTAGCCCGGCGTGTCTTTTTGGCCATCGCCTGCCCATCGTTCTTTCATCGACAATCACGGCCTGCCGTTGCACTGTTTCTCGGTCCTGCGGCCGGTTTCTGATCTCAGGAGTTCTCTCATGGCATCCGTCAACAAAGTCATCCTGGTGGGCAATCTGGGCCGCGACCCGGAAGTCCGCTACACGGCCGAGGGTTCGGCCATCACCAACATCTCGGTGGCCACCACCTCGCAGTGGAAGGACCGCAACTCGGGCGAGCGCCGCGAGGAAACCGAATGGCACCGTGTGACCTTCTTTGGCCGCCTGGCCGAGATCGCCGGTGAATACCTGAAGAAGGGTCGCTCGGTGTACATCGAGGGCCGCCTGAAGACCCGCAAGTACACCGATGCCAACGGCGTGGAGAAGTACGCCACCGACATCATTGCCGAGCAGATGCAGATGCTGGGCGGCCGCGATGGCGGCGGAGACTTCGGCGGCGACAGCGGTGGCCGCTCCGGTGGCTACGGTGGCGGCTCGTCCGGGGGCTATGGTGGTGGTGCTTCCGGCGGTGGTGCACGCAGTGGCGGTGCTGCAGGCGGTGGCGCCCCGGCAGGCGGCAACCGTCCGGCCCCTACCTTCGACGACATGGACGATGACATCCCGTTCTGACGGTCTGGGCGCATCGGCAACACGCCCTGCGCCCGTCCAGGATCGCAATCCATGAAAAAAGCGCCGCATCTGCGGCGCTTGTCATATGGGTAAAGGGTGTGAGGGCTGCGTCAGGGGGCGCAGCTTCGTCGTGGCAGCGCCTACGCGCTCATGCGTTTGAGCCGTTCGCGGCGGCCCACCCATTCGTCATGCATGCGCTTGGGAATGATCAGGCCCAGGGACAGTGCCAGTGCGATCTGCACGGCGGTGACGCCATGCGACAGGGTGGCCACCAGGGTGGGCAGGGCGTCCACATCGGGCTGCTGCAGCTGCAGAAGACCGCTGGCCATCCGGAAGACGTAGCTGCCCGGAATCATCGAGACCACGGCGGCAAAGCCGATGCCGGCAAAGGGCAGGTCCAGCCGGTGGGCAACGGGCGCCAGCACCAGACCGGCCGCCACGGCCGCTAGGCCTGCTGCCTCGCCGGGCGACAGGCCAAACTCGGCCTTGCACAGCCAGTTCAGCGCGTGGGCGGCCATGCCCACGCAGATGGGCCAGACCAGTGCGCGCAGGGGCATCGAGAACAGCAGGCCGAAGCTGCAGGCCGCCAGCCCGGCCGAGAGCACGTCCTTCCAGAGCGGAACAACCCGTGCACCTGGCAGCAGCGGCAGTGCCACGTGGTTGAGTGACAGGCCCAGCAGCAGGCCGGTGCAGATGGCCGCCAGCAGGGTGCTGGCGTAGGCCAGCCGGGCGATGCCCATGCTGGCGCGGGTGGCCGACAGGTCCATCAGGCCGTTGAGGATGGCGGGGCCGGGCACCAGGATCATGGCCGGGGCACAGGGCCACCAGATGCAGTCGGGAGGTGAGATCCCAGTGCACGGCCAGTGCACCGATGGCACCGGCCAGCCAGGCGGCAACACCCACCTGCCAGACGATGCCGATGCCCAGATGGGCCATCTGGCGACGGATGAGGGCGCCCAGTCCGGCGCTGATGGCCATCAGGCCGATGGCGCCGGGACGCTGGGCGCCAAAGATGAAGGCCATGCCCAGGGCACCGCCGATGCAGGCCAGCATGTACAGCAGCAACGGGGTGGCGTGCATGCGCTGGATGGTGCCCAGGCGAGAGAGGCCAGCCGCGAGATTGTCCGGACGGGTGGTGCGCGCCAGGTGCATGTAGGCGGCCACGCGGTGCATGGCCACCGCGTGGGGCGAGCACGGCGCGATGTCGAGCAGGTCATGCCGGTGGTTTGGCTGCCGGGTGCGCATGATCAGTTCGCCCCAGCGCGGCATGAGAATGACTTCCTGCCCCAGGCGCTGGCCCAGTTCGGTGGCCACGCGCACGGTCTCGCCGGTCTGAAGGCCATCGGACAGCATGCCCCGGGCGATCTCGAAGACGAAGTGGCGGGCGTCTTCCTCGCTGGCGGGGGCTGCCGCTGGCGTGCCGGATTCAGGGTTGTCAGGGCCTTTCTCCCCGGGCTCGGAGGAGGCAGGCATGTTCTGTTTCTGGGAAGGAGGTGTGCTCTGCATCCGGCAACGATACGCCCAACCCGCTTGTCATGCGGGTCATACCCGTGTGCGGTGCTTGCTGCACGGGCCGGGTGTGTCGATGCCGCAACGCCGGTCCGAGGGCGCCGGAGGCCGTTCGGCGGGTCATCCCCCTGTCATGGGTACCGCCTTATAATGAAAGGGCTTTTTCCTGTGCATTTCGATCATGCCGATCTACGCCTATCGATGCAGCAGCTGCGGATATGAGCAGGACGTGCTGCAGAAAAATCTCCGCCGCCCCGCTGACGGACTGTCCCTCGTGCGGCAAGCCGGATTTCCACAAGCAACTGTCCGCGCCGGCCTTTCAGCTCAAGGGCACGGGCTGGTACGTGACGGACTTCCGCGACAACGGCACCAAGCCGGCCGGGCAGGACCCCAAGCACGGCAAGAGCCACGGCTCCGGGGATGCGGGCAACGGCGCCTCGTCCGGGGCGGCTGATGCTGGATCGGGTGCCGGGTCCATGGCGTCGTCGGGGAGCGCCTCCGGCGGTGCAGGGGCCTGCTTCGGGCAGTGATTGATCGTATCGGGATGTCCCAGGGAGCCCTGCCATGCTGAAGCGCTATTTCGTGACTGGCCTGCTGCTGTGGGTTCCGCTGGTGATCACCGTCTGGGTGCTGAATCTCATCGTCGGCACCATGGACAAGAGCCTGGCACTGCTGCCGGCCCAGTGGCAGCCGCAGGTCTGGCTGGGGCGCGACATTCCCGGCGTGGGCGTGGTGCTGACGGTGCTCATCGTCTTCGTCACGGGGCTGCTCACCACCAACTTCATCGGTCGGGCGCTGGTGCAGCTGGGCGAATGGATCCTGTCGCGCATTCCGGTGGTGCGCACGCTGTACTCCAGCGTCAAGCAGGTCAGCGACACCATCCTGTCACCGCATGGGCAGGCGTTTCGCAAGGCGCTGCTGGTGGAGTACCCGCGTCGTGGCTGCTGGACGCTGGGCTTCCTGACCGGGGCGCCCTCGGCCGCGATGCAGGCGAAGATGGGCGTGTCGTCCGGGCAGGAAGAGGATACGATGGTGTCCGTGTTCGTGCCCACCACGCCCAATCCCACCTCGGGCTTCTTCCTGATGATGCGTCGCGAGGAGACGGTGGAGCTGGACATGAGTGTGGATGCCGCGCTGAAGTACATCGTGTCGATGGGGGTGGTGGCACCCCGGTCGGCCGGAACGAAGCTGAAACCAATCATCGAATGAGGCCGTGGGTCGAGTCGGGCGAAGCGTCCGGTCCGGCCGGCGGGATCAATAGAACGACGGTCCCGGGTTCGGGGCCATGAAACCGGTGTCCGGCATGGCCGGGCGCCATACTGCGGTTGCCAGGAGAGAATCAGTGAAACGTAGCTGTTATGTCGGTGAATTGTCCGAGGCCTTTCTGGATCAGGAAGTGACCCTGATGGGGTGGGTGCATCGGCGGCGGGATCATGGCGGGGTGATCTTCATCGATCTGCGCGACCGCGAGGGCCTGGCGCAGATCGTCTGCGACCCTGACCGCGCCGAGACCTTCCGCACGGCGGAAAGCCTGCGCAACGAATACTGCATCCGCATCACCGGCAGGTGCGTCGCCGTCCGGAAGGCACCGTCAACGACGGCATCCGCAGCGGCCAGGTGGAGGTGCTGTGCCATGAGCTGGAAGTGCTGAACCCGTCGGTCACGCCGCCGTTCCTGCTCGACGACGAGAACCTGTCCGAGAACACCCGCCTGACCTACCGGGTGCTGGACCTGCGCCGCCCGGCCATGCAGAAGAACCTGATGCTGCGCCACCGGGTGACGATGGCGGTGCGCCGCTATCTGGACGACCTGGGCTTCGTGGATGTGGAAACGCCGATGCTGACGCGCTCCACCCCCGAGGGCGCACGGGACTACCTGGTGCCGTCGCGCGTGCACGATGGCTACTCTACGCGCTGCCGCAGTCGCCGCAGCTCTTCAAGCAGCTGCTGATGGTGGCCGGCTTCGACCGCTACTACCAGATCACCAAGTGCTTCCGGGACGAGGACCTGCGTGCCGACCGCCAGCCCGAGTTCACGCAGATCGACTGCGAGACCTCCTTCCTGTCCGAGGAAGAGATCCGCGGCATCTTCGAGCCGATGATCCGCACGGTCTTCAAGCAGGTCATGAACGTGGACCTGCCCGATCCGTTCCCGACGATGAGCTTTGCCGAGGCCATGCGCCTGTACGGTTCGGACAAGCCCGACCTGCGCGTGAAGCTGCAGTTCACCGAACTCACCGACGTGATGAAGACGGTGGACTTCAAGGTCTTCTCGGGCCCGGCCAACGCCAAGGACGGCCGTGTGGTGGCGCTGCGCGTGCCGGGTGGCGCGTCCATCAGCCGCAGCGAGATCGACGCCTACACGCAGTTCGTGGGCATCTACGGTGCCAAGGGCCTGGCCTGGATCAAGGTCAACGACGTGAAGGCCGGCCGCGAGGGCCTGCAGTCGCCCATCGTCAAGAACCTGCATGACGAAGCCATCGCCGCCATCCTGGAGCGCACCGGTGCCCAGGACGGCGACATCATCTTCTTCGGCGCCGACCGTGCCAAGGTGGTCAACGACGCCATCGGCGCGCTGCGCGTGAAGATCGGCCACTCCGAGTTCGGCAAGAGCCACGGCCTGTTCGAGGCCGGCTGGCAGCCGCTGTGGGTGCTGGACTTCCCGATGTTCGAGTACGACGAGGACGAGAAGCGCTGGGTGGCCCTGCATCACCCGTTCACCTCGCCCAAGGACGGCCACGAGGACCTGCTGGAATCCGATCCGGGCGCCTGCATCGCCAAGGCCTACGACCTGGTGCTGAACGGCTGGGAAATGGGCGGCGGCTCGGTGCGTATCCACCGTGACGACGTGCAGAGCAAGGTGTTCCGCGCGCTGGCCATCGGACCTGAAGAGGCCGAGGCCAAGTTCGGCTTCCTGCTGTCGTCGCTGCGTTATGGTGCGCCCCCGCACGGTGGCCTGGCCTTCGGTCTGGACCGCATGGTCACGCTGATGACCGGTGCCGAGTCGATCCGCGACGTGATCGCCTTCCCCAAGACGCAGCGTGCCCAGGATCTGCTCACGCAGGCGCCGTCGCCGGTGGACGAGAAGCAGCTGCGCGAGCTGCACATCCGCCTGCGCAACCCCGTCGGCCAGGTGGCAGGCCAGCCCGCCGCGGGTCAGTCCGCCGCAGATGGGCGCAGCGCCTAAGATCCCCGAGTCCGTGCTGGTGGTGATCCACACCACCGACGGACAGGTGCTGCTGCTGGAGCGGGCCGACCGGCCCGGCTTCTGGCAGTCGGTGACCGGCAGCCTGGATGCGCCGGATGAGGCACCTTGCGCTGCGGCGCGGCGCGAGGTGCAGGAAGAAACCGGGCTGACGGCAGGGGTCGTGGGCCCGCTGCACGATCTGGGCATTCAGAATCGCTACGAGATCTATGCGCACTGGCGGCATCGCTATGCACCGGGGGTCACGCATATACCGAGCATGTGTTTTTCGCTGGCGCTGCCGGCCCGGTTCCGGTGAAGCTGGCACCCCGCGAGCATCTGGCCCATGCCTGGCTGGCCTGGGAAGAGGCAGCCCGGCGCTGCTTCTCGCCCAGCAACGCCGACGCGATCCGGGATACTGGCGAAGCGCTTGGGCTGGAAGGCATCGACAGGCGAGGCAGGAGAGACACCATGAAATCACTGCGGTTGCGGGTGGCCACCTACAACATCCACAAGGGCGTGGTGCCCGGGCCCTCGCTGCGCCGTCGTCCCATGGTGAAGGAAATGCGTCAGCGCCTGCATGAGCTGCAGGCCGACGTGGTGTTCCTGCAGGAAGTGCAGGGGCAGAACAATCGCTTTGCCAAGCGCTTCGCGCAGTGGCCTGCCGATCCGCAGGCCCAGTACCTGGCGCTGGACCCCGAGTCCTCCCGCCGTTTCCAGGCCGTCTATGGTCTCAATGCCCGCTATCTGCACGGGCATCACGGCAACGCGCTGCTGTCGCAGTTTCCCATCCTGTCCATCGAGAACCGCGACTTCTCCGACCACGTGTTCGAGCGGCGTGGCGTCCTGCACTGCGTGCTGCAGATGGGCGAGCGCGCGGTGCATTGCTTCGTCATCCACTTCGGGCTGTTTGCGCGCAGCCGGGCCCGTCAGGCCGGTGCGCTCATCGACTGGATCCGCGCCGAGGTGCCCCCTGGGGCCCCACTGCTGATTGCCGGGGACTTCAACGACTGGCAGGATGCCCTGAGCCACCTCCTGGTGGAGCGGCTGGGCGTGTACGAGGTGCTGGACAGCGCTCGCACCTTCCCGGCGCTGATGCCGTGCCTGCGCATGGACCGCATCTATGTCCGCGGCTTTGCCGTGGAGACGGCTCAGGTGTTGCGGGGCCTCAGCTGGGCGCGGCTTTCCGACCATGCGCCGGTGGTGGCGGACCTGACCCTGCTGCCCGACTGATCCGGGCCCGTTCGCCCGTCCTGTCCTGTCGATTGTCATCATCCCCGATCGTGGGCGACGCTATCATGACAAGGGTATCCAGGAGGACAGCGCACCATGACGAAGGATGAGACGATGAGCTGGGTCGAAGAGATCTCCGTGGCCGGACAGCCGGCGTTCTGCCTGCGCAATGCCGTGGGGGACCAGGTGGTCGTCCTGCAGCATGGGGCGCAGATCCTGTCGTGGATGACGGCCGATGGCGTGGAGCGCCTGTACTGCACCTCGCGTCTGCCTTCGGAACCGAAACCCGTGCGCGGTGGCGTGCCGGTGATCTTTCCGCAATTCAATCAGCGGGGGCCGGACTTCACCCTGCCACGCCATGGTTTCGCCCGCCAGCTGCCCTGGTACCGTGTTGCGCCGAACGTGGCGGCCCAGGCTGCGCCTGCTCCCACCCCGTTCCCGGGCATGCCCGGGGCCGAATCGGGCGCTGTGGCGGCCAGTGCCCCGGCGCCTGCCGGTTGTGGTCTTCCGGAGACCCATGTGCCGGCCGACATGACGGCGATCGAAGCGGTACCCGGCCTGCATGCTGCCGACCTGGTACTGGCGCTGGGGGATGGTCCCGAGACGCACAAGAGCTGGGAGCACACCTTCCGCCTGCAGCTGCGCATTCGCCTGCTGCCCCAGCAGCTGGACATGCAGCTGGTGCTGGACAATACCGGTACGCAGCCGATGCGCTTCACGGCCGCGCTGCACACCTATCTGGCGGTTCCCGAGCTGCCGGGCACCACGCTGGATGGTCTGGAAGGCAGCACCCGGCTGGATACCCTGGTTCAACCCAACCGTCAGGAAGCCGCTCCGGGTGGGACCGTTGATCCTGCGGGGAGCCATCGACGACATCTATTTCGACGTGCCTCGGCCGCTGCGGCTGCACAGCGCTGGCGGGGCACTGCGCATTGGCATGAGCGGCGGCTTTGTCGATACGGTGGTGTGGAACCCCGGCCCCGAAGGGGGCGAAGGCCCTGGCCGACATGCCTGACGACGACTGGCGGCGAATGCTGTGCGTGGAGGCTGCCTGCATTGGCCGGCCTGCCGAGGTGCCGCCGGGCGGTCGCTGGCTGGCCGGGCAGCAGCTGCAGGTTCTCTGAGCGTCAGCTGTTCGCGCAAGATTGCTTACGTTTCCCGGAGTTTCAGGCGGATCTCGATATTTGTCACAGGGTTCCTGTGCTATTTTTTGTGTTGCTGGGGCGTAACAGTCGGAGCAAGGAGAACATGAAGCACGAACCGTGGAGCCTGGGTGCCAGCCTGCCGGGTGCGGTCACGAAGAATGGCATCGAATGGGTGACACTGCCCTTCCGCGCGCTGGATGCGGCGGTGCTTTATCGCGTCCTCGCATTGCGCAGCAGCATCTTTGTTGTCGAGCAGGAATGCCTGTACCAGGATATCGACGGGCTCGACCAGCACGCCCTGATCGTCGTCGGCATCCGCCCCTGGGGTGCCACGGGCGATCATGGCGCCACCCTGTTTGACGTGATTGCCACGGCGCGCATCCTGCCGCCGGGCGTCGGCTTCGACGACCCCTCCATGGGTCGGCTTTGCGTGGCGCAGCCCTTCCGTCAGCGGGGCCTGGGCAGAACCCTGCTGGCCCACACGCTGCAGTCCGCCCGTGAGGCCTTCCCCGGGCAGCCCATCCGCATTTCCGCCCAGGCACACCTGGCGAATTTCTATCGCTCAGCCGGCTTCATGCCGGTCTCGGATCCCTATCTGGAAGACGGCATTCCGCACCTCGAAATGCTGATTGCGCCCCAGAAGGACGCGCCCTTCATCGCCTGAAGCCCGCTCAGGCGCGGGCCACGGGGGGCTGGTCCACCGGGCGAGGCTGGTCGTTCTCGTCCATGGCCACGTAGGTGAACAGGGCCTCCGAGACCTTGCGGACTTCCGTGGGCGCATGGATGTTGTGCTCGGTGTAGGCCTCCACCTTGCAGGTGACGGACGTGTTGCCCACGCGTACCACGTCGGCGTAGAACAGCGTGCGTGAGCCAACCGGGATGGGAGCCAGGAAGGTGAGCGTGTTGACGGCCACGGTGCTGACCCGGCCTCGGGCACGCTGCACGGCCGCCACGGCCCCGGCGATGTCCATCTGCGACATGATCCATCCCCCGAACACGTGGCCATGCGGGTTGGCATCGGGCGGCATGGGCACGATGGCCAGCACGGGCGTGCGGCCGCTGGGCAGCTCGCTCTGGGAGGTGTTGCGGGAAGACGGGGAACGATGGATCTCGGTCATGGTGCGGATGGACATGCTGCCTGGCAGCATCGGACAGTTCGGCCAAGCATAACGCATGCCGCCCCGGGGCGGCACGTGGCGTTTACCCGGTGGGTCACAGCGGCAGCTGCAGCACGTGGGGGCAGTGGTCGCTGGGGCGGGGACGCTCCAGCGACAGGGGCGCCTCGAAGGGCACCACCTGCACACGCAGGTCTTCCGGCGGCGTGCGCAGCCAGGCATCCAGATTGTGGCTCAGCAGGAAGACATCGATGTGGTGGTGGCAGCGAGCCAGCTTGCGGTAGGGGCCACTGGCCACCAGGGTCAGGCGGGTACCGCGTGGCTGGTCGTCATCCAGTTCCGGCAGCACGCTGGCAACACGTCGCATCTCGTCCGACGTGCGTATCGGGGCGGCGGCCGGGCTTCCGTCGCCTCGCGCCGGCAGCCCCTGCCGGAGTTCCTGGCGCAGGTCCCGGTTGAAGTCACCACTGATCAGCACCGCATGGCCGGCCGCCATCTGACGATCCAGCCAGCCTTCCAGTGCCGGTACCTGTGACTGCAGCGTCTGACAGGATGACAGCCGCCGCCATTGTCGGGTGGGCTGGCGGCTCAGACTGCGGTCCAGTCGCCCCTGCCGGCAGCCCGCCTTCAGATGAACGTTCAGGATGGCCAGCGTGGGGAGCTGGTCGTGCAGCTTTCGGGGGCGTACCGGATGGCTTCTCGGGCACGGGCAGTGGCAGGTACACGGCCAGCCCCGGCCGCGTGCGCCGACCTTCCGGGCTGCTGCGCGCCAGGCTTTCCACCACTTCCACCCGGGGCTCCTGCAGGAAGCGGTGGGTGGGCCAGGCCACGGCCAGGTTCTGCGAGATCGGGCCGTCGTTCCAGCGTTCGGCCGTCGTGTGGATCGTCCAGCCCTTGCCCAGCACCTGGCGAACGGCGTCAGCGTCGGTAATCTCCCTGCATCAGCACGATGTCGGGCCGTGCCGTCCGGACCAGCTCGGCCAGCTGGCGTACCTTGGGCATCCAGGTCCTGGCGTCGGTGCTGGGGGACCGAAGATGAGGCGCCCCTGCATGTCACGGCCGTTCAGGGCGTCACAGTAGGGCAGCCCCGCCGGGCGATGGTTGCCAGGCCCGTCCCGCCAGCCCAGGGGCTCGCAGAAGGACTGCCAGCGCGCAAAGACAGCGGGCGACATCAGGTGCTCGGCATTCAGCGTCATGATGCGCAGGCCATTCGCATCGTCGATGGTCGCGCTGCCCGGTGCATCGTCCGTCTGACGGCGTGTCTTTCTGCCCTGGGGGCGATCAGTGTTGTCCGTGCTTCCGACCATCCGGGCGCTTGCCCCTGGCATGGGCGCGTGCACGCTTGTCCTGTTCTTCTGTCCTTCCTTCTTGGCGCCGCTTGCTCGTGGCGGCCTGTTCACGCCATTCGGCCGGCACCTCCGGACGCCTTCCCTGGGTCAGGGAGACCTCGCCAGGAGCATGTGCGTTCGCACCGCGGGTGGGTTCATCGGCCGAACATCCCACCAGGCCCATCAGGCCCATCAGCAGGGTGGTGGCAAGCAGCAGGGCGGGGACGGGGCGGCGCATGGATGGTTCCGGAGCGGGGACGAGGACGGTGCAAAGGACGCCGGGGAAACGGGGCAGGGCGAGGTGGACAGCGGGGAACGGGAGGGGATGACGGCTGCCGTGCCGCACGAAGCGCCCGCAGAAGCAAGCCGCTGCATGCGGCATTTCGGTTCCGGATCCGAGCGTCGGCCCGTGATGATGCCATCATCGGTGGGGGCGCCGATTCGGCCGAACGGCTTCGTCCACCATGGCCCGATGGACAGCGTGTCGGCATATCATTGCATCATGGATACGCTGACTCTCAGAACCCCCGACGACTGGCACCTGCACCTGCGTGACGGTGCCGCCCTGCATTCGGTCGTGGCCGCCAGTGCACGCCAGTTCGGCCGCGCCATCATCATGCCCAACCTGCGTCCGCCCATCACCACGGTGATCGAGGCCACGGCCTACCGCGACCGCATCCGCCTGGCGCTGGACGAGGCCGCGGGGCGAGGCGAGATCAGTCAGGCACAGGCCGCAAGCTTTCAGCCGCTGATGACGCTCTATCTCACCGAAAAGACTTCGGTGGATGACATTCAGCAGGCCGCCGCCGGGAGACGTGGTGGCAGCTGTCAAGCTCTATCCGGCCGGCGCCACCACCAATTCCGACGCGGGCGTGCGCGCCATCGACCGGGTGATTCCGGTGCTGGAAGCCATGGCCGAAGCCGGCATGCCGCTGCTGGTGCACGGCGAGGTCACGGATCCCGACGTGGATGTCTTCGACCGTGAGGCCGTCTTCATCGACCGCGTGATGATCCCGCTGCGCACCCGGCTGCCGCAGCTGAAGGTCGTGTTCGAGCACATCACCACCCGCCAGGCGGCCGAATACATCAAGACCGATTCCGCCGAGCCCGGCATGCTGGGAGCCACCATCACGCCACAGCACCTGCTCTACAACCGCAATGCCATCTTCACCGGCGGGCTGCGTCCGCACTGGTACTGCCTGCCGGTGCTCAAGCGCGAAATCCACCGCACGGCACTGGTGGAGGTGGCCACCAGCGGCGATCCACGCTTCTTCCTGGGGACCGACAGCGCCCCCCATGCCCGTGCGCTGAAGGAAGTTGGCAATGGCTGTGCCGGCTGCTATACCGGCCCCCATGCCCTGGAGCTCTATGCCTGGGCCTTCGAGGCTGCCGGCGCACTGGACAAGCTGGATGCCTTTGCAAGCCTGCACGGCGCCCGCTTCTACGGAAGGGCGCCCAATACCGGCACCATTACCCTGAAGCGCCAGGACTGGGCCATTCCCGAGAGCCTGCCCTTTGCCGGCACCGAGATCGTGCCGCTGGCCGCCGGTGAGACCCTGCACTGGCAGGTGGTGGGTGAGGGCCGGAGCGCCTGATTCCTCCATGCGGGGACTGTCGGGGCTTTTTGGTATGATGCCCTCGGTGCCACCCTGTTGTGGCCCTTTCAATCAGTCCTCTCATCTTTGTTCTTCCCATTGCCGGGAAAGGAAACAGATCATGGTCAAGAAATTGAGCGCAGCCCTGCTGGGCGTTGCTTTCGTGCTGGCTGGCTGCAACACCGTGTCCGGAGTGGGCAAGGACATCCAGGCCGGCGGCGCAAAGCTGGAGAAAAAGGCCGAGGACGTCAAGAGCGGTTCCTGAGCCCTGGGCCTGGAACCTTCCCACAGAGATCGAGATTCAAGGAGATAAGAACATGATCAAGAAACTGAGCGCTGCCCTGGTGGGTGCCACCTTTGTGCTGGCCGGCTGCAACACCATGTCCGGCATGGGTCAGGACATCAAGGCTGGTGGCGAGAAGCTGGAGAAGAAAGCCGAGGACGTGAAGCACGGCTCGTCGGAAAAACGCTCCAGCACGAGCATGGTGCGATGCACCACGAGCATGGCACGATGGCTGCCCAGCCCACCGAGACCATGACCAAGGAAGGTTCCTCGTCGGACAGCTCGATGTGGGACAAGACCAAGGAAAAAGCCTCGGAAATCAAGGACTCCGTCAAGGACAAGTTCAGCAAGTGAGCACCTGAGACCTGAGCTGCCGTGCTCTGCCCGGGTTGGCCGGGCAGACAGGGAGCAAGCCCAGGTTGCAGGATGATCGTGCCTGCCCAGGAAACGGGTGTCAGGCCGAACCGTCCGACAAGGCCGCCACACTCCGGTGTGCGCGGCCTTTTTGCTGTCCGGACCGGGAGCACGCCTGAATCGTTCCGCCGGGAAGGTGAAAGCGGCCGCCGAGCCAGGAATGCGCCGCGTGGTGACGCTGTATACCGTTTCGTCTTGTTGCACGTTGTAGTATCTGTGGCTGCAAATTGAGGGTTTCGGCATGGAATCTTCATATTTCATGCCTTCATCCGCCAGACTGGCATTCAACATCGACGAGGCAACATCGTGGTTCCGGAAAGAAAAACAGCAAGACCGGATGGATCGACATGGGGCATGGCACTGTTGGCCCTGACGCTGGCAGGCTGTGGCGGAGGAGGGGGGCCTGATCCCTTTCCCTCGCACTTCAATACCGAAGTCGTCTGGCAGGCCGACATCCCGGCTGCCGGGCAATCGACCTGCTTCGATTTCGATGCGGGCTCCGAGGTGCCCACGTGCCTTGGCAACGCCTGGGATCTGAAGATCACCGGGCGGCAGGGCGACGCCCCCATGCTGTTCACCAACAGCGGCTCCAGCGGCACTGGTCAGGGCGGTGTCTATGCTCGGCGGGCTGCCAACGGCACCATCCAGCAGGTCCTGATGAAATGGTTCCATCTGGAACAGTGGAAGGATGGGGCACGAATCCGGCCAACCGCGAGCCCCTGCCGGCCGATGCCTACGTGGCCGATGCCAACGGCTCGCTGCTGAACGTGCCCGCCACCCTGCGGGGGCTGGACGAAGACCACGGCTGGTTCATCAAGTACACCGATGCACAGCGTGCCCAGGCCGCCGGCTTCGCGCCGTTGGCTGGTGTGCTGGGGGCAGACCCTGAACGTGGCGCCCTGATACGCGGCGGCGAAGGCAACAACTACGCCCGCATGCGTCTGAAGCGTGTGTCCTATCAGGATCCGAAGAACGTGAACTCGGCGCAGCGCTGGACCATCCAGTTCTACGCACAGCTGCCGGGCCGGTAGGCGGTGCTGTCTGCGGCCGGCACCTGCTGCGGAACGGGAAAGCCAGCATGTGCCGGCCTGCTGTGCAACGGGCAGAGTCCGGATTGAACCCTTGGCAGGGACGGATACCATCGTATCCTGCCGGGGGCAGTCATCGCATCGATGACGGTCCCGTGACCTTCCGGACCATGCCCCCATGAAAGACGACCGATTTCTTGCTTCAGTTTACCCGGGCCTTTGCTGGTCCAACCCGCCGAGGCAGGGAGGCGCATCATGAGTCCAGCCGGTGGCGGTGTATCGAACCCGGTCAAGGACCGCTGCGGACGATGCAGGCCCAAGCTGCTGGCTGGCATGCTGGTGCTGTTGGCGCTGCTGCTCGTGGCAGCTGTCGGCTCGGCCATGAGTGGTGCCGTGCGCATTCCTCTGGACGCGATGCCGGCCTTGCTGGGCGGGGCGTCCGATTCCGTATCGACATCTTCCGCGGCTGGCCATCCGGAATACCTGCTCTGGGAAGGCGTGCTGCTGGACATTCGCCTGCCGCGCATCCTGCTGGGCATGCTGGCAGGGGCGGCGCTGGCCGTGGCTGGTGCCGTCATGCAGGCGCTTTTTCGCAACCCGCTGGCCGAGCCGGGCCTGGTCGGCGTCTCGGTGGGCGGGGCCGTCGGCGCGGTTGGTGCCATCATTCTGGGATATGACCAGCAGCCGCTGGTGCTGGCGGGCGCTGCCTTTGTCGGCAGCCTGCTGGCCACACTGGCTGCCCTGGCTGCTGGGGCGACGGGCACCGGGGGCGGCAGGTATCCTGCTGGCCGGCATCGCCATCAATGCCTTTGGGGGCGCGCTCATCGGCGTCTTCACCTACCTGGCCAACGACATGCAGCTGCGCAGCCTGACCTTCTGGAACCTGGGCAGTCTGGCCACTGCGGACTGGGCCATGCTGTCCTGGCTGGCGCCCTGGACGCTGGCGCTGATGGGGGCGCTGCTGTGGCAATGGCGTGCACTCAATGCGCTGCTGCTGGGTGAACGTGAGGCGCTGCATCTGGGCTTTGAGCTGCAGCGTTTGCGCGCACGGCTCATTCTGCTGGTGACGCTGCTGGTGGGGCCGCTGGTGGCCGTCACCGGCATCATCGGCTTCGTGGGCCTGGTCGTGCCGCATCTTGTCCGCCTGGTGGCGGGGGCCGATCACCGGCGTCTGCTGCCCCTGTCACTGTTGGCGGGGGCACTCATTCTTGTCCTGGCTGACTGGGTTGCACGCATCGTCGTCATCCCGGCCGAATTGCCCATCGGCATCGTCACCTCACTGCTGGGGGCGCCGGTGCTGTTCGTGCTCATCCAGCGGGAGGCACGCTGATGTTGCAGGCCCATGGCATTGCCGTGCAACGCGGTGAACGTCAGATCCTTTCCGACATCGATCTGTCCCTGCCGGCTGGCCAGGTCATCGGCGTGCTGGGTGCCAATGGTGCCGGCAAATCCACGCTGCTGGCTGCGCTGGCGGGCGAACTGTCCCCCAGCGCCGGCCGCATCACGCTGAACGGACGCCCTCTGTCTGCATGGCCTGCGGCAGAACTGGCCAGCTGCCGAGCCGTGCTGCCGCAGAGCCCTTCGTTGCAGTTTGACCTACCGGTGGCCACCGTCATCGGCATGGGGGCCTATCCGCATGCACGATACACGCGGACAGGGGCGCCTCGTACCGATAGCCGCGATACGGCCCAGGCCGCGATCGCCGAAGATCAGCGCATCCTGCAGCGCGTGCTGGCCCTGGCCGATGTGCAGGACCTGTACGGCGCCGCTACCGCCGCCTTTCCGGCGGCGAACAACAACGCGTGCACCTGGCTCGCGTGCTGTACCAGCTGCTGCTGGCACGTCAGGGGCACGATGAATATCGCGTGCTGATGCTGGACGAACCCACCGCCAGCCTGGATCCGCGCCACCAGCTGCACCTGCTGTCTGCCGTGCACACGCTGGTGCATGAAGAGAACGTGGCGGCACTTGTCATCGTGCACGACCTGAACCTGGCCGCCGGCTGCTGCGACCGGCTTCTGCTGCTGGGCCAGGGGCGCGTCGCCGCCTGTGGGACGCCTGCCCAGGTACTCACCCCCGACACGCTCCGCCAGGTCTATGGCGTGGAAGCCACCGTTCTGCCGCATCCGAACCAGCCGGGGAGACCGCTGGTGGTGTTCTGAAATTCGCAGTGAAAGGCACGGATGCGGGGGCTTATCTGGAGGTGGAGAGCCACGAAGCTTTCCGGCAGCAACTGGAGGCTGTGGCTGACAGCTGACGCCGGGTGCTGCGGGCTGTCCGGAAATGGCATGATCAGCCCTCCACAAGGGTTCTAGAGCATGCCCAGAAAAATCCCCCGCGCTTCTGCCAGATGGTCTGTAGTGACCAGGTGGTGACCGATTCGTTGCAGCAACTCATCGAGGCTTCGATCGGTGAGCATGGCTTTACCGTGGCCGATCTGGCTGCGGAAGATGCCCCCGCGCGAATGGCGGAGGTGCTGGCTTCGACGCTGGCCCGCATCCTGGAAGATCTGGGCGAAGAGGATGGAGAGAAGCCACGGCGTCAGCTGGCTCTGGTCAATGACTTGCTGCGATACGTGCGTCATCGAGCCACGCATGCGGATGCTCTGGGGGCAGAGGCATGGGCCCCATGCCTCATGCGTTTGACCCGCGTGAAGAGGCTCGCTTTGACGCAGATGGCGTCCACGGGCTTCTGAGCAGCCCGCCGCGCCTGTTGCAGGCCGTTCATCGAAACCGGGTTGTGCCGTTGCGACCGGAAATCGGTCTGGCCATGCCCTGGCTGTTCACGGCGGGCCGAGGAACGCCCTCCCTGCTGTCCGAGCTGCAACGCGAACTGGGCGCCTGCGACAGGGTCGACATACTGGTCAGCTTCATCACGCAGTCCGGGGTTCGGAAACTGCTGGACATTCTGCAGAGAATCACCGCGGTCGATGCTCACGGCAGACCGGGTACAAGGTTGCGCATCCTCACGACCACCTATACCGGCGCGACCGAGATGCAGGCGCTGGACCTGCTGGCCAGGCTGCCGGGGGTGGAGGTTCGGGTTTCGCTGGATGGCAGGCGCACACGTCTGCATGCCAAGGCGTGGATCTTCCATCGGGACAGTGGCTTCGGATCTGCCTACGTGGGCAGTGCCAACCTGTCGGCTGCGGCCATGATGGGTGGTCTGGAGTGGACGGTGAAGTTCACCGAACAGGGGCAGGAGGAATTGTTTGCTCGGGCGCGTGCCAATTTCGAGACCCTGTGGGAAGACCGCGAATTCCAGCGCTATGACCCCGAGAATGCCGTGCATCGGACTGCTCTGGAGAATGCGCTGACACGTGAGGCTGGGCATGGGCTTCCGGTACGCCCTGACCTTCTCGATCTGGAGCCCAAGAGCTATCAGCAGGACATGCTGGACCAGCTGCATGCAGAACGGCTTCAGGGGCGCCACCGAAAACTTGCTGGTGGCCGCAACGGGGACGGGCAAGACCGTGGTGGCGGCATTTGATTATCGGCGTCTGTGTGCTGAACAAGGGGGAAGGCCACGCCTTCTGTTTGTCGCGCACATCGGGAAGAGATCCTGCGACAGGCCAGGCGCACCTATCGGGAAGTCCTGCGCGACCATGCGTTCGGCTGCCTGCTGGTGGGAGGTGCTGAACCCGATAGCCATGATCATCTGTTTGCCACCATCGACAGTGTCAGCTCAAGGGGGACTGGTCGATCGTTTCGGTGCCGATTACCGGAACGCGGTGGTCATTGATGAATGCCATCGCCCGGCAGCCAACCGCTTCGATGCGTTGGCGAACGCCATCCGGCCTGCCGTGCTGCTGGGGTTGACGGCCACGCCCGAGCGCAGTGATGGGAAGTCCATTCTGGGGTACTTCCAGAACCGTCGGGATGGTTCGCCGGCTGTGGAGCTTCGGCTATGGCAGGCACTGGATCTGCAGTTGCTGTGTCCGTTCGAGTACTACGCTTGCGACGACGAGACGGATTTTTCTTCGGTGCCGTGGAACGCGCCGGGAGAAACGGCCGCCATCGACCGGCTCGTCACGGGCAACGACATGCGGGCACGCATGGTCATCCATGAATGGCAGCGCTTGGCAGGCAGCCTGTCCCAGAGCAGGGCCTTGGTCTTCTGTGTGTCCGTGGGCCATGCCCGGTTCATGGCGGGCAGGCTCAATGCTGCCGGGATTCCGGCCGAGTGTGTGGTGGGAGACAGTTCGGCAGAGGATCGGCGTGCAGCGCCCGAAAGGCTGGCCCGGGGCGAGATCAATGCCATCGTCACCTGCGATCTCTATAACGAAGGGGTGGACCTTCCCTTCGTGAACACGCTGCTGTTGTTGCGTCCCACGCAGAGTCCGGTGCTGTTCCAGCAGCAGATTGGCCGTGGCCTGCGTCTGCATCCAGCTAAGGAAAGCTGCCTGATTCTGGATTTTGTGGGACGGTATCGGGAGGACTTCCGCTTCGACCGTCTGCTCTCATCCCTGACGGGCCTGCATCGTGCGCAATTGCCGCGTGAGGCCGAGAATGACTTTCCCAGTCTGCCTTCCGGATGTTTCATCCATCTGCAACGCCAGGCACGTGAGCGGATCCTGGACAGCCTGCGACGTCTGGTTCAGCAGAACTGGCGGCGGTTGTGTACGGAACTGCAGACTTACGTGACGCTTCAGGGGCGTGATTCGATCCGGCTGGTCGATTTCCTGAAGGATCAGGGTGTGGAGCTGGAGAGTCTCTATCGCAGCAGCGGAAGGTCCGGTTGGACCTGTCTGAAGCGACAGGCAGGCCTACTGCCTGGAGAGGCCTCGCAGGAAGAAGAGTACTTCGGCAGGCGCTTTGCAGACCTTCTGCATGTCGATGATGTCGAACGCCTGGCGTTTCTGGCGCAGGTTACGCAGTCACGCGCAGCGCATGAACTGAAGGAAGCGCATCCGAATCAACACGGACGTGAGGCTGTGGCGATGTCGGGAAGCGCTCTTCTGAAGGATGCCGGCTCAGCACGTGAGCGGCGTCTGCTGCAGATGCTGGCCTATCAGATCGATGCGGGACATCAGCAGAAGGAAACCGGCGCAGCCTTTCTTGCGCGACTGATGGAAAGCCCGATGTCCTTCCAGGAGCTGGGGGAGCTTGCCGAGGTGCTGTCCAGCCGGAACGTGCTGCCGGCACGTTCCATCCCCGGGATGGAAGATCTTCCGCTATGCCTTCATGCCAGTTATGGCATTCGCGAGATCCCTGACGGCCGTCGGCTGGCTGACTGACACACGACGCTCGCCTTTTCAGGCGGGAGTGCTGGCGTTGCCGGAACGAAGGACGGAGCTGCTGTTCGTGACGCTGGACAAGCGCGAAGGCTACCATCAGCGCATTGCCTACCATGATTACGCCATCAGCGCGGAGCGCTTTCACTGGCTAGACCCAGAATTCGGCAGGCCCGGATACGAAGGTGGGGCGGCGTTATCTGGAAAGTCCGGATAACGGCTGGCAGTTCCAGCTGTTCGTGCGTCAGACCCGGAAGGACCCGTATCGTGCCTGTGGTCCCGTTGCCCTGCTGCAGGCTGAAGGCAATCGCCCCATGAGCATCCTCTGGAAGCTGGATGTTCCGCTGCCAGCCAGGCTTTTTCAGGCGTTCAGTGTTCTTCGTGATGCCTGATACCTGGCGCACGACGCGGGGAGCGCCGGATGCCTCCGCCTTCGGACATGCCCCGCGCTGCCCCAGGCGTGGGCTTACGCCTGGGCCGTTCCCCGAATCTTCTGGATGCCCAGGAAGACGATGGCCAGCACCAGGCCGGCCAGCAGGCCGACTACGCCCTGGGCGACCGGCAGTGCCAGGCCGGACAGCCAGGCAGGCAGTGCCACCTGCGCCAGGCCGTGTTCCAGGGCATGATGCACGGCTGGAATGCCGTGAGTCACGATGCCGCCGCCAACCAGGAACATGGCGATCGTGCCGGCGATGCTCAGTCCCTTCATCAGCCAGGGGCCGCACGCAGGATGCCGCGTCCGATGGTGCGCAGCAGCGGACGCATGCCGCCGCCCTGCAATTGGCTGAGGTACAGGCCCAGGTCGTCAAGCTTCACGATGGCGGCCACAATGCCATAGACGCCCACGGTCATGGTCAGGGCGATGATGGCCATGACCGTGATCTGCGTGGGCAGCGGCTCGTGGGCCACGATGCCCAGCGTGATGGCAATGATCTCGGCCGAAAGGATGAAGTCGGTGCGGATGGCGCCCTTGACACGCTCCTTCTCGTTCAGCGGCGCCTGCTCGCCGGCAGCGGGCGTCGGTTCGGCCGGGGCCTGATCGGTGGCGTGCTCGGCGTGCTTGCGATGCAGTGCGGAGTGCAGCAGCTTTTCGGCGCCCTCGAAGCACAGGAACAATCCGCCCAGGGTCAGCAGCGGCGTCACCAGCCAGGGGACGAAGGCGCTGATGGCCAGCGCCAGCGGTACCAGGATGGTCTTGTTCAGCAGCGAGCCCTTGAACACGGCCCAGACCACGGGCAGTTCACGGTCCACGCGCACACCCGTGACCTGCTGGGCGTTCAGGGCCAGGTCGTCGCCCAGAACGCCTGCGGTCTTGGCACCGGCGGTTTTCGTGAGTGCTGCAACATCATCCAGCAGGCTGGCGATGTCGTCGATTAAAGTGAGCAGGTTGGCAAGCGCCATGCGTATCCTATCCAGGCCGGGAGGGCCGTGAAACCGTTGAATGTACCTGATCGATCGATGTCCGACGTTGCGGAAGTATCCGTGAAACCGTGTGGTGGTGATACAGCATGTGAAGTGTTGCCACCGCTTGGCAGGAATGGAGGCCGCCTGTGGGACGTTCAGGGGCTGCAGGCCGGGCGTCGCCACTGGCTGGGGAGCATGGCCGCCGTCCTGCTGGGGGGCGGTGCGCTTGCGGTGTGCCCTGACGTCGTGCGGGCGGCTGCGCGCGCATCCTCGGAACGCAAGACGGTATCCCGATCGCAGGCGACGTTGCCTTTCCCGATGTCGAGAGCGGTCCCTGGTGGCGTGGCCGTGGTGCCGCTGGGGGCTGCACGGCGAGCGCCCAAGGCCATCTGGAACGGAATACCCGTTCTGGTGACAGGGTCATCATCCGGGTGGTTCGCGGTGCTGGGCATTCCGCTGCACACACTGCAGGATCGGCTGGTGCTGGAGGTGCAGGATACGGTACCCGGCGCCACACGGGCTGGAAATCAGGCCTCAACGCGCGAGCAAGGGCAAAGCTCGCGACGTTGAGACCACGGCTTCGGCCCCGGCTGGCAAGGTTCCGTCAGAGGCGTCGTCGACCGGGCTGCGACGGATCGACGTACCCATCCACCCCCATCAGTATGCCGAGCAGCATCTGAAGGTGGCGCCGGGGCAGGTCACGCTCAGCAAGGAGGTGCTGTCCCGCCATCTGCGTGAGCGCAAGCAGAGTGCGCGCGTCATGGCCACCTGGACCGAGCCGGTACCTGCCTCGCTGCAGCTGCACCAGCCAGTGCCGGGTGTGCGCTCCAGCTCGTTCGGGCTGCGCCGCTTCTTCAACGGCCAGTCACGCAACCCGCATGGGGGCATGGACATCGCGGCGCCGGTGGGAACGCCCGTGAAGGCGGCGGCTCCCGGTGTGGTCATCGATACGGGCGACTATTTCTTCAACGGAAACACCGTCTGGGTCGACCATGGCGCCGGGCTGCTGACCATGTACTGCCACCTGGACCGCATTCGTGCCCGTGTCGGCCAGCGGGTCCGGACAGGCGATGTCATCGGCACCGTGGGCAAGACCGGGCGGGTTACCGGCCCGCACCTGCACTGGTCGGTGTGCCTGAACCGCACCATGGTCGATCCGGCGCTTTTCCTGAAGGCCGAACAGCCCAAGAAGGCAGCGCGGCGCAAGTAGGGAAGCGGCTCAGGATGGCTGGGTCAGCATCCGGGCAATCTCGGGGTGCCAGACCAGTCGGCACCCCTCGTTGGCATCCAGCCGTACCGCCGCGTTCTGACGGAACAGCTGAAGCCATTCATCCAGCAGGGCGGGGGGCATGTCGAAGACGCAGAAGCCCGGTTCTGGTTGCCAGCTGCCCTTGGGGTCTTCACCCCGGGCGGGCAGCCAGGCCAGATTGCTGTGCAGGATGGTGGTCTGCAACCGGGACTGCAGGGCGTCGTTCTCGGCACGGGCCAGCTCCTGGCCGAAAGGGTTTCCAGGCGGTCAGGATGCTGGCCGACGTGGCGCCGTGACGGGCCAGCCACGCCCGGTGCTGCTGGCCACTGTCGCCAATGCGCAGGCAGACCGGGGGCTGATCCTCGGCCAGGTAGTCGGTCTGTTCATAGGCCTGGATGGTGTCGGCCGAGGGGCGCAGGGGAGTCGGCATGCCGTTCATTTCAGTGCCCGACCTCCCGGGTGATGATCTGCTGGCCGGGCGGGGATCGCTCGCCCGACCGCTCCATGGGCAGTGGTGTGGGGTCAGGGGAAGTTGGGCGAGGGGCGCAGCGGGTTCACGCGCGGCGGGCGCTGCTCCTGCACGTGGGGAACTTCATGAGTATTCAGGGCACTTCGTAGATGGGCGCCGGGCGGTACACGGGGGCAGGCCGGTAGACGGGCGGCGCCTGGTAGACCGGGGCCTCGTATACGGGGCGGGCGCATAGATGACCGGCGGGTCCACGTACACGGGGAGGGGTTCCACGTAGACCGGATACGGCTCGTATTGCGGCCGGGCGCGCCAGGTGCGTTCTACTTCAATGGTGGTGTTGCCGATCCGGCTCTGGACACGGTAGGCGTTCAGTTCCTGCGCAAAGCGCGGATCGTCGAACCAGGGCTGGTTGCGATAGTGCGCCATCCAGTACGGTCCCAGCGCGAAGCGGCTGACAGGCACACCCACCGTCGGCCCCACCACGGGCACCGGCCGGCCATAGCCGTCCACCATGATGCTCAGATTGCGGGCATTCATCCAGCCCCGAAAGCCGTTGGCTGCCACGTCGCACCAGCCGAAGTCCGGCAGGCAGCTCAGGATGTTCACGCTGGTCTGCGGTGTCAGCCGCTCCAGCTGCGGATAGTCGGGGGCCGGGCCGGCGTACAGGCCGGAAATCTGGACCGTGAAGGCCTTGGTGTGGCGGGCGTGCGCCGCCTGGGGCGCTGCCAGGCTGGCCAGGGCCAGAGAGGCCGCCGTGATGCAGCCCAACGTGCCAAACCGATGCGCAAAGACCGTCTGGAACATGCTTGCTCCTGAAAGGGGCCTGCCAAAGGCGGGCCGACATCGCACAAAACGGGGTGTCAGGGTACCGGGTTGACCCGGCTTTGTGGTGGAATTGTTATGGTTGCGTAGGCAATGTGTGAAGCCACCATGAAGAGTTCACGAGTGTCGATGCCCCTGCTTCGACGGCTGGCCAGTTCCGGCTGGCGCCACCCGGGCTTTGCGCCTTACTGGCCACTGTTGCGCCGCCTGCGTGACATGGCGCTTGAGGCGGCGGGAGCGCGCGCCGCAACCCTGTCGCTGGCGTACGAAACAGCAGGGCGGGATGTCGCTCCTGAAGAAGACGATCCCTCTACCTGGGACGCCGAGCACTGGCTGCCCTTCATGAACCGGCTGGCCGTCTGGCGTGGCCTGCGTTCGGTCCGAGGCATGCCCCTGCGCTTCGTGTCCGGCAGCGATGTGGGTGCTGTGGATTATGAATTCAGCATTCTGGAAAGCGGGCAGGTTCCCTGCAAGCCCCTGGGGCTGGGGGCGCGGCACGACTTCCACAACGCCCTGGTCTGGCTGCGCTTCCCCCGTCTGAAGGCGGCCATCAACTGGCTGCATTGTCAGCAGGCGGAAAGTGAGGCACTGCGGGCAGCTGATGAGTCCGGACGAGTTGGCACGTTTTCTGGCCAGGCGATACCGGGTGCATCCGCTGGGCAGGCCGCGCGCCGGGGCCGGGGGCCTCTGCGCGATGCCCTGACCTTGTTGGACGAGAATGGTGCATTATGGCCGGCGCCCGCGCCAGAATGGGTGCGGATGCTGGAGGCTCGGGAATGGCACACCCTCTTCGTCGAGAGCCGGCGGGCGTTGACGGGCGGTGTGTATGAATTACCGACGTTGCGCGACGATGGTCGTGTCAGTGGGATGTTGAACCTTGGCCTCAGGGTCACGAAAGGCGCCCGTCATCGTTGGGCATGGCTTGCTGGAGAAGCTCCACCATCCCTACAAGTCCATGACGGCCAAGCTGCTGCCGTGTCGGGATCCCCGGTACGGCCTGGATCGGGGCACGGCTGCCCGGCTGTGCGAACTGGCCGGGCAGCAGGCACTGCGCCCGGCCTTGCTGCTGCCGTTGCCGCTGCAGGGCTGGCCAGGCTGGGACCCGGCCAATGCGGATCCCGCCTTCTATGCGGACGAGAGGATCTTCAGGCCGCTGCGTCCGGCTGCCCTGGAAGGCTGATCACTTCGGCGGCAGATCGGTGCGCGCCATCGGAGCGGGCACCTTGCGGAACGAGTTGGTTCCACGGCCGCCCCGGCGGGCGCCCTGGCGTCCGTTGTCGCCGCCCATGGCCATCATCGTCCGGTCGCCCCCGTTCTCGGGAATGCTCAGGCGCATCTGATAGGGGCTGTTCGGGTCGCCCATCACGTTCACCGTCAGCAGGATCTGCGGTGCCGTCCGTCTTCTTCCGAATGGAAGATCACGTACGGCGACGCATCCGGCCGCATGATGACGAAGTTGCGGGCAACGGGGGCACGGAAGCCATCGGGCACTTCAGCGTTCTCCACCAGGAAGGCCACGGCAGAGGCCCGATCGTTGGGCGTGCCCTCGAAGGGCAGCAGAACCTTCAGCGGCTGTCCCCGTTCGGACAGCACGACAGGCTCACCGAAGTTGACCGGGTACTCGACAGCCTGGGCCGGCAGGCTGGCGGCAGCCAGGCCCGCACCCGCCACGGCGGCCAGCATCGTGCGCGACAGGCCGCCAGCCAGTGCGCGCTTCAGAAGACGTTTCATCAGCAAGATCCTCATTGGGAGATCCGCGCCAGCATCCGGTTTCAGTCCTTGCCTGTCGAGGCAGAGTGGATGAATGGTTGGCACACACGGCGGGTTGCCGTTGGCGGCCGGGTGCCGACGGCCGGCCGTGACGGAATGCCGGTGTGCCGTGTCGCTGGCTGGAAAGCCCCCGAAGCCACCGCTGCGGGCATCTGGTGTTACATTCCCGGCCGGAGCGGGTCGGACGGTCGCCGGGGCAACCCGGAGGAAGGTCCGGACTCCTGCGGGCAGGATGCTGGCTAACGGCCAGGCGCCATAAGGACAAAGTGGGACGGCGTCCCACTTTAACCCCAAAGCGACGGACAGTGGCACAGAAAACAGACCGCCCGGCAGCTCAGCTTGCCGGGTAAGGGTGAAAAGGTGGGGTAAGAGCCCACCGCGCGGCTGGTGACAGGCGTGGCATGCCAAACCCCATCCGGAGCAACATCATGTAGGCACGCGACGCAGCACAAGCTGCACAGGGCGCCCGCCCGAGCGTGCGGGTGGATGGCTAGAGCCGGCCGGTAACGGTCGGCCCAGATGAATGACCGTCACACCTTTCCAGGTGGACAGAATCCGGCCTACAGACCCGCTCCACTCCTTCTTTTCCGGGCCTGGAGCCACGCTTTCTCGTGGCACTGTCCGGCTTGGTGCAAGCACCGTCGCCTGTCAACCCTTGCCTGTTTTCTGGGCAAACAGGCTGTCATGACGCATGGCAAAAAGGCTGCGCCCCCTGTCGTCTTCGTGCCGAGACCGGTCGCGGCGCCACCACAGGCCGCCTGAACGGCTCATTCTTTAGCCAGGAAGGCAACGCTCAAACGACCGTTCGTCGGCCGGAATTACCGCCGATCGCCCTCGGTTTTTTCACAATCGTTGTAGAAGTGTTGCAAATAACTGCCAATTAGTTGATGGCTTACTTTTCAGTGACGCCGCTAAGTACGTGAAAAGTGGTCGGACGGTTGCTTTTTCCAGGATGAGCGATCTTCTGTAAGTCATTGTCATAGCAGGAAAAAACACTTTCTCCTGATTTGACGCTGCCCGGAACCCCTCGTATTCTTCTGATCTGGTGGGGATTTGTGGGAAAAGGTGGGCCTCGGTGGGGAAAAATTCACCGAAGGCGTACCTCGCAGGCCCGCCACCACCGTCGAGGTGGCAGCGCAGCCTGGTCCGGATCGGGCCGGCATCGCCGCCGCCCACTCATCAACCGGGTTGGTAAGCCAATGTTCGAAGGGAGCTTCCCGCTGTCGCTCGATGCGAAGGGTCGTCTGACGATCCCGTCGCAGTGGCGCGGTGTGCTCGAAGAGCAGGGCGTGCGCAAGCTCGTGCTGACCCGGCACTTTGGTGACCTTCTGCGGATCTACCCGCTGCCGGAATGGGAGAAGGTACGTGAGCACATCGCCTCCGTGCTGACTTCCAAGGACGACCGTATCCGTCGTCTGCTGATCGGCTCGGCAGAAACCGTGGAGATGGATGGTGCAGGACGCATCCTCGTCAGCCCGATCCTGCGTCGGGCCGGCAAGCTCGATCGCAAGGTGGTCATGGTCGGAGACCTGACCCGTTTCGAGCTGTGGGATGAGCAGATTTGGGAAGCCTATCTGGACAAGCAGGCTGCGGCCGGCTTGCCGGAAGACTTGGGCGACATTCCGGGCCTCTGAACGATGAAAGGAGGTGCGGACATGGACCGGGAGGGTTTGTCGTCAGGGGCGCATCTGCCCGTGCTGCTGCACGAGGCGGTTGCGGCTCTGGCCATCCGCCCGGATGGGGTGTACGTGGACGGCACGTTCGGGACGCGGGGGGCACAGCCGGCACATTCTGCAGGCCCTCGGACCGAAAGGCCGTCTGTTGGCGTTGGACAGGGATCCGGAAGCAGTGGCAGCAGCTCGGGCATGGAAACAGGAAAGCGGTGACGCACGGTTCGAGATCGTGCACGCCCGCTTCTCGTCGCTGGACGAGGTGCTCGATGCGCACGGACTGACGCATATCGACGGGCTGTTGCTGGACCTGGGCATCTCGTCGCCGCAGGTCGACGATCCCCGCCGGGGCTTCAGTTTCACCGGCGATGGTCCGCTGGACATGCGCATGGATCCGACCGTGGGCCTGTCGGCGCATGAATGGCTGATGCAGGCCACGGTTGAACAGATTACCGAGGTATTGAAAAGAGATGGTGACGAACGGTTTGCTTTTCCGATTGCAAAGGAGATTGCTGCTCGCCGCGACCAGACCGACGGCCAGGGCATTCAGACAACACGACAGCTTGCCGATCTCGTGGCGGGGGTCATCCGTCGGCGGCAAAAGAATTCGGCGAAAAATCCGGCCACACGCACCTTTCAGGCTCTACGGATTCACACCAATGACGAAGGCGGCGAGCTCGCGCGGGTCCTGAACGTCGCCCTGCGGCGCCTGGCCACTGGCGGGCGCCTGTCCGTGATCAGCTTCCATTCCAACGAGGACCGCGTGGTCAAGCAGTTCATCGCACGTCACGCTGGCCGTGATGCCGAGCGTCACCCCGTGACCGGCGCATGGCTGGCCGAGCCGCTGCTCAAGTCCCTGGGGCGCGTCCTGCCCGGCGAGGCCGAGGTGGCGACCAACCCGCGGGCGCGCTCGGCCATCCTGCGCGTGGCCGAACGACTGCCGTCGGTGCTGCATTGAGGAGCGCACGGACATGATGCTCGAAACCGGATCAATATCGTGCTGGCCGTCCTGCTGATGATCGCAGCCCTGCTGCTGGTCACGGCCCAGAACCGTGCACGGCGCCTGAACACCGAGATGGAGCAGGCCCAGGGTCAAACCCGCGAGCTGGAAGTTCGCTTCTCCCAGCTGCAGATCGAGATCACCCGACTGGCCAAGCCCTCGCTGCTGGACGCCCGTGCCCGACAGGACCTGGGGATGATTGCGCTGACCCCTCGAGCGCACGATTTACCTGAGAGGAAGTCGCTGATGCCCAAATCAGTCAAATTCGCCGCCCCGCACCTGCTGCAGGCGCGTTTGCAGCTGTGGCGCTCGCGTTTCATGTTCGCCCTGCTGTTCGTGGCGTTCTCGGCGCTCTGCATCAAGGCGTTCTACCCTGCAGACGGCTTCCAAACCCTTCCTGCAGGCACAGGGTGCCCAGCGCTACGAGAAGACCATCGAGCTGCAGGCCAACCGTGGCCGCATTCTCGACCGTCACGGCGTCGTGTTGGCCTCCAGCCTGCCGGCGCGTTCCATCTGGGCCTACGCCGACCGCGTGGACCTGTCCGACCCGCGCCTGATGGACCTCGCGCGCCTGCTGGGCATGAAGCCGCAGGATCTGCAGGCCAAGCTCACCCATGGTGACCGCAGCTTCGTCTTCCTCAAGCGCCAGGTCGATCTGGACACCGCCGAGCGGATCGCCGCGCTGCGCATCCACGGCATCGGTCAGGACAGCGAATACAAGCGCAACTACCCCGAGGGCGAGATCGCCGCGCACCTGGTGGGCTTCACCGACCTGGCTCATGTGGGTCAGGAGGGGCTGGAGCTTGCCTTCCAGTCCACGCTCGCCGGCAAGCCGGGCAGCCGTCGAGTCGTGCGTGACGGCAGTGGCCGCATCATCAGCGACATCGACCAGATCAAGGAGCCGCAGGACGGCCGCGATCTGAAGCTGACCATCGACTCGCGCATCCAGTACCAGGCCTTTCCAGGCCGTCAAGGAAGCCGTGGCTGCCCAGCAGGCCAAGGCCGGTGCTGCCGTGGTGCTGGACGCCCGCAATGGCCAGATCCTGGCGCTGGCGAACTGGCCGTCGTACAACCCGGCCGACCGCCGCACCCTCAACGGCAACGGCCTGCGCAACCGCGCCATCACCGACCTGTACGAGCCGGGTTCCACCCTGAAGGTGTTCACCGCGGCGCTGGCGCTGGACAGCGGTCGCTATTCGCCGTCGTCGCTCTTCGACGCCCGCGAAGGCTTCAGCGAAGATCGGTCCGGACATCATTCGTGACGCACACCGCAACAAGGAACTGCTGACGCTGCAGCAGGTCATCCAGAAGAGTTCCAACATCGGCACCGCCAAGATGGCGCTCAGCATGCCGCCCGAGGACCACTGGAAGATGCTGGATGCCGTCGGCATCGGTCAGGCGCCCCGCATCGGCTTCCCCGGTGCTGCCGCAGGTCGTCTGCGTCCCTACACCAAGTGGAAGCCCATTGAGCACGCCACCATTTCCTACGGGCATGGCCTGTCGGTGTCGCTCCTGCAGATGGCACGCGCCTACACCATCTTTGCGGGTGGTGGTGAGGTGCTGCCTGCCCAGCTGATCATTCCCGAAGAAGAGCGTCGCGTTCGTGCCATCCAGGTGTCCGCACGTGGCGGTGCCGCCCGGGCGCCGGCTTCAATGCTCCCCGTGCGTGGCACGCCGGTCATCCGTCCCCAGACGGCCGCCACCATGCGCCACATCCTGGAAATGTCGGCGGGCAACAAGGATGCCGTCAGCCGTGCAGCCGTGCCGGGCTATCGCATCGGCGGCAAGACCGGCACCACCAAGAAGCTGGAAGGTGGCCGCTACGTCAAGAAATACGTCAGCTCCTTCATCGGCATGGCGCCCATGTCCAACCCGCGTGTCATCGTCGCCGTCATGATCGATGAGCCGGGCGCCGGCAAGTACTACGGTTCGGATATCGCCGCACCGGTGTTCGCCCGCATCACGGGCGAGGCGCTGCACACGCTGGCCGTCGAGCCCGATGCCCCGTTCGAGACGATGATCTCCCCGATCAGCCCCGAGCTGGTGGTGGGGCCTGGCAGCGTGCCGCGCGCGCCGGGTGATGTCGGCCGTGTCCAGAATGTCAGCGTGCCGCGTCATACGCTCATCCCGCCGGCCAAGGGCAGACCCAAGACCTCATCGGCCGATGAGGGCAAACCTCGCCTGGCACGTCCGGCAGGAGAACGAACGCCCGGGCAGTGGAAGGGGAGGCGCCTGATGGCGGAGTCCCCGAACGGCCTCAAGGGCCTGGTCGAGCCGACGGAACTGGTCGCCTGGTTGCGGGAGCATCTTCCTGCCACCGGGCGTCTCGTTTCCGACAGCCGCCGCGTTGGCAAGGGTGATGCCTTCTTTGCGCTGCATGGTCGGCGCCAGGATGGCAGCACCTTCATCGCGCAGGCGGTGCAGCAGGGTGCGGCCGCCGTCGTCATGGCCATCCCGGCGCAGGCTTGCCAGGCAGAAGACGCTGCCGAAGGGGACGTGGCGCAGGCCGAACACGCCGCTTGCGGGAATTTCTGATTACTTCAAGAATCTGCCGACGCTGCCGGATGCTATCCAGGTGCCCGTCTGCTACGTGCCGTGCCTGGGTAGCCAGCTGGGTGCACTGGCCGACGAGTATTACGACCACCCCAGCCAGGTGCTGGATGTGGTGGCTGTCACCGGCACCAACGGCAAGACCAGCACCACCCACTGGATCGCCCAGGGGGTGAACGATCGTCTCGGCACGTACCGGCGACGCCCAGGCTGTTGATGCGAACACGCCGAGCCGTCCCGCCGACAGCGTCAACGCACGTCCCGCCGAATTTGCCGGTCTGGTCATCGCCCTGGATGGTGATGCCGATGCCGCTATGCAACCCGGCCGAGGCCGGGTGTCGTCATGGTACCAACGGTGTCGGCACGCCCGGGCGCTGGAATACATCGGCCTCACCACGCCTGATCCGCTCACGCTGCAGACGCTGTTCCAGCAGCTTCCGCGCGATGACACCGAAGCGCCGGTCGGCGTGGTGGCCATGGAAGCTTCGTCGATCGGGCTGGTGCAGGGACGCATGCAGGGTACCTGCATCCATACCGCCGTCTTCACCAATCTCACCCGCGACCATCTCGACTACCACGGTTCGATGCAGGCCTACGGCGCCGCCAAGGTCGGGCTGTTCTCGTGGCCCACGCTGCAGGCAGCCGTCGTCAACCTGGGTGATCCGTTGGCAACCGAGATCATCGACGTGCTGCATCGCCATCCGGCGGCACCGCGCATCATCGGCTACTGGGTGAACAATGCCCATGGCGCACCGCAGGCCGGTCAGGCTGATGCAGCCTTCCAGGCCATGGATGGTGACGCCCGCGCACGCCTGCGTCGCTTCTACGAACTGGCCATGCGCTGCGACGAAGTGCTGGAACTGGCCATCGACCGGGACAGCAGCCAGCATGTGCTGATGATGTTCCCCGGCAGCGTGGTGAAGACGCTGCTCCAGCAGCCCGAAGCAGCTGTTGCCCCGGTCTCCACCGGCGGAGAAGGTGCCGTCCATGCACGCCAGCAGCGTCTGCAGGCGATGTTCCGCAACGTCGCCACGCTGCGCCTGAACGTGCTGGGCCGCTTCAACATGGAAAACGCACTGGCCGCGGCCGGCTCGTGGCGTTCTCTGGGCTGGAACTTCCCGGCTATCGTCGAGGGGCTGCATCAGCTGCACCCGGTACCGGGCCGGATGGAGATTGTTGGGCTGCCGGCCGCACAGGGTGTCTGGTGCGGATGAGGCCGCTCCCCGCCCGCAGCCATCTCCTCGACGGCCTGCCCGCTGGTGGTGGTGGACTACGCCCATACGCCCGACGCGCTCACCAACGTGCTCACCGCGCTGCGCGACATCGCCGAGCAGCGCGGCGGGCAGCTCTGCTGCGTCTTCGGTGCTGGCGGCAACCGCGACCGGGGCAAGCGTCCCTGAGATGGCGCGTGCCGTCGAAAGCGGTGGCCGATCGCGTCGTCGTCACCAGCGACAACCCGCGTGACGAGGATCCCTGCACAGATCATCGCCGATGTTTGCGAGGGGCTGTCGCAGCCGGCCTGGCGCACCGAGGGCTGATCGGCGCGTTGCCATCGATACCGCCATCGCGCAGGCTGCACCCACCGATGTGGTGCTGATCGCCGGCAAGGGCCGCGAGACCACGCAGGAAATTGCCGGCGTCTCCCATCCGTTCTCTGATCCTGAGATCGCCGCGCAGGCCCTGGCCTCGCACTGGGCGCTCAAGACCCGGGAGGTGCCCCATGCTTGATCTGCGCACCGTCTACCAGTGGCTGCCCAACGTCACGATGTTCGGCAGCGGCGCCGAGCGTTTCACCGGCATTTCCACCGATTCGCGCACCGTGCGCCCCGGTGACCTGTACATCGCGCTGCGCGGCGATCGCTTCGATGGCCATGCTTTCATTGACGCCGCCATCGATGTCGGTGCAGCCGCCGTGCTGACCGAAGTGTTCCCCGAGCGCGTTCGCGTGCCCACGCTGTGGGTGCCCGATACCCGTCGTGCGCTGGGCGCGCTGGCAGGCGGCTGGCGTCGTCGTTTCGAGTGTCCGCTGATTGCCGTCACCGGCAGCAACGGCAAGACCACGGCCAAGGAAATGATTGCCGCCATTCTGGTGGCGCACCTGGGCGCAGAGGCTGCCTTTGCCACGCGGGGCAACTTCAACAACGACATCGGCGTGCCGCTCACGCTGCTGCGGCTCAGCGATGCGCACCGCATGGGTGTGGTCGAGATGGGCATGAACCATCCGGGCGAGATCGCCGGCCTGGCGGCCATGACACAGCCATTGGTGGCGCTGGTGCTCAATGCCCAGCGTGAACATCAGGAGTTCATGGATGGCCCCGAGGCCACCGCCCGTGAGAACGGCACCGTGTTCGGCGCACTGGCGGCCGGCGGGGTGGCCGTGTTCCCGGGCGATGACCCCTGTACACCCATCTGGCAGGCGCTGGCACAAGGGCACCGTGTGCTGAACTTCGGCCTTGTGGCCGATGAGGCGGCGCTGAAGGCTGATGCGCCATCGACGCCGGAGGCCGGCACGCCTCATCTGTCCGTGGCTGCGGCCCGTGATGCGCGTCCCGAGCACTTCCGCGCGCGCTTGGGCGAGACCCTCGTCGACATCCGGCTCAACATTGCCGGTCGTCACAACGTGCGCAATGCACTGGCTGCCGCAGCCTGCACGCTGGCGCTGGGGGTTCCTGTCGAGGCCATCGTGCGTGGTCTGGCTGCCTTCGAGCCGGTCAGCGGTCGCTTGCGGCGGACGCACACCGCGCAGGGCGTGCCCCTCATCGATGACACCTACAACGCCAACCCTGATTCGATGCGTGCCGCCATCGACGTGCTGGCCGACCAGCCGGCCCCACGCCTGCTGGTGATGGGCGACATGGGCGAGACCGGGGCACAGGCCGAGGCCTTCCACCGCGAAGTGGGTGAATACGCCGTCAGCCGGGCCATCGAGCAGGTCTGGGGTGTCGGCAAGGACATGAAAGCTGCAGCCCAGGCAGGTGGCGTGCAGCACTGGGAGACGGTTGAGGCGCTGCTGGCGGAGCATCCGCAGGCGCCGGCCGGCATCGCCAGCATTCTGGTCAAGGGATCGCGCTTCATGAAGATGGAGCGCGTTGTCCGGGCGTGGGTCGACATGGCGTCGCCGCAGGGAGAACATTGATGCTGTTGCTGCTCACGCAATGGTTGGCCAACGAATACCGCGTGTTCTCGGTATTCAACTACATCACGCTGCGTGCCGTGCTGGCCACGCTCACGGCGCTCTTCATCGGTCTGCTGTGCGGCCCGGCGGTCATTCGTCGTCTCACCGCCATGAAGATCGGCCAGGCGGTTCGGCAGGACGGCCCACAGACGCACCTGGTCAAGTCCGGCACGCCCACCATGGGCGGCGTGCTGGTGCTCATCGCCGTGGGCCTGTCCACGCTGCTGTGGGCTGACCTTTCCAACCGTTTCGTCTGGGTGGTGCTGCTGGTCACGCTGGGCTTTGGCCTGGTGGGCTGGGTCGATGACTACCGCAAGGTCGTTCACCACGATCCCAAGGGCATGTCGGCGCGCGAGAAATACTTCTGGCAGAGCGCACTGGGCCTGCTGGCGGCCTTCTATCTGGCCTTTGCCATTCCCACCCAGTCGGTGGCCGAAGCCTTCCAGCTCTTTCATCAGTGGATGAGCAGCGGCTTCTCGCTGCCGCTGCCCGAGACCACTGACCTGCAGATCCCGTTCTTCAAGGAATGGAACATCCCGCTGGGCGTGGCCGGCTTTCGTGGCGCTGACCTATTTCGTCATCGTCGGTACCAGCAATGCCGTCAACCTCACGGATGGGGCGGACGGTCTGGCCATCATGCCGGCAGTGCTGGTGGGCGGTGCGCTGGGCATCTTCGCCTACGTCACCGGCAACGCGGTGTTCGCGCGCTACCCTGCTCATCTCCTATGTGCCGGGCGCCGGTGAGCTGATCGTGCTGTGCGGTGCCATCTTCGGCGCGGGGCTGGCCTTCCTGTGGTTCAACGCCTATCCGGCCCAGGTCTTCATGGGCGATGTGGGTGCGCTGGCGCTGGGCGCCGCGCTGGGCTGCATCGCCGTCATCGTCCGCCAGGAAATCATGCTGTTCATCATGGGCGGGGTCTTCGTGGCCGAAACCGTCTCCGTGATGCTGCAGGTGTCCTGGTTCAAGTACACCAAGCGCCGTTATGGCACTGGCCGGCGGATCTTTCGCATGGCGCCGCTGCACCATCACTTCGAAGTGGGTGGCGTGAAGGAATCGCAGGTGGTGGTCCGCTTCTGGATCGTCACCATGGTCCTGGTGCTGTTTGGCCTGTCTTCCTGAAGCTGCGTTGACATGGGCATGATCGAACTCAATCGGAAACGGGCGGCCGTCATCGGGCTGGGCCAGTCGGGCCTGGCCATGGCGCGCTGGCTGGCGCGTTCCGGCAGCGATGTGCTGGTTTTCGATGATCGCGCCCAGCCGCCGGGCCTGGAGGCCCTGCACGCACAGGTGCCGGGGGCAACCTTCCACAGCCGTACGCTCGATGCCGGCGTGCTTGATGCGGCCGGCCAGATCGATCTGCTGGCGTGGAGCCCGGGCGTCTCCTGCGAGACGGGCGCCGGTGCCGCGCTGCATGCAGCCGCCCGCGAACGGGGCATTCCTGTTCATGGCGAGCTGGATTTCTTCATGGATGCCATCGCCACGCTGCGTGCGCAGGGGGCCAAGACCGATGTGGTGGCCATTACCGGCACCAACGGCAAGACCACCGTCACGCGGCTCTGCGCCTTCCTGGCCAACGAAGCGGGCCTGGAGGCCGTGGCCGCCGGCAACATCAGCCCCTCCATGCTGGATGCGCTGATGGATCGTCTGGGCGACCTGCCCATCGAGCCCGTGCCGGCTCCGCTGCAGGAATCGGCGCCCGAGGAGGAATCAGCGCCTGAGAGCCTGCCGCCCAGTGCCGCTGCTGCCGCCATGCCGCGGCTGTGGGCGCTGGAGCTGTCCAGCTTCCAGCTGGCCGTGTCGCAGCCACCCGCCTGCCAGGCGGCCGTGGTGCTCAACGTCACGCCAGACCATCTGGACTGGCATGGCTCGATGGAAAACTACCGGGCTGCCAAGCTGCGTATCTACCCGGCGGCAGAGCGCCGCGTCGTCAATCTCGACGACCCGCTGGCCGATCCGGACCTGCCCGCGCCGTGGGAGGTGCCTGCCGAGCCCGAGGCTCCCCAGCCTGCCAAGGGGCGCTCGCGCGCCAAGGCCAAGGTCGAGGTGCCCGTGCTGGCGCCGCGTACCGATTTCTCGCTGCACACCCCGCATTCCGCACCCTGCTTTCGGTCTGGTGCGTGAGGGCGGTCTGGCGTGGCTGACCGAAGCCCTGCCGGAAGAGGTTCCCGGTGGCCGTCGTCGCAAGGCCGAGCCCGTGGATTTCGTGCTCAACCGCCTGATGCCCGGCCGACGCACTGCGCGTGCAGGGCGCCCACAACCATGCCAACGTGCTGGCGGCACTGGCGCTGCTGCGCGCCTGCGATGTGCCGATGCGCGCCATGCTGCATGCGCTGCGTGCCTTCGTGACCGATCACCACCGCTGCGAACCGGTCACGGTGGTCAATGGCATCGAGTACATCGACGACAGCAAGGGCACCAATATCGGTGCCACGGTGGCCGCCCTGCAGGGGCCTGGGCCGTCGTGCCGTGCTGATCGCCGGTGGCGTGGGCAAGGATCAGGATTTCTCGCTGCTGGCACCGGCAGTGGCCGCACATGCCCGCGCCGTGGTGCTGATCGGCCGTGACGCACCGATCCTGCGCGCTGCGCTGGCAGACACTGGCGTCGTGCTGGAAGACGCTGCCGACATGGATGCGGCGGTGCGTGCCTGCGCACGCCTTGCTCAGGCGGGTGATGTGGTGCTGCTGTCGCCGGCCTGCGCCAGCTTCGACATGTTCCGGGGCTACGACCACCGGGGCGAGGTCTTTGCCGCGGCCGTGCGCGCCATGGCCGAGGAGGCAGGTCAACCATGCTGAATCGCTTGGCTGCATTGCCGGGCTTTGCCTGGCTGGGAGGAGGGGCTGCCGATGCGCGCAAGCCCGCAACCGCTGCGCGCGGACGCCGTGCGCCGGCGGCCGCCAGCCGCGGGCTCACGCAGCGCACCCTGGCCAACAGCAACGTGCAGCGCTTTGACGAGGCGCTGCTGTGGATGACGGCGCTGCTGCTGGGGCTGGGCCTGGTGATGGTGTATTCAGCCTCCATCGCGCTGATGGAAAAGCGCGACCCGTCCGGTGATGCGTCCACCTTTTATCTGATCCGCCAGAGCGTGGCCATCTGCGTGGCGCTGGTGGCGGGGCTGTTCGCGTATGCCGTGCCGCCGGCACGCTGGCAGCGACTGGCCAGACCGCTGTTCTTCGGTGGCGTGCTGCTGCTGGTCCTGGTCTTCGTGCCCGGCATCGGCAAGCGGGCTGGGAGGGCGCCTACCGCTGGGTTTTCGCTGGGCGTGGCCACCGTGCAGCCCACCGAGCTGATGAAGCTCTTCGTGGTGCTGTACGTGGCCGACTATGCTGTGCGCAAGCAGGCCCTGATGCCGCACCTGTGGCGGGCGTTCGTTCCGATGGCCATCGCCCTGTCGGTGGTCGGCATGCTCATCATGCGCCAGCCCGACCTGGGCGCACTGATCGTCATCCTGCTGGTGGCGATGGGCGTGCTCTTTCTGGGCGGCATGAACCCGCGGCTCTTCTTCGGCATGGCGGCCTTCCTGGGCTTCGTGTTTGCTGCCTTCATCCTGCTGGTGCCCTTCCGGCGGGCGCGCTTCTTTTCCTATCTGGATCCGTTTGCACGCGCCAATGCCGAGGGCAGCAGCTACCAGCTCACCCATTCGCTGATGGCCATCGGAAAGGGTGAATGGCTGGGCAGCGGGCTTGGCGCCGGTGTGGCCAAACTCAACTTCCTGCCCGAACCGCATACCGACTTCCTGTTCGCCACCATCGGCGAGGAGCTGGGCATGGTCGGCATGCTGGTGGTCATCCTGATGTTCTTCTGGGTGGTTCGCCGCTGCTTCGAGATCGGCCGCCAGGCCATCGCTTTCGAGGAGTTCTTCAACGGGCTGGTCGCGCAGGGCATCGGGCTCTGGATCGGCCTGCAGGTCTTCATCAACCTGGGCGTGAATCTGGGGCTTCTGCCCACCAAGGGCTGACGCTGCCCTTCATGAGCTTCGGGGCACCGCCATCCTGATGAATTGCGTGGCCATGGCCATCGTGCTGCGCATCGATGTCGAGAATCGCAGACTGATGCGGGGGAAAATGGCATGAGTGCCAAGCGCGTCCTGATCATGGCCGGCGGTACCGGCGGCCACATCTTCCGGGGCTGGCCGTGGCTGAACAGCTGCGCGAGCGCGGCTGGGAGATCTTCTGGCTGGGCAACCCGGACGGCATGGAGGCACTGCTGGTGCCCCAGCACGACATCGAGATGAAGCACGTGCATTTCCAGGGCTTCCGGGGCAAGGGCCTGATGGCCAAGCTGCGCATGCCGCTGCGTCTGCACCGTGCCTGTGGCGAGGCGAAGAAGGCCTTCAAGCAGGTGCGCCCGCATGTGGTGCTGGGCATGGGCGGCTATGTCACCGTGCCCGGGGGGCTGGTGGCGCGCAAGCTGGGCGTGCCGATGGTGCTGCATGAGCAGAATTCGGTCGCCGGCATGGCCAACCGCTTTCTGGCGCGCTTTGCAGCGCGTGTGCTGGTGGCCTTCCCGGGCGCGATGTCGCGGGCGGTCTGGGTGGGCAACCCGGTCAACCGCGCCATTTCCGCCATTCCGGCGCCCGAGCTGCGCTACCGTGAGCGCAGCGGTCCGCTGAAGGTGCTGGTGGTGGGCGGCAGCCTGGGCGCGCAGGCCTTCAATCGCATCATTCCCAACGCCTTCGGTCTGATCGAGCCTGAGCGGCGCCCTGAGATCCTGCATCAGAGTGGTCGTGCGCATCTGGAAGAGCTGCGGACCAACTACAAGAACGCAGCGGTCGATGCACAGGCCGTCGCGTTCATCGACAACATGGCCGAAGCCTATTCCGAGGCCGATCTGGTGATTGCCCGTGCCGGTGCCACCACGGTGTCCGAACTGGCGGCGGCCGGGGTCGCGTCGATCCTGATTCCCTATCCGCACGCGGTGGACGACCACCAGACCGGCAATGCCCGTTTTCTGTCCGAAACCGGTGCGGCCATCCTCATTCCCCAGACGGAGCTGACGCCCTCGGGGCTGTCGTCGCTGCTGGCGCATTTCAACCGTCCGGCCCTGGCGGCCATGGCGGCCAAGGCACGCGCCCTGGGCAAACCCGATGCCGCCTCCATCGTGGCAGATACCTGCGAGGCAGTGGCAAGAGCATGAAACACAAGGTACGGAAGATTCATTTTGTGGGTATCGGCGGCGCCGGCATGAGCGGCATTGCCGAGGTGCTCCTCAACCTGGGCTATTCGGTCAGCGGTTCGGACATGAACCGCTCGACGGTGCTTGAGCGCCTGGAGAGCCTGGGTGCCAAGGTCCACGTCGGACACCAGGCCGAGCACGTGGAAGACGCCGACTGCGTGGTGGTCTCCACGGCCGTGCGCGCCGACAATCCGGAAGTGCGCCGTGCCCGCGCCCGGCGCGTGCCGGTGGTGCCGCGCGCGCTGATGCTGGCCGAGCTGATGAAGCTCAAGCAGGGGGTGGCCATTGCCGGAACGCACGGCAAGACCACGACCACCAGCCTGGTCGCCTCCATCCTGGCCAAGGCGGGCCTGGATCCCACCTTCGTGATTGGTGGGCGCCTGAATAGCGCCGGTGTCAATGCCCGGCTGGGCAGTGGCGACTACATCGTGGTCGAGGCCGACGAATCCGATGCCTCGTTCCTGAACCTGCTGCCCATGATTGCGGCCGTCACCAACATCGACGCCGACCACATGGACACCTACGGCCATGACATGGCCCGTCTGAAGCAGGCCTTCGTCGACTTCCTGAACCGGCTGCCGTTCTACGGTGCGGCGGTGCTGTGTCTGGATGATCCGCACGTGCGCGAGATCGTTCCCTTCGTGTCCAAGCCCACCATCACGTATGGACTGGGCGAGGATGCCCAGGTGCGGGCCGTGGACGTGCGTGCCGAGGGTGACCGGATGCACTTTCAGGTGCTGCGCGAGAACGAGCCGCCCCTGGAGGTCTCGCTGGCGCTGAGCGGCGAGCACAACGTGCGCAATGCCCTGGCGGCCATTGCCATCGCCACCGAACTGGGGGTGAAGGCAGAGGCCATTGTCGCGGCATTGGCGGAATTCCGCGGGGTTGGACGACGTTTTGAACGATACGGTGAGGTCCCGGTACCCGCACGTGAAGGGCGCGAGGGCGCACAGGCTGGCCAAACGGCGGCCGCATCGGGTACCTTTACCCTCATCGATGACTACGGGCATCACCCGGTCGAGATCGAGGCGACGCTTCGGGCCGTTCGCGGCGCGTTTCCGACGCGGCGGCTGGTGCTGGCCTTCCAGCCGCACCGCTATTCCCGCACGCGCGATCTCTTCGAGGATTTCGTCCGTGTGCTGGGCATGGCCGATCAGCTCATCCTGACCGAAGTATACGCAGCCGGTGAACCTCCGATCGTGGCTGCAGACGGTCGGGCACTGGTGCGCGCCGTGCGGCTTGCCAGCCAGCGGGATCCGCTGTTCGTCGCCGATGTCGCCGAGCTGCCGGCGACGGTACTGGGACTGGTGCAGCCAGGCGACGTCGTCATCACGATGGGCGCAGGCAGCATCGGTACCATCCCTGCGCAGATCGTGGCCCGGATGTCCGCTGCCACGCCTTCCCGACAAGGAGCCGAGCATGAGTGAATCCTTGAATCCGCTGCCGTTCCCCGTGCAGATCGACCCCGATGCGCTGGGACGCGTCGTGGTGCTGATGGGCGGACATTCATCCGAGCGCAACGTCTCGCTGGATTCCGGCCGCAATGTGCTGAAGGCCCTCCAGGCCAAGGGGGTCAATGCCGAGGCCTTCGATCCGGCGGAACAATCGCTGGGAGACCTGGAAAAGGCAGGCTACGACCGCGCCTTCATCGCGCTGCATGGCCGCTATGGCGAGGACGGCACCATCCAGGGCGTTCTGGAGATGCTGGGCATTCCCTACACCGGCTCGGGCGTCATGGCATCGGCTGTGGCCATCGACAAGATCAGCACCAAGCAGATGTGGCAGGCGGGCCGCCTGCCCACGCCACCCTGGGAGGTGCTGCTGGGCCCGCACCAGCTGGCCGGGCTGGCCGAGCGTCTGGGCCTGCCGCTCATCATCAAGCCGCCGCACGAGGGGTCCACGCTGGGCCTGACCCGCGTCGATTCGCTGGACCGCCTGCCTGCAGCCTATGAGCGCGCTGCCGATATCGATTTTCCGGTGCTGGCCGAGCGCTTCGTGCAGGGGCGCGAGCTGACGGTGGCCGTCATCGGCAGTGGTGCGGCTGCGCGTGCGCTGCCCATCGTGGAGATCCGGCGCCCAACGGCAACTACGACTACCGCAACAAGTATTTCACCGACGACACGCGCTACCTGTGCCCCTGCACCGCTCGTGCCGGCCATGGCGGCCGACATCGCGTCGCTGGCCGAGGCGGCCTATCGGGCCGTGGGCTGCGAGGGCTGGGGGCGTGTCGACATCATGCTGGACGACGGCACGCAGCGGCCCCTGGCTGCTGGAAGTGAACACGTCGCCGGGCATGACCGGCCACTCGCTGGTGCCCATGGCGGCGCGTGCCGCAGGCATCTCGTATGAGGATCTGGTTCTGGGCCTGACGGCTCAGGCATCGCTGAAAAATACAACGACGTGTTGCATCGGAGGCAATTGCGTGAATTTGTGGCATGATCCGCGCGCGCTGAACGCCATTGCCAACGTTATGGTAATGGCTGCGTTCGGCTGCCTGCTGCTTGCCTGCATCTGGTGGGTCGGCCAGCGATCGACGTTCGATCTGCTGGCCATCGAGGTGGGGCCGGTCAGCGGGCGCACGCTGGATCATGTCGATCAACGGATGATGGATGCCCAGGGCGTCAATCGTCTGGAAGGAAATTTCTTTACCGTGGGGCTGGATCGTGTCCGTGAGCATTTCGAGCAGGTACCGTGGGTACGTCGTGCCGAAGTTCGCCGCATCTGGCCCAACCGTCTTTTCGTTGCGCTCGAAGAGCACCAGGTGCTGGCGCGCTGGAAGGATGACAGCGGTCGTTTCGTCAACACCCATGGGGAACTGTTTTCGGTGAATCCTGCCGAAGTTGCCAATCACCAGAACCTGCTGCTGCTGTCCGGCCCGGACGGCAGCCAGGCGCTGGTCGCCCGCCGTTACGACGAGCTGGCCCATCAACTGCTGCCGCTGTCGATGCAGCCGGTGGAACTGAACTGTCCGACCGCCAGTCGTGGACGGCGCGGCTCGACAGTGGCATCACCCTGAAGATGGGGCGTGACGAAGGCTTGCCCGTGGCTGACCGCGTGGCCCGCTGGGTCACGGCGCATCCGCTGATCCAGGCCCGCCTGAACGGCCGTGCCGAGGTCATCGACCTGCGCTACCCGAACGGCTTTGCCGTGCGTGCTCCCGGAGCGCTGGAGCCGCATGACGGCAACGGTCATCCTCATCGTGACAACCTTCATTGAGTGCCGGAACGGATCATGACACGTGACAACAAGGATCTGCTGGTAGGCCTGGACATCGGCACCTCGAAAGTGGTGGCGATCGTGGCCGAGCTGCATGCGGATGGCGAGATCGAGGTCATCGGCACCGGCCAGCATGAATCGAACGGCCTGAAGAAGGGTGTCGTCGTCGACATCGAGAAGACGGTTGCCTCCATCCAGGCTGCGCTGGAAGAGGCCGAGATCACTTCCGGCAACAAGATCCAGCAGGTGGTCACCGGCATCGCCGGCAGCCACATCCGCAGCTTCAATTCCATCGGCATGGTGGCCATCAAGGACAAGGAAGTCACCGAGGCCGATGTGGCGCGCGTCATCGAGACTGCCAAGGCGGTGGCCATCCCCACCGACCAGCAGATCCTGCACGTGCTGCCCCAGGAGTTCATCATCGACGGCCAGGAGGACATCCGCGAGCCGGTGGGCATGAGCGGCGTGCGGCTGGACGTGAAGGTGCACGTGGTGACGGGTGCCGTCTCGGCGGTGCAGAACATCATCAAGTGCGTGCGTCGCTGCGGGCTGGCCGTGCAGGACCTCATCCCTGCAGCCGCTGGCCTCGGCCAACGCGGTGCTCACCCACGACGAGAAGGAACTGGGCGTGGCGCTGGTGGACATTGGTGGTGGCACGACCGACATCGCCGTGTTCGTCGGTGGCTCCATCCGCCACTCGGCCGTCATTCCGGTGGCGGGCGACCAGATTACCAACGACATTGCCATGGCGCTGCGCACGCCCACGGCCGACGCCGAGGAGATCAAGCTGCGCCACGGCCTGGCCAAGCCCACGCTGGCCAACCCGGGCGAGAAGATCGAGGTGCCCGGCATCGGGGACCGCGGGCCGCGCTCGCTGTCCAAGCAGGGCCTGGCATCGGTCATCGAGCCGCGCGTGGAAGAGCTGTTCCAGATGGTCCAGCAGACCATCCGCGAATCGGGCTACGAAGAGTCGCTGTCGTCCGGCATCGTGCTCACCGGCGGCTCCAGCCTGCTGCCGGGCATGGCCGAGCTGGCCGAGGACATCTTCCTCAAGCCCGTGCGCGTGGGGGCCCCCGCCTACAGCGGCAGCCTCTCCGATGTCGTTCGCACGCCCAGGTACGCCACGGCCATGGGCCTGCTGGAGGAAGCCCGCCAGCAGCGCCTGAAGGGTCGCAAGGTCGCGGAGCAGTCGGGGTCCTTCCGGGACACGATTCGCCGCATGAAAGAATGGTTTTTCGGGAGTTTCTGAGACAGAATCACGTTCGATCCCGAATGATCGCCGGGTCGCCCGGAAGGGCGGCCGACAGGAACGGTATCCTTGCCCGGTACCGCACCCGCCAGTCCGGAGGCTCATGCCATAGCGGCGCGCCTGACGACTGTTCATTCAAAACAGGAGGTTTTTCAGCTATGACGTTCAAGATGTTGGAAACAGATGTCGATGGCGCCGTCATCAAGGTGGTGGGCGTCGGTGGTGGCGGTGGCAATGCCGTCAACCACATGGTCAACCGTGGCGTGCAGGGCGTCGAGTTCATCGCCGTGAACACCGACCGCCAGGCGCTGGCCCGTTCGCTGGCCGGCCGCACCATCCAGCTGGGTGATGCCGGTCTGGGCGCCGGTGCCAATCCCGAGGCAGGCCGGGCCGCAGCCCAGGCCGAGCGTGGCAACATCCGCGCTGCCCTGGAAGGCGCCAACATGGTGTTCATCACCGCCGGCATGGGCAAGGGCACCGGTACCGGCGCTTCGCCCGTGGTCGCCGAGATTGCCAAGGAACTCGGCATCCTGACGGTGGGCGTGGTCACCAAGCCCTTCAACTACGAAGGCAGCCGCAAGCAGCGCGTGGCCGACGAAGGCATCGAGAACCTGATTGGCCAGGTGGATTCGCTGATCGTGGTGCTCAACGAGAAGCTCTTCGAGGTGATGGACGAGGACGCCACCCTGGAAGACGCCTTCAAGCGCGCCGACGACGTGCTGCACAACGCGGTGGCCGGCATTGCCGAGATCATCAACGTGCCCGGCCTGGTGAACGTCGACTCTGCTGACGTGAAGACCATCATGGGTGAGCAGGGCAAGGCGATGATGGGTATCGGCGAGGCTTCGGGCCTGGACCGCGCCCGTCTGGCTGCCGAACAGGCCGTGTCCTCGCCGCTGCTCGACGGTGTCGACCTGCATGGTGCCCGCGGCGTGATCGTCAACATCACCGCCAGCCGCTCGCTGAAACTGCGTGAGACCAACGAGGTCATCAACACCATCAAGCAGTTCTGCGCCGAAGACGCCACCATCATCCACGGTACCGTCTACGACGAGGACATGGAAGACTCGCTGCGCGTCACCGTCGTGGCAACCGGCATCGGCAAGGTGGTCCGCAAGCCCCAGCTGGTCTCGCAGCCGGCCGTCAAGACCGGTACCGATGACCTGGCCCTGGACACGGTGGATGCCATCGGTGGTCTGGATGAGCCGAACGTGTTCCGCAATCCGCGCAGCCAGGCGGCCGAGCGTGTCAACGCCATGTCCCAGAAGGGCGTCGAGCGTCTGGACATTCCTGCCTTCCTGCGTCGCCAGGCCGACTGATCGTCCATCCTGGCCCTGATCGGCGGCCGGCGCAGTCCGAAAAGCGTCGCGTGGATCCGGGGCATCTGCCGTCATGGGCAGTGCCCGGTGTTCGCAGCGCTTCAGGAACCTGCCCGGCACGCCAGGGCCACGGGCCTCGCCCAGCCGCTGTCATGGCGGGGTGATCGTGTCCGTGTCGCCCATGGATGAACGGCCATGAGCCCATGGCCATGAATGCCTGACCCTCAATCCCTTCGGGCCATGATGCCGGCCCCAACACTGACGGAGTTGGAAGATGCTGAGACAGCGAACCCTGCGTGGACCGGTGCAGGCCATCGGTATCGGCCTGCATTCGGGGCAACGGGTTTCCCTCAACATCAAGCCTGGTCCGATCGACTCCGGTATCGTCTTTCGTCGGGTGGACCTCGATCCGGTCGTCGAGTTGCCGGCGCTTGCCCATCGCATCACCGATACGCGGCTCAACACCACGCTGTCGGCGGATGTTGAAGGCCCGGGGCTGCAGGTCAGCGTCCACACCATCGAACACCTGATGTCCGCCCTGGCCGGGCTGGGCATCGACAACGCACAGATCGACATCACCGCCAGCGAAGTGCCCATCCTGGATGGCTCGGCGGGCTCCTTCGTCTATCTGCTGCAATCGGCCGGCCTGGAAGAACAGGCTGCGCCCAAGCGTTTCATCCGCATCCTCAAGCCGGTCGAGATCGTCGACGGCGACAAGTGGGTGCGGCTCGAACCCCATGAAGGCATGAAGTTCAGCTTCGAGATCGCTTTCGGTCAGGCGGCCATTGACGCCACCGGCCAGCGCATCGAGATCGACTTCGCCACCACGTCCTACGTCCAGGAAATCGCTCGCGCCCGCACCTTCGTGATGGCCAGCGAGGTGGAGCTGCTGCGCAAGCATGGCCTGGCCCTGGGGGCAGTCTGGACAACGCCATCGTCGTCGACGACGATCGCGTGCTGAACTCCGACGGTCTGCGCTACCGCGACGAGTTCGCCAAGCACAAGGCGCTTGACGCCATCGGCGACCCTCACCTCATTGGCCATCCCATCCTGGGCGCCTACCATGCCCGCAAGTCCGGCCACCACATGAACAACCTGCTGGTGCGTGCCGTGCTGGATGATCCTGAAAGCCACGAGATCGTCACCTTTCACCCAGCGCGCGCAACCCTGCCGACGTTCTCGCTGGATTGGGGTTGAGAATATCCTTGCTGATTTGCTGAACGGAAAGGCGGGCATGCGCCCGCGAGCTGCTTTTTCGTTCATGGCTCCTGCAGGTCTCCCGCTGCCGCTGCACGAAGGCTTCCAGGGCAGCGCGCAGCTCAGGGCGTGACGTGTCCGGAGGCCGCCAGGGCGGCCACCGATTCGACGGCGCGGGCGGTACGGGCTGTTTGGCCCGCGGTGGAGGCGGCACCGGCATGAAGACGGTGTTGGGCCGAAACTTCACACGGTTGACCAGCCAGCCTCGGGCCTGCAGGCCGTCGACCAGGCGCGGCTCGTACTGACGCAGGCGTGCCGCCATGGCGCTGGAGGGAGCCGTGACCAGCAGCACCTGGCGATCCAGCTTGATGGGGGATGAGGCGCACGGAGGGCAGGGATGGTGTGCAGGTCCCTTCCCAGGCGATCCAGACGCTGCCAGGTCTGCCACAGTTCGGGCGTTCGGGCCTTCATGTGTTCCAGCATGGGGCGGCCCTCGCGGTCGCGCTCGCGCAGCGTGCGCCGCCGGCCGCTGCCTTGTTGCGCGCTGCCCACGGCCTTGCCGCCAGACCCCGCCCGGGAGGGCGTCGGTCGGCCTGAGGGGGCCTCAATGGGGATTGGCCGTTGAATTCCGGGTCGCGTGATACCATTTTCAGCTTACTTTGCCAAGGTCATGATGGTCCCGGCATGTCGCCGTGGCTCCCATTATCGCCTGCAGAACCCTCCTGCCAATGTTCCAGACACTACTGACCAGCATCTTCGGCAGCCGCAATTCGCGGCTCCTGAAACAATACCGCCGTCGCGTGGCGCGCATCAATGCGCTGGAGCCACAGATGGAGGCGCTGTCCGACGACGAGCTGCGCGGCAAGACCCGCGAGTTCCAGACGCGCATCCAGGAAGAGGTGGCAGCCGGCAAGCCGGTGAACGACGTGCTGGACGCCATCCTGCCCGAGGCCTTTGCAGTCTGTCGCGAGGGCTCGAAGCGCATCCTGGGCATGCGTCACTTCGACGTGCAGATGCTGGGTGCCATGGTGCTGAACGCCGGCAAGATCGCCGAGATGCGCACCGGTGAGGGCAAGACGCTGACCGCCACGCTGGCGGTCTATCTGAATGCGCTGGCCGGCCGGGGCGTGCACGTGGTCACGGTCAACGACTATCTGGCCCAGCGTGACGCGGCCTGGATGGGACGGCTCTACAACTTCCTGGGTCTGACGGTGGGCGTCATCGTGGCCCAGCAGCCGTCCGACGAGAAGCGGGCTGCCTATCAGGCCGACATCACCTACGGTACCAACAACGAGTACGGCTTCGACTACCTGCGCGACAACATGGTGTATGACGCCGCGTCGCGCATGCAGCGCAAGCTGTTCTACGCCATCGTCGACGAGGTGGACTCGATCCTGATCGACGAGGCGCGCACGCCGCTGATCATCTCCGGTCCGGCCGAGGAAAACGCCGAACTGTACGTGCGGATGAACGCCGTGCCCCCCATGCTCACGCCGATGGAGAGCGAGCCCAAACAGGGCGAGGAAGATCCTCCGGGCGACTACTGGGTGGATCACAAGGCGCATCAGGCCTACCTGTCCGAAGCTGGCCACGAGCACGCCGAACAGATCCTGACGCAGCTGGGCCTGCTGCCCGAGGGCGCCAGCCTGTACGACGCCGCCAACATCTCGCTGGTGCATCACCTGATGGTGGCGCTGCGGGCGCACACGCTGTTCCTGCGTGACCAGCACTATGTGGTGCAGAACGACGAGGTCGTCATCGTCGACGAGTTCACTGGCCGCCTGATGGCAGGCCGGCGCTGGTCCGATGGCCTGCACCAGGCGGTGGAAGCCAAGGAAGGCGTGAAGATCCAGGCCGAGAACCAGACGCTGGCCTCGATCACCTTCCAGAACTACTTCCGGATGTACGAGAAGCTGGCCGGCATGACCGGTACGGCCGACACCGAGGCCTACGAGTTCCAGGAAATCTACAACCTGGAGACCGTGGTGGTGCCCACGCACCGCCCCGATGGTGCGCAACGACATGCAGGATCTGGTCTACCGGACCGCCAAGGAAAAGTACGACGCCATCCTGGCCGACATCCGCGACTGCCACGAACGTGGCCAGCCGGTGCTGGTCGGCACCACCTCCATCGAGAACTCCGAGCTGGTGTCCAACCTGCTGAAGAAGGCCGGGTTGCCGCACAACGTGCTCAACGCCAAGCAGCATGATCGCGAGGCCGAGATCGTGGCGCAGGCCGGCCGGCCGCACCAGATCACCATCGCCACCAACATGGCGGGCCGGGGTACCGACATCGAGCTGGGTGGCAGCCGTTCCAGCGTCATCAACGCCATCGAGATGCGCGAGGACCTGGACCCCGAGGCCAAGAAGGCCGAGATCGCCCGCTTCCAGGAGGAATGGCAGAAGGTCCACGAGGAAGTGCTCGAGAAGGGCGGTCTGCACATCATCGGCACCGAGCGCCACGAATCCCGTCGTATCGACAACCAGCTGCGTGGTCGTGCCGGTCGCCAGGGCGACAAGGGTTCGTCGCGCTTCTACCCTGTCCATGGAAGATCCGCTGCTCAAGATCTTCGCCGGTGACCGCCTCAAGGCCATCATGGATCGTCTGAAGCTGCCCGAAGGCGAGGCCATCGAGTCCGGCCTGGTGTCGCGCGCCATCGAGTCCGCACAGCGCAAGGTCGAGGCCCGCAACTTCGACATCCGCAAGCAGCTGCTGGACTACGACGACGTGGCCAACGAGCAGCGCAAGGTCATCTATGCGCATCGCAACGAGCTGCTGGATACCGCCGATGTCTCGGAGGTGATCACCAACCTGCGCCAGGGCGCGCTGGAAGAGGTGTTCCGCCGTCATGTGCCTGAAGGCACGGTGGAAGAGCAGTGGGACATCAACGGTCTGGAGAAGGAGCTGCAGAACGACTGGCAGCTGCCGGTGCCGGTGTCGCAGTGGCTCAAGGAAAACGAGGACCTGGGCGACGAGGCCATCCTGGCGGGCATCGTTGAAGAGGCCGACAAGCGCTACCACGCCAAGATCGAGCGGGTGGGCGCCGAGGCCTTCGGCAACTTCGAGCGCTCGATCATGCTGCAGTCCATCGATCAACACTGGCGTGAGCACCTGTCGGCGCTGGAGCACCTGCGTCAGGGCATTCACCTGCGTGGCTATGCGCAGAAGAATCCCAAGCAGGAATACAAGCGTGAGGCTTTCGAGCTGTTCGAGAACCTGCTGGGCATCATCCGCACCGAGGTCAGCCGCGTGCTGATGAACGTGCAGATCCAGTCGGCGGCCGAGGCCGAACAGGTGGCCGATCAGCTGGAGGACCGTGCCGAGCAGACTGCAGGCGGGGCACGCATGATGCATGCCGACTCTTCCGAGCTGGGGAGCATGGACGAGGATCCGGAAGCCGTGGCCCTGCGCTTGCAGGAGGTGGCGTCGGCCAACCCGGCCCAGCGTCCCATCGTCAACGGCCACCATGTGGGTCGCAACGATCCGTGTCCCTGCGGCTCGGGCAAGAAGTACAAGCACTGCCACGGCAAGCTGGCCTGATGACCGACGTGCAGTCCGTGTCCGCCCTGACGGACACGGTGCCTCAGCTCATGTGTCATGTCCCCGTCCTGAGGGGACCCTCGACGCCCACCGGGATCTCCCTGATCCGGTGGGCGTTTTATCATTGGTCTTTCCCATGCGGCAATCCCGGACGACCTCAGGCAGCCCCACGCTGGAGGCCTGCGAAGTCGTCAGGTGCGATGCCGTGAGCCTGGGCCGCAGAGACCCCGTTTCTGCTGCGCAGGTCTGGAACCAACAACGAGGAAGACCCATGCCCGTCAATCTGACCGCTCCTGATGCCGCCAGCCTGTTGCCCGTGGCCGGCGTGGAACTGGGTACTGCCCGCGCAGGCATCCGCAAGCCGGGTCGGCGCGACCTGCTGGTGGTGCGTCTGGCCGAGGGCACCCAGGTGGCGGGCGTCTTTACCCGCAACCGTTTCTGTGCCGCGCCCTGTGGTGGTGTCGCGCCAGCATCTGGCGGCTTCGCAGGGACAGATGCGGGCGCTGGTCGTGAATACCGGCGTGGCCAATGCCGGCACCGGTGCCGAAGGACAGCGCAACGCACAGCAGGTCTGCCAGGCCGTGGCCGCTGCACTGGGCGTGCCGGCCGAGACCGTGTTGCCGATGTCCACCGGCGTGATCCTGGAGCATCTGCCGGTCGAGCGCATCACGGCCGGCGTGCCGAAGGCCGTGGCCGATCTGGCGCCCGCGCACTGGGCGGAGGCGGCCGAGGCCATCATGACCACCGACACGCTGCCCAAGGCGGTGTCACGCCGCGTGAAGCTGCCCGGCGGTGAGGTGGTGATGACCGGCATTTCCAAGGGCGCCGGCATGATCCGTCCCAACATGGCCACCATGCTGGGCATGATTGCCACCGATGCAAGAATTGCACCCGAGCTGCTGCAGACCTGGGTACGCCGCGTGGCCGACGCCAGCTTCAACCGCATCACCGTGGATGGCGACACGTCCACCAATGACACCTTCCTGCTGGTCAGTACGGGGCAGGGGGCGGTGAGCATTGTCCGTGACGACGATCCGGGGGCGGCCGAACTGCTGCAGGCGCTGATCGAGACCGCCGTGCAGCTGGCCCAGTCCATCGTGCGCGATGGTGAAGGTGCAACCAAGTTCGTCACCATCCAGGTGGAAGGGGCCGGCAATGAGGACGAGGCGGCGGCCGTGGCCTACGCCATTGCCCATTCTCCGCTGGTCAAGACCGCCTCTTTGCGTCCGACCCCAACCTGGGGCGCATCCTGGCCGCCATCGGCTACGCCGGCATTGATGACCTGGACGTGGACAGGCTGGAAGTGTGGCTGGACGACGTCCGCGTGGCCAGCCAGGGCGGGCGCGATCCGGAAATACCGGGAGGAAGACGGCCAGCGCGTGCTGAAGCAGGCCGAGTTCACCGTCCGGGTGCGTCTGGATCGCGGCGCGGTCAGCACCACGGTCTGGACCTGCGACCTGTCGCATGACTATGTGACGATCAATGCGGACTACCGGTCATGAGCGGACTGTCTGATCAGGCGCAGCGTGCCATCGACCTGCAGCCTGTCCTGCAACGTCTCGGTCGGTTGCTCGATACCGTCGAACCCCTGCTGGGCCAGCTTGCCCAGGCAGCGCCCGTGGCGCGCGAGCCCGACTGGTCGGCCAGCGCCTTCCGCTGGCAGCGTCGCCAGACGCCCTTCGGCAGCGTGGGCGAGCTGCGGGCCATCGCACGACCCCGCCACGCTGCGGCTGGAAGACCTGCAGAACGTCGATGAGCAGAAGCGCCTGGTGGAGGCCAATACTCGCCAGTTCGTGCGTGGGTTGCCGGCCAACAATGTGCTGCTGACCGGTGCGCGGGGTACCGGCAAGTCATCCCTGGTCAAGGCCTGTCTGCCCACGTTCCGCGATGAAGGGCTGCGGCTGGTGGAGGTGGACAAGGCGCAGCTGACCGATCTGCCCGAGATCGTCGAGCAGTTGCAGGCCCGGCCCGAACGCTTCATCGTCTATTGCGACGATCTGTCCTTCGAGCAGGGGGAGGGGGCCTACAAGGCGCTGAAGACGGTACTGGACGGGTCGCTGTCCGGCCAGGCCGACAACGTGCTGGTCTATGCCACTTCCAACCGTCGGCATCTGATGCCCGAGATGCTGTCCGAGAACCTGCAGGCCAGCCATCAGGCCGATGGCGAGATCCATCCGGGCGAGACCTCGGAAGAAAAGGTGTCGCTGTCCGAGCGCTTCGGGCTGTGGATTGCGTTCTACCCGTTCCGGCAGGATGACTATCTGGCGGTGGTAGCACACTGGCTGCGCCATTTCGGGGCCGACGATGCCGCGGTGGAGGCCGCCCGGGCCGACGCGCTGCGCTGGGCGCTGGAGCGTGGCTCCCGTTCCGGCCGTGTGGCCTGGCAGTTTGCGCGCGACTGGGCGGGGCGTCACGGACAGTGATTGCATCCTGCGGCGCGGGGCAGGGCAGACAGCACAGCGTGGTGGTGACGTCCCGTACCATAGGGGCTCTGCAGGCTGTTTTCCTTTTGTCGTTCTCAACCCAGCAAGGCTCTGGTCTGTCATGCATGACATGCAGCAGGCCAGGGCATGCCGATTCCCATGTCCGCTCCCAAGATCGTCAATGTCGCCGTCGGTATCCTGATGCGTCCGGATGGGCAGGTCCTTCTGGGCCAGCGTCCTGCCGGAAAACCCTATGAAGGCTGGTGGGAGTTCCCGGGCGGCAAGTTCGAGCCCGGTGAAGATGCCGCGCAGGCGGCCGTGCGCGAGCTGGAAGAGGAGCTGGACATCCACGTGCTGGCCTCGCAGCCGTGGGTGGTGCGGGAGCACGTTTACGAGCATGCTCACGTGCGGCTGCATTTCCGCCGGGTGACGGCCTGGGAGGGAGAGCCGCGCGGCCGGGAAGGGCAGCAGCTGGCTTGGCGGGCGCTGGATGCCATCGATGTCGAACCCTTGCTGCCGGCCTCGCTGGACCCCATCCGCTGGCTGTCTCTGCCAGCGGTCTATGCCATTTCGGATGCTTCCGCACGGGGCATCGATGAATGGCTGCAGTGTCTGGAGCGCTGGCTGGAGGGGAAGGGGCTGGAAAGCGCAGGGGGCTCATGTGCCGCGCCTGCGCGGTTGTTGCTGCTGCGCGAACCCGACATGGGTCCAGCCAGTTTCGACCGGCTGTTCAATGGGGTGCTGGAACGCGTGCAGGGGCGCGACGTGCGGCTGATGGTCAGCAGTCGTCACCCCTGAAACCTATGCGCAGCTGGCAGCCGAGAAGACCCGGGGTGGCATTCACCCTGACCGGGGACGATCTGCACACTCGGCCCGCGACTCTGCGCACAGCCATCGAATATCTGCAGGTCAACTATCCGATGGTGGCAGCGTCGTGCCACAGTGCCGAAGACCTGCGGCTGGCCGGGTTGCTGAAGCTGGACCTGGCCGTGTGTGGGCCGGTGCTGCCCACGCAGAGTCACCCTGGCAGGGCAGGGGCTGGGATGGGAGGGGCTGACCCGGATGATCGAGCAGACCCCTGTTCCCGTGTATGCGCTGGGCGGCCTGAACCCCGCGCACCTGGACGATGCCCGTCAGGCGGGCGCCCAGGGCGTGGCCATGCAGCGCGGGGTGTGGTAGACGCGGCTCAGTACCGCGTCCTGGCCATTGGCTGATTGGCACCATCGGTGCCTTGCTGGCGGGGCTTGGCCTGTGCCCCGTACTTGCTCTCGAACTTCAGCGCGGGCTGCTCTGGCTCGGTCTGCGCGCTCACGTTCGCGCCCTGGGCCTGACGTGCCTTGACCTGCTCGATGACGGTGGCGCTGCACGAGCCCTCGATGAAGTCGGCACGGTGCAGCATGCCTTTCTTGGCATCGATGAAGAGACTGTGCGCATCGCCCACGTTCTGGGCGCTGCTGGTCACGAGCCGGCTCTTGCGGGGCAGGGTGCGCGCATCGACCTTGAGCACGTGGGTGCGCGGGCGCAGACCGCAGTGGCTGTACTTGCCCTGTTCGTCGGAGACGATCCAGGTACCGTTCTCCAGGTACAGGCGCACGCCCGGGATGCCCAGCTCCTCGCGGTCCTTCACACTGTTGCCGTTGCAGTCCACGTAGATCTGGCCGGCGACGCAGGCCTCGTCGGAGAAGATGCCGCCGGTGACGCGCACCTTCCAGCGGGACTCGTTCGAGCACGGGCTGCGGCTTGCGCCATCACGGCCCAGACACTGCACGTGGGCGCGGTTGATGCCGTCACCCTGGGACGAGCCCACCCCGGCACGCAGACGATAGGTGATCGTCACATCACTGTTGCTGGCACCCTGGCCGGCGGCCTGGGCGGTGCTGGCAGCGGCCACGCGATCCAGCGTGATGTGCAGCCCCGATCGCCCCTGCATCTGCACCTGGGTGGCGCGGGCGTTGGCGATGCGCACCGAGCCGGGCTCGAAGCGGAAACCGCGCGGCAGACGATCGACCACCATCGGCGACAGGGCAGGGGCCTTGCCGTTGTTGCGGATGCGCAGCTGATAGGTGATGAGATCGCCCATCTCGACCGAGCGGCTGGTGCTGGTCTTGTCGATGGAGAGCGTGGCGGCCAGCACCGGCTCGGGCGTGTCGAGGCAGGCCTGGGCCGAGAGGGGCTCGCCGTCTGGCCTGTCCGCCCTGCTGGCGGGTGAGGGTGGCGGCGTTGAAGAGGCCATGGCCCGCGCCGTCACCGGCCGCCTGGCAGCGGTCGTTGGCGGTGCTGCCGTCGAAGGGCACGCGCACGTGGAACGTCATGCGGTACACATCGGAGGCGCCGATGGCCAGCGACTGCTGGGTGGCCAGCGGCCATTGCTGGCGAGCCTTTGTCGCCCTGCACCGCCCCGTGACGGCCGAAGGCGTCACGTTCAGAGCCTGGTCGTTGCGCAGGATGGTGGCGCTGACGATCTCCGACGTCGCTGTCGAAGGCCGGGGCGTCGACGAGGTCGTAGACGCCGGCGATGCCGCCCTCATGGCTGACGGTGAGGGTGTAGGCCACGTCATACTCGTTGGCGGTGCCGGCCACGAGGCGAGCGCCTGCCGTCGACGGCCTTGGCCAGCTTTCAGCGAGGCGGGATGTCCTTCAGTTCCACGCGGCACTTTGGCGAATTCACGGTTGGCCAGCGTCAGGATGTTGTCCCTGCAGCCTGCCGCCTGTACATACCCATTTGCTCGACGCGATAGCTGCGGGGCAGGTTGGGGACCCTGCAGCTCGAACACGCCGGGTTTTCACCTGGCGCGCGGGTCACGGCCGCCGTCTTCGAGATGCCGGAGATGGAGTCATCGGGGTTGGCGACGTTGGTGGCCGACAGGGCGATGTCTTCCTTCGAGGCCGTGCCACCGTGTTCGTTCACCACGTCCAGGTCCAGCGTCAGGCTCACCGGCTGGTCGATGTGCTCGATGGTGCAGGTGACGTGCTCGCCGCTGCGGATGGTGAGCACGCTGTCGGCCAGCTTTCCGCCGTTGCACGACCATGGCGTGGAACCATACTCGGGCAGGGCCTCGGCGCGCAGTGTGTAGGCACCTGGCAGCACGCCGACCCCGGTGACGCTGGCGGAACCGCTCTGTCCGTTCAGCGGTGTCGGACCTTGCGCTGACAGCGGGAAGTCTTCGGCCTTGGCCGTGTGGCCATTCTGGTTGGTGACGATGTTGACCAGGGTGAGCTGCGCCGGCATGTCCTCGTAGCGGATCGTGCAGACGGCCTGCTGGCCATGCGTCAGGGCCACGCTGTTGCCGGTCTTGGCGCTGCCGCCATCAATGGCACATTGCCAGTCGCCGTGCCGATAGCCGGTCAGGGCGCTGCTGGAGAGCGTCCAGTCACCATGGGCCACTTCCACCTGCGTCACGGCCTTGCTGCCGCTGATGCCGCTCACGGTCGTGGATGTCCCGCCAGCATGGTCCTGGCTGGCCTGCAGCGTCACGTCGCTGGCCGAGGCCTTGCCGCCATGGCGGTTGCTCACCTCACCAACCAGCGTCAGGCGGGGGCTACGTCCCTCGTAGCGCACCGTGCAGACGGCCCTCATCGCCTTCGGCCAGGCTCAGCGCATTGCCGCTGCTCTGTTTCACGGCTTTGTCGGTGCTATCTGCGTGCGGCGTGATGGTGCACGACCATTCTCCACGCTGGTAGCCACCCAGTTCGCGCACGGACAGCGTCCAGGCCCCGGTCGGCACCTCCACACGCGTGATGGACGGCTTGCCGCTGGCGCCTTCCAGCGCAGTGGTGGTGCCGGTGTCATCGGTATGGCTGGCGCCCAGCGTCAGGTCAGCTGTTGTCTTCGTGCCGCCAGTGACGGTTGCCGATCTCACCGACCAGCGTCAGATAGGTCGGTTTCTTCTGCGGTCGGGGAGGGGCTGGTCCTCATAGTTGATCGTGCAGACGGCATCCTGGCCGCGCTGCAGTGTCAGCGTGTTGCCGCTGGCAGGGGCGCCACCATCGATGGCGCATTGCCATTCGCCATGGGTATAACCGGCCAGGGCGGTACTTGCCAGTGTCCAGGTCCCGTTGGCCGCCGCGAAGCGGGTGATGGCGCTGGCACCGCTGGCGCCACTCACCGTCGTGGTGTTGCCGTTGTCGGTGTGGCTGGCCGAGAGCGTCATGTCGGTCGCCGAGGCCTTGCCACCATGATTGTTGGTCACCTGGCTCACCAGGGTCAGGTGTGCTGGGTTTCGGCTGGTCCTCGTAGCTCGCGGTACAGGTGGCCTGGTCACCCCAGGTCAGTGTCAGGTTGGTGCCTGCCACGGGGGCCTGACCGTTGATCACGCACTGCCAGCTGGCCGGGTTGTAGTCGGACAGCTCCTGGGCAGAGAGGGTGTAGTTGCCCACGGGCACGGTAGTCTGGGTGACAGGGCTGCTGCCGCTGTTGCCCCTGCACGATGGTGCCGGCTGCGGTGTCGGTCCCGGTGGCCGTCAGTTGCACGCTGTCGGCCGTCGCCGTGGCGCGTGGTTGTTCGTGACCGAGGGCCACCAGAGTCAGGCGAGGCCGTGCGGGAACCTCGGTGAAGTCATAGTCCTGAAGGGCTGCGCCGCGAGCCACGGTGATCTGGGCAATCCGGTTTTTCCTGCACGGTCCCGTTGGGTGTGGTGCTGCCTGCCTGGGTGCCCAGGAAGGCCAGGCCGTTGCTGAGCGCACCACTGGCCGCCGGCTTGGAAACGGTGTAGGTGCCTGCCAGCAGACCACCGAAAGTAGGGCAGCGGGCGTGCCGCTGCAGTCGGCGTTGTAGTGGATCTTGTTGCGTGCGCCCTCGGCAAACTCGTAGCGGCCGTCGGCGTCGGTGCGCATCGAGAACGTCATGGCCTCGCCGCGGCTGGTCGTGCCCTGCAGCGTGATGCAACGGTTGGCCAGCGCCCAGTCGGCGGTGTCCAGTACGTGGTTCTGGTCCAGATCGGCGAACACGCGACCTGCCAGGCGGCTCATGTGATCGCGGACGCGGACCTGCATGTTCGATTGCGAGGCCACGAACAGCAGCGAGCTGGCGGGATCCACGGGCCGGGAGCCGGCCCGGTTGGCAAAAGACGTTGCCGGGGTAGGCCAGTACCGGTGGGGAGCCGAGAATCAGCTGGATGGTGTAGGGGCGTGTTGCGAGGCAGGTTGGCCAGCGTCGGGCTGACGCGGATGGCCGTGCTTTCGCCGATGGTCTGCGGGCAGCCACTGGTCCCCAGCTCGGTGGCCAGGCACCAGCGGGTGGTGCCTCCGACAAGGCGGTTGCTGTCGTCACGCGGGTCGTTGTGGATCTCGTGCGGCGGACGCTTCGTAGTAGTAGATGCGTGCGTTGGGGTCCAGACTGGACGGCACGACGGATTTCAGCGCGTAGGCCCCCGGATCGAAGCTGGATGCTGGGGAGCGGCCACCGAAGCTCAGGGCAGGGTTGTCCTCACCGTCGCCCACGAAGGGCAGAATGTCGATGACGTCCGGCAGGTTCGGTGCAAGAGTGTCCTGACCGATGGAGGCGAAGCTGATGCTGTAGTCGAAATCGTCGCCCGGCGAGATGCTGTTCTGGGTGGAACTCTTTTCCAGCACGAAAACCAGCGGGGTCTGCACCGTCACTTCGGCGAAAGGCGGATTTGACGCACGTTCGAAGCCCTTGCCCACTGACGTAGGTGCAGTCGGCCGCTGCATCGTATTCCCCCCCACTGGTGGCCACGTCGTTGCGCAGCTTCGTGCCGTCCAGCAGCGTCTGGCTGGTGCGTGCCTGGTAGGTGAGGGGAGGCTGCGCAGCGGCAGCAGAATGCACCCCCAGGAACGGCGTGCGGTTTTCCAGTTTCCAGGTGAGCGTCGTGAGGCCCTTGGCGGGCTTGTCGTTCTGGATGGTGGGCTCCAGTTGCTGGCCGTCGAAAGCGGGCACTGTCGCCACGTACTTCAGTCCGCTCGGCAGCACGTCCGTCACCGTGATGGTGCCGGGAACGGGCTTGTTGACCGTGGCGTAATGGGCAGTGATCTGATAGGTGAGGACGGTGCCTGCCGGTACCGGTGCCGTGGCGGCATTGGCCGGTGCAATCACCTTCTTGGTGGGGACGCGTGGTGGTCTGGCGGTTCACCGCGCGAAGGTGGTCCCAGGTGATGGGCGATCTTTAGCCAGATCGGCATCGTGTCGGAGCGCAGTTCTGAACGGTTGCGGATGATGCTGCCCGGCGGCGATGGGCGTACCGGCCTGGCGGATGATGCTGCGTGGGCGTCTGCACCTCGATGGTGGCATGCCCAGGTTTCGCGCAGGATCAGACCGGAGATGACGCATGTTGAGCGTCGCTGGGATGCGAGCAGGTTCGCCTGATGATCGCGCGCACGTAGACACAGCGCCGCCAGCCGCTTCAGCTTCCTGCGGGGTGGCATACCAGCGGATGCTGGGATCCAGGCAGCTGGCGCGAGCATACTCCGAGGTGCCGATCACCGAGCGGGGCGTGTTGCCCTGGCCTTCGTACTCGAAGTGGGCGCTGTCGGTGGAGGTGAAATAGGGGCGAGCCGCTGGCCGGGCACGCCATACTGATAGCTGATCTCGGGACGCCGGGTACGTTTGACGTTGAGCGTGACCTTGAAAGTGCTGACCAATATCGAAGGCGGTACGATCGACGATGTCGCACATCTGGACATTCTCGTGCGGGATCGTGCCGTAGGTCGAATAGGTCAGCTGACGTCGAAACCGTCTGCCCATGGGACATCTGGTTGACGATGTTGCCCGACGTCATCAGCGGGTCGCGTATGGTGGCGTAGGGTGTGGGTAGTGAGCTGTCCGGCTGGAACTGCTTGGAGGCCCTGCCAGAAGCCTCATGCGTCAGCTGGGTACGTCCTCGACGTATTGTTGTCAGTCTGGTCACCACTGATATCCTGTCCCGTGATCGATCGACCACTGACGCTGTTCAGCTTCATGGTGTGGTAGACAGGCTGGTTCAGCGGGTAATCCTCGATCGAGGTCCACACCAGCAACGCCTTGTTGGCCACCCAGGCTTCCTGCTGGGTGGGCAGCTTCCGGCGGTCGGGCAGCATGATGGTGGGGATGTGCTTCAGCGTGGTGTCCACGCCGTCGAGGGCCAGCCTAATGTGGTTGCGGTCACTGGCGACCGTGCGGCAGTCTCCGCCATTGGCCACGTAGTTATTGGCGGTGCTGGGTGTGGGGCCCTGGTCCATCACGCGGTAATACATGCCGATGGCGCCGCTGAACAGGCTGCTGGGGCGGCCATTGTTGGGGCTGCCGCAGCCATCGGCAAAGCTGCCGGTAGGACGGTTCCCGCTGCTGGCGGGCAGATCGGCATGCCAGTTGGGCACGGCGACGGAGGGTGGGATAGTCTTTCACGTCGAGGTCGATCTCGACGGGGACAGAGGGATCCAGCTGCTCAACGCCCTTTCAGACCATGCCCGTGGGGGTTGCGTGCCATCAGGCCGATCAGTCATGTGGTGATAGAAGCCATCCTTCCCACCAGGGGCCACTGCGGGCCGGAAGCCCGTGGTCGCCACTTCCGGATTGCTGGACAACCACATCGTAGAAGGGGGCTGCACTGACGGTCAGGGTATCGGGCAGGGAAGCAGGCCCGGCCTGCACCTGGCCGTTGGCACTGACTTCCAGGGCGGGAGGGGTGATCCTGTCGCCATTGCCGGAGCTGCCCAGCACGGCCCCTGGAAAATAGACCGCCAGTGTACCGGCGCTGGAGACGTTGCCCAGACGGCAGTCGATGGTCCGCTTTGTCGGCAGACAGTGTGGACCCTCGCTTTGCAGGCGGTGGGCAGATAGCTCCAGACCGCCACCTGCTTGCCGGCATGCTGTGGCATGACCAGACGGATGCGCAGGTCCTTTTCTGCATCATCGGTGGCCAGCTGCACCAGGTACTGGAACTCATCGTGCGTGCGCACGATGTCGTTTCTGGGGCCGCTGTCCAGGCCAGGACCGTCCGTGCTGTCGAAATTGGGGGTGCCGTCGAAGTGCGTGCTGTACTTCACTTCCGCGATGGCGGCACTCGCTGGAAGGGTGAACGAGGCCAGTGCCAGTCCCTGCCAGAAGGCGGTTCAGCGGGCGAAGCGAAAGTGGGAAAGACGGTCTGCGCATCATGTGTCGCGTGTCCTTACCGGAGAAACCGGCCGGGGTGTCGGCCATGGAAACAGGTGTCCGTCTTTCGTGCCTTGGCAGGAAGGCGGACCGGTTCATGCATGAAGGATATTCGGCACGGGGCCGGCTGCCGATGGAGAACGGGCCTCAGTCGATCGGTGGGGAATGGACACGGGGACGGGTGGGGCGGAACTATGGTGTGGTTGCCACATCCCCGGGGATCCGGGATTTTCCCGGATCCCGCTGATCGACTGAGGCCGGATGGCGTCGATGGCTTTCGGCGAAGCTCGCGTCTCAGTGCCGCGTCTTCGCCATCGGCTGGTCGGCACCATCGGTGCCTTGCTGGTGCGGCCGTGCCGGAATGCCGCGCTTGCTGTCAAAGCTCAGGCCTGGCTGCCCCGGCTCGGTCTGCACGCTCACGTTGGCGCCCTGGGCCTGACGCGCCTTGACCTGCTCGATGACGGTGGCGCTGCACGAGCCCTCGATGAAGTCGGCGCGGTGCAGCATGCCCTTCTTGGCATCGATGAAGAGGCTGTGTGCATCGCCCACGTTCTGGGCGCTGCTGGTCACGAGCCGGCTCTTGCGGGGCAGGGTGCGCGCATCGACCTTGAGCACGTGGGTGCGCGGGCGCAGACCGCAGTGGCTGTACTTGCCCTGTTCGTCGGAGACGATCCAGGTGCCGTTCTCCAGGTACAGGCGCACGCCCGGAATGCCCAGCTCCTCGCGGTCCTTCACGCTGTTGCCGTTGCAGTCCACGTAGATCTGGCCAGCCAGGCAGGCCTCGTCGGAGAAGATGCCGCCGGTGACACGCACCTTCCAGCGGGACTCGTTCGAGCACGGGCTGCGGCTTGCGCCATCACGGCCCAGACACTGCACGTGGGCCCGGTTGATGCCGTCACCCTGGGACGAGCCCACCCCGGCACGCAGACGATAGGTGATCGTCACATCACTGTTGCTGGCACCCTGGCCGGCGGCCTGGGCGGTGCTGGCAGCGGCCACGCGATCCAGCGTGATGTGCAGCTCCCGATCGCCCTGCATCTGCACCTGGGTGGCGCGGGCGTTGGCGATGCGCACCGAGCCGGGCTCGAAGCGGAAACCGCGCGGCAGACGATCGACCACCATCGGCGACAGGGCAGGGGCCTTGCCGTTGTTGCGGATGCGCAGCTGATAGGTGATGAGATCGCCCATCTCGACCGAGCGGCTGGTGCTGGTCTTGTCGATGGAAAGCGTCGCGGCCAGCACCGGCTCGGGCGTGTCGAGGCAGGCCTGGGCCGAGAGGGGCTCGCCGCTGGCCTGTCCGCCCTGCTGGCGGGTGAGGGTGGCGGCGTTGAAGAGACCATGGCCCGAGCCGTCACCGGCCGCCTGGCAGCGGTCGTTGGCGGTGCTGCCCTCGAAGGGCACGCGCACGCGGAACGTCATGCGGTACACATCGGAGGCGCCGATGGCCAGCGACTGCTGGGTGGCCAGCGGCCATTGCTGGCGAGCCTGTGCCGCACCAGCACCAGCACCAGCACCAGCACCAGTACCTGCACCCGTGACAGCCGAAGGCGTCACGTTCAGGGCCTGGTCGTTGCGCAGGATGGTGGCGCTGACGATCTCCACGTCGCTGTCGAAGGCCGGGGCGTCAACCAGGTCGTAGACGCCGGCGATGCCGCCCTCATGGCTGACGGTGAGGGTGTAGGCCACGTCATACTCATTGGCGGTGCCGGCCACAAGGCGTGCATTGCCCTCGACGGCCTTGGCCAGCTTCAGCGAGGCGGGGATGTCCTTCAGCTCCAGCCGGCAGGTGACGTTCTGCTGGTTGGCCAGCGTCAGGGTGTTGCCGCTGAGCGAGCCGCCGTTGCAGACCCACTTGCCCGTCTGGTAGCCGGGCAGTGCCAGCGCCTGCAGCTCGTAGACGCCCGGGCGCACCCCGGCCAGCGTCACGGGCCGGCTGCCGGTGACACCCTGGATGTTGTCTGGGCCGCTGGCCGAGACCGCATGCTGGGCCGGCGTGGCCGTGCCGCCATGGCTGTTGGTGATGTCCAGCGCCAGCGTCAGGCTCACCGGCTGGTCCACGTGATGCACGCGGCAGGTGACATCGTCACGGCTTTGCAGCGAGAGCTTGCTGTTGGCCAGGTTCACCGCCTGGCCGCTGGCGTTCGTGCAGCTCCAGGTGCTGGCCGAGTAGCCGGGCAGGGTGCTGGCTGCCAGCGTGTAGGCGCCGGCCGGCACTTCCACCTGGGTCACGGCGGGCTGGCCGCTGCGGCCATCCACGAGGATGCGGCCATCGGCCGAGAGCGGGAAGTCCTCGGCCTGGGCGGTGCCGCTCAGGACGTTGGTGACGGTGTTGACGAGCGTGAGCCGCGCCGGTGCGCTGTCCTCGTAGACGATGGTGCAGACGGCGGCCTGGCCCTTTTGCAGGTTCAGGCTGCTGGCCACACCGGCCTTGGCGGGCCCGTTGGCGATGCGGGTGGCACGGGCTCCCGTCGATGCTGCACTGCCAGTCACTGTGCCAGTACTGGGGGCAGGGGTGGGGGCCGAGAGCGTCCAGTCTCCGGTCACGACATCGGCCTGGGTGACGGCGCTGCTGCCGCTGTTGCCCGAGACGGTGACCGTGCGGGAGGTGGCCGCCTCAAAGTGGCTGGCCGACAGCGGGCACACCTCGGCCGTGGCCGTGCCACCGTGGCGGTTGTTGACCACGCTCACCAGTGTGAGGTGCGATTCCCTTGGCCCGCGGCAGATCCTCGTAGGCCAGGGTGCAGGGTGGCTTTCTGGTCGTAGTCCAGCGCCAGGGGTGGCACCCGTGGCGGTCGTGGTCTGCGCAGCCGCACCGTGCCCGGTGGTGATGTCACAGCGCCAGTCGCCATGGCGGTAGTTGGGCAGCTCCGGCGCAGAAAGCGTCCAGGAGCCGGGCGCGACGTTGGCCTGGGAGATGGCCGCCTCGCCCGTGACGCCGTGGAGGGTGGGGTCGGTGTCCTTGTCGTGCTGGGGCCGAGAGCCGCACGTCATGCACGCCCAGCTTGCCCCCGTGGTTGTTGGTCACCTGACCCACCAGCGTGAGCTGCGGCTCGGCACGGCCGGCATAGCGCACGGAACAGGTGGCCTCATCGCCCCAGGCCAGCGAGACGCTGGCGCCATCGACCGGGGCCTGGCCATTGACCACGCACTGCCAGGCGCTGATGGCGTAGCCCGTCAGGGCCGGGGAGGAGAGGGCATAGGTGCCGGGCACGACGTCCGTGCGGGTGACCGGGCGCTGCCGCTGGCACCCTGCATCGTGAGCGCCGGGTTGCCCGGTCCCTTGGCCGTCAGCTCGATCTCGCCCAGCTGGGCCTTGCCGCCATGGGTGTTGTCGACGCTGGCCTGCAGCGAGAGCCGGGGTTTCTGGCGCGCTTCGGTGAAGTCGTAGCCGGTGGCATTCTGGTTGCCGCTCAGCGTGACGCTGGCAATGCTGCGGCCGTCGGTGGCGGGCTGACCGCCCTGTTCGCCGGCACGAGCCGCACCCGGCAGGCTGTCTGCACTGTTGGCCGTGACACGCGACAGCGCATAGGTGCCGCTGGGCACCCCGGCAAAAGCGCACGAGCGCCGTGCCGCTGCAGTCGGCACTGGCAAAGACCGTGTTGGCCGCGCCCATGGCAAAGCCGTACTCGCCCTGGGCATCGGTTCGGGTCGAGAGCGTGACGGCTCGACCCTGGGCGTCCTGCCCCTGCAGGAGCACGCACTGGTTGGGCAGGGCGGCATCGTCATGGTTGAAGGTGCCGTCCTGGTGGCCGTCGATGTAGAGCCGGCCGGCCAGGGCTGTTGAGGGGCACCGTGCGGATGCGCACGTTCAGGTCGGTGCCGGAGTAGGTGTAGAGCAGGTGGCTGCTCGGATTGACGGGACGGGCACCGGCGTGGTTTGGCAAAGATGTCGCCGGGCTGGGCGATGAGCGGGTCGCTCGTCATCCGGACGCGGATCTCGTAAAGGCTCGCCCGAGCCCAGACGCGTGAGCGTGGACTGGGTGCGGATGGCCGTGGTCTGGTCGATGCTGGCCGGGCAGCCGGCCTGGCCGAACTCGGCGGCCTGGCACCAGCGGGTGCTGCCGCCGGGCATGACGTTGCTGGTGTCACGCGCGTCGTTGTTGATCTCGGCAGGCGCACGGTTGGTGTAGTAGATGCGCATGCCCGGATCGATGGCAGGCGGCTCGACGGCCTGCAGGTGGTAGGCGCCGGCATCGAAGCGCGAAGCCGGGTTGCGACCGTTGAACGAGCGCGCGACATCGGCCGTGCCATCGCCCACGAAGGGCAGGATGTCGATCACGTCGGGGATGTCGATCTGCCGAAGCGTCTGGCCCAGGGCATAGAAGGCGATGTCGTAATGGAAGGCCTCGCCCGGCTCGATCTCCTCCCTGGAGACGGTCTTTTTGCAGCACGAAGCCCGGAGGCGTGTCGATGGTGACGGAAGCATCGGCCGACTTGGCGCAGGCCTTGAAGCCACCCGCGGCGGTGTCGAACTCGCAGTCCGGATCAGCATCAATGGCGCCGCCGCTGACCACGGCCTGGTTGCGCAGGGATGCGCCGTTGGGCAGTGTCAGTGCCAGCTTCGCACGGAAGGTGATGTCGGGCAGGTAGGCGCCACCTTCCAGGTCGGTACCCACGTGCGGGGTGACGTTCGTGTAGGTCCAGGTCAGGCGGGTGAGACCCTGCGAGGGGTGTCCTCTTCCACCTGGGGCTCGACGGGCTGGCCGCCCTGGCGGCTGCTGGTGGGCACATAGCGCATGCCGCGCGGCAGCACGTCGGTGACGGTGACGGTGCCGGGGTAGGGCGGCAGCACGGTGGCGTAGCGCGGCTGCAGCTGGAAGGTGAGTGTGGTGCCGGCCGCCACGGGCTGGGTGGCGTTGGCCGGCTCGATGATCTTCTTGGTGATGCGGGTGGTGGTGCGCGCCTTGGTGACCTGCAGGTGGTCACGCAGCGAAGGCTGAAATCTCTGCACCAGAGCTTCGGGTATGTTGTCAGCCGCCAGTGTTCCGCGGTTACGGATGATGGTGCCTTCCGCAATCTCGGTGCCTTTCTGGCGTACCGAAGGGGTCGGGGTCTGAACAGTGATGGTCTCGGCCCAGGTCTCGCGCAGTTTCAGTCCCGAGATGTACAGGTAGGCACTCTTGCCTCCCGGCAGGTTGCCGGTACCCTTCACATAGGTGACGCCGCCGGCCGCTTCTGCATCCCTGCCACTTGCGATACCAGGTGATGGAGGGGTCTGTGCAGTTGGCCCTGGAGTACTCCGACGCTCCGGTGACGGATGCGGCGGACAGGCGGGGGAGAGGGCGCTGTCGGTGCTGGCAAAGTAACGGCCACCGGAACGGACGCCATACTGCACGGCACCCTCACCGCTCTGGGGCGTGAAGGTGGCGCCGAAATGGTCCGCCAGGTCGAATGCGGTCCTGTCGATGATTTCGCACATCGAAAGGTTCCGGAAGGCGACGCTACCTTTGTTGGTGAACACGACACGTGCCTTGACGATCTGGCCATGGGCCATGTAGTCGACGAAGTCATCCCCGGTATAGGCCGGATCGCGTACGGTACCGATCGGGGGGCGCTGGGCGGCGTCGGGTGTATAGATCTTGCTGGAGTAACCGTCAGGCCGGTTGATCAGTTCGTACGTGAACGAATCATTGCTGGTTCGGGTGTTCTGGGCGGCCTGATTGCTGATGGAGGTCGCCTTGAAATCAGCCAGTCTCAGCGTGTGCTGAATGGTCTGCTCGGGTGGGTAGTCGTTGAGGTCCGTCCAGAACACCAGGGCCTTGCTGGCGACCCAGTGTTCGTCGGGTGGAATGGAGCTTCCGCCCCGCATCTGGGTTGGCGTATGGGCAAGGCTGGTGTCGACGCCGGTCAGGCGGATCCTGACGATGTTGTTGTCCGGCAGACCGTTGGCGGTAGGCAAGGCTTCACAGTCGCCGCCGTTGGCAACCATCCAGTTTTCCTTGCTTGGCCCCCCGATGTCACCGACCCTCTGGTAGGCGTTGATGCCGCGGCCGGCCAGCTGGCTGGGAGCACCCTGCCAGATGCTGCCGCAGCCGTCGGCAAAGCTGCCGCTGGGCAGGTCGGCGGCTTCAGTGTTGGCGCGAGTGCGCCAGTTGTCCAGACGTACCGATTGCGGGTAGCCGGCAACATTGAGACTGATCTCGATGGGTTTGGTGGGATCAAGCTGTTCGACCCCTTTCTTGCCGTTGCCGCTGGGATTGCGGGCCATCAGGCCCACCATCATGCGATGGTAGAAGCCGTCTTCCTTGTTGGGGCCGCCCCCAGCCTGGAATCCGTAGGCCATGGGGTTGCCGGGATAGGTGTCCATGACCACCACGTCGTAGAACGGGGCAGCCGTGATGGTCAGTGCCGGCGGCAGCGTGGCCGGGGGCAATGGTGGGGAGTATTGAGTGAGCTGACCTTCAGGGTGGGGGGCGGCATCGGGGTGCCGTTGGCGTTGGAGCCCAGGACGTGGGCCCTGAACCTGCCGGAGTTCGTGCCGGAGCCGGTGTAGTCCGGCAGGGCGCAGACAAGCGTCTGCCGATCGCTCGAAACACGTGAGCCTTTTGCCACGCAATCGGCGGGGGTCGCGGGCCACTCGGCAAGCGGCTTTCCATCGCCTCTTTTTGGAAGCGTCAGTTCGACCTTTGCATCCTTGGTGCCGCCGGAATACGAGATGGCCACCTGGTAGGTGACTTCGTCATGGGTGCGTACCCGCTGGTTGTTCGGACCCGTGTCGAGACCGGGGCCATCCGTGGCGTCCCATCCCGGCGTACCGTCAGATTCCACCGTGTAGTTGACAGCGTTGAGGGCGGCGTGGGTTGGTGCGCTCCACAGGGCTGCCAGCAGGGCTGCGGCTAGAAGCGTGGGGCGGAAACGGGTGAATGCTGCACCGTGGTGGCACGGCGGCGTGGCCATGCTTTCCGGGCGCAATGCCAGGGCCTGAGAGAACGATCGGGAAACCTGCTTGTGCATCGCGTCACATATCCTTGCCAGAGCGATCGGCCGGAGTGGCCGGTCATCGGAGGCGGCATGGGCCCTGTTCCACAGGGCGGCGTGGAAAAGGGCTCGTTGCCAATCTGAAGGATAGGGTCTGCGAAGGAGCGGAGCGCAGTGTGCTGGGGCGGAATCGATCGAAGGAAACGGACAGGGGATCGATGGCCCGGGGCTATGGCGCGAGAGATACGCTGCGTTGTGAGTGTGCAGCGTGTGGATGGCATCCGCACCGGGGCTGTCGTGCGCCCGGCGCGGATGCGCGGGGGTGTCCGTCAGTGCCGGGGGCCGGGAGGCGGGATGTCGTCGTCAGCTTCGACGGGCTGGCCGGGCACCACATATTCGTCGTTGGCCCAGGCGCCCAGGTCAATCATCCGGCAGCGCTCGGAGCAGAACGGCCGCCAGCGGTTTTCCGGGGCAACAGGGACGGCCCCTGGCAGGTGGGGGCAGTTGACGGTGATGCGGCGAGAGGGGGGCGGAGCGTCGGCGGGTTTCATCAGAGATTGCACAGGCTCAGTTCGAAATCGACGCTGCCTTCGTAGGGGCGGGTCTTGAACTCGCGGTCCAGGCGGCCGAAGCGGATCCAAAGCATGTACTTGTTGGCCGAGAACTCGGGAATGGCGCCCAGCGTCTCGTCCAGGTGGATCTCGGCCAGCTGATAGGTCTTGCCGCCCAGTTGCTGCTGGTAGCTGCCGTTCTGCGAGGTCACGCGGCTTTTCTGGCCGGATTCACGCAGCAGGCGCAGCACGATGGTCAGACATTCGCGCACGGCACCGAAGGGCCGGGCCCATTCGATGATGGCTTCACGCCGTTCTTCGGGCGGGCGGTGCTGCCAGGCATAGTAGAAGGGAAGGTCCACCTGGAAGCTGCAGCCGGCCATCACGCTGCGGCTGCGGATGTTCATCAGCCAGTCGTTCTCGCGCAGTGCCTGGCCGGCCTTGCCCGCGCTTTGCTGCAGGGCGGCCGCGGCATCCTCGATCTCGCCCAGGATCGACGACAGGGCGTCGATGGCCACATCGGGGTCATTCTTGAACGAGGCCAGCGTCTGGCGCTGACGCTCCAGCTCGTGCAGCAGGTCGGCGCGCACTTCGGCACGTGACGACAGTTCCATGATCTCGAACAGCGTACCCAGCGCCGCGTGGTGCGAGAGCGAGTCGTTGCGCGATACCAGGCGCTCGAAGCGGCGGTACAGCTCATCGAGCCGAAGCATGGTGCGGACACGCTCGTTGAAGGGATGCAGGTAGATGATCATGGGTGCATGCAGGGGTGGGCCGGATGATGGAGTCAGCCGGATGAAACCGTGAGGAGGCCGGAATGCCCGAGATAGGGCAAGGGCAGCGCGGCCTGCGCTGTCCCTGATGATAACCCCAGTCGACACCGCCGGCACCCTGCCAGAGCCTGCAGGGAGCCGGGCAACCGTGGTGTGCGGGCCGCTGAATGGTGGCTTTCAGGCCTGTGCCGCCTCGGCCAGGAAGCGTGCATGCAGCCGGGTCCACCTGGGCAGCCGTGTCTCGCCAGGCTGCCGCCGTTGTCGATGACGGCATGGGCCACTGCCAGCCGCTGGGCCCGGCTGGCCTGTGCGCCATGATGCTGCGCACCTGCGCCTCGGACAGGCCCGAACGGACCATCACGCGTGCCACCTGAAGCTCTTCGGGGCAGTCCACCACCAGCACGCGATCCACACGGTGCAGCCAGTGGCCGGATTCAACCAGCAGCGGCACCGCGATCAGCACGTAGGGCGGTCGGGAGACCGAGTCGCCCTTGGCAAGCTGGGATAGTTCATCGCGCACGGTGGCCTGGATCAGGGGATGCAGGATGCCTTCCAGCGCCTTGCGTCGTGCCGGGGCAGCAAAGACCAGGGCGCGCATCGCGGCGCGGTCCATCCGGCCGTCCGGGGCAATCACCGTCTGCCGAAGGCCGTGCGGATGGCCGGAATGGCGGCGCCCCCGGAGCCGTCAGCCGATGGGCGATCTCGTCGGTATCGACCAGCGCAGCGCCGCGTTCGACAAACAGGTCCGCCACCTTGCTCTTTCCGCTGCCGATGCCGCCGGTCAGGCCGAGAGTGAACAGGCGCGGGTGATGGGCTGTGGGGGAGGGGGAAGGCGAAGGCATGGGGCAGAGCGTGAGAAGCAGGGACATTCGGGTGCGATGTTCTTCATCGTACACGTCCTGCAGTATTGCTCGTGGAACCCCGCCTGGTGCGGTCCGCTGAAAACCATTGAGGGGCAGCTTTCCGGGGCGCCTGAGAAGCTGCGGGCAAATCATGCTCCTTCTGGTGCCAGCCGGTGCCGTTCAGGGCCCGATGATGACCGAAGGCTGAACGCCCACGCCCATCCAGGTCGCGACCTGGCCGCCCAGGAACAGCATGGCCAGGCCTGCACCGGCCAGGTAGGGGCCGAAGGGGATGGGCTGGCAAACATCCCGGTGCGGCCGTGGCCCTTGAAGAGGATGAGGCCGACGCCCACGACGGCGCCGATGACCGAGGACATCAGGATGATGGCGGGCAGGGCCTGCCAGCCGAACCACGCGCCCAGGGCGGCCAGCAGCTTCAGTCGCCGTAGCCCATGCCTTCCTTGCCGGTGATCAGCTTGAAGAGCCAGTAGACGCTCCACAGCGACAGGTAGCCGGTCATGGCGCCGATGACGGCATCGGGCAGCGGGGCCATGCCGTGCGAGGTGAGGTTGAGCAGCAGCCCGCCCCACAGCAGCGGCAGCGTCAGGCTGTCGGGCAGCAGCTGGGTGTCGTAGTCGATGAAGGTGAGGGCCACCAGGACGCAGCAGAAGACGGCGGCGGCGATGCCGGTGACGCCGAAGCCCAGATGCCAGACGCTGGCGGCGGCCAGCACGCCGGTCAGCAGTTCCACCAGCGGGTAGCGCACGGGAATGGGCTTGCGGCATTCGCGGCAGGCACCGCGCAGGAAGAGCCACGACAGTACCGGGATGTTTTCCAGGGCGGTGATCTGGTGGCCGCAGTGCGGGCAGCGCGAGCGCGGTACCAGCAGGTTGAAGGGGGCTTCTTCGACGGGGGGCAGCTTCTGCGGCTGCGGGGTTCTGTTGTGCCAGCGCTTCTTCCAGTTCGGCTTCCCACTGGGCCTGCATCATCAGCGGCAGCCGGTGGATGACCACGTTGAGGAAGCTGCCCACCAGCAGACCCACCACGCCGGCGACGATCACGGAGAATTCCGGCGTGATCCAGTAGATGTCTTCGATGCCCATGCTTGTTTCCCTGGTTCCTGGCGGGGGCCGGGCAGACCCCTGCGGTCTATTCCTGCGGTCATGTGCTGCCGCGAGGGTGTGTCAGCGGGGGAGTCTGTCCGGGCTCCCCTGAAATGTGAAAGGGCGACCATGCGGGCATGGCCGCCCCGGTTTCCGGGGAAGGGCGGTGCGTGCTGCCGTCCGCGTCTTCCCGAGGTGGCGGATGGAAGTATTACACCACCTGACCCAGCTTGAAGATGGGCAGATACATGGCCACCACCAGACCACCGATCAGCGTGCCCAGCACCACCATGATCAGCGGTTCCATCAGGGAGGAGAGGCTTTCCACCGCATCGTCCACCTCGCGCTCATACACGTCGGCGGACTTGCCCAGCATGGAGTCCAGCGAACCGGATTCCTCGCCGATGGAGGCCATCTGCAGCACCATGTTGGGGAAGACGTTGGCGTTGTTCATGGCCACCGTCAGGCTGGTACCGGTGGAGACTTCCTGCTGGATCTTCTTGGTGGCCTGCAGGTAGACGATGTTGCCTGCGGCACCACCCACCGAATCCAGGGCTTCGACCAGCGGCACGCCGGCGGCGAACATGGTGGACAGCGTGCGCAGCCAGCGCGCAATGGTGGCCTTGCGGATGACCGGCCCGAAGATGGGCAGTTTCAGGAACAGCCGGTCCATGAACATCTGCATCTTGGGCGAGCGCTTCCAGGCCTGCAGGAAGAAGTAGATGCCCAGGCCAATGCCACCGAAGATGATGTACCAGTTCTGGACGAAGTAGTCCGACAGCGCCATCACGAACAGCGTGGGAGCGGGCAGGTCGGCACCGAAGCTCTCGAACACGCTCTTGAAGGCGGGCACCACGAACAGCATGATCACCGCCACCACGATGAAGGCCACCACCATCACGGCCGTGGGGTAGAAGAGGGCGGATTTGATCTTGGCCTTGATGGCCTCCATCTTCTCCTTGTACATGGCCAGCCGGTCCAGCAGGTCGTCCAGAATACCGGCCTGTTCACCCGCGCCCACCAGGTTGCAGAAGAGATTGTCGAAGTACAGGGGATACTTGCGGAAGGCCTGCGACAGCGCGGTACCGGTTTCCACATCGGCCTTGATGTCGGTGAAGAGCTTGGCCACGGCGCCGTTGTCCGTCCCCTTGGCCACGATGTCGAAGGCCTGCAGCAGCGGCACGCCGGCCTTCATCATGGTGGCCAGCTGGCGGGTGAACAGCGTGATGTCCTTGTCCTGGATCTTGCCGCGGGCAGCCTTGTAGCGCTGCTTCTTGATGCGCGTGACGACGATGCCCTGCCGGCGCAGGGTGTTGACGACGATGGTCTCGCCGCTGGCCCGGGTTTCACCGCGCAGCGTCTTGCCGGCGCGGTCGCGCCCTTCCCAGACGAAGTTGAATTCCTTGGGCCGCGAGGTGGCGCTCTTTGCGCCCGATGCGGTCATTGCCTTGGCTGCCATGTTGTTGCGTCACTCCGGAGTTTTCGGTTCTTTCGGAAAGCGGTGGGGGAGGGCCGGGGTGAACCAGCCGGACAGGGGGGTCATTCGTTGGTGACGCCCAGCACTTCCTCGATGGTGGTCAGGCCCTGCTTGACCTTGATCAGCCCCGAGGTGCGCAGGTCGTTGACGCCCTCGCGCTTGGCCTGGGCGGCAATTTCCATGGCGTTGCCGGAATTGAGGATGATGCGCTGGATCTCTTCGGAGATCGGCATGACCTGGTAGATGCCCACCCGGCCCTTGTAGCCCGAGCCGTTGCAGCGCTCGCAGCCCACGGCCTTGTAGGGGCGCCAGCTGCCGTCCAGGTCGTCTTCGGTGAAGCCGGCGGCCAGCAGGGCGTCATCGTCCAGGTCCACGGGCTGCTTGCACTGGGTGCACAGCCGGCGGGCCAGACGCTGCGCGGTGATCAGGATCACCGACGAGGCGATGTTGAAGGGCGCCACGCCCATGTTCATCAGACGGGTGAGCGTGGTGGGGGCGTCGTTGGTGTGCAGCGTGGACATCACCATGTGGCCGGTCTGGGCGGCCTTGATGGCGATGTCGGCAGTTTCCAGGTCCCGGATCTCACCCACCATGATGATGTCCGGATCCTGACGCAGGAAGGATTTCAGGGCCGCCGCGAAGGTCAGGCCTGCCTTGTCGTTGACGTTGACCTGGTTGATGCCGGGCAGGTTGATCTCGGCCGGGTCCTCGGCGGTGGCGATGTTGACGCCCGGCTGGTTCAGGATGTTCAGGCAGGTGTAGAGCGACACGGTCTTGCCCGAACCGGTGGGGCCGGTGACCAGCACCATGCCGTAGGGACGGGCAATGGCCTCGGTCAGCGCCTTCTTCTGCTCGGGGTCATAGCCCAGCGCATCGATCCCCAGCTTCGCGGAAGAGGGGTCCAGAATACGCATCACGATCTTCTCGCCGAACAGCGTGGGCAGCGTGGAGACCCGGAAGTCGATGGCGCGGTTGTTGGAGATGACCAGCTTCATCCGGCCATCCTGCGGCACCCGTTTTTCCGAGATGTCCAGCCGCGAGATGACCTTGATGCGCGAGGCGAGCTTGTCCTGATGACCAGGGGCGGCTGCGTGATCTCGCGCAGCTCGCCGTCCACCCGGAAGCGGATCCGGTAGAACTTCTCGTAGGGGCTCGAAGTGGATGTCCGAGGCGCCTCCCCGGATCGCATCCATCAGCACCTTCTGCAGGAAGCGCACGATCGGCGCGTCGTCCACGTCGGCGTTGTCTTCCAGCGCCACGGCGCCATCGGCGACGGCGGCTTCTTCTTCCACGTCACCGATCAGGTCGGCCAGCTTGTCGGCGGTGCTCTGGTCCAGGTTCTGGATCAGCTTGACCAGCTTGGAGTGCTCGACGACGATGGGGTCGATGATGGCCTGCTGCTGGAACTTGACGCGCTCGATGGCCTGGTTGTCGGTCGGGTCGGACAGCAGCACGGCCAGGCGGTTGCCGCGCTTGATCAGCGGGATGACGCGGGTCTCGGCCAGCAGCTTGCGGTCGATCTGGTCCAGGGGCAGGGTGCTGAAGTCCAGACCGGCCAGATCCATCAGCGGCATGCCGAAGGTCTCGGCCAGGAAGGTGGCCAGCCGCAGCGGGTTCAGCACCTTGCTGTTGATGACCAGCTCGTCGAGGAAGTTGCCGTTCTCGGCCGCCTGAGCCTTGGCATGGGCTTCCCGCGCCTGCTCGGGCGACAGCAGCTGGTGCTGGATCAGCACGCGGGCAATGCCGGGCAGCTGCACGGCATCGGCCTTGTCGGCACGTTCGTTCTTTGCTTGCGGTGGAAGATTTGCGGACACGGGCAACCTACCCTCATGGATCAGGAAAAGCCGGGAAGGATCCATTCCCGGACCCTGCCTGGCCCATGAGTGTGCCGCGCCCCGCCGCCGCTTGCATCAGTTGGCGGGGGGCCATGCGCCCAACGGACGGCCTCCTGCTACGAACGGCACCGACCTGATGCTTCGGGAAGATCCGACCCGGGCGTCGCCTGACCCGGGCGGTGCGTCGGTGCCGTTCGGGTTCAGTCGCCGCCCAGCGCTTCTTCCAGGAAGGAAGCGGACGGCACGAAGAAGGCGGTACCGGTCACGGCGCGGCTGTAGTCCAGCAGGCGGTCGTAGTTGCCTTCCGGACGGCCGATGAACATGTTGGTGAGCATCTGCTCGATGATCTCCAGGGACCGGGCATAGCCGATGAAGAAGGTGCCGTACTCGTTGCGCGAGGGGTTGCCGAAGGGCAGGTTGGCGCGCAGGATGGCCTGCTCGTTGCCGTCCTCGTCCTCGATCACGTTCAGCGCGATGTGCGAGTTGGTGGGCTTCACGTCGTCGTCCATCTCGATGTCGTCATACTTGGTCCGGCCGATGACCTTCTCCTGCTCGGCTACCGGCAGCGCGTTCCAGGCTGCCATGTCGTGAATGTACTTCGCACGATGACGTAGCTGCCGCCGGCGTAGGCCGGGATCCTCGTCGCCGATGAGCGTGGCCTCGACGGCCTCCTGACCCTGCGGGTTCTCGGTACCGTCCACAAAGCCCACCATGCTGCGGGCATCCAGATAGCGGAAGCCATGGACCTCGTCCACCGGCACGACGGCGTCGCCCAGCTGTTCGCGGATGCGCATGGCCAGCTCGAAGCAGGCGTCGGTGCGCGTGGCGCGGATGTGCAGCAGCAGGTCCCCGGGCGTGGCGGGGCGGTGTGTTTGGCGCCCTTGAAGGCCTTCATGGGGTGTAGCCCCTGGGCCGGGGATGATCGGGGAAGAGGCGGGGCCAGGCGTCGTGGCCGATGCCGATCACGCAGCTGAGGGCGGCGCCGGGCAGGCGCAGGTTCAGGGTGCGCAGCATGGCCGGCACTTCACCCAGGGCGTCGCGCGCGGTGCCGGCGGCTTCGTCGCCGTCCGCCAGGGACAGCACGATGAAGATGGCGGCCATACCGGCCGATTGCACGACCGGCTGAGGGTCGGCGGCGGGGCAGGAGGTCTGAATGTCTTTGTCCATGGGAAGGATGCTTTTCAGGAGGGATGGCGAGACAGGGCCCGGCAACATGGCGGGGCGGCGCGGCGGACGGCTCATGGCAGAGAGCGGCATGCCCGACGCACCGGGGCGCGCTCATGGGTGATCGTGAGGGCGCGGGCCGGAAAGACTGCATGGAGGAGATTCTATGACCGAGGTGGCCTTTGCATGGTGCAGACCCGAATTTGGGGTCGGACCATGAAGCGGATGCGGATGGATAATCGTTTTCAATAACGATCAATATTATCCAACAGGGTCTTTATGGATTTGCCGGCTGGCGGTGTCTGCCCGATCCGGCGGTTTTTCTGCGCCCTTTCCATTCATGAAGTTCATGAATGCGGTCGGGAATGGTTGTGCGACGCATGAAATATTGCGGGTCATCGCATGTTTTTCCCGTGAAATCAGTGGCTTGGTGAATATAGTTCTTTGGAACTAGTCCCGGGGTAGGTGGGGGTATTCCCCCTATGAGGAATGGTGAACGATGTGAACAAGTTCTACATTCTGGCGCATGGGTCTCCCGGGATGATCCTGACGGTCGGTGCCGTTTTTTGACTGTCGGCGCGAAAGCCCCGGGGCAGGCCCCTCACAAGAATGAAAAGAGGCTATTTCTGCCATGGTCGACAAGGTCCAGCACAGTCCCATTCCCCCGGCGCCTATTCGGTGCTGGCTTCCAGTACCTTCGCATTCACGGTCTGCTTCGCCGCGTGGATGATGTTTGCGGTGCTGGGCATTCCCATCAAGGCGCAGCTGGGTCTGAACGAGACACAGTTCGGCCTGCTGACCGCCATGCCGGTGCTGACGGGCTCGCTGGTGCGGGTGCCGCTGGGCATCTGGACCGACCGTTTCGGTGGTCGCATCGTGCTGTTCCTGCTGATGTTGTCCACCGTGCCGGCCATCTGGCTGATGGCCTATGCCACCGAATACTGGCAGTTCCTGCTGCTGTCGCTGTTCGTCGGTCTGGCCGGTGGTTCCTTCTCGGTGGGCACGCCCTATGTGGCGCGCTGGTTCCCGAAGGACCGTCAGGGTCTGGCCATGGGCGTGTTCGGCGCCGGCAACTCCGGTTCGGCCATGACCAAGTTCATTGCGCCGCCGCTGATGGCTGCGGCCGGTGGCGCCTGGACCATCGTGCCCAAGGTCTATGCGGTGGGCATGCTGGTGACGGCGCTGATCTTCTGGGTCTTCTCGCGCACCAACCCGGCACACAACGTCCCGTCCGCCACCTCGCTGCGTGCGCAGATGCAGGTACTGCGTGACCCGCGTGTCTGGCGCTACTGCCAGTACTACTCGGTGGTCTTCGGCGGCTATGTGGCGCTGGCCCTCTGGCTGACCAAGTACCACATCAACGAGTTCGGCTTCAGCATCCAGCTGGCTGCCTTCCTGGCTGCCTGCTTCTCGCTGCCTGGCGGCGTGCTGCGTGCCATCGGAGGCTGGATCTCGGACCGCGCCGGCGCCTATCGCACCACCTGGTACGTGCTGTGGATCATGTGGGTCTGCTTCTTCTTCCTCAGCTATCCGCAGACCGACCTGACCATCAGCACCGTCAACGGCCCGATGAGCTTCCACATCGGTCACAACCCGTGGGTGTTCACCTTCCTGCTGTTCCTGATGGGTATTGCCACCGCCATCGGCAAGGCTTCGGTCTTCAAGTTCATCTCCGATGACTTCTCCCACAACATCGGCGCCGTCTCGGGCGTGGTGGGTCTGGCTGGCGGCCTGGGCGGCTTCCTGCTGCCGGTGCTGTTCGGCATCGCGCTTGACCTGACGGGCGTCCGCTCCAGCTGCTTCATGCTGCTGTTCGGCACGGTCTCGGTCAGCCTGATCTGGATGCACTTCAGCCGCTACAGCGATGTGCAGCACCCGCGCGAGGAAGCTGAGGGCGTGCAGGGCAAGGCTGCTGCCCAATAACAAGTCAGAGGAGACACGGAGATCATCATGGCAACATCCAACGACGCCCACCCGTGAAGGGCCATGTCCTTCACCACTGGGATCCGGAGAACCCCGAGTTCTGGGAAAAAGACTGGCGCACGCATCGCGAAGCGCAACCTCTGGATCTCGATCATCTCGCTGACGATCTCCTTCTCCATCTGGGTGCTGTGGAGCGTGGTGACGGTCAACCTCGACAAGGTGGGCTTCCGGTTCACCAGCAACCAGCTGTTCTGGCTGACTGCAGTGCCGGCACTTTCAGGGGCCACGCTGCGGGTGTTCTACAGCTTCATGGTGCCCATCTTCGGCGGGCGCCGCTGGACGGTGATCTCCACGCTGAGTCTGCTGCTGCCGGCCGTGGGCATGGGCATCGCGCTGCAGGACAGCAGCACCAGCTACAGCACGCTGCTGATCCTGGCCGCGCTGTGTGGTCTGGGGGGCGGCAACTTCAGCTCCAGCATGGCCAACATCAGCTTCTTCTACCCGAAGGCGAAGAAAGGTACGGCCACGGGCCTCAACGCGGGCATTGGCAACCTGGGGGTGAGCCTGGCGCAGTTCGTGGTGCCGCTGGTGATCTCCAGCGCCATGGTGGGCCGCTTCACGGGTGAGGGCCTGCACTATGTGGAGAAGGGTGTCGAGAAAACGCTGTGGCTGCAGAACGCCGGCTTTGTCTGGGTACCGTTCATCGTGATCTCGGTCATCCTGGCCTGGTTCGGCATGAATGACATCGCCGATGCCAAGGCCTCGTTCAAGGATCAGGCCATCATCTTCCGGCGCAAGCACAACTGGCTGATGTGCTGGCTCTACGTCGGCACTTTCGGTTCCTTCATTGGCTTCTCGGCCGGACTGGCGCTGCTGACCAAGTCGCAGTTCCCGGACGTGAACCCCACGCAGTATGCGTTCCTGGGGCCGCTGGTGGGCACGCTGACGCGGCCGGTGGGTGGCTGGATCTCCGATCGGCTGAAGGCCGGTGCAACGGTGACGCTCTACACCTTCCTGCTGATGGTGCTGGCCGTGGTGGGCGTGCTGTTCACGCTGCCCTCGGAAGGCCATGCAGGCAACTTCCCGGCCTTCCTGGGCATGTTCATCCTGTTGTTCGCCCTCACGGGCATCGGCAACGGTTCCACCTTCCGCATGATTCCCGTCATCTTCCTGACGGCACGCACGCAGGAAGCCGAGAAGACGCCCGAGGCCCAGCGCCAGGCGGTGGTCCAGGGCAACAAGGAGGCTTCGGCCGTGCTGGGCTTCTCCGGTGCGGTGGGCGCCTATGGCGGCTTCTTCATTCCGAAGAGTTTCGGCACTTCGCTGGAGGCAACCGGCTCGGTGGACATGGCGTTGTACGCATTCATCGCCTTCTACCTCAGCTGCATGGTGGTGACCTGGTGGTTCTATGCCCGCAAGGGTGCCCGCACCCCCTGCTGAGTGGTTTCTGAACATGGCCGGCGCAAGCCGGCTGCTCTAAACAAAAGGTATCGACGATGAGTCATTTTCTGGATCGGCTGAAATTCCTTTCCCGGGTGCGTTCGTCCTTCTCCGAAGGCCATGGTGCCGTGGTTAAGGAAGACCGTGCCTGGGAGAACGCCTACCGTTCCCGCTGGCAGCACGACAAGATTGCGCGCTCCACTCACGGGGTCAACTGCACCGGCTCGTGCAGCTGGAAGATCTACGTGAAGGGCGGGCTGATCACCTGGGAAACCCAGCAGACCGACTACCCGCGCACGCGCCCGGACCTGCCCAACCATGAGCCGCGCGGCTGTCCGCGGGGCGCCTCCTACAGCTGGTATGTGTACTCGGCGCAGCGCGTCAAGCACCCGATGATCCGGGGCGAGCTGATGGAGATGTGGCGCGAGGCACGCAAGACGATGGATCCGATCTCGGCCTGGGAGTCGATCAGCCAGGATCCGGTGAAGTCGCGCCGCTACAAGAGCGTGCGCGGCCTGGGTGGCTTCGTGCGCGCCGACTGGGACACGGCTACCGAGATCATTGCGGCAGCCAACGCGCTGACCATCAAGAAGTATGGTCCTGACCGGGTGATGGGCTTCTCGCCCATTCCGGCCATGTCGATGATCAGCTATGCCTCGGGGGCCCGCTACCTGAGCCTCGATCGGGGAACCTGTCTGAGCTTCTATGACTGGTACTGCGATCTGCCGCCGTCCAGCCCGCAGGTGTGGGGCGAGCAGACCGACGTGCCCGAGTCCGCTGACTGGTACAACTCCGGCTACCTGGTGGTGTGGGGCTCGAACGTGCCGATGACCCGCACGCCGGATGCCCACTTCATACCGAGGTGCGCTACAAGGGCACCAAGACGGTGGCAGTCTCGTCCGACTACGGCGAGATGGTGAAGTTCAGCGATGTGTGGCTGGCCCCGCGCCAGGGCACGGACGCTGCGCTGGCGCTGGCCATGGGCCACGTCGTGCTGACCGAGTTCCACCGCGACAATCCGTCGCCGTACTTCGTGGATTACCTGAAGCAGTACACCGACATGCCGATGCTGGTGACGCTGAAGGAACACGACGGCAAGCTGGTGCCGGACTACTTCCTGCGTGCCTCGCACCTGCCCGAGAACCTGGGCGAGACCAACAACCCCGAATGGAAGACGGTGCTGGTGGATGCGCTGACCGGTGACATGGTGGCGCCCAACGGTTCGGTTGGCTTCCGCTGGGGCGAGGACAAGGCGGGTACCGGCAAGGTGGGTCGCTGGAACCTGGAGAAGCGCGACGGCGGCAGCGGCCGGGAAATCGATCCGGTGCTGAGCCTGAAGGGCATGCACGACGATGTGAAGGCCGTGTACTTCAGCTACTTCGGTGGTGAGAAGGACGACCTGCTGCCGCGCAACGTGCCGGTCAAGCGCGTGAAGCTGGCCGATGGCAGCGAAGGCCTGGTGGCCACCGTCTACGACCTGCAGATGGCCAACTATGGTGTTGACCAGGGGCTGGGCGGCGAGAACGTGGCCAAGTCCTACGAGGACGATGTTCCCTGCACGCCGGCATGGCAGCAGAAGCACACGGGCGTGCGTCCCGAGCTGGTGACGCAGGTGGCACGCGAGTTCGCACAGAACGCGCACGACACGCGTGGCCGCAGCATGGTGATCGTCGGTGCGGGTCTGAACCACTGGTTCCATACCGACATGTCCTATCGCGGCATCATCAACCTGCTGATGATGTGCGGCTGCGTGGGACAGAGCGGTGGCGGCTGGTCGCACTATGTGGGCCAGGAGAAACTGCGTCCGCAGTTCGGCTGGGCACCGCTGGCCTTCGGTCTGGACTGGTCGCGTCCGCCGCGCCAGATGAACGGCACGAGCTTCTTCTATGCGCACACGGGCCAGTACCGGCACGAGCAGCTGCGCGTGGGCGAGATCCTGGCACCGACGGCCGACAAGAAGACGATGGAGCCGCTGGCGCTGATCGACTTCAATGCCCGCGCCGAGCGCATGGGCTGGCTGCCGTCGGCACCGCAGCTGGAGAACAACCCGCTGGAAATCGTCGATGCCGCTGAGAAGGCCGGTGAGGATCCGGTGAAGTATCTGGTGCGCGGCCTGAAGGACGGCTCGCAGCGCATGAGCTGTGATGATCCCGAGAATCCGAAGAACTTCCCGCGCAACCTGTTCGTCTGGCGTTCGAACATCCTGGGGTCCAGCGGCAAGGGGCACGAGTACTTCCTGAAGTACCTGCTGGGTGCGCAGAACTCGGTGTTCTGTGACGCCAGCGACACCGTGCGTCCGACCGAGGTGCGCACGCCCGAGCAGATGCCCGAGGAGGGCAAGCTGGATCTGGTGACGGTCCTGGATTTCCGGATGAGCACGACCTGCCTGTACGGCGACATCGTGCTGCCCACGGCCACCTGGTACGAGAAGGACGATCTGAACACGTCCGACATGCACCCGTTCATCCACCCGCTGTCCGAGGCGGTGACGCCGCTGTGGGAAAGCAAGACCGACTGGGAGATCTACAAGCTGATCGCCAAGCGTTTCAGCGAGATCGGTGGTCCGTATCTGGGCACGCGCAAGGACATCGTGCTGGTGCCGCTCATGCACGACACCCCGGGAGAGCTGGGTCAGCCCTTCGAGCCGAAGGACTGGAAGCAGGGTGAATGCGACCTGATCCCCGGCAAGACGGCACCCAGCATGGTGGTGGTCGAGCGCAACTACAACGATATCCACCGCAAGTACACGTCCATCGGTCCGCTGCTGGACAAGCTGGGCAACGGCGGCAAGGGCATCAACTGGAACACCGAGCACGAGATCCACGACCTGGTCGGCTTCAACAAGGCCGTGCAGGAAGAGGGCGTGAGCAAGGGCCGGCCGCGGCTGGATACGGCCATCGATGCGGCGGAGATGATCCTCACGCTGGCGCCCGAGACCAATGGCCACGTGTCGGTGAAGGCCTGGGAGGCACTGGGCAAGATCACCGGGCGCGACCATACGCACCTGGCGGTGGGCCGTGAGCACGACAAGATCCATTTCCGTGACATCCAGGCGCAGCCGAGGAAGATCATCTCGGCGCCCACCTGGTCGGGCCTGGAGTCGGAAGAGGTGAGCTACAACGCTGGCTACACCAACGTGCATGAGCTGATTCCCTGGCGTACCATCACCGGCCGCCAGCAGTTCTACCAGGATCACCGCTGGATGCTGGACTTCGGCGAGGGCTTCTGCGTGTACAAGCCGGCCATCGACACCAAGTCCACGACCAGCATGTTCGGCGCACGTCCCAACGGCAACCCGGAAATCGCGCTCAACTTCCTCACGCCGCACCAGAAGTGGGGCATCCACAGCACGTATTCCGACAACCTGCGGATGCTGTCGCTGAGCCGGGGTGGCCCGCACGTGTGGATCTCGGAAGATGATGCCAAGCGTGCCAACGTGGAAGACAACGACTGGATCGAGGTCTTCAACACCAACGGCGTGATCGCCTGCCGGGTGATCGTCAGCCAGCGGATCCCGCGCGGCATGTGCCTGATGTATCACGCGCAGGAGAAGATCGTGAACACGCCGGGATCGGAGCTGAGCGGCAAGCGCGGCGGCATCCACAACTCGGTCACGCGCACGGTGCTCAAGCCCACGCACATGATCGGGGGCTACGCGCAGCTGGCCTATGGTTTCAACTACTACGGAACCATCGGCAGCAACCGCGACGAGTTCGTGCTGCTGCGCAAGATGTCGAAGGTCGATTGGATGGATGAGCCGGTGAACGCGGAAACGGCACAAGGAGAAGTCTGATGAAAGTTCGTGCACAGATTGGAATGGTGCTGAATCTGGACAAGTGCATCGGTTGCCACACCTGCTCGGTGACCTGCAAGAACGTCTGGACCAGCCGTGATGGCGTGGAATACGCCTGGTTCAACAACGTCGAGACCAAGCCCGGTATCGGCTATCCCAAGCAGTGGGAGAACCAGAAGAAGTGGAACGGGGGCTGGGTGCGCACTTCGAGCGGCAAGCTCGAGCCGCGCCAAGGGGGCAAGCTGCGCATTCTGGCGAACCTGTTTGCCAACCCGAACCTGCCGGCCATCGACGACTACTACGAGCCGTTCACCTACGACTACCAGCATCTGCAGTCGGCGCCGCGGATGAAGACGCCGCCGACGGCACGGCCGGTGTCGGTGCTGACCGGCGAGAAGATGGACAAGATCGAGTGGGGCCCGAACTGGGAGGACGATCTGGCTGGCGAGTTCAGCAAGCGCAGCCAGGATCACCTGTTCGAGGGGGTGCAGAAGCAGATGTACTCCACCTTCGAGAACACCTTCATGATGTACCTGCCGCGCCTGTGCGAGCACTGTCTGAACCCGACCTGCGTGGCCTCGTGCCCGTCGGGCTCGGTGTACAAGCGCGAAGAGGACGGCATCGTGCTGGTGGACCAGGACAAGTGCCGCGGCTGGCGGATGTGCATCTCGGGCTGCCCGTACAAGAAGATCTACTTCAACTGGCAGTCGGGCAAGGCCGAGAAGTGCCTGTTCTGCTATCCGCGGATCGAGGCGGGCCAGCCCACGGTCTGTTCCGAGACCTGCGTGGGCCGTATCCGCTATCTGGGCGTGATGCTGTATGACGCCGACCGCATCGAGGCGGCCGCCTCCATGCCGGACGAGAAGCAGCTGTACAAGGCCCAGCTGGAGTGCTTCCTGGATCCGAACGATCCGGATGTGATCGAGGCTGCCCGCAAGGAAGGCATCCCCGAGACGTGGCTGGCGGCTGCCCGCAAGTCGCCGGTGTACCGGATGGCGGTGAAGTGGGAAGTGGCCTTCCCGCTGCACCCGGAATACCGGACGCTGCCGATGGTGTGGTACATCCCTGCCGCTGTCGCCGATCCAGAGCGCAGCCGAGAACAAGCAGATGCCGCACGAGACGGTGGAAGGCAGCATCATTCCCGACGTGAAGAGCCTGCGCATTCCGGTGCGTTACCTGGCCAACCTGCTGACGGCGGGCGACGAGGAGCCGATCATCAAGGCGCTGGAGCGGATGATTGCCATGCGTGCGTTCAAGCGCGGCGAGATGATCAACGGCAAGGGTTCGCTCGAGGTCATCAAGCGCGTGGGTCTCACGCCCGAGATGGTGGAGGACATGTATCAGACCATGGCCATCGCCAACTACGAGGACCGCTTCGTCATTCCCACCTCGCACAAGGCCGCGGTGGAGCGCAACTTCAGCGATACCGGCAGCTGCGGTTTCAGCTTCGGCAACGGCTGCTCGTCGGGTTATTCCAATGAGTCGCTCTTTGGCAAGCGGAATAAGGTGGATGTCATTCACCTGCAGCTGAAGCGTCCCCGCGCGCAGGAAGCCGAACAGGAGTCGTGATGATCATCTATCGAGTGCTTTCGGCGCTGTTGAGCTACCCGGAGCAGGAGCTGATCGACGCGCTGCCCGAGATCGAGGCAGCCCTGGCACCCACGCCGCGCATCCGCGCGCAGCTGGGGCCGCTCCTCGAGCATCTGCGCACGACGAAGCTGATCCGGCTGCAGGAGGAGTACGTGGCGGAGTTCGATCGCTCGCGTCGCCAGTCGCTGTACCTGTTCGAGCACATTCACGGCGAGAGCCGTGAGCGGGGCGATGCGCTGCTGGATCTGCTGCGCGAATACCAGAGCCACGGTTTCGAGCCCTGTGACGAGGTGGGCAGCCCGCGCGAGACGCCGGACTATCTGCCGCTGTTCCTGGAGTTCCTGTCGCAGCGTCCGCCGGAGGAGGCCGCACGCCTGCTGGGTGATGCGGTGAACGTGATCGCGCTGGTGGGCAGTCGCCTGGCCGAGCGCGAGAACCCGTATGCCGCCGTGTTCACGGTCCTGCAGGAAATGTCGCCGGTGAAGGCGCAGCCCATGGAGGATGCGCCGGCACGTGACATGGACACGCTGCTCGACACCATCGGACCGGGCAATGACGGTTCGGAACCCCTGCTCAAGCCGGACAACGGCATGGTGCAGACGGTGAAGTTCTATCGCTGAGGAGATCTCATGAGCTACTTCAACGCATTCTTCTTCGGGATCTATCCGTACATCGCGCTCAGCATCTTCCTGCTGGGCAGCCTGGTGCGCTTCGAGCGCGAGCAGTACAGCTGGAAGAGCGACAGCTCGCAGGTGCTGTACCGCGGCCATCTGCGTACGGCCAACATCCTGTTCCACGTGGGCATTCTGGGGCTGTTCTTTGGCCACCTGGTGGGTCTGCTCACGCCCGTGGCCATCTGGGACATGCTGGGGGTGACTCACCACTTCAAGCAGGTGGTGGCCATGACGGCCGGCGGGATCATGGGCACGATGTGCCTGATCGGGCTGTCGCTGCTGCTGCATCGGCGTCTGACCAACCCGCGCATCCGCGCCGTCACCTCCCTGGGTGACAAGGTGCTGATGATCTGGATCCTGCTCACGCTGCTGCTGGGGCTGACGACCATCATCGTGTCGGCCGGCCACATGGACGGTGCCGAGATGGTCCGGCTGATGACCTGGGCCCAGCACATCGTCACGTTCCAGTCGGATGCGGCGTCGCTGATTGCCGATGTCAGCATCATCTTCAAGCTGCACCTGTTCATGGGCATGACGCTGTTCATCCTGTTCCCGTTCACGCGGCTGGTGCATGTCTGGAGCGGCTTTGCCTCGCTGACCTACCTGGGTCGTGCCTGGCAGCTGGTGCGCCAGCGCTGAGCTGAAGCTGTCGTCACGCTGCCGGATGCGTCCGGCAGCGGATGGCTTTCATCATGATCCCGGCCGTCCGATATCATCAGGCGGGCCGGACATCGGGCCACGGAAGGACGACTTCCGTGGCCCAATCATTTTCAGGAGGTTTGCGTGTCGATCAAGGTCAATGGTGTGGAGATCACCGATGATGAGGTGGCAGCCGAGCTGCCTTTCCACCAGGAAACTCCGCAGCCGCTGCGCAGTGCCTGCATTGCGCTGGCGCTGAAGCGGGTGATGCTGGACGAGGCGGTCGAGCAGGGGCATCCGGTGGCGGATGCCGAGGAAGCGGCCGATTACCCGCTGTCCACGCAGGTCACGGTACCGGTGGTTGACGAGGCCAGTTGCCGGCGTCATTACGAGCAGTATCCGGAGCGTTTCCGGGTGGGCGGATGGGTGGATGCCGATCACATCCTGTTTGCCGTGAACGAGCGCACGCCGCTGGATGCGTTGCGGCTGGTGGCGAAGGAGACGCTGGCGCTGCTGCAGGAGCACCCCGAGCGATTCGAGGCGATGGCAGCCGAGCGTTCCAACTGCCCGTCCGCAGAGAACGGCGGTGCACTGGGGCAGATGCAGCGCGGTGAGACGGTGCCGGAGTTCGAGGCGGCGCTGTGGCGCATTGCTCCCGGAACCATTGCCGACAGCCTGATCGAGACCCGCTACGGACTGCACATCATCCGGGTCAACCGCCGCCACGAGGGGCAGCAGCTGCCCTTCGAGCAGGTCCAAGAGGGAATTGCGCAGGCACTGACCGCAGCCAGCCGGGATGCGGCCTGGCGGCAGTATGTGCAGGTTCTGCTGGGCCGTGCCAAAATCGAAGGCATTGATCTGGAAGGGGCCGACACGCCATTGGTGCAGTAGGCGCTACGCCCCGAGGCACCTCGACGGACACTTTCATGGAAAGCACCGCGCCGCTGGATGACCGGGCATCAGGTTCGCCGAAGAACGACGGGACCTCGTCGCAGGCAGGCGCTTCCAGTCGTTATGTCGAGTCGAACATAACGGTTGTTCGGCGGGGGCTTCAGAAGAAGAAAGGGCACCTGATGGCGTCGCGTCCATGACGGATGGCGAGGCCGGTCCGAAGCGCGAGGAAGGCGCTGACCGTTTGCCGGAGGGTGGGCAGGTGACGGGAGCGGCGCAGGCGAAGGCGGCTGCGCCGGCCTGGAAGAATCGGCTGTCCACCCGCATCGTCATCAGTTCCGTGGTGGCGCTGTCGCTGGTGCTGAGCATGGTGGGCTGGACGCTGTGGCTGTCGTGGCAGCTGGCGGGCACGGCAGCGGCCATCAACGAGACGGGCAGCCTGCGGATGCGCGCGAACCGTATCGGGCTGAACCTGCTCCGGCACGATGAGGCGGCTCAGGCCCAGGTGGTGGTGGATCTGCGGGAGCAGGGCCGCATCCTGGCGCATTTTGCGGGGGATCTTCCGGGCAGACCGCTCTTTCTGTCCACCGATGCGCCGCTACGCCAGCAGTTCCACGCTGTGACGACCCGCTGGGATGAGCTGGCGGATCTGGCCCACGAGGCGCTGGTGGAGGGGGACAGCACGGCCTATCTGGCGCAGCTGCCGGGCTTCGTGGCCGAGGCCGACCGGCTGGTGCACGTGCTGGAGGTCGGCAACGCCAGCAAGACAACCCGGCTGCGGATCCTGCAGAGCGTGCTGATCGTGATGGCCTGCCTGGGCACGATGGCGATGATCTTCCTGCTGTACCGCTGGATCATCCGGCCGGTGCAGACGCTGCAGGGCGGTATCCAGCGGATGGCGGCTCGGGACTTTTCGGTGCGGGTGCCTGTTAACAATACCGACGAACTGGGCGTGCTGGCCCAGGGCTTCAACCGGATGGCGGACGAGCTGCAGAGCCTGTACGAGGATCTGGGCGAGCATGTGCGCCAGAAGACGGCCGAGCTGGAAAGGCAGAACCGGCAGCTGAGCGCGCTCTACGGCATGACGGCGTTCCTGAACAAGCCCAACGACATCGAGGCGCTGTGCCGGGGCTTCCTGCAGCGGGTGATGGACGAGTTCCATGCGGCGGCAGGCAGCATCCGGGTGCTGGACCCGTCGGGGGAGCGGCTGCACATTGTCGTGTCGCTGGGGTTTTCTTCGGCGCTGCAGGAAAGCGAGCACTGCATGCGCACCGATGCCTGCTTCTGCGGCGAAGCCACGCAGCGCGGCACGATGATCATCCGGGACTTTCGCAAGTTGCCGCGCCCCGAGGAGATCGGCTGCATGCGTGATGGTTTCCAGGCGGTGTCGGTCTTCCAGATCGTGACGCCGGAGGCGACGCTGGGCACCTTTTCGCTGCATTTCCGTGAGCGCACGACGATGTCGCCCCGCGAGCTTCAGCTGCTGGAGATGCTGGGGCAGCACCTGGGGGCGGCGCTGGACAACCAGCGGCTGAGCATCAAGGCACGCCAGCTGGCGGTGGCGGAGGAGCGCAATCTGGTGGCGCAGGGGCTGCATGACAGTCTGGCCCAGGGGTTGAACTTCCTGAACCTGCAGACGCAGATGCTGGGCAGCGCGGTGCAGCAGCGCCGTTGGGACGAGGTGGAGGAGATCGTGCCGTTGCTGAAGACGGGGGTTTCGAGAGCTACCAGGATGTGCGCGAGCTGCTGCAGAATTTCCGGACCCGGCTGGGCGAGGAGTCGTTGCGCAAGGCGGTGGATGACACGATCGGGCGCTTCCGCCGGCAGACCGGGCTGAACGTGGAGCTGCATCTGGATGACCGGGACGGCGCACCGCTGCACCCCTGACCAGCAGCTTCAGGTGCTGTTCATTCTGCAGGAGGCGCTTTCCAACGTGCGCAAGCATGCGTATGCCAGCAAGGTGACGGTGCGCATCGACAATCACCGTGATTTCGGCATGAGCATCCGTGATGACGGCGAGGGTTATGATCCGCAGGAGGTGGCCGAGCGCAGTGAAACCCATGTGGGGCTGTCCATCATGCGCGAACGGGCGGCACGCCTGGGCGGGCAGCTGCAGATGTGCAGCGCGCCGGGGCAGGGGACGGAGGTTTCCCTGTACCTGTCGCAGAGCGATCGGCTGGCGTCCTGAAATGGTCGGATTACCGAGGCCTGAGTGTTCGCCGTTCTGTTATCTTGTCGAGCCCTGAGTTCCAGTTCTGATAAATGAGCATCAGCATTCTGCTTGTCGATGATCACAACCTGTTCCGCTCCGGCGTGCGTCAGCTGCTGCAGCGTGAGGAGGATCTGTGCATCGTGGCCGAGGCGGCCGACGGGCTGGAGGGGCTGAAGCGCGCCAAGGCGCTGCGCCCGGACGTGATCCTGCTGGATCTGAACATGCCGGGGCTCTCGGGGCTGGAGACGCTGCATCTGCTCACGCAGGATGTGCCGCAGTCGAAGGTGGTGATCCTGACCGTCTCGGAAGAGGCCGAGGAGCTGGGAGAGGCGCTGCGGGCCGGCGCAGTGGGCTATCTCACGAAGAATGTCGAGGCCGAGACGCTGGTGACTGCCATCCGCAAGGCCAAGCGCGGCGAACCTGTCATTGCCGAGTCCATGACGATGAAGCTGGTGGAACAGTTCCGTTCGCAGGGCAGCAGCCAGCCCGGTGCGACGGTGACGCCGCCTGAGCCCTCCTCCATCCAGTCGGGCGCGGCGCCCGAGCGGGTGCACCTGACGGCACGCGAGCGGGAAATCATGCAGTGCCTGGCGCGGGGCGAGAGCAACAAGGAGATTGCCCGGCGGCTGGATGTGGCCGAGAGCACGGTGAAGATTCACGTGCAGAACATCCTGAAGAAGCTGAATCTGTCCAGCCGGGTGCAGATTGCCGTCTATGCGGTGGAGAACGGCCTGTCGGGCAACGGGCCCTGAGGCCTCTGATGTTCCTGATGCGACAGGCCCGACGCCTGCAGGGGGTGGATTGCCGTGCAGGGGCCGGGCCTGGGGTATCTGGCCCGCCAGGGGCCAGACAAGGGCTTATCAGGCCGGAACGCCGATGATGACGCTGGAGGCCTTGAAGATGGCGCTGGCTGTCTTGCCTTCAGCCAGGCCCAGCGACTGGGCGCTTTCGTTGGTGACGATGGCGGCCACGGTGCCACCGCCGTTCACTTCGATGACCACTTCGGTGTTGACGGCACCGGGCTGCACGCGGCTGATCTTGCCGGTGAGGTGGTTGCGGGCCGAGAAACGGGCCCCTTCGCTGTCGGCCACGACGATGATGGACGAGGCCTTGACGAGGGCGAAGGCTTCGGCGCCAACCTTCAGGCCCAAGTTCTCGGCGCTTTCGTGGGTGACGGTGGCCACCACCTTGTGGCCGCCTTTCACGTCGAGTTCGATTTCATCGTTGACGGCACCGCGGTGGACGGCGGAAACCTTGCCCAGGAACTGATTGCGTGCGCTGGTCTTCATGCTCATTCTCCGTATCAGAAGGTAGTCGTCGGCAATGCCGTCAGCCTGAGCGCACAGCTGTTCGACGAAAGCGACGGTGTTCGTTCTCGATAGTCTTGAAATTGTCGATGAGTTGCTGGCCACGTTGGGTGAGGCGGGTTCCCCGCCGCCCTTGCCGCCCACCGTGCGCTCGACGAGCGGCTGGCCGGCCAGGTTGTTCATGATGTCGATGGCATCCCAGGCTGCCTTGTAGCTCATGCCGATGGCCTTGGCCGCCTTCGAGATGGAACCACTCTCGGCAATCTGGGCCAGCAGTCCGATACGCCCCGTACCGCCGAAGTTGGCGCCACCGATGGTCATCCAGATGGAACCGTGCAATTCTACCTGCTGGTTTGTGGGGGAATCCGTGACAAAATGTCGTGTTCGGGGCGTCGGCAGTCGTTGCTTGGGGCGTGCTCATGTCGTGGAGAGAGGCAAGGCGAAAGAGAGAGGCGCACGGGGAAAGAAAGACATTTTTCCCGGGGCAGCAGGTCTGGCCCCCCATGCCGGAGTGATGGCCAGGGTCTTGGCGGCCAGGGGCCACCATTCAGCGTCAGGTTGCGTGGAACTCGGTCAGCAGGACCTGTTTCCAGTTGTGGCCGTGACGCAGGCGGGCGTGCAGGGGAGGGAAGTACTGTTGCAGCAGCTGACCCAGATCGTCGCGTCCGCCCAGGTCGAGGTCTTCCCAGAGTTCGCGCTCACCACAGCAGGCGGCCGCGATGGCGTGGGCCAGCCAGCGGGTGAGGCGTTCGGGCTGCTCGGGATTACGGTTGGCCAGCAGCAAGGGTCAGCATGGCGGCGAAGTCGGGCGGGCACATGCGCAGCAGCTTCTGGTACTGGGCATCGGGCATGGATTCGACGGGGTCGACTTCGGGGAATAGCCGGGCCAGCAGGGCCAACAGTTCCGGTTGGGGCATGCCCAGCGTCCAGGCGAACAGCGGGAGGTCGCCGTTCTGTGCGTTGCGCAGCACGCCCGAGACCGCGCGCCGCAGCAGATCCGGCACGGCATTGGCGTCGGGGTTGGACTGGGGTCAGCGAAGGGCAACGTCACGCGAATCCATGGGTCGATGATCGCGCGTGCCTGTCGGGTGTGCAAGCCCTGGGCAGGCTTTTGCTGCTGCACGCGCTACGTGCGTGGCGCCAGGTCGCTGGAAGGAGGGGCAGGGTGAGAGGCCGCGTAACTTGGGGGCCAAGGGGCTGAGGCTGAAGGGGCGGACGGGGAGGTCAGCCCCTGCAGGCGGCCGTCCTCCATCCGCACCACGTGCTGCCCCAGGGACCTCTGCGTCTTCTGGGTCGTGGGTGATGAGGATGAGGGGCACGCGCAGGCGTTGCTGCAGGGCCAGAAGCTCCTGGCGCATGGTGGTGCGCAGGTGGGGGTCGAGGGCGGAGAAGGGTTCGTCCAGCAGAAGGGCCCGGGGTTCGGTGACCAGGGCGCGGGCCAGGGCGGTACGCTGGCGCTGTCCGCCGGACAGATCGGCCGGATACTGGCTGGCCAGCGAGGCGAGCCCGAAGGCATCAAGCCAGCGTGCCACCGCAGGGTGCCATTGGCTGCGCTCGGGATGGCAGGGCGGGTTGCGCCAGCCGTGGCTGAGTGAGAACGCGACGTTCTGGTAGACGGTCAGATGCGGAAAGAGGGCGTAGTCCTGAAAGACGTAGGCCAGTCGCCGGGCCTGGGGGGGAAGGCAGACCTGGCTGGACGCGTCGTACAGGGTGTCGCCCTCCAGTCGGATGTGGCCGGCGTCCGGGGTGATAAGCCCGGCAATGGCCTGCAGTGTCAGGCTCTTGCCCGATCCGGAAGGGCCGACGATCACGATCCGCTCATGGGCGGATTGCAGCTGCACCGACAGGGTGAAGGTGCGCGTGGCGGAGGTGAGCGTCTTTCGGATGTCGAGGTCGAGCTTCACGGTGACGGCAGGGCGGAAATGTGGGAAGGTGGTGCGGCCCCGTGAGATGGGGCCGAAGGAAGGGGCCTCGGTGAGTGATGCGCCCTGGGGCCGAAGGGATCATCGGTGGGCGATGCGCCCGGGGGCCAGCTTGCCGGCGGACAGGAGCACGGCGACGCAGACGATGGACGTGATCAGCACCAGCAGGTTGGCGGTGTCGTCCTGACCCTGCCCTGCACGGCTTCGTAGATGGCGATGGACAGTGTCTGTGTCTTGCCGGGGATGCTGCCGGCCACCGCGAGGGTGGCGCCGAACTCGCCCAGGGCACGGGCAAAGGCCAGCAGCAGGCCGGCCATGATGCCGCGCCAGGCCAGGGGCAGCGTGATCCGGAAGAAGACAGCGGCTTCCTTCATGCCCAGTATGCGGGCGGCCTGCTCCAGCTGGCCGTCGACGGCCTCGAAGGCAGCGCGCGCAGGCTTGAACACCAGCGGAAAGGCCACTACCGAGGCGGCGATGACGGCGCCCTGCCAGGTGAAGATCAGGTTGATGCCGAAGGTGTCGTGCAGCCATCCGCCCAGCCAGCCGCGACGGCCGATGAGCACCAGCAGGTAGTAGCCGAGCACCGTGGGCGGCAGCACCATCGGCAGCGTGAGCACCGTGTCCAGGAACTCTCGCCCCGGAAAGCGCCGCCGGGCCAGCAGCCAGCCCACCGCCACGCCCAGGACCAGGTCGATGGCGGTGGCAAGGCCCGCCACCTTCAGGGACAGCAGCAGTGCTGGCCAGACGGATTCCATGGCGTGCCGGGATCAGGGCTTCTTGAAGAAGAACTTGGCCAGCACTTCCTGACCCTCTGGGGCCAGCACGAAGGCCTGGAAGCGGCGTGCCTCTTCGGGCTGGGCGCTGTCCTTGGTGATGGCCAGCGGGTACAGGATGGGCGACTTGGTGGGAACCTCGAAAGGCGGTCTTGACCTTGTCCTGCATCACGTAGGTGTCGGTGCCGTAGACAAAGCCGGCATCCACTTCACCCCGGGCCACATAGTCCAGCGACTGGCGCACGTTCTGGGTGTTGACGGCCTTGGCCGAGACGGGCTTCCACAGGCGGGCGTCTTCCAGGACTTCCTTGGTGTAGTTGCCCACCGGCACGCTGGCCGGATTGCCGATGGCGATTTTCTGGACGGAAGCCTTTTTCAGGTCGGCCAGCTTGTCGAGCGACTGGGTGCTGTCAGCCGGCACGATGAGGACCAGGGTGTTCCGAGCGAAGTTGTGGCGGGTCTTCGGGATTGATCAGCTCCTGTTTCTCGGCCTTGTCCATGGTGGCCTGGTCGGCCGAGGCGAACACGTCGACCGGGGCGCCCTTGGCCATCTGCTGCAGCAGGGCACCCGAGGCGCCGAAGTTCAGCTGGACCCTGGCGTCCGGGTACTTGGCTTCGTAGCGCTGGGCGATTTCCTTGAAGGCGTTGGTGAGGCTGGCGGCGGCTGAAACGGTGATGTCGGCAGCCTGGGCGGTGCCGGCAGCAAGTGACAGGACCGACAGGGCCAGCAGTTGCTTCCTGAAGGCGATGTTCTTCATGGAGAGGTCCTCCTGGATGGATGGTGTGGAAATGGAGACAGTCGAAATATACACGGTTATATAGCGATTGCGACAGGGCGGCATGGCCGGTGGCTGGAAGCGTGCGATCATTGAAAGTGAAGGATTTCCTGCAATCCGTGTCTGTTCTTTACGGTGTCTTTCTTTTACGTTGGCCGACATGTCTACTGATAATCATTTCTCCCCAATAAAACCGGTGTTTCGCTTTCGCGGAGCGGCCGCGGCGGTTGCGCTGGTGATGTCCTCTGGGGCCGGGCTGTCCACGGCTCTGGCGGCAGAACCGACGGCGCTGGCGCCGCTGGTGGTGACGGCCACCCGCGAGGCGCAGCCGATCACCGACAGTGTGGCTGACGTGGTGCTGGTGAGCCGGCAGATGCTGGAGGACAGTGGCCTTTCGTCGGTGGATGATGCACTGCGCCGTTTTGCCGGGCTGCAGCTGGCGCGCAATGGCGGGCCTGGCCAGAGCGGCGGCTACTTCCTGCGCGGGGTGGCGGCCGGCGGGGTCGTCGTGCTGCTGGATGGCGTGCGCATCGGCTCGGCCTCATTGGGGCAAGCCGATTTCGGCGCGATGGACCTGGCGCAGATCGACCACATCGAGGTGGTGCGGGGGCCGGTGTCGGGCCTGTATGGTGCGGATGCCGTGGGCGGCGTGGTGAATCTGGTCACCCGGCGTGGCAAGGGCGCGCCTCGCCTGCAGGCTCACGCAGCGCTGGGCGGCTATCGGGGGACGTGAGGCGGGCATCGGCCTGAGCGGGTGCCAGTGGTGCCATCGACTATGCGGCCAGCGTGGGGCATGAGCAGAATCGGGGCGAATCGGCCATCCGTCCCGGGTGACCGCTATGGCTACTACAACCCCTGACCGGGATGGTTTCAAGCGCACGATGGGCACGGTGAACGTGGGGGTGTCGCCCGCAACCGGGCATCGCATCGGGCTGATGGCCACCGAGGCCCGGCTGAATGCGCAGTACGACAGCGCCCGCTTCGATGCGGCCACCGGGTTGTCGGATGCCTCGCCGGATTTCCGTCGCCGTGCCAAGACCACGAACACCGCCCTCGACTATCGGGGTGAGCTGTCCTCGCGCTGGATCACGTCGGCGCAGCTGGCGCATGGCGTCGATGATGACCGCAGCGGTGCGGTGCAGCCGGATCATTACCGGACGACGCGCAATCAGGCGACGTGGCAGAACACGCTGCGCCTTCAGCCGGGCCAGCAGGTGGTGCTGGGCTGGGAATACCTGCACGAGAAGGTGGGCAGCAACAGCTATGCCACGAGCGGTGTGGCCGGCGCATCCGAACAGCGCACGCGGCACAATCAGGCGCTGCTGGCCGGGTATACGGGGCAGTATGGTCAGCTGGATGTGCAGGCCAGCCTGCGCCATGACCACAATTCCGCTTACGGCGGGCAGACCACGGGCAGTCTGGGGGCCAGTCAGGCGTTGACGGATCGCCTGAAGGTTCGGGCGCTGGTGGGCACGAGCTTCCGGGCGCCCGACCTTCAATGACCTGTACTACCCGAACTATGGCGTGAGCACGCTGCAGCCGGAAAAGGGCCGCAATGCCGAGCTGGGTCTGGTCTGGCAGTCTTCCAACACGCGGGCGGGCATCACGATCTATCGCAACCGCATCCGCGACCTGATCGGCTATGACCCGGACAGTACCGGCACCACGTGCCCGGCCGGGTATTTCGGGTGTGCGGCCAATACGGCGCGCGCCACGCTGAAAGGGGCGACGTTCCAGACTGCGCATGACTGGGGCTTCATGCGACTGACGGCGGTCTTCGACTTTTCTGGACGCAAGGGACGACAGCACCGGTCAGCGCCTGAACCGTCGTGCCACGCATCAGGCCAGTATCGGGGCTGATTATCTGGCAGACCGCTGGAGCACCGGGGCGACGTTCACCCGTGTGGGATCACGTCCGGACGGCAATGTGCGTCTGGGCAGCTATGCCGTGGTGGATCTGCGTGCCGACTGGAAGCTGGACACGCGCTGGAAGCTGGAAGCGAAGCTCCTGAATGCGCTGGACCGGGACATCGAGCCGGTGCGTGACTATCAGGGGCTGGGACGCCAGTTCTGGCTGGGCGTGCGGGTGGACACGTCGATCTGAACATCGTTCCGTGCATGGTCAGGCGCTCAGAGTCATCCCTCGGGCGCCTGACAAGATCACGCTGACGGGCGGGCCGAACCGGATGCGGTGGCCTGCCGGCAGCAGGCCTGGAACCACTGCGCCATCAGCGCAAAGGTCTCGGGTACGCAGTCCAGCACGCCCGCCATCTCGATGAAAGCCGTGGGTGAGGCCCGCGTAGCTGCGATGCAGCACGTCCACGCCGTCTGCGGCCAGCTTCTGTGCGTAAGCCGCGCCATCGTCGCGCAACGGGTCGAGTTCTGCCGTGATGATCAGCGCCGGAGCCGCGCCGCGATGGGAGGGGGCCAGCAGGGGAGAGGCCTGCGGATGTCGGGCATGTGCTTCCTGGCCATCCAGATAGAGTCGCATGTGCTCGGCCATCTGTTCGGTGGTCAGCGGCGGGCGCTGGGCGTTGTCGCGCAGCGATGGGTACTGGGGATGGAAGCCGCTGCGCAGGTCGGTGGCCGGGTAGATGAGGATCTGGCAGGCCAGCTGTGGCAAGGCCAGCGCCACGATGGCGGCCAGGTTGCCACCCGCGCTGTCGCCGGCCACGCCCACCCGCCGGGCGTCGATACCGAGTGAGGCGGCGTTCTGCAGGACCCAGCGCGTGGCCGCGATGCTGTCGTGTGGCGCCTGGGGCCAGGGCAGTTCCGGGGCCAGCGCGTAGTCCACGGCGATCACGATGGCCTGCGCGGCATGCGCCAGGCGACGGCAGACGCGATCGTGCGTATCCAGGTCGCCCATGCTCCAGCCACCGCCGTGGAAGTAGATGAGGGCAGGGGCTTCCATGGCCGTGATGTCCGGACGATAGCGCCGCAAACGGATCGGGCGCTCGTCGGTGTCGGCCACCAGGTCGCTCACCTCGGCCATGTCCAGGATGGGGCCACCCACACGCTGGCCAAACAGCTTGTACCAGCCGCGCAGGGCACGCAGATCCTGCTGCATGGACAGGGCAGCGCCGGATTCGCCCAGTTCCTTCATGAGTTCCTGCTGGGCCAGCCGGTACTGGAAGAATTCGGCCAGCTGGGGGTGCATGTGGGAGAGCATCGGTGGGTCCTGAGTGCGCAGGTTTCATGAGCACTCAGCGCCGGAAAAAACTGGGCTGAGTCGCTGCGGGTTCAAGTGTCTTCCGGCTACAGTCGAGCCAGCCGTTCAAGGGCGGCGTGCAGGGTCTCGTCCTTCTTGGCAAAGCAGAAGCGGATGAGGTTCTGGTTGCGGCTGTCGCCATAGAAGGGCGACAGCGGGATGGCGGCCACGCCGATGCGAGCGGTGAGCCATTCGCAGAAGGCGGCTTCGGTGGGGGCGTCCGACGAATGAGCGGGGCGCTGCCCGTCAGCGGGATGATTCGGCGCGCTTCCGCTGCCGCAGTCTGTGACCGTCGGAGCGGCTGATGTTCCGTCACGGTGCACCAGCAGTCACGTGCGCGCAGGGCTTTGTCTTGCAACAGGTCGGTCACGTCCACGACCTGGAAATAGGTGCCGGCACAATCCAGCAGCCGGAAGCCTGTGCCCGCCAGGCCCTGCCGGAACAGGTCACGTTTTCGCTGATAGAAAGCGGACAGGTTCAGGTAGTGGCCCGGATCCTGCGGGTTGTGTTCCAGATGCTGCAGGTAGTCGGCCAGGCCGGCCTGCATGGGAGTGTTGACGGTGAAGACGTTGAACTGATGGATCTTGCGGAATTCTGCCGTCAGTGCAGCCGGCTGCAGCCACGGTGCCCACCTTCCAGCCGGTGACGTGAAAGGTCTTTCCAAAGCTGGAGACGACCAGACTGCGGGCAGCCAGCTCCGGGTACCGGGAGACGCTCTGGTGCGGCTGGCCGTCGAAGACCATGTGCTCGTACACCTCGTCGCTGAGCAGCAGCACGTTGGTGGGGGCCAGCAGTGTCTGCAGCTGCTGCATCTGCTGGGCCGTCCAGACCGTGCCGCTGGGGTTGTGCGGCGAGTTGATGATGAGCAGCCGGGTGCGGGGCGTGAGGGCGGCGGCGATGCGCTCGAAGTCCGGCGCGAAGCTGCTGGACTGCAGCGGCACGCGCACGGGGACAGCGCCGGCCATGCGGATGGCGGGCACGTAGCTGTCGTAGCACGGGTCCAGCACGATGACTTCATCGCCGGGGTCGGGTGACGGCCAGGATGGCGGTGAACAGCGCCTGGGTGGCCCCGGCGGTGAGGGTGATCTCGGTGTCGGGATCGTAGGCGTGGCCATGGCAGGCCGCGATCTTGCGGGCAACGGCCTGACGCAGGGCCGGCCAGCCGGGCATGGGCGGGTACTGGTTGTGGCCGGCGCGCATGGCGCGGCTGACGGCTTCGATCAGGGCAGGATCGCAGTCGAAGTCCGGAAAGCCCTGACCCAGATTGACGGCACCGTGCTGTGCGGCCAGGGCCGACATGGTGCTGAAGATGGTGGTGCCGACATCCGGCAGGCGGCTGGGAAGGGACATGGCCATGGTGTGAGCGCGATGGGAATCGGAGTTCTGCAAGCCTTTGCGGCGTGCAAGGCCCGATCAATGATATTCGACACCATGAACGGGATCCCGGTGCCGTGCGGTGGGGCAGAGACACCGGGATCGTCTTCTGCGGGGCGGACGTGAGCGGCTCACGCCCCCGTCCGGCATGCAGAGGGCTTACAGGGCAGCCAGGGCGGCGGCGTAGTCGGGCTCGTCCTTGATCTCGGACACCAGCTGGCTGTACAGCACCTGGTCGTTTCTCGTCCAGCACCACCACGGCGCGGGCGCACAGGCCGGCCAGCGGGCCGTTCTCGAGGTCCACGCCGTAGGCGGTCCGGAATTCCGGGTTGCGGAAGGAGGACAGCATCACGACGTTGGACAGGCCTTCGGCGCCGCAGAAGCGGGCCTGGGCAAAGGGCAGGTCAGCCGAGATGCACAGCACAACCGTGTTGGCCAGCTTGCCGGCGTCCTGGTTGAAGTGGCGCACCGAGGCGGCGCAGACGCCGGTGTCGACGCTGGGGAAAATGTTGAGCACCTTGCGCTTGCCGGCGTAGGTGGCCAGCGTGGCTTCGCCCAGCTCACCGGTGGTGAGGGTGAAGGCGGGGGCTTTGCTGCCCTTGGCGGGGAAGGTGCCGCCGACCTTGATGGCGTTGCCGGCGAGAGTGACTTGGCTCATGAGGATCTCCTGAATGGGCGGGAAGGACGCTGCGACCATGGACCTGCGGACCTGCGGACCTGCGGACCTGCGGACCTGCGGACCTGCGGGTCCGTGTCGGCTCCCTTCCCGCAAACATGAAAAAGGGAACGCGGGGTTCCCTGGGTAAGACGGGTCCGGGCATGATACCCGGAAGGTCTGGCGGTGGCTTACTGGCCGGCCATGCGCTGGAAGATCCGCAGGCCGGATTCGGCAGCCGGCATCTGGTCTTTCAGGAAGCCTTGCAGCATCTGTGCCTGCTTCACTTCCTGCTGGGCATCCTTCACGGCCTGGGTGCTTTGCCTTGCCGGGCTGTTTGCGGGCCTGGGCCTTGGCCTGTTTCAGCTTGACCTTGGCGTCCTGCTCGGACGTGACGGCCCTGCGCAGGCTTTTCTGCAGGTCGGGCAGTTTCTTCCCGGCGCGCTCGTATTCGACTTTCCAGGTCGCCTTCGGATCCAGCAGCTTTGCAGGCAACCGGGGCCGAGACCGAGCGGTCCCGCATGTCGAAGGTGGTGACGGTGCAGGCGTCGGGCTTGTCCAGACCATCGATGCCCTTCACGGAAGGCGCGATGTGAACGCGATGCAGGCGGGCGCCCCGGGTGGCATTGCCGCCTTCCCAGTCCTTGGTGGTCAGGTAGACATCGGTGCCTTTGGCGGTGTGGCGCACGTGCAGGTTGGACGGCGCATCCTGGAAGGCAATGTTGACGAACTGGCCTGGCACGAAGCCTGTGGCCTGGGCGGGCAGGGATGCCACGGTGAGGGTGTGGCTGTCGTAGTTGGTGGAGAAGACCTGTCCGGATTCAGGTGAATAGCCCACCTCGACGGTGCCGCTGCCGGTGAGCAGGCTGCTGCGCGCCCCAGTGGCCGGATCGATGAGCAGCAGGTTGGGCAGTGCGCCCACCCCGTAGACGCTGGCCAGCAGCTGCTTGCCGGGGCCCGCCACATAGTTGTAGACGTTGAGCCCCTCGTCCACGCCGGTGAGTGGGGTGGTGACCCCGGTCTTCGGGTCCACGGCTGTCACGTCATGGGTGCCGGTCAGTACCCGGCCATCCAGGTAGGCCAGCGGGATGACCAGACCGTTGCCGATGGACTGCACGGCAAAGCCCGGTGCGTGCTCCCCTTCCGGGGTGTACTTCATGAGGTAGCTGGGCGGCTTGCCGGGCGCGAAGGTGTTGTAGTTGATGTAGAAGTTGCCGGCTTCATCCAGCACGACGTAGCGGCCCCGATACTTCTGGCCCTTCACGTCGGTATCGGCTTTGCGGCAGGGTGATCTTGCCGTCGGCCAGGTTCACCAGGCTGAAGGCGTTGACATAGGTGTGCGTGGCAATGGCACGCTTGCCGTCCTGGCTGAGGGCCAGGGCATGGGTGGCAAAGGGCAGCTTGATGGTGTTTTTCAGGGGCCAGGGTGTCGGCATCCAGCGCCACCAGGGCACCGGGAGTGACGTTCTTGGTCATCTTGCCGCCGAAAGGCGGCATACAGGGTGCCGCCATGTTCATGCATCTGATAGAAGCCCCAGACGTACTGGGGGTTCTTGTCCTTGTCGCCTTTCGGCTTGTCGGCTTTGGCTTCAGGCTGATTCAGGCCGTAGTCGTCGCCGTGATTGGCCCATTGGGGATCGTAGCCTTCCAGCTTTTCGCAGCCGCTGGTGGGTTTGAAGTCGGAGGCGTCGAGGCTGACGGGTTTGGAGGGGCGGGGCCAGGGCGTACCAGTAGGGGCTGCCAGGGCAGTGCCGCAGGCCAGCGCGGCAGCTACGGCCAGGGCGATACAGGGAAGGTTGCAGCATGGGATCGGTCTCCTGGACCTGAGGGATGCTAATGTTAACAAGAGTCATTGTGCGCATCATCTGTGAAAGTGGATGGAGACGCGCTTTTGTGGCAGGGGCGCTTCATGGGGGAGGGGCATGAAAAAGCCGGATCGGCACATGGCACGATCCGGCTTTTTGATGTCCTGGTCAGGGGTGAGAGGTTCGAACCTCCGGCCTCTACGTCCCGAACGTAGCGCTCTACCAGGCTAAGCTACACCCCGAATGGCTTGCCGCAATGATACTACATATTGCGCGAAACCGAGTAAGAAGATAAGTATACCAGAGCTTCGCGATATTGGGAGGGGGGCATTTGCGCCAAAGCCGCATGTGCCCGGTTTGCTTCCTGTTCGGCCAGCTGGCGCGCATAGCCGAGGGCGTCGCAGCGCTGGATGGCCTGGTGGATGAGGTCGAAGTGCTCGGTCTCGCCGTTCAGGATGGCCTGACGGACGATCTCGCGGTCTTCGGGCGAACCCACTTCCATCACGCGGATGAGCGGCAGGGTGGCCTTGCCCTCACGCAGGTCGTCGCCGATGTTCTTGCCCAGAGTCTCGCTCTCGCCGGAGTAGTCGAGCACATCGTCGATGATCTGGAAGGCGGTGCCCAGGTGTCGGCCGTAGGCGGCGGCGGCATCTTCCAGCTCGGGCGTGGCGCCAGCCAGTACGGCGCCGATGCGCGCCGAGGCCTCGAAGAGCTTGGCGGTCTTGAAGCGGATGACTTGCAGGTAGGCCGCCTCGTCCACGTCGGGGTCGTTGCAGTTGAGCAGCTGCAGCACCTCGCCCTCGGCGATGACGTTGGTGGCGTCGGCCAGGGTCTTGAGGATGTGGAGCTGCTCGACTTCCACCATCATCTGGAACGAGCGGGAGTAGAGGAAGTCGCCGACCAGCACCGAGGCGGCATTGCCGAACTGGGCGTTGGCGGTGGGGGCGCCCCGCCGCAGGGTGGATTCGTCGACGATGTCGTCGTGCAGCAGGGGTGGCGGTATGAATGAACTCGACCACCGCGGCCATCAGCCAGTGGTGACCCTGCGCACGCTGCTGTTCGGTCTGACCGTAGCCGAGAGCGCGGGCGAAGAGCGTGAGCAGCACGGGCCGGAGCCGCTTGCCGCCTGCACTGATGATGTAGGTGGCGATGGTGCGGATCAGGGCGACGAGAGCTGATCGAGGCGCTCCTTGATGACCCGATCGACTTCGGCGAGATCTTCAGAGATGATCGGATAGGCGTCGTAGGGTTTCAAGATGGGAAGCTGTTGTGCGTTGGCCTGACCAAGGTGCCCGGTTCCGGCAAGGGGCCCCTGCCTGATGGCAGGAGCGCCCGGAATGATGCCACGTTGCCAGACGGGAATGACCCTGGGAAAGACCTGATTATATGGGCGGATGGCCGATGCCGATCGGCAGTGGCCGATTCTTCCGGAATGGGGCGCTTTTCAGGGGGTGTGGGAGGGGTTTCAAGGGGCTGGGCGACCGAATCCGGGGCCATCGCGGGGAGGGAGGTCTTTTTCGGGCATGCCCCGGTCCGGGGCTGTGACTGTGGCTGTGGCTGTGGCTGGCTGTGGCTGTGAGGGCGTGGTGCCCAGCCGGATGTTTGACTGCCAAGGCAGGCCGATTCTATAATTTCAGGTTGCGCCTTCCCGGGTGGGGAGGTGTGTTCTTTGGAGGTTTCCATGTACGCGGTCATAAAAACCGGTGGCAAGCAATACAAGGTTGCAGCCGGCGAGAAAAATCAAGGTAGAACAGATATCCGCAGACATCGGAGCCGGCATCGAGATCGACCAGGTGCTCGCCGTCTACGACGGTGACAAGGTGAAGATCGGTGCGCCGCTGGTGGGTGGCGCAAGCGTGTCGGCTGTCGTGCTGTCTCAGGGACGTCACAAGAAGGTGCGCATCTTCAAGATGCGGCGGCGCAAGCACTATCAGAAGCGCCAGGGCCATCGCCAGAACTACACCGAGCTGTTCATCACGCAGGTGTCGTCCGAGCTGGGCACGGCCAAGGCCGAGGCACCCGCAGCCGCCTGAGGCGACCGGGACCGATCAACCCGTCCTGTCCCTGCCTTGTTCGGGCGACAGGACATTTCGTGCAGGTAATCTGACATGGCACAGAAGAAAGGCGGCGGCTCCACGCGAAACGGCCGCGATTCCAAGCCCAAGATGCTGGGCGTCAAGGCCTACGGCGGCCAGTTCGTCTCGGCCGGCTCCATCATCGTGCGTCAGCGCGGCACCCGTGTGCACGCTGGTCGCAACGTCGGCATGGGCAAGGATCACACCCTGTTCGCGCTGATGGACGGTGTGGTCACCTTCGGCATCACCGGTCCGAAGAGCAACAAGGTGGTGAGCATCACCCCGGCGCTGGCAGACGCTGCCTGAGGGCGCTTCGCCTTCCGCCAAGGCCCCGGTGCTTCCGGGGCTTTTTTTCGCCTGCTGCCGCGACGGCAGGCGTTTGCTGTTATTTTTGCAAGATTCTGCTGCCCGTGCCTGCGCCCGCTGTGAGGTGCTGCATGGGGCAGTTCCCATGAAGCCCCTGGAGATCCGTGGGATCCGTCCCGGGCTTCAGTCTCAGGAAAAGTCCCGTCCGGGCCTTCCCCGGCAGGAGTGAGCCATGAAATTCATCGACGAGGCCCGGATCGAGGTGATCGCCGGGGCCGGCGGCAACGGGGCGGCCTCGTTTCGCCGCGAGAAGTTCATCCCCACGGTGGGCCCGATGGCGGCGATGGCGGCCGGGGCGGTTCCATCCTGGCCGAGGCCGATCGCAACATCAACACGCTGATCGATTTCCGCCATACCCGCAAGTACCAGGCACGCCGCGGGCGAGAACGGCCGGGGCTCGGACCAGTACGGCAAGGGCGGTGACGACATCGTGCTGCGCATGCCGGTGGGCACGCAGATCCATGACGAGGACACGGGCGAGCTGCTCTTTGACCTGACCACGCATGGCGAGCGGGTTGTGCTGGCCAAGGGCGGTGACGGTGGCCTGGGCAACCTGCATTTCAAGAGCAGCACCAACCGCGCGCCGCGCAAGTCCACGCCGGGCTGGCCGGGCGAGGAGCGTCGGCTGAAGCTGGAACTGAAGGTGCTGGCTGACGTGGGCCTGCTGGGCATGCCCAACGCGGGCAAGTCCACCTTCATCTCGCAGGTCTCCAATGCCCGTCCGAAGGTGGCTGACTATCCGTTCACCACGCTGCACCCCAATCTGGGCGTGGTGCGCGTGGAAGACAGCCGCAGCTTCGTGGTGGCGGACGTGCCGGGGCTGATCGGCGGGGCAGCCGAGGGCGCCGGGCTGGGGCACCGTTTCCTGCGACACCTGCAGCGCACGAGGCTGCTGCTGCATCTGGTGGATATCTTCCCCTTCGACCCCGACCGCGACGTGGTGGACGAGGCGAAGACGATCGTGGAGGAGCTGCGCAAGTACGACCCGGCCCTCTACGAGAAGCCCCGCTGGCTGGTGTTGAACAAGGTGGACATGATGTCGCCCGAGGCCGTGGACGAGGTGCGCGAGCGGCTGGTGAAGGAACTGGACTGGCAAGGGCCGGTGTACTGCATCTCGGCCATTTCCGGCCAGGGCTGCCGTGAGCTGTGCTATGCCATCTGGGACTATCTGGAGTCGCTGCGCCCGCCCGAGGATGTTGGACCCCGACGTGCGCTTTGACCGGGAAAACGCCGCCGAGGTGGTGAACGGCGAGACTGCGGCCGCTGAGGCGAGCGGGCCAACAGACGGAGGAAGGGCCGGCATCCTGACCGGGATGCCAGGCAAGGCCGGGCAGTGTCTCCTGCCGGGCTGATGATGTGCCGGGCCCGGGCGGGCGTGCCGCATTCCGGGGCCGGATGACGGGATTGCAGGGAAGTTTTGAACCATGAAGAACGCCATGCCCGCGCAGCGACTGGTGATCAAGGTGGGTTCGTCGCTGGTGACACGCGGCGGGCAGGGCGTGGACCAGCAGGCGCTGAACCACTGGGCTGACCAGGTGGCGGCACTGCGGGCGCGAGCGGCCGCTGCCGCCCATGCCGATGTGCAGGGCGAGCATGCAGGCGGTCATGAGCCTCACGCTAAAGGTGCGGTGGCCGGGCGTTCCCGCCATCACGCGGCGCACGAATCCGACGACGGTGCACGGATCCTGCCCGAGATCGTGCTGGTGTCCTCGGGCGCCATTGCCGAAGGCATGAAACGGCTGGGCTGGAAGAAGCGGCCGCGCGAGGTGCGCCAGCTGCAGGCTGCCGCCGCCATCGGCCAGATGGGCATTGCCCAGGCCTACGAGAACGCCTTCCAGCGCCACGGCATCGAGACCGCGCAGGTGCTGCTGACCCATGAAGACCTGGCTGACCGCCGGCGTTACCTGAACGCACGCTCCATGCTGAAGACGCTGCTGGCGCTGGGCGTGGTGCCGGTCATCAACGAGAACGACTCGGTGACGACCGACGAGATCAAGGTGGGGTGACAACGACACGCTGGGCGCGCTCGTGGCCAACCTCATCGAGGCCGACTGGCTGGTCATTCTCACGGACCAGGACGGCTCTGTTCACGGCCGATCCCCGGCGTGATCCGAACGCGGTGCTGCTGCCCGAGGTTCAGGCCGGCGACCCGGCGCTGGAGCAGATGGCCGGTGGCGCGGGCAGCGCCGTGGGCACGGGCGGGATGCTGACCAAGGTGCTGGCGGCGCGGCGTGCAGCGCGCAGCGGCACCTCGACGATCGTCTGCTCCGGACATGAGCCTGACGTCCTGCTGCGACTGGAGGCCGGTGAGTCGATCGGCACGCGCTTCGTGGCGCAGACCGCCCGCCTGGCGGCCCGCAAGACCTGGATGGCCGACCACCTGCAGCTGCATGGCCATGTGGTGGTCGATGCCGGGGCGGAAGAGGCCCTGTGTGCCCACGGTGGCAGCCTGCTGCCGGTGGGCGTGACGGCCGTGCAGGGCGAGTTTGCCCGGGGTGACCTGGTGGCGGTGCTGTCGAGCGATGGCCGGGAACTGGCGCGGGGCCTGGTGAACTACGCCGCCACCGACGCCCGGCGGCTGGCTGGGCAGCCGTCCTCACGCATCGAGTCGATTCTGGGATTCATCGAAGGCGTGGAACTCATTCACCGCGACAATCTGGTGCTGCGATAGGGCGCGTAAAGACGCCGTTTCTTCAGCGTGATAATCTGTAAATTTGTAAGTTTTATTGCAATCATTGATGAATTTAATCGATGATCCGGTTATCGACGGTTTATCGGTATATCGTTTAGCGCCCGTCGATTCCGGTGGGTTGTTGCGGAGCGGATAATGGCTATCTGGACGGATGAGGACGCCAGGTTCGACTATGTGGTGGTGGGTGCTGGAACGGCAGGTTGCCTGCTGGCCGATCGCCTGAGTGCCACCGGGGCCAGTGTCTGCGTGCTGGAGGCGGGCGGACGTGACTGGAGCCCGCTGATCCACCTGCCGGTCGGCTATGTCTGGAACGTGCATAGCCGCCGCCTGACCTGGGACTACGCCGTGGAGCCCGGGCCAGTGGTGAACCGGCGCTTCCGGCTGCCGCAGGGCAAGGTGCTGGGTGGCTCCAGCTCCATCAACGGCCTGTCGCACGTGCGCGGGCAGCGACAGGACTACGACGACTGGGCAGCGGCTGGCAATCCGGGCTGGTCCTATCTGGAGATCCTGCCGTATTTCATGCGTTCCGAACGCAAGATCGGCGTGGGGGACGACCGCTTTTCGCGGGCGCTCCGGCAGCCTGCACATCACCGACCAGGATTGGTCGCACCCCATCTGTGACGCCTTCGTCAACGGGCTGTCCGAACTGGGCATCCCGCTCACCGACGATTACAACGGCATGGTCCACACGGGGGGCGGCTACCTGCAGCGGGCCATCCACAACGGACGGCGCTGCAGTTCGGCCCGGGCCTTCCTGAAGCCTGCCATGCAGCGTCCGAATGTGGAGGTCCGCACGCGCGCCCATGTCAGCCGCATCCTGTTCGAGGGCACCCGCGCCGTCGGCGTGCGCTGCGTCCGGGCGGGCTCCGGGGGCAGGAGCAGACCATCCGGGCCAACCGTGAGGTCATCCTGGCCGCCGGGGCGGTCAGCACGCCCAAGCTCCTGCAGATCTCTGGCGTGGGGATCGTTCCCTCATCGAATCGTTGGGGCGTGCCGCTGGTGGCCGATCTGCCCGGCGTGGGGACAGAACCTGCAGGACCATTACCGCGTCCGTCTGGTGTCGCGGCTGCGTTATGTGGTCAGCATCAACGAAGTGGTGCTCAGCCCCCGGCTCATCAGCGAGTTCGTGAAATGGATGCGGGGGCGCCCCAACGTCCTGTCGCTGAGCGCCTCCATGGCCTACACCTACTGGCGTAGCCGGCCTGACGTCGAGCGCCCCGACCTGGAATTCGTCTTCGCGCCGGCCAGCTTCCGCGGCGGTGTGGTGGGTCTGCTGGATGGCTGGCCGGGCATGACGCTGGGCATCTGGCAGGGCAGGCCGGAAAGCCGGGGCAGCGTGCAGGCCCGCACGGCCAGCCCCTTCGATGCGCCGCGCATCCAGCCCAACTACCTGACGGACGAGCGCGACCAGCGGGTGCTGATCGATGGCATCCGCCTGGGGCGGAAGATGATGTCGACCTCCACCCCGGGCCCCTTCGTGGCCCAGGAAGAAGTGCCAGGCGACAAATATCAGACCGACGAGGAACTGCTGGACTTTGCCCGCGAGACCGGGGCCACGGTCTACCACGTGGTGGGCACCTGCCGCATGGGGCCGGCCTACCGTCGGGATTCGGTGGTTGATCACCAGCTGTGCGTTCATGGCCTGCAGGGCCTGCGCGTGGTCGATGCCTCGATCATGCCGTCGCTGCCCTCGGTAAACACCAATGCGTCCACGCTGATGATCGCGGAGAAAGCTTCGGACATGATCCTGGGCCTGCCGCCGCTGCACCCGGCCGACAACCTGCCGGGTGAGGATGAAAGCCTGCTGGGCAACGCCTGATTCCCGTCGCCTGATGGCCTGATCGAGGGCGGCTCGTCCCGGTGGGGCCAGGGCGTTCGCCCGCGGCCTCCCGCCTGCCTCCCCTGCGTCGGCCATGGGGAACCATCCGGCAGCAAGCGTGACGATGTACATTGCAGGTCATGGTGGCTTTCGCCATGATCGTTGCATGAACGCCACGAAATTCTCCCTCTCGGCTGTTTCCGCGCTGCTGGCCACGGCGCTTGCTGCCTGTGGTGGCGGCGGTGGTGGTGGCGCAGCGCCCACGCCCGCGGCTGCCGTCGATCCGGCGGTGGGCTCGGCCATCCTGCTGGGATCGTCGACGCAGCTGGCCAACCAGTGCGCACCCGAGAACTCGCTGGCGCGTGATGCCCAGAGCAATCTCCTGTCGGGCTACCGCTCGGGCTCGCGGTTGATCGAACAGAGCTTCGTGCGGGCCTACCTGCAGGAAAACTACCTCTGGTATCAGGAGATGCCTGACCTCCCTGGTGGTGCCGCCGGCCTACACGCAGGCTAGCCCTATCAGGACGGCATGAGCAGCTGGTTCCGTGACCTGCTCTCGCCCCAGAAGAACGCCAACGGCGCGCGCAAGGACCGCTTTCAGCTTTTGCCATGCCCACGGCCGACTGGAAGGCCCAGTCGCAGGCCGGTGCCGTCAGCGGCTATGGTGTGGACCTGGGCGTTCTGAAGAGCGAGGTGCCGCGTGATGTGCGGGTGACGCTGGTGACCCCGGGTACCCCGGCCGAGCGCCTGAATGTGGCTCGGGGTGACCGGTTGCTGTGGGTCGTCACGGCGGCCGGCAAGCGCATCGACGTGGTGAACACCGAGGTGCAGGAAGAAGTCGACGAGCTGAACCGCGTGCTCTTCAAGGCCAATGAGGGCGAGAACACCGGTTTCGAGTTCCGCCCGGTGGAAGGGGGCGAGAAGAACCGCGCGGTCGAGCTGAGCGCCGGCCAGTACACCGCCCCGCCGGTGCAGACCACCCGGGTGATTGATGGCGCCGGGGGTGCCAAGGTGGGCTACGTGCTGTTCAACGGCTTCAACCTGCTGGCCGAGGCGCAGCTGGTGAAGGCCGTGACTGAAATGCAGGGCCAGCAGGTGAAGGACGTGGTGGTGGACCTGCGCTACAACGGCGGCGGCTACCTGTACCAGTCGGCGCAGCTGGCCTACATGCTGAGCGATCCCACGCTGACCAAGGACAAGGTCTTCGAGCGCCTGCAGTACAACGACAAGCGCCGCAAGGATGAGAGCCTGATGCGCTTTCCTGACGGTGACCAGCGGCACCGAAGGGCACCAACACCCGCTACGGCCAGACCCTGCCCAACCTGGGGCTGAAGCGCGTCTACGTGCTGACGGGCAACAACACCTGCTCGGCCAGCGAATCGCTGATCAACGGCCTGCGCGGCGTGGACGTGGAAGTGGTGCAGATCGGCAATACCACCTGCGGCAAGCCCTACGGCTTTACCGCGCATGACAACTGCGGTATGTCATACTTCCCCATCGAATTCAACGGCGTCAACGACAAGGGCGTCGGTGGCTTCGACGCAGGCTTCGAGCCCACCTGCAAGGTGGCCGATGACCTGGAGCACCAGCTGGGCGACCCGAACGAGCGGCTGCTGGCCGCCGCGCTGCATCACCGCCAGTACGGCCAGTGCCCGGCCACGGCCAGCACCAAGGCCCTGGGCAGCGCCGCGCAGGCCGTCCTGTCCGACCCGCAGCTGGTGCGCTCTCCCGCCCAGACTTCCAAGTTCGTGCTGCCATGACGTTTTCCCTGCTGCCTTCTTCCTCGTCCGCCGTGTCTTCCCGTCGTGCCCTGGCTGCCGTGTTGCTGCTGTCGGCCGCACTGACCGGATGCTCGTCGCTGACCAGCGGGGAAGGGGGCAAGCGGGAATCCCTGGAGCAGAAAGCCATCCGGGAAGGTGCCCGTGAAGATGTCGAAGCCGACCGCCGCGAGCAGCTGGCGGAAATGCTGCGGCAGGACCCGGGCGCTTCGCTATCTGACCTGCCGCATGCACGGCTGGCCGCGCAGACCAACCATGCCTGCCTGGCCGCCATCGAGACCATGGCCGAGCGCTACAGCGGCCGTCGCGTGATGCTGGGCGAGGCCGCCTTTGTCGACAGCAGCGACCTGGTGCTGGACCAGACCTTCCTGCGCGGGCCCGACGGCCAGATCCTGGATGGCCGGCGCGGCAAGCCTCAGCCATTCATCATGCAGCTGCGCTTCGGACCGCGCGGCTGCATGGCCGTGGTGCCGGCGCAGTCTTCCGCCGTGCTGCCCGTTCCTGCCGCGCAGACCCTGCGCGAGTGCCGCTGCCCTGCCGCCGTCCACGAAGTGATCGGGGTTTGGCTGCCGGCGGGCCGTCTGCGATAATCCCCGCAGGCAGGGGCCGTTCCGGGCCCTTCCCGGCATTGCCGGGTGTTCCGTGCCGTGTGCCCTTTCGGGGCGCCTCGGCCATGGCGAGCACTGCCGGCACCGTTCGCTTTCCTCATCGAAAAAGCTCCCGCCGCCGTTCGCACGGCGGGCGGCCTGAGACTTTTCCTGTCCGGTCCGCTTCATTTTCCGGCAGCGCTGGCTGCCGCAGCTACATGGCCCAATACGTATACACGATGAACCGGGTGAGCAAGACCGTGCCACCCAAGCGCCAGATCCTGAAGGATATTTCCCTGAGCTTCTTCCCGGGCGCCAAGATCGGCGTGCTCGGCACCAACGGCGCCGGCAAGTCCACGCTGCTCAAGATCATGGCCGGCCTCGACAAGGAGATCGACGGCGAAGCCATGCCGATGCCGGGCATCAAGGTGGGCTACCTGCCGCAGGAGCCGCAGCTGGATCCCGAGCAGACCGTGCGCGAGGCCGTCGAGGGCGGTCTGGGCGAGATCGTCGAGGCCAAGCAGAAGCTGGAAGAGATCTACGCCGCCTACGCCGAGCCGGACGCCGACTTCGACGCCCTGGCCGCCGAGCAGGCCAAGTACGAGGCCATCATCCAGGCCGCTGGCACCGACAACATCGAGCTGCAGCTGGAAGTGGCGGCCGATGCCCTGCGCCTGCCGCCGTGGGATGCCAAGATCGGCAACCTGTCCGGTGGCGAGAAGCGCCGCGTGGCCCTGTGCCGCCTGCTGCTGTCGCGCCCCGACATGCTGCTGCTGGACGAGCCCACCAACCACCTGGACGCCGAGAGCGTGGACTGGCTGGAGCAGTTCCTGCAGAAGTTCACTGGCACCGTGGTGGCCGTCACCCACGACCGCTACTTCCTGGACAATGCCGCCGAATGGATCCTGGAACTGGACCGGGGCAGCGGCATTCCCTGGCGCGGCAACTACAGCTCGTGGCTGGACCAGAAGAGCAACCGCCTGAAGCAGGAAGAAGCGGCTGAATCGGCGCGCCAGAAAGCCCTCAAGAAGGAGCTGGAATGGGTGCGCCAGAACGCCAAGGGCCGTCAGGCCAAGAGCAAGGCCCGTCTGGCCCGCTTCGACGAACTGTCGTCCTACGAATACCAGCGCCGCAACGAGACGCAGGAGATCTTCATTCCCGTGGCCGAGCGCCTGGGTGATCAGGTCATCGAGTTCCAGAACGTCTCCAAGGCCTACGGCGACCGCCTGCTGATCGACAACCTCAGCTTCCAGATCCCGCCGGGTGCCATCGTCGGCATTATCGGCCCCAACGGCGCCGGTAAATCGACCATCTTCCGGATGATCACCGGACGCGAGAAGCCCGACAGCGGCGAGATCAAGATCGGCCACACCGTGCATATCGCCTACGTGGACCAGTCGCGCGAATCGCTGCAGGGCGACAAGACCGTCTGGGAAGACGTGTCGGGCGGCCTGGACATCATGAACGTCGGCAAGTTCGAGATGCAGTCGCGCGCCTACATCGGCCGCTTCAACTTCAAGGGTCCCGACCAGCAGAAACTGGTGGGACAGCTGTCGGGGGTGAGCGCGGCCGCCTGCATCTGGCCAAGACCCTGCTGGAAGGCGGCAACGTGCTGCTGCTGGACGAGCCCTCCAACGACCTGGACGTGGAAACCCTGCGGGCGCTGGAAGACGCCCTGCTGGAATTCGCCGGCTGCTGCCTGGTCATCTCGCACGACCGCTGGTTCCTGGACCGGATCGCCACGCACATCCTGGCGGCCGAGGGCGATTCGCAATGGACGTTCTTCGCCGGCAACTACCGCGAGTACGAGGAAGACAAGCGTCGCCGCCTGGGCGACGAGGAAGCCCGTCCCAAGCGCTTCCGCTACAAGTCGATCCACGTTTGATCGATCCGCGGGATTCTCTGGACAGGTTCAGAGAATCCCGTGAGGCCCGGCGGGGGAGGAGCGCCGGGCTGTCCGGTCTGGTGCTGGGTGGTGGCGTTCTGCGTGCCTTGAGCAAATGGCCACCGTGACAGAAAAACGATGAACAGGGTGCCCGACAGCCAGGGGTACCGACCCAGTCAGCAACCCCGTTACCCCGCAAGTATCCTGCAAGTCACCCCGCAAGTCGCCCGCAAGTCGCCCCGCAAGTCGTGCGGCTTCTGAAGGCCAGGATCGGTGAGCATCTGCGCAGGGAGCTGCAAGCCTTGGAGCACGCAGCCATGATGGAGATATGGCGAGGCAGGCGGCTAGAGTTACGGCTGAGAGCCACGGAAAGTGCCCGCATTTGTTGACGCCCCTATCCGGACTGTCGGATTCAGGGTAGGTGCAGCGTCGGACCAACACGGGATAAGGGTATACGGTACCTAAGAGTATAGTTTTTCTCTATGAGTACCGACGGCGAAACACAGATGAAAGTATCCCGCACCGCCAAGAATGATGGGAGTGGAACCCGAACGCATTCAGTGTCTGATGGGATGGGGGCCTCGTTGTTCGAGGTAAGTCCCGAGGACGTAGCGTCCTGGCACCTGTTGATTTGTGGGAGCTGGTGGCGCGTCTGTGTCAGGTAACGTTGGCCGATGCTGGGTTGCCGACTGTGTGCGTGACACATGGAGGGCACTTGTCGGCACCGGATGGTGGTATCGATGTCAGAGTGCAGCTCCGGGAGGGGACCTCCCTCAACCGAAGCTGCCCTTGCGCCTAGCAACTATTGGCTTCCAAGTGAAGGCTACGAAGATGGGGTAGGCGAAATTCAGTGAGATGCTCAAGGGCGGAAAGTTACGGCCTTCAATTGAAAAAGTTGATCGAGGAGGGAGGGGCTACATCATTGCAACCTCAGATTCAGCTCCTGACGAGGGAATATAATAAGCGTCTAAAAAGATGCAGGTTGTGTGGCTGGAGTACTGAAGAGCGGCCCAGAAGTCCATGTTGCATATTGCGATAGAAAAGTCTTGGCAGCTTGGGTCAATGACTATCCAAGTGTCGTTCCCTGGGTGCATTTAAAAACGCAGGGTGCCCCCCTTCATGGGTGGGAGCCTTATGGGCAATGGGCGACTTCAAAACGGATGCCTGATGGAAATTATCCACCATTTTTGCCTGACGAGAAGGCCCGATTCATCGACACTCGTGATCCGGAGCGTGGGCTCAATCTGATTGAGGGAATTGACCTTGTCAGAGAGGTTCTGCGCAAAGGGAACTGAGCGTGTCAATGAGGAGGAAGGGAGGCCTGTTCGTCTGGTGGGCCTTTCGGGTGTGGGAAAGACGCGGTTTGTTCAGGCGTTGTTCGAGGAGGATGTTGGCTCCGATGCCCTGGATCAGAAGCTGGCCGTATACGCGGACGCGGGGCGTAGCCTGAATCCTCCCCCCGCTGTTGTGCTGAATAGGCTGATATCCAGTAAAAAACAGGCAATCCTGATCGTTGATAACTGTTCGCCTACATTGCATAGGGAGCTTGCTGAGCAGCTTGGCAATGCTTCTGGAGGAGGGGTAGGCCTGTTGACGGTCGAGTACGATATTCGGACTGATACACCAAATGAAACGCAGGGTGTTTCGCCTGCAAACGGCTCCCTTGATCTTGTTGAAAGGATCGTCGTGGAACAGTTTCCTGGGATGTCCAGGGTTGATGCACGGACGATAGCGGAGTTTTCTGACGGAAACTCGCGTGTGGCAATTGCGCTGGCAGGTGCCGTGGGGCAGACAGGCTCATTGGCTGGCTTGAGTGATGAGGAGGTGTTTGATCGCCTGTTCTGGCAGCGCAACGAGAAAAATGATGCGCTAGAGCGTGCTGCCACGGCTTGTTCGTTGGTGTACTCGTTTGATGGTGGGGATCAGGGACAAGAATCTGAGGAGCTGAAGCTGCTGGCGGGCTTTGCTCGGATGGATGTGCAGGAACTTTATTGGCATCTTGCAGATCTCAAAGAGCGTGGATTGATTCAAGAGCGAGGGAGGTGGCGTGCGCTTTTGCCGCAAGCTATTGCCAACAGACTTGCTGTGCGAGCGTTGAAGCGGATCCCCAATGCTCATATTGAGCAGAAGATTGATGGGCTGGCATCAGAAATAGGTGACTGGAGGATGCTTCGATCATTCTCCAGACGGCTCGGCTATCTGCATGAGTCAGAGGAAGCGAAAAATATTGTTCGGAAGTGGCTCCAGCCCGGTGGGCGCCTTGGGCGGCCAGACGAAAAAATCGGTTGGTCACTGTATGCGGAGCTTCTGGCTAATGTGGCTCCGGTGGATCAGAAGGGAGCGCTGTCCGTTATTGAGCATCTTATAGGCCTTGATCAAACCCGGTCGGTCATTGAGAGCGGTGTGAATAATAGTGGTCTGTGGTTGACTGGGGATGACATAGATGAAGGGCGGGTGCGGTTGCTTGCGCTATTGCGCCTCCTTGCTTACGACGCGAGTTTGTTTGATCGTTGTCTTGACGTTCTTCTGAAATTTGCTGTGGTTGAGAAAGACCGGCAGGGATCTGCCGGGCGGATTGCCGAATCACTGTTTCTTGTCAATCTTTCGGGAACCCTTGCCAAAACCGAACAAAGGCTCAGGTGGCTGGAGAATAGACTGCGTAGTGATGATGAGTCAGTTAGGTCGATTGCATGTCGCTGTCTGTGGAAGGCGCTGAAGAGTCGGGCATTCAGATCGGAATACAACTTTGACTTTGGCGCCAGAAAGCGGGATTTTGGTTGGAAACCTACTGACGAGGAAAAGGAGGATTGGTATGTGAGATTCATCGATCTGTCGGTCAAGGCCGTGGAGGAGTCTCTGCTAGTTGCGCCGGGGATTAAGGATATCTTGGCAAGACGCTTTCGTGAGCTCTGGGCGGTGGCTATAAAGGCAGGTGGTGTCAAAAGATAGCTTGTCGCGTTCTGTCAAGTTCTTTGCAGAGGCAGGTCGAGAGGAGGGCTGGAAGGGAGGGGTGGGTCGTCATTCGAGAGACTATCTTCTTTGATGGCAAGGAGATGGAGGAGGAAGATCGGAATGCGCTGAATGAGCTTGAGGAGGTTGCTCGCCCACAAAGGCTACTGTCTTTATTGTGGGTTTTGCTGTTTGGCAACCATTTGGGGATAGTCTTTTTCTGATGCGTCTGACTCATCCGAACGCGAGGGGCGATGCGGTTGAGCTAGCCAAGAAATTTGGGAAAAGATTTGGCAAAAATCAGAATCTCTTTCTCCGGAAGCGGCGCGTCTGGTAACAGAAGGCGGGCGACATGGTGATTCGGCTGTCCAGTGTGCCTTGGGTAAGAGCATGGCCGTCCACGTACCTGATGTGAAAAAGATATGGGATGCGTTGCTGGAGGGGTTTGAGTCATGGTCTGAGGTAGAAGAAAGGGACGCAACCTGTTTGAAGGGATACCTGGAGGGAGTGTTTGAACGCGATGTCATGCTATTCAACAGACTCCTGGATGGGGCGATGGGGCGACCGTCGCTTGTCAGGTACGTTCCTTCCTTACAGTCGTGTGCGCCTCTTGATGACTTGGGGCGGGATCGCCTGCTGGCCCTGATGAATCGCCCAGGTGTTCGCGCCATGGACTTTTAGGCTACGGTTGGGGTGGGCGGGCTGGAGGCCGCTTTCTGATGGAAGCTATCCTGACGAGCGTGTTGCCTCGGTTCTGCTGGGCTTGCTTCGGATGAAGGATGGATCGTTTGCAGCAATCCAAGTATTGTCGCAATATGTGTTTAAGAGGAACTCTCGGGTTGATCGACGCCTTTCTGAGGTGGCTTTTAAGGTTCTGGAGGCCGTCTTGTTGGGCATGAAAGATGATAACGTTGAGCTGGGTCGCTTTGATGGTCTTGCATATCCTGTTAAGAGAGTCATCAAGTTCTTTCTTGGGCCTTCGGCGGGCGTCGATGTTGAGGATAGGGAGATTCGGGCGCGTCATATCATGCAGCGCTTGATGGATGAGGTTGGTCCGAGGCTTATTTTTCTTGTTCCCAATTTTTGATGAAATTCTGAGAGCTTTCTGCTGTGTTCAGGGTAAGGTTGTCTTAGATTTTATGGTGGGTGATGATGGTGGTGGTGAGGCGGAATGTCGTCGATTTAATCTGAGGAGAGGGGGGTTTTATGGTGATGGAGATAATCTTCTGATGGACCTTCCTGTAGATACTTTGCTTCAATGGTGTCAGTCTAAGGGTAAGGATCGCTGGGCTCGCGCTGCAAACACGGTTCCCGTGATATTGCCAGTCACGGAAGATGGGGGTGAGAGTAGATGGCAGTGGTCTCCTCTCGCGCTCGGCTTGCTTGATAACGCTCCCAATCCGTGCCAGGTCGCGGAAGCTCTGGTGAAGCGCATTCACCCTGATTCCTTGGCTGGTGTCACGTCTCAGCTCCTCAGGGAACGATTGCCGCTACTGGATCGTCTTTCCGGGATGTTGGGCTCTGAGTGCTCCGAAAAAATGGAAGGATGGAGGAAGAAACTGCAGCATGTTATAGATGAGAGGAGACGCCGGGAGGAACAGGAAGCGCGGGAGGAGGCAGCGCGCCAGAAGGAGCTGGCACGATTTGAGTAGCCAGTCTGTCCTGTCGCCTTGATCCCGAGCGACCTACAATAGCCTTATCCACCGACATGACAAGCCCCGCGCCAGCCCCCATTTCCGGCTTTCATGCCATCGGGCCCTGGCGCAGCAGCCTACAGGGAGCCCCGCATGAGCACGATTCTTGATCTGCAGCCCGCATCGGTCTGGCACTATTTCCATCAGCTCACGCAGATTCCGCGGCCTTCGCATCATGAGGAGGCTGTCCAGCAATACGTGCTGGACGAGGCGGCGCGGCTGGGCCTGTCGGCCGAGCGCGATGCGGTGGGCAACATCCGGGTTCGCAAGCCGGCCAGTGCCGGGCATGAGGGACGCCGGGGGTGATCCTGCAGGGGCATCTGGACATGGTGCCGCAGAAGAATGCCGACAAGATGCATGATTTCACGCGTGATCCGATCACGACGCAGGTGCATGCGGACGGCGGCTGACGGCCGACGGCACGACGCTGAGGGGCGGACAATGGCATCGGGGTGGCGCTGATTCTGGCCGTGCTGGCCGACAGGACGCTGGTGCATCCGCCGCTGGAGGCGCTCTTCACGTCGTCGGAAGAGACGGGGATGGTGGGTGCGAAGGGGCTGCAGGGCGGCTGGCTGAAGGGCCACTACCTCATCAATCTGGATTATGAGGACGAGGGCGAGCTGTGCATTGGCTGCGCGGGTGGCGTGGATGGAAGCTACACCCTGCCGTTTTCCACGCGGGCGGTGCGGATGCCCGGGTTATCGGCTGCTGGTGCGCGGTCTGCGCGGCGGGCACTCGAGGGGTGGACATTCACCGGCTGCGCGGCAATGCCATCCGCATTCTGGCGCAGGTGCTGGTGGCCATCGGGGCCATCAATATTGCCGACCTGAGCGGGGGTAATCTGCGCAATGCCATCCCGCGGGAGGCTCAGGCGCTGATCGGCCTGCCGGATGAGGCCGCTGCCACGGCCGTGCGCGAGATGCTGGCCCGTCTGGCGGCGGAGATCCGTCAGGGGCTGGCGCAGGATTCCCAGGGGCTGGAGCTGGTGCTGGAGCCGGCCGAGGAGGTGACGCAGGTCATCGAGGATGCCCAGCGGCTGCTGGATGTGCTGCGCGTGCTGCCCAACGGGGTGGATCAGATGAGCCCGTCCATGCCCGGTCTGGTGGAGACCTCCACCAACCTGGCGGCCGTCCGCTGCAAGGACGGTGCGCTGCATATCAGCTGCCTGCTGCGCTCGTCGTCCGAGCCGCAGAAACTGGACCTGGCCGACCGGATGGCAGCCGTGGTGCGGCTGGCTGGCGGGCAGTCCGACTACTCGGCGGATTATGGCGGCTGGCTGCCGAAGCCGGATTCGCCGCTGGTGCGGATCTTCCAGCGCACGGGTGAGCAGGTCTTTGGTCATCGGCCGCCCCTGAAGGCCATCCATGCCGGGCTGGAGTGCGGCATTCTGTCCACCCATTACCCGCACTGGGAAATGATCTCCTTCGGCCCGACCATCACGGGGGCGCATTCGCCGGACGAGGCGGTGCAGATCGATACGGTGGGGCGCTGCCATCAGTGGCTGCTGATGTGCCTGCAGGCCCTGGCAGAGGGCGAGGGGAAGGCCTGACAGAACGGACCGGGCTTTCGAGCCGAATGACCCTGACCGATGCCGCGTTGAAAGACGTCGGCATCGGCTGGTGATTTGTGGTGGATGCCACATGGGGTTTTCCCTGAAGTGACTGCTGCAGCGTGTGCCGGGCACAGGGCCCCAGGTGGCCCGGTACACACGGGTATGAATGTTTGACAAAATTGGACAATGTCGTGGTGTGCCCCTTGGGGGCGCGCCACGCAGGCGGTTTTCAAACATCCCGTGCCGATCGCTCCGACGGCGCTGACAAAGGAGGCGCCATGAGCGCAGTCACCCTGTTGGTCGCCGGCCTTGCCCTCATGGCAGCCGGCTATTTTGTCTATTCGCGCTTCATTGCGCAGAAGATCCTCAAGCTCGACCCGAACTACGAGACGCCCTCGCATGCCATGCAGGACGGCATCGACTACGTGCCGACCAACAAGTACGTGCTCTGGGGTCACCACTTTCACTTCGGTGGCGGGGGCGGCGCCCATCGTCGGGCCGGCCATTGCGGTCATCTGGGGCTGGCTGCCGGCTTTCGTCTGGGTGGTGTGCGGCACCATCTTCATTGCCGGCGTGCATGACATGTCGGCGGTGTGGGCCAGCGTGCGCAACCGGGGTCTGTCGATTGGCGCCATTGCCGGGCGGGTGGTCAATGGCCGCACGCGCAGCCTGTTCATGGTGGTGATCTTCCTGCTGCTGCTGATGGTCAACGCCGTGTTCGGGGTGGTCATCGCGCAGATGATGATCAAGACGCCGTCGTCCGTGCTGCCGGTGTGGGGCGCGCTGGTGGTGGCCTTCATCATCGGCCAGTGCATCTACCGCTACAAGATGAACCTGTTCTGGGTGTCGCTGATCGGTGTGGTGGCGCTCTATCTGCTCATCTATCTGGGCCCGGTCTTCCCGCTGCGTCTGCCCGAGGACATGATGGGCCTGCCCACCAATGCATGGTGGATCATCCTGCTGTTCGTCTACGCGGCCGTGGCTTCGCTGCTGCCGGTGTGGATGCTGCTGCAGCCGCGTGACTACATCAACGGCCTGCAGCTCTTCGTGGGTCTGCTGGTGCTGTATGCCGCCATCTTCCTGGTGAACCCCACCGTGGTCGCCCCGGCCGTCAACGAGAACGTGCCGGCCGGCACGCCGCCGATCATGCCGCTGCTGTTCGTGACCATTGCGTGCGGCGCCATCTCGGGCTTTCATGGCCTGGTCTCCACCGGCACCACCTCCAAGCAGGTGGACCGCGAGCCGGACAGCCGCTTCGTGGGCTACTTTCGGTGCCATGGGCGAGGGCATGCTGGCGCTGGCGGCCATTCTGGTGGCCACGGCAGGCTTTGCCACGCTGGCTGACTGGCAGGCCGTGTATTCGGCCTTCGGCAAGGGCGGTATCGGCGCCTTCATCGACGGCGGTGCTGCCGTGATGAACGCCGGCATCGGGCTGGATCCCACGCTGTCGGCCACCATGCTGACGGTGATGGCCGCGCTGTTTGCCGGCACGACGATGGACACGGGTGTGCGCCTGCAGCGCTACATCTTCCAGGAGTGGGGCGAGATCTACAACATCAAGTCCTTCCAGAAGGGCTGGGTGGCCACGTTCCTGGCGGTGGGCAGCTGCATGCTGCTGGCCTTTGGTGCCGGCGGCCTGAAGGGCGACGGCGGCATGCTGATCTGGCCGCTCTTTGGCACCACCAACCAGCTGATGGCGGGTCTGACCCTGCTGGTGGTGACGGTGATGCTGCTGAAGGCCGGTCGCAAGGTGTGGTTCACGCTGATCCCGATGGCCTTCCTGCTGTTCGTGTCGGTCATCGCGCTGCTGCTGCAGCTGAAGTCCTTCTATGACGAAGGCAACTGGCTGCTGGTGGTGCTGGATCTGGTGATCCTGGCCTGCTCGATCCTGGCCTCGCTGGAATGCATCTCGGTGCTCAAGCGCAACTGGTCCGGTCGCAAGGACGGCGATGAAGAAGTGGCTTGAGGGCTTCAAGGCGTTCTCGGAAGGGCTGCATGAGTTCTACCATGCGCCCTACCGGCGTACCCTCAGCCGCGCGTACCGGGACGAAAGCGATCTGTTCATGCTGCTGGTGTTTGCAGAGAGCCTGGGGCGTGCCCAATCCCATGACCTGGTATACGCTGGAGCTGCAGCCGCTGCTGATGGAAGAGTTCCACGAGTGGCATACCCGCATGGGCATGCCGCATTCCCCGCTCGATCGTTTCGGCTGCTGCTGATGGACCGACTGCTGCAATCGCTGCAAGACAGGCCGCTGCTGTTCGTGGGCGGCAAGGGTGGGGTGGGCAAGACCACCCATGCCGCCAGCCTGGCCTGCCGGCTGGCGGCGCTGGGCCGCAAGGTGCTGGTGGTCTCCACCGATCCCGCCCACAGTCTGGGCGACGTGCTGCAGGAGAAGCTGTCGGGCACGGCCCGGGCCCTCGATGACAACCTGTCGGCGCTGGAGCTGGATCCCGTCGCGGATGGTGGACGAGCACTTTGCCGCGGTGGAAAAAGACCATTGCGGCCTATGCCCGTCCCGAAATGCTGCCCCGGCTGCGCGAGCACCTGGAGGCGGCCAAATCCTCCCGGGGGCTGAAGAAGCCGCCATGCTGGAAGCCATCTGCCGTCATGTGGTGGAGCAGCGCCAGCAGGGTTTCCAGCATCTGGTCTTCGACACCGCCCCCACCGGCCACACGCTGCGGCTGCTGGAGCTGCCGAAGATGATGGGCGCCTGGACCGAGGGCTGCTGGCCCAGCAGGGGCAGCAGCAGAAGCTGCGCGAGGCGGCGCTGCCGTTCTGGCAGAAGAGCGGCCAGCGTCATCCGTTTTCGGATGAGCTGAAGCAGGAGCGCTGGCGGCAGGCGCTGGATGTTCTGGAGCGCCGCCAGAAGCTGTTTGCCGAAGCAGGTCGGCTGCTGACCGATGCAGCCCACACCGCCATCGTGCTGGTGATGATTCCCGAGATGCTGCCGCTGGCCGAGACGCGCCGCGCCGTGGCGCAGCTGCAGCATTTCGACCTTCCGTGTCGGCATCTGATCGTGAATCAGATCATTCCTCCCCTGGCCGACGACAATGCCTTCTGGCAGCAGCGACGTGCGCGCCAGCAGGAGATCCTTTCGCAGGTCCGCCGTGACCTGGCCGGGACTGCAGCAGTTCGACTACGCGCTGCAGTCGACCGACATCCGGGGTGTCGAGGCGCTGCGGCGCTTTGGGGCTGAAGGGCTGATGGCATGAAGGCCGACGGGCTGGCGGTCTGAGTCGGTTGCTGCAGGCACCAGCCCTGTTCTGCGGCCTTTCAACGTGTTGCTGTCCGCCGTGGGCAGCGCTGAACTGTGCCCACGCTTCCTGCGTCTGTGTTCAGACGCCCAGATATGCCTTGCGGATGTCGTCGTTGGCCAGCAGGTTCTGGCCGCTGTCTTCCAGCACGATGCGGCCGTTTTTCCAGCACGTAGCCACGGTCGGCCAGCTGCAGGGGCGCGGTTGGCGTTCTGTTCCACCAGGAAGACGGTGACGCCTTCGCTGCGGATCTTCTGGATGATCTCGAAGATCTGGGCAATGATCAACGGCGCCAGGCCCAGGGTGGGCTCGTCGAGCAGCAGCAGGCGCGGGCGCGACATCAGGGCGCGGCCGATGGCCAGCATTTGCTGTTCGCCGCCGGACATGGTGCCGGCGCGCTGGTGGGCCCGCTCGCGCAGGCGCGGGAAGAGGTTGAAGGCGTGTTCCAGGCCGGCCTCGATCTCTTCGCGGTTCTGGAAGAAACCGCCCATCTGCAGGTTCTCGGTGACGGTCATGTCGGCAAAGACGCGCCGGCCCTCGGGCGAGATGGCGATGCCATTGCGCATGATCTGCGGCGTGTCCAGCCGGGCGATATCCTGTCCTTCAAAGCGGATGTGGCCGGCGGCAGCGCGCGGGTTGCCGCAGACGGTCATCAGCAGGGTGGTCTTGCCGGCGCCGTTGCTGCCGATGAGGGTGACGATCTCGCCGCGGTTCACGACAAGGCTCACGTCATCCAGGGCCTGGATGGGGCCGTAGAAGGTGCTGACGCCTTCCAGTTGCAGCATGGGGGCGGCCTCGTCTTTGGGCTGGCCCGTGGTGTGGTTGGAAGCCATGGTCTTACGCCTCTCCCAGGTAGGCCTTGATCACCCGCTCGTCGTTGCGCACGGCGTCGGGGGTACCGGTCATGATGGGCTTGCCGTGCTCCATCACCAGGATGCGTTCGGAGACGTTCATCACCAGTTTCATGTCGTGTTCGATGAGCAGCACGGCCACGTTGAATTCGGTGCGCAGCCGGCGGATGAGGTCCTGCAGGTCGACCTTTTTCCTGGGGGTTGAGGGCCGGCGGCGGGCTCGTCCAGCATCAGCAGCCGCGGCCGGGTGATCATGCAGCGGGCAATCTCCAGCCGGCGCTGATGGCCGTAGGCCAGGTTGCCGGCCTCGCGGTTGGCGTATTCGCGCAGGCCCATGAAGTCCAGCCACTGGGCGGCATGGCGGATGGCCTCGGCCTCGGCGCGGCGGTAGGAGGGCAGGCGCAGCAGGCCCGCCAGCAGGCCGCTCTGCACCTGGGTGTGCTGGGCCACCAGCAGGTTTTCCAGCACGGTGAGCTGCTTGAAGAGGCGCACGTTCTGGAAGGTGCGCACCAGGCCGTGGCGGGCCACCTGGTGGCTGGGCTTGCCGGCGATCTCGTGGCCATCCAGCCGGATGCTGCCCCCGGTGGGGCGGTAGAAGCCGCCAATGCAGTTGAAGACGGTGGTCTTGCCGGCGCCGTTGGGGCCGATGATGGCGAAGATCTCGTCGGGAGCGACCGTCAGCGACACGCCATCGACGGCCAGCAGGCCGCCAAAGCGCATGGTGAGGTCCTGCACGGCCAGCAGGGGGCCGGGTTTGCGGGCGCTGTCAGGGGCGTTCATGGGATCGTGGCTCATCGGGTCAGCTCCACGTGCGGGCGCTTGACGGGCAGCAGGCCCTCGGGACGCCAGATCATCATCAGCACCATCACCAGACCGAAGATCAGCATCCGGTAGTCGGCAAACTCGCGGGCCAGTTCAGGCAGCACGGTGAGGATGATGGCGGCCAGGATGACGCCCAGCTGCGAGCCCATGCCGCCCAGCACGACGATGGCCAGGATCAGCGCCGATTCGATGAAGGTGAAGGATTCGGGATTGACCAGACCCTGTCGGGCGGCAAAGAACGCACCGCCAAAGCCGGCGAACATGGCGCCCAGCGTGAAGGCCGAGAGCTTGATGCGGGTGGGGTTGAGGCCCAGCGAGCGGCAGGCGATCTCGTCCTCGCGCAGGGCTTCCCAGGCGCGGCCCACCGGCATGCGCACCAGCCGGTTAGACACGAAGAGCGTGATCAGCGCCAGCACCAGCGCCATCAGGTACAGGTAGATGACCATGTCCTGGTTGGAGAACTTCCAGCCCATCAGTTGGTGGAAGGTCTGGGCGCCGGCCTCGCTGGCCTTGCGGCTCATTTCATAGCCGAACACGGTGGGCTTGGGAATGCCGGAAATGCCGTCGGGGCCGCCGGTCCAGTCCGTGAGGTTGATGAGCAGCAGGCGGATGATCTCGCCAAAGCCCAGGGTGACGATGGCCAGGTAGTCGCCCCGCAGCCGCAGCACCGGAAAGCCCAGCACGAAGCCGAAGAGCGCGGCCATGGCGCCGGAGACGGGCAGGGCCTGCCAGAAACCCCAGCCCAGCCACTGGTAGAGCAGGGCGTAGGTGTAGGCGCCCACGGCGTAGAAGCCCACGAAGCCCAGGTCGAGCAGGCCGGCAAAGCCCACCACGATGTTGAGCCCCAGCGCCAGCATCACGTAGATGAGCACGACGGTGGCGATATCGACCTGGTTGCGGCTGCCGAAGAAGGGCCAGACGATGGCAACCAGAATGATCAGGGCCATGAGCACCCGCTGGCCGGTGGGCGTGCGGTGGATGAAGTTGAGCCTTTCGGTGCCGGGCACGCGGAGCGAGAGGCCGCCGAAGGCGCGTGCCAGCGCCGGGCGCAGCAGCTGGATGACGAAGACGGCAGCGCAGGCGATCAGCACCAGATTCCAGTGGGTCTCGATGTGGGTGCGCGCGCCTTCGCGCACCAGTTGCAGGCCCAGTACCGGGATGGTGAGGCCGGCCGTGATCAGTGTGGCCACGAGGGCGTTACGGAGCGTGCTGGCCATCAGACTTTCTCCACCTCGGGTTTGCCCAGCAGGCCGCTGGGGCGGAACAGCAGGATGAGGATCAGCAGGCCAAAGGCCACGATGTCCTTGTACTGCGCGGAGATGAAGGCAGCTGCGAAGGTTTCGGCCAGGCCCAGCAGCACGCCGCCCAGCATGGCGCCGGGAATGCTGCCGATGCCGCCCAGCACCGCGGCGGTGAACGCCTTGATGCCGGCGATGAAGCCGATGAAGGGGTTGAGCTTGCCGATGGTGATGGCGATGAGCACACCGCCCACCGCGGCCAGCACCGCGCCCAGCACGAAGGTGAAGGAGATGACGCGGTTCGTGTCGATGCCCAGCAGCCGGGCCATCTGCATGTCCTGCGAGCAGGCGCGCGAGGCGCGGCCCATGCGCGAGTGGCGGATGTAGAGCGACAGCCCCACCATCAGCACCACGGTCACGACGATGATCAGGATCCGCGACCAGGAGAAGGTCACGTCGAAGTTTCCGAACGGGATGTCGATGCCGCCGGAAATGAGCGAGGGCACCGCCATGTCGCGCGAGCCCTGGCCCAGCGCCACCCAGTTCTGCAGGAAGATGGACATGCCGATGGCGGAAATGAGCGCCACGAGGCGGGGGCCGCCGCGCACGGGCCGGTAGGCGATGCGCTCGACGCTGTAGCCGTACAGGGCGGTGACGATCATGGCCATGGCCAGCATCAGCCCGATGGCAAGCGGCAGCGGCACGCTGCCCTGGGTGCCCAGCGCGGTGAGCGTGACCAGGCCCACGTAGGCGCCGATCATGTAGATCTCGCCGTGGGCAAAGTTGATCATGCCGATGATGCCGTACACCATGGTGTAGCCGATGGCGATCAGGGCGTAGATGGCTCCGAGCGAAAGCCCGTTGAAGGTCTGCTGGACGATCTGCGGTAAGTATTCGGACATGGAAGCGACGACGGCACCGGGCGCGGCACAACCCTGCCGGCCAAGGGGCGAACGGCAGCGGGCGCGACAGGTGGGCGTCCTGTTCGGGTCTGGAGGGGGAGGCGCGGGCAGGCTCCGTGAGGGCCTGTCCGATCCTTCCGTGAAGGTCGGGACCTTTGTCCGGGGATGGCGGACGCGGTACCCCGCCGGCAGGGGGTGACCGGAGGAGGGCTCCTGCCGCGTGGGCGCCTTGTGGGCATGGCGGCAGGGACACGTTCCGGGCGTCTGGCCCGAAACGAACCTGTAATGATAAGCCCGGGAGGGGGCGGGCGCCATCGCGCCCATGCTGTCAGTCAGGGCGACAGGGGGAGCTGCCGGCCGGCGTAGGCGATAGGCGATGTGTGCTCAGGGTCTGAAGGGGGCAGGCCTGAGCAATGAGGGAAGCATCGACAGGTCGTCGCTGACGCGGGGAGTGCCGCCGAAATGTGGCATCGGCAGCGCATGTCATGCCGCCATGAAAAAGCCCCGGCCGTGCTGGCCGGGGCGCTGGCGTCATGTTTTTGCCTGGTTTACTTGGCCAGCGTCTTGCTGCCGTCCTTGTGCCAGGTGTAGACCACGTAGGGGTAGCTTTCCAGGTCGCCCTGCGCGGTCCATTTCAGCTCGCCCACCGGGGTCTTGACGGTGTTGGCGTGCAGCCATTTGGCCACTTGCTCGGGGTCGTCGCTGCCGGTGGCCTTGATGCCGTCGACGATGGCCTGCACGGCGGCGTAGGCCGAGAGCTGGAAGGCGCCGCTGGCGTCACGCTTCTTGGCCTGGAAGGCCTTCACGATGGCGGCATTGGCCGGATCGGTGGAGAAGTCCTTGGGCAGCGTCAGCAGCATGCCTTCCACGGCATTGCCGGCAATGGCGTTGATGTCGGGGTTGCCCGCACCTTCGGGGCCCATGAACTTGGCCTTCACGCCCTGCTCGGCCGCCTGACGCAGCAGCAGGCCCATCTCGGGGTGATAGCCGCCGTAGTAGACGAAGTCCACACCCTGGCTGCGCAGCTTGGTGATGATGGCAGAGTAGTCGGCATCACCCGCATTGATGCCCTCGAAGAGCACGGGCTTGAGGCCGGCCTTTTCCAGGGTGACGCGCACCGCGTTGGCAATGCCCTGACCGTAGGACTGCTTGTCGTGCAGGATGGCGACTTTCTTGGGCTTGGCCACGTCCAGGATGTACTGGGCAGCGGCAGGGCCCTGCTGGTCGTCACGGCCGGTGACGCGGAAGATATATTCGTAGTTCTTGCCGTCGGTGAGTGCGGGTGCGGTGGCCGACAGGGGTAATCATCAGCACGCCTTCTTCATCGTAGATGGCGGCTGCGGCAATGGTGGCACCCGAGCAGACGTGGCCCACCACGAAGTGGATGTCCTCGTTGATGGCGCGGTTGGCGGCGATGGGGCCCTGCTTGGGTTCGCAGGCGTCATCGATGACGACCCCTTCCAGCTGCTGGCCATTGACGCCACCGGCGGCGTTGATCTGCTCGATGGCGGTGAAGGCGCCTTCACGGACCATGCTGCCGTACTGGGCGACGGGGCCGGTGGTGGGGCCGGGCAGCGCAATGTGCAGGGTGTCGGCGGCCTGGGCGGCAGTGGCCATCAGGCCGGAGAGGGCCAGGGCAGCCAGAAGGGCGGAGGGGCGGAAGTGCTTCATGGGGGAGATGGTTGTGTGGCTGAGGGTGATCAAGGATATATCAAGCGGGGGCAGGGGGATAACCCTGAAGGGGCGCTCTGTCTGTGTGTCGGGGCGTTTTTACTGAGGGGCGCCTGGGGCCCTCGGCTTCGGTGGGGAGCCGCACGGGTACCCCTGTGGCTTTACGGGCGCTGGGGTGATGCTGCGCCTTGCGGCGTGAGGTCGGCCCGAGGCGCTCAGCACCCAGGCCTTTGGCGCGTGGTGAGCTTCATCCGGGTTTATCCCGGGGATGGACACGCTGAAGGCTGGGAGGGCAGCCAACCATGTGGAAGGAAGGGGTGACGCGGGGGCAATCCCTGGGGCGCCTTCGGGCGCCAGCACTGTCAGGGGCGTGAACTGCCCATGCGGGTTTGCGCCCGTAAAGCCACAGGGATTGCCCCCGCGGCGCCCCGTGCAGCGAAGGCACTGAAACCACGGAAGCCACGCTGTTCTACCTTGACGCAGCGGCGTCAATCCATCGAGTCGTTGTTGCCCTGGGTGACGTGCCGTCGGATGAAGTGGCGGATTCTGTCCCAGCGGGTCTCGGGTTTCTTCGGAGACTGGGCTTCCGGCTGGGTGGCGGTCTGCAGGGGCCGCTTCTTCCCTGCTGGCGGACTGCGGCTTCGGCGGCTTCGCTGGCGACGTTCTGGGCGACGGCCACGGCTTCGGCGGCGGCGGTGGCGGCTTCCTCGGGCGAGAGGGTTTCGGTGCTACTGCCGTCATCCGGGGGCGAGGGATTCGCTCAGGGGCTGTCGGCGCGGGGGTCCATTTCCACGCCCACGGGCGAGACCTGATCGGAGGCGACGTGGAAGGGGCTGCGCTCTTCCATGGGCACGGGGTCGTCGTGGTGGATGCGCCACCAGACGAAGATGACCAGCAGGGACGGTGAAGACGCCCATGCTCTGCGGGAAGCCCTGGGTGCCCAGGTACTGCATGGCCAGGCCGCTGAGCAGAGGGCCGATGGCAGCGCCGACGCCGTGCAGCAGCAACAGGCCTCGGGTGGCTTCCAGCGCCTCGTTGGCGGGGAAGCGGTCATGGGTCTGGGCCACGGCCATGCCGTAGATGGAGAACATGAAGATGCCCAGCACGAAGGAGGCGCGATGTAGTCGTTGGGCTCCGCGCCGCCATCGAGCACCAGTGTCCACCACGCTGAGGGGCGACCAGGGCGAGGGTGGCGCCCGGCAGCGACGGCGATGAGCATCTCGCGGCGGTCACGGCAGTGGTCGGACATCCAGCCGATGGGCCACTGGGTGAGGGGCACCCCCAGGATGGCGACGGCGGTGAAGTTGGCGATGTCGATGTCGGAGAAGTTCAGCGCCCGGCCGTAGATGGCGGTGAGTGCCCAGAAGGCGCCCAGCACGAGGCCGGAGCACAGGGCGCCGGCCACGCCGGAGGGGTACGCCGTGCCAGGGTGCCCAGCGAGAGGCTGGGCGTGGCGATGGGCAGGGGCTGCGGCACGGGGGTGAGGGCGATGGGCAGCAGCCCCATGCAGAACAGGATGGCCGCGATGATGAACGACTCGATGGCCGTGGCGCCGTAGAAAGTGACGAAGTACTGGCCGACGGCGACGGTGGCCAGGTTGACGACCATGTAGACGGCGAAGATGCTGGCCTGGCTGCCGGGCGTGGCCTGGCTGCGTTCGTTGAGCCAGCTCTCGATGACCATGTAGATGCCCATCAGCGCCAGGCCGTTGAAGACGCGCAGCACCAGCCAGACCCAGGGGTCGACCACCATGCCGAAGGCCAGCGTGAGGGCGGCCGACAGGGCCGCGAAGCTGGCGAAGCAGCGCACGTGGCCCACGCGGCGGATCAGGATCGGGCAGATCCAGCCGCCGGCGATGTAGCCGACGTAGTAGCCTGACATGATCAGGCCGATCATGAGGTTGCTGAAGCCTTCGTAGACGCCACGAAGGCCGATCACCATCCCCAGCAGGCCCGAGCCGACCAGTAGAAGGCCCATGCCGATCAGCAGGGATGAAATGGACCAGATCGAGCGCAGCATGGGGTCGGTCAGCCGGGAGGAGCTTCCGTTGACCCGGCCGTGCGCCGGGCGTCGGAATTGTTTCGGAAGTCTTTTATGGTAAGGGAGACCGCCGGTTTTGTGGGCCGACGGTCGTTCCCGTCACCTGGACCTTTTCGGTGGCCTTTGCCCGGGCGGCCGAGAGCTGCCGGCGCCCACGGTCAGGGCCTTCTTCGGATCGATCCACTTTGCGGAAGGCGGCGTTGACCTGCTCCAGCGTGAGCGCGCGGATCTGCTCGTCGCGGCGGGTCCAGCGGCCCATGTCGGTGTTCCAGAACAGGTTGCTGGACAGCAGGCTGGTCACGTTGGCCTCGCTGGCCAGGTACTGGCGACGCTGGTCCATCAGGGCGTTGCGGGCCTCGTCCAGTTCGGCCTGGGAGAAGCCGTCGGTGTGCACGCGCTCGATCTCTTCCTGCAGCGCCTTCTGCAGCCGGTCGATGTTGGCCGGCGCCAGGATGGCGCGGATGTCGATCATGGCGTTGTCCACGTCACGGCTGGCTGACAGCGAGGCGTAGGCGCCGTAGCTGATGCTTTCCTTCTCGCGCAGGCGGTGGAAGAGGCGTGCATCGGCCGATCCGCCCAGCAGGCGCACGGCCATGGACAGCGCCGTGTAGTCGGGGTGCTCTTCCGAGATGGGGATGTTGCGGGCCTGCAGCAGCACGGCGTTGGCCTTGTCGGGCACTTCCACCATTTCGGTGGCCGCGGGCAGGCCGTGGTAGTCCATGCGGATCCGGGCATAGGCCTGCGGGCTCTTCCAGTCGCCCAGGAGCTTCTGCAGCTCGGCCTTCAGGGCTTCGGGGTCGACGTTGCCCACGACCGAGAACTGGCCGTGGGAGGCGCCGGCGAAGTCCTGCCAGAACTTCGTCAGCCGTTCGGGGGTCTGGGCCTTCAGGTCGGTGACGACCTCGTCCATCGTGCGGTAGTGGCGGGGGTCATCAGTCGGGTAGGCATGGCCGCGAACGGCCATGGCTTCGGCGGCCAGTGCTTCCGGCTGATGGCGCTGGGCTTCGATGCCGGTGAGCACCTGGTCGCGCCGCTCCTGGAACACGTCCTTGGGAAACACGGGCTCGCGCAGCGCGCTCGCGGCCAGGGTCAGTGCTTCCGACAGGTTCCTGGCCGGGACGCTCAGCGACACCTTGGCGCCGCTGGCGTTGGCGTCGATGCTCAGGCGGGCATCCAGTGCGCGCAGGCGGTCCTCGAAGGCCTGGCGCGGCAGCTGTTTCGTGCCCGAGAGCACCATGGCGTCCAGCAGGTCGGCTTCACGCCAGCGGCCCGAGAGGTTCTGCAGGTTGCCCCATTGCAGGTTCAGCGACAGGTTCACGCGATCGCCCTTCACCTTGCGCGGCAGGATGGCGTAGCGGATGCCATTGGACAGCTGGCCGATCTGCGTGCGTTCGGTGATGCTGGCGGGGGTGAGCGCCACGTCGGCGGTGAAGGCCTCGGCCTGCTGCCATTGGTGGTCCTTCAGCAGGGCGGCGATGTCGGGGCGCGACGGGTTGGGGGCACGGACTGGCTGGGCCGTGGGCAGGTACCAGGCCAGCGTGCGGTTGTCGCGCACCAGCCAGCGGCGGCCGGCGGCACGGATCTCGTCCAGCGTCATGGCCTGGGCCCAGTCGGCCTGGGCGAAGGGCAGACGCCAGTCTCCCTGGGCCACGGCTTCGGTCAGCGCCATGGCCAGGGCCTCGGGGTCTTCGGCCAGGCGCTGCATGCTGTTCTTCACGTCCTGCTTGGTGCGGTTCAGGGCTTCCTGCGACAGCGGCAGTTCGCCTTCGACCACCTTGCGCAGGGTGTCCCAGACGATCTGCCGCTTGTCTTCCGAGGCCAGCGTGGCGCTGAACAGCAGCATCCCCGGGTCGTACAGGTCGGACGAGGAGGCACCCACGTTCACGGCGTAGCCGGGCTTGACCAGCTGCTGGTAGAGCGGGCCGTCGGGTTCTCGCGTGAGCATCTCGGCCAGCAGGGACAGGGCCACGGTGTCACGCGCTGCACCGGCCGGCGTGTGATAGCCGGCAAGCAGCAGCGGCACGCCGCCCGTGCGGCGCACCACCACTTCGCGTTCGCCCTGCTGGGCGGGGTCCAGGGTGTAGGGCTGGATGATGGGCGTCTTCGGGGCGCGGGATGCTGCCGAACGCCTTCTGCACGGCGGCCAGCGTGCCGTTCACGTCGAGCTGGCCGGTGATGATCAGCACCGCGTTGTCGGGGCGGTAGTAGCGCCCGTAGAAGTTCTGCAGGTTGTCGGGCGCGACAGCGTCAAGGTCGGAGAGCGCACCGATGACGGAGCGGCTGTAGGGATGGAAGCCGTAGGCGGTGGCCATGAGCTGGTGGTAGAGCACCGTGCCGGGCCGGTTCTCGTTGGATTCCATCTCGTTGATGACGACCGGGCGCTCGCTCTTGAGCTTGCCGGCATCGATGCGGATGTTCTGCATCGTGTCGGCCAGCCAGGACAGCATCCAGTCGCGCGTGGCGTCGCTGGCGTTGAACTGGCCGAAAGTAGTTGGTGCGGTCATACCAGGTGGTGCCGTTCCAGTCGATGCCGCGCCGGGTCAGCTCCTTCTTGGGATCGGGGATCTTCTCGGTGCCCTTGAAGAGCATGTGCTCCAGCAGGTGCGCCATGCCGGCTTCGCCCGGCCCTTCGTGGCGCGATCCCACCTTGTAGACCAGATTGACGGTCATGGTGGGCTTTGGATTCGTCCGGGCCCAGCAGCACGGTCAGACCGTTGGAGAGCTGGTACTGGGTGACGCCGTTGATGGGCTGGCCCACCTGCACGACGCCGGGGATGTTCGTGGGCGTGGTGGCTTCGACCGTGGCCACGGCGGCGGAGGGGATGGGGGCTTCCCTTGGCCTGGACGTGGGGAACGACCAAAGGCCGTGGCAACGCCCAGGCCCAGCATCAGCAGCGCCAGCCGCACGTCACGCAGCAGATCGGCGCTGTCGACGGCAGGCCGGGCCGCCCTGCGGGCTGCGAAGGCCGGCATGGGCCGAGGGCTGCAGGCGTGATGGCCGTGGTACAGGGGGCTGCGGGGGCGTGTGGGCTGGGGGCTTGTTCGGGCGAGGCAGGGCGCAGATGCATCAGGAAGGCTCCATGGAAGACGGGCATCCGAATCTTAACGGGCGGTGTCGTGGTGTGTGGCGTACAGGCCCGGGATGTTGCGGGCAGGCACGCCACACCTTCCCAGAGGTAACGCCTGGCCGGACGAGCGGTGGACAGGAGCGCGGTTCAGCGACGGTTCAGCGCGGACGGCGACACGAAGCGCCATTCACCCGGCGCCAGGCCGAGGTCCCACAGATTCAGGGCACCCACGGCGATGCGCACGAGCCGCAGGCAGGGGTAGCCGGCCTTGGCCGTCATGCGGCGCACCTGGCGGTTCTTGCCTTCCTGGATGCGGATCTCCAGCCAGAAGTCGGGCACGGTCTTGCGCACGCGCACCGGGGGCTGGCGTGGCCAGAGCTGTTCGGTCTCTTCGGCGGCCAGCAGGCGTGTCCGGGCGGGCTGCGTGATGAAGTCGCCCAGGTCCATCGGGTGGCGCAGCAGGGCCAGCTTGTGCTCGTCGGGGGCGCCTTCCACCTGGGCCCAGTAGGTCTTTTCCTTGCCGTGGCGGGGTTCGGCGATGCGCGCCTGCAGCCTGCCGTCGTTGGTCAGCAGCAACAGGCCCTCGCTGTCGGTATCCAGTCGACCGGCGGGATAGAAACCCGGGGCGTCGATGTGGTCCTTGAGGCTGGGGTGGGTCTCGTGCGGGCTGAACTGGCAGATGACGCCGCAGGGTTTGTTGAAGGCGATGAGGGGACTGGGCGCGGACATGGGAAAGGGGCGTGCAGGCGTGCGAAGATCGCGTGAATGATGAACGAGCTTTGCAGGAGATGCGATGGCCACGAAGACGGGGGCCCGAAAAGGGGGCCATGAAAAGGTAGCTTCCACCGGCGTGAAGCGCACGAAGGCGTCGCAAAGTCAGGCGCATCAAAGTCCGCAGCCCCGAAGCCGCGTGGCAGCGCCATCGACGCGGCCCGGCTGGCCGAGCTGAATGCAGGCCGGATCGAGGCAGCCACGCTGGCAGAGTGTCTGGCCGTGGATTTTGGCGTGCTGATGCCTTCCGTTTTCCCGGGGTTGTCTGAAGATATCGTGAATCGGATGCAGGCGGCGAAAGACGAGGGCATCCTGAAACGGATGGGGCTGGCGGGCCAGCTGCTGTGGCAGGCCTGGGGGCTGAGGGACTGGCGCGGCTGCAGGATCATCCCTCCGATACGGTGCGCGGCTGGGGTGCTTCCTGGTGGGGGTGCGGGACGATCTGGATGTGGCAGCCCGTCTGGCGCTGATCCGCCCGTTGGCTGATGACCCGCACTTCGGGGTGCGTGAATGGGCCTGGATGGCCGTCCGGCCCCATCTGGTGGCCGAGCTGGAGGCCAGCATCGCGCTGCTGGCCGGGTGGACGGGAGATGCGTCGGAGCGGGTCCGGCGCTTTTGCCAGCGAGGCTTTGCGGCCCCGGGGGGTCTGGGCGGGGCATATTGCGGCCCTCAAGCGCCAGCCGGAAAAGGGCCTGCCCATTCTGGAGCTGCTGCGGGCGGATCCGGCTGCCTATGTGCAGGATTCCGTGGCCAACTGGCTGAACGATGCGGCCGGGCGAGCAGCCTGACTGGGTGCGCGAGGTGTGCGGGCGCTGTCGAGGCGGCGCCGAAGACGGCAACACGCAGCGCATTGTTCGCCGGGCGCTGCGGTCCCTGTCGTAGCCGGCGGGACGAAGGGGGCTGACGGGACGATCGTGGCTGGTGGGACGATCGTGGCTGGCGCTGCGATGGTGGCAGCTCCCCCCGGTCTCATGGCTTGGCCCCGAGACCGCAGATCGGGCGCCGGAAAAGAAAAAGGGCCAAGCGGTGGATGCGATGTTCTGCATCCTTCGCCTGGCCCTCGGGGAGGGAACCGGGGACTAGCCCCGGTTCATCCGCCTGAGTGAAGCCTGGTGAATCAGGCTTTTTCCACGTCGGCGCCGGTTTCCTTGTGCATCAGGCCCAGCACCATCTGCAGACCGTAGGCGGCTGCACCACAGATGAAGATCATGTCACCGATGGTACGCACCCAGCGCAGGGTGTGGATGATGGGGGTCTGCTCCACGAACTCGGCGCTACGTGCCCACCACAGACCCACGCTGATGGAAGCGTTGGCCTGGATGATGCCGACCGGCAGCAGGCTGGTGAACAGCATCAGTGCCAGACCCGAGGTTCAGCGCCACGAAGGAGATGCCCATCAGCCGGTTGTTCAGCTTCAGGGTCGGGCGGATGTAGCGCAGCACCATCAGCGAGAAGCCCAGCGCCAGGAAGCCATACACACCGAACAGCGAGGCGTGACCATGGTTGGCGGCCGTGTTCAGGCCCTGCAGGTAGTACAGCGAGATCGGCGGGTTGATGAGGAAGCCGAAGACGCCAGCACCGAGCATGTTCCAGAAGGACACGGCGATGAAGAACATCAGCGGCCAGCGCATCGGTTTCATCCAGATGGCCTTGTGCTGCACCGTCCAGTTCTCGAAGGCGTCATAGCCCAGCAGCACCAGCGGCACCACTTCCAGGGCGGAGAACATCGCGCCGATGGCCGTGATGGGGGTGGTGGTACCCGCGAAGTACAGGTGGTGGAACGTGCCCGGGATACCGCCGATCATGAACAGCATGGCGGCGAGCAGGGCTGGCCGTGGTGGCCGGTGTGCTTGCTGACCACGCCCAGGTTGTAGAACACGAAGCCGACCGAGCGGGTGGCGAAGCACTTCGAAGAAGCCTTCCACCCACAGGTGCACCACCCACCAGCGCCAGTACTCCATGATGGAGATGTGCGTGTGCTCACCGTAGATCAGTGCCGGGGCATAGAAGATGCCGATGGCAGCAGCAGCCATGGTGAACAGGATCAGCAGGCTCTTGTCGCCAGGAGCGCGCAGGGCCAGGTAGATGCCGCGCATCATCAGCACCAGCCAGAAGACCAGGCCGACGAAGAGCGCCAGCTGCCAGACGCGGCCAAGCTCGACGTACTCATAGCCCTGGTGGCCGAACCACCAGTTCAGGTTCGTGGCCATCCAGCCCTTCAGCGCCACGAACTGGCCACCGAAGGAACCGACCACCACGACGATCAGCGCCCAGAAGAGCACGTCAACACCCAGCTTCTGGTACTTGGGATCCTTGCCACCGTTGATGATGGGGACGAGGAACAGGCCAGCAGCCAGGAAGCCGGTGGCGATCCAGAAGATGGAGGACTGGATGTGCCAGGTACGGGTCAGCGTGTACGGCAGGTACTCGGAGAGCGGAATGCCATAGAAGTTCTGACCTTCAACCGTGTAGTGGGCGGTGGCGCCACCCAGCAGCACCTGCACTCAGGAAGAGGGCGGCCACGACCAGCAGATACTTGCCGAGCGCCTTCTGCGAGGGGGTGAGCTTGATCAGCGACAGCGGGTCGGCCTTGGGAGCCTCGACCTCGATGTGCTGCTGGTGGGTGAAGAAGGCCCAGACCCAGATGATGAGGCCGATACCGAAGATCAGCGTCACGACCGAGGGCGATCGACCAGATCACGTTTTCGGGCGTGGGTTCGTTGCCGATCAGAGGCTCATGCGGCCAGTTGTTGGTGTAGGGTGACATCCAGCCCCGGGACGGTTGGTGGACGCAGCCCAGGCCGACCAGAAGAAGAAGGCAGCCATCTTCGAGCGCAGCTCGGGATCAGGCAGCGTGTTCTCCTTCATGGCGTAGGGCGGAACGCAGCTTCTGGAAGGCCGGGTCGTCGCTGAACAGCTTGTCGTAGGCCGCGACGCTCTGGATGGAGCGGATGCGGTCTGCCGACAGCGTGACCTTGTTGGTGGCCTTGTCGAAGGTGTTGGTGCGGAACGCAACCTCTCGAGTCGTAGCTCAGCGTGGCCTTGTCGCGCTCGGACAGCTGCTCGAAGTTCTTGCCAAACTGGCGCTGGGCCTGCTGGTCCAGCCAGTTCAGCACTTCGCGGTGCAGCCAGTCAGCCGTCCAGTCCGGAGCCTGGTAGGCACCGTGGCCCCAGATCGAACCGATCGACATGCCGCCGATGGATTGCCAGGCGGTCTGGCCTGCAGTAGATGTCTTCCTCGGTGTAGACGGTCTTGCCGTCCTCGCTCACGAATGCGGTCGGAATCGGCGGGCGTTCGTTATACACCTCTTTACCGAAGTAACCGAGCACCGTAAACGCCCCGATCATGATGATCGCTAGGATCACCCAAAGTCGTTTGTACTCTTTCATGAAAAAATTCCTGAACTTGTATGGCAGCCCTGTGCTGTCTATCGGAATTGTTGCAGGGTGCCTATGGGGCGTGCTTGATGAAAAATCAAGAGCCTTTGCGTGATAGAAGATGTTGATGACGATGAAAATCATTCTCTTTCTTAAGTGCGGATTTCCAAGCTGCTCAATCGCACTCGGGAAGCCAACTTTCCCTTATGGAACAGACAGATTTCTATATGAATTCATGATTATGAACACCGTTTTGTCAAAGTATCCGGAGGTTTGCATGAACAACATCGGCTTCAAGGGCGCTGCCGGCGTGGCGGTGCCCGTTCTCAACGGGGAGGGGTGAGACGATGGCCATCGTGACCGGTCTGTTCATCTATCCCGTCAAAGTCCTGTGGCGGCATCAAGCTGTCGGAGGCCCACCTGCTCGAAACCGGTCTGGCACATGACCGGCAGTGGATGCTGGTGGATGCCGATGGACGTTTTGTTACACAGCGTACACATCCGGCCATGGCACTCATCCAGACGACACTGGAAGGTGACGTGCTGCGCCTGCGGGCACCTGGCATGGGGACAGACATCGAGGTGCCCGTGTCCGACTTTGATGCGGATGCTGCGCCCCGTCTGCGTTCGGCGGTGTTCCGCAGCGAGGTGCAGACGCTGGTGGAAGGGCCGTTGGTCAACGAATGGCTGAGCCAGTACCTGGGGCAGCCGATGCGGCTGGTGCGGGCTGACCCGACTTTCCGGCGTCAGTGCAAGCCGCGCTGGGAGGGAGACCGGGAGGTGACGACCTGGCTGCCGGATGCCCTATCCGTTGCTGGTGGTGTCGCAGGGCTCGCTGGATGCGCTGAACCGGCGTCTGGTGGCGCGAGGCGCCCAGCCCGTGGGCATGGAGCGTTTTCGGCCGAACATCGTCATTCATGATGGTGAATTACAGCCGCACGAAGAAGACGACATGGAGCGGCTGATCGGGCCGGGCTACGTGTTGCAGATGGTGGCGCCCTGCGCGCGTTGCCCCATGCCCAATCTGGATGCGGCCAGCGGCCGCTTTCAGGAGGAGCCGACCCGCACGTTGCGTGAGTACCGGCTGAATCGGCGTGGAGACAACGTGTTGTTCGGGACGCACGCCTTTGTGGCCGAAGGCGCGGGCAATGCCCTGATCCGTGTGGGGGACACAGTGGAGCCGGAGTGAGGGCGTGGCCTGGGAGACCGGGCCCTCACTTGCGCGACAGGCCGCGGTCGATCATCCGGGAGAGCTGATAGGCGATGCAGGTCTCGGTGAAGGTCACGGCGGCGGCCTGGCGGTCAGGTTCGCCGGAGTCCAGGTCGATTCGGCCCGTTGACGCCCAGTAGTCGATCATGTCGTAGCGATGCAGATAGGGCTGGTCGTGCAGGTTCATCGTCCAGCGGATGTACTGGCGATAGTCATCGGTCCGGTAGAAGGCCTCGAACTGCGGATGGTAGGGCGGATCCATCACGATGGTGTCGATGTGTTGCCGACGCAGCTGCTCCAGCCCCCGATCCAGGGCGCGTGCCATGTTGGCGGGCGGCAGGCCCCGGCGGGTGTCGGTGCGCCCCAGGTTCCAGATCACCAGTGCCGGCTTGCGTGGCAGTATCTGCTTGCCGATCAGTGATGCCTGCTCGGCCACGGTACTGCTGCGCCGTCCCACCGACTCGACGTGGACGGTGCGACCGGGCAAGGGGCCCAGATCCTGGATCAGGCGCTCTTCCAGCCGTTCGGCCAGCGGATTGCGGGCAGCCGCGGCCAGCGTGGCGCGCAGCCGGCTGCTGACGCTGCCGCCGGCGTCGGAATTGGCCGTATTGCTGGGGACACTGGCCGGGCGGGCCGGTGAAGGGTTGGTGCTTTCCGAGCCCAGCATGATCACCAGCAGATCGCCCTTGCCGCGCACCAGTGCGGCCGACAGTCCGGGCAGGCGTCCGGGTTCCGACAGCAGGTCATCCGGGACATAGCAGTTGCGGGCCTGCTTGGCGGTATCGGCCGTGTCCGGTGCGGCCGGAAGCCGGTTGGCGCTGTTGGCAGGCTGCGTGGGGGGCGTGCCGGTGGAAGGAAGGCGGGCCGGTGGCGGCTGCTGGCGGCCGGGGAAAGGGTGCAGGCTGTGCACTGCCCGCCGGCTGAGGGCAGCCTGCGGGGCCGCTGGTGGGGGTGGCGGCTGGCGTGCCTGCAGCAGCGGGTGGGACCTGGCCGGAGACGGTGGTTTTACTAGATGCGGCAGGTTGCCCGGAAGCGGCGGGCTGACCGGGGGTGGCAGGTTGCCCAGCGGCCGTAGGGTTGGCCAGAAGTGGTGGTTTGCCCGGAAGCCGCTGGTTGTCCGGATGTGGCGGGCTGCCCGGAAGCGGCCGGTTGCACGGCAGAGGAGGTTGTACGCCAGAGGCAGGTTGTACGCCAGAGGCTGGCTGCCCGCCGGGGTGGACTGCCCGGCTGCCTGCGAGCCCGCAGCCGACGGGACGGCCGGTGCTGGGACGGTGAGATGTGACGGCCGATGCGCCGGCAGGGGCTGGTCGCGGAGGGTTGAGCGCCCCCTGGCCGGAGGTCTGACTGCCGGGCTGGCTGGCGGTTTGGGCGACGTTCTGGCGGGGCCGGCTGGGGAGAGCTGGCTGCCCGGCGGCCTGAGGGCGCCACGGATGCCGGCGCGCTGGCGGCGGGTGTGCCTTGCTGGGCAGCCACAGCCAGCGGCAGGGGCGCCCAGGGCGGCCATCAGGGCCAGCGACGAGAGGGGCGGCAGGCGGAACGGGTCGGGGTGTGCATCGTGGGCCTCCTCATGCGTTATGGGATGGAGCTGGGGTTTCGGCCGCTTTGGGTGCGGGGAGCGGCTGCCTTGGGGTTGCTGCGGGTCTTGTACCAGTGCAGCAGGTAGGCCAGGGCCGTCATCACGGCCAGACCGCCCAGCACCACCAGCACCTGCATCGTCCAGCTGCGGCCGAACTCCACCAGCAGGAAATGCGCCACGAACGACAGCGAGATGCCCAGGCAGAAGATGTAGAGCGAGTGCTGGCCGCAGCGGATGACGGGCAGCGTGATGCGCCAGTTCAGGAAGCGGGCGTCGGCGCGGGTGTAGTGGCCGACCAGGTAGGCCACGGCCAGGAAGTGCAGCACTCGGGCCGGGCCCAGGTTGGTCTTGTCGATGGGGTAGAGCCACGAACCCACGATCGGCTTGGTCACTTCATCGATGGCGGGCACGCGCCAGCCCACGGCCACGATGCAGGCAAAGAGCAGGACGGCCACGGCCACCCAGGCCAGCCAGGGGCGCCAGGCCAGCCAGGGCGAACCCGTCTTGCGCACCGAGGCGCACAGGATGCCGATGACGAACATCAGCTGCCAGGCCAGCGGGTTGAAGAACCAGACATCGCCGGCCTCATACACGGGCCAGGCCAGGTTGTACTTTCTGCACGCCCCACCACAGCACCAGCGACAGCGCCAGGGGTCAGCGGACGGGACAGGCGCGCCAGCACCAGCAGTAGCGGCAGGGCGAAGAGCAGCGCGATGTACATCGGCAGCACGTCCAGGTTCACCGGCCGGTAGCGCAGGATCAGCGCATCCAGCACCGATTCCAGCGGGCTGTCGAGGAAGGCCTGAACATTGAGTTCCTCAATGAACGAGGCGTTTCCATAGCGCACTGCCACCCACGAGATCTGCGCGATGAAGAAGATGAACAGCAGGATGTGGGCCGCGTAGAGCTGCCAGCAGCGCTTGAGCACCTGCATGGCCATGTAGACGAAGCCGCGCTTTTCCAGCGAGCTGCCGTAGACCAGTGCGGCCGTGTAGCCCGAGATGAAGACGAAGATCTCGGTGGCGTCGCTGAAGCCGAAGTTGCGGAAAGGTGATCTGCCCGATGCTGCTGGACGGGATGTGGTCGATGAAGATGAACCACAGCGCCAGGCCCCGGAAGAAGTCCAGCCGCAGGTCGCGCGGCGGCTTGATCGAGGCAGGTGAGGCCGGCTGCACGGAAGGGGCGGCGGGCGTCGCGGCCGGCGAACCGGCGGTATCGGGGGAGGTATGGGCCATATCGGTCTGGTTGGCTCAAGTCGTGGCAAAGCATGTCTGCCGGGGCGCGTACAAGACCCCATCGGGGTCGATCCGCTGCCATGGCAGGCCCAGACATTCTAGGACGGTGGCCCGTTTGGCGTGGCCACAGGCGGGCCGGCGCGGGGAAATCGATACAGATGCAGGCAATTTCTGGCTGGGGCTTTACGTGAACTTTACACAGGCTTCAATCGGCCTTGACCCGTCCTGCCCACAATGCAGTCCATCGGATCGACGGGCAGCGCCTCAGCGCCGGATGCCTCCGGATCCGTTCCTTCAACCCCAGCAGGAGCATGACACATGAAGATCAGGACTCTGGTTGTTTCTTCCGCACTGGCCATGGCCGGCATTTCCGCCGCATCGGCGGCCACGCCCACCCTGGTGGCTGCACCGGTTGTCGTCACCGCCAAGGCCGAGCAGGCCGGCGAGGTCCGCAACGGTGCGCCGGCCATGCAGCGCCACGCTCATCCGGGCAAGCAGGCCCACGGTCACGAGCGCATGGGTCGCCATGGCGGGCCGGGCATGATGCCGCCCCCGCCGATGGCCGCACTGGATCTGTTCGGTGTGGGCCCCTTCGGTGTGCGCCCGATGCACGATGGCCCGCCGCCTGCCCCCAAGGCCGAAGGTGGGAAGCTGTCGGCAGCGGATGCCGCAAAGCAGGTGAAGCGCGACGAGGCCGAGATGCAGAACCGCGCGCGCTGGGCCGAGCGCCGACTGGAACAACGCATCGATCAGGTGATCGAATCCGTGAAGGGCACGCCCGAGCAGGCGGACAAGATCAGCAAGCTGGCCAGCGCCGCCTTCCAGGACCTGCGCCCGCTGCATGAACAGATGCGTGCCCTGGACCAGCGGGCCGAGGCCCTCTACCAGGCCGAGACACTGGACCGCGCCGGCTTCGAGGCCCTGCGCACCGAGCGCAGCAAGCTGATGGATCAGATCTCGCAGCGTTCCATGAACGCCTGGCTGGACATGGCCTCGGTGCTGACGCCCGCGCAGCGCAAGCAGCTGGCCGAGCGTCCCCAGCATCCGCCCCGTCCAGCGCACGGCATGCACGACGGGCACGGCCAGCGCTCGCCCATGCCGGGCAATGCCCCGGGCATGAAGGGGCAGGGACCCGACATGCCGCCGCCGGCCATGGAAGCGCCTGAAGGCGCACCGGGCGAAGCAGGTCAGCCGCAGCCCGAGTCTGCACAGTAAGGCACTTGAGCCGGCGAGAGCCTGCGTCGGGCAATCGATATCATGTCGGTTGCCCGGCGTTTCGCCGTTATCCATCCCCTTCCTGCAGGAGGTCTGCCCATGTCGTCTCCCGAGATTCTGCTGATCGACGATGACCGCCGCCTGGCCGACATGGTGGGCCGCTATCTGGGGCAGGCCGGTTTTGCCGTGCAGCATCAGGGAACGGCGCGGGAAGGTCTGGCGGCGCTGGGGACAGCAGGTGCCCGGGGTGGTGCTGCTGGACCTGATGCTGCCCGACGGTGACGGTCTGGACGTGTGCCGCCAGATCCGGCAGATGCCGGGGGCGGCTGCCACGGTGCCTGTCCTGATGCTCACGGCGCGGGGCGAGACCACCGACCGCATCGTCGGGTCTGGAGATCGGTGCCGACGACTACCTGCCCAAGCCCTTCGAGCCGCGCGAACTGTTGGCCCGGGTGCGGGCGTTGCTGCGCCGCGCCTCGGCACCACACGCAGCGGATCCCGCTGCCGCGGGTGAGGGACAGGGGCGTGCGACCGCCACGGTGCCGGGGCTTTCCGGTGCCGCCGGACAGGCGGAGGGCGTGGCGGTGTCCGGTGGCTCAGGCATCGCGGCCGGGCAGCGGGCCGTCCCAGGGGGGAGCCGCTGCACGGGGTACCTCCATGGCGGACGACGATCCCCCGGTATTGGTGCTTGATGATCTGGAGATCGACGAGGGCGCCCGCGAGGTGCGCGTGGCGGGCGAGAAACGCACGCTCACCAGCTACCAGTTCGACCTGCTGCTGGCGCTGGCACGCCATGCTGGCCGGGTGATGTCGCGCGAGCGGCTGATGGACCTGGTCAAGGGCGCGCCGCTGGAGGCCTTCGACCGTTCCATCGACGTGCATGTGGGCAAGATCCGTCAGGCCATAGAGGCGGATCCCCCGCCAGCCCGTGCGGCTGCTGACCGTGCGCGGCGTGGGCTATGTGTTCGCGCGGCCGCGCAACGGCTCTGCCTGATCGAAGGGCCGCCCGCCGGTCCTGGCCCGGAGGGCCATCTGCTCCGTTTGTTCCCTCTCTATATAGATACCCTCATGCGCCGTCTGTCCCTGACCATCTTCCTGTCACTGCTGGCCAGTCTGCTGCTGATGGCCGCCGCGGTGGCCTTTTTCTGGCAGTGGCGGCTGGACAACCGGACCGAGGCACAGGAGAACCGTTTCACCGAGGCCCTGGCGGCCGAAGTGATTCCCGCGGCCACCGAGGGGGTGGAGCGGTTGCAGCAGGCGTTGTGGCACTGGCAGCGTCGCCTGCGCATCGACCTGCAGGTGATCGACGCGCAGGGCAGGGTGCTGGCCGCCGCCGGCCGTCCCTTCCGTGCGGACGATGCCGGGGCACGGCAGGAAGAACAGCCCGGCCTGGAAGAGATACCGCCCCCGCCCGGACTGGATGCGCCCCTGCCTCCGGGCGAGGCCCTTCATGCGCGTCACCCGCAGGGCCGCCATGGCCAGGCCCGTGACGCGGAGGGGCCCCGGCGCGTGATGGTGGCCGTCATCCATCGCGTGGCGCTGCCGGACGATCGCACGCTGCTGATTCGCACCTGGCGACCCGCGCCGCCGCAGTTGCCCATCAGCGCGCCGCTGGCGCTGGCTCTGCTCTTTGTGGCGGTAGGGGTCTGGCTGCCTGGCCGGTGTCGCGGCGCATCACCCGCCGGCTGGAGGCGCTGCAGCGCTCGGTGGATGCGCAGGCTGCGGGCGATCTGCGCGTGCGGGCCGAGGTGTCCGGTCAGGACGAAGTGGCCGCATTGGCGCACAGCTTCAACCACGCCGCCGAGCGCATCGAGGCGCTGGTGAACCGGCAGGAGGCGCTCCTGAGCACCCAGCGCCGGCTGCTGGCCAACGCCTCGCACGAGCTGCGCTCACCGCTGGCGCGCATCCGCATGGCCATCGAGCTGATGCTGGAGAAACCCCGCCGACCTGACGCATCACACCGATGAGGTGCGCCAGAACATCCGCGAGCTGGATGCGCTGGTGGAGGAGATCCTGCTGGCCAGTCGGCTGGATACCCTGAGCCTGGACGAGCTGCGACGTGAGCCGGTGGACCTGACGCAGCTGGCCGCCGAGGAGGCGGCGCGGACGGGCGCCGTATGGATGGACGAAACGCCGTCGGACGTGAACAGGGATGATGGGGCTGAGTCAGGTGCTGCCCACACCACCGTGGCCGGCGATGCCCGCCTGCTGCGCCGGCTGCTGCGAAACCTGCTGGAAAAACGCCCGGCGCTACCAGCCGGAGGGCGATGAGCCGGTGCTGCTGTGCCTGTCGCGGGAGCGTGGGCCGGTGGGCCACCTGCAGGCCGACACGGGGCCCCGGCCATACCGGGGACAGCCATGCCGGGGTCAATCATTCCGGGGGCGGGAAGGCGGCCCAGGCCGGCGAAGTCACCGACTGGCTGCGTATCGAGGTGCTGGATCGCGGGCCCGGGGTGCCCGAAGCGGCGCGCGAACGCATCTTCGAAGCCTTCTATCGGGTGGATGGCCATTCCGAGCAGGCCGGCAATGTGGGGCTGGGGCTGTCGCTGGTGCGGCAGATTGCCCGTCGCCATGGCGGCGACGCCCATCATGAGCCGCGCGAAGGGGGCGGCAGCCGGTTCGTGGTCAGGTTGCCCGTGTCCCCACGATGCCCTCCACCAGCGGGGCCAGCTCGTTCAGGGCCTTGTCGTAGACCTTGCGCTTGAACTCGATGACCTCGTCCAGCGGCGTCCAGTAGCCGGTCCAGCGCCAGGCGTCGAATTCGGGGTGACCCTGGCCGTCCAGCGAGATGGTGTCGTCGCCGGCCAGAAGGCGCAGCAGGAACCAGATCTGCTTCTGGCCCCGGTAGTGGCCGCGCCATTCGCGGCGTACCCAGCGCACCGGCACGTCGTAGTGCAGCCAGTCGCGCGTGCGGCCCAGCAGGGTGACATGCTGCGGGCCCAGACCGATTTCCTCGTGCAGCTCACGGTACATGGCCTGCTGCGGGGACTCGGCCGCGTTGATGCCGCCCTGCGGAAACTGCCAGGACTGCTCACGGATGCGCTTACCCCAGAACACCTGGTTGTCCTGATTCAGCAAGATGATGCCGACATTCGGTCGGTATCCGTGTTTGTCGAGCATGGTGGCTAGTGTCCGGTCGGCGTGCGGGCGCGTTCTTTTTTGTGGCGTGCACAAGGATATCCCGGCCTCCAGCTGGCCAAAAGCACCATGACACGCTCTAGAATGTTGCCCATTATATAGAGCGAGCCCATGAAAGCCACCGCACTGCACCTGCCTACCTTCAAAGAAGCGCCTGCCGACGCCGAAGTCGTCAGCCACAAGCTCATGACGCGCGCGGGCATGATCCGCAAGCTGGCCGGCGGCATCTACACGTACATGCCGCTGGGCCTGCGTGTCATCCGCCGCATCGAGGCCATCATCCGCGAGGAAATGGACGCCGCCGGCGCCATCGAGCTGCTGATGCCGGTGATCCAGCCCGCCGAGCTCTGGATGGAGTCCGGCCGCTGGGAAGAATACGGGCCCGAGCTGCTGCGCATCCGTGACCGCCATCAGCGCGACTTCGTCATCCAGCCCACCTCCGAAGAGGTGGTCACCGACCTCGCCCGGCAGGATCTGCGCAGCTACCGCCAGCTGCCCAAGAACTTCTACCACATCCAGACCAAGTTCCGGGACGAGCGCCGGCCGCGCTTCGGCGTCATGCGTGGGCGCGAGTTCACCATGAAGGACGCCTACTCCTTCGACCGCGACCCGGAAAGCGCGCTGGTCAGCTACCGGAAGATGTTCGACGCCTACCACCGCATCTTCGACCGGCTGGGGCTGCAGTACCGTGCCGTGGCCGCCGACACCGGCTCCATCGGCGGATCGGCCAGCCACGAATTCCAGGTGATTGCCGACACGGGCGAGGACGCGCTGGTCTACAGCACGGGTTCCGACTACGCTGCCAACATCGAGCTGGCCGAGGCCGTGCCCCTGCTGGCCACCCGCATGGCCCCCACCCAGCCGCTCACCCGCACGGCCACGCCCGGCCAGGCCCGCTGCGAGGCGGTGGCCGAATACCTCAAGCTGCCGCTCGACCAGACGCTGAAGTCCATCGTGCTGAGCACCGAGACCCCGGGCGCGGACGGTCAGCCGCCCAAGGTCACGGTCTGGCTGCTGCTGCTGCGAGGCGACCATGAAATGAACGAAGTGAAGGTGGGCAAGGTGCCGGGCCTGAAGGGCTTCCGCTTTGCCACCGAGGAAGAGATCCTCGATCACTTCGGCTCCAAGCCCGGCTACCTGGGCCCGGTGGGCCTGAAGAAGCCCGTGCGCATGGTGGTCGACCGCACGGTCGCCAACATGAGCGACTTCGTCTGCGGCGCCAACGAGGTGGACTACCACTACACCGGCGTGAACTGGGGCCGTGACCTGCCCGAGCCGCTGCCTGAAGGGCAGGTGGGCGAGGTGATGATCGCCGACATCCGCAACGTCCAGGCCGGTGATCCCTCCCCGGACGGGCAGGGCACGCTGGCCATCCAGCGCGGCATCGAGGTGGGCCACGTGTTCTACCTGGGCACCAAGTATTCCCAGGCCATGAACGCCACCTTCATCGACGAGAACGGCCAGTCGAAGCCGCTGGAAATGGGCTGCTACGGCATTGGCGTCACCCGCCTGCTGGGCGCCGCCATCGAGCAGAACCACGACGACAAGGGCATCATCTGGCCGGCGTCCATCGCCCCCTTCGAGGTGGTGGTCTGCCCCATGGGCCTGGAGCGCTCCGAGGCCGTGCGCGAGGCCGTCGACCGGCTGGCTGCCGACCTGCAGGCGGCCGGCATCCGCTATGTGGTCGATGATCGCAACGAGCGTCCGGGCGTCATGTTTGCCGACTGGGAGCTCATCGGCGTGCCGCTGCGCATCACCGTGGGTGACCGTGGCCTGAAGGAAGGGCTGCTGGAACTTACCGTGCGGCGCGGCATGGTCACCCACAAGGTTGCCCCGGCCGATGTGCTGGCCGAGGTGCAGAAGCTGCTGCCCACGCTTTGATTGTCAGGCACGTTGCTGCAGCGCTGGGGGCAGCCGCACTGTCGGCTGCCCTTTTCATGCCCTGACAGCGCCCGGGCGGGTGGCCAGCAGTACGAGGTGCTGGCCGACGCGGTGCGGGTGGCGCTGGCCAGCGCCATCGATGCCCCACACGAGGCTGAGCCGCTGTGGGAGTCGCGCGCGCAGAAGATCGAGTGGCTCACGCAGATGTCCGACCGGCTGCCGCGTCGCGCCATGCCCGGCTTCGAGGCACGCCAGGCCTTTCTCCTCACCGTGCGCTACGAGGCGCAGCGTGCCGGCCTCGACCCCGAGATGGTGCTGGGCCTCATTCAGGTGGAAAGCGGCTTTCGCCAGTACGCCATCTCGAAGGTGGGCGCGCGTGGCTTCATGCAGGTGATGCCCTTCTGGACGCGTGTGCTGGGCAACGGCGATGCCGACGCGCTCTTCCGCATGCGCGTCAACATCCGCTACGGCTGCGTCATCCTGCGCCACTACCTCGACCTGGAGAACGGCAACCTCTTCATGGCCCTGGGGCGCTACAACGGCAGCCGGGGCCAGTCGGCCTATCCCGATGCGGTCTTTGCGGCCTGGAAGCGCTGGCGCTTCCAGCCGTCCGACGTCGCTTCTTCGCATCACTCATCCTCGCCAACCGACCGTTCGTCGGCTGCAAGCCCCCTCGATTGACCGCTCGTCGGCCCGTTCGGGGGGCAGGACCTGCCGTCTGTCGGTGGACATTATTCTTTTTGCTGGGGATGGACGCACCCCGGCCGACGTCGGCCCCCCACCTGTGTGTCTTCGCCCAATGTATCCCATTCCGGGATGACATGATCACCGCACGACAACCAGGGACCCCTCCCGGGAGCGAGATGTGACGCAGCCCCAGGATCCAGCAGCACGACAACGCCAAGGCGCGCGCCAACTGGCGTCGTGGGTGCTTTTGCTGATTGCGGTGTCGTACGTGGTCTGGATGTACGCCTACCCGATGGCTTATTCGAAGCCGGATCAGGTCCTGCCCTACAGGATCCTGGCGTCATCGAAGAACTTCAACGAACTCACCAGCGTGCTGGGTTCACTGCGCGAGCAGGGACCGGCACTGGATCTGGGCGCCAAGAGCGGCAACGCCAAGACCCTGTGGGTGCTGGCCCGCATCCCCGCCGATACCGTCGAGCGCACGCGCGTGCTGCACATCGCCAACCGCTCGGTGCAGAAGGGCGATGCCGTCATCCTGGACGAATTCGGCCAGGCGCTGCTCTACGCGCATTTCAACAACGAGCAGGAGCCCGTCAACGCGGCCCGTGCGCTGCCGGGCTATGCCATCACGCTGCCCGAGCTGCCACTGCCCCTGCCGGCCGGCCACCGCCGCTTCAGCGGTGAACATGACCTGACCGCCGTACTGCGTCTGGAACTGTCCATCGCCGGCCCGGCGCTCTCGCTCAACCTGTGGGACGAGACCCGCTTCATCGAGGCACAGCGCCAGATCGAGGCCCAGGGCACGCTGCTGGGCAGTATCCTGGCGCTGCTGGGGCTGACCGCCTTCGTGGCCGGGCAGCTGATGCACATCCGTGTGGTGCGGGTGCTGGCCTTCTGGCTGGGATCGCGCGCCGTCTTCCTGATGGTGCGGGGCGGCTACATCCAGTTCTGGCTGGGCAGCTCGGCCTCCAGCGTGGTGGGCATGGGTCTGGAGCAGATGGCCCAGATGGCCTTCCCCTGCGCCTGCGCCGCCCTGATGTGGGGGCTGATGGAGTCCCGGCTGCAGGGCCACCGCTTCGGCACCTGGCTGCATGGCATGTACGTTGCCACCGGCTTCGCGCTGGCCGTCTCCGGCCTGCTGCCGCCCGACATCTTCCAGACGCTGCTGTACCTGGTGGGCGGTGCCATCGTCGTCACCGTGGTCGGCATGGTGGTGGTCAACCTCAGCCGCCGCATCTCGGTGATGTCGGTCTGGTACCTGTGCACCCCGCTGCTGGACGGGATGGCGGCTGCCAACACGCTCTTCTTCCTGCTGGGCATCACCCAGTCGCCGCTGCCCTGGCTGGATCTGCAGTCCACCACGCTGCTGGCCGTGATGAACGCCTCCACCGCCGTCATCGGCTACCTGGCGGCCGAGCGTTCGCGCCAGTTGCGCAGCCAGGAAGCCGCCATGACGGCCCTGGGGCGCTACCAGGCCACCCTACCGTGCCGTGCCCATCGGCCTGTTGTCCTTCGATCGTGACAACCGCATCGAGCGCTACAACGAAGTGGCGGTGCGGCTGTTCGACGTGCCGGCCGGCAGCATCGATCCTCACCGGGCACCGGGCGCACGTGCGGATGCCTCGTCCCTTGCCACCCGGGGGGGCGACAGTGCCTCGCTGGATCGTGCCCACGTCGACACGCTCTCCGCCCTCAATGACGCCTTCCCGCAGGATCTGGCCGAACGCATCCATCAGGAGCTGGAGAACTTCGAGGAAGCCGACTTCGTCTGGCGTCTGGAGAAGGGGAGCGGCCATCGCTGGCTGCGGGTACAGGCCCAGAAGACCGATACCGGTCACGACGTCAGCCTTACCGACATCACGGCGCTCAAGCAGGCCGAACACCACCTCATCCACGAGTCCCAGCACGACAGGCTGACCGGCGCGCTGAACCGCCATGGTCTGGAGAAGCGCCTCGAGGCACTGCTGAACGAGCATGAAACGCTGGATCAGGTGTCCCTCTGCTACATCGACCTGGACCGTTTCAAGGTGCTCAATGACGTGTTTGGGCATCAGGCCGGTGACACGGTGCTTGTGGATGTCGTGCGCCGACTGCGCAGCCGGCTGGGCGAGCATGCGGAGATTGCCCGCATGGGGGGCGACGAATTCGCCGTGCTGCTCAACGGCAAAGAGCCTCCGCACCGCCTGCTGGCCTATCGTGCCCTGGATGCCATTGCCGGCCGCCCCTTCGTCATCGCGCCCAAGCGCTTTGCCGTCACCGCCAGCGTGGGCATGAGCCCGGCCCTGCGTGGCCAGACCAGCAGCCAGCTGATCGACCGCGCCGACAACGCCTGCCGCGAGGCCAAGCGCAAGGGACGCAACCAGGTCGTCATCTTCCAGGACGGTGAGCAGGAAGGGAGCGCCAGCGTCACCAGGTCGAGATGGATGTGCTGGACCGCCTGCGCCGGACCAAGGAATTCCGCGATTTCGAGCTGGCCATCCAGCCCGTGGTCGGGCTGGGCGAATCCAACCGGCTTGGCGGCGAGATCCTGCTGCGCCATCGCACCCCGGACGGCACCCTGCGTTCACCCGCCGGCCTGATCGAGGCCGCCATCTACCGCGGCGAAATGGCCACCATCGACCGCTGGGTGCTGAACGAGACCCTGCGCTGGCTGGACAGGAACGAACGCGCCTTCCGCGCCCTGGACTTCATCTCGCTCAACCTGTCGGCCGAGGCGCTCAGTGACGAAGCCTTCAAGACCTACCTGCTGAGCCAGGTGCGCCGCTACCAGCAGGTCGCGCCCAAGCTGGTCGTCGAGATCAACGAGACCGTGGCCATGCAGGACGGCTACATGATGAAGCGCCTGATTGGCGGCCTGCGCCAGCTGGGCGCGCGCGCCGCACTGGACAACGTGGGGGCTGGCTTCGTGAACCTGTCGGCCATCGGCGAGATCGGTGTGGCCTACCTGAAGATCGATGGCGCCTTCACCGAATCGCTCGTCCATCAGGGCGCCGGCCAGGCCGTGCTGCGCACCCTCACCGTGCTTGCGCACGAACTGGGCATCGCCAGCGTGGCCAAGTCGGTACAGTCCGACCTGATGCTGCCGGCACTGGAGCGCATCGGCGTGGACTACGGCCAGGGCCAGGTGCTGGGCGCGCCCATGCCGCTGCCGGAATTCGAGAAGCTCGCCGGCATTGCCGCCGGCGTGGAGCATTCAGAAGCTTTCGTCCGCCCCCAGGTAGCGCCACTGGCTGGGCGGAAGGCGCCCCAGCAGGACGTTGCCCACACGGATGCGCTTGAGCCCCGTCACCGCTAGACCCACCAGCTCGCACATCCGGCGGATCTGACGGTGGCGCCCCTCCTGCAGCACGAAAGCGCAGCTGCTCGGGGTTCTCCCAGTCCACCTGCGCCGGCTTCAGCTTGTGCCCGTCCAGCGAGAGCCCGTGACGCAGGAGCTTCAGCCGATCCGGCGGAAAGGCCGCCTGCACATTGCGCTCGACCGCGCCATAGCGCACCCGCACCAGGTATTCCTTGGTGGTGCTCGAATCCTCACCGATCAGCTGCCGGGCCACGCGCCCGTCCTGCGTCAGCACCAGAAGCCCCACCGAATCGATGTCCAGCCGGCCCGCCACCGCCAGCCCGCGCAGCTGGTTTGCGCTCGAAACGGCGCGGGTTCGTGTCGCCAGCCCAGCGGCTCTGCGCATCGATCAGCGTCACCGCCGGTCGATAGCCGTCCTCGGCCTGGCCGCTCACATAACCCACCGGCTTGTTCAGCAGGATCGTCACCTTGTCCTGCTGCCGGGCTACGCGCTGCCCTGCCGCACCTCCACCACATCGCCCGGCATCACCTTCTGCCCCATCTCCACCGGCCGGCCGTTGATCCGCACCCAGCCTTGGGAAATCCAGTCATCCGCCTCGCGCCGCGAGCACACCCCCGTACGCGCCAGATGCTTGTTCAGCCGTTCGCCCTCGGGCGGAATCTCGCCTGAAGCCGCGGCCGGCGCATGCCGCTGGGCCTTCTCATGGGCCTTCTCACGGGGCTGCAACCGGGGCTGCGTCCGGGGCTGCGTCCGGGGCTGAGCCTGTGACCCGGACTGAGGGTCATTCTTCCGGTTCTGCGGACGCCCCGCGCGGGGGCGCTCCGCCTCATGGCCTCGGGCATCCTGTGCTCGGCGCCGGGCCGGCACGAGTTTCAATGGCGACATCTCTTCGGTATCGGTAACGTTGGGGGAAGGGCTTCGAAAGCCTGATGGGGGCTGTCCGTATCGTATCCTGTCCGTGAATGGACAAAACCAACCATGTCCGCCACATCGGCCTCAATCGTGCCCTCGGCTATGGATTGAGGTATGTCGATGGCTTCCGTTTCACGCATCTGGGATACATCGGCGCCCAACCGGAAGAATTCGATGGGCGCCGACGGCAGAGGTGATCAGCGCTTGTGCGCAATCACGCGATCCTTGATCTTCTCGTACACGCTGGCCGGCACGATCTTCTTGCGCTTGAGCTCATCCTTGCCGGTGTAGGGGCGTCCCTTCACGATGGCCTTGGCGCGTGCCTCGCCGATGCCGGGCAGTTGCGCAAGTTCCGCTTCGGTCGCGCTGTTCAGGTCCAGCTTGCCGACCGACCCCGCAGCGTTGTCCTTGGCAGCCTCCTCCGTGGCGCTGGCCTTGCTGGTGGCTTCCTGGGCCTTGTCCTTCTGGCTGGCGGCCTTGTCCTGAAGCTTGCTGCCGTCCTTCTTCAGCGCATCCTTCTTCTCCTTCAGGGTGGATGTCTTGCTGTCAGCAGCTTCGCTCATCTTGCCGGACAGCGAATCCTTCACTTCCGTCACTTTCTCGCGAGCGCCCGACAGCAGTTCGGACTTGTCGGCCGCGTGCAGCGACGGTGCACCGAATGTCAGCGCCAGCGCAGCCAGCAGGCCCAGCGCCGGAGTGCGCACCGAGGAGAGGGTGGGTTTCTGGTTCTTTTGCATGAATATCTTCCCTGAACACGTATGGTGCCGGCCCCGTGCCGAAGCCGGAACCGACGATGAGGCCTTCATCCGTGCCGTCGGCTTGGACAGTGCGTTGATGAAGATAGCCGACAAGGGTACCAAAACCCGGGCCCTGAATCGCATGGGCGACTCGGTCATTTGCCGGGCGGATACGCTGTGCGTCGCCCAGGGGATCCGCCCCACATCAAGTCCGGATCGTCCGAACGTCAGGTTCACGCGCGGCTGGGTGACGCGCGTGCTTTTCATCAGCGCATGCTGCCAGTGGGCCTGCGTCTGGCCGCGCATCACGATCAGCTGGCCGTGGTGCAGCAGCATCTCGACCTTCTGGCGGGTCTGGCGGTGGCGGAAGGCAAACTTGCGAGTGGCCCCCGAAGCTGACCGAGGCAATCACCGTCTCCGGTCCCAGCTCGGCTTCGTCGTCGCTGTGCCAGGCCATGCCCTGAGTGCCGTCGTCAGCGGTTCAGCAGGCAGGGAATCGAAGGAGACTCCCCACCCGGGCGCTCACCTGGTCGCGCAACGTCCGCAGGATGGGCCCAGAGGCGTGCCCGATGGTTGACGCCTGAATAGCGGTAGTCGAAGGCTTCGTCGCCGTACCAGGCGATGCGGCGGGCCGTGACGATGCGCTTTCCGTAGAGCTGGACCTCGTCATGCTGCCAGGGCACCTCAGCCAGCAGCCAGGCCAGTATCGTGTCGGCCTCGGCAGCAAACACCGTGCCATGGTCGTTGACGACGCCGTCGCAGGGTAGCAGGTTGATCTGCGGATCGGCCGCGTCTTCAAAGAGGGAAAGCGTCATGGCGGGCAGATGCTTAGGGTTGCCCCCGCTTAGGGTTGCCCCCAATGGAATGCCTGCGTGCAAAGCAAGACAATGCAGCCATGCGGTCTAGACCAGCCGGGACATGGAGACACCCGGCGGCAGTGAGAGGAGACCCGGCAAGTACTGCACCAACTGAGCCGGACAAGAAAAGCGACCGCAGAAAGAAAAAAGCCCGCACGGATAAGCGTGCGGGCTAATCCACCAAAGGAGGAGGTGGAGGAGACGAATGAATTCTATGCTCTAGCTTCGGTCATTGCAAGAGGTTTTTGCGCCGCTCCGTATCTTTTATGTTAAAGATAGTCAATTTATACGCTCAAGAGGCATAAATACCTCATCCCGAGAGCCGGCTGCCCGCCAAGGCAGCGGATTCAGGGGCGAGTCATCTGAGCCGTACTATCTGATTCGTGTTACCCGACCACGCCGCGTGTCGTATCCGCCCTTGCGGCGTGGCCTATCAAAAAGCAGCACGCCGACACGCAGGATCTGCGTATCGGCGTGGCGATCCCCGAAGGGGGGAGGAGACTGCCAGAGGCGACCTTCTGCATGGGCCATGGGCCCATGCCAAGGGTCGCTTCGGCTTTTGCCATGAGCGCCTGCCAGGGGTCGCTTCGGCTTTTGTGTTGTGGCAACCTGGCTGAGAGTTGGCCAAGGGCTGTCCGAGGGCGAGCCGGATGCCGGGATGCCGGGATGCCCGACAGCCGTCAGCCTGCTTCGGTCAACCTTCTTCGGGTCAGCCTGCCTCGGCGCCCAGCACCCTCTTTTCCAGCACCCGCAGGATCTCGCTGTCCTGTCGGCTGTCGAACTTGCGGGCAAAGAGCTTGTCCGAGCGCTCCAGACGCTCCCGGTCGGCCAGCGTGAACACCTTGGGGTGTGATCCTCCGGCGCTCCAGTCCTCTTCATGCAGCAGGCGGTTTTCCACCGTGTCGGCATGGGGAGAGTTCATGATGAAGCTGTGCGGCAGCACTCGACGGGGCGGTAGCCATGCCTCAGGGTCTTCACCCAGCGGGGCAGGTGGCTGGATTCGATGAGGTGCTGACAGAAGCTGCGGGTAAGCGCCATGTAGGGGCGGCCACCCACGTAGCGGGCCTGGCCCAGATGGCGCGACCAGCGGTCAATGCGCAGTTTGGGCACGTTCCAGCCGCTCTTCATGAACGGGGGCTCCAGCCGGATGCGCTGGATGCGGGCGTAAGGGTCGTTCCAGACCTTCTCGGGCTCCACGATGTCGAGGAAGTTGCGGCCTTCGTTGGCTGCAAAGAAGGCGCGGATCTCTTCCTGCGACTTCAGCGGAAAGTCCTGGCCGCTGAGGTTGATCAGCACTTCCCAGGGCTCGGGGCGTGCCAGCAGTTCACGGATGCCGTCCAGCCGGGCCTGCATCAGGCTCCAGGACGCCCAGCGCATGTCGCGCGCCGGGGCAATGAAGACATTGGGGTGCCGACGCACCACGGCTTGCAGGGCCGGCTCGCTGCCGGTCAGCCCCTTGCTGTCGGGCATGACCAGGTAGACGTTGTCGGGGTGCTGGATGCAGTAGAGCATCTGGGCCAGCTGCTCGGGCTGCTGGTGGGCAATGATCAGATAGGCAAGACGCACGGTCGGTCACCCGAATGGAAAGGCTCGGGCCCCGGATGCTGGCCCGCAGGATGAGAGGTTTGGGTCTTCCTGAAGCGTCCGTGTGCCGGGAAGGGAGGAACTTCCCGGCAGGCAGGCTCAGGGGGCGTTGTGAAACCCCCCAAGCCTTCTGTCCCAATAGGGACAGGCGGTCACTTCTGCAAGCCATTAGACCGCAATTCTGTGACCAATCTAATGCGATATGTAACCAATCAGCGCGGAACGGTTGCGAATAGCCGCGAATCGGTTGGATTGTCAGGAAAGGCAATCACCCAGGGATGCACCTGGGTGCGAATGATCCCCATCCACTCGGGCCATTCATCATCAGCCCATCGGGCCGGGGCCGCCTCCCATGCCGGGCAGGCCGCCGCCGCCCATCATGCCCTTCATGGCGCGCATCATCTTGGCCAGGCCGCCTTTCTGCATCTTCTTCATGACGGACTGCATCTGCGAGAACTGGTTCAGCAGCCGGTTCACGTCGTGCACGTGCACGCCTGCGCCGGCGGCGATGCGCCGTTTGCGGGTGGCCTTGATCAGCTCGGGCTTCTCACGTTCGGCCGGCGTCATGGCGTGGATGATGCCCTGCATGCGGCGCATGTCGCGCTCGGCCTTGTCCATGTCCTCGGCGCTGGCCTTGCCCTGGATCTCGACCGGCATCTTCTCCATCAGCGAGCTGAGGCCCGCCCAGCTTCTTCATCTGGCTCAGCTGGGCCAGGAAGTCGTTCAGGTCGAAGCGCGAGCCTTTCTTGAGCTTCTCGGCCAGTTCCTGCGCCGCGGCGTGGTCCACGTTGGCGTGGGCCTGTTCCACCAGCGCCACGATGTCGCCCATGCCCAGGATGCGGTTGGCCATCCGGTCGGGGTGGAAGACATCCAGGCCGGTGAGCTTTCGCCCACGCCCACGAACTTGATGGGCTTGCCGGTGATGGCCTTGACCGACAGGGCCGCACCACCGCGCGAGTCGCCGTCGAGCTTGGTGAGCACCACGCCCGTGAGCGGCAGCGTGTCATTGAAGGCCTTGGCGGTGTTGACTGCATCCTGACCCTGCATGGCGTCCACCACGAACAGCGTCTCAACGGGGTGCAGGGTGTCGTGCAGCAGGCGGATCTCGTCCATCATCGCCTGGTCGATGCCCAGCCGGCCGGCCGTGTCGACGATCAGCACGTCGTGATAGTGGTTTCTGGCCCAGTCCACTGCGGCACGCGCGATGTCGGCCGGCTTCTGGTCGGGCTGCGACGGGAAGAAGTCCACGCCGGCCTGCTGGGCCACGGTCTTGAGCTGGTCGATGGCGGCAGGACGGTACACGTCGCAGGACACCGTCAGCACCTTCTTCTTGCGGTTCTCGCGCAGCCACTTGGAGATCTTGCCCACCGTGGTGGTCTTGCCCGCGCCCTGCAGACCGGCCATCAGGATGATGGCGGGCGGCTGGGACGCCAGATCCAGCTCGGCGGTCTCGCCGCCGATCAGGTCCACCATGGCGTTGTGGACGATGCCCACCAGCGCCTGGCCGGGGGTGAGCGACTGCAGCACCTCCTGGCCCAGCGCCTTTTCCTTCACCTGGGCGATGAAGTCGCGCACCACGGGCAGGGCCACATCGGCTTCAAGCAGCGCGATGCGGATTTCCCGCAACATTTCCTGGGTATTGGCTTCGGTCAGGCGAGCCTCACCGCGCATGGTCTTCACAATGCGCGCAAGGCGTTGGGAAAGGCTGTCGAACATGAGAGACTGGGCCCGAAGGCGGTGGAAAACGTGGCGGGAGTGCGCCAGGGGGCGGGGCGATGTTGCGCGACCGGTGCCCGGGCGGGGTAAACTGCGACAGTGGGCATTGTACTGACTCTCATCCTCCTGGCGGTCGGACTGTATGGTCTGGTGCTGCTGCGTGGCCTGCGCCATGATGCGCAGGGCCCAGGCACGTGCCGCAGACGCCGACCTCCTTCTGTGCCGCCGGCGCAGGCGCTCCGGCGGCACGGCCTGCCGCTGCGCCGGCACCCGTGGTGTGGCCAGCCCGCCGTCGGCTGGCGCGGTCTCGATGTCGTGCTGGGGGCCGCGTTGCTGGCTCATGCGCTGGTGCTCATCTCACCCTGGTGGCGCGTCGACGAGGTCTTTCATTTCGGCTTTGCCTATCTGCTGTCGGCCACGGTCTGGATCGCGCTGCTGCTCATCTGGCTGGAAAGCCGCCACATGAGTGTGGGGCGCCTGCCTGTGCTGCTGGCGCCGCTGGCCATGGTCGTGGTGGTGCTGCCCGTCTTCTTCCCCGGTGCCGCATTCCCGCTCGATCGGCAGACGCCGTTCTTCGTGCCGCACCCTGGTGGTGGGCACGCCATGCACGGCTGTGGTCTTTTCTGGCCGCGCTGCAGGCGCTGCTCATGGCGGCGGCCGAGCACCGGCTGCATCCGCGCCGACAGGACCGCGCTGGTCTCATCACAACACTGCTGGCGCGCGGTCATCAGGCCTTGCCGCCGCTCATGGTGCTCGAGCGCATCCTCTTCAACGTCATCAGCGTAGCATTCGTGCTGCTGCTGCTCACGACAGTCAGTGGCGGCCTGTTCAGTGAAGAGATCTTCGGGCGACCGCTCACGCTGAACCACAAGACGGTGTTCTCGCTGGTGGCCACCATCTTCTTCGGGCTGCTGCTGCTGGGGCGCCGACTGTGGGGGTGGCGTGGACGCCTGGCCATCCGGCTCACGCTGGGCGGCTTCATCCTGCTGCTGCTGTCCTACGTGGGCAGCCGTTTCGTGCTGGAAGTGATCCTCAACCGGATCTGATCGCCAGGAAGGAATCAACGTGAAAATCATCTTCTGGATGCTGGTGATTGCCGGCGCGATCATGCTCGTGCGGCGCTATGGTGCCCCTGGCGGCGGCCCGTGCCCGGCGCGAAGCCCAGGCTGCGGCTGGCCAGGCGGCTGCAGACGCTGCGCCCGCACGTCCGGCCGATGCGGACATGATGGTGGCCTGCTCGATCTGCGACCTGCACCTGCCGGCTTCGAGGCCATCTTGCCCATGGCCGCGTCTATTGCCGTGAAGCGCACCAGGCGCAGGGCAAGGCGGCCCAGAGCGGGCAGCGCTCTGAAATGACGCATGCGCGGCGCCGCTCGCGGCGGGTTGCGGCATGAACGCATCGACGAATCGGCTGTCGCCGGACCCGGATGAGCTGCCCCTGCAGCAGGCCGGCACCTTTTGGACCTCGCTGCGCTACCTGGCTGACGGGCGCCTCATCATTGCGCTGCTGCTGCTCATCTACATTCCGGTGCTGGGGCCCGACACTCGGCAGCGCATCCGTTCCAGCGAACGCTCTTCATCGGCCTGACCGCCTTCTACATGGGCTTCGCGGTGCTGAGCTCCATCGCGGTGCGCCGCATCCGTCGGGGCTTCTCGCTTCAGCTGTTTGCGCAGATCACCGTGGACGTGCTGGTGCTGGGGCTGATCGTCTATGCCAGCAACGGTCGCAGTGGCCTGGGGGCGCTGATGATCACCCCGGTGGCGGGCGTGGCCATCCTGTCGGCCACCTTGCCTGCGCTGGCGGTGGCGGCTGCGGCCTCGATGATGCTGCTGGGCGAGACCATGCTGCGCTTTTTGCAGCGTGGCGACACGGGCACCACGACCATTGGCAACGAGCTGATGATCGCCGCCTTCATCAGTGCCACGCTGTTCTTCACGGCGCTGGTGATCAGCCGCCTGGCACGGCGTCTGGCCATGCAGGAGCGGCTGGCCATCCGGCGCGGCGAAGATCTCCGCAACCAGCGCGCCATTCATGCACTGGTGGTGGCCGAGCTGGATCAGGGCGTGGTCGTCTTCGATCCGCGGGGTGTGCCGCGCGACATGAACCCGAAGGCGCGGCGTCTGCTGAACCTGCCCGATGGGCGTTCCCTTCACCGAGGCCGATCCCAAGACACTGAAGGCGCTGCGCCAGGGTCCTGGAGACGCCCGAACGCGTGGCGGACCTGCAGATCCGTCGCCGTGAAGGTACCGTGCGGCTGCGGGTCCGGTGCTGACCGGCGGCAACATTCCGCCCGACGAGCTTGATGAGACTTCGTACTATCCGGGGCGACAACGGGCAGGGCGGGCGCGCACTGCTGGACCGTGTGGTGCTGCTGGAGGACCTGAAGCGTATCGAGGATCAGGCACAGCAGCTCAAGCTGGCGTCGATGGGCCGTCTGTCGGCCTCCATCGCCCACGAGATCCGCAATCCCCTTTCGGCCATCCGCCATGCCGGTGCACTGCTGGGCGAGCAGGCGGGCACGACAGCCCAGAAGCGCCTGGCCGACATCATCGAGAAGAACACGATGCGCATCGACCGCATCGTCGAGGACGTGCTGTCGATGGCACGGCGCGGGGCGCTGAGCGAAGTGCTGGACCTGCGGCATTTCATGGCGCAGTTCATGCCGGAGTTCCTGGGCAACGTGAAGGCCGGTGGTGCCGTGGTGGTAGGGCGCAATGGCGGTGAGCGCATCGCGCTGCGCCATGACAGTCATGCGCCCATCACCTTCGACCCCAATCACCTGCGGCAGATCCTCGTCAACCTGCTGTCCAACGGGCTGCGTCATGCCTCGGACCGTGAGGGCGCGGTGCTGCTGCTCTGGACGCAGAGTGCGGCGGGCGTGCTGCAGCTGTGGGTTCTGGATGATGGCCCGGGCATTCCCGAAGATCGGCGCGAGCATCTGTTCGAACCGTTCTTCACGACCGAGACGCGGGGAACGGGGCTGGGTCTGCACCTGACGCAGGAGCTGTGCACGGCCAACGGTGCCACCATCCGTTATGAATCTTCCGCGTTGCTGGGTGAGGACATCCGGGCAGCGCTACGGGGCGGGCTTTCGTGATCACGCCCCAGCAGCGACAGGTCGCGGAAGCAGACGCTGCCGCGGCACCTTCGAGAATGGAGAGCGATGAATGAAAGTCACCGCCGACGACGATAACCGTCTGCCCTCCCGGCCGGACGCCCCGGGTGCTGGTGGTGGACGATGAGGAAAGCCTGCGCGAGCTGCTGGAGCTGACGCTGGTGGGCATGGGGCTGGACGTGGACGTGGCCGAGGACCTGTCCACGGCACGTGCGTGCTGGAGCGCTACCGCTATTCACTGTGCCTGACCGACATGCGCCTGCCCGACGGCAATGGCCTGGATCTGGTGCGGCTCATCAACAGCCAGTGGCGCGACACGCCGGTGGCCGTCATCACCGCCTATGCCAGTGCGGAAAATGCCGTGGCGGCGCTGAAGGCAGGCGCCTTCGATTATCTGAACAAGCCGGTGGGTCTGGATGCGCTGCGGGCACTGGTGCGTTCGGCCCTGAAGCTCTCGGATACCCCGGCCACGAAGAATCCGGTCGCACCACCGGCGGCGCAGCCGGGGGGCAAGTCCACCCGCCTGCTGGGCACGTCGCCCGCCATCGATGCAGTGCGCGCTTTCCATCGCGCGCATGGCGCGCAGCATGGCGCCCGTGCATGTCACGGGTGAGTCCGGATCCGGCAAGGAGCTGGCCGCGCGGCTGATCCACCAGTTGAGCGGCCGTGCCGAAGGGCCTTTCATCGCCGTGAACTGCGGCGCCATTCCCGAGAACCTGATGGAGTCGGAGTTCTTCGGCTACCGCAAGGGGGCGTTCACGGGGGCGGATTCCGATCGCATCGGCTTCTTCATGGCGGCCAATGGCGGCACGCTGTTTCTGGATGAGGTGGCCGACCTGCCGCTGGCCATGCAGGTGAAGCTGCTGCGTGCCATCCAGGAAAAGCGCATCCGCAAGGTGGGGGCGGTGACGGAAGAAGCGGTGGATGTGCGCATCGTCAGCGCCACCCATCAGAACCTGGCGCAGTGCGTGGCACAGGGACGGTTCCGGCAGGACCTTTTCTACCGGCTCAACGTGATCGAGCTGCGCATGCCGGCGCTGCGCGAGCGGCAGGAGGACGTGGGCGTGCTGGCCGATGCCATCCTGCAGCGGCTGGCACAGCGCAGCGGTCTGGAGGGCGTTCCGCAGCTCTCCAGCATGGCACTGCGCTACCTGCAGAGCTATCCGTTCCCCGGCAACGTGCGCGAGCTGGAGAACATCCTGAAGCGGGCGCTGGCGTTTTCCGATGGTCGCGTGATCAGCGTCGAGGACCTGGGCCTGCGCCCTATCGTGACCGACGAGAAGGAACGCGAGCTGGACGATTCCCTGCATCAGGGGCTGGCTGCTCCGGGAGGGATGCATCCGGGTCAGGGGACGTTGGCCGCTGCGCCCTGGAGTGCAGGGCAGGGGGCACCGGTCTTGGTGTCCGATGCTGCTGCCGATGAAGGGCGGGCCACGTCGTCGATGCCAGCCGCCAGCGAACCCCGCGGCTGGAAGCTGATTGATGGGGTGCCCACCTCGCTGCCCGATTATCTGGACCATGTGGAGCGCGATGCCATCCTGCTGGCGCTGGAGCGTACCGGCCAGAATCGTACGGCGGCGGCACGGTTGCTGGGCATCACGTTCCGCGCATTGCGTTATCGGCTGCAGCGGCTGGGGCATCTGATGAACACCGGAACGCCCTGGCTGTCGAACATGAAGGTGATCGACAGCCCCAACCATGATGCGAGGCCAGAGGGTGTCGCCATCGATACGGTCATCCTCCATTACATCAGCCTGCCGCCCGAGCATTTCACGGGTGACGCGGTGGAGGCCCTGTTCACCAATCGTCTGGATGTCACGGCACACCCGTACTTTGCAGGGCTGGCCGGTGTGCGGGTGTCGTCACATTTCTTCCTGCGCCGGCATGGTGAGCTGGTGCAGTTCGTCCATCCGGATCTGCGGGCCTGGCATGCCGGTGTGTCGCGCCTTCTGGATCGGGAGCGCTGCAACGACTTTTCCATCGGCATCGAACTGGAAGGCAGCGGTCAGCGTCCGTTTACCGAAAAGCCAGTACCGCCGTCTGGAGAAGCTTCTGGCTGCACTGTTCCAGGCCTATCCCATTCGCTACATTGCCGGGCACAGTGATGTGGCACCGGGACGCAAGGAAGATCCCGGTCCCTGGTTCCAGTGGCCCCGGTTGAAGTCGCTGCTAGATGCACATGGTGTGGTGCGTCCTTTTCCGGAAGGCAGTTGATGCGCTGATGCGTGAGTGATGGTGGTATGGGGTGGGGGTGCCGAACGCCTGTTCCCCGTTCTTCCATCACGCCGGGTGAAGGCACGGATGCCATGACGGCTGCACGCATGATTCGCGGCGAAACCCGTGCACGAAACATGGGTGATGCTTGAAATGCAGGCGTTGTGAAATGCTCATGACGCGCCGTCACTGCCATTTGCACCATGTCCTTTGCGTCCTGTTTTCCAGCGTTCCAGTCCTGGGCGCTTCAAGTTTGCGTGATGCTTTCAGGGGGCAGAAGTCCGGTGTCTGTCGAGCGGATATCGATTGTCACTGTGCAGTGCTGCTGCAATACAGGGGGTGCGCAGAAACCGTTTATCTGCTGCCCCCTGAAAAACGCGAAAAAACCTTCGGTATTCTTCTTGGTGCGATTGCAACACGCATATTGCTCACGTTATGATCGGGCCGTCAGAAATTGCCCTCGGTTGGTGGTGCATGGCGTGCAATCGGTGCAGACATTGATCGCCAATCGAATTTCCCTGCTTAGGAGTGACTGATGGCAACAACCACCAAGAAGACGGCGGTAGCCAAGAAGACCGTCGGCCGTGCCGCAACGGCCACGCGCAGCACGAAGGCTGCTGCTGCAACCACAACCCGTCGTGCCACCGCGACGCGTGCATCGGCCCCTGCGGCTGTTGCGGCAACAACGACGGCAACTCGTGGACGTCGCAAGGCTGCTGAGACGGTGGCGGAACCCGTCGTTCGTCGTGGTCGCAAGACGAAGGCAGAAGTGGAAGCTGCGGTGCTGACGACCACGCCCGCACGTCGTGGCCGCAAGCCGAAGGCCGAGGTGGAAGCGGTCGTTGCTGCGCCGGTCCGTCGTGGCCGCAAGTCCAAGGTGGAAGCTGAAGCAGCCGTGCTGACGACGACGCCCGCACGTCGCGGTCGCAAGGCAAAGACCGAAGAAGTCGCAGCCGTGGTTGCTGCACCGGCCCGTCGTGGTCGCAAGGCAAAGGCGGAAGCAGCTGCACCGGTGGTAGCCGCGCCCGCCCGTCGTGGTCGCAAGGCGAAGGTGGAAGAAGCCGCGCCGGTGGTTGCAGCGCCCGCCCGTCGTGGTCGCAAGGCGAAGGCGGAAGAAGCCGCGCCGGTGGTTGCCGCGCCGGCCCGTCGCGGTCGTAAGCCGAAGGCGGAAGCCGCTGCACCGGTGGTCGCTGCGCCGGCCGTCGTCGGTCGCAAGGCGAAGGTGGAAGAGGCCGCGCCGGTGGTCGCTGCGCCGGCCCGTCGTGGTCCGCAAGCCGAAGGCGGAAGCCGCTGCACCGGTGGTAGCCGCGCCGGCCCGTCGTGGTCGCAAGGCGAAGGTGGAAGAGGCCGCGCCGGTGGTTGCCGCGCCGCCCGTCGCGGTCGCAAGCCGAAGGCGGAAGCTGCTGCACCGGTGGGCAGCAGCGCCTGCCCGTCGCGGTCGCAAGGCGAAGGTGGAAGAGGCCGCGCCGGTGGTTGCAGCGCCTGCTCGTCGCGGTCGCAAGGCGAAGGCGGAAGCAGCTGCACCGGTGGTTGCCGCGCCCGCCCGTCGTGGTCGCAAGCCGAAGGTGGAAGAGGCTGCACCGGTGGTGGCAGCGCCTGCCCGTCGTGGTCGCAAGGCGAAGGTGGAAGAGGCTGCACCGGTGGTTGCTGCACCGCCCGTCGCGGTCGCAAGCCGAAGGCCGATACGCCGGCAGCCCAGGCTGCCTGGCCGTTCCCGGTGGGTCGTCGCCCCTGATGACAGGCGCTTTCTGATCCTGGACGCTTGAAAGCGTTGCGGCAGCCGCTCCGAGTCACCCGGGCGGCTGTCGGCGTTTTTGGGGATGGTATTCTGTCGGGCGTCGATCTTTCCGCATGTGTTGCGGTGAAGGGGCTTGCCCTGTGCTGTTGCCTTGCGCGTGCAGCCTGGCATGTTTCATGTTGGCCGCATGCGGCGCTTTCCCGCGCAGCACCAGAGCGGCAGATCATTTTTCGATTGTGCTTGGAGGACCGGAATGCAGTCGATTCTCTGGATGCTGATACAGACGCTGGCCTCGTTGCTGGCCAGCGCCTGCCTGTTGCGAGCCTATGCGCGCTGGCAGGGGGTGTCGCCGTTTGGCAATCCACTGGTGGGCTTTGCCCATGCGCTCACGCAGTGGCTGGTGCGTCCGCTGGGCATGGTGCTGAAGCCTTCCGGGCGGCTGGACTGGCCCAGCATCGTGGCAGCCCTGGTGCTGGGGCTGGTCACGTCGCTGGCGTTTGCCGTGCTGTTGGGGGTGCCTGGTATGGCAAACCCGGTTTATGTGGTGTTGCTGGGCGTGCTGTGGGCGGTCCGCTGGGCGCTGTACCTGGCCATGCTGCTGATCATTGCCTCGGCAGTGCTGTCGCTGATCAATCCGCAGGCCCCGCTGGCCTGGCCGCTGGCAGCACTCACTGCGCCGCTGCTGAAACCCTTCCGGCGGGTGCTGCCGATGGTGGGGCAGTTCGATCTGACGCCGCTGGTGGCACTCCTGGTGATCCAGGTGGTGCTGGTGCTGGTTGATCCCACCGTGGTGCTGGCGCTTCTGGGGGACGCTGAGTCACCACGAGGTTGTCATGGGGCCGGCGAAGGTTGCCGGCCCATTTTTTTCTGATTACCAGGGCCGGCTGCCGTAGGCGGCGGCAAAGCGATCGGCGATGTCGTCGCGCGAGGGGCGGTGGTTCTGCGGGCCGGCTGCCTCGATCTTGATGGCGCCCATGATGCTGCCCATGCGTGCGGACTTGCCCCAGTCCCAGCTCCCTGCGAAAGGCCATACAGCAGCCCGGCACGATAGGCGTCGCCGCAGCCGGTGGGGTCCACCGCCTGGCTGATGGGGGTGGGGCTTGATGGTCTCGATCTGGCCCGCCTGATAGAGGCGCGAGCCGTCGCCGCCCAGGGTGACGATCATCGTGCCGGCGGCCTCGGCGGCTTCGGCTTCAGTCCAGCCGGTCTTGTTGCACAGCATGCCGAACTCGTAGTCGTTCAGCGTGAGCGCGGTGGCCTGTTTCACGATGGCTTTTCAGCTCATCGCCGTTGAACAGGGGCATGCCCTGGCCCGGGATCGAAGATGAAGGGGATCTTGGCGTCAGCAAACTGCTGGGCGTGTTCGACCATGGCCTGCTTGCCATCGGGCGAGACGATGCCCCAGCTGACTTCGGATGCCGGGAAGGCATCGATGCGGGCGCGATGGGCCTCGTTCATGGCACCCGGGTGGAAGGCGGCAATCTGGTTGGCCGCCATGTCGGTGGTGATGAAGGCCTGCGGCGTGAAGTACTCGGGCAGCACCAGCAGCTGGCGGGTGTCGATGCCGCGCTTCTTCAGCTGTTCGACGTATCCGGCGCCGTCGGCGCCCACGGCAGCCACGATGGCCGGATGGCCGCCCAGCAGGGTCAGGGTTGTAGGCGATGTTGGCCGCGCAGCCGCCCGATTCACGCTTGAGCTGGGGGTCAGCATCGAGACGTTGATCTGGTGGACGCGCTCGGGCAGGATGTGGTCCTTGAAATAGCCGTCAAAGACCATGATGGTGTCGAAGGCGACGGAGCCGCTGATCAGAACGTATCGGGACATGGTATGCCTGTGGGAATGGGCCGGCGTGCCGGCAGGAAATCAGGAGGAGACCCGAGCCGGCCAGACCTGCGGAAAGCAAAGGCGTGGCCGGCAGGGCGCGGGGATCAGGGATAGAAGAGCGCCACGGAATAGCCGGCCAGGTTCAGGTCGGAGGTTTCCAGCAGCAGGTCGATGGGCTGTTCGCTGTTGGGCGGCATGCCGGCGGCCTGGGCCTGGGGGTTTTCCAGGTATTGGCTGGGCAGCAGCACCTTGCGCACCACCACGGCGTTGGAGGGGCCGGTGAGGGTGAGTTCCATGGCCGGCCAGCGGGTGGGCAGCTTGCTGCGGTTGCGCAGGATGGCCGTCATGCGGGTCTTGCCGGGCTGGCGCGTGTTGCGCAGCTCGAAGGACTCGATGGACAGGGCGCCCAGGCTCATGGGGGGCTTGATGTCCTGCCCGGTGAGCAGGCTGGCCGTACTGGCCACGGGCCGCAGGAAGGGCAGGTGGTAGGCGATCTCGGTGCGATAGACGGACACCAGCTGCACGGCAGCCAGGACCGAGAGGCCAATGGCCAGGTACCGCCGCCGGGCAGGCGTGAGCCAGCCGATGAGGGGGCGCTGACCGCTGTGGGCGCTGCTGTCCGCACCATGGCGGCGGCTGCGACGACTGTGGCCGGTACGGCTGCCGGTGCGGCTGCTGTCCGATGCACCGCTGTAGTCGGCGCCATGGCGGCTGCTTCCCTTGTCGTCATCGCCATCGGCGTGCCGGGGCTTGTGCTGACGCCAGATGCGGTTGGCTTCGTCGATGAGGGCACCGGCCGCCTGGGTATCGGGGTCGATGGCGTTTGGCTGGGGCGCCGTGTTGCCCGAACGCAGCGAGGCGGGCAGCTGGATGTTGTCGTCGGCAGACTGGCCGGGCAGCGGCTCTTCGCTGTCGGAGAGGAAGAAGACCGTCTTCAGGTCGTCTTCTTCCTGGGTGACGGCGGGGCGCGGCGCTGGCGCGGCACGCGGGGCTTCGCTGCCATTTCGTCCCGCGCGGTTGTCACGGTTGCGATTGCGGCCCCGACGCCGGCCCTTGTCGTTGGAGGGGCGCCGGGTGCTGGTGTCGTCCGGGGTGTCCTGGTCGTCGGACGCAGGGGCTTCGGCAGACGGGCTGTCGGCCATGCCGGTATCTGTCCCGGTATCGACGGACGTGAGCGTGTCCGTGTCCGGATCGTCGTCAGCCGCGGGGGCAGTGTGCGCAGGCGATGTGTCGGCGCTTGGGCGCGGGGCGCTGCTGGTCGGGGCCGTGTTCGCAGGCGCGGAGGGCTGAGCGGTGATGGTGGGCGCGGCCAGCGCGTCGGGCTGGCTGGTGTCCTCGTCCCGATCGACATAGCGCAGGTGCTCGACGCCCGAGAAGACGTGCTGGCAGACTCCGCAGCGGACCAGGCCGCGCCGCAGCTTGAGCTGATCAGGGACGACCTTGAAGCTGGTCTTGCATTGCGGACAAGTGGTTGCGAGCGCCATGTCGCTATCTTACCGTCTGGAAGATGGTGAGGAAAAAGCAGGGTGACGCCGGCGCAGGAAGGGCATGCCGGCAACCTGGGGCAGCAGGGCGGCCACGGTGGGGCGGAACGGGTCTGAAGATAGGGGCGCTCCGGCGGGATGTGCTGCCTGCCGGGCGCGAAGATCGCACATTGTGCGGGCCGGCGCAAATGGACGCGGTGTCAGGGCGACGGGGTGTCTGGTTTTCCGTCGCACGGGATCAGCGCCGTCCGCTCAGGCGAGGCCCAGCCGTCGCGGGTGCGCCAGGCCTGCACGTTCAGGGCCGGGTCGTAGCACGAGGCCACCTCGTCGATCTGCCGCTCCAGCACGCCGGACAGCACCAGCCGTCCCCGGAGCCACCAGGCTGGACAGGATGGGGGCCAGCAGCTTGAGCGGGGTGGACAGGATGTTGGCGATGACGAGATCGGCCGGTGGTGGCAGCGGGGCGTCGCCGCCCAGGGCGGTGACTTCCACGCGGTTGATGCGGGCGTTCTCGGCCGTGCTGAGTACGGCCTGGGGGTCGATGTCGATGCCGATGACTTCGGCAGCGCCCAGTCGGGCAGCGGCAATGGCCAGGATGCCCGAACCGCAGCCGTAGTCGATGACGCGCAGGCCCTGCAGGGTCATGCTCGTCCAGCCATTCCAGGCACAGCCGCGTGGTGGGGTGGCTGCCGGTACCGAAAGGCCAGGCCCGGATCGATGATGAGTGCCTCGCGGTCGCCGGCCTGGGGTTCGGCAGCGTGCCAGCTGGGCAGGATCAGCAGGCGCTGGCCCACCGGGATCGGGTCGAACTGGGCCTGGGTGAGGCGCACCCAGTCCTGGTCGTCCACGCGGCGGGTGCCCACGATGTCAGGGCAGGGGCCTTTTCCAGGCTGTCGGCGGCTTCCTGCAGCACGGCCAGATTTGCTGGGGCCGGGGTGTGACCCGCGGCGGCGTCTTCGTCCGTGGCGTCCAGCAGCACGGCCAGCCGGGTTCGCTTCCAGCCGAAGGTCTGGGGCAGGTAGCCCGCACCGGTGCCGGGCAGGCCTGGGGAACGGGCTCGCCGAACAGGGGCTGCTCGTCGGGCGAGTCGGCGTCGGCGTCTTCGGCCTGGACCGACAGGGCTCCGGCTTCCAGCAGGGCGTCGGCCCAGTCTTCGGCCTCGGCCTTGTCGACTTCGAGGGTGATTTCGATCCAGGACTGGCTCATGGGATGGTCAGTGCGTCGGGACGTTCAGGATGAACGCTTGGTTTCGGCCAGCAGCTTTTCCAGATAGTGGATGGAGGTGCCGCCTTCGTTGAAGCGCTTGTCTTCCATCAGGTCGCGGTGCAGGGCAATGTTGGTGTTGATGCCCTCGACCACCATCTCGGAGAGTGCGATCTTCATGCGCTGGATGGCCTGATGGCGGGTCTCGCCATAGCAGATCACCTTGCCGATCATCGAGTCGTAGAACGGCGGCACGAAGTAGTTGTTGTAGACGTGGGAGTCGACACGCACGCCCGGGCCGCCTGGCGTGTGCCAGTTGGTGATGCGGCCGGCCGAGGGGGTGAACTTGTACGGGTCCTCGGCGTTGATCCGGCACTCGATGGCATGACCCTTGATGGTCACGTCGTCCTGGGTGAGGCGCAGCTTCTCGCCGGCAGCAATGCGGATCTGCTCCTGCACCAGGTCCACGCCGGTGATCCACTCGGTGACGGGGTGCTCGACCTGCAGGCGGGTGTTCATCTCGATGAAGAAGAACTCGCCGTTTTCATAGAGGAACTCGAAGGTGCCGGCGCCACGATAGCCGATGGCCTTGCAGGCCTCGACGCAGCGCATGCCGATCTTGTGGATGAGTTCGCGCGAGATGCCCGGTGCCGGTGCTTCCTCGATGACCTTCTGGTGACGGCGCTGCATGGAGCAGTCGCGCTCGCCCAGGTAGATGGCGTTGCCATGCTCGTCGGCCAGCACCTGGATCTCGATGTGGCGCGGGTTCTCGAGGTAGCGCTCCATGTAGACGGAGCCGTTGTTGAAGGCGGCCTGCGCTTCGCTGCGCGTGGTGGCCACCGAGCCCAGCAGCGAGGCTTCGTCGCGCACGACGCGCATGCCGCGTCCGCCGCCGCCGCCGGCTGCCTTGATGATGACCGGGTAGCCCACCTTGCGGGCGGTCTCGACGATCTCTTTCGGGTCATCGGGCAGGGGCGCCGTCCGAGCTGGGAACCACCGGGCACGCCGGCCTGCTTCATGGCGTCCTTGGCCGAGACCTTGTCGCCCATCAGGCGGATGGACGCGGGGCGGGGCCGATGAAGACGAAGCCGCTGCGCTCGACCTGCTCGGCAAAGTCGGCGTTTTCCGACAGGAAGCCGTAGCCGGGGTGGATGGCCCCGGCGTCGGTCAGTTCGGCGGCGCTGATGATGGCCGGAATGTGCAGGTAGCTGTTGCGCGAAGGCGGCGGTCCGATGCAGACCGACTCGTCAGCCAGTCGGACGTACTTGGCCTCGGTGTCGGCCTCGGAGTGGACGACCACCGTGCGGATGCCCATTTCGCGGCAGGCACGCTGGATGCGCAGGGCGATTTCGCCCCGGTTGGCGATGAGGATCTTCTCGAACATGCTGGGCACCCGCGGCGGATTACTCGATGACGAACAGCGGCTGGCCGTACTCGATGGGCTGACCGTTCTCGACCAGGATCTCGACCACCGTGCCGGCAAATTCCGACTCGATCTCGTTCATCAGCTTCATGGCTTCGATGATGCAGAGCGTGTCGCCCACCTTGACGGTGCTGCCGACGGTGACGAACGGATCGGCTTCGGGGTTGGGGGCGCGGTACAGCGTGCCCACCATCGGCGACTTGACCGTCTTGCCGCGCGACGGAGCCGGAGCGGCGGCCTGCTGGGCCGGAGCGGCTGCGCCGGGGCCTGTGCAGCGGCCGCAGGCTGGCTGGCCGGAATCTGTACGACCTGGGCGACGGGCGCCGGCTGGGCTGACGGCGGCGGTGCCTTGACGATGCGGACCCGACCCTCGGCTTCGGTGATTTCAGTTCGGAAATGCTGGACCCGGCAACGAGATCGATCAAGGTTTTCAGTTTGCGCAAATCCATGCTGCTTGTCCCTGATGAATGATGGAGTTGGCCCACACGGGCCGGTTGGCTGTGAAGGAATCCGGCCCGGATGCCAGGGGCACTCGGACCGGCGGATCGGGAAATCGGGCGCCTGGCAGGGCGCCTGGCCGGCGAAAGCGAAGGGCTGCAGGGCTACCGCGTCTCGCCCAGCGGGAAGAAGATATCAGGATGACGGCTCCCCTTCAGGCAGAGGCCCCGGGAGCAGCTAAGTCTCCCGGTGGGGGTTCGTCCAGCAGACCCAGCCGGTGCAGCGCGGAGCGCAGCGCGGCCTCGTAGCCATGGGCGCCCATGCCCACCACGGTGGCCTCGGCCAGGTCGGAAAAATAGGAATGGTGGCGGAAGCTCTCGCGTCGGTGGACGTTGGACAGGTGCACCTCGACGAAGGGGATGGCCACCGCAGCCAGGGCGTCGCGCATGGCGACGCTGGTATGCGTGTAGGCAGCGGGGTTGATGATGATGAACGCGGTTCCGTCGGCACGGGCGGCCTGGATGCGGTCGACCAGTGCGCCTTCGTGGTTGCTCTGGAAATGGTCGAAGGCAGCCCCATGCCGGCGGGGCCAGGTGGGGCCAGCCGGGCATTGATGTCGGCCAGCGTGGTGTGGCCGTAGACCTCGGGTTCACGAGTGCCCAGCAGGTTCAGATTGGGGCCGTGAATGATCAGGAGGCCATTTTTGGTGCCAGATACGTTCAAGATCGTGGACGCTCAACGCAGTTCGCCGGATTTTAGCATCGAACGCAGCGCGTCGACATCCACCGTGCCGCTGTGACGCCACTGGATCTGGCCTTTTGCGTCCAGAACCACGGTAAATGGCAGGCCGCCGCGCTCGTTGCCCCACTGGCGCGACAGATTCAGGGCGTTGTAGCCGGCCAGCACCAGCGGGAAATCGATGTCGGGGTTCTTCGCGGTGAACTTCTTCACGTTGCCGTCGGTGTCGGCGGCAATGCCGATGAAGGCGGCCTGATCACCCATTTCGCGGGCCAGTGCTGCCAGATCGGGCATCTCGCGGATGCAGGGCGGGCACCAGGTGGCCCAGAAGTTGATCACCACGGGCTTGCCCTTCGAGCGTAGCCACGTCCAGCGCCGAGCCGTCGGCGGCCGGGAACTTTCTTCTGGGCCAGCTGCTCCAGAGGCGTGGCGCCGGTGCTGGCGGCCTGGGCCGGCTGGTCGCCGCCCGGGGCGCTGGCCATGGCCGGGCTCGTCAGGGGCAGGGAAAGACCCAGCAGCAGCGCGGGCAGAAGGGCCGCAGCGAGGGACGGGGAAGCGATTCAGGATCATGGCAGAGGACTCGTGACAGAAGAAGTGGGAAGAAGGGGCTCGGGCGCGGGCTCGTCCATCAGCCGGCGCAGGGCGGCCAGATCGCCTCGCTCGGCGCCCTGGGCGCGCTTCAGGGCGCCGCGCAGGTCGTCATGCCGGTAGACCGAGATCATCACCGGCAGGCCGTGGCCGTCATGAAAGACCAGGGCGGGGACGTCCTCGCCCCGGCCCGAGAAATGGGCGACCTCCGCCACGTCGTAATCGACGCCGGCATCCAGCAGCAGGAATTCCAGTTCCTTGGCCTCGTCGGTGAAGCACTGGATGTGCAGCACGGCGTGGGTGGTGACCACGCCCTTCCAGGCCGCACCTACTATATAAGGGTGGTGCTCGGCCAGGCGCTCCAGCCACACCACGGCTGCCTGGCGATATTCCTGCACCCGGGCAGCGTGCTGCGGGTCGAAAAGGTCCAGATGTTCGCGCAGCGCCCGGTCGATCTCCTCGTTGGTGGGGGACCAGGCCGGCCGGTGGCGTGGTGCCGGCAAAGGCACGGCGCAACGCCTTCTGCTTGGCGCTCTGATAGTCCAGACCGCCGTCGGCAATCAGTCGGGCCGCCTGGTCGGCGACCTCGGCGCGCAGGTCGGAGTGGGCGTCGCTGGGCAGCGGCGCGGTGGATGGATCGGTCATCGGCATGAAAAGAGGGCAGGGCATGCTGCCGCGGGCAGGTCTGAAGCTTCGGGATGCCTTCAGGGCACGGCGTGCAGTCCGTTGCTGAGTGGATGTTGTCCGGGCTCTTGCTGCACACAACGTGCGCGGGCTGCAACAAGTTTACCGGGATGGCGACCGGCCAGCCGCCTTGCCCTTCCGGGCGGCGTCACGGTGCTCCAGGTGGCACGGATCCGGCCCATGTCGCCGCAGCGGCACAGCAGCGACCGCCAGGCCGGTCGTCGTGTCATCGGGGAGGTGGCTGCCGCTAGAATCGTCGGATGCACATACATATTCTTGGTATTTGCGGCACCTTCATGGGTGGGGTGGCCGCCATTGCCCGCGAGGCGGGCTTCAAGGTCACCGGCTGCGACGCCAGCGTCTACCCGCCGATGAGCGATCAGCTGCGCGCGCTGGGCATCGACCTGATCGAGGGCTGGGATCCCGTCCAGCTGTCGCTCAAGCCCGATGTCTGGGTGGTGGGCAACGTGGTGCGGCGGGGCAATCCGCTGATGGAAGCCATTCTGGATGCCGGGCTGCCCTACGTCTCGGGGCCGCAGTGGCTGGCCGAGCAGGTGCTGGTCGGGCGCTGGGTGATGGGCGTGGCCGGCACGCACGGCAAGACCACCACCGCGTCGCTGCTGGCCTGGATCCTTCAGGCTGCCGGGCGCGAGCCGGGCTTCCTGATCGGTGGTGTGCCGGGCAACTTCCCGGTCTCGGCGCGTCTGGGGCGCAAGCCCTATTTCGTCATCGAGGCCGATGAATACGACACGGCCTTCTTCGACAAGCGTTCCAAGTTCGTGCATTACCGGCCGCGTACCGCCGTGCTCAACAACCTGGAGTACGACCACGCCGACATCTTCCCGGATCTGGGGGCCATCGAGACCCAGTTCCATCATCTGGTGCGCACCGTGCCCGGGCAGGGGCGGATCATCTGGCCGTCGGACTCCGAGGCGCTGCAGCGGGTGCTGGCCCGTGGCTGCTGGAGCCAGACCGAGGCCCTGGGCGCTGGCGGCTGGCACGCCAGCGACGTGACCGAGGAGGCCGATGCCACCGTGTTCACGCTCTGGCGCGGCGATGTCGAGCAGGGGCGCGTGCGCCTGCCGCTGGCCGGCGAGCACAACCGGGCCAATGCCATTGCCGCCATCGTGGCGGCCGAGCACATCGGCATCACGCCGACCGAGTCCATCGAGGCGCTGGCCGCCTTCAGGGGGTGCGGCGGCGGCTGGAAGTGCGTGGCACCGTCGGGTGGCGTCACCGTCATCGACGACTTCGCGCACCATCCCCACGGCCATTGCCACCACCATTGCCGGGCTGCGGGCCCGCATGCAGGCGGGCAGCCATCCTGGCGGGCGCCTGCTGGCCGTGCTGGAGCCGCGTTCCAACACCATGCGTACCGGCACGCTGAAGGCCCAGCTGCCCGGCAGCCTCCAGGACGCCGACCTGGTGTTCTGCTATGCCGGCGGCATCGACTGGGATGCCCAGGCCGCCCTGGCTCCGCTGGGCGAGCGCGTGGCCGTCTTCCGCGACATGCTGGCCCTGGAGGCCGCCATCCTGGCGGCCGCCCGTCCGGGCGACCAGGTGCTGGTGATGAGCAACGGCGGCTTTGGCGGCATTCACGGCCGCCTGCTGGCCGGACTGGCCTCGCGGGAAGGCAACGGGAAGTAACAGGCGCAACGAAGAGGCGCGGCTCCATCCGCCTTCCGGCGCCGTCCGTCGGTCCGTCTGCACGGAGGGCGTCAGGGCAGCGATCATGTTCCGTCGGACCCGGGAAGGGCTCGGACGGATCCCCGAAGGTGCAGCGCCGATCGTTGCACCGGTTCCGGGGGCGGTCTGACCTTTCCCTGCCTGGCTCTTTCCTGAAAGGGCCGGGGGGCACGCCCGTATAATGGCCGGTTGTCTTCACCATGCAACACTGTGCAGGCACCGGGACAAAGGCCCCGTCAGGGCCTGGTCTGCGGCGGCCGGGCATTTCCTGCTGCCACCGCACCGGTCATTTTCCCTGCATCTTCCCAAACGGCGGACCGCCCCCAGATTATCCGTCAATGAGCCAAAACTACCTGTTATTCGAGGAGGCCGGTCAGTTCAAGACGGGCACCATCCTGCAGGACACCGGTACCAGCCTGCAGGTGGAACTCACCACCGGCAAGCGCGTCAAGGGTCAAGCAGGCCAACGTCATGCTGCGCTTTGCATCGCCCGGCCCCGCAGAGATGCTGGCCGAGGCCCTGCAGGGAGGCCGAGAACATCGACATCGATTTCCTGTGGGAAGTGGCCCGCAGAAGAGTTCGACTATCAGCTGCTGGTGGCCGAGTACTACGGTGAAAAATCCCAGCGTCGTGCAGCAGACCGCCATGCTGATGCGCCTGCACGGCATGCCGGTGTACTTCTACCGCAAGGGGCGTGGCCGCTATCGCCCGGCCCAGCCCGACACCCTCAAGGCCGCGCTGGCCGCCATCGAGCGCAAGCGCCTGCAGGAAGAGGGAAATCCAGCGGCTGGCCGCCGAGCTGGAAGCCGGTCAGCTGCCGGCGCTCATCGCCGGCCAGGTGCCCGACCTGCTGGTGGCCGCCGACCGTCAGTCGGTGGGCTGGCGTGCGCTGGATCTGGCCTGCCAGCGAGACCGGTCTGTCGCCCGAGCGGCTGCTGCTGAAGGTGGGGGCGCTGCCCAGCGCGCGCGCCGTTCACGAACAGCGCTTCCTGCGTTCGCATTTTCCCGACGAGGGACCGATTTCCCGGCGGCGCTGTCGCAGTATCGGCCGCCGGTGCTCGACCATCTGCCCGAGCCCGGTCGAGGCCTTTTCCATCGATGACTCCAGCACCACCGAGATCGACGACTGCCTGTCCGTGCAGTGGCTGGACGACGGCATGGCGCGCATTGGCGTGCACATTGCCGCCCCGGCGCTGGGCATCCGCCCCGGCGATGGCGTGGATCGGGTCGCGCGCGAGCGCATGACCACCGTCTACAGTCCCGGTGAGAAAGATCACCATGCTGCCCGACGCCGTGGTGCGCAGCTACTCGCTGGACGAGGGGCATGTGCGTCCGGCGCTGTCGCTGTAGCCTGGACATCAACATCGAGACGCTGCAGGTTGCCAACGAATTCAGCCAGGTGGATCGTATCCGCGTGGCGCGCAACATCCGCCACGACGAACTGGAGACCCTTCGACACCGAGGCGCAGCTGGACTGGCAGCCGGTACCCGGCGAGGAAGATCCGCTGGCCGGGCTGCCCTATGCCGACGCCTTCCGGCTGCTGTGGCGCTTCACGCAGGTGTTGTCGGCCGAGCGGGACAGGGTGCGTGGCCGCGAAGTCCCGCTCGCGCGTCGACTTCACCTTCCGCATTGACAGCGAGCATGTCGAGATCATCCCGCGCCGTCGTGATGCACCCTTGACCGCATCGTGGCCGAGATGGCCATCCGGCCAACTCGCGCTGGGGCACGGCTGCTGGCCGACCACGCTGTCTCGGGCCTGTACCGTTCGCAGAGCTTCGGCCGCGTGAAGATGTCCACCCACCCGGCCATCCACCAGGGCCTGGGTGTGCCCCAGTACGCCTGGAGCACCTCGCCGCTGCGCCGCTACGTCGACCTCATCAACCAGATGCAGCTGGTGGCCGTGCTGGGGCAGAAGTCCCGCCATTCACCATGAATGACACATCGCTGTATGCAATTGTGTCTGCTTTCGAGGCGCGCTATGGCACGGTGGGCGAATATCAGCAGACAATGGAGCGCTACTGGTGCCTGCGCTGGGTCGCGCAGCAGCGAACAGCGCTTCCGGCCGTGGCCATCCGCGACGAGACGGTGCGTCTGGCTGCTGCCCCTGTACTTCCAGGTGACTGGCCTGCCGCCCATGAGCGCAGGTCAGCCCCTGCTGGTGGACCTGCTGGACTGGGACGAGCTGGACCTGACCGTCCAGGCCCGTGCTGTGCGGCTGGTCGCCGACCCCCATGACTCCGACCCTGTGGGGGCGGAGGCAACGCCGGCGCCCGGGACTGAAGACCCCGGGCTGGCACCCTCGGATTCGATCGATACGGAGTGATTTCTGCAAATGGCCGCTGCTACGCCATGGGCCCGCGCCTTCAACCGGATGGACCCGCTCACCGTCGGCATCGTCGTGTCGCTGGTGGCGCACGCCGTCATGCTGGCCATCCGCTTCTCGGCGGCTGATCCCAATCGCTTCCTGCCCGCCGAGTCGCAGCTGGAGGTGGTGCTGCTCAACGCCTCCACCCGCGCCAAGCCCGTCAACGCCGAAGTGCTGGCGCAGGTGAACATGGAAGCCGGTGGTGACCGTGACCAGGGCAGGGCGCGTTCCCCGCTGCCTGCCTCGGAACAGGCCCGTGACGGCGAGACCATGGAGCAGCAGCAGGCCCGCATTCGCCAGCTGGAGGCCGAGCAGCAGCGCCTGCTGGCCCTGAACAACCAGAACGAGCCCACCCCGCAGGCCGAGCCGCAGCAGTCGCAGGATGCCAACGGCGGCGAGCAGGAAGAGCTGCAGCGGCAGATCGCCCGCATGCAGGCACAGATCGACCGCCAGCTGGAAGACTACGCCCGCCGGCCCAAGCGCCTGACCTATGGCGTCAACGCCACTGGCGTCAACTACGCCCGCTACGTCAGCGCCTGGGCTGACCGCATCGAGAAGATCGGTACCGAGCGCTTCCCCGAGGAAGCCCGGGGCAAGATGTGCGACTCGCTTACCGTCACCGTCGAGGGTGGACAAGTACGGCAACGTCGTCGACGTGCTGATCAACAAGAAGTCCCGCTACGACGTGCTCAACCGCAAGGTGAAGGAAATCGTGCTGGCCGGCGCCCCCTACGACAAGTTCACGCCCGAGATGCGCAAGGACGGCGACATCCTGCAGATCGTCCGTACCTGGACCTTTACCAACGGCAGCCTGCAGACAAAGTCGGCCAAGCGGTGATGCCGATGGCTTCCGGACCTGACCGCTACCTGGTGGTGGGCAACCCCATTGCCCACAGCCGCTCGCCCGAGATCCACGCCGCCTTCGCGGCCCAGACCGGCCAGCACATCCTTTATGAACGGCGCCTGATCGAGACCGATCCGCCCGAGGCCTTTGCCGCTGCCATGCGGCACTTCTTCCAGGACGAAGGAGGGCGGGGCGCCAACGTCACGCTGCCCTTCAAGGAAGCGGCCTTCCGCCTTGCCGACGAGCGCAGTCCGCGTGCCGAGGCCGCGGGTGCCGCCAACACGCTCTACTTCATCGAGCCGGATCATCGCCGACAACACGGATGGCGCCGGCCTGGTCGACGACATCCAGCGGCGACTGGGTGTGTCGCTGCAGGGTCTGCGGGTGACGGTGCTGGGCGCCGGGGGCGCCGCCGGGGCCTGATGCTGCCGCTGGCCCAGGCCGGCGTGGCCCGGCTGGTGGTGGCCAACCGCACGCTGGCCCGCGCGCAGGCGCTGGCCGCCGACATCGACCCCCATCTTGAGGCGCAGGCACTGCCGTCCGGGTGGAGCCGGTGGCGCTGGCCGATGCGCCGGCAGCCGACGTGCTCATCAACGCCACGTCCGCCGGCCTGCATGGCGACGGCCCCTCGCTGCCGGCCCGGCTGTTCGAGGGCTGCCGTCTGGCCTACGACTGCATCTATGCCGACCGGCCCACGCCCTTCATGCAGCAGGCCATGGCGGCCGGGGTGTCACGGGTCAGCGACGGCCTGGGCATGCTGGTCGGCCAGGCTGCCAGCTTCCGCCTGTGGCGCGGCGTCCGGCCCGATGTCGTCCCCGTGCTGGATGCACTGCGCACGGCACGCTGATTGCGCTAACATCGCGGATTGCGTGCTGAAAGCTTGGGTGGCGCAACGCCTGCAGGCTGCCAGCCGGGACCATGGACCGCGCCGCCGTTCGGGCCGCGCGCTTTGGCCCGGTTTCTGCATTCCCTGACCCTGTCGTCCAGGGTTGCGGGCTGTCTGCCAGCCCACGCACGCTTCAAGCCTGGCCACCCCCATGCCCTGTGGTCTTTCCCTGCCTGCCACCGTCCGGACCTGCCTGCCTCCTCCCCCGACGACGGCGGCTGCTCGCCTGAGCCCGTGCCATGAATACCTCCCCTGTCGATCCCCGTTCGGCCGCATCGTCCGTGCCCGAAGAGACCGCAGCCGACACGAGCCTGTCCTCTCATCCTGACCTGGCGGAATCCGTCCTGTCGGCCTCGGAGGCAGCTGAAGCACCGGAAGCATCGGAAGAAGCCACCGCAGCCGCCCAGACCAGTGTTCTCCCGCGCGACGCTGAAGACGCGCAGCATGCGCTGGCCGAAGTGCAGCTGCTGCTGGAGCGCCACGCCTTTGCGCAGGAAACGGCCCGCCACTACGCCGAAACCGTGCGCCAAGCGGCGCAGGAGCCCGACGACGACGAGGAGGATGCCGCGTCCCACGACAGGACACATGCCCATGGCGAGGCAGCGCATGACGCGTCTGTCGAGGGGCGGCACGCGTCGGATGCGGACGCCGGCGCGTCTGCAGCCACGTCGCAGGATGACCCGGCGGGAGGCCATCTCACCGAGCAGGGGCGGCACGCGGAAAGCGGGCAGCGGGATGCCCATCATCAACCGATCCGCCATCACGTCCATTCTGGGGCAGCACAGCGCCCTGGCGGCCGTCGGCATGGGGCCGTCCACGGGGGTACTGAAGTCTGCCGACGTCCGGGTGAAGGCCGCCGCCGGGTTGATGGGAGACGTGGCGACGAAGGCCGACAGTGGGACCCGGCCGGAGGCCGAGCGGAAAGGGACGCTGCCGCGGAGGGCGATGACATCTCGACGCCCGAGTCCGGATCGACATGGAGACGGCATCGAAGGTCGCGGCGCGTCCGGACGAGTCTCCTACCTTGCCCAGTTGCGCGAGCGTTCGGCCAAGCTGCACCCGGCCGATATTGCCCTACGTGCTGGAAGCGCTGCCACCGGAAGAGCGGAAGCTGGTCTGGGATTCGGTCAAGCGCGAAGCCGATGGCGCCGTGCTGCTGGAGGTTTCGAGCCGGTTCTGGAAGACCTGATCGACCTGATGACCGAGGACGAGCTGGTCTCGGCGGTCAAGGGAACTGGACGCCGACGACGTGGCCGACCTGGTCGAGTATCTGCCGCCGGCGGTGGTGGAGAAGATCCAGCGTGAGCTGACCCCCGAGGAGCGCGAGCAGCTGCGTGCCGCCATGTCCCTACCCCGAGGATTCGGTGGGCGGACGCATGGACTTCGAGTTCGTGCGCGTGCGTGAGGACGTGACGCTGGAAGTGGTGCTGCGCTATCTGCGCCGCTTCGACGAGCTACCCCAGCATACCGACCAGGTGTTCGTGGTGGATCGTAACGGCATGCTGACGGGCAGCCTGTCCATCGAGCAGGTGCTGCTCAACGAGCCGGACACCGAAGTCTCGGCCGTCATGCACCGCGACATCCTGTCGTTGGACGTGGACGACGACGTGGGCGATGCCGCCCAGGCCTTCGAGCGTTATGACCTGATTTCCGCGCCGGTTGTCGACACCCACCACAAGCTCATCGGTCGACTCACCATCGACGAGGTGGTGGATGTCATCCGTGAAGAAAGCGAGACCGACGCCCTGAACCAGGCCGGTCTGCAGGAAGAGGAAGACCTTTTCGGCTCCGTCTGGCAGTCAGCCCGCAACCGCTGGCTGTGGCTGGCCGTCAACCTGGTCACCGCCTTCCTGGCCTCGCGCGTCATCGGCCTGTTCGACGGCACCATTCAAAAGATCGTGGCCCTGGCCACCCTGATGCCCATCGTGGCCGGTCTGGCCGGAAACTCCGGCAACCAGACCATGGCGCTGATGATCCGCTCGCTGGCCCAGGGGCAGATCAACGGCGGCAACTTTGGCCGCATCCTGCGCAAGGAACTGACCGTCGCACTGCTCAACGGCATGGTCTGGGGTAGCGTGGCGGGTCTGGCCACCTGGCTGCTCTACCACGACACGGACGCTGCCCGCCTGCTGGGCATCGCCATGGGCGTGGCCATCGTCCTCAACCTGCTCATCGGCGCCACCCTGGGCGTGGTGGTGCCCTTCACCCTGAACAGGCTGGGCCGTGATCCCGCCCTGGGCTCGTCCGTGCTGCTGACCTTCTCCACCGACGGCCTGGGCTTCCTGATCTTCCTGGGACTGGCGACGATGCTGTTCTGACGGGCTCAGCGCCCGTACATCACCGTGATGCTGGAGGCGCCCAGGGCGTGGGCCTGGGCCACGAAGCCGACCAGCGCCGGCGTCGAATCGGCCGTCACGCCCGGCAGCTCGGCCACCTTCAGGGCCGTCAGCGTGATCACGTAGCGATGCGCCCGGCCCGTGGGCGAGCAGGCGCCCATGTAGCCCTGGCTTGCCCGCGTCGGTGCGCGTCTGCAGGGGCGCCCGCAGGCAGCTTCGTGTCGCCCACGCTGATGCCGGCCGGCAGTCGGTCCACCTTGGCCGGGAATGTTGGCCACCACCCAGTGCGTCCAGCCGATGCCGCCGGTGGGGGCATCCGGATCATGCATGGTGAGCAGGAAGCTCCGGGTGCCCACGGGGGCGTTCTTCCAGGACAGGGCCGGTGACTGGTTGTTTCCCGTGCAGCCAAAGCCGTACTCGGCGCTCAGCAGCTGCTTGCGGGTGAAGCTGCCGTTCTGCAGGTCATCGGCCTGCAGCGTGAAGGAAACCGGCGGCCGACGCCGTGCCCGTCAGGGCAAGCAGCGTGGTGGCCAGCAGGATGTGTTTCTTCATCATGGTTCTCTCAATCGCTGTGCCAGTCCGACTTCCCGCCGCGCTTTTCCAGCAGCCGGACGCCTTCCATCACCATGCCACGGTCCACGGCCTTGCACATGTCGTAGATGGTCAGCAGACCCACCTGCACCGCCGTCAGCGCCTCCATCTCCACCCCGGTGCGGCCCGTGCATTCGGCCGTCACCTCGCAGCGCACGCGGCTGCCGGCCTCGTCCAGGGTGAACTCGGCCGCCACGCGCGACAGCGCGATGGGATGGCACAGCGGAATGAGGTCGGACGTGCGCTTGGCTGCCATGATGGCCGCCAGTCGGGCCACGCCCAGCACGTCGCCCTTGGCAGCACTCCCTTCACGGATGCGCGCCAGCGTGGCCGGCTGCATGCGGATCCAGCCCTCGGCCACGGCCGTGCGACGGGTTTCGGCCTTGCCGCCCACATCCACCATGTGAGCCTGCCCCTGGGCGTCGAAATGCGTCAGATCGTTCATCGTGCCATCATAGCAGGAGGAAGGGCCACCCTTGTCGTCGCAGGGGTGGGGCCGGACGTTGGAAGACCGTAGCACGCCATGGTGTGGGGCCCTCTGGGGCTCCGTCCAGGCAATCCGAACACGAAGAATCTGTCGATGAGGCATCACGAGCCGGAACAGACCGGGCGCCTGGGGGCCGACAACGGCGCAGCAGAAGGCCGGGCACACGCGGCACCGCCCGCCGGGGCAGCGCTGCCCGCCGGGCCTGCGGGGCCCGTGGCACGCGCATTCCGCCGTCTGGGCCGGGCAGGGTTGCTGGGGCTGGCGCTGACCATCGCCATGCCGGCATCGCTTCATGCCCAGATCGAGCGCCTGCCCGACCTGGGCTCGGCCGACAGTGACGAGTTGTCCAACCCGGCCGAGCGCCGCCTGGGCGAATCGGTGATGCGCCAGCTGCGTTCCGACGGCACCGTCTACGACGATGCCGAGATGAACGACTTCATCAACCGCTTCGGCAGCCGGCTCACCGGTACCGAACCGGCACGCGGCCAGCCGTTCCTGTTCTTTGTCGTGCGCGACGACAGCATCAACGCCTTTGCCCTGCCGGGCGGGTTCATTGGCGTGCATACGGGTCTGCTGGCCGTGGCCGGCAGCGAATCCGAGCTGGCCAGCGTGCTGGGGCACGAAATGGGGCACGTCACCCAGCACCACATTGCCCGCATGCTGAAAAACCAGAAGCAGGCCAGCATGCTGGCCATGGCCGGCATGGTGCTGGGGCGCTGGCCATCCGCAACAATCCGGATGCGGGCATGGGGGCCATCACGCTGGGCGAGAGCATGGCCACGCGCTCCATGCTCTCGTTCTCGCGCGATGCCGAGCGCGAAGCCGACCGCATCGGCCTGCAGGTGATGCGCGAGGCCGGCTTCGACGTGAACGGTGCACCGGTCTTCTTCGGCCGCCTGCAGCAGCAGAACCGTTTCAACGAAGGCGGCGACACCACGGCCTACCTGCGCACCCACCCGGTCACGGCCGAGCGCATCAACGACCTGAAGCTGCGCATCCAGCAGCTGGCCGCCACCGCCAGACCCCCGGCTGATTCCGTGGATTTCCGGCTGATGCGTGCACGGGCACGCGCCGTCAGCGCCGACAGCGTGGACAAGCAGACCGAGGTGCGCCGCCATTTCGAGGCGCAGCTCAAGACCGAGGAAGGCAAGAAGGATCCCGCCGCCTGGTTCGGTCTGGCCAATGTGGCCTACATGCGGCACGACGCACTGGCCACAGAACAGGCCCTGACGCAGACCGAGAAGCTGCTCGACAAGCCGCATCCGTATGTCGTGCGGCTGCGCATTGCCAATCTGCTGGCGGCCGGCAAGGTGGCCGATGCCGAGCAGGCTTCGGCCGCGGCAGCCAAGGACTTCCCTGGCTCCCGGGCGCTGCTGCGCCAGCGCGCCGAAGTGCTCAACGCCGCGAAGAAGTGGGATGAGTCCATTGCGCTGCTGCGCAATGAAACGCGCCTGTACAAGAGCGACGCCGAACTGTGGCGCATGCTGGGCGAGGCCTATCTGGCCAAGGGCGAGAAGGGCATGTCGCACCTGGCGGCGGCCGAAGGCTACCTGGCGCTGGGCTACAACCAGCCGGCCATCGAGCAGCTCCGGCTGGCCCGCAACGCCGGCGACCTGGATTTCTACAACGGTTCCATCGCCGACGCCAAGCTGCGCGAGGCCGAAGCGGCCTGGATGCAGGAGCAGGGCGAGGAGCGCCGCTGAACCCGCTCAGGGGCGGGTCAGCACTGCCCCCGACCACGGCCCCAGCACCAGCGCACCGCGCCGGATCTCGGCCCCGGTCAGGCCGCTGCCTTCATCGATGAGGCCGTCGGCCCAGCCACGCGGCAGCGGCAGTCGTGCCTTCTTGCCGCTGAAGTTGAAGACGCACAGCAGTGCATCGTCGTCCAGCCGGCGCTCGTAGCCGAGCAGTTGCGGATCGGCGGGCAGGGAGCTTCAGTCGCCCCTTCAGCAGGGCGGGGTGCGTCTTGCGCCAGGCCAGCAGGTTCCGTAGAAATTCAGCATCGAATCCGGATTGCGCGTCTGCTGGTCCACGGCCAGTTCGCGGTGCTCGGGCGGGATGGGCAGCCAGGTCTTCGGTGCATCCGAGAACCCGGCACTGGTACCGCGCTTCTTCCACGGGAAGGGCGTGCGGCAGCCGTCGCGTCCCTTGAACTCGGGCCACATGCGAATGCCGTAGGGATCCTGCAACTGCTCGAAGCTTAGCTCGACTTCAGGCAGGCCCAGCTCGTCGCCCTGGTAGATGCAGGGGCTGCCGCGCAGCGTCATCTGCATGACCGCCGCCAGTCGGGCGACCGCCTCGCCTCCTTGCTGCCCACCCCAGCGGGTGCGGATGCGCGGGCAGTCATGATTGGAAATGGCCCATGACGGCCAGCCGTCCTTCACGATGCGGCCAAACTTGCCGAACACCTGATGCAGGTACTCGGCCGAATGGTGCTCGTGCAGTAGATCGAAGCTGTAGGCCATGTGCAGCTTGTCGCCATCGGCCGTGTACTGGGCAATCACCTCCAGCGCATTGTCTGCCCCCACTTCGCCCACCGTGGTGGTGTTGGGGAACTGGTCCAGCAGCGCGCGCAGCCGCTTCAGGAACGCCAGGTTCTCGGGCTGGGTCTTGTCGTACAGGTGGCGCTGCCAGGTGTAGGGGTTGACCCGATCCGCCTCCGGAATGGCCTTGCCTCGACGGGACTGGGGCGGGTTGTCGTGCAGCGTCTGGCTGTGGAAGTAGAAATTGACGGTATCCAGCCGGAAACCGTCCACCCCCAGCTCCAGCCAGAAGCGCATGTCGGCCAGCAGCGCATCCTGCACCTTGCGGTTGTGGAAGTTCAGGTCCGGCTGACTGGGCAGGAAGTTGTGCAGGTAATACTGCATCCGCCGCGTGTCCCAGCGCCAGGCACTGCCGCCAAAGATGGACTGCCAGTTATTGGGGGGCGAACCATCCGGCTTGGCATCGGCCCACACGTACCAGTCGGATTTCGGATTCTTGCGGCTCTGGCGGCTTTCGATGAACCAGGGGTGTTCATCGGAAGTGTGCGACAGCACCTGGTCGATGATCACCTTCAGACCCAGCGCATGCGCGCGGTCCACCAGCGTGCGGAAATCGTCCAGCGTCCCGAAGATCGGGTCGACCGCCCGGTAGTCCGAGACGTCGTAGCCGAAGTCGTGCATCGGGCTCTTGAAGAAGGGCGACAGCCAGATGGCATCCACGCCCAGTGCCTTCACGTAGTCCAGCCGCTGCGTGATGCCGTTCAGGTCGCCCACGCCGTCGCCGTGGCTGTCCTGAAAGCTGCGCGGATAGATCTGGTAGATCACGCCACCGCGCCACCATTCGTTGTTGGGCGCCTTGCGGGGTCTGCGGGTCGTCATGGTTCAGCCCTCTCTGCCATTGCTCTTTCTTCACTTCACCCAGCCGTTCCTGCAGCTTCTTCACGGCCTCGGCACCCTTGGCACGGCCGTTCAGCACATCATGCACCGCGCTCCAGAAGGCCTGACTGACGGCGTCGTATTTGGGGCCGGTGATGCTGGATGGTCGGGATACGGCGTTGGGCAGCACGTCATACAGCGTGCCGAAGAACGGGTTGGCGGCCAGCACGTCCTTGTCCTTGTACAGGGCAGGATAGGTGGGGTTGTAGGCGCCCTCGATGGCATCGGCGTTTCTGCACCTTCTCGCTGGTCAGGTACATCACCAGATCGGCCGCTTCTTCGGGGTGCTTCGTGTACTTGGACACGGCCAGCTGCCAGCCACCCAGGGTGGCGGTGCTGCCGTTCTCGCCGGCTGGAAGGGGGGCCACGCCCACCTTGTCCTTCACGCGGCTGTTGGCGCCCTGAACCAGCGCCCAGGCATAGGGCCAGTTGCGCATGAAGGCGGCCTTGCCGTTCTGGAAGAGGGCGCGTGCATCTTCTTCGGCATGGCCAAGCACGCCCTGGGGCGAGATGGTGCCGACCCAGTCGGCAGCCCGATCCAGGGCGCGGGCGGCGTTCTCGTTGTCGATGGTGATTTCGCCGGCTTCGTTGACGATGGTGCCGCCCCCCTGGCTGTGCACCCATTCCAGCGCGTCGCAGGTCAGGCCTTCATCGGGGCGGCCCTGCCAGACGAACCCCTGAAAATCCTCCCGGCCAGCCTTGCGCTCACCTTCCTGAATGGTGGCAGCTGCCTTGGCGAACTCATCCCAGGTGGTGGGGGTGGACAGTTCGTATTTTTCCAGCAGGTCCTTGCGGTAGTAGAGCAGCCCGACTGCGGTAAACCAGGGCATGGCCACCAGGCGGCCTTGCACGGTGTTGTTGGCGATGATGGCCGGAAAATGCTTCTTCACCTCGTCCTTGGCGTAGGGGGCGAGGTCCAGCAGATGCTGGCCGATGATGCCGGGCCAGACCACGTCCACCATCACCACGTCCACGTCGGATGAGCCGGCCGCGAACATCTTCTGGTAAAGGCCCAGGGTCTCGGTGCTGGACACGGGAACGGACAGCAGCTTGACCTGGTTGCCGGTCTTGCGCGCCCATTCGTCGGATGCGTGCTTGCAGGAATCATAGTCCTGCCCGACAGAACCACATGCAATGGTGAGGGTGGTTTCGGCCTGGGCGAAGCCGGTGCAGGTGGCAAGAAGAGCGCCGGCCAGCAGCGCGTGGGTGAAACATCGGGTCATGGTCATTCGCACGGATGATGGACATCACTGGCGATCATAGCCCGGAACATGGCCACCGTGGGGCAGGCAGGAAGGCCAGAGATCGTGTTCAGTCGGCTCTACAGCCGTCGTGCCGCTTTCTGATAGACCTCCATACGCTCACGCTTTCCCACGGCGATGACTTGGACGATGATCTTCTCGTCTTGTACCTGATAGACCAGACGATAACCACTGCTGCGAAGCTTGATCTTGTAGCAGTCGGCCATGCCGATAAGGCGGGCGCTGGGCACCTTCGGGTTTTGCAGTCGCTCCTCAAGTTTGTCGAGAAACTGATTGGCGATGTTTGCCCCCAGTTTCCTGAACTCCTTCAGGGCTTGGGGGTTGAAGGTGAGCTGATACTTCATCGACGCAGCGACTCCAGCTCCACGGGAATGGGCTCCTCGTGCTGGCGCTCTTCCACGATTCTGGTCAGCTCGGCATCTTCGGCCAGCTCCATGAAGTACTCATAGAGTTCGGGCGATACGCAATAGAAGGCCGGTTTGTCCTTGTCCAGGATAGCGATGGCGTGTCCATCAGCAGCGCTGAAAGTTTCCAGAGGGGCCTCTTTCAGCTCGGCAAGGCTGGCGACGGTATCGGTCAGGATCAGGCTGGGCATGGCGTCATCCCAAGAAGAGAGGGTCAGTGCAGCTGTGTCGGTGCAGGGGTGCTGAGTTCGATCTCGTCGCCGGCCTGCGAGGCGTGGTGCAGCATCAGCTGCCAGCCGTGCGGGGTGCGCAGGAACACGTTGGTGGCGTAGGCCAGGAAGCGCTGCGGCGCTTCGTCGGGCGGATTGAAGTCGAACTGCTCGATGACGTGATGCACCGAGACGGTGGCTGTCTCGAAGGACTGCAGTTCGTGGCAGGTCACGCGCACGCCGCCCTGCGCAAAGACTTCCTCGTGCGTGTCGCGGATGGCGTCCAGCCCCGAGAGCCGCTCGCCCGAGGGCAGGATGCACAGCACCGAATCGTCATCGACCCAGATGGCCATCAGCGCGTCCAGATCGGCATCGACCAGGGCCTGGTAATAGGTCTCCTGGGCGTGGGTGGCGCTTTGGTGAAGGATGGCGTCTGGGGTCATGGGGCAGGAAAGAAGGAAAGAGAGACGGCGCGGCGTGTCGGGCGATGGGGCCCGTTCAGTGTCCGTGGGGCAGCTTCACGCCCGGCTTGAGCCGGTACAGCGTGCTGCAGTAAGGACATCGGGCCTGACCCTCGTGGGTCACGTCCAGGTAGACGCGCGGATGCTGGCTCCACAGCGTCATCTTGGGATTGGGGCAGAAGACCGGCAGGTCGGAGGCGTCCAGCTCGACGGCCGTGTTCTGGGTGGGCGACTGGCTCATGGGGGCACCGAAACGGAAGATGGGTTCGACGAAGGGAACGAAAGGGAAGGGGCCGCTGGGCTGGCCACACCGAAGCGGGCACCTCCTGCATGTGGCATGCCCGCACGGCGGGGTGCGGGCATGTCAGGGGGCGAAGAGGCCGACGGTGCGGCTGGCCACGCCCTGCATGGCAGGGCGCGGCGCCCTCCCCATGCTACGCCGTCCGGCAATGGAGGGCGCGGCTTTCTTCGGAGGCTGGCTCAGGCATTCACCGGCTGCAGCCAGTGACGGTAGGCCGGATCCTTGCCTTTCACGACATCGAAGAAGGCGGACTGCAGCTTCGTGGTGATGGGGCCACGCGTGCCCTCACCGATGACACGGTTGTCCAGCTCGCGGATGGGCGTGACCTCAGCCGCGGTGCCGGTGAAGAAGGCTTCGTCGGCGCAGTACACCTCGTCGCGGGTGATGCGCTTCTCGCGGGCCTCGATGCCCAGGTTGCGGGCAATGGTGAGGATGGAGTCGCGGGTGATGCCGTCCAGGCAGGAGGCCAGGTCAGGCGTGTAGAGCTTGCCCTGCTTCACGATGAACAGGTTCTCGCCCGAGCCTTCCGAGACGTAGCCTTCGGTGTCCAGCAGCATGGCCTCGTCGTAGCCGTCGGCCAGGGCCTCGTTGTTGGCCAGGATGGAGTTGATGTAGTGGCCGCCGGCCTTGGCACGCACCATCGAGACGTTGACGTGATGGCGGGTGTAGGACGAGGTCTTGACGCGGATGCCCTTGTTGATGCCGTCCTCGCCCAGGTAGGCACCCCACGGCCAGGCGGCGATCATGACGTGCACCTTCACGCCGCGCGGCGAGACGCCCAGCTTGTCGTCACCCAGCCAGATGAGCGGGCGCAGGTAGCAGCTCTTGAGGCCGTTCTCGCGCACGACGGCCTTCTGGGCCTCTTCCAGCGTGGCGGCGTCGAAAGGCACCTTCATCTGGAAGATCTTGGCGGAGTTGAGCAGGCGCCGGGTGTGCTCGGGCAGGCGGAAGATGGCGGTGCCCAGCTCGGTGTCGTAGGCGCGCACGCCCTCGAAGACGCTCAGCCCGTAGTGCAGGCTGTGGCTGAGCACGTGGATCTTCGCATCCCGCCAGTCGATGAGCTGGCCATCGAGACCAGATCTTCCCATCACGATCCGACATTGACATGATTGTTTATCTCCAGGACAGGGCGGGGCGGGCAAGGTGCCGGCACGGGACGGTGGCTGGCCGGGCTGCCCCATGGGCAACCCCCTCCATCGGCCAGGCGGTCCGGATGCTCCCTTCTACTCCCTTCGCACTGCGCGTTCATTGAACAATAGGGGGCAACCATTCTAGCAGTGGGTCATCGTTGCGCACACGCCCCGTGGCGGGCAGGCCCCTCAGCCGAACAGGTGCTGCCACAGCGCCTTCACGGCGCCGGCCTCGACGGCCACGGTGGCCGGTGGCACGCGGGCACGCTCGGCGTCGTTCAGGCGAATCTCGTGCTGCAGGCGCCGGTAGCGGCGGTAGGCATCCCCCACGGCCTTGCCGGCCTCGGGCGGGATCAGCCCGGCGCTGGCCGCGCGGCGCAGCAGCTCGATGTTGCCCTTGTTCTCGATCAGCGCCGGGTGCTGGTGGCTGTGGGCCAGCACCAGGTACTGCACCATGAACTCGATGTCCACCATGCCGCCCGCATCGTGCTTCAGGTCGAAGAGGCCCGTGTCGTTGGGATGGCCGTCGTGCATCTTCTGGCGCATCGACAGGATCTCGGTGCGCAGCGCCGCCTGGTCGCGCGGGCGGGCCAGGATGTCGGCACGCAGCGTCTCGAAGGCGCTGCCGATGGCCGGGCTGCCGGCCGCGTAGCGTGCCTGGGTCAGCGCCTGGTGCTCCCACACCCAGGCCGATTCGGTCTGATAGACCCGGAAGGCGTTCTGGCTGGACACCAGCAGGCCGGCGTTGCCGTTGGGGCGCAGGCGCAGGTCCACCTCGAAGAGCGTGCCGGCCGCCGTGCGCGTCTGCAGCCAGCCCGCCATGCGCTGTGCCAGCTGGGCATAGATGCGCGGGGCGTCCTCGTGCGGGTCGTCGTAGAGGAACACCAGGTCCAGGTCGGACGAGTAGCCCAGCTCCTTGCCACCCAGTCGGCCGTAGGCGATGACGGCAAACTGCGGATCGGGCCGGTGGCGACGCGGCAGGTTGGCCCAGCAGCGCTCCAGTGTCACTTCCAGCACGGCGTCGGCCAGTGCGCTCAGGTGGTCGCTCAGCACCTCCACCGTCAGGCGCTTTTCCAGATCCTGCCCCAGCAGGCGGAACACGGCGCCGTGGTGGGCCTCGCGCATTGCATCCATCTGGCGCTCGATGTCGGGGGCGGGGCGCCCATCGTCATCCAGCACGCCGGCCAGCACGGTGGCATCCAGCTGCTCGCGCAGTTCCTGCGTCCAGTGCGGGATGTCCAGCGGCTCCAGCAGCTGGCCGTTGGCCAGTTCGTCGATGACCACCGGGTGGCTGCGCAGGTAATCGCTGGCCCAGCGTGCCTGCGCCATCATCCGCAGCAGGTGCAGGAAGGCGCCGGGGTGCTGGATCAGCATGTCCAGGTACACCGAGCGCCCGGCAATCGATTCCAGGAAATCGCACAGCCGCCCGATCAGGGCCGTGGGTCCACAGCTCTCGGGGCCGGGCTGGAAGTGCAGGGCCTGGCCCAGCAGGTGCTCCACCTTCTGCTGCGACGTGTCGCGTGCCTTGCAGTAGGCGCGCGATTCGCGCAGGGCCTCGATGCGCCGCTGGCTTTCGGGGTCATGGGCGACAGGGGGCTGCGTTGCTAGGTCAGCCTCGGCGGGCGGGGGCATCGGTGCTTTCGGGGGCGGGCGCAGGGGGCTTCCGCCGGGGAAGCCAACGGGCTGGTGGCCACACTGGAAGTCTGCCCGGCCGTGTTTTCCGGGGCGGCCTCGAAGCCCGTCATCCGCGACGGGGCCAGCAGCTCGTCGAAGACCCGGGCCACATGGTTGCGGGCATCGTTCAGCCGGGCATCGAACTCGCTGGCGCTCATGCCCAGCATGGCGGCGATGGCGGCGTGCTGGGCGGCATCGTCCGACAGCCAGTGGGTCTGGGCGTCTTCCTGGTATTGCAGCGCATGCTCGGTGCGACGCAGCAGGCGCCAGGCCGACAGCAGCTGCTCCACGTCGGACTCGTCCAGCAGGCGGCGACGTGCCAGCCGCTGCAGGGCCTTCGGGGTGCTGCGCTCGCGCAGGGACGGATCCTGCCCGCCACGCACGATCTGGAACATCTGGGCGCAGAACTCGATCTCGCGGATGCCGCCGCGGCCCAGCTTCACGTCGAAACCGGCGTTGTCGCTGCGGGCGCGCCGGCTCTCGGTCTTGCCGGCCTCGGTGCGGATCATGTCGTGCAGTTTGGCCAGCGCGGTGAACGCCGGAAAATCCAGATAGGGGCGAAACACGAAGGGCACCACCTGCTGCATCAGCTGCTGTTCGTCGCCGCGCGTGCTGTCGAAGGGGCCAGGCCCGTGTGGGCAATCACCCGACCCTTGAGCCAGGCAAAGCGCTCCCATTCGCGCCCCTGCTCGTGGAAATAGCTGCCCAGGGCGGGCAGGGGTGGCGATCAGCGGGCCCACGTCGCCATAGGGGCGCAGCCGGGTGTCTACGCGGGAAGACGAAGCCGTCGGCCGTGACGTTGGAGAGCAGTTGGTTCAGCCGGCGGGCAATGCGCTCCAGGTAGCGCGGTTCTTCGCCCGCGTCGCGCGCCACGTAGATCAGGTCGATGTCGGACGAGACGTTCAGCTCGCCACCGCCCAGCTTGCCCATGCCCACCACCAGCATGTCCTGCGGACGGCCGCGGCTGTCCAGCAGGGTGCGACCCTGTTCCTGCAGCTCGGTGGCGGCCACCTGCAGGGCATGGCGCACGGAGACCTCGGCCCAGTGGGTGATGGCGCCCAGCACTTCTTCCAGCGGGGCCTCGCCGCGCACGTCGCGCTCGATGAGGGCCATCATCAGCAGGGTTGCGGAAGCGCCGCAGGGCGACTTCGGGCGGCTGGCCCAGCATCTGGTGGCGCACCCAGGCCTCGTCGATGGCCACGGGGGTGAGCGGGATGCCAATGAGGGCGTCCAGGCTGGAGAGGCCGCCTTCGGTGCGGGTACCAATGGCCTGCAGGTTGCGGCGGAAGAAGGCGCTGTGGCGGTCGGCGGCGTAGTTTGTCATGGCTGCTGCGGGCGGGAATGGTCGAAAACCGGCTGATGTAGAGCAGGGGCTTCATCAGGGATGAAGACCGTGGCCCAGTGGTGAGCTCCCGGCGCGGGATACTCCCTTTCGGCTTTACGGAGCAAGCTCCGAAGGCGCCGAAAGGGAGCACCCCCACCGTGAGCCTGTGCCTTCGTGGGAGAGGGGTCTCGCTGGCGCTTGTCTCTGCCGGACTTTGCAAGCGTAGCACTACGAGGGGCTGGGGACATACCCGTACCGGGGCGAGGGGGATGCGGGGTGGGTGTTACCCTTGCGCGGACATGAGAATCTGGAGTCGGGAGCGTGATTCGATCGATCGAGGGGGCTGCGCGGGGTGGCTGCGCTGATGGTGGTGTTCTTTCATGCCTTTGTGCTGGCGCGCTGGGGCGGGGGCGCCGGCGCAATGGGGGCTGGTGCAGAATGCCTGGCTGTTCGTCGATCTGTTCTTCGTGATCAGCGGGGCCATCATGGCCATGGTGTATGGCCAGCGACTGCAGGATGGCAGGCAGGTGCGGGCGTTCTTCATCAAGCGCTTCTTCCGGCTGTATCCGCTGCATCTGGTCACGACGCTCACGGCCATCGGGGCAGTGATCGTGGTGCAGGGCGCCAAGTGGGCAGCGGCGCAGGCGAGCGTCCAGCTGGGGTGAGCAGCCCTTTGCGGTGGAGTTCTTCAAGCTGTCGTATTTCCTGCTGGAGCTGGTGATGCTGCAGGGCGTGGGCATCATGACCGAGGCGCTGCACAACTACCCGTCATGGTCGCTGTCGGTGGAGTTCTGGCTGTATCTGGCCTTTGCAGTGCTGTTCTTCTTCGTGCGCAGCACACGGGCGCGGGTCTGGGCAAGCGTGGCCATCGTGGTGCTGTGCCTGGATCATTTCCTGCGGGTGTTCTCGGGGCTGGGACCGCAGGTGCTGGCGCCGGATGTCCATGGCATGCCGCGTGGGCTGCTCAGCTTCTTCATTGGCGTGCTGGTCTGGTATGGCTGGCAGGCGGTGCAGCCCCGTCTGCGCCACCTGTCGTCACCCGCGCTGGGGGCGTGTCAGCTGGTGCTGGCCGTGCTGTCGCTGGCGCTCATCGACATGCGCGCGGATCTGGGGGCCTGGGTGTATGCCATTCCCTTCGTGTTCGGCCTGTGGGTGTGGTCGCTGCTGCCGGATCGCGGTGTGGTGGCGGCCTTCCTGCAGACGCGGCCGTTGCAGTGGCTGGGCGTTCACAGCTATTCCATCTATCTGGTGCATGTCACGGTGCTCACCTTCTTCGACTGGCCGGGCCGCAAGTTCGGTGAGCCGCTGAAGTACGCCGTGGTGGCAGTGTTCGTGCTGGCGGTGCTGCTGGCAGCGCGCTGCACCTACCGCTGGATCGAGGTACCGTGGCGGGACCGCGGCAAGCGGCTGGCGGGGCGGGGGTAGGCCGCGGCGGGGCTCAGGTGGAGATGGGAGTGATGTCGGCCAGCGTGGCTGCCAGGGTGTCCTTGGCCATTTCCATTTCATGGTCGAGTTGCAGCCCGGTCCAGAAGCCGTCTGACGTGCCGAAGAAGCGCGAAAGCCGAAGGCCGGTATCGACGCTGATGCCGCGTGTGCCCGCCACGATCTCGCCGATGCGGCGCTGAGGGGACGTGGATTTCCCTGGCAAGCCGATACTGGCTGATGCCCATGGGCTTGAGAAACTCTTCCTGGAGAATTTCGCCGGGGTGAGGATAAGGAACCGTACGCATGCGGAAGCCTCTCAGTGATAGTCGGTGATCTCGACGGCAATGGCGTCCGTGCCCAGCCACGAGAAGCAGATGCGCCATTGATCGTTGATGCGAATGCTGTACTGGCCGTGGCGATCTCCCTTGAGGAGTTCCAGCCGGTTGCCAGGCGGAATGCGCAGGTCGTCAAGTCTGCCGGCTCTGTGCAGCATGGCCAGCTTGCGCATGGCAACCTTTTCTATGCTGACCCATCGGGCCACCCGGTGGCCGGCAAACAGGGCTTGGGTATCGCTGCATCTGAATGATTGAATGGCCATCCCGTCATGCTAACGATCGTCGATAGTATCGTCAAGCGTTAGCATGAACCGCGGCAAGGGCTGGCGGGGCGGGGGTAGGCCGCGGCGGGGGCGTCTCCCTGCCCCCGCCGGGTGCTGGTGTGCCGTCAGGCCAGCGGCGGATGCTGGCCCAGCGGGTCGTGCAGCAGCGGGTCGGTGCCGTGCCAGAGGTTGCCCAGGGTGGACGGCAGCGCCCTGGTGGCCGTGTCGCTTCCGGCCGAGGGCGTGCCGGGCAGCAGTTCTGCGGCGTCCAGCGTGTCGGCGGCCTCACGGTGGCCCGACGTGCCGGCTGAGCGGCCCGAGACGGCGGGTTTGCCGAAGGTGGTGCTGCCGTCTTCGGCCTCTGTGATGGTGATGGTGAAGCGTTCGTGGCCGACGTCCGGATCGCGGGCGTCCCTGGCAAGGTGGCCCAGTTTCGTACGGTTCCCCAACAGGGCAGGGTTCTTGCCTGAGCCGTCTTCCACTTCCTGACCCTGCACCTCCACCAGCGTGATGACGCCACCGTGGTTCTTGCTGCTGTCCCAGCCCAGGTGGGCCTGGTTCAGTTCCGAGCCGACGATGATCTGTCCTTCTTCGACCTGGCCGGAGAAGTCGGGGTCGTGTTCGCTGTTCAGCTTGAGCGGCTGGCGGTAGTTTTCGTACTCGATGATGAAACCCTTGGCGCCACTGCCGGCGTCGTGTACGGCGTTGCCCTGGTTGATGTAGTGGTAGTGGGTCGAGATGTCGGGGCCGCTGTTGAACAGGTTGGCCTTGATGAAACCTCTTTCTGCAGCATCGTCGATGGACGGCAGCTTGCCGCCCATGTCCTGGGCGCGCTGCTGCGCGTCCGCCAGGCTGATACCGTCCGCCCGGATGACCTCGTAGGGCGGTCGGTCCCGACTGGCCACCGTCGGGCAGGGGCCGCCCGGAAAGATCCCAGTTCATCACGCGTTTGGCATTGGGAGATTCATACGCCTCGATGCTTATGACCTTGAAGAACCTGCCGTCCAGACTGGAGTCCGGACTCATGGCTATTGCTGCTGATGATGCTCTGTCCAGCCCGGTGATGGCGTTGGGAGCCACGACGGGTTTGGTGGGAGTACCCGCCGCCTGCGGCTGCTCGTCGATGGTGATGGTGCGAACCATTTCCCTGGCCGCTGATCGTCCACGAACGGGCGTCCCTTGTCGTCCAGCGGTCTGAAAGCTGAAGCTGACCTCCATCGGTCTTGCTGGCATCCCAGGTCAGCCGGGCGAACTCTGCGGCATCAATGGTCTGGCCTTCGGTGATCTGACGGGCGCCGGAGCCATCGGTACCGTTGGCCAGTTGCGGTGCGAGTGGCTGGTGTCGCGGTCGTTGGGCTGTTCAATGCGGGTGATTTCGATGCTGGCCGGGGCGCGGCTGGCGTCGGTGCCGTGGATCTCGTTCAGGTGATTCTTGCCGATCTCCAGTACCTGCTGGAAGCGGCGTGCAGCGTTGAGGCATTCTGAGCATAGGCCGGACCCCTGAACGCCCTTCATCGATGGTGATGGTGCGGGTGAGGGTGGGAGGTGCTGCCAGGGTTGGCAGGGTTGGTGGTCAGGATGGGACTTTCCGTCCGCACCGATCATCGAGAAGGTGAACGAGCCGCCGGAGCTTTGCATCCGAGCGCCATACCAGCTTGTCCAGGTCACTGGCCTGGATCCGGCTGCCTTTGGAGACCGGGTCAAGTTGGCCATGACCACGGTCGATGGCCAGCGCGGACGTGCCGGGGGCAGTATCGTCCTTTTCGTCGATGTTGGTGATCTGGATGGCAGTGGGCTCCCGCGAGGGATCGGTACCAGCCAGCAGGGTCCTGTCCAGCGTCAGGGGACGGTTGTAGGGGGTGAAGACACTGGGCATGTTCGTGGCGTAGACAGGGGCCGCCGGCGATTCGATGACGGTCATCGTCTGTTCGGCGGAGCCGGCAATCTCGATGCCGTCCTTGTCGAGGGCCACGAACCGGAATGTGCCGCCCCCGTTGTGGGCTGTGTCCCAGCGGATATTGCTGTAGCGGCCGAATTTAATTTCACTGCCCACGGAAAGTGGGGTGCGGTGGCCGGCATCCCAGCTGTAGAGGGCCGCGTGCTCGGTCGCCGACGGATTCTTTTCGTCGATGTGGGTGATGCGGATGGCGGCAGGACGCTGTTTCTGGGGCGTGTTGTGGCCGTTGTAGGCCATTCCGTTGTTGAAGGCAGCCGATCCGTCATGGGCTGCGTAGGCCGTCTGATACTGCAGGCTGATGGCGTTCCAGACCGGAGGCAGCGGCGATTCATGCACGGTGACGGTACGCGGTGCGCTACCCTCAATGGCAAACCGTTCGGCGTCGTGCGCCGTGAAGGTGAAGCGGCCCCCATCGTTGCTGCTGGTATCCCAGTGCACCTTGTCGAAATCCTCGGCACGGATGGTGGCGCCTGCCTGTACGGCTTCCTTGACCCCGCCTTCGCGCTGGATGTAGAGCGGGGCGGGGTTCACGCCATTTGTCTGCCTCGATCTGGTTGATGGTGACGAATGCCGGCTTGCGGGCGGGGTCGTTGCCCTCGAAGACGCTGGCATCAATCTGGCGCACCTGATCATGTGCCACCACCTGCAGGGCCCGGCCGGAATAGTCCGGAGCCTTCGGTGACTCGTGCACCGAGATGGTCTGTGCATCGGAGCCCAGAATGGGATTCCGGTTGGCATCCAGCGCCACGAAGCGGAAGCTGCCACCATCATTGTGGGCGGTGTTCCAGCTGAGCTTGCCAAAGTCTGCGGCGCTGATGACATCGCCTTGCTGCACGGCCGTGGGGGTGCCGCCGTCGGCCTCCCGCTGCAGGGCAGCGCCCGTGCCGTCGCCATCCTTGGCGTCGATGCTCTCGATGCGGATAAAGGCCGGGGCCTTGCCGGGCGTGTTGCCGGCAAACAGTTCCTGGCCGAGGGCGCGCGTCTGGTCGTGCGCCACCGTCAACGGATTGCGCACGCCAGGGTAGTCCGGTGCTGCCGGAGATTCGTAGACGCTGACGGTCTGTGCGGTGGCACCCAGAATGGGCTTCTGGTTGGCATCCAGCGGCATGAAGCTGAAGTTGCCGCCGTTGTTGTGGGCGGTGTTCCAGCTGAGCTTGCCAAAGTCGGCCGCGCTGATGACATCGCCTTGCTGAACGGCCGTGGGTGCGGCGGGACCGGCCCCATCATCATCCCGTTGCAGGGCGGTGCCGGTGCCGTCGCCATCCAGGGGCGTGATGCTCTCGATGCGGACGAAGGCCGGGGCCTTGTTGGCGGTGTCGCCGGCAAACAGGTCCTGACCCAGCGCCAGCGTCTGGTCGTGTGCAGCCGACAGCGGGTCGCGCGTGCTGGGGTAGTCCGGCACCGCGGGGGATTCGCTCACCGTGATGGTCTGTGAATCAGCCCCCAGAATGGGTTTCCGGTTGGCGTCCAGCGCCACGAAGCGGAAGCTGCCACCGTCGTTGTGGGCGGTATTCCAGCTGAGCTTGCCAAAGTCTGCCGCGCTGATGACATCGCCTTCCGACACGGCCGTGGGCGCGCCGGGGCCATCGCCGTCGGCATCCCGCTGCAGGGCAGTGCCTGTGCCGTCGCCATCCTTGGCGGTGATCTTTTCGATGCGGATGAAGGCAGGTGCTTTGCTGGATGCGCTGCCGACGAATAGTTCCTGGCCGAAGGTCAGAGTCTGATCGTGCGCGACCGCCAGCGGGCTGCGTGCGCTGGGGTATTCCGGCGCGGCAGGGGATTCGTAGACGCTGATGGTCTGCGGCTGAACGCCCACGTAGGGCTGTCCGGTGCCGTCCAGGGGCACAAAGCGGAAGCTGCCGCCTTCGTTGCCCACGGTGTTCCAGGTCAGCTTGCTGAAGTTTTCGGCCGTGATGGTCTGGCCGACCGTGACGGGCGTGGGCGTACCGCCGCCCCGCAGTTGCAGGGACGGGCTTGCACCGTCATGGCTGCTGGGCTCAATGGCCTCGATGCGGATGGCAGCCGGCTTGTAGTCCTGGTTCGTGCCGGCAAAGGTGCTTTCCGGGAAGGTGGCCGTCTGCTCGTGGGCCACGGCGCGAATGACCGGATCAGCCGGGTAGACCGGGGCGGTGGGAGATTCGTGCACCGTGATGGTCTGTTCCAGCGCCCCCAGAATGGGCTTCTGGTTGGCGTCCAGTGGTACAAAGCGGAAGCTGCCGCCGTCGTTGTGGGCAGTGTTCCAGCTGAGCTTGCCGAAAGTCGGCGGCGCTGATGACATCGCCGTCCGACACGGTGGTTGGGGGCGCCAGGGCCGTCGCCGTCGGCGTCACGCTGCAGGGCTGCGCCCGCGCCGGTGTCACCCTGGGGGTGATCTTCTCGATGCGGATGAAGGCCGGGGTCTTGCTGGCCGTGTTGCCGGCAAACAGGTCCTGTCCCAGAGCCAGCGTCTGGTCGTGTGCGACCGACAGCGGTTCACGGGTAGCGGGATAGTCCGGGGCGGCCGGGGATTCGCTGACCGTGATGGTTTGTGCGGAGGCGCCCAGAATGGGCTTCTGGTTGGCGTCCAGCGGCACGAAGCGGAAGCTGCCGCCGTCGTTGTGGGCGGTGTTCCAGCTCAGCTTGCCAAAGTCTGCGGCGCTGATGACATCGCCTTCCGACACGGCCGTGGGCGCGCCGGGGCCATCGCCGTCGGCGTCACGCTGCAGGGCAGCGCCCGTGCCGTCGCCATCCTGGGCATCGATGCTCTCGATGCGGATGAAGGCCGGGGCCTTGTTGGTGGTGTTGCCCGTAAACAGTTCCTGGCCAAGCGCCAGCGTCTGGTCGTGTGCCACGGCCAGGGGTTCGCGTGCGGTTGGGTAGTCCGGAGCAGCCGGGGATTCACTGACCGTGATGGTCTGCGCGGAGGCTCCCAGAATGGGCTTCTGGTTGGCGTCCAGCGGCACGAAGCGGAAGCTGCCGCCGTTGTTGTGGGCGGTATTCCAGCTGAGCTTGCCAAAGTCTGCGGCGCTGATGACATCGCCTTCCGACACGGCTGTGGGCGCACCGGGGCCAGCACCATCATCATCACGTTGCAGGGCGATGCCGGTGCCGTCGCCATCCTGGGGCGTGATGCTCTCGATGCGGATGAAGGCAGGCGCCTTGTTGGCCGTGTTGCCGGCAAACAAGTCCTGGCCAAGCGCCAGCGTTTGGTCGTGTGCGACCGACAGCGGCTCGCGGGCTGCGGGGTAGTCCGGAGCAGCTGGGGACTCGCTGACCGTGATGGTCTGTGCGATGGTGGTTGATTGGGTTTCTGATTGGAATCCAGTGCCACGAAGCGGAAGCTGCCGCCGTCGTTGTGGGCGCTGTTCCAGCTGAGCTTGCCGAAGTCTGCGGCGCTGATGACATCGCCTTCCTTCACGGCTGTGGGGGGGGCGCCGTCGGCATTGCGCTGCAGGGCAGCGCCTGTTCCGGCGTCATCCTTAGAGGCGATGCTCTCGATGCGGATGAAGGCTGGGGCCTTGCTTGGCGTTTTGCCAGCAAACAGCTCCTGGTTAAGAGCGAGCGTCTGGTCGTGCGCCACCGTCAGCGGATTACGCACGCTGGGGTAGTCCGGCGCATCCGGAGATTCATAGACGCTGATGGTCTGCGGCTGAACGCCATCAAAGGGTTTCCGTTGTCATCCAGCGCCACGAAGCGGAAGCTGCCGCCTTCGTTTCCCACGCTCATCCAGATCAGCTTACCGAAGTTCTCGGCCGTGATGGTCTGGCCGACAGAGATGGGCGTAGGGCCACTCTTACCCCTACCTTCCAGTAGCAAGGATGGGCTTGATCCATCATAGTTGTTCAGTGTGATGTCCTCGATGCGAATGGCGGCCGGCGCATGGCCTTGGTTCGTACCGGAGAAGTCGGAGTTCGGGAAGATGATCGTCTGTTCGTGAGAAAGGTGGTGGACGACCGGCTCCGCCGGGTAGTCCGGTACGGGGAGGATTCGTGCACCGTGATGGTCTGTTCCGGCGCCCCCAGAATGGGTTTCTGGTTGGCATCCAGCGGCACGAAGCGGAAGCTGCCGCCGTCATTTTGGGCGGTATTCCAGCTGAGCTTGCCAAAGTCTGCGGCGCTGATGACATCGCCTTCCGACACGGCGGTGGGCGCGCCGGGGCCATCGCCGTCGGCATCACGCTGCAGGGCAGCGCCCGAGCCGGTGTCACCCTGGGGGGTGATCTTCTCGATGCGGATGAAGGCAGGGGCCTTGTCGGCCGTGTTGCCGGCAAACAGTTCCTGACCCAGCGTCAGCGTCTGGTCGTGTGCCACGGCCAGTGGTTCGCGTGCACTGGCGTAGTCCGGCACGGCGGGGGATTCGTAGACGTTGACGGTCTGCGGCTGGACGCCCTCATAGGGTTGACGCTCGCTGTCCAGCGGCACAAAGCGGAAGCTGCCGCCGTCGTTGTCGGCGCTGTTCCAGACCAGACGGCCGAAATCTGCGGCGGCAATCTCCTGGTTCTCGGCAACAGGGGTCAGCGATCCGTCGTCGGCGCGCAGATGCAGCGCGGCCGATCCGGCACGGGCGCCCTTGGCCTCAATGCCTTCAATACGTACGTAGGACGGGGCATGTTCGGCATCCTTGCCGGTGAACGTGCTGGCGCGCAGCTCCACCGCCTCGTTGTGACGGGCCGCACGGGTCACGGGGGCGTCGTCATAGCTGGGTGCGACGGGATGTGGTGCGGGTGCAGGAGCCGGTTCGGGAGCAGGCTGTGGGGCGGGAGCAGGCGACGGTTCCGGCGCAGGGGCAGGGTTGTGGCGCCGGTTGTGGTTCGGGTTCCGGCGCGGGCTCAGGAGCCGGAGCCGGCTCGGGTGTCGGGACAGGCGAAGGAACGGGCGCAGGCTGCGGTGCGGGTGCAGGCGACGGGTCCGGCGCTGGGGCGGGCTGTGGCGCCGGCTGGGGCGCGGGTTCCGGCGCAGGGCTCAGGAGCCGGGGCCGGTTCGGGTGTCAGGGACAGGCGAAGGAACAGGCGCAGGCTGCGGCGTGAGTGCAGGTGACGGGTTCCGGCGCAGGGGGCAGGCTGTGGCGCCGGTTGAGAGCAGGTTCCGGTACCGGAACGGGCGTCGGCAGGTTCAGGGGTTGTGCAGGGTTCCGGCGCCGGTGCGGGCGTGGGCACGGGGGCCGGCTGCGGAGCAGGGGAGGGCCGAAGGTTCTGGGAAAGCTCGTTGGCGTGCCGGTTGGCCTGGCTGATGGGGCCTTCGCCCCGGGATGCGGTGGCTGTCAGCACGCCCAGTGCGGCGGCACCGCCCGCCAGCGCCATCGGGCTGAAGGCGAACGCGCCCGGCGTGACGGCCAGACCGGATGCCGCCGGTGCGGCTGCCTGAACGCCTGCCACGTGGGCCGCCTGTGCTGCACCGTTGACGCTGGCGGCACCGGCAGCCTCACCCGTGGCTTCGACCGCGCCCAGCGTGGCGGTGGCATCGCCTGCTGCAGCGCCGGCGGCGCCGTCCGTGGGCAGCCAGGCGGCACGGCGGGCGCCTTCCTGTTGCACCACGGCTTCCTGGTAGTCGCCCAGAGGGCCGTATTCGCGCTCCAGGGTCTGCATCATGCTGTCATCGGCTGCCTGCATGTTCCGGCTGGCGGGTGACGTGACCTGTGTCTTCGCACCCGCTGCGGATGCAGGGTTCGTCTGTGCCCGCAGCGGGGCCGACGTGTTTGCAGAGGCAGAGGAGGGTTGCAGGGTGTTCATAGGCCAACCAGAGAATGAGGCATGAGATGCTCGAACCTGAATCTTGGTACGCACCGCGAGGCAGCAGCACCGGCAGCGCATGGACGGCTTCCGGGGGCCGCCGGGTGTGCGGCAAATGTGGGTTTTTCGGTAAGCGGATACCGTTTCTGACAGACAGTCGACACCCGCAGAAGAGCGGCGTGCCAATGTCGGCGCATGAAAAGCGAAGGGGCCGCTTCCCTTGCGGAAAGCGGCCCCTGGAGGCTGGTGCAACCCAGTGTTGCAGCTGCACGGAAAGGTCCCGTCGTGCCGGCGGACCGGCGGGGACCGTCACCCGATGCTGCCGGATGACGGTGACGGGCCTTCAGGCTGCCATCAGATCAGCGGGTTGATCTGGTTGTGCAGGTCGTCCAGCAGGTTGCTGCTGGGCTCGGCCGGGGTGTAGGCGGCCAGCGACTTGGCGCTGATCGTGAGCGGGCCTTGACCTTCCGAAGCACCGAACAGCGACTGGGGGTTGATGGCCAGGGGCGCATCCTTCTCGGTCACCGTGACGGTGTGCACCACGCTGGAGTCGATGGGCTTCATGTCACCGTCCAGAGCGGTGAACTTGAAGGAACCGCCTCCGTTGTGGGACGCATCCCAGCGCAGGTTTTCGAACTGCGCAGCACTGAGGACCGTGTTCTCCGGATGAGAATCGTCCACCTTCAGGTCCTGCGCGTGATCACCCACCAGGTGCAGTACGCGATGATCGCCCGCCTCTGCATTGCTCGGAGAGATCTCCGTGATGCGGATGAACATCGGTGCCTTCGCGGCATCAGATCCATCGAACATGGCCTTGCCGAACGTGGCGTCACCGTTATGTTCGGCTTCGGCACTGAAGGTCGTGCCCGAATAATTCGGCTGCTCGGCGGCTTCCTTGACCGTGAAGGTCTGCGTCTGCGCGCCGGCGATTTCCTGGTGATCGGACGTGACCGGAACGAACTGGACCTTGTAGGTGCCGCTGCCGTGGTCGACGGAGGCATCCCACTGAACCTTGCTGAAATCGGCCTTGTCGATGAACTGACCTGCCGTCAGGGTTGCGGGCAGAGCCCCCGTCACCCAGCGTCATCGATGTTGGCGTGCGTGTTCTCACCATCCGGGCCTTGGACGGAGACGATTTTTCACCGCATCCGGGGCCTTTTTCGGCGTCCGTGCCTGCAAACGGGCTGGTCTGCGAGTCCTTGGTCAGCGCGCCCTTGAGAGCATCGTGCGCCACATCGAACTTCACGGCTTCAGTCGGGTACACACAGCTTCGGCTCGGCATTCACCACCGGGGCAGGTGCCTCGTTGATGGTGATGGTCTGCTCAGTAGCACCTTGCAGTGCATCGCCGTTAGCCTGAACCGGCGTGAACTTGAAGGTGCCACCTTCGCCCTTGGAGGCGTCCCAGGTCACCTTGTCGAAGTCCGCTGCCTTGATCAGTGCGCCGTCGGTAATGACGTTGCCATCGACCTTGAGCGCGCCTGCAGCAAAGCCAGTGGCCTTGACAGCCTCGGGCTTGTTGGCTGAGTTCGTGCCTTCGAAGACTTCCTTGCCGATCTTGGCATTGGTTTCGTCGTGAGCGACGTTGACGGACTTGTTGGCTTCGTAGGAGGGCGCAGCCTTGACCGGAGGCTGAGCAGGCTGGTTGACGGCGCCGCCCTGTCTGAGCCTCGGGAGTACCAGCAGGGTTGGCTGGGGGCGTCACTGGGCTGGCCGCCGGGGGCAACAGGCTTGCCGCTCGGGCTGCCAGCTTGAGGGTCGGAGCCAGCAGGTTTGCTGGGGGGAGTCTGACCCTGGGACTGGGAACCTGCATCCTGGGTGGTGCCACCGGCCTTGGAGTCGGAGCCACCTTCCTGGGGCTTGGAGCCGCCTTGAGCACCGGCACCACCCGTCGAGCCACCCGCTGCAGCGCCCTGGCCGCCGGGGTTGCCGTTACCCTTGTTGGCGTCGCTACCAGTCGTGCTGTTTTGCGGGGTGTCGGCTTTGTGATTGCCGCCATCCGTGCCATGCTCGCCACCTTTCGGCGGATCGCCAGCCTTGTTGCTGCCCTCTCCAGCTTTCTGATCGCCTTTCGGCCCTTCGCCGCCGGTCGGAGCCTTGTTGTCCTGAACCTCGGGCGTGCCGGCGCCACCCCTGCTGCTGGTTCTGAGCCGGGTTGGAGGCCGGGGCCGACGGGTGCGTGATGGTGGCCGATTCGGACACGGTCAGGGTCTTCTCTTCGGCACCTTCCACCTTGGCGGCATTGGCTTCGTTGCTCTGCACGGCCACGTAGGTGATCTTGCCACCCATGTTGTGGTCGCCGTTCCAGACCAGCTTGTCGAAGTCGGCCTTGTTGATGATCGTGCCGTCCACGACCGGCTTTGCCTTCCAGGGTCAGCGGGGCCTTGTAGTTCTCGATCTCGATGACGAAGCGGCTCAGCTTCTCGCCGGAGAAATCGTAGGCCTTGTAGCCCTTGGGCAGGTCGGTGCCATTGCCGTTGCGGATGATGGCGTCAGCGTTGGCGACGGCACCTGCGGTGCTGTCCTTGCCCAGCCAGGCGCCGTTCTTGGCAAGCTGTCCGTTCAGGACATCCTGTTGCGCAGCCTTGGCAGTGTCACCCTTAGCTTCAGCAACGCTTTCATCGCTGTCATACTCGCCCAGCGAGCCGAACAGCTTCTGGCCAATGAACTGGGCTTCTTCGGCGCTGTCGATGGTCAGCAGCTTGCCGCCGCGTACCTTGGCCATTTCTTCGGCCTGAGCGCGGGTGATGGGCTCTTTGGTGCTGATGACCTCGTAGGCGGTGGTGGACACGGTCTTGACCGGAGCAGGGGCATCCGGAGCCTTGCCGGTGACCTTGCTGGTGGTCTCGACCTCGCGGAAGATGCGCGTGCCAGCCTCACCTTCGGACGTGTCGACCCTGACGATCTTGATGAACTCGACGTTCTTGCCTTCGCCAGCCGCCTTCTCGAACGCGGTGGCGACGTTGGCCAGCTTGGTCTCGCCGTTGGCGGCAACCTGCGGTGCCTCAGCCGTACCTTGAGCCGTGGCCGGCAGTTCCTGCTTGGCAGGCTGCTGGTCGCTGTTCTGGGTGTCCTGGCCGGTCTTGTCAGCTTGCGGGACGTCGTTGGCGGGTTTGACCTCCGTGCCGCCCTGCGCCGGCTTGTCCTGGGCGCTCGGATTGGCCGGCGTGGTCATCGGGTGCTTGACGTCGGCCGATTCGGACAGCGCCATCGTGCCTTCCTTGGCGTCGGCGACGGGCTTGGCCGTGGCGGCATCATTGCTGTCGACGGCCTGATAGGTGATCTTGCCGGCCTTGTTCAGGTCGGCGTTCCAGGCCAGCTTGGCGGCGTCGGCCTTGTTGATGATCTGGCCTTCGACCACGGGCTTGCCGTCCAGCAGCAGCGGCGACTTGTAGCCTTCATATTCGATGACGAACTTGCTGAGCGTGGTGCCTGCAGCTTCGTAGAGCTTCATGGCACCAGAGCCGTCTGCGTTGTTGCCGTTGCGGATGACGGCGTTGGCCTTGGCATCGGCGCCCTCAGTGGCGTTCTTGCCCAGCCAGGCACCGTTGGAAGCCAGTTGGCCATCCAGGACTTTCTGTTGAGCAGCCTTGTCGCTTTCACCTCTTGCTGCTGCTTCGGCAAGGGACTTGTCGCCGTCATACTCACCCAGGGCGCCGAACAGATTCTTGTCCAGCCAGGCCTTTTCTTCGGCGGTGTCGATGGACATCAGCTTGCCGCCCAGCTTGGCGGCCATCGTCTGGGCTTCTGCCAGAGTGATGGGCTTGCCAGCGTCGATGACTTCATAGGCACGGCTGTTGTCGCTGTCGACGGCACGAGCTTCAGCGTCCTTGGCGTTTTCGGCGCTGAGGATGCGGCTGATCTTGATGTACTCAGCTTTTGCCACCATTGGCACCAGCGGTCTCGAAGAGGTCAGCAAACTTGGTCAGGTTGGTGACACCATCCGCGGCAACCTTCGGTTCTGCCGCAGTGCCTGCAGCCGTGGCGGGCTTGGTGAGATCCTCGACCGGGGTGGGGTCAACCTTGGGCTGATCGGCCGGTTTCGAATCGGCCTGCTTGGCAGGCTCTTCTTCCTTGGCCGGTTCGGTAGGCTTGGCACCTTCGGCAGGCTTGTTGGTGCCTTCGGCCGGCTTGGTGTCCTGGGCAGGCTGCTCGGCGGCCGGGGTAGCTGGCTTCTGGCTGCCCTGGTTCTGAGCGGCTTGCTGGTTGTTGTTCTGGGCGATCGGCTGGCTGCTGGAGCCACCGCTGCTGCCACCGCCGGCTGCGGCGGCCACGGCAACAACGCCCACCACGCCGGCACCAATGGCCAGCGGGCTGATGGCGGCGGCGGTACCGGCGGCGCCTGCGGCACCGGCTTCGGCAACCGCAGCTTCACCGCTCACTGCGCCCAGCGAGCCTTCGGCAGCAGCGGCTGCGTCGGCGGTGGCCACGCTCCCTTCAGCGGTGGTCTCTGCCACCACTTCCTTCACGGCTTCGGCCTGTTTGGCCTGGGCCATCTTGTCCAGCTCTGCCTTGTCAGCAGCCCGCTTTGGCCATCTTGGCGGCGTCAGCGGCGGGTGCCTGGGCGGCCTGGCGTGCAGCGGCGCTGCCTTGGGTGGGCTGGGGTTTTTGTCGTGCGGTTCTGAGTTGCCATATCGATCTACGAACGTTGAAAGTCTCACGATGAACGTTGGCCGCGGCAGTTGCCTGGAAGGTCAGGTGCCCCGGCCTGGGACAAGCGCGCGAAGGCGGTGAGACAACCGTGGGCCCGTTCAGTTCCGGAAAGGGGTGGTTGCCAGATGTCACAAGGTGCGCTTTGTCTCATCTTGGCAAGGTCTTGAGGGCACCGCTTGGCTTTTGGGTTCGAGCGGTCGATTGGGGCTGCCCGGCGTGAAACCGGGGGTGTCTGTCCCCAGTCACGCCTGCCGTTCGTGCCCTGATTTCGTCCGTTTGTTCGCAGGCTTATGGACAGGGCTGAGTGACGGACGAAAGGCCGCTGTCCGTGATCGGGCGGGAAAAAAGAAGGCGGAATGGCCGCACGCACAAGACGACCATTCCGCCAGAGGCTCTTCCCGATGAAGGCGCACGGCCTTCAGCGGGAAGGTGCTGCCGGGTTGCAACCCATGGACCCGGCAGCATGACGGCAAGATGCGTGCGCGTTGCGCGCCTGCATCAGACCATCGGCACCTCGTGCAGCGGGTCGATCAGGTTCGACACCAGGCTGCTGCTGGGGGCGTAGCTGATGTGGCCGTTGTCTGCAGTCGGCGATGCTTCACCGAAGAGCTCTTCGTGGCCCAGCAGGTCCTTGAGCTGCAGGGGCAGGGCTTTCGGACCGGATGCGGAATGCTGGTCAGAGGTTCCCTCATGCGACTCGCTATGCTGCTGCGGATCCGTGCCTTCCGGAGCAGAGGTCTGGGACTCCTTGCTTCCTTGCTGCTGCGTGGCAGGGGATTGCGGCGGCTGCTCACCGTTCGCCGGCGGGTTGGAGACGGTCTGAGGCTGCTTGCCGCCTTCTTCCTGCGTGCCGGAAGTCTCCTGAGTCTTCGGGCTGCCTTCCTGCGTGGAGGAAGCGCCCTGCGACTGAGAGTTGCCTTCCTGCACGGCGGGGTCTGTCTGCTTCGAGCCTTCCGGCGCTGCCGGCGGGGTCGGAGCATGCTCATCCGACTGCGAGTGGGCCTGGCCCTGCACCGGGTCTTGCGTCTGACCCTGAGCCTGGTTCTGGGGGCCGGAGGGCTGATTCTGGCCCGAGGTCGAATCACTCTGTTGGGGCGCGTCGCTGTGCTCGCCTTCCGTCGGCTGGCTTCGCCCGTGCCTGCGCTCGGGCCGCGGAGGCAGTTTCCCGCCTGCGAGGGTGTTCCCCAGCCTCCGGGAGCAGGGGTTTGCGGCGACTGGCTGCTGTTCTCCTGCGAGGCTGCCGCTTCGGTGATCTTCACCTCGCGCGACACGGGGTTTGCCGCATCGGGCGCCCTGCACATTGTTGCCCTGTTCATCCACGGGCACGAACTTGAAGGAGGCTTTGCCATTGAACTTGCTGGCGTCCAGGTAGACACGGTCGAACTCGGCCATGGTGATGAGATCGCCCTTGGAGACGGTTCGTGCCGCGTCGTCGTTACCGACTTTCAGCACCGGGCCTTCATAGCCGTCTTCGCCATGGATGTAGAGGATGCGCACACCGGCAGGCGTCACGCCATCGGCGCCCTTGAAGAGGGCCGCATCCAGGTGATGGTTGGCGTTATGGGCGACGCTCACTTCCTTGGCGTCGCTGCCGTAGTTGGGCAGGTTGGGCGTCTCATGGACGGTGACGGTCTGCAGGGGCGAACCGGCGATGGGCTGCTTGTGATGGTCCAGCGCCTGGAAGGTGAAGGAGCCGCCGTTGTTCTGGGCGGAATCCCAGGCGATGTGCTTGAAGTCCTCGAAGCTGACTTCACTGCCTTCTTTCAGCGGGGTGTAGGCGTCACGGCCCTTGTTGACGAACAGGGCGGATTCTGCCGAGTTGAGTCAGCCGTTTCATTGACTTTCCCGATGCGGATGAAGGCCGGTGCATCGTCGGCAGCCGTGCCCTTGAAGAGGGTCTTCACCCAGGGTCTGCTTGATGTTCTGACGAACATCGACGGTCTGGGCGTCGCCTTCCTTATATCTTGGGCGCTGCGGCAGCTTCGTCGATGGTGATGGTCTGCGCCTGCACCTTGGCGGTATCGTAGTGGGCGTGACCTTCTTCAGGGGCGCACCGCGATGAAGCGGAATTCACCGCCCTTGGAGGTGCTGGCGTCCCAGCTCAGCTTCTCGAACTGGTCGGCGGTGATGACCTGATTGGCCTCCACGTTCTGGCCGTCCAGTTTCAGCGTGCCCGGCTTGACGTCCAGGATCTTCACGGCACCGGCCGGGTGATCGGAATCGCTGCCCTTGAAGATGGCGGGGTCAAGCTTGGCGGTCGCGTCGTGGGCCACCTTGACGGGGTGCTGGGCCTGGTACTGGGGCAGGTGCTCGGCCGGTTGCGGGTCGGCCTTGTGCTCAGTGTCACCCTTGTGCTCGGCGTCACCCTCATGGGCGTCCTTGACCGGCGGCTTGTCGCTCGCCTCTGCCGGTTGCTGGCCGCCTTGCCGTGCGCGGTGGACGGTCGGTTATCGCGCCCTGGGCAGGCTGCGCAGGCGCCGTGGGCTGCTTCACCTCGGGCGATTCAGTGATGGAGATGTTTGTGCGGCTGGGCGTTGGGCAGCGGCGGCGCTGTCGGGTCATTGCTGTCCACAGCCTGGAAGCGGATGGCGCCGGACTGGCTGTAGGTGGAGTTCCAGACCAGCTTGTCGAAGTCTTCGGCGTTGATGATCTGGCCTTCCTGCACGGGTTTGCCGTCCAGGGTCAGCGGGGCCCTGGTAGTTGTCGTATTCGATGACGAAGCGGGACAGCTTTTGCTTCGGCGCCCTGGGCGATGGTCTCGGGCTTGTGGCCGGTGTCATCGGTGCCGGTGGTGATCATGGCGTTGCCCTGGTGCAGCTTGTTGCTGCCGATCCAGGCGGCCTTGCTGTTGTCGTTGTTCTCGCCCTGATGGCCCAGACCCTGGAGGTTCGCGTTCAGCCAGTCCAGTTCCTTCTGGTCATCGATGGTCAGCAGCTTGCCGCCCAGCTTCTCGGCATGGGCCTTGGCTTCGGCCAGGGCTCATCGGGGTCTTGCTTTCGATGACTTCGTAGGCCGTCAGCACGGTCTTGCCGCCTTTGGCAGCATCACCCTGGGCCTGCTGGCCTTCGGCCGGCAGGGCGCGGACGGCGAAGGGGCGAACGGCATGGATGCCCTGGACATCGGTGTCATGATCGGCGCTGGGCGTCTGTTTGGGGCCTTCGTCGCCGTAGCGGACGGAACGCGCGTTGGGGTGTTCGCTTTCGGATGCCTGGATGTGGGTGATCTGGACGAACTTGACCGGGTGTTTTTGCGCCGGCGGAGTTCTCGAACAGCGTCTTCAGGTTGGAGAGTTTCGTCTCGCCGGTTTCGGCCACCTTTGGGTGCGGCAGGCTCGCCCTGGGCAACGGCAGGGCCGGTCGCGACGGTCTGGACCGGCTTCTGGGGCGCCGGCTGGGCTGCGGGCGGGTTGGCCGGGGTTTCAGCGGCCGGGGCCTGGGCAGCCGGGGCATCGGCGGCCGGGGAAGTGGCGGGTGCTTCCGCGACAGGCGGCTTCTCGGCGGCCGGTGCAGCAGGCTGCTGCGTGTCGGCAGGAACGTTGCTGACGGGCGGTTTCACGGCCAGGGGTGGCGCTGGCGGGGCCGTTGCTGCCACCGCTGCTGCCGCCACCGGCTGCGGCGGCCACGACGGCCAGGCTCAGCACGCCGCCGCCAATGGCCAGCGGGCTGAGTCCGGCAGCGGCCGTGCCGGCGCCGGCTTCGGCAGCCACGCCGCCGGCTGCGCAGCGTCGGCGGCCACGGCACCTTCGGCGCTGGCCATCTGGGCGGGCGCAGCGTTTTCGGCAACAGCCTGGGCGTCGGCGTTGGCCACTTCAGCGGCCTTTGTCGGCCTGGGGCTGAGCCGCCTTGCGGGCAGCCAGCTTGTCCAGCGCATCCATGTCATGCGCCTGGGCGCTGGCGGCGTGATGCCGCAGCCTGGGGCTGCGACGGTTGTTTTGGTCATGTTGTTCTGCGTTGCCATGTCGGTCTGTCTCACGAAAGCGATGACGGCGTCGTGTCCATGTCGTGGCGTTCTGTCTCTGGCATGGTCGTCTGCCGGTGTTGGCGATCTGTCCGGTGCCCTGTCATGGCTTTTCGGCGTCGGGTTCCGGTATGCCGAATGTCCGTGCCAGGTACCGGGAGTCATCGTGGCAGTTTTCGACACACTTTGTAGAGGGCAGGCGTCGGGCGGTCGCTGGGGGGCGCCGAGTGCGGGAAGGGGGCCGGATGGGCGGCGGGCAGCGATGGCGCGGTATGGACGCCATGGAGGGGCGTTGCTGAAGGGCCGGGGCTGCCGCTGCACGTCGTTTGCGTTAGGATGCAGGCCGACCCAACGAGGAATGGTTATGAAGATCAAGGTGGCGGCGGTGCAGATGGTGTCCGGGCCGGATGTGGACCGGAACCTGGAGGTGGCTCGATGGTCTGCTGGCGCAGGCGGCGAAGCAGGGCGCGAAGCTGGCGCTGCTGCCAGAGTATTTCTGCCTGATGAGCGGCAATGACCGCGACAAGCTGGGCATCATGGAGCTGGATGCGGGCGAGTGGCCGATGCAGGCCGAGGCGGAGGTGCCCCTGCAGTGCTTCCTGTCGGATGCAGCCCGACGGTACGGGATGACGGTGCTGGGCGGGACGGTGCCGATGCGCTCGCCGAAGATCAACAAGGTGTGCAACAGCCTGTTGGTGTATGGCCCGGACGGGCGGCGGCTGGCGCGCTATGACAAGATCCACCTGTTCGGCTTCCAGCGGGGCGACGAGTCGTATGACGAGTCCGTGGCCATTCATCCGGGGCGCACTCCGGTGGTGGCGGACGTGCCGGTGGACGGGGCCTTGCTGCGGGTGGGGCTTTCGGTCTGCTATGACCTGCGCTTTCCGGAGCTGTACCGGCAGATGGCACCGCTGGACCTGATGGTGATGCCGGCGGCTTTCACCTACACGACGGGGACAGGCGCACTGGGAACTGCTGCTGCGCCCGCGCGGTGGAGGGGCAGTGCTATGTGCTGGCTTCGGGCCAGGGTGGCACGCATCCGTCGGGTCGGCGGACGTGGGGGCATTCCATGCTGGTGGACCCGTGGGGCGAGGTGTGTGCGGTGCTGCCCGAAGGGGAAGGTGTGGTGATGGCAGAGATGGATACGGAACGGCTGGCCTCGGTGCGCGAGAGCCTGCCGGCGCTGCGGCATCGGGTGCTTTGAGAGGGCGGAATCATGAACACGACACCGGATCTACACTATCAGAATGCCAATTTTTTCTGAGGGAGCTGGCCGAAAAGCTTCCCGGATCAGCCCGGAGGATGGGTGCCCAGAGCATATGCGGCTTCTGCAGAAATTGGCTGATGAGCAGTTGGCAGAGGCACAGCACATCGACTGGGTACGTGCGAAGGTTGCTGCGGCAAGGGACGATACACGTCCGGATGTTCCGGTTGAGAAGGCAATGATGGAATTCAGGCTCCGCATGGAACGGCTGCACAATGGCAACCTATGAGGTCAAGTGGAGCAGGGGCAGCTCTTGATGATCTGGAGCGTTTTCTTGTTTACCTGCTTGATGAGGTTTTCCTTGCAGGAGGCTCAGGGCATATGCGACAGGATATTTCAATCAACGCTCCTTCTGGAAAAATATCCTCGCCTGTATCAAGAGGTTCCTGAGTACGGGCATGGAGTTCGCCGGATCATCAAGCTGGGGCGATATGTGCTTTATGAAGTCAATGATGATGATCGGATTCGCAGGGTCCTGGCCGTGGTTGGCCAGGGCAGAAGCCGAGAGACATGTTTGAATGACTTTGATGGAAACGAATACGGCAATGAATCGGAATGACGCGGCGGGTGATCCGCTGGCGGTGGCGCGGAGTGTCCTGCTGGAGCCGCATGGTCTGGATGTGAAGGACCTGAACGGGGCCATCGGGCGGATCTTCGAGCACAAGGTGGATTACGCGGACCTGTATTTCCAGTACACCCGCAGCGAGGGCTGGAGCCTGGACGAGGGCATCGTCAAGTCGGGCAGCTTTGCGATCGAGCAGGGGTAGGGGGTCCGTGCGGTCTCGGGGATCGTTCGGCCTTTGCGTATTCGGACGAGATCAATGCGCAGGCGCTGATGTCGGCGGCGGATGCAACGCGCACGATTGCACGCAGTGGCCGTTCGGGCCGCACGCGGGTGGGTGATGCGCAGGCTGCACCGGCGCGGCGGCGTGGGCGCAGGAAGGCACCGCGCCTGCTGTACGGGATGGATGATCCGATTGCCTCGATGGAGGCGGCCGGCAAGGTGGGGCTGCTGCAGCGGATCGAGGCTTATGCGCGTCGCAAGGATCCGCGGGTGACGCAGGTGATGGCAGGTCTGGCTGCCGAGCACGATGTGGTGATGGTGATGCGTTCGGACGGGGTGCTGGCGGCGGATGTGCGGCCGCTGGTGCGGGTGTCGGTGCAGGTGATCGTCGAGCAGAACGGCCGGCGCGAGCAGGGCCATGCGGGCGGTGGTGGCCGTTTCGATCTGGATTATTTTTCGGACGAACGGGTGTTTGCCTATGTGGACGAGGCGGTGCGGCAGGCGCTGGTGAATCTGGAAGCGCGGCCGGCGCCGGGGGGCGTGCTGAGCGTGGTGCTGGGGCCGGGCTGGCCCGGGTGCTGCTGCACGAGGCAGTGGGCCACGGGCTGGAGGGCGATTTCAACCGCAAGAAGTCGTCGGTGTTTTCCGGGCGCATCGGTGAGCGGGTGGCGGCCAAGGGGTGACGGTGCTGGATGACGGCACGCTGCCCGACCGACGCGGTTCGCTCAACATCGACGATGAAGGCAATCCCACGCAGCGCAACGTGCTGATCGAGGACGGGGTGCTGAAGGGCTATCTGCAGGATTCGCTGAATGCACGGCTGATGAAGGTGCCGGTGACGGGCAATGGCCGGCGTGAGTCCTTTGCGCATCTGCCCATGCCGCGCATGACCAATACCTTCATGCTGGGTGGCAAGCACGAGCCGGACGAGATTCTGGCATCGCTGGAGCGCGGGCTGTATGCCGTAAACTTCGGGGGCGGGCAGGTGGACATCACCAATGGCAAGTTCGTGTTCTCGGCGTCGGAAGCCTACTGGGTGGAGAACGGCAAGATCCAGTATCCGGTGAAGGGGGCCACCATCATCGGCAACGGGCCGGATGCGCTGACGCGGTGACGATGATCGGCAACGACATGAGTCTGGATCCGGGCATCGGTGTCTGCGGCAAGGACGGCCAGAGCGTGCCGGTGGGCGTGGGGCAGCCCACGCTGCGCATCGAGGGGCTGACCGTGGGAGGAACGGCCTGATGGGTGCCGGGCCGGTGCTCTGACGGGTGAGGGTTGACCCGTGTTTGACGCCGGCCGGGGTTTTGTCCTACATTAAGCCACACTGTGAACGGGGTTCCGTGCCTGTGGGCAGCGTGTCTGCATGGTGTGGCCTTTGCTCCCGTTCCTGAAGCTTTCTTCGCGTTCTGCTTTTCGAGATCCGTTTTCGTGTTCCACGCCGCCCGATTTTATTTTGGCTTTTTCTGGTGCAATTCCGCAGGCGGAATGGCAGGTCAGGCCATGTTCGGGTAACACGAAGAGGGCTTCAACCCAAGAAACCGCCAGCGTTCTGCGACTGGCGGTTTTTTTTTCGTCGGTTGCGGAGGGCGGCGGGTTCGGGACGATCCGAAACCAATCTGTACCGGCCCTTCATGGTCTGCTTCCGTTTCAGGCTTTCCGGATGAAGACGATCATGGGGCACCCTTTCCAAGGAGTTCAAGCTGATGAGTACCGCCACGACAACCGATGATCTGCGCATTCTGGCCCTGGACGAGCTGGTCACGCCGGCACATCTGATCAAGGAGTTTCCGGTGAGTTCGGCGGTGGCCGGCACGGTGTCGAAGGCGCGCCAGACGATCCATCGCATCCTGCACGGCATGGATGATCGGCTGCTGGTGGTGATCGGGCCCTGTTCGATCCACGATCCGGCTGCTGCGCGTGACTATGCAACGCGGCTGATGGAGCAGCGCAAGCGCTTCGGCGACCGGCTGGAGATCGTGATGCGGGTGTATTTCGAGAAGCCGCGCACGACGGTGGGCTGGAAGGGGCTGATCAACGATCCGCGGCTGGATGGCAGCTTCGACATCAACGAGGGGCTGCGGCTGGCACGGGGGCTGCTGCTGGACATCAATGCGATGGGCATGCCGGCAGGCACCGAGTTCCTGGACATGATCACGCCGCAGTACATTGCGGACCTGATTTCGTGGGGGGCCATCGGGGCGCGCACGACGGAGTCGCAGGTGCACCGCGAGCTGGCTTCGGGGCTGTCGTGCCCGGTGGGCTTCAAGAACGGGACGGACGGCAACGTGCGCATTGCGCTGGATGCGATCAAGGCGTCGTCGCAGCCGCACCATTTCCTGTCGGTGACGAAGGGCGGCAACACGGCCATCGTGTCCACGGCGGGCAACGAGGACTGCCACATCATCCTGCGCGGCGGCAAGGTGCCCAACTATGACCGCGACAGCGTGAAGGCCGCCTGTGTGGAGGCGGGCAATGCGGCACTGGCCTGCCGGCTGATGATCGACTGCTCGCACGGCAACAGCCAGAAGAAGCCTGAGAACCAGGTGCCGGTGGCGCAGGACATTGCCGAGCAGCTGGCCGATGGCGAGTCGCGCATCTTCGGGGTGATGGTGGAGAGCAACATCGCAGGGTGGCCGCGAGGATCTGGTGGCCGGGCGCACGCCGACCTATGGCCGCAGCATCACGGATGGCTGCCTGGACTGGGACAGCAGCGTGACGGTGCTGGAGGCGCTGGCCGAAGGGGTGAGCGAACGGCGGCTGGCGCTGCGACGGGGGTGAGGACGAGGCATCCTGTGCGCTCCCGGGGAGCCTCATGCGGGGTGTCCCGGGGGCGTTTCCGGGGTGTTCGAGTCGTCCCGTCTCGTTCGGGGCGCCTGATGTGTGACTGGGGCGGGGCTCGGTGCGACACGAGGCACTCGGGTGCGGCCCGGGGCGACACGGCCGGCCTCGGTCGGGTCCCCGGGGCGGCCATCGGGCCGCGGCGCCTGGGCTGGGTACGCGCCATGTCACGGCAATATGGCCCTTTTTGTGCTGCGGAAAAGGCAGGGCGAATGGACCAGATTCAGGAAGTCGTGACGTTGGAACCGGAGGGCGAGGGATGTTCAGCCGGAACAGGGGGTCGGCGACCATGTGCCGGCACGCTGCCCGGGTGGCCGAGGGACTGGCGGAACGTCGCCTGCAGTCGTTGGGTTCGGGCGCGCGCTTTGCCGAGGAGCTGCACGGGCTTCTGATGCGCACGCCGCTGTTTGCCGGACTGGGGCACACCGAGTCGCGCCTGCTGGGTGCGGTGATGCACGTGTATGCGGCGCAGGCCGGGCAGACGCTGATCACCGAGGGTGATACGGGCGACTACATGATGCTGGTGATGGAAGGCCAGGTGGATGTGGTGCGCCGTGACGAGCACAACTATCCCGTGCGCATTGCCGTGGCGCGGCCCGGCCAGACGCTGGGCGAGATGTCGATGGTGGATGGGCAACGGCGCTTTGCGTCCTGTGTGGCGCAGTCCGAATGCCGGGTGGCGGTGCTGACCCGCGCGGCGCTGCTGGCGCTGCTGACGCGCGAGCCGGTGCTGGGCAACAAGGTGCTGCTGAAGCTGGTGAGCCTGCTGTCCGACCGGCTGCGCGAGACGAGCGCCCATCTGGTGAACTGCCTGGGGCGGGTTGCCTGAGACGCGGAGTCTGGCGCAGCACGGAGCAGGGGCCTTCCTGGGCAGGATGCGTCGGGAGGCGAGGCGGCAGGGGCCGGTGTGGCCGGGCTGCCGCCCGTGTCAGTGCCGTTCAGGCGCGGGTTCAGCGCAGCTCGATGGTGCCGCGAACGGTGAGGGTGATGGTAGTGTCGCCGCCTTCACCGGGCACGCTGGGTCGTTGTCTGTCGGATTCGATGGAGCGTGAGGCCAGCACGGCGTAGGCGCCGATCGAGTCACTGTCGGAACGGTGGTTGCCGTCCAGGCGAAACTGCTTGATTTCATAGCCCTTGTAGCCGAAGGCGGTTGCCGTGGCATGGGCGCGTGCCCGGAAGGCATCTGCGGCCTGCTGGATCAGATTGTTTTCTTCGGCCTGGCGGCGCGCGGTGCTGAGCTGGTAGGTCACGCCATCCAGCTGCAGTGTGCTGGCCAGCTCTCCGGCCAGTCGGGCGACGGCGGCGGTGTCGGTGCCTTCCAGCACGAGGCTGCCCTCGGACTTCCCAGCCATCAGGCTTGCCGTCTCTGTCCCATTCGTTGCTGGTGTTGATGCCATTGGCATAGGCCTTGACGGTCGGGGCCTTCCGGGCTTTTTCCAGGGCCTGGTTGATGGCCTCGATGACCTGGGCGTTGAGGGTTTCGATGGATTTTCCCCGGCTTTCCTTCACGAGCTGCACGCGCATCTGGTCGTTGGGGAACTGCTGGCTGACGCTGGCTTCCAGGTCGACGCTGGGGCCGGCCGCCCAGGCGCTGGCGCTGCCGGCCGTCAGCAGGCCGGCCAGCAGGCGGGTGGTGTTTCGCAGGCCTGAGCCCTGGCGGGGCTGGTTGGCGGGACGGGATGCGGCGTTCGCCATGTTCAGGGGGAAGACGTTGGACAGGGCCATGATGGCTTTCCTTCGGTATGGGAAGGGATATGCAGGGGCCGGGCAGGAGATGCCTGCGCCGGGCGATGAGGCCATCCGGAATGCGAGGGCCTCGATCCGGAAGAACGCGGCAGGGCGATTCGGGTTGACGGGCTCGGGGCGCGGGACCCGGGATGGGAGCCGAGGGCCAAGGGGTCTGAGGGATCTGAGGGGGCGCGGGGCCCGGGAGGGCTCAGCTGCTGGTGTCAGGGCGGCGCGGCAGGCGCAGTTCGGCGATGAGGCCGCCGTCTATGGCGTTGTCGAGGTAGATGTCGCCCTGGTGCCAGCGGGCGATGTTGCGCGAGATGGCCATGCCGATGCCGGAGCCGCCGCTGTCGCGGTTGCGTGAGGGCTCCAGGCGCACGAAGGGCTCGAAGACGCGTTCGCGGTCAGCCTCGGGGATGCCGGGGCCGTGGTCACGGATGAAGATGCGCAGCTGGCGCGGGCTGTCGATGATGCTGATCTCGACCTGCTTGCCGTAGCGGATGCCGTTGGAGACCAGGTTGTTGATGGCGCGCTTCAGCATGGAGGGCTCGGTGGGATAGGCGCTGTGAGCGCGGCCGGTGAGGAGCACCTGGTGGCCGGTGTCGGTCCAGTCGGTGGTGATGCCGTCGAGCAGGGCATTGATGTCGACGGGGTAGCGCTTGCGCGATTTGCCCAGATCGGCAAAGAGGTCCAGCGATGAGCCCACCAGGTCTTCCATTTCCTTCAGGTCATGGATGAATTTGGCGCGCTGGGCCTCGGGCAGCAGTTCGGCGCGCAGCCGCATGCGGGTGATAGGGGTGCGCAGGTCGTGCGAGATGGCGGCCAGCAGGCTGGAGCGCTCGATGATGTAGCGGCGGATGCGTTCCTGGGTCTCGTTGAAGCGGGCAATGAGGCGGCGCAGTTCGATGGGGCCTTCGTCGGGGATGACGACAGGCTTGTCGCTGGCGCCGACGGGGTTCTTGCCGATGTTCTGGACGGCGCGGTCGAGCTGGCGCAGCGACCGGGTGATGACGCGGCCGATGAGCAGTGACATCAGCAGGATGATGGCGGCCCACATCAGCAGGCGGGGCACGAGGGCTTCCAGCTGGCTGAGGGGCTCTTGCGGCATGCGCACGAAGAAGGCGGCCGAGGTGCCGTCTTCCAGCTCGACCTGGGCGACGACCGAGAAGGTGGCCGGCAGCATGAAGTAGAAGCGCCGGGCCAGCCAGGTCTCGAAGGCGGTGGCGTTGGGGGCTCCACTTCGTCGGGGCTTTCGGCCCGGGAGGCGCGTGTGATCTCCACCGTGGTGAGCAGCGGTGGATGCATGGCATCGCGGATGGAGGCGGCGAAGTTCTTCTCGTACTGGTTCAGTTCGGCAAAGCCGCTCTCGATCTCGATGGGCTGATTGACGAGCTGGACGCGGAAGTCGCTCTTGGCGCCCAGTTCGGCCACCACGGCCTGACGGGCGTTCTGCGGCAGCCGGTTGATGAGGCTGGCGGTGCGGGCGATGCGGTTGACCATCTGTTCGGCGTTGAGCCGGTAGATGGAGCTGCCCCGGTCGAAGAAGTTGACGAGCAGGCTGGCGCCCTGCGAGAGCAGCAGCGAGGCGGCCAGCACCAGCACCATGCGGCCGTAGAGGGAGCCGGGCAGCAGCCTCATGGATGGGCTCCGGGCATGAGGCGGAACCCGGGCGCAGGGCTTGGTGTGGCCCGCACGCCCGGGAGGACAGCGTCAGCCCACGCGCTCGACATGGGCGGCCAGGATGTAGCCTTCGTTGCGGATGGTCTTGATGATGCGCGGCTCGCGGGCGTCATCGTTGAGCCGGTTGCGCAGCCGGCTGATCTGCACGTCGATGCTGCGGTCGAAGGGAGTGGCTTCGCGGCCCAGGGTGAGGTCCATGAGCTGGTTGCGGTCCAGCACGCGGTTGGGGTGCTGGATGAGCACGGACAGCAGCCGGTATTCGGCGCCCGAGAGCGGCACGATGACGTTGTCGGGCGAGATGAGGTGGCGTGCGCCGGAATCGAGCGTCCAGCCGGCAAAGCGCACCTGCTGGGCGTCGCCCAGGCTGGGGGGCAGGGTGCGGGTGCGGCGCAGCACGCCCTTGATGCGGGCCAGCAGCTCACGCGGGCTGAAGGGCTTGCCAAGGTAGTCGTCGGCGCCCATCTCGATGCCGATGATGCGGTCGACTTCGTCGGCCCGGGCGGTGAGCATGATGACCGGGATGTTGGAGCGCGAGCGCAGCTCACGGCAGACGGTCAGGCCGTCCTCGCCGGGCATCATCAGGTCCAGGATGATGATGTCGGGCCGGGCTTCGTCGAAGACCTGGCGCATTTCGGTGGCGTCGCGGGCCACGGTGACACGGATGCCGTTCTGGCTGAGGTATTCGGCCAGCAGCGTGCGGATCTCTGCGTCGTCGTCCACGACGAGGACGTGATCGGGCGCTTCTTGATTGGGCTGTTGGTTTTCCATGAACTCCACCGGGTCGAAGGAAACTTCCTGAGGAAGGCCTGGACAGGTCCTGCATCCTGCCCATGAGCCGGGCGGCCAGCGAGGCCGGGCCTTGCCTGATGCAGGGTCTCCGAAGTATATGGGGCTCCACCTTCCAATATTAAACCCCCGGCTGGCGCGATTGCCGGCCGTGGGGGCCGTGGTGTTTTCTGCTGAATGTGGGGGCGGGGCTTTCTGGGGACAGCGGCATGATCCGTTACCATCGCAACCTTGACCTGACCAGTGGCTGTGTGACAAAAGCCACATGCGGCGGATACACGGGTCGGTGCCGAAAGGGGTTTCATCGGCCGGGGCTGGGCATGGCGTCCTGCGGGGGCCATGCTGCGGTCCGTGCGTTGGTCCGCCTGTCGTACCGGTGCTGCGGTTGCTGCACCGGCATTGTTGAATCGATTCAGATGGGACGGACCTGTTCCATCGGATGTCCTCATGAGCTATCTGACGCGGTTTACTGTCACGGGCAGCGTGTGCCCGTCTTCCCCCATCTTTGGTCAGCGTGCCGCACACGAGGTGCGGCGTCTGGCTGGCAGCTACGACCAGGTGGTCCTGGCCGGCATCGGCAGTGGTGTGGTCGCCTCGCGCGTGCATCAGCTTCTGCCCGAGACGCTCTTCTTCGAGATCGAGGACGAGTTTGCCCACCGCTTCCAGCAGCAGCACCCCACGGCGCGGGTGTTCGCTGACGGCATCGAGAAGCTGTACGACCACTTCCCGGCGCTGCGTGACAAGCGGATCCTGCTGGCTTCGTTCATTCCCACGGCGGGCCTGTTCTACTCCGACGACATTGCCGATTTCTTCACCTATCTGTGTCGCAACGGGGGCTATGTGATGCAGATGCGCTATCTGCCGCATCGCATGAGCGCCCGTTTCTTCGACGGCATGCGTGACCGGGGTGTCGAGAACGAGCGCCTGTTCACGGTGGCACGCAATCTGCCGCCGGTGTCGATGTTCGGTATGCACGCTGCGGCGAACATGGGCTCGCACGCTTCGGGCGGCACATCGTCCACGGCCGGAAAAGCGCGCCGCGGTTCAGCACGCGGACGAAGAGGCACTGGCAGCGCGCGTCGCGCTGCGCTCGCTGGGAAGCTCAGGCCGCTTCCAGCGGCAATCCATCCTTCAGCAGCTGGATGCGCAGGGTCGGCTGACCCGGCGTCGCAGCACCTGTCGCGTGCTGCGGGCGGCCGGCAGGGTGCGCGTGCTGGTCCGGATCCGGCTGCTGATCACCCCCCGCCTTTGCAGCAGTTCCCGGGTGGCTGCCAGGCGCGCCTGGGCCAGCAGCGCATCCTCGGCGCTGCTCAGGACTTCGACACGAATCTCATCGGCCTGGGTCAGGCTCTTGCCCAGCCGTGCCGCGACCGGGTGCCGGGCATCCAGTTGAGCGCTGTTGTCGGCAAAAGGCAGTGAAGTCCAGCGCGAAGTCGACACGATGATGTTGTGCGGCCCGGGCGCCGTGGCGGGCGCGGTGGGGGTGGCACCTGCCGGCTTGCCGGGGTGGGCGCTCGTGCCGGGGGTGATGGCGGCAGCCCCGTCAGGGCGCTCTGCCTTGAGGGAGCCACGGGCTCTGGGGCCCGGTTCGTTCGTGGTTGCGTGGTGCCTCGCCGTTTCGCGGTGGCTCGCTGTTTCGCCATGGCGCAGAAGGCGTGTGCCAGGGCGATCCGTGGCCGAGCCTGGGTGCTCGACCGCTCCTGACTGAGCTGGTGCAACCGTCTGCACCATCGAGGCGCGCAGGCCGGCAGCCTGATTCAGGTTCGGGTCGGCCTGTACCCCGGCGCTGCGCTCCAGCGCCTGTCGCAGCGGTGCCTTCAGCAGCACGCGATTGCGAGCCTGCACATGGGCGGCCCAGGCGGACGTGTTGCCCAGCTGTCGCGGCGGCGGGGTGAGCGCCTTGGGGTTGGGCGCAATGAAGCTGGCATTTTCACCCTGGCGCAACAGGATGCCGGCGTGGGTTCCTTCAACGGCCAGCACGTTGCCCACGGCTTCGCAGCCCAGCAGGGCGCCCGCGTTGTCAAAGCAGCTCAGGTCACTGGGCACGGGGCGCTCGAATTCCACATAGGTATGGCTGCCGTCATCGAAGGCGGCGGCCAGGCCGGTTTCGCCCACCTGATAGCTCAGGTAATAGGGCTCGCCATTGGCGTCCTGGCGGGTGGCCTCCTGCACGGCTTCGGGGGTCAGCATCCGTTCGGGAATCCGGTCAGGTTGCGTGGCGGCGCATCCGGCCAGCAGGGCGGCGGCCAGCAGGGTGGACAGTGCGGACAGGGCTCCCGGAGCGTTTCGGGGCTTGCGGGCCGCCACGGACGAGGGGCCGCGGGTGTGGATGGGGGATGCGTCGCAGCGGGCGGAGAGGCGGGGCATGGGAAGGCTCCTGTGAGGGGCATCGTCCTGCCGGTGTGCCGTGGTATCTGACTGCTGCCGTGCCGTCATGAGGGACGTGGGCCGTGGCGTGCAGTGGGCTGGGGCGGTCAGACAACGACGGGTGGCAGCGTGGGGCGAGGCCAGTTGATCGGATGGCAGGAGATTAGGGGTTGCCGTGCGTGCTGGCGTGGGAGTTTTCTGGCAGCCTTACCGACGGCTCAGGTCGATTGGCGCACAATAGATCGTCGGCGCCGAGGTGTGCGAAAGGCGGGCGGTCCCGAGGAGGCCTGCGCGCTCGGAGCGGTGAAAGGCGAATGCGCGCGGACATGACGCCAGCCGTGTGTCGGCAAGACGCTGGGAAAGAAAAAGGACGCAGAAGAGGAAAGATGACGACAACTACCGTGGTGATGCTGCTGCTGATGGGCTGCGGTGGCGGTTTTCTGGCTGGCCTGCTGGGCGTGGGCGGCGGCATGGTGCTGGTGCCGTTCCTGGTGATGATCTTTGACCATGTGGGGCATGACCCGACCATGGTGGTGCAGACGGCGTTGGCCACGGCGCTGGCCACCATCATGTTCACGTCGCTGTCCAGCATGCGGGCGCATCACCGCAAGGGGGCAGTGCAGTGGAACCTGGTCTGGCTGCTGGCGCCGGGCATCCTGGTGGGGGGGCAGCTGGGTTCACGCATCGTGGCGTGGCTGCCCGGACAGGTGCTGGCGGTGGCTTTTGCACTCTTCGTGGGGTGGATGGGCAGCCGGATGCTGCGGGGCGCACGGCGCGTGGAGCCGGATGTGCCGGCACGGCTGCCGGGGCGCCTGGGGCTGGCAGCCGTGGGCACCGGCATCGGGGTCCTGTCAGCGCTCTTCGGCGCCGGAGGCGGCTTCGTGACAGTGCCTTTCCTGAACAGCCGTGGCGTGCCGCTGCCCGAGGGCCATAGCGACCAGTGCGGCCTGCGGCTTTCCGATCGCGTTCTCGGGTACGCTGGGCTATATGGTGATGGGCTGGTGGCAGGGGCTGCCGGGCGGGGGCGCTGGCGTATCTGGACGTGCGGGCGCTGTTCACCATCGTGCCAATGAGCATGCTGTTTGCGCCGGTGGGGGCCTACATGGCGCATCGGCTGCCGGTGCCGACCCCTGAAGCGGGCCTTTGCCTGCCTGCTGTTCGGGCTGGCAGGCTACATGCTGGTGAGGGCCACCCGGGGGCCTGAAGGGGCCTCGGAGGGCGGTTTCAGATGGGATGGCAGCCTCTGAAAAGCGGCTTCTGAAACAGGGGCCGAAAAAGGGGTCGAAAAAAAGGGGGCTGAAAGCCCCCTTTGATGGCGGAAACCTGCGAGATCAGGTCGGCAGGAAGCCGTCGATGGACAGATAACGCTCACCCGTGTCGTAGGCAAAGCCCAGCACGCGGGCGCCCTTGGGCAGCTCGGGCAGCTTGCTGGCAATGGCGGCCAGGGTGGCACCCGACGAGATGCCCACCAGCAGGCCTTCCTGGGAGGCGGCGTCACGCGCGAAGCGTTTGGCATCCTCGCCGTCGACGGTCACCACGCCATCCAGCAGGCTGGTGTCGAGGTTCTTGGGGATGAAGCCGGCGCCCAGACCCTGGATGGGGTGCGGACCGGGCTTGCCGCCGGAGATGACGGAAGATGCCGCCGGTTCCACCGCAAATACCTTCAGGTTGGGCCAGGCCTTCTTCAGGACGCGGGCCACGCCGCTCAGGGTGGCCGCCGGTGCCCACGCCGCTGATCAGCACGTCCAGCCCCTCGGGGAAGTCGGCCAGGATCTCCTTGGCGGTGGTTTCGGAGTGGATGGCGGGGTTGGCCGGATTCTCGAACTGCTGCGGCATCCAGGCGTCGGGCGTTTCGGTGAGCAGCTCGCGGGCCCGTTCGATGGCGCCGGGCATGCCGCGCTCACGCGGGGTCAGCTCGAAGCGTGCGCCATAGGCCAGCATCAGCCGCCGGCGCTCCAGCGACATGGATTCGGGCATGACCAGGATGAGCTTGTAGCCCTTGACGGCCGCCACCATGGCCAGGCCGACGCCCGTGTTGCCGGAGGTGGGCTCGACGATGGTGCCACCCGGCTTGAGCTTGCCGCTTTTTTCGGCATCTTCGATCATCGCCAGGGCGATGCGGTCCTTCACCGAGCCACCCGGGTTGGCCTGTTCGGCCTTGATCCAGACCTCATGGTCGGGACCGAACAGCCGGTTGATGCGCACATGCGGGGTGTTGCCGATGGTGGCAAGAATGTTGTTGGCTTTCATGGGGTGAGAACTCCTTGCGAGGGGACGTATGTACCGGCCGCGGCGGGATCCTGTCTGGCACGTGGCAGGCCTTCTCGAGACAATGGCGCCCATTTTGGCGCATCATCTCTGCCTGAGCGACAGATGGATATGCAGAAAACGCATGAACATAACATCCCCGACGCATGAAGGACATGGTGAGGGTCTCTCCTGACTGCGGAAGCGACAGGTGCGTCGGACCTGGACGCGGCCCGGGAACAGCGCTGGAACGAGCGCCAGCTGGCAGAACCCGTGCTGCAGCCGCGGATGAAGGTCTGGACCTACCGTGAAGGGGCCATCGTGCTGGGGCGCTCGCAGCATGCACTGGCGGACAGGCCAGCGGGCGCCGACATGCGCGGCACGCCTATCGGCGACGCGGGAGGCTCTGTCCCCGGAGGATCTGGCGGATTCTGGCGCCGTGCGCCTGCCGCTGGTGAAGCGGGGCGCCGGTGGTGGTGCGGTGCTGGTGGGCCCATGGTTGCTGAGTGCTTCGCTGCTGCTGCCGCTGGACGATCCGCGCATGGCGATGACCTCCGTGGCCGACAGCTATCGCTGGCTGGGTGAGGCCATGGTGGAGACACTGGGCGAGCTGGGCGTGACGGCGCGTGCCGTGCCGCCGGCCGAGCGCATTCCGGCGCCGGAACGGCTGGCCTGGGCGTGCTTTTGCCGGTGTGGCACCCTGGGAGGTGGTGGTGGATGACCCGGCCACGGGCGTGGCGCGCAAGCTGGTGGGCTTTTGCCCAGCGGCGCAGCCGCCATGGCGTGCTGCTGGCATTGGGCGTGCTGGTGCAGCCGGCACCCTGGCGCCTGCTGGCGCAGACACTGGGTCATCCGGTGGCGCTGGCCGACGAGCTGGCGGCCACCACGGTGGATCTGGCCTCGGTCAGCCCGCGGCCGGTGTCCAATGACGACTTCCTGGCGGCGCTGTGGCCCCGCCTGCAGCCGATGTCCCTGATGCCCGATTGATCGGGTGGGTCGTGTCGTGCAGCGGAGCGAGACGCCGTGACCGCACGCGGTCCGGCGTTGTCGAAGGCACCCAGGGCGCTTCTGTGTGCCGGAACAGCCTGTCGTGCGCAGTTTTTGGCAGGGACTTCTGCCAGAACGTTCGATATCGATTCAGGTTGTATCCGTTGTCGCCAAGCTGCACTGATAAAAATCATGACTTTGACTTTCTGGCGTTCCAGCCCTTTCCCGGGGACGTTCCCCGGGCCTGCGGAGCTTCCTTTCATGAAACTTCCCCTGTCGATGCAAGACCGCGCCGCTGGCTGCGGCCGTGATGCTGGTGCTGGCTGCGCCGCTGGCGGCACAGCCCACCCTGGACCAGCCCGAAAAGGTCCAGCCTGCTGCCGCTGCGGCCGACAAGGCCGCCGGACAGGCTGAAGCTGCTTCGGGTCAGAAGGCTTCGGCCGAGCAGGGCGTTGCAGCCGAACAGAAGGCAGCCGCCGGGCAAGGCGCTGCGGCCGGGCAGAAAGCGCCGGCCGGGACAGGATGCACCTGCCGATCAGAAAGCCCCCGCCGCTCAGGGCACACCGGCTGCGCAGCAGGACAGCTCTGCCAAGGCAGAGCCTGCGGCCAGGGCTGAGGCAGAGTTGAAAGTGGGCTTCGTGCTGCCCACCACGCCGGATGGCAGCGGCTGGTCGCGCTCGCACCAGGAGGGCATCGATGCCCTGCGTCAGCAGCTGGGTGACCGGGTGGCGGTGACGGTGCTGGACAACGTGAAGGACGTTGATGCCGAGAAGGCCTTCCGCAAGCTGGTGGAAGACGGCAATCGGCTCATCTTCGGCACTGGCGCCACCTACGAGGCGCTGATGAAGCGTCTGGCGCTGGAATACCCGGATGTGCGCTGGGAAGTGGCCGGGCTGGGCACGTCTGCGGGCAACATCCGTTCCTATGGGGTGCGCGCCTATGAGGGTGTGTACCTGGCCGGGTGTGGCTGCTGGCAAGATGACGAAGACCGACACGGTGGGCTTCGTGGCACCGGTGCCCATTCCCGAGGTGGTCCGCAACATCGACGCCTTTGCGCTGGGTGCGCAGTCGGTCAACCCCACGGCGCGTGTGAAGGTGGCCTGGGTGAACGGCTGGGCAGACCCGGTGCGCGAGACCGAGGCCACCCAGACGCTGATCAGCGGCGGTGCCGACGTGATCATCTACAACACCGCCACGACCGACCCGCTGAAGCAGGCCGAGCGGGTGGGCAAGTACGCCTTTGGCTGGGGCGCCGACATGAGCCAGGCCGCGCCCAAGGCGCACCTGGGGTCGGTGGCCTTCGACTGGGCCGGCTACTATGTGCAGACGGTGCAGCAGGTGCTGGACAAGCGCTGGAAGCCCGCGCCCACCTGGCAGGGGCTGCGTGACGGCCGTGTGGACCTGGTGGCCCTGTCCGACAAGCTGACCCCCGAGGCCCGGGCTGCCGTCGAGGAAAAGCGCAAGGCGCTGCGCGACGGCACACTGCAGATCTGGAAAGGGCCGCTGGTGACGGTCGATGACCGCGAGCTGCTGCCGTCCGGCAAGGTGGGTGATGACCGCTTCCTGGAAGGTCTGATGACCTACGTGAAAGGGGTTGAGGGCCAGGTGCCTGCCGGTCGCTGATTCTGCCCAATGTCCATGAATCCGGAATCTCCCAAGATGTCGCAAACGAATCGTCGTCGCCTGCTGCTGGCTGCTGGCAGCGGGCTGTTGCTGTCGCAGGCCGGCCTGCCGCTGTCCGCGCGGGCTGCCGAAGGTACCGACCGGAAGGCCGCAGGGGCTGCTCATGGCCCCCACGCCGCCGCCACGCCGACGGCGGGCAAGTCCGCTACGGCGGGCGCCGGTCATGCGGCCAGCCGCGCTGCTGCCAAGCCGCTGCGCGTGGGCTTTCTGTATGACGGCCCGATCGACCCGTATTCGGCCAGCCACCTGCATGCGCTCAGCGCTCAGTACCTGAAGCGGCAGCTGGGCAACCGCATCGAGCTGGTGCCGGCCGAGCGCGTGACCGAAGGCAAGGACGCCGACCGGGTACTGCGCAAGATGTGCGCCGACGGCTGCCAGCTGGTGTTCGGGACCGCCTATGGTTTCATGGACGCCATTGTGCGCGTGGCACGCGACTACCCCTCGGTGCGCTTCGAGAGCAATGCCGGCTTCAAGACGGCCGACAACGTGGGTACCTACAACGCCCGCTACTACCAGGCACGCTATCTGGCCGGCATGCTGGCCGCACACGCCAGCAAGGCCGGTGTGCTGGCCTACATTGCGCCCGTGCCGGTTCCCGAGGTGCTGCAGGGCATCAACGCCTACACGCTGGGTGCGCGTTCGGTGAATCCCAAGATCACGGTGCGGGTGTACTGGACCAACAACTGGCGCGACCCGGGGCTGGAGCGCGAGGTTACCTACAGCCTGCTGTCGCAGGGGGCTGATGTGTTCACCCAGCACACCGACACCGTGGCGGTGGCCGAGGTGGCACGTGACCGCAAGCTGAAGCTGATCGGCTTCCAGGGCGACTACAGCAAGATCGTGCCGCGCAACCTGCTGCTGGGTACCGTGCTGCCCAACTGGAACGCCTACTACCTGGAGCGCACCCGCAAGCTGCTGGAAGGCAAGTGGGAGCCGGACCATACCTGGGGCGGTCTGGCCGACGGCATGGTGCAACTGGATCTGGGGCCCGCGCCCGTCTCACAGGCGGTGCGCCGCCAGATCAACGCCGTGCGCCTGCAGCTCATGCGCGGGACACCGGCACGTCTTCGAGGGCGAGCTGCGCGCCAATGACGGCAAGGTTCGCCAGCTGGGCGGCGTGATGTCCGATACCGTCATGCAGAAGATGGACTGGCTGGCAGAAGGGGTCATCGGCCGGGTGAACTGATCGTTCACGGCCCATCGCCACAAAAAGCCGCCGATACGGATGAAAGCGTATTGGCGGCTTTTTATCCGGGGAGGGGAATGCCCGTCCCCGGGGTGCCTCAATCAGCCCTTGCTGCGGCTGCTGGCAGGCTTGGCCTTGGTCGTTGCCGTGGTGCGGCTGCTGGCCGCTTTGGGTGCGGCTGCCTTGGGGGCCGCCTTGGCGGTTGTCCCTGCCGCGGCCGTCTTGGCAGTGCTGGCCTCGCGTGCGCTGGCGTGGTGGCGGCCTTGGGTGCCGCGGCCTTGGGTGCTGCAGCTTTGGACTCTGCTGCCTTGGGCTCTGCCGCCCTGGTTTCAAATGCCTTGGGGGCTGCGCTGGTCTTGGCGACAGCGGCCTTGGGCGCCGGGGCTTCAGCCTTGGCCGGCTTGGCTGCGGCAGGGGCGGCTTCAGGCTTTTTTGCAGCAGGCGCTGCGGCCTTGGCTTCAGGCAGCCGGCTGGCGGCCTTGGCTTCAGGCAGTGCCTTGGCAGCCGGCGTGTCGACATGCTTGAACACCAGCAGGCCCAGCGGCGGCAGGGTCAGCTCCAGCGAGTAGGGGCGACCATGGGTGCCTTCGTCGTGGGCATCCACGAAGCCCTGGTTGCCCACGTCGGTGCCGCCATAGATGGAGGCATCGCTGTTGAAGATCTCCTGCCAGCGGCCACCCTGCGGGGCGCCCAGACGGTAGTTGTGGTGCGGCACGGGCGTGCCGTTGAAGACGACCAGCAGCGTGTCCTTGGGGTCGTTGCCGTGGCGCAGATAGGCCAGCACGCTATGGGCACTGTCGTCGGCGCTGATCCACTCGAAGCCGCTGCCGTCGAAGTCGCGCTGGTGCAGGGCCGGCTGGGTGCGCATCAGGTGGTTGAGCGCGCCGATGAGGTGCTTGATGCCCACGTGGAAGTAGGTGTCGGCGGCGTTCCAGTCGACGCTGCCTTCATGCGCCCATTCGGTCCATTGGCCGAATTCGCCGCCCATGAACAGCAGTTTCTTGCCCGGGTGGGTCCACATCAGGCCGTAGAGCAGGCGCAGGTTGGCAAACTTCTGCCAGTCGTCGCCCGGCATCTTGGACAGCAGGCTGCCCTTGCCGTAGACCACTTCGTCGTGCGAGAGCGGCAGCACGAAGTTCTCGTTGAAGGCGTAGTACAGGCTGAAGCTGAGCGCGTTCTGGTGGTAGCTGCGATAGACCGGATCCTTCTCGAACCACGACAGCGTGTCGTGCATCCAGCCCATGTTCCACTTCATGCCGAAGCCCAGACCGTTCATGGTCTCGGGGTTGTCGTTGCTGTGGCCGCCCCAGGCCACCGGACGCGAGACGCCCGGCCAGGCCGTGGATTCCTCGGCGATGGTCTGCACGTCGGGGAAGTCGCGGTAGACACTCTGGTTGAGCTGGCGCAGGAAGTGGATGGCTTCCAGGTTCTCGCGGCCGCCGAAGCGGTTGGGGATCCACTGGCCGTCCTGGCGGGAGTAGTCCAGGTACAGCATGGAGGCCACCGCGTCCACCCGGATGCCGTCGATGTGGTACTGCTCCAGCCAGAAGGCGGCGCTGGAGAGCAGGAAGCTGCGCACCTCGTGGCGGCCGTAGTTGAAGATCCAGCTGTTCCACTCGGGGTGGAAGCCTTGGCGGCGATCAGCGTGTTCGTACAGTTCGGTGCCGTCGAAGCGGTGCAGGCCGTGGGCGTCACCCGGGAAGTGCGAGGGGCACCCAGTCCAGGATGACGCCGATGCCGCGCCCGTGCATGTAGTCGACGAACGCCTTGAAGTCGGTCGGGCTGCCGTAGCGCGAGGTGGGGCAAAGTAACCCACCGTCTGATAACCCCACGAACCATAGAACGGGTGCTCGGTGATGGGCATCAGCTCGACATGGGTGAAGCCCAGCGACTGCACGTGGTCAGCCAGCTTGGGCGCGATGTCGCGGTAGTTGAGGAAGCCGTGCGGGTTGTCGTCCGGGCGCATCCAGGAGCCCAGGTGGCATTCGTAGATGCTGATGGGGGCGTTGAGCGCGTTGGCCTGACCGCGCGTCTTCATCCATTCGGCGTCGTCCCAGCGATAGGAGATGTCGGCGATGCGGGTGGCGGTGCAGGGCGGCTCTTCCCATGCAAAGCCGAAGGGGTCGCTCTTTTCCAGCCATTCACCGGTGGGCGCTGACAGGATGCGGTACTTGTAGCAATCGCCGACCGAGGCGTGGGGCACGAAGCCTTCCCAGATGCCGGAGCTGTCGCCACGCACGGCCAGCGGGCTGGCGCCATGCTGCCAGCCGTTGAAGTCGCCGATGACCTGCACTTCGCGGGCATTGGGGGCCCAGACGGCAAACCAGCAGCCTTTCTCGGGCTTGCCGCCTTCCTGCGTGGCATGGGTGCAGGGGTGGGCGCCCATCCAGCGATAAAGCCGGTTGTTGGTGCCTTCACGGAAGTAGTAGATGTCGTCTTCCGTGCAGACAGGAGGAGCTTGGAGCGTCTGTGTCGTGCTGTTTTTTTGTCAGGCGAGTTGTTCACCGTAGTCATAGAGAGCCTCCAGCAGCCGTTGGCCGTGTTCATCGTCGGGTGACAGCGACTGGTTGAGCTCGTCCAGACGATGGGCGAAAGTCGCCAACGTCATGGCATTGCCGGCCCCCTGATGGAGTCTGGCGTGACAGTGTGCCACCCAGCGCTGTTTTTCTTCAGTACTGAGCATATCCGGAAATTGCCTTGCACGGTATCGGAAAGACATTTCCTCAAGTCGGGGATCCTCAAAAGACGGGATTTGAATATGTGAATGATCGGTATCCGGTGATGCGGCGGCCTGCTGTGCGGTGGCATCCAGCCGTTCTCGCCAGTCGTCCAGGCGCCGACGGTCGTCGTTGCCGATGAAGCCGCCGTAAAGATCGCCGTCCACGTCCGGGGCGGGACCTGCGGGCGGGGACGCTGGTAGACCTCGTCCATGCGGCTGGCCAGCTGCGGGGTCAGGCGTCGGGCCGTTTCGGTGTGACGGGCGATGGTCTCCATGTCGATGCGCCAGCGTTCGATGACGGCCGGCGTGAGCACCTTCAGGTTGCCGATGACGATGGGGGACTTGTTGATGGCCAGGCTCTTGATGGGCAGGCGTGTCATGCCCTCGGGCAGGTCCTCGGTCTTCGAGAAGAGTCGAAGGCGAATCTGTTCCACATCCAGGTCGGCCAGCTCGGCGGGGTCGTGAATCAGGTCCCAGACGATCAGCTCGTTGCGGTTGGTGGGATGCTGGGCCAGCGGCCAGACCACCGCCATGCCGCCCCGTTCGGCCCCCGTACATGGCAGAGACGTGGATGAAAGGACGGTCGGAACCGATCTCGGTCAGCACGGCCTGTTTCTGGCGCAGCGCCAGGCAGAAGTTCCAGAGCCGGGGCTGGCGGTTGCGGATGAGGGCTGCCAGGGCGATGGTGGCGCGCACGTCCGAGAGCGCGTCGTGCGCCTGCGCATGGGCCAGGCCGTTGGCGGCACTCAGATGTTCCAGCTTGAAGGAGGGGCGGCCGTCGTCGTGGCGCGGCCATTCGATGCCCTCGGGCGCAGGGGCGGCCGTGGCGCGCACCACGTCCAGCAGATCCCATCGGCTGCAGCCGTTGCGCCATTCCCGGTCATAGGGCGGTCGCAGCGTGCGCCACAGCAGGTGGCGCGTCACTTCGTCGTCGAAGCGGATGGAGTTGTAGCCCACGCCGATGGTGCCGCTGGCACCCAGCTCGGCCAGCACCGCATCGGCGAAGCGGTATTCGGGCAGCCCCTGGCCAGGCACTCCTGCGGCAGGATGCCGGTCAGCAGGCAGGCCTCGGGGTCAGGCAGGTAGTCGGGGGCCGGCTTGCAGTACAGCATCAGCGGCTCGCCGACCTCGTTCAGGTCGAGGTCGGTGCGGATGCCGGCAAACTGCGCCGGCCGGTCAAGGCGCGGGATCGCGCCCGAAGGTTTCGTAGTCGTGCCAGAAGAAGCTTGTTTCGCTCACGTCGGGTAGGTGCCGGGCACCAGGATGCTCTTGTTCACATCCTTGATGTTACGCAACCCGCAGAAGGCCATGGTGAGATCGGCTTCGTTGCGGATGACTTCCAGCGCCTTGGTGACGCCGGCCTCGCCCATGGCACCCAGGCCGTACAGGAAGGGACGGCCGATGAACACACCGCGAGCGCCCATGGCCACGGAGCGGATCACGTCCTGACCGGAGCGCACGCCGCTGTCAAGATAGATCTCGATGTTGTCCTTGCCGACTGCATCGACGATGGCGGGCAGGGCCTCGATGGAGGGCAGGGCGCCGTCGAGCTGGCGGCCGCCGTGGTTGGAGACGATCAGGGCGTCGGCACCCCGACTTCACGGCCAGGTGGGCGTCCTCGGGCTCCATGATGCCCTTGATGATGATCTTGCCGCCCCACTTGTCCCTGATCCAGGCCACGTCGTCCCACGACAGGGCCGGGTCGAACTGCTGGCTGGTCCAGGCCGACAGCGAGCTGGTGTCGCTCACACCGCTGGCGTGGCCGACGATGTTGCCGAAGGTGCGCCGCTTCGTGTGCAGCATGTGCCAGCACCAGTAGGGGCTTGGTGGCCAGGTTGATGAGGTTGGTCAGCGTGGGCTTGGGGGCGAGGACAGGCCGTTCTTGATGTCCCTTGTGCCGCTGGCCGAGGATCTGCAGGTCAAGCGTGATGACCAGCGCCGAGCACTTGGCAGCCTTGGCGCGGTTGATGAGCCGCTCGACAAAGCCCTTGTCCTTCATGACGTAGAGCTGGAACCAGAACGGGCGGCTGGTGTGCTCGGCCACGTCCTCGATGGAGCAGATGCTCATGGTGGAGAGCGTGAACGGCACCCCGAACTTCTCGGCGGCGCGGGCCGCGAGGATCTCGCCGTCGGCGTGCTGCATGCCGGTGAGTCCCGTGGGGGCCAGTGCCACCGGCATCGTCACGTTCTCGCCGATCATCGTGTTTTCCAGCGAGCGGTTTTCCATGTTGACCGCCACGCGCTGGCGGAACTTGATCTTCTGGAAAGCGGTTTCGTTGGAGCGGTAGGTGGATTCTGTCCAGGAGCCGGAGTCCGCGTAGTCGTAGAACATGCGCGGCACGCGGCGCTTGGCAATGACTCGGAGATCTTCGATGCAGGTAATGACCGGGGCCATGGAGGAGTTCCTTCTGTTCAGATATTCCCGAAATACTACAACCCGTTACGGACCCCCCGCGCCCTGTACGGGCACGTTGTGGGCTAGGGTTTACCCGGGGTGAGCGGATGCTGCGATGCAGCGCCGGGTTGCGCCGCGATCTAGAATCCACCCTCCGGCGCTGGTCCGCCGGCCCCGGGTGATGGCGGGGCGGATTCCGGGCCGGGCCGCTTTGCAACCCTGATGATCCAAACCCAGGAAAGACGATGACGAACGATGGGCAGGGCGCCGCGGCGCCCCGGTTGAACGAAACCCTGAAGGCCGCGCTGGAGCAGCGTTTCGGAGAACGCTTCTCGGTGTCGCACGGGGTGCGCGAGCACCACGGCCGCGATGAATCCATCTACCCGCTGACCCCTGCCCGAAGGGGTGGTGTTTGCCGAGAGCACCGAGGACGTGGTGGATCTGGTGAAGCTCTGTCGCGCACATCACTGTCCGATCGTGCCCTGGGGGGCGGGTTCGTCCATCGAGGGCCAGCTGCTGGCGATCCGGGGTGGCATCACGCTGGACATGTCGCGGATGAACCGCATCGTGTCGGTGGCTCCCGAAGACCTGCTGGTGACGGTGCAGGCTGGCGTGACCCGCAAGCAGCTCAATCAGGAGCTGCATGACACCGGGCTCTTCTTCCCCATTGATCCGGGGGCGGATGCCTCCATCGGCGGCATGGCCTCCACCCGCGCCTCGGGCACCAACGCCGTGCGTTACGGCACCATGCGCGAGAACGTGCTGGCGCTGACCGTGGTGACGGCCGAAGGGAAGGTGGTGCATACCGGCACGCACGCCCGCAAGTCGTCGGCCGGCTATGACCTGACCCGCCTCTTTGTGGGGGCCGAGGGCACGCTGGGCATCATCACCGAAGTCACGCTGCGCCTGCATCCGCTGCCCGAGGCGGTGTCGGCGGCCGTGGTCAACTTCCCGTCGGCCGAGCAGGCCGTCAACGTCGTCATCCAGGCCATCCAGCTGGGCGTGCCGCTGGCGCGCTGCGAATTCCTGGACCCGCCCGCCATCCGCGCCATCAACGCCTACAGCAAGATGGACCTGCGCGAAGGCTACACGCTGTTCTTCGAGTTCCATGGCAGCCCGGCCGGCGTGGCCGAGCAGGTGGAGCTGGTGCAGCAGCTGGCTGCCGACGAGGGCGGGACGGACTTTGCCTGGGCCGAGAAGCCCGAAGAGCGCACCCGGCTGTGGAACGCCCGGCATGACGCCTACTTTGCCGGCCTGCAGATGCGACCCGGTGCACGGGCCATCTCAACCGATACCTGCGTGCCCATCTCGCGGCTGGCGGCCTCTGTCGAGGGTGCGCGCAAGCTGCTGGAAGCCAGCGGCTTCCCGTCGCTGATCGTCGGCCACGTGGGCGATGGCAACTTCCATTGCCTGATCCTGGTGGACGTGGACAATCCCGACGAGGTAGCCCGCGCCGAGGCGCTCAACCGCGAGATTGTCTCGCTGGCCCTGTCGCTGGGCGGCACCTGCACGGGCGAGCACGGCATCGGCCTGCACAAGATGGACTTCCTGGAGACCGAGGCCGGTGCCGAGGGGTGGCGCTGATGGCGCGCATCAAGGCGGCGCTGGATCCGGAGGGCTCTTCAATCCCGGGCAAGATGCTGCGTTGACGCGGCCAGGGTCTTGCGCAAGGCGACGGCGGCCCACAGCTACCATGAAGAATCGGCGGTGGCTGGCGACACACCGGGAATGCACGCCAGCCTGCGCCGTGTCGGAGCCATTGGCCTGAAGGAGTAGCCCTGTCATGATTTCTGCCGCCCTTTCGCTTTTCCTGCTGCGGGACCTGCCGCTGTCGGCCTTTGAGGTGCCGCGCCGGCAGACCGTGGGGGTGCTGGCCGTGCTGGGTGTCCTGGTGGGCATGAGTCTGGCGAGCCTCACGCAGGACGACGGCATGCCGCTGATGACCATTCCGCAGGCGCTGCTGGTGGGTCTGGGGCTGAACGCGCTGCTGTACAGCCTAGTGCATGGCGTGCTGCGCTGGTGGCTGATGCGCGACGGGCGCTGGGATGGCCGGGGGCCGCTCTTCAACCTGCTGCTGGCTGCCGGACTGGTGCCCAGCGTGCTGTCGGCCCTGCTGGAGTCGCTGGAACTGCCGGCCGGGATCGCCCAGCCGCTGGGCTTGGTGTTGGCCGTCTATGGCCTATGGGTCGTCACCCGCGCCATTGCCTGTGCCATCCCCGATGCACCGCCCCGCTACAGCCTGGCGGGCGTCGCGCTGGCGTCGGTGTCTTCCGTGCTGGTCCTGCTGGTGGTGGCTACCCTGGCCACGCCACTGCTCGTGTCGCAGGAGGGGACGACCCTGGGCGGTGCGCCTGCCGGGCAGCAGATCTTCAGTGACGGGCAGGGCGGCTCGGTGGCGCGATCGGGCCAGGAGGGCAGCGTGAAAGAGGCGGCGAATGCCTCGCCCGTGCCCGCTTCATCGACGACCAGGGCGGCCGACTGCGAGCCCGCCCAGAGCTATCGGCAGCGCCCCACGGGGGAGATGCGGCACGAGCGCTTCGATCGGCATGGGGATCCGCGGCGGGAGGGAGAGAAATGCACCGGCCGTTCTTCGGGAAGCGCGTCTGGCGGCTGAGCTGTTGACACCCTCACTCCCCACCCACCCGCTTCCAGGCACCGCAGGTAGCGCTCATTCACCCGCTCGGCAAACCAGGCGGTGGTGAGCTTGCGGGTGATCTTGGGGCTGTTGAGCTGGATGTCGGGCAGGATGGCGCGGGGCATGGGCTTGCCGCTGCCGGCTCGATCGGCGTGGGCGAAGGCGGCCTTGTAGAGCGGGCGTGTCGGCAAAGGCCAGGTGTCGCCCTTCTGCAGCATGGCGCGGATGCTGTCGTCGTTCTGGCCGATCTGCTTGCCGAAGGTGCGGGCGGCGCGCTCGGTCTGGCCTGGGGTGGCCATGGAGGGGTTGGCGTGGTCCAGCAGGTCGCCGTCGGGGGTGAGCTTCTGGCCGGTGGCCACGGCCAGGGCGCGCTGGAAGGCAGCGTTGCGGCTGGCGTAGTGGCCGGCGTTGTAGTCCGCGAAGCGGTATTTCATCTCGGGGTAGTCGACGGGGTAGTCCAGCAGGTGGGCGATGCCGAAGTACAGGCCGCCGCGACGGGTGAAGATTTCCTGCCGGATGCTGCCAGCGTCGCCGTAGGGGTAGGACTTGCGCTTGGCGTGGTCTTCGGCGTAGCTGATGGAGACCTGCATGGCGCCGCCGGTGCGCACGGGGTTGTACTGGCCGAACAGGCGCTTGCCGAGGGGCATGGTGTCGATGAGGTCCTCGAAGGTGCGGCTGAGGTCTTCTTCGGTGCGGGCGCTGTCGATGCGCTGGGCGTAGCTCTGACCGTTGCCGCTGGGCAGGGCCAGTGCGGTGCGGACCATGAAGCCGGGGACGTGGTAGCGGGCGGCGCGTTCGTCGATGGCCTTCCAGGCGATGGCGGGCAGGCCGGCCACCACGGGATTGACCTGGAAGCCCGATTCCTGCTCGATGACGGCGACGGTGGCGCACAGGCTGCCGCGGGTGGCGGGCAGGCCCAGCAGCGAGAAGGAGGTCTGGATGTCGGTAGCCCAGCCGCCGGCGTCCTTCACGTTGGGCGGAATGGCCTTGCGGGCCACGGTGCGGGCGTCTTCGGGGGCCAGTCCGGCCTTGCCGGGCGAGGTGGTCTGGCAGCCGGCCAGCAGCAGGGCGGTCACCAGCAGTACGCCGGAGGAAATAGAGCCTTTCATGGTATTGGGGTAAGGTTGAGGGTATTCCCGAGGGGGCTTGCGGCATCGAACCCGCAGATTATGAGGATATTGCGGATTCTCGGCCGCGGGGAGCGCCGTTTCGCGCAACAGCCACGTTTCCTGTGTTCAATTAGGCAGCATGAGAATCGGCATAGGTTTCAAGTTGTTCGTGGCCGTACTGGCGGCCAGTGTCGTGATGGCGGTGGCCATGAGCATTGCCAACCGCATCAGTTTCCAGCGCGGCTTTCTGGGCTACCTGAATGAGGTGGAGACCCGGCGCCTGAACGTGCTGACGACGGTGCTGGCGGCGCACTGGCGCGAGGTGGGCGATCCCGAGCACGGCTGGGACGCCCTGCGCGGGCGCGATGACCTGTGGCGGCACATTGTGCGCTATAGCGGCTACCGGCTGCATTCGGGGCCGCGGCAGATGCCGATTCTGCCCATTCTGGGCCGCCGGCCGCTGCAGGCCTGCCAATGGCTGCTGCCCATGCCGTATGCCGAGGGCATGGGGGGCGGCGCGCGGGTTGCTGCATGAGCAGCCCGGACAGGAGAACAGGCGCGCGGCGCCCGGATGCGAGCGTGTGCATGGGGTACTGCAACCCGGCGGTCCTGCGCTGAAGGGGCTGCTGCCCAATGGTCTGCTGCCCGATGACATGTCGCGGCATGGGCCGCAGCCCGGGCAGGCCTCCGCGGATGTGGGCCAGGCGTCGAACTGGTGGTGGCTGTCCAACCTGTCGGCCACGCAGGCGGATGAGTCGGCGTCCTCGGGGCCGGGGCGCGCGAAGGGGTCTCCTGGCCGCCGGAGGCCCGCGCTGGCGAGCTGTCACCGCCGGCCGAGGAGTCCCTGCTGGACGTGCTGGTCGATGGCGGGGATGTGCACCCCGACATGCCATCTGTGCCGGCGCCGGGCCCCGGATGGCCGGGGGTGCCGCCCAAGCCTCCCATGGATGCAGCGGCACGCATGACGCTGCAGGATGCCAGTGGGCGTTTCGTGGTGGGCAACCCGGATCCGGGGCCGGATGCGCATTTTGTGCCGATCCTGGTGGATGGGGTGGTGGCCGGCTGGGTGGGCAGCAAGCGCTTCACCGAGGTGACGGATGCGGCCGACCTGGCCTTCCAGCGCCGTCAGGAGAGTGCGGCCTGGTACATCGCGGGGCTGGCGGTGCTGCTGGCAGCCGTGGTTGCCTGGCTGCTGGGGCGGGTGATGCTGGTGCCGGCAAGGCGGCTGGCCTCAGCCACGCGGGCGCTGGCGGCGGGGCAGTACGACATTCGCGTGCCGGTGTCCTCGCAGGGATGAGCTGGGGCAGCTGGCACGGGTGTTCAACAAGCTGGCCGGCACGCTGCAGAGCAACGAGAACATGCGCCGCGCCTTCATGGCGGACGTGTCGCACGAGCTGCGCACGCCGCTGGCGATCATGCGCGGCGAGCTGGAAGCGGTGGAGGACGGGCTCCAGCCGCTGGACCAGCGGGTGGTTCAATCCCTTCAGAGTGAAGTGGGCATTCTGTCCAAGCTGGTCGACGACATCCACATGCTGTCGATGACGGAGGTGGCGCCGCTGGCCTATCACTGGGAGCAGGTGGATGTGGTGGAGCTGCTGGACGCCACACTGTCGAGCTGGCAGGAGCGCCTGGCTGTCCGTGGGTTGTCCCTGAAAAGGGTCGGGGTTATCGATAGAATGCTCGTTTCGGGGGATCCGAATCGATTGCGTCAGGTTTTCCAGAACCTTCTGGAAAACGCCGTACGCTACGTGGACCAGGGCGGTACCGTGCAGGGTGGGCTGTCAGGCGGGCAGCCCGGGCGTGATCATCGATTTCGACGACTCCGGCCCCGGCATGTCGCCTGAAGACTATCCGCGTCTCTTTGACCGTTTCTACCGTCGTGAGGCGTCGCGGAACCGGGCCACGGGCGGGTCGGGGCTGGGGCTGGCCATCTGCAGGGGCATCGTGGAGGCGCATGGTGGTCGCATCATGGCGCAGGCCTCGCCGTTGGGTGGGTTGCGCGTCCGGATCGAGCTGCCCCCGAGCATTCTTCGGAGGGAAATGGATGACGCAGCAGAATATCTGGACCAATCCTGGCCGGCCGTTGCAGCTGCTGGTGGTCGAGGACGAGCCGAAGCTGGCCGTCCTGGTCTGTCGATACCTGGATGCTGCCGGCTTCCAGACCGGGATCCTGGCTGATGGCCGGCTGGTGGTCAACGCGGTGCGCACCAACCCTCCGGATCTGGTGCTGCTGGACCTGATGCTGCCGGGCCGTGACGGCATCGACATCTGTCGCGAGATCCGCACCTTCTCGTCGGTGCCCATCATCATGATGACGGCGCGCGTGGAAGAGATCGACCGGCTGCTGGGGCTGGAGCTGGGGGCCGACGACTACATCTGCAAGCCTTTCAGCCCGCGCGAGATGGTGGCGCGGGTGCGGGCGGTGCTGCGTCGCACGCTGGCCGATGCGGTCAAGCCGCAGCAGAAGGCGGTGGCCGAGGCCGTGCTGGAAAAGCCCGCGGACGTGTCGCCGCCGCCCGACGGGCTGTGGATCGACACGGTGCGCCATGCGGCGTGGCTGGAGGGCAGCCCGTTGGAACTCACGCCGGTGGAGTTCCGGCTGCTGTCGGTGCTGGCGGCCATGCCGGGCCATGTGTTCAGCCGGGAAGACCTGCTGGAGCGGCTGTATGAAGACCACCGGGTGGTCAACGGCCGCACGGTCGACACGCACGTGAAGAATCTGCGCCGCAAGATGGGGCGCATCCTGCCCGACAGCGACCTGATCCAGTCGGTGTACGGCATGGGGTACAAGTATCAGCCCTGAGTTATCAACCCTGAGTTTCTCTCCGGACAGGCAGTTGCGTTACAGTAGGCGCCCCTGAATTTTCTTTGTGCTGAATTCCGCATGAGTGCCTTCTTCCGCAACGCCCTGGTCTATCGCCTTTCCGCCGCCTGGAACCCGGATCCTGCCGCTGTCGAAGAGCAGCTGCAGCGACTGGCCTTCACGCCGGGGCTGGCCCAGGAGGCGCAGTCGCTGGGCTGGGTGCCGGCCATGGAAGGCGAATGCCTGGCGCATCGGGTGGGGCGCCATTGGCTGCTGACGCTACGCGCCGAGAAGAAGCTGCTGCCAGCCTCGGTCATCAACCAGTTCACCCGCGCACGCGCCCAGGCACTGGAAGAAGAGCAGGGCTTCAAGCCCGGCCGCAAGCAGATGCGTGAGCTGAAGGAGCGCGTGACCGAAGAGCTGCTGCCCAAGGCCTTCAGCATCTTCCGTGACACCCGGGTGTGGATCGATCCGGAAGGGGCTGGGTGGTGGTGGACACCACGGCACCGGCCCGTGCCGACGAGATCATCGGACTGCTGAAGAAATCGGTGGACGACCTGCCGCTGGCCCCGCTGAAGCTGGTGCATTCGCCGGCCCAGGCCATGACGACCTGGCTGGTCGAAAACGAAGTGCCGGGTCCGTTCTCCATCGACGACGACAGCGAGCTGCGCGACACGGGCGAGAGCCGTGCGGCCGTTCGCTACGTGCGCCAGCCGGTGGATGCCGACACGGTGCAGCGCCACCTGAAGGAAGGCAAGCAGTGCACGCGCCTGGCGCTGACCTGGCGTGACCGCGTGTCCTTCGTGCTGACCGAGAATGCCGCCATCAAGCGGCTCAATCCGCTGGACGTGGTGCGCGAGGGGCGCGAGGTCTGGACGAGGGCGATGCCCGGCAGGGTGTTCGATGCCGAGTTCACCCTGATGGCCGGCGAGCTGTCGGGCCTGCTGGTCGACCTGCTGGACGTACTGGGCGGCGAGCAGAAGGAAAGCCAGGCAGCCTGACGGGGCCGCGCCCGGGCATGCAGGGTGTCTTCGGGCCTGAAAGCTTGGCTCTGACGGTTTCTACCTTGGCGCTGACGGCTTCTGTCGCCCGGATTTGCGGGCGGAGAAGCCGTTTTTGTGCCCGCACGTCTCCGGGCAAGCCGTTCGGGTGTTGCCCTGCCACCGACGGATGTGTTGCCCCCGCATGATTTTTGCTGTTGCTATTGAACAACGTTCTGGCGTCATTGTGCGGTCGGGGCAGGGGTCGCAGAAACTGTTCGTGCCAGTCTGTGTCAGATCGCGGCGTTCATGGGCGCCATGGGAGATGCCCTGAAGAAGCGCTGTTCATGCGGATCTTCAAGGGGGTGTCTGCCGGGCGGAGCGTTTTTTTCGGTGATTTTCCGGGGAGGTGCGACCGGACTTGGCGACCGCTTGTCGGAACAGCATGTTGGTTCATCGGTCCAGCATGTTGCAGTGTGTCAATGGCATTGAAAGGGCGCTTTTTCTTCTACAGTGACCACTCCTCCAACCGGACACGAGCCGGAAATAGCACTCCTCTATGAAATTGTTGTTGGACACCCAGGTGATGAAAGCCTGGCTGACCGGGGCCACGGATCGTCTGTCGGCCGAAACCATCGCCCTTTTGCAGGATCCCCAAAACGAGCGCTACTACAGCACTGCCAGCATCTGGGAACTTTCCCTGAAGGAAGGCATGGGCGCCTCGAACGTGAAACTGAACCCCCACCAGGTGGTGACGGAGCTGAAGGAACAAGGCTTCATCGAGCTGTCGCTGCGCGCAGCCACCCTGTGGCGGGCCTTCCGCCTCTCCAGCCGCATCCAGCGTGACCCGTTTGACCGCCTGCTGCTGGCCCAGGCCCAGCAGAAGGGCCTAAAGCTGCTGACGGTAGACCCGCAGATGCTTCGGCATGAACTGCCGGAGGTGCTGGCGGCCTAAGGCCCCAGGACTCATCCGACGAAGCGGCGCATCGACTGCGAGGACTCGCAGTGATGCGCCGCTTTTCTTTTGGGGCAGCGCCTCGACTTTCCGGGGCCGTCCGGTGAGGGGCGTGGTTGTCGCCCCGGCACCCAGGTAATTCCCTCGCTTTCTGGGGGCTCTTTCGAGGGAGAAAGAGTCTGCAGTGCCGGTACTCTTTGCCCTGGGCTTAGCGCCCTGAAGTGTCTGCCGTTGCCCGCAGCTCCTGCCGGGCCTGGCGGATGATGGTGCTGGCACCCTTGAGCGCCAGTGCGGACAGGGGCCAGTGCCACCAGCAGGTCCGGCAGATTGCTGTTGGTCAGGTACACGCCTCCGGCTGCGGCAATCACCAGCAGGTTGCCGATGGCGTCGTTGCGCGAGCAGATCCAGACACCGCGCATGTTGCTGTCGCCTTCACGGAAGGTGTAGAGCAGGGCGGCGGCGGTGACGTTGGCCAGCAGGGCCAGCACCCCCACGATGCTCATCTCGTGATGGTTGGGCAATGAGCCTGCCCAGAACTGATAGAGGGTGGTGAGCAGCACCCAGGTGCCGAAGGCGGCCATGGTTGCGCCTTTCAGCAGTGAGGCGCGGGCACGGTGGTGCAGGGCCATGGACAGCACCAGCAGGCTGATCAGGTAGTTGCCTGCGTCACCCAGGAAGTCCAGCGAGTCCGACATGAGCGAGACCGAACCCGAGCGTGCGCTCATCACGATCTCGATGATGAACATGCCGAAGTTGATGGCCAGCGCGGCCCACAGTACCTTGCGATAGCGGGCGGTGGTGTGTGGGCCGGGCTGGCTGGAACTGCAGCAGTCGGATGTGCAGGGCATGCGTTCTCCTTGTGCGCATCTGCGCAGGTATCGATGACCGTTCCAAGGATAACGCACCCGGTGCAGGTGTTCCAGGCGTGCCCTGCCTTTCAGTGCTGCTTCAGTGTCCGGCCACCTGACCGCCCACCGGGGCGCGCAGCAGGGTCTGGCCGAAGCGGCCGATGGCCAGCATGAGCCCCAGCATCGTGACCAGCGCCAGGGCGCCGCCCACCAGGCCCAGATGGTCCAGCCCCCAGTGGATGGCGACCTGGTTGCCCAGCAGGGCGCCGCCGCCGATGCCCAGGTTGAAGAGCCCCGAGAACAGGGGCCATGGCCACGTCGGTGGCGTCAGACGCCAGCGCCAGCACGCGCGCCTGCATCGACAGCGAGAAGCACATCATCATGGTGCCCCACGTCACCAGCATGCCCAGCAGCCAGCCGGCGTGGTGGGCCAGCGGCTCCAGCGTCAGCAGCGAAAGGCCCATGAACAGCAGCGAACCCAGCAGGGAAGATGGCTGGGTTACGGCTGCCGCGCCAGCCGAACAGGACGCTGCCGATCAGGCCGGAACCGCCAAACACCAGCAGGACCAGGGGTGATGGCCTGCCCCTGCAGGCCGGCCACGTGCTGCAGGAAGGGTTCCAGGTAGCTGTAGGGTGGTGAAGTGCGCCGTCACGCCCACGACGATCAGGACATAGATGCTGACCAGGGCCGGGCGCCGAAGCAGGACCGGCAGGCTGGAGAGCGAGCCACTGTTCTGACTGGGCAGGGCGGGCAGCAGGCGGATCAGCACGATCATCACCACCGCAGCTGCCAGGCCGATCAGGCCGAAGGTGGCGCGCCAGCCCATGATCTCACCGACGGCGCGGCCCAGCGGGATGCCCAGCACCATGGCCAGCGACGAGCCGGTGGACAGCAGGCCCCAGTCCCTGGCTGGCCCGCCCCTGGGGGCCATGCGCACGGCCAGCGACGGTGTGATGGACCAGAAGATGGCGTGCGAGGCGGCAATGCCCAGGCGGCTGGCCATCAGCACCCAGTACTGGGTGGCCATGGCCGAGACGCCATGGCTGACGATGAACACCAGGAAGACGCCGATGAGCAGGCGCCGGCGATCCATCTTGCCGGTGGCCAGCATCAGCGGTAGCGAGCCCAGTGCCACGACCCAGGCGTAGATGGTCAGCATCAGCCCCACGTCTTCGGTACGCATGCCAAAGCTCTGTCCGATCATCGACAGAAGCCCGACGGGGGCGAATTCGGTGGTGTTGAAGATGAAGGCGGCCAGCGCCAGCGCGACGACGGCCAGCCAGCTGCCTTGGGCAGCCGGTTCGGAGGAGGAGGAGGGGTATTCATGAACGGCGGAGGAGCGTGTCACCCCGCCTGGGCATGGGCGCGTTCAGGGGCCATGCCGGAGCAGCAGGCCTTCGCGTTCTGGCGGGGTTGCAACCCCCAAGTATGCGTCGTGGTGACGCGCCATGACCTCATGCCGGCGGCGGAAGGCGGCGAAGGGCGGGCCAGTGGGGCGCTGGACGTGGTGCGCGTGCAACGGCGAGTGGCAGCCTGGCGGTTTTCAGATGCAGCGACGCCGCCTCGTGGCCGGAAGAGACCAGGAGGCGGCGCTGTCGGAGATGGCCGTCAGATGCCGTTGTCAGATGTCGGCGGGAAGGCCCTTGGCCGACCTCAGCGCTTGTAGCGCTTCTCCACGAACGGCAGCTTCACGCGCTGAAGCGGGATGAGCCGGTCGCGCACCTTGGCCTGCAACGGGCTGTCGTCGCGGGAGAGAGCCGGCGGCAGATAGGCCAGCATGATGGGCTTGCCCAGCGTGGGCGAGACGGTGCCGCTGGTCACTTCGCCCACGGCGTCGCCCTGTTCGTCGACGATGACCGAATGGGCGCGCACCGGCACGTTGCTGTCGGCCACCAGGGCCGTCAGACGGCGCGGTGCCCCGTGTTCCAGCTGGCCCAGCACCACTTCGGCGCCCGGAAAGCCCGCGAACCGCGCGCCATCGACCCGGCGGCTCTTGGCGATGGCAAAGCCCAGTACCGCTTCCACCGGGGGTGGTGTCGGGGCCGATGTCGCTGCCGTGCAGCGGCAGGCCGGCTTCCAGCCGCAGGGTGTCACGCGCGCCCAGGCCGGCCGGGGTCACGCGCGGGTCGGCCAGCAGATGGCGCACCAGCGGCTCGGCCTCGGCGGTGGGAATGGAGATCTCGTAGCCGTCCTCGCCGGTGTAGCCCGAGCGGGTGGCAAAGCAGGGCACGCCCAGCAGCTCCAGCGACACGGATTCCATGAAGCGCGGTGAGCGGGCACGCGGGTCCAGCGCAGCCAGCACGGCCTCGGCCTGTGGGCCCTGCAGGGCGATCAGCGCAGCGTTGATCCAGGTGAACTCCAGCTCCGGGCACCGGGTGGTGAGCAGGTGGAAATCGTGATCGCGGTTGCCGGCGTTGACGATGATGCGCACCTCGCTGCCCAGGTTGACGAGCATCAGGTCGTCCTCGATGCCGCCGCGTTCGTTCAGCAGCAGCGAGTAGCGCTGTGCGCCCTCGGGCCAGTCGGAGAAGTCCAGCGGCAGGCAGGCTTCCAGCTGGGCGTGCAGCGTTTCGATGCGGCCGTTGCGCGGGCGCACCAGCAGCTGACCCATGTGCGAGACATCGAAGAGCCCGCACGAGGCGCGGGTGGCCAGATGCTCGGCCTTCAGGCCGCTGTACTGGATGGGCATGTCGTAGCCGGCAAAGCCGCCCATGCGGGCGCCCAGCTCGCGGTGCAGACCGTCCAGGGCAACGTGTTTCAGGGCTTCAGCCATGGTGCTCTCCTTGCGAATAGTCCGACAGGGGCGGGCAGGTGCAGACCGGGTTGCGGTCACCGGCCGCGTTGTCGATGCGCTTGACGGTCGGCCAGACCTTGGCCGCCTTCAGCCAGGGCAGCGGGAAGACGGCCTGCTCGCGGCTGTAGGGGTGCGACCAGTCGCCAGCCACCTCGGTGGCGGTGTGCGGCGCGTTCTTCAGCGGGTTGTCGTCGGCCGGCCAGGTGCCGGCGGCGATCTCGGCGATTTCCTCGCGGATGCGGATCATCGCGTCGCAGAAGCGGTCCAGTTCGGCCTTGCTCTCGGATTCGGTGGGCTCGACCATCAGCGTGTCGGGCACCGGGAAGGAGAGGGTCGGGGCATGGAAGCCATAGTCCATCAGCCGCTTGGCCACGTCCTCGGCGCTGACGCCGTACTGGCCCTTGAAGTGACGCAGGTCCAGGATGCACTCGTGCGCCACGTGGCCATGCTCGCCGGTGTAGAGCACGTCATGGTGTCCTTTCAGGCGACGAGCAATATAGTTGGCGTTGAGGATGGCCATGACCGTGGCCTGGCGGATGCCGGCCGAGCCCATCATCCGGATGTACATCCAGGAAATGGGGGTGATGAGCGCGCTGCCATGCGCGGCGCTGGACACGGTGCTGGGCTGGCTGCCGCCGGCAGGCTGGCCCGTCAGGGCTTGGGGCGGCCGGCAGGGTGGGGCACCAGGTGGGCGGCCACGGCAATGGGGGCCCATGCCCGGGCCGCCGCCGCCATGCGGGATGCAGAAGGTTTTGTGCAGGTTCAGGTGGCAGACGTCCGCGCCAATCTCGCCCGGCTTGGTGAGGCCAGCCTGGGCGTTCATGTTGGCGCCATCCATGTACACCTGGCCGCCGGCCTCGTGCACCTTGCGGCAGATGTCGCGGATGCTGGCCTCGAACACGCCGTGGGTGGACGGGTAGGTGACCATCAGGCAGGCCAGCGCGTCGCGGTGGGTGGCCAGTTTGGCGTCCAGATCGGCCACGTCGATGTTGCCGTGGGCGTCGCAGGCCACCACCACGATCTTCAGCCCGGCCAGCTGGGCCGAGGCGGGGTTGGTACCGTGCGCCGAAGCCGGGATCAGGCAGATGTTGCGCTGTGTCTGGCCCTGGGCCAGCAGGTACTCGCGGATGGCCAGCAGGCCGGCGTATTCACCTTGCGCGCCCGAGTTGGGCTGGAACGAGACGCCGGCAAAGCCGGTGATGTCGGCCAGCCAGTCACCCAGCTGGGCCAGCATGTCGGTGTAGCCCTGGGCCTGATCGGCCGGGGCGAAGGGGTGGATGTCGGTGAAGGACGGCCAGGTGATGGGCGCCATCTCGGCAGCGGCGTTCAGCTTCATCGTGCACGATCCCAGCGGGATCATCGAGTGCACCAGCGAGATGTCGCGGTTTTTCCAGCCGTTTCAGGTAGCGGACGAACTCGGTCTCGCTGTGGAAGCGATGGAAGACCTCGTGCGTCAGGATGGGCTCGGTGCGCAGCAGGGCAGCCGGCAGCACGTCGCCGTTAGCGGCCAGCTTGGCAGCCAGCGCCTGCAGGGTGGCCAGGTCGGTGGCGTGGCCGGTCAGTGCCTCATGCAGGTCGGCTACGTCGGCCAGGCCCACGGTCTCGTCCAGCGCCACCAGCACGCGCGTGTCGTCCAGGCGGCGCAGGTTGATGCGCTTGCCTGCTGCGCGGGCCAGCGCGGCGTCGGCCGCGGCGGCATCCGGGAAGCGGTAGACCAGGGTGTCGAACCAGGTGGCGTGCTCCGGGGTGAGCGCGGCGGACTGTTTCTGCACGCTGGCAGCCAGCAGTCGGGCCATGCCGTGGGTGCGCAGCGCAATGCGGCGCAGCCCCTCGGGGCCGTGGTAGACGGCGTAGAAGGCCGACATGTTGGCCAGCAGCGCCTGGGCGGTGCAGATGTTGCTGGTGGCCTTGTCGCGGCGGATGTGCTGTTCGCGCGTCTGCAGCGCCATGCGGTAGGCGATGTTGCCGGCAGCGTCATGGCTGGTGCCGATGATGCGGCCCGGCATGGTGCGGATGAGCTTCTGGCGGGTGGCCATGAAGGCGGCGTGCGGGCCGCCGAAGCCCAGCGGGATGCCGAAGCGCTGGGCCGAGCCGATCACCACGTCAGCGCCCTGGGCGCCCGCCGACTTCAGCAGCACGGCGGCCAGCGGGTCGGTGCCCATGCAGACCTTCAGGCCGGCTGCCTGCAGCCGGGCGATGTCGTCGGTGAGGTCGCGCACGCGCCCTTCGGTGTCGGGGGTTCTGCAGGTGTGCGCCATAGAAGGTGCCGGGATCCAGTGCATCCAACGTGCCCACCGTGACCGGGATCTCCAGCCAGCGGGCGCGGGTGCGGATCACCTCGATGACCTGCGGGTGGGTGCCGGCCTCGACGAAGTAGCCGGGCGCCTTGCTGGTGCTGGCCCGGCGCAGCATGGTCATCGCTTCGGCGGCCGCGGTGGCCTCGTCCAGCAGCGAGGCGTTGGCCACCTCCATGCCGGTGAGGTCGATGATCATCTGCTGGAAGACCATCAGCGCTTCCAGCCGGCCCTGCGAGATCTCGGCCTGGTAGGGCGTGTAGGCCGTGTACCAGCCGGGGTTCTCCAGCACGTTGCGACGGATCGGCTCGGGGGTGAGGGTGCCGTGGTAGCCGCTGCCCAGATAGCTGCGCCAGACCTGGTTGCGGGCGGCCAGCTCGGCCAGTTCGGCCAGTGCGGCTGCTTCGGTCCTGGCCTCGCCGATGGAGAGCGCGGGCTTGTTGCCCGGATCCAGCAGGATGCTGGCCGGTACCGTTTCGGCCACCAGCGCATCCAGCGAGCCGGCACCGATGGTGGCCAGCATCTGCGTCACGTCGTCCCCGGCGGGGCCCACGTGACGCGCCACGAATTCATCCTGTCCCTGCGCCAGCAGTCCGGCCAGGGATCCCGAGTCGTTCCGATCCGTCATGATGGTCTCAGTCCTTCAGTGCCTGTTGGTAAGCGTCGGCGGACAGCAGCGCGTCCAGGTCGGCGGGGTTGGCCGGCTTGATGCGGAAGAGCCAGCCGCCCTCGAAGGGCTGCTCGTTGACCAGCTGCGGGGCATCGCCCAGCGCCTCGTTGCCGGCCACGATCTCGCCGGCGATGGGGGCGTAGACATCGGAAGCAGCCTTGGTGGATTCGACCACGCAGCAGGCCTCGTTGGCCTCGACCGAACGGCCGGCCTCGGGCAGCTCCACATAGACGAGATCGCCCAGTTCGGCCTGCGCGTGCTCGGTGATGCCCACGGTGATGGTGCCGTCGGCCTCGGTGCGCAGCCACTCGTGCGATTCGGTGTACTTGAGATTGCTGGGTACAGTCACGGGAATGTCTCCAGAGAGATGAAGGGGAAGGAAGGATCGGAAGGCGTGGCCGCCCGAGGCGTGCCACATCCTGCAGATTAACAGACTGCCCCCTCTGTACCTGTGCCTGAGATCGTGTCCTTCGGCGAAGCCGGCGGCAGGTCCCCGTGAGGGGCTGCCCGGCTTTCTCTCAGAGTGTCCGTGCGTCGCGGCGGTCCGTTTGCCTGAGAGTTTGCGGGGAAGCTGCCCTTCGGCGCCGTACCGACGGAAAGGGAAGGAGGCCGGGGGCCCGCAAGGCGCACCCCAACAAGGCGTCTGCCGCGGGTGCGGGCGATGGGGCGAACATGCCTTCCCGTTCCGGTCGGCAGCGGTCTCTCCCACTGCGACACTGGGGCCTCGCGCAGCGAGTCCCCGGAACTGGGGGCAAGTTAGCCGACGCACTGGGGCAAGTCAACGGGACAGGCCGGCTTTGGGCGTTTTACGGGGCCTGGAGGGCTCAGGGATTTCCCTCATGGCGCGGGCTGCACATGCCTGGACAGCGCGGATGATGTTGTCATGTCTGTGTGGTGCGTGATGGTCCAGCACCCCGGAATCGACGGTGTTTGCGCGGATTTTCATGGTGGTTGCATGGGCCTTTCCGCGGATGACACATTCATGTCGTGCCTTGTCCGGAGGTGGGGATGGGGGGCCAGGGGACGGCGTGGTCTGGCGTGACGTGCATCAAGTTGATGCAGTGACGCTCGACTAGAATCAAAAATTACCCCTGCTTTCGGGAGGGCGGTGCGGCAGGAGATTTCTGCTTTCCTGCTGCCGGCTCGCGGCAGGAAACCACGACCGCATGGAGACCCGGGGCCACATGGACAGCAGCCTTGCAGGGCGCGCAGAAAACGCTTCTTCCGACGTGGCGCAGTCGGTTCGTTTCGCACCTGCGGCGGCATCCTTCTTCATGGAAGGTGTGCAGCCCTGGCAGGATTGCACCTGCCCGCTGCCGCCGGACCGCCTGCAGGCGCTCATCACCGGCCTGCAGCAGATCGTGCCGGAGGGCAGCGTTCTTTACCGCCAGGAAGATCTGCGCCCTTACGAATGCGATGGCCTGAGTGCCTATCGCCAGCTGCCGCCCGTGGTGGTGCTGCCCAGCACCGAAGAACAGGTGCGCCAGATCATCCTGCTCTGTCGACGCCTGGAGGTGCCGCTGGTGCCCCGGGGCGCTGGTACGGGCCTCACGGGCAGCGCCATGCCGCATGCGGGCGGGGTGCTGATGTCCATGGCCCGCTTCAACCAGATCCTGTCGCTGGACGCCCATGCCCGCACGGCCCGGGTGCAGCCCGGCGTGCGCAACCTGGCCATCTCCGAGGCGGCCTCGGCCTTCGGCCTCTTCTACGCGCCCGACCCATCCTCGCAGATTGCCTGCACCATTGGCGGCAACGTGGCCGAGAACTCGGGGGCGTGCACTGCCTGAAGTACGGCCTGACCGTGCACAACGTGCTGGCGGTGCGCGGCTTCACCATCGATGGTGAGCCCATCACGCTGGGCGGCACGCTGCCGGGTTCGGCGTCTGCACCGGCTGCCACCACGGAATCCGTCGCGCTCGACACCCCGGGGCTGGACCTGCTGGGCGCCTGCATCGGCTCGGAAGGCATGCTGATGGTGGTGACGGAGGTGGTGGTGAAGCTGCTGCCCACGCCCCGGCTGGCGCGCGTCATCATGGCCTCGTTCGACGACGTGGAGACGGCGGGCAACGCCGTCGCGGCCGTCATCGCGGCCGGCCTCATCCCCGCCGGCATGGAGATGATGGACCGCCAGTCCACCCAGGCGGTCGAGCCCTTCGTGCGCGCCGGCTACGACCTGGAGGCGGCCGCCATCCTGCTGGTCGAATCCGACGGCACGGCCGAGGAAGTGGCGGAAGAGATTGCCGCCATGGAAGCCGTGCTGCGCAAGGCCGGTGCCACCCGGCTGCAGGTCTCCAACTCTGAAGCCGAGCGGATGCGCTTCTGGTCGGGCCGCAAGAACGCCTTCCCGGCGGCCGGTCGCATCTCGGCCGACTACTACTGCATGGACGGCACCATTCCCAAGCACAAGCTGGGACAGATGCTGATGGCCATTGCCGGGATGGAGAAAAAAATACGGCCTGCGCTGCATGAACGTCTTCCATGCGGGCGACGGCAACCTGCACCCGCTGATCCTGTTCGACAGCGGCAAGCCCGGCGAATGGGAGCGTGCCGAGAAATTCGGCGCCGAGATCCTGGAGCTGTGCGTGGAACTGGGCGGCACCATCACCGGTGAACACGGCGTGGGCATCGAGAAGATCAACTCGATGTGCGTGCAGTTCTCCGAGGCCGAGCGTGCCGCGTTCTTTGCGCTCAAGCGTGCCTTCGATCCGCCCGGGCTGCTCAACCCCGGCAAGGCCATCCCCACGCTGCACCGCTGCGCCGAATACGGCCGCATGCATGTCCAGCATGGCCGCCTGAAGTTTCCTGAACTGCCGCGATTCTGAACGGGAGAGATCCGATGTCGGAGCACAAGGCGGGTGATGCCACCCAGGCCCACGCCATCCTGGCCGAACTGCGCGAGCAGATGGCCAACGCCTACCACCATGGCCAGCCCCTCTATCTGCAGGGGCGGCAATACCTGCCGGTTCTACGGGCACCCCGTGGCCGGCATGCCGGGGACGCAGACAAGTAGCCCTGTCGCTGCCGGTCTGGCCTCTGCTGCAGACGGGGTACGCAGCCTGACGGCAGTGCCGCTCAGGCCACCGTCATCGACTGCCGGCGCTACAGCGGCATTGTCCAGTACGAGCCCACCGAGCTGGTGGTGACGGTGCGATGTGGCACGCCGCTGGACGAGCTGGAGGCCGTGCTGGCCGAGCGCGGCCAGTGTCTGCCGTTCGACCCGCCGCGCTTTGCGCCGGGCCGCACCATCGGTGGCGTGGTGGCCACCGGTCTGTCGGGACCGCGCCGCACCTCGGCCGGGGCCGTGCGCGACTTCATTCTGGGCACGGTGCTGGTCAGCGCCGATGGCCGGGTGATGCGCTTTGGCGGCGAGGTGATGAAGAACGTGGCGGGCTACGACTTCTCGCGGCTGCTCACCGGCTCGATGGGCATCCTGGGGCTCATTTCCGAGGTGTCGCTGAAGGTGCTGCCCATGCCGCGCGCCGACCAGACCCTGATGCTGCCGATGAGCCAGGCCGAGGCCATCTCGGCCTGCAACCGCTGGGGCGGCAAGCCGCTGCCGCTGGGCGCCACCTGCTGGCATGACGGCATGTTGTACGTGCGTCTGTGCGGCGCGCGCCGTGCCGTGGACTCGGCCCGCCAGGAGCTGGGCGGCGAGCTGATGCAGGACGAGGCCGCTGCGGCATTCTGGGCAGTCGCTGCGCGACCATCGGAATGCGTTCTTTGCGGCGCAAGGTGCGGCGGAGGGTGAGGCCGAGCGCCACGCTCCCCTGTGGCGCCTGTCTGTCCCGGCCGCCACCGGCCCCATCGACCTGCCCGGCACACAGCTGGTGGAGTGGGGCGGGGCGCTGCGCTGGTACCGGCCTTCGGCCGAAGCGCTTGCAGTCCTGAGCGGAACGACGCCTGCTGCGCCCCAGGCCGCTGCACAGGCCCTGCGCGAACGCATCGCGGCGCTGGGCGGCACGGCCACGCTGTTCCGGGCCGACGAAGCGCATGCCGACGTGCTGCGCTTCCACCCGCTGGCGCCGGTCAACCTGCGGATCCACCAGCGGCTGAAGCAGGCCTTCGATCCGCGCGGGCTGATCAACCACGGCCGGATGTACCCGGGCCTCTGAGCCTCATGCGACGGGCCTTTGCCCACCGAATTCTTCTTGCATTCAGACCATCATGGAAACCCATCTTGCCGAGCGCTTCCTGAACACGCCGGATGGCGAAGTGGCCGAACGCATCCTGCGGGCCTGCGTGCATTGCGGCTTCTGCACGGCCACCTGTCCCACCTATCAGATCCTGGGTGACGAGCAGGACAGCCCGCGCGGGCGCATCTACCTGATGAAGCAGGTGCTGGAAGGCGCCACGCCCACGCTGTCCACGTTGCGTCACCTGGACCGCTGCCTGACCTGTCGCAACTGCGAGAGCACCCTGTCCGTCGGGCGTGCATTACTCGCGGCTGCTCGACATCGGCCGTCGTGTCGTGGCCTCCGAGGTGCGCCGTCCGCGCGGCGAGGGCTATCGGACGCAGCGTGCTGCATCGGCTCATCAGCCACAAGCCGCTGTTCGACAGCCTGATGAAGATCGGCCGCGTGGCCCGTCCCCTCCTGCCGGCTGTGTTGCAGGCCAAGATCCCGCGCGTGCACGTGCCAATCGGCAAGTGGCCCACGCAGACCCATGTTCGCAAGATCCTGATGCTGAACAACTGCGTGCAGGAAGGCATGCTGCCGGCGGTGGACAAGGCCACGGCCCGCGTGCTGGATCGGCTGGGCATCCAGGCCATCATCGAACGCAAGTCCGGCTGCTGCGGCTCGCTCCCCTATCACATGGACGATGAGGCCGGCGGCCTGGCCGACGTGCGCCGCAACATCGATGCCTGGTGGCCGCACATCGAGCAGGGGCTCGAAGCCATCGTCATCAACATCTCAGGCTGTTCCGCCATGGTGAAGGACTATGGCTACCTGATGCGGCTGGATCCCTGCCTATGCCGAGAAGGCTGCCCGCATCTCGGCCATGACCTTCGACCTGAGCGAGTGGCTGGCCCGCGAGCTGGGTTCCCGCAGGCCGAAGACGGCGCTGCCCACGCAGCGGCTGGTCTTCCATCCGCCCTGCACGCTGCAGCACGCCCAGAAGATCCGCGGCGTGGTGGAAACCATGCTCACCACCTGGGGTGCAGAGCTGCAGCCCATCCAGGAGTCGCACCTGTGCTGCGGTTCGGCCGGCGCCTACTCGGTGCTGCAGCCCGAGCTGTCCCAGAAACTGCGCAGCCGCAAGCTTTCCAACCTGGAACGCCACCAGCCCGAGGTGATCCTGTCCGCCAACGTCGGCTGCATCGGCCACCTGGGTGGCGGCACGCAGACCCCGTCATGCACTGGATCGAATGGATGGAGCAGCGTCTGCTGGCCGGTGGCGTGACCGACGAGCGCATCGAGATGCCCGAGATGGCACCGGACACCCACGAGGAGGGCGCCTCGGTGCGGAATACGCTCAAGGCCACCGCCATCACCCGTCCCGGGCGCGAGGCAGCTACCGAGAAGAAAGCCGAGGCGGCCTGAACATCAAGTGGGGGCCGGGCTTCGGCACGGGACCTTCAGAAGCTCAGGCGTTTGGAGATTGGGGCATGTGCCGATGGCCTGCGTTCAGACCGGCTGCTTGTCGTTGGCCAGCAGCAGGCCCCTGATCATCCGGTACAGGAACCAGACCGAGACCGCCATGGCCACGGGGATGGCGATGAGCCATCCCAGCCAGACCAGGGAGGCGCCCAGGCTGCTGCTGCCGTCGATGGCGGCCATGGCACCCATCGAGGCCGGGTCCACGCCCGTGGACTGGAGCATCAGGAAGGATCCGACCATCACCGGTGCAAAGGCCAGCGCCAGCACGCTCAGCGTGACCCATCCGGTGCGGATCATCCAGCTGCAGTGGCTTTCGTAGACAGTGCCGCGTGCGTCGGCCCGTAGCAGATAGGCCCCGATCACCGCCGCCATGGACAGCAGGCCTGCGCTCAGCAGCAGGCCGCCAATGGCCACGATGTAGCAGGCCATGGCCGTCGTCCGCAGCGAAGCACTGCGGGTTTCGTCCTCCACGGAACGGGTGACCGGACGGGCACGGTGCACGCGCGGGGCGGCGTGGAAGGAGGTGGAGGCGTCCGTGATGGCGTTCATGGCAGGTCCGGGCACGAGTCGGTCTGGCAGGCGCCGGAACGGGGCCAGAGTCATGCGGGGGGGGCCGCGTTCCAGGTGATGCGCAGGATAGGCAGATTGGCCGACCCTGTCATGGAAATAATGCCGACTCCGGCGCAACGGCCTGCACGCGGCGCGCAGCGGCAGGTGGCGGGGGACGTGCGGGGGGAGCGCCCGCGAGAGCGGGCGCGTGAGAATCGGTGCGGGGGTCAGTACAGCATCGGCTGGTAGGCGTTGGCCCGCAGCAGCCCCTTGATCATCCGGTACAGGAACCAGATGAAGGGAATGAGCGCCATGAACGACAGCAGCCCGAAGGTGACGAAGCCCAGCGTGCCGAAGATGCAGACCCAGAGGATCGTCCACCAGCAGGTGCGGATCATCCAGGTGAAGTGGCTTTCATAGATGGAGCCACGGGCGGAGGGGCGCTGGATGTAGTTGATGATCAGGGCGAGCAGCGACAGCACGCCCATCGAGAAGATGGCGCCGATGATGTGCAGCCAGTAGTCGAGCATGGCCGTGCGCCGGAGGGCGGCTTCACGCTGGGTCTCGATGGTGGTGGCGTTCTCGTAGGTGTAGGGCGGCATGACAGGGGGCTCTCCGTGGTCGGCGGGAAGTCACAAGGTGATCCACACCCCTCAGATGATGACACAGCCGCCCGGAATCAAGCGGCCACGCCTTGCGGGCGCCCCCGTCTCACCATCTGTCACATCATGCCTGCCGGCACCCGGTCGCAGGTCGCAGGTCGCAGGTCGCCGGCCCGGGAACTCAGTCCGAGAAGGGCTCCCGGCGATAGGCTCTCAGCGCGCCCTTCATCATGCGGTACAGGAACCAGCCGATCAGCGCGATGCTGCCCGGCAGGGCCAGGATACGGGTGAAGATGACGACAACCATCAGGACCAGGCAGATGAGCGGGGTCTGGATCAGTTGCTTCAGATGGTCCTCGTAGGCCGTGTCGCGTGCGCGGGAAGAGTAGAACCAGGCCACGAGCATGACGGGGACGTTCAGCATGCCGATGGAGATGAAGGGCCCCAGGAGGGAGGCGGCGTAACAGCCCAGGACGATGTTGCGCAGGCTGTCCGACTGCTGGGTGTCGATGGTGGCGGTGTTGTCCTGCATGCTTCTGTTCTCCGGCGAGGTCCGTCAGGCGGGTTGAGTCGGAGAAAACTACGACAACGCTGCGGCGCTGCCGAGGCACAGGATACGGACGGGCCGGATGGCTGATCCGAACGGTCGGGCTGACCCGTGGAGAGGGGATGTCTTTTCAGTGCCCGGCCGTGGCGGCCGCGGCCTGCACCAGCGTGGCATACAGCGTCTGGGCCCCCGAGGCCACGAACTGCACGCCCACGCAGATCAGCAGAAAGCCGCTGAGTCGGGTGATCACCTCGATGCCGGTATTGCCCAGCCGGGTGGTGACGGTGCGGGCGCTGCGCAGCAGCAGGAACTCCACCAGGCAGACGCCCAGCATGGCGCCCAGAACGGCCAGGTAGGCGCTGATGCGGTGCTGGAAGGTGCCCAGCTCGCGGATCTTGGTCTCCAGACCAATGACGACGGCGATGGAGCCGGGGCCGGTAATGCCGGGCAGCGCCAGCGGGAAGAAGGCGGGGTTGCTGTACTGCGCCTTGGCCACTTCCGAGACCTCGGCCTTGCCGTACAGCATGCCGTGACCCAGCAGGGCGATGATCATGCCGCCGGCCACCCGCATGGCGCCGTAGGAGATCCCGAAGGCCTTCATGATCAGGCTGCCGGCGAACAGGCTGCCCACCAGGATGCAGAAGCAGTAGATGGAGGCCGAGGTGGCGGTACGCCGGGTGGCGTCCGCATCCAGGCTGCCGGTGACCGAGGTGAAGATCGGCAGCGTGGCCGGCGGATTGATGATGGTGATGAGGCTGACGAAGCTGCCCACCAGGAACGCCGTGAAACTGTCTTCCACCATGGGGTCTGCCCGCCTGCCGAAAGAATACCGAAAGGGCATTGTCCGGTCCTGCGCGGTGCTTGGCCAGCCTGGACGCAACAGTGTTGCGCAGACCCCTAATCGTGAAAAAGGCCCGCCAGGCGCAAAGCCGTGGCGGGCCGTGATGGGAGGGGAGGGAGGCCGGGGTCAGGCCCCGACCTTCGTCCCTGGGCGGGTGCTTCAGCCTTCCATGGCCTTGACCATGTCCTCGACGACCTTCTTGGCGTCGCCGAACACCATCATGGTCTTGGGCATGTAGAACAGCTCGTTGTCCAGGCCCGCGTAGCCGGAGGCCATCGAACGCTTGTTCACGATCACCTGGCCGGCCTTGTAGGCGTCCAGGATGGGCATGCCGGCGATGGGCGAGTTGGGGTCCTTCGCGGCCGGGTTCACCACGTCGTTGGCGCCAAGCACCAGCACCACGTCGGTCTCGCTGAACTCGGGGTTGATGTCCTCCATCTCGAACACCTGGTCGTAGGGCACTTCGGCCTCGGCCAGCAGCACGTTCATGTGCCCCGGCATCCGGCCGGCCACCGGGTGGATGGCATAGCGCACCTGCACGCCTTTCTCGATCAGCTTGTCGGTGAGTTCCTTCAGCGGGTGCTGGGCACGGGCCACCGCCAGGCCGTAGCCCGGAACGATGATGACCGAGTCGGCGTTGGCCAGCATGAAGGCCGCATCGTCGGCCGAGCCGCTGCGCACCGGACGCTGTTCCTTGGCACCGCCTGCCTGGCTGGCAGCGGCCGGATCGGCACCGAAGCCGCCCAGGATCACGTTGAAGAACGAGCGGTTCATCGCCTTGCACATGATGTACGAGAGGATGGCGCCGCTGGAGCCCACGAGCGAACCGGCGATGATCAGCATCGGGTTGTTCAGCGAGAAGCCGATGCCGGCTGCCGCCCAGCCCGAGTAGCTGTTGAGCATCGAGACCACCACCGGCATGTCGGCGCCGCCGATCGGGATGATGATCAGCACGCCCAGCACGAAGGCAATGGCGGTCATCAGCCAGAAGGGCGTCCAGCCCTGGGTGGCCGTGAACCAGATGCCGCACAGCACCATGGCGATGGCCAGGATGAGGTTGAGTGCATGCTGGCCGGCGAAGGTGACGGGCGCGCCCTGGAACAGGCGGAACTTGTACTTGCCCGAGAGCTTGCCGAAGGCGATGACGGAGCCCGAGAAGGTGATGGCGCCCACGAAGGTGCCGATGAACAGCTCGATGCGGTTGCCCACCGGGATGGGCTCACCGTGGCCGACGATGTTGAAGGCCCACGGTTCGGCCACGCAGGCGATGGCGATGAACACCGCCGCCAGACCGATCATCGAGTGCATGAAGGCCACCAGCTCGGGCATCTTGGTCATTTCCACCCGGCGTGCCATGACGGTACCGGCAGAGCCGCCCACCAGCAGGCCGAAGATGACCAGCGCGATGCCGGAGCCGTTGGACTGGGTGCCGGCGGCCCCCTGCAGCTTCAGGATCAGCGCCACGGTGGTGACGATGGCGATCAGCATGCCCACCATGCCGAAGACGTTGCCGCGGCGCGAGGTGGTGGGGTGTGACAGCCCCTTCAGGGCCTGGATGAAGCACACCGAGGCCACCAGGTACAACAGAACGACGAGATTCATGCTCATCAGAATGCTCCAGAAAACGATACGGGCTGCGCGATGTCAGGCTGCCGGGCAGCCGACCGCGCGGTGACGAAGGGTTGGGTCATGAGGTGCCTCATGCCTTGTTCTCCGCCTTGCGCGGTTCCTTCTTCTTGAACATCTCCAGCATGCGCCGGGTGACCAGGAAGCCCCCGAACACGTTGACGGAGGCGAGGATCACGGCCAGAAGGCCCATGCTCCTGCCGAGGCCGGTCTCGGTCAGGGATGCCGCCAGCATGGCGCCCACGATGACGATGGCCGAGACGGCGTTCGTGACGGCCATCAGCGGCGTGTGCAGCGCCGGCGTCACGTTCCAGACCACGTGATAGCCCACGTAGATGGCCAGCACCAGGATGATCAGATTGAGGATGGTGTGATTGACGAGTTCCATGTCGTGAAACCTTGGTTGTATTCGGTGAAGCCGGCCGTCCGGGCCGGCGCGGGACTCAGGCCTTCTGCTCGCGCAGCACCTGGCCGTCGCGGGCCACCAGGCAGGCCTTCACGATGTCGTCTTCCAGGTCGATCTTGAGCTTCTTCTCGTCGTCGACGATCAGCTTCAGGAAATCAAGGATGTTGCGGGCATAGAACGCCGAGGCGTCGGCCGGCACCATGGCGGGCAGGTTGCCCACCCCGGCGATGCTCACGCCCTGGTGGCGCACCACGTTGTCGGCCTTCGACAGTTCGCAGTTGCCGCCCTGTTCAACGGCCATGTCCACCACCACCGAGCCGGGGCGCATGGATTCGACCATGGCGCGCGTGACCAGCACCGGCGCCTTGCGGCCCGGGGATGAGGGCCGTGGTGATCACCACGTCGGCCTGACGGATGCGCTCGGCCACGGCCTTGGCCTGGCGTTCCAGCCAGGACGGCGGCATCGGGCGTGCATAGCCACCCACACCGGCGGCGGCCTCGCGTTCCTCGTCGGTCTCGTAGGGCACGTCGATGAACTTGGCACCCAGCGACTCGATCTGCTCCTTCACGGCCGGACGCACGTCCGAGGCCTCGACCACCGCACCCAGACGGCGGGCCGTGGCGATGGCCTGCAGACCGGCCACACCAGCGCCCAGGATGACCACACGGGCTGCCTTGGCGGTACCCGCAGCCGTCATCATCATGGGGAAGAAGCGCTGGTACAGGTTTGCTGCGACCAGCACGGCCTTGTATCCGGCAATATTGGCCTGAGATGAGAGGACATCCAGGCTCTGGGCACGCGTGGTGCGCGGGGCAGCCTCCAGGGCGAAGGCCGTCACGCCCGTGGCGGCCAGACGCGCCAGGCCGTCGGCATGGTGGGGGTTGAGCATGCCCAGCAGGGTGGAGCCTGCCTTCAGCTGGGGCAGCTCTTCTTCCATGGGTCCGCGCACCTTGGCCACCAGCTCGGCGCCGAAGGCACCGGCCGTGTCCACGATCTGTGCGCCGGCTTCCTCATAGGCTGCATCGGTGATGTCGGAGGCCACACCGGCCTCACGTTCAACCAGCACTTCGTGGCCCGCCTTGACCAGTTTCTTGACGGTCTCTGGCGTGGCGGCCACCCGGGTTTCGCCTGGACGTCGCTCTTTCGGGATCCCGATTCTCATGGGCAGATCCTTTCTTGGGGGGTTTCTGGGGCCTCCGGCTCATGCCGCCCCCCGGCAGGCTGGCTGCACGCGAGGAGGCAGGGGTGACCGGAACTTCCCTTAAGGGTTTCCATAATTTTCTACAATGTTCGCATGAAACGTACATTACCGGACGGAGAAGGCCGTCAGATCGTTGTAGGGGCTCTCGGGCGGTGTCGATTCCGCCGTCAGTGCCTGGCTGCTGAAAGAGGCGGGCTGGCAGGGTCACCGGCCTGTTCATGAAGAACTGGGAAGACGACGATGACAGCGAGTACTGCTCGTCGCGCCAGGACTGGCTGGACGCCGCCAGCGTGGCCGACGTGATCGGCATCGACCTGGAGGCCGTCAACTTCGCTGCCGACTACCGCGAGCGGGTCTTCAGCCTGTTCCTGCAGGCCTACGAGGCCGGCTTCACGCCGAACCCCGACATCCTCTGCAACGCCGAGATCAAGTTCAAGGCGTTCCTGGACCATGCCCTGGCGCTGGGGGCAGAGCGCATCGCCACTGGCCACTACGCCGGCAACCGCATCGGGCCCGACGGCCTGGTGCAGCTGCTGCGCGGGGCGGACGCCAACAAGGACCAGAGCTACTTCCTGCACCGGCTGAACCAGTATCAGCTCTCGCGGGCCGTCTTCCCGCTGGCGGGCATCACCAAGCCCGAAGTGCGCGAGATCGCCGCCCGCATCGGGCCTGCCCAACGCCACCAAGAAGGACTCCACCGGCATCTGCTTCATTGGCGAGCGCCCGTTCCGCGAGTTCCTGTCGCGCTATCTGCCCACCAAGCCGGGCCCGATGGTCGATGACCGGGGCGTGCAGGTGGGCGAGCATGTCGGGCTCTCGTTCTATACCCTGGGCCAGCGCAAGGGCATCGGCATCGGTGGCCGGCGCGACAACGCCGACGGAACGCCCTGGTTCGTGGCCGGCAAGGATCTGGCCAGCAACACGCTCATCGTGGTGCGCGGGCACGACCACCCCTTGCTGCTCACGCAGCGCCTGGCCGCACGCGATGTCCACTGGATCGGCGCAGCTCCCGAGCCGGGGCGCCCCTACGGCGTGAAGTGCCGCTACCGCCAGCAGGACGCTGAAGGGTGGGTGGAGCCCTCGTCGCCGGAAGAGGGCACCGCCACGGACGCGACCTCGGCTGCTGCATCGGCGGCGGCCACCGGCGCCGAAAAAACCCCCTCACGCATCGAGGTGGGCTTTGCAGAACCGCAATGGGCCGTCACCCCCGGCCAGTCCGTCGTCTTCTACGACGGGCGAAGTCTGCCTGGGCGGGGCCGTCATCGACCGGCAGGGCTGAAGAGGGCGGCTGCCCACTTCCCGTGGTTCGCGTCCGCCCACCCCGCACGTAGCCCGATATCGCGTGTCGGGGCCTGACGCCCGAGGGCTGCCGGCGGGCGCCCCGCATCCGGCTGACTGTTCCATCCATTCGTCCGCGAGGCCATGGCGCTGGGCCTGCCCAGGGCGACAGAATCCGCTACATGGACACCCTGGGCACAGATCGAGACCTTCCTGCACCCGGCGCCAGAACGGCGCGGGGGGCGCGGCACGTTTGCGCCCTCGTGATGGTGCGCCGCCAGCGCCGCCGCCTGCTGCAGCTCATGACCATCGGCCTGGGCGTCCTGCTGGGGCGTCCGGTGCTGCCAGCACGTCCCGTCGACCCCTGGGGCCCATCTCGGCAGGTCAGCGCACGCTGATCACCGAATTCCTGCTGGTCCACACCCAGCTTCTGGCCGGCTATGTCCTGTCCGGCGCGGACGGCCAGGCCAATCATGCCACCCTCGACAGCCTGCGTCGCCAGGGGGATGGGCTGATGCAGCGCATCAAGCGCGAGCTGTTCACCCGCATCGAGCGGGAGCGACATGGCCCAGCTGGAGGCCCGCTGGCGTACCGTGGCCGATGCCACCCGCACCCGGCCCACGCTGGACATCGCCCGCCTGATGCTGCCCATGGCGCAGGAAGTGGCCGCCCCGCTGGGCGCCTTGCTGCCACCGGTGGACATCAAGGCTGCGGGCGGCAGCGAGGGCAGGGCGCGTCGGCGCCTGCTGATGAGCCAGCTGCTGCTGGATGGCGTCAGTGCTTGCTGGTCGCAGGACCTGACGCACTGGGAACAGATGGACGAGCGCCGCGTGATGCTGGAGAAATGGCTCAATGCCGTGGCCCAGCAAGGCACGGGCGGCGTGCGCCTGCTGGCCCAGTGGAACCTGTTTGCCAGCGCACTGCCGCTGCGCAATGCCCCACTGCCTGCCGGGGGCGGCCCATACCCTGCAATCCGTGGGCGAACGGCTTTACAAGCTGCTGTAGGGTAAGATCAGGGGCTCTTCCGTATCCGTCAGAAGCCCCGATCATGACCGCCGACACGTCCGCTCTCGATGCCCTGTCTCCCCTGGATGGCCGCTACGCCGCCAAGGTCGCGCCGCTGCGCGCCTACTGGTCCGAGGCCGCCTTCATGCGCCACCGCGTGCAGGTGGAAGTGGCCTGGCTCATTGCCCTGTCCGATGCTGGCCTGCCCGAACTGAAGCCCTTCAGCCCGGCTGCCCGCCAGCGCCTGGAAGCCATCGTGCAGGACTTCGGCAGCGCCGACGCCCAGGCCATCAAGACCTTTCGAGCGCACCACCAACCACGACGTGAAGGCCGTCGAGTACTTCCTGAAGAGCCGCGTGGCCGACGACGCCGAACTGGCCGCCGCCAGCGAGTTCATCCACTTCGCCTGCACCTCCGAGGACATCAACAACACCTCGCACGGCCTCATGCTCAAGGGCAGCCGTGAAAAGGTCATCCTGCCGGCCATCGACGCCATCATCGACACCCTGCGCGGCATGGCGCATCAGTACGCCGCGCCCTGCCCATGCTGTCGCGCACCCACGGCCAGCCCGCATCGCCCACCACCCTGGGCAAGGAAATCGCCAACGTCGTGCAGCGCATGCAGCAGGCACGCGCCCGCATCGCCGGCGTGGCCATCCTGGGCAAGATGAACGGCGCCGTGGGCAACTACAACGCCCACCTGTCCGCCTACCCCGACGTGGACTGGCCCGCCTTCTCGCAGCAGGTCGTCGAAGGCCGGCTGGGCCTCACCTTCAACCCGCTCACCACCCAGATCGAGCCGCACGACTACATGGCCGATCTCTTCCACGCTCTGGTGAGCTTCAACACCGTGCTGCTGGACCTGTGCCGCGACATCTGGAGCTACATCTCCATCGGCTACTTCACCCAGAAGCTCAAGGCCGGCGAAGTGGGGTCCTCCACCATGCCGCACAAGGTCAACCCCATCGACTTCGAGAACGCCGAAGGCAACCTGGGCCTGGCCAATGCCCTGCTGTCGCACCTGGCCCAGAAACTGCCCGTCAGCCGCTGGCAGCGTGACCTGACCGACTCCACCGTCCTGCGCAACGTGGGCGTGGCCCTGGGCTACAGCCTGCTGGCCTACGACTCCGCACAGCGCGGCCTGGGCAAGCTGCAGGTGGCCGAAGCCGCCCTGGCTGCCGACCTGGACGCCAACTGGGAAGTGCTGGCCGAACCCATCCAGACCGTCATGCGCCGCTACGGCGTGGAAAAACCCTACGAGAAACTGAAGGAACTCACCCGCGGCCGCCACATCGGCCAAGCGGATCTGATCCACCTTCATCGACGGGCTGGACATCCCCGAAACCGCCCGCGCCCAGCTGCGGGCGCTCACGCCGGCCAGCTACATCGGCCGGGCCGAGGCGCTGGCGAAGAAGGTGATCTGGACGAGTGGGCTGCGGCACTGTTCGATTGCGTCACCGCATCAGCCCTCGAAAACCCGAAATGATGTCGGATCTGGAAGGATCAGGCTCGAAGCGCATGGGTTCTGCAGCTATCTTGCCGCGATTCTTTCCATGGTGGCGACATCATCATTGCTCAGCCCAGCCTGGCAGCCAATGGCCGCCAGTGCATCGCCCATGCCTCTCAAGTCGTCGATGACTGCATTCGGTCGATGTGCAGTCACGGGGGGCAAGATGATTCATCCCCCGGAAAGGGAGACTCTCAGGGCCTTGCGCTGCGTCATTATCTGACCGTGTGCTTCTTCGCGATCTCCACCACCTTGTCCACCCGCTGCGTGTAGCGCGGGTTGTCGGCCAGGTAGTCGGTCGTCATCCAGGTGTCGACGATGACCTCGGCGATGGCCGGGCCGATCAGCTTGCCGCCCAGACACAGCACGTTGGTGTTCGAGTGCGAGCGTGCCAGTCCCGCGCAGAACGGATCCTGCGCCACGGCCGCATACACGCCGGGGATCTTGTTGGCGATCAAGGGCGCTGCCGTAGCCCACGCCATCGATGAAGATGCCGCGATCCACCTGCCCATCACTTACTGCCAGCGCCGCCGGGTAGATGAAGTCCGGCAGGTCGCAGCCTTCCTCCGAGAACGGCCCGAAGTCCACCACCTCGTGGCCATGGCTCTCCAGCCGCTTCTTCAGCGCCGCCTTCATTGCAAATCCGGCGTGATCGCCCGCCATGGCTATCTTCATGTCCGTAGCTCCGTGTGGGTGAGGGGGAAGAAGCAAGTGTGCCCCAGAACCGTCCTGCCAGCCGGGCATGCCCGGGCAAGGGGCATGGATTTAGAGGGCGTCAGGCCCTTGCGCGCCTTTGTAATATATGAATGGTTATCATCCGCTACAGAGATGATGTAGCATCGCATGCTGACGCTGACGCTGACGCTGACGCTGACGCTGACGCTGACGCTGACGCTGACGCTGACGCTGCGGTCCTGATTCCGGTCCAGACCCCGGCAAGGCACGCAGCCATTGTGGCTGACGGCAGGAAGGAGACCCGCCATGCACTCATTCGATCCAGGCAAGCAGCGGACGCTGCGATGTCCGATGCCATGGCCTTCCGCGTCATGGATGATGAATCAGAACACAATCAAGAATCAAGACGATCAACCCAGGTGAGGAAAACCATGAAAGCACTCAACGCCACCCTGCTTGCCCTGCTGCTGGGCGCATCGGCATCCGCGTCCGCCCACAGTCTGTGGACCCAGGGCGAGAACAAGGATGTCTTCGAGGCCGACCTGATCTACGGCCACGAGTTTCCAAAGCCCGAGGTCATTCCCGAGGCGCGGCTGGTGCTGTTCGAGGCACCGCAGGTGATCAGCGCCAACGGCACCCAGACACTCGTGCAGTCGGGCGAGAACTACCACTATCGCCATTCCGCCAAGCTGGGCAAGGGTACGCACGTGCTGCTGGGCACCTACAAGCCCACGTATTGGACGAAGAAGGCCGACGGCAAGTGGGCCATGGCCAAGACGCGCGCCGACTTCCCGGATGCGCAGAGCTGCGGCCTGTACTCGATGAGCGGCAAGAGCTTCGTCATCATCGACGATGACGGCGCCTTCGCCACCAAAGACCGCTGGGCAAGGGCTACGAGATCACGCCGCTGGCCAGTCCCAACGACATCAAGGTCGGTGAGCTGGCCAAGTTCCGCGTGACGCTGGATGGCAAGCCGGTGGCGGATGCCAAGGTCGTGGGCAGCCCGGCTGGCTTCAACTCGGAAGAGGTCGAGATCGAGGCCTTCTATGCCGAGACCGACAAGAACGGCGAGTTCTCGTTCCGGGCGCTGAAACCCGGTCCCTGGTACCTGTCGTCCGAGGTCGAGCAGGCACCGAAGGATCCCAAGGTCTGCGACAAGGTGGTTGACGAGTTCACGCTGAGCTTCAACGTGAAGTGATCCGGATGACGGGCCGTGCGCTTGTGCCGGCCCGTCGCTGCCATCAGCGCGTCCGCCAGGTGATGGGCCGCGACACGGTGCCGGTGATGTTGCCGTACCGGTCCGTCACGTTCTTCTGGTGGCGCTCGGTCACGCCGCTGGCCCAGATAGGTCAGGGCCTGGCCGGCCTTCCAGTTCTGCGGCACGCGCCACTGGGCGCAGCTCACGCGCGAGAAGTCGTCGACGCCCACTTCGGTGCACAGGTTGAAGTCCGACGACTGGCGGCCCCGCTCGGCGCGCATCACCACCTGTGTGGTGCTGTTCTGGTCCTCCCAGCTCAGGGACTCGGCGCCGTACATCAGCACCATGTTCCGCTTCAGGCTCCAGGGCTGGCCCAGCTGCATGTGGGTGGCGTAGGCCTGATAGCGGGTATAGGCGCCATCGGCGATCTCGCCTTTCTCGATCCGCTGCACGGTATCGATCTTCAGCAGCTCGGCATCGGCTGCGGCCTGCTCCAGGTTGTCCGGCAGCTTGTTGGCCGACAGGCCCGTCATCACGCGCACCGAGGCAAAGGTGTCGCCGTCACTGATCTTGTCCAGGGACACGCGGTAATCGTTGAAGAAAGGCTGGGTGATGCCGTTGCCCGTTTGCGTGGCCTTCACCGACTGTTCGATCTTGATGACCGGGGGCTCGCCCTGTTCGCGGGTGCGGGCTTCCACCGTACCGGCATTCTGCGTCAGCGCCGTAGCCAGCACGTCGCCCCGGATGCCCGTGCTGGAGATGGGCTCCGCCTGGTTGTCGGTCAGCAGGCTTTCGGGCGGCAGGGCGGTGGGCAGCGCAGCGATTGCCTTGGTGGTGGCCGACTTGGTCGTTGCTGCATCGGAGGCGCCTGCATCACCCGATCCATCGTGGCTGCCGCAGGCGGCCAGCAGGGTCATGATCGAGAGGCTCAAGGCGAGTCGTTTGAAGGTAGCGTTCATGTTGCCTGTCTATCCATCGGGGACCGGTCGTTCTCTGACGCTTGCCCCGTCCTGTGATTACTTCGTTTATGAAAGGTGAAAGGCCCTGTTTCTCGGGCTTTTTCCATCGTAGATAAGCAGCCGCCATCACACCGAAACGACAGGTACAAAAAATGTGTCATGTCGAACAAGTGAACAGTTGAGACCCGGAACTGGTTACGAGAGGCCGTGCGCAGATTTGCTGACGACTTGTTGCCGATTTCTGGTAGTCGATCTGACGAAAGATGTCGTGTTATGTCGCCCATCTGGGTGTCATTCGGTCGGCATCGCGATCTTCCTGAGCACCGTGCTGGCCCACTTCGGCCGGCCCATCTACGGGACAGTGGTTCCGCCACTGATCCATCGGGCAGAAAAAGGCGCCAGGACCGAAGTCTCTGGCGCCTTGGGTGATCCCGCACAGCCGGTCCCTGGGGCCGGCCTTTCCGTTTTCAGGGCAGCTCCACCTCGGTGGCGTCCTTCTTCTTCACGGGCTTGACCAGGTCCTCACGCTTCAGACCCAGCCGCATCACGATGGCAGCAGCCACGAAGATCGAGGAGTACACGCCAAAGCAGATGCCGATGGCCAGCGCCAGCGAGAAGTAGTGCAGCGTGGGGCCGCCGAAGAACAGCATCGACAGCACCATCATCAGCGTGGACGTGTGGGTGATGACCGTCCGCGAGGTGGTGGTGGTGATGGCGTGGTCCAGCACCTGGGCGGTGGTCATATTCCGGGCATGGCGCTCGCGGAACTTCTCGCGCACCCGGTCGAAGATGATGACCGACTCGTTGACCGAGTAGCCCAGCACCGCCAGCACGGCGGCCAGCACCGACAGCGAGAATTCCCACTGGAAGAAGGCGAAGAAGCCCAGGATGATCACCACATCGTGCAGGTTGGCGATGATGCCGGCCACACCGAACTTCCATTCGAAGCGGACGGCCAGGTAGATCACGATGCCGGCGATCACCACCAGAAGCGCCATGGCGCCGCTGGTGGCCAGTTCCTGACCCACCTGCAGGGCCCACGAACTCGTTGCGGCGCAGCTCCACCGACGGGTCATGCTTCTTGAGCGCCGCCAGAACCGTTTCGGCCTGCTTGGCGGCCGAGACGCCTTCCTTCAGCGGCAAGCGGATCAGCACGTCGCGCGAGGTGCCGAAGTTCTGCACCTGCGGCTCCGAGAAGCCCAGCTCCTCGATGGCCTGGCGGGTCTTGCCCAGATCGGCCGGCTGTGCGTAGCTGAACTCCATGACCGTGCCGCCGGTGAACTCCACCGACAGGTTCAGGCCGCGGGTGAACAGGAACAGCACCGCCAGCAGGAAGAAGACGATCGAGATGGCGTTCAGGATCGTCACATGGCGCATGAACGGGATGTCGCGCCGGATCTTGAAGAGTTCCATGGTGTGCTTGCTCCCTCAGCGCTTGGCCGGTTTCGGATCGTCCAGGTGCCAGTCGCTCTGGCCGACGGACAGATGCTTGACGCGCTTCTTGCCGCCATACCAGAGGTTGACCAGCCCGCGCGAGACGAACACCGCCGAGAACATGGAGGTGAGGATGCCCAGGCAGTGGACCACGGCAAAGCCCTTGATCGGGCCCGAGCCGAAGGCCAGCAGCGCCAGGCCCGCGATCAGCGTCGTGACGTTGGCGTCCAGGATGGTGGCCCAGGCGTGCTCGTAGCCGGCGCTGATGGCCATCTGCGGCGAGGCGCCCTTGCGCAGCTCCTCGCGCACGCGCTCGTTGATCAGCACGTTGGCGTCGATGGCCATGCCCAGCGTCAGCGCAATGGCCGCGATGCCGGGCAGCGTGAGCGTGGCCTGCAGCAGCGACAGCACGGCCACCAGCATCAGCAGGTTGAAGCCCAGCGCCACGGTCGAGAACAGGCCGAAGAGCATGTAGTAGATGCTCATGAACACCGCGATGGCCAGGAAGCCCCAGGTCACCGAGTGGAAGCCCTTCGAGATGTTCTCGGCACCCAGGCTCGGGCCGATGGTGCGTTCCTCGATGATGTCCATCGGGGCGGCCAGTGCACCTGCACGCAGCAGCAGCGCCAGGTCGCCGGCGTTCTTGGCCGAACCCATGCCCGTGATCTGGAAGCGGCTGCCCAGTTCGGACTGGATGGTGGCCACCGTCAGCACCTCGCCCTTGCCCTTCTCGAAGAGCACCACGGCCATGGGCTTGTGGATGTTCTTGCGGGAGACTTCGCGCAGGTGGCGGCCGCCGGCCTCGTTCAGGCTCACGGCCACAGCCGGTTGCTGGTGCTCGTCGAAGGTGGCCGAGGCGTTGGTGAGCTGCTGGCCGGTGAAGATGGGCTCACGCCGCAACACCACCGGGGCGCCACGTCCCTGGCGGAACAGGTCGGAGCCGAAGGGCACCACGCCGTTCTCGCTGGTCAGCGCCCGCTGGGCCTCGGGGCTCATCGTCAACCAGCCGGGCTTCCAGCGTGGCGGTACGGCCCAGGATGTCCTTGGCCCGCGCCGTGTCCTGCACGCCGGGCAGCTGCACCACGATCCGGTCGGCGCCCTGGCGCTGGATGACCGGCTCGGCCACGCCCAGCTCGTTGATCCGGTTGTTCAGCGTGGTGATGTTCTGCTGCACCGAGTTGTCCAGGAAGGTGCGCATGGCGGACTCGGTCAGCGTCAGCAGCAGCTGCGACTGATCGCCGCTACCCGCGTTCCTGCACGGCCAGGTCGGCCTGGTTGTCACGCAGCAGCTCCTGGGCACGGGTGCGGGCATCCTCGCTGGCAAAATCCAGCACCAGCTGCTTGCCGTTGCGCTTGATGCCGTTGTGACGCACCTTGCGGTCGCGCAGCAGCGTGCGCACGTCGGCCATCGCACTGTCCAGGCGCTTGTTCAGCGCCTCGGTGGTGTCGATCTGCATCAGGAAGTGCACACCGCCGCGCAGGTCCAGACCCAGGTACATGGGCAGGGCGTGCAGCTGGGTCAGCCACGTGGGCGAAGCCGACAGCAGGTTCAGCGCGGTGATGTAGACCGGATCGGCGGGATCCGGGATTCATCGCCTTCTCCAGCACGTCGCGGGCGCGCAGCTGGGTATCGGTGGACTCGAAGCGGATCTTGACGGAGTTGTCGTCGCGCAGCACCCCCGTGTTGGGGATGCCGGCCTTGTCGAGCGCGGCCAGCGCCTGGCTTTCGGTGGCCGCGTCGACCTTGATGGTCGCCTTCTGGCTCGATATCTGAACCGCTGGCGATTCGCCGTAGAAGTTGGGGAGGGTATAGATCAGGCTGAAGATCAGCGCCAGCCCGATGAGGGCATATCGCCAGAACGGATATCGATTCACACTCAGATGGCCTTGATGGTGCCCTTCGGCAGAAGGGTCTGGACGGTGGACTTCTGGAAGTTCATTTCGATGGACTTGTCGCCAGAAGCAGAAACTTCGACGGTAACATAGGCGTCGCCGACCTTGGTGACCCGGCCGACGATCCCGCCAGCCGTCACCACTTCATCGCCTTTTTGCAACGCTGCTAGCATGTTCCGATGCTCCTTGGCCCGCTTCATCTGCGGACGGATCATCAGGAAATACATGGCCACGAACATCAGGATGATGGGCAGAAAGCCCAGCAGCTGGCTCTCGGCGCCGGCAGGGGGCGGCAGTCTGCGCGTAGGCGGTGGAAATCACGATAGGGTTCCTTTCAGGGTTGAAGGGATGGATGGGTGAACCCGTCATTATAGCGACGGGCCGTCTGCCGGGCGGTCGCGGCCATGGCCGGCGCTGCAGTATCGCGTGGGGGCCGCCGAAGCGATCGGCCCCGGAATCATTCAGGCTTTACGGCGCGTTCTGGCGCCGTCAGGAACGCATCGCCTCAGCCGTCCAGCCCGCGCTGGCGGTCCTTCAGGAAGGCGGCGTGGAAGGCCGCAAAGCGTCCCCTCGGCAATGGCCTGGCGTGCCTGGGCCATCAGGTCCAGATAGAAGTGCAGGTTGTGCACGGTGGCCAGGTGGGCGCCCAGCATCTCGCCCACCCGCTGCAGGTGGTGCAGGTAGGCGCGCGAATGGTGGCGGCAGGTGCTGCACAGGCAGGTCGGGATCCAGCGGGCGATCATCATCGCGCCAGCGGGCGTTGCGGATCTTCAGGTCGCCGAAGCGGGTGAACAGCCAGCCGTTGCGGGCGTTGCGGGTGGGCATCACGCAGTCGAACATGTCGATGCCGCGGGCGATGCCGTCGAGCAGATCCTCGGGCGTACCATACCCCCATCAGGTAGCGGGGCCGGTCGGCGGGCAGCCGGTGACCGATGTGGTCCAGGATGCGCAGCATGTCTTCCTGGGCTCGCCCACCGACAGGCCGCCCACCGCATAGCCCTCGAAGCCGATGTCCGTCAGGTCCCGCCAGCGACTCGTCGCGCAGGTCCTCGAACATGCCACCCTGGACGATCCCGAACAGGGCGTTGGGGTTCTCGCCGCGCAGGAACTCGTCACGGCTGCGGCGTGCCCAGCGCAGCGACAGCTGCATCGAGCGGGCGGCCTCTTCATGGGTGGTGGGGCAGCCATTGATCTCGATCGGCGTGCATTCATCGAACACCATGGCGATGTCCGAGTTCAGCGCCCGCTGCACCCTGCATCGAGACCTCGGGCGTCAGGAACAGCTTGTCGCCGTTGATGGGCGAGGCAAAAGCGCACACCTTCTTCCGAGATCTTGCGCAGATCGCCCAGGCTCCAGACCTGGAAAGCCGCCCGAATCGGTCAGGATGGGACGGTGCCAGCCGTTGAAGCCGTGCAGCCCGCCCAGTTTCTCCATCACGGTCGTGCCGGGCCGCAGCCACAGGTGGAAAGGTGTTGCCCAGGATGATGCGCGCGCCCACCGCCTCCAGGTCGGCCGGCGACATGCCCTTGACGGCGCCGTAGGTGCCCACCGGCATGAATATCGGGGTTTCGATTTCGCCATGGTTGAGCCGCAGCGTGCCCCTGGCGGGCCAGGCCGTCGGTGTGGTTCAGCGTGTAATGCAGCATGACATGATGGAAGGAGGTGATTCGGGAAAAGCGGCTGCAGAAGGCGGGGCCGTGGCAGCGAGTGTAAAGGGAGCGGCAGGGATGAAAGGGGGCGCCGGATCACGCAGGGCCTGGGACCCACAGGGGCTGGTCACGCCCGTCAGGCAGGCCGCCTTCGGCACCCTAGGCACCCGGAGTGGCCTGGGATCATCCCGGACCATTCCGGATGGGGACAGGTCAGCCGTCCCCTCCACGGGGGCGCGATCCAGCAGCATGGCATCGCCATAGCTGAAGAAGCGATAGCGCTGCGCGATGGCGTGCGCGTAGGCGCGGCGGATCGTCTCGCGGCCCGCAAAGGCGCTCACCAGGATCAGCAGCGTGGACTTGGGCAGGTGGAAGTTGGTGAACAGGCGGTCCACCACCCGGAAGCGGTAGCCCGGGGTGATGAACAGATCCGTTTCGCCGCTGCCCAGCCACGCCGCCGCTGGCTTCCAGCGCCCGCAGCGCCGTGGTGCCGATGGCCACCACCGGGCCGTCCGTCGGCCTTGGCGCGGGCGATAGCCTGTGCCGTCTCGGGCGACAGCGTGTAGCGCTCGCTGTGCATGTGGTGCTGCGACAGGTCTTCGGTGCGCACGGGCAGGAAGGTGCCCGCACCCACATGCAGTGTCAGGTGTGCGCTTTCGATGCCGCGCGCCTGCAGCGCCGCCAGCAGCGCCTCATCAAAGTGCAGGCCGGCCGTGGGGGCCGCCACCGCACCCGGCTCGCGGGCGAACACGGTCTGATAGCGCGCCTCGTCGGCCTGATCCGGCTGGTGCTGGATGTAGGGGCGGCAGCGGCAGCTCGCCCAGCCGCTCCAGCACCCCGGCCGCTGGTGCATCGAAGCGGATGCGCAGCATCATGCTGCCCGGCTCGCGCGCCGAGACGACCGTGGCGCCCTCCGTGGCCTCTTCCGGCCCGAAGTACAGCCGGCTGCCCGCCTTGGGCGGGTGGCTGGCGCGCACCATCGCCAGCACCTCGTGCTCGCCGTCGATGCGCTCGACCATCACCTCGATGCGTCCGCCGCTTTCCTTGCGTCCCGCCAGCCGTGCGTGGATGACCCGCGTGTCGTTGAACACCAGCAGGCTGCCGGGCGCGATGAGTTCCGGCAGATCGGCCAGCCGCCGGTCGGCAGCGGTGGCCTCGGGCAGCCGCATCAGCGTTGCCACGTCCAGCAGCCGCCCGCCGGCGCGTTGCTCGGGCGGGTACTGGGCAATCAGTTCCTCGGGCAGGGTGATAGTCGAAATCGGACAGCTTCATCGGGATGGATCAGGAAAGGGGCGGGCATCACGGAGCGGGGAAGTGCCGCATCGCGTGATGGCCTCATGCGGAAGGGCTGGGCTCTGCGAGGATCCGGCGCTGCATCAGTCGGGCGCCAGCGCCATGACCGGCCAGCTTGGTCTGCAGGCGTGGCGTGGGCGTCACGTCCTGAAAGCCATGGCGCTGCCAGAAGCGGACTGCCCCGGCCAGCGACACCAGCCGCAGGCTGCTCAGACCCTGCCGGCGCGCAGCCGCCACGGTGGCGGCCAGCAGGCGCTGGGCAATGCCCTCGACCATGCCATTCGGGGCTCACGGCGCAGTCGTGGACGAACCAGTGCCGGCCCGGTTCGGGCAGCGCATCCAGCAGCTCCCCCAGCGCGGGCGGCAGCCCGTCGTCCCACGGATACGAGACCAGATAGCCCGCCACCCGGTGCCCGGCCAATGCCACCAGGCATCCCTGCGGCGCAAGCTGCTGGCGGTTCCGGAAGAACTCCACCGGCTCCAGCACCGGCAAGCCGGCATAGGCCTGCTTCTGCACCTGCATCAGCTGCGGCAGGTGGGATTCTTCCAGCGGCGATATCTGTACGGGCACATGGCCCAGACGATGGTGCGGGAAAGGCGAGGAGCCCATGGCGGAAGGCGGGAAAGGAAACGGCAGGGATCAGGCGGGGGCACGCAGGCCCGGAGGCGGGCTGCAAGGGGCGCAGGGCGCGAGGCGGTGTACCTGCCACTGCACTGTTGTCAGGTGGCCGGGCGGTTGCCGCAGGCCGCAGACTTGGGCCATAATGCCAGCCGGATGCCGATGTTACAGGAAGCGGCTCCGTCCTTCATGGCAGCAGCCATGCCCGGGTGGTGAAACTGGTAGACGCAGGGGACTCAAAATCCCCCGCCGCGAGGCGTGTCGGTTCGAGTCCGACCCCGGGCACCATCTCTCTTTCTTTTTCTCTTTTGTCAGCGCGACGGCTGCGGCCATTGCAGCAGCAGCGGAACGGGCTTCAGCTCGTCCAGACAGCTGACATCCAGGGCCGCGGCGTCAGGTCGCCGCAGAAACTCCGCCATCAGCTCGGGCATGCAGCCCGCCGACATCACGTTGTGCGCCTGATGCTTCAGGTGCAGATGACGTGCGTTCTTCAGCCCCGCCACAGCCGCCTCGCCCATGGCGTGGCCAAGGGTGGGGTCGAACTCGCCGGTCAGCGCCAGCACGGGGATGTCCGGTGAAATCTGCTTGTCGAACCCTGCCGGGACTTCACCCCGGGGCCAGCTGCGACAGGCCTGGGCCATGGCCCTGATGTTGGCATTCAGCATCAGCGGGTCGGGCTGGCCTGCGGGTTTCTGGAAACTGTCGAGGTCTTCGGTGCATGCCACGGCGGCGTACATGCCCATCGCCAGGATCTCCCGAAGCTGCTCGTTCATCTGCCGCGCCAGATAGCCGGGCACTTCGTAGTGCCCCTGGGCGGCCTGATGGATCAGCAGCGGCAGCATGCTGGCCGTCTCGGGCGAATAGGCCAGCAGGCGCACCAGCGAGGCCATCGTCTCGTCCGTCAGACGCTGGCGAACCCACTCGCCCCGGGGCGGCAGCTTCAGGTTCACCTCCACCGGCTTGGAACGCAGCTTTTCCAGCACCTGCAGCAGCTGCGGGTACGGATCGCCCAGCGCCTTGTGGCAGGCCGCGTCTTCCGTGCAGCGTGCCAGCAGGCGCTTCAGCGCATCCTCGTGCTGGCGCGCATCCAGCTCGCCCAGATAATGCCCGTTGGGCAGGGGGGAGTCCAGGATCAGCGCCCGCGTCTGCTGTGGATATTGCCGGGCGTACTGCAGCGCCACCCGCGTGCCGTGAGGAGATGCCCAGCAGATTGATCCGCTCCAGCCCCAGGGCCTTGCGCACGGTCTCCAGATCCCGCACGGCGTCGGAGGTGGTGTAGAAAGCGCAGGTCCGCCTTGTCCGCCAGCGCCTTCTGGCAGGCCTGGGTGAAGGCCACCAGCGCCTGGGGCGGCATCGACAGCATGTCGGTACCGGGCGCCATCGGGCAATCCAGCCGGTTTGAACCCCCGTGCCGCGCTGATCCACCAGCACCATGCCCCGGCGCTGCCGTATCTCGGCAAGGCTGGGCGCCAGCGCCGCATAGGTCTGCAGCGTGTCCTGGCCCGGACCGCCCGACAGCAGGAAGACCGGATCCTTCTGGGCCATGAAGGGCTTGAGTGGCGGTACCCACGCCAGTTTCAGCTCGATCTGTCGTCCCTGGGGCAGCTGCGGGTTCTCGGGCACCTTCAGCGAACCACACAGGGCACGGGCGCGTTGCTCCAGACCCGAAGGCGCCTGCAGGATGCACGGCTCGAACTGCACCTGTCCGATGCGCTGGGTCTTCGGGGCCGGCAGGGCGGGGGCATCCGCCATGACCGGAAAGGGCAGCAGGGCAAGGCCCAGCAGCAGGCTCAGGCGGGTTCGGATTCCTCGGGCTCCTGACATGGCAGCTTCCTGTCGTTCCGGGTGCAGGGCCGGTGATGACACGCGTGTCGCCATCACCGACGGTGAGCGGAAGATACAGGCTATGTCACCTCACGGGAAGCACGCACGGCCGGACGGACGGAGTATCGGCCTCGGCCGTATTGCAGTGCTGGGCATGACACTGGCCGGCTGGAGTCAAAGCTCGCCGACCGTCGTGGCCTTGGTCGCCGCCAGGGCCTCGGGGGCCGCTTTTCTTCGCCAGCGATGTTGCGGCAAAAGGCTCCACGGCCGCCTTCGTGTCGGGCCGTGCAGCCGCCTCGAATTCCTCGGGGCGACGCAGCTTCACGGTCAGCAGCACCACGGCCAGCATCACGTCCGGCCAGGTCTGGCTATTGCCGTCAAAGGCGGGCACCCGCGCCAGCGCACGCTTCAGCGCCGTGACACAGCGCGCCACCAGCGGATGGTCGGCCGTGTCCGGTGCCTTGAAGCGCACCAGCTTCACGATCTGGATCAGCATCTCCAGCAGCGCATGCGTCTGCGAGATGGCCGACAGCTTGCCGCCGGTGGCATGGCACCACCCAGGTACAGGCAGATGGGCAGCGTGCCCGGAACAGCGGTCTTGCCGTCATCCAGCACCAGCACCGGAATCTGGCTCAGTGGGTTGATGGCCTCCAGCTCCGGCGGGTTCTGCCATGGGTCCACCATTTGCAGCGACAGATCGTTGCGACCCAGCAGCAGCGCGCGGGCCAGGCAGAGCCCATAGG